>JAESGK010000016.1_pt1 | contig 429555 bp, 338 predicted proteins | sample 9269681 | NCBI WGS metagenome assembly JAESGK01 (sample SAMN14515347, study PRJNA621673) | algae metagenome | isolation source: Timaviella obliquedivisa GSE-PSE-MK23-08B and co-occurring heterotrophs from... | place: USA: Grand Staircase Escalante National Monument, Utah | collected 2006-08-15
ATCGGTGGAAGAATTGAGAGAGCTACTGGATCGACTCCTGAATCAAGGAGAACTAAAGATTAAGTGGCAACGAAAAGTGAAGAACAAAGGAAATGGGCTACTTGCAAGTTAAATGTTGAGTAGCTTACTACAATTCAGCAATGCCGATTTTTGAGCGTTGCTGACTTACGCATGAAAAATAGAGAAATATTTATCGATAGGTGGCGATCGCAAAATCGGTCAGATGTTGCTTTTTCTTAGCTTGTTGCAGTGCCACATCTGCCGACCGATAGAGCGATCGTAAATCGCTGCCATCTTGAGGATACTGAGCAACCCCAGCGCTTAAGGAGACTTGAAACTGATCCTCAGCACTATAAAAAGGTTGGTGCTCAAGCATTTGGCATAGTATTACAAGCCTTTGAACTGCCTCCTCCGCTACCATGCCGTACATCCCCACCACAAACTCTTCTCCTCCCCACCGCGCGATCACATCCTCGCTCTGAAAAGATTGCTGCAACAAATAACCCACTTGACGAAGCACTGTATCGCCAGCAGCGTGACCATATCGGTCATTGATTTGTTTGAAGTGGTCTAAATCTAAAATCGCAAAGGACAAAGTTTGTTGATGGCGATCGGCTAAACTAAGCAATTCTTCTAGATCTTGAGTTGATTTTTGACGGTTAGCCACTCCAGTCAGTGGATCAGTTTCAGCAATGCGTCGCATTAGCCTCAGGCGCTCTAGACGAGTGATGATCCGAGCCACCAATTCGGAGCCTACAATCGGTTTACTAACAAAATCGTCGGCACCCGCTGCGAATACTTGATCAATGATAGAAAACTCGGTATGAGCCGTCAGAAAAAGGATCGGCAGCCCACCCCAGCGAATATCATTGCGAACTACCTGACATAATTCAATGCCCCCTAAATAGGGCATTTCTACATCTAGAATCAGCAGATCGGGAGAACATGTTTCGAGGGTTTCCCAAAATTGTTCTGGGTCTTGAAGCATCGTAACCTTCAAACCCCAAGGTTCCAGCAACGTTTTTAATACAGGGACAATTTCAGGATCATCATCAACAACCATGATCTTGGTTTGAGCAGGTTCAGCGCGCTTCAAAACTTGATTAACAGCTTCAAAGACTTGAGTTAAGGAGAAAGGCTTTTGCAAAAAGAACCGTCCGCCATGGCGAGCAACTTCCACGCGCTGAGTTAAGCTAGCTTGATTAGCAAATACCAACACAGGAATAGGGGGCATTCGACGCTGAAATTTGCTGAGCAGTGCTAGGCTCTCTTGACTGTTTGAAGAAATTTCTAAATCCAATAAAACAATGTCAGGTTGATGTTGATCGAGAATAGATTGAGCAATCGCTAAATCAGGAGCGATCATGCCTCTGAAACCTTGTTTCTCTGCTTCGTGGGCTAAGGCTTCGGCTAGGAGACGATCGCGATCGGCAATGAGCAGCAATGGATGAGTGTTAGCGACGGCAAATTCAGGGGTTTTTTCTTCTATGGGTTGTTCAATATCTTGCCGCAACCCCATTACCCATGCCTGAAATTTTTGCACCTGGTCTGGGCTTAACGCATCTGGCGATCCTAGAAGTTGTTCGATATTTCGAGCCAAATCACCGCCATGGGGAAAGCCAAACATGCTTAAAGATCCTGCCAAAGTATGAGCATCTTGTTTAGCTTGCTGGTGTAGTTGAGGGTCAAGAGATTGAACTAGCGCGGCTGCGGCTGCCTTCTCTAGGACTTCGACCTGGGCACTCACTTTTGCCTGAAAGCGATGCCAAATTCCGGCAACAATGGCTAGCGATTGGGACTGGATGGCTTGTGGCGGTATAGGCTGATTGTCGGAGGGATTGGGTTTCTCTTTGAGTTTTGCTGGAACGTGCTTTACGTTCAAAGGTTTTAGCCGATAACCAATGCCATAGACCGTCTCAATTAAGGTAGCAGGAGCACCTACTGTCTTAAGTTTTTGCCGCAATCCTTTAATATGGGTTCTAACTGCTTCTTCTCCAGGCATATCCTCGTATGTCCACAGATGCTCTAGAATGGCATCACAGCTAAAAACACGGCGATTATTGCGCAGGAATAGCTCAAGCAAGGCATACTCTTTAGGGGTGACCGAGAGCAGCTTGTCTTGATAGATAACTTCGCAACTGCTAGGGTCAAGTTGTAGTCCTCCCCATTCCAGCAAAGGTTGGGTGCTAGAGTTAGCTCGCCGCAGTAACGCTCGAACTCGAGCGACTAGCTCTTCTGTATCAAACGGTTTAACCACATAATCATCGGCACCCGCATCTAACCCTGTCGCTTTTTCGTGCTTACTATCTCGTCCGGTGAGCAATAAGATTGGCATTTGATGACCTTGCGATCGCACCTGACGGCATAGACTAATACCATCTAACCTGGGTAACATTACGTCTAAGAGCAACAAATCATAATCGAATATTTCAATCAACTCTAAACCTACTTGACCATCTTGAGCTAGCTCGACTGCGTAATTTTGGTCAGAGAGAATAATACGTAGGGCTTGAGCAATAAGCTCATCATCCTCAACAACCAGAATTTTCATAGCAATGAGTTCTCCTGGAGCAGTGGTAAAGCAGATTCAAAATCACCTTTACCCTACTATATATGATGGTTTATATGATGGTTTTAGTGCATTGATCATTTGACGTGGAAAGGCAACGCATCTTGAGATCTAATTCAAATTTGAATGCAGATAGGGTTAATGATGAAAAAAATCAAGCCGTTGGGAATTCTCATCTTTATTCTATTTCTTTGGTTCTCTTGGCATGTTACTCCTGCTCAATCAACGACTCAGGTAGAGTCTCGGATCTCACGGATAGAGCTAGAAAATACAAATCTTCGTTCTCGGATCAGTCAATTAGAGTCTCAAGTTTCTCGGCTTAGCTCTGGTGCAGGAGTTGATTTTTCGCCCACTGTTCCCGATCGCTTATCTTCTGCTGCTTCGCCTTTAGCCGATGACCCAACCTTTAAGCGGTTAGCAACATTGGTGATTGAACTGAAAGAGCGAGTAGTTGCGGTAGAAAACCGGGTAGCCCCGATCGCTCCCTCGCGATCGCCTAGTCAGTAATCTTGTGAAACATAATTTTTATGTTTCACAAGATTTTAGAACGCAATCAACTTGTAAAAAAAAACGGTTAATTGCAGAAGAATATTTTCCGCTTTACACTCATAAGGGTGGTCACTTTTACAAACCTTTAAACGGTAGTTTTATGAGTTTGATCAACCGTCAAGCAATTGCATTACTCACAGGATTTTGCGCTGTTGGCTTTGCCGCTTGTAGTTCTTCGTCCCCTAATATTTCGTCCCCTAATATTGAGCAGAGCGATCGCGCTTCAACTCCAGTGGCGACTGCCTCTCCCCAGCCTAATGCCTTAGCTGCTGCACCGCCACGCTCGAATGAGTGCAGCTTAGTGGAGTCAGGATTTGGTTCTCCTGGAACCGTTAAGATCCAGGTCGAAGAAGTTGTTAATGGCTTAGAAGCACCCTGGGGAATTGCTTTCTTACCCAACAATGACCTCCTGGTAACTGAGCGGGCTGGGCAAATACGGCTGGTGAAAAATGGACAGCTTCAGCCTACGCCTCTAGCCGAAATTCCTGCAACTGAGGCGGGAGAAGGTGGGCTTTTAGGGATTGCGCTTCACCCTAATTTTGCTGAAAATCGCTGGCTTTATGTTTACTACACCACGCTGAAAAGCGGTTCTCCAGCCAATCGGGTTGAGCGCTGGCAGATGGCAGAAAATGGACAGAGTGCCTCAAGCGATCGCATTATTATTGACGATATTCCAGTGGCGCAATATCACAACGGTGGACGGATTCGCTTTGGCCCCGATGGAATGCTATACGTTGGCACAGGCGATGCTCGCCAGCCCAGCATCTCCCAAGATCCCCAAAACCTAGCTGGGAAAATCCTTCGTCTTACGCCAGAGGGAGAAGTTCCCACTGATAATCCGTTCTCTGGAAATCCTGCTTACATTTTAGGCATTCGCAATACGCAAGGCTTTGATTGGCTGGATGCATCGACGATGTGGGTTACCGATCATGGCCCCAGCGGCGAACTAGGGTTGCGGGGATTGGATGAAGTTAGCATTGCTAAAGCTGGAGATAATTTAGGCTGGTCTGAAATTTCGGGCTGTGATAGCAAAGCGGGGTTGGTTCGTCCGCTGTTAACCTGGCGAAATGCGGTACCGCCAGGAGGAGCCGCTGTTTATACCGGAACTGCCATTTCAGAGTGGCAGGGCAGCTTGATGATTGGGACATTAGGGTCTACGCATCTTCAACGGGTGGCGATCGCTCCATCAGGGCAACTCCAGCTTCACGAAGTCTACTTGCAGGGTGACGAACCTCAGGGATACGGTCGCCTCAGGGAAGTCATTATGGGAAACGATAACGAGCTATATGTTACGACTAGTAATTGTGATGGTCGAGGCAACTGTCCCTCAGAAGGAGACAAAATTCTTCGGATTACTCGCTAGCGATCGACTCTTAACGCTAAAATTCTTCGGATTACTCGCTAGCGATCGACTCTTAACGCCTAGACCAACTTTAGGTATTCCTAACGAAAACACAACCCCCTTCAAAGTCCCTTTCCTTTAGGAGAGGGATTTAGGGAGAGGTCTCTCTCGCTACGTTATCAACTAATTTTACTCATTCATCAAACGCTGAATTAAATGATCACCCACGCGAAGAGCATTGGCGATCACAGTGAGTGCCGGACTCACGCTTGAACTGGAAGGAAAGAAACTGCTGTCTACTACATAAAGATTATTAACTTCGTGAGTGCGACAGTTAAGATCCAACACCGAAGTTTGAGGATCTTCTCCAAAACGGCAGGTGCCACACTGATGGGCAACCACCTGAATTGGCATGTCGCTACGTGGAAACACGCTACTGCGATTAAATCGAGAAGGTTGGGCTGCTTGCACTGCTTTTAAGACATCAAGCCATCGGTAAACTAAGCGATCGTGGGCTTCCACATTGCTGGGATTGTAGTCGATGTGAAGGCGATCGTCCGATATCCGCACTCGGTTATCAGGGTTGGGTAAATCTTCGGTTTGCAGCCACCATCCTATTGAGCGAGTGGCTAACTGCCGCAACCCAAATTCCGGCATGATGCGCGTAAAGATAGAAAGGAGCGGTGGCGCTTCAGAAAAAATCACATCTTGCAAAATGCCGCCTGCCTCTTGAACGTTTCCCATAGGGTAAGGATATTGGTCATCTCCCCAGTAAAAATCGTTGACTCCAAGCGTTCGTTGAGACAAGCCAGAATGGGCAGAGGAAGTCAGTTGTACCACTACCGATAACTGCTGTTTCATCAAATGCCGCCCAACTTCATCAGAGCTATTAGCGATGCCATTGGGGTGCTTTTCATTGGCAGAACGAAGCAGCAGCAATGCCGAATTGATCGCACCACAAGACAGCACAATTATACTGCCTAAAAACAAGTAGTCTTGCTGACCGACTTTGGCTTGAACTGCTTTAATTTCAGATCCAGAGGGATTAGTGTAAAGGCAAACAGCTTGAGCAGAGGTTTTAAGAGTGACGTTGTCGTATTTGAGAGCGGGACTAATGCCTGTATCTTCTGAGTCAGTTCTGCCCTGATCTCCTAACCCCAACGGTAGATGGCTAGGATGCAACCCCTGCTTTGAGAGGACTTCCTTAATTATTTCAATCTGAGGTTCATGCGCGACTTCTGCGAAGGGATAGGCATTACTGTGCGGCGGTTCAGTCGGATCATCATCAAGTTTGCCATGAACCTGATAAAGCTTTTCAGCCTCGGTGTAGTAAGGTTCAAAGTCTTGATACTTCAGTGCCCAAGCTGGAGAAATGCCGTCTTTGTGCTGTACTTGCTCAAAGTCTCGTTCTCGCATCCGCATTAAAACGCCACTATAAATTTTAGTATTACCTCCGACGCAATAGCTAGTCTGTGGATAGAATGGTTCTCCCTCGTTGTCGTACCACTGTTCTGGTGCGTGATACTGCTCTTTCCTAAACACTTCTGTATCAACCAATTCTGAGCTTTCCTTCTCAAGGAATCCTCCTTGCTCTAGAACCAGAATTTTCTTGCCTGTTGGCGCTAGCTTATGCGCTAATGTCCCTCCTCCGGCTCCGGTACCCACAATGATGACATCATAGTGCTGATCATCAATAATCATAGTTATTCCTCTACGCTGCTAACCTATTGCCAAACATAAATGAGAATGAATAAGACAATCCAAATGACATCAACGAAGTGCCAGAATAGGGATGTTGCTTCAACACCAAAAAAACCGTTGTCGTAGTTTCCTGGAATAAAAGAACGAATTAGCATCAATACCTGAAGTAGAATGCCAGTGAGAACGTGCAGTCCATGAAATCCGGTCAGTAAATAGAAGGTGCCGCCGAACAATCCGGAGGTAAATCCGAAGGTCAAACTACGCCATTCTACTGCTTGCCCATACAGAAAATAGCTCCCCATGGCGATCGTGGCTACTAGAAATAGGCGGAATCCCCATAGCTTTTTATCGTGCAAATAGCGCTCGGCAACATAGATGATAAAGCTACTAGAGACGAGAACGATCGTATTAATTCTAGGAGCGCTAACTTCAAGCCCTGTTACCCCCTCTGGATACCAATCGATCGCCATGGTTTTGTAGACCACATAGCCTACAAAGAAGCTCAGGAAAATAACGCTTTCTGAGAGTAGAAAGACAACAAAGCCAAACTTGCTATTGCTTGCTTCATCATGCTCCTGTTCTTGCCTAACGCTGGCTTCGACATCTTGGGCGATCGCTCTTTCTGCCGTCATAGTGCCTCCGAATTAGGGGACTGGATCAAAAAATTGGGTTGAATCAAGCCAGGATTTGGGTTTGCCGCAACCAAGGGCTGATTACTGCCATAGCCATAGGGTGCAGCAATAACCACTGGAGTATCTTCAAAGTTTTCAACTGAAGGGGGTGAAGAAGTCAGCCATTCTAGCCCGATCGCCCGCCAAGGATTATCGCCTGCCTTCTCACCCAAAATCCAAGAACTAACCATATTGAGAATAAATGGCAGTGTCGAAATTCCCAGTAGAAAGCCGCCTAAACTCGCCAATACATTCCAGTATGCAAACTCTGGATCGTAGGAAGCTACTCGTCTGGGCATTCCCATTAATCCTGCTGCGTGCATGGGTAAGAAGGTCAACAGCGTACCAATAAACGTCAAGACAAAGTGAACTTTGCCCAAGCCCTCGTAATACAATCGTCCTGTAATTTTTGGAAACCAGTGATAGAGCGCTGCATAAATGCCAAACACAATGGTGCCGTAAATCACGTAGTGGAAATGACCGACGACAAAATAAGTATTGTTCACATGAATGTCAATCGGAACGGATGCCAGCATAATTCCTGTCACTCCGGCAAACACAAAATTAACGATTCCGCCTAAGGCAAACAGCATTGGCGTTGTTAGCCGAATCTTACCGCCCCAAATGGTTGCAACCCAACCAAATACTTTAATGCCCGTAGGAACGCCAACTAACATTGACGACACCATAAACAAAATGCGCATCCAGCTTGGCGTGGCGCTGGCAAACATGTGGTGCACCCAGACTAAAGCGCTAATTCCAGTAATTAAAACAGAGGAAACAGCAATAACTCGGTATCCAAATAGCGGCTTCCGAGCATGAACGGGCAGCAGTTCTGAAAATATTCCAAAGACAGGCAGAACCATCACATAGACTGCCGGATGAGAATAAAACCAAAAAAAGTGCTGGTACAAAATGGGATTGCCGCCCCGCTCAGGAGCAAAAAAACTGGTGCCTACTGTTAAATCGAGCAGCAGCATCACGGCTCCAGCCGTCAGCGCTGGAAGCCCGTAGAGTTGAATCATTTGAGCCGCCAACACCGACCATACGAATGCAGGCGTTCTAAACCAGGTCATTCCGGGTGCCCGCATCTTGAAGATAGTCGTCACAAAGTTAACGCCACCCATAATCGACGATACGCCCGAAATTGCCACCGCCAAAATCCACAACACCTGACCGTTGATCAGATTACCTGTAGGGTTTTGTAAGCTGACGGGCGGGTATGCCCACCAGCCCGACTGAGAAGGGCCCCCGGGTACCAAGAAGCTAGCAATCATCAGGATGCCGACCACGGGGATAAGCCAGAAAGAGACGGCATTAAGGCGGGGAAATGCCATATCGCGCGCGCCAATCATTAAAGGCACCAAATAGTTGGAGAGTCCGACCAGCACCGGAAACGTCCAGAGAAACAGCATGATGGAGCCGTGCATGGTGAACAGGGCGTTGTAAACTGTGCGATCGACTAAATCAGTATCTGGGCTAATCAGTTCTCCTCGCATGATCATTGAGAGCAAACCACCCACCAGGAAAAAGAAAAATGATGTGATGATGTATTGAATTCCAATCACTTTGTGATCGGTGCTGAAGGTAAAAAACCGCTTCCAGTTGTCAGGTGCGCCGGGGTAAGGCTGTGCGGTAACGCCATCCATTGCCTCAAGGGAGATGTTAGTCATACAAAGCGATCCTTAGACCTTAAAGAGCCAAATTAGCAGAGATACATGTAATTAATCAGGCGAACTGTTAACGTACGCCTTGGGTGAGTAATTGACAATAGGAGGTGAGGCAGGAGTAACACTTTTCCAGCCGCCAATGTTTCCACTTTTGGTGCCTCTGGTATATTCAAAGTCAGCCTGATTGTAGGCTGGGCTAGGAGTTTGAGCCGCAGCATCAGTCAGCCACTGTTGATAGTCGGCAGGCGACTGAACAACAATGTTTGCTTGATTGGCGGCAAAATAGGTGCCACTGTACAGCGAGTCACGTAAGGGATAGGTGCCGATGCGAACAGGTGTAAACTCAAAGTCAATGGTACGATTCGGAACGATATCTTGCTTTAGGCGAAATGCAGGTACATAAAATCCGTGTAAGACATCATCGGAATGCATGGCTAAATGAATCCGGCGATCGACAGGTAAATGCAACTCAGTACTGGTAACGTTTTGATCGGGATAACGAAATACCCATGACCACTGTTTTGCTGTGACTTCGATGTCTTCAGTGGGTGCAGTCTTCTGTGCCGTTTCAATTTCTTGTTGAGGCGTGTCGTCAAAGGGTGCCGCATTAGCAACCTCTACCAGTTGAGGTAGGTGCAAATGCACCAATTCCATCGGGCCTCGAATCGACATTTTGTCATAGGTGCGGTAACTGGCAGTTGAAAGCCCTAAGACCAGAACGATCGGGACAGCTGTCCAAATAATTTCTAGTAGGGTATTCCCTTCAATGTGAGGTCCATCACTAAAATCATATTTTCCGGCTCGGTGAAATACCAGCGAATATAAAATAGGAATCGTCACGCCTAACAATATAAATGTACCGAGTCCTACAAAAATGCTGAATAAATCGTCAACCAGCTTAGACTCAGCCGCTGCTTCTGGCGGAAACCAAGAGTAAGATTGTTGTGCCATCCATAAGCTAAAAAAGCCTAGAAGAATGGCTAGAACAGACAGGATTAAAATTGCGCGGAGTTTCATAGTCAGCACAGCTAGAAAAAAGAGAGGATCGAGATATTTTACAGGCTTTGATTCGGATTTTTACCCATTCTTAGCAACTGGTCGGCAGTAGTATGAATGCCAAACTCGCCGCCTAAGTGTGCGCCTAAGGTGCCCTGAAGAAACATTAGTACGAAGATGAGTAAACCCACTGCAAGGTAGCTCCATTGCACCTGTCGTGACATATCTTTGCGCCAGAGGTAACGCTGAAAGCCTCGCCATACTGTCATCCCCACAATCAGAGTCAGTAAAACAACGCCGCCAACGCCGTGCCATATCATGGTTTCCATAGCTTGCAAGCCCCAGGAACTGGTAACGTCTGTTAAGGGTTCTGCTAGCAAGATTTCATATAATCCACTGGCGATCGTGAAAAACGTGATAAGCGCTGCGCCTAGCATGTTGAACCAGCCGACGTTAAACAAATCAGAACGGGTGACGGGAATGGCGAGGTATTTGAAGACGGCTTTTTCTACTGGAAAAAGAACTCCTACGATGTCGAAGGCGATCGCCGCAATAAATAGTCCTAGCGTTAAATGCACTAGGTTAGGATGAATAGGAACAATGTAGGGTAGCCCGTTTGCTCCAAGTTGATCCCGCATTTGATTCATTAAGTCTGGATTCATAGTAAGTCTCCCCTGCGAGTTGCTTCTATAACCGGACTGCCATGTAATCCATAGACCCACACCAGCAAATCGCCTAGATAGGTTTGAACCAGCACCAGTGCCACCAATAAAAGGCTGACGACCATGTAAGCCATGGGTAATTGAAGTTTATTCTGCGATCGGATGACATAGCGCCACCCAGTCACCCCCGCTAAAACACCCGACAGTGACCAGCCTAAAATAGTGTGTAAGTTTAGGGTTGCAACGGCTGCATCGTAAGGTTCTGCAAGACCTGCCTCAATTTGCCCAAAGATTACGGCTACAAACACTGAAACAGTTGCAAATGCTAAATTCCACCAACTTACTTCATATAGCCGCGAGTTCTTTGTAAAGGATGCAGTAATGTCGCAAAAGACCGCAAACAGCACCATGGCAATGACAAAGTGAATAACAATAGGATGGATAGTATCTGGATAGGGCAGATTGTGCTCGTTGAGCGGTGGCAGGTAGTTAAACACAGGGTTTCAGGAGGGGGTAGAAGGAAGCAGACCAGCAGCAATTGTCTGGTAATCTAACACAACTTTCAATTTCTACCTTATGATATGTTGCCCTAGCAACTCTTCGTGCATTCTCTGCAACACTACTAGGGGAGTTGCAATTAAATAACGCCCCGAACCGCCCCCTAAATCTCTTATTCTGCGGGACTTCCGAACTTGTCAAAGTCCCCCAGAATGGGGGATTTAGGGGGCTGATAAGTCAATGCATCCCATTGGGGTTTTATTTTCACGCAACCCCTTAGGCGGGTTTTGACAGCAAAGCTACACTTCTCATCCTCAAAGCTACACTTCTTATCCTATTGTTAATGTTCCGTTCACTAAAGCTTGAGTTAAAAAAATCCTCACTTAATTTACTGCTTTTTGAAAAACAATAAACTAAGTGAGGACTCAGCACTCTATGGTGCCCAATCTATTTCAATCCAGTTAAGGTTAGACCCTAACCCACCAAACGCAGGACATCTCGTAGCACACTAAATCCGCCAATATCCCAAAGAAGATAAGCTACGAAGCCAAGCATTGCTAAACGTCCATTCCACAATTCTTGCTGAGGATTAAAACCAAAAATCCAAGCATTACGATCGACCCCATTGTACTCCAAATTCAAAGGCGCGGAATCAATTTTTGCAGTAGCGACTGTTGCTCCAGCATCTTCAGCAATCACTTCGTTTACCATGTTGTCTGTTTCGGTCTGCATAGCCACTAGCCTCCCAATAATTTACTCGTACATGCTACTGAGCAGTTCAATGCAATAACGTCTTACTCTGGAAATATCCTTTCTTACAACCTGGCTGTGCCTGTGGTTAGAGGTTGTCTGAGAAGTCTAGGTTGCTATCCAATCCGCCCCCTAGATCCCCCGTTTTAGGGGACTTCGAAGAAGGAGTGGCTCGGAAGTCCCCCAAAATTGGGGGTTGGGGGGCGAGTGTAAGAATCTTTGATACTTTTCAGACATCCTCTTAGAGCCTTACTGAAAGTTTGCCGTTAGCCCTGTTCCTTTGGTAACCAAGCCAGGCTTAACGAAGCCATAGTAGGCAGCGATCGCTGCTGACAAAAAACTCAATCCAACATTGCCACCATAAAGCGGCATAGTGCCAAACAGGGTATTAGCGAAAGGCAATAATCCTAGAAGAGCTTCTGCACCATACATGACTGCGAAAATTTGCAGAAAAGCGATCGCGCCGCCCACGCTTGTAAAGGCAGCAATTCCCCATAGTCCAACCAAAATACGAATTGCATTGTGGAAATAATTAGTAGGGAATAGACCGAATACGTAACCATAGCCTGGGTCAGGATATACGCTTGTTGTAGGATGTGAGATTGTATCTGGGATGAATGTAAAACCTGGTACAAAGCCCACAATTCCTAGAAAAAGTAACGATACTCCTAAGATTAAGGCAACGGTACGAGGCACACTTAATTCTGACTGTTGAACGTTAGATTGCTGGAACATTCCTTTTCTCCATTACTTTCCATCATCATTTCTGTAAGACATGACGTACTGACTTAAACGTCTTGGATTTCATGGTATTGACTTAAAAAGCGATCGTCTGTCTATCAATAGAAGGATTATTTTTATAGCCTAAATTGTAGGAGCGATGGAATGTAACAGAGTACACTAAATTCCTAGCGTCATTTGTGGCAGGGATGCATTTTGCAACATTCTAGTCCCACAGAAATATCTTATAGAGCTAATAGAAATAAAGCTAATAGAACTGCTCTAGCGAACTTGCTAAACTTGTTGGCTATTATCCCGCTCTTCAATCATATCGACCACCACTTCAACCAGTTTATAAACATCAACAGGCTTAGAGAGGCACTTTTGAAAGCCTGCTGAGCAAATCTCTGCCTGCTCCTGCTTCCCGGTATAGCTCGTAACTGCGATCGCTAACATTGCTTGAGTGGCTTCAGCCGTTAAATTTCTGGCTTTACGAATAAGAGTAAGACCATTTTCATCAGGCAAGAAAATTTCGCTGATTAGGACATCAGGAGGTTTTTCTTGGATATGGGTGAGTGCTTTGGCGCAAGAGGTTGCCGTAATCACTTCGGCTCCTATTTCTTCTAACACCAAAGCAAATAATTCACAAATATCAGGATAATTATCTACTATGAGAATTCGTAAACGATTGAAGGACTGGCGCTGTAAAGCAAAGCTGTTTATTTCTGGCACTACAAAATTTGTCTTGCTAACAATAGACGCAAACGCATTGAGTGGACAATCAGGCTGTAAATTTAGTAACACGGTTACTCCTAGCTACGATTGTTCTCTAAGAAATCTACTCTGAGGTTGTAGACCAAAAGTAAAGACGTTTACTGTTACTCGATCGCTTTTGATGGACTTAACAGCCAAGGTCTTGGCAGGATGCTTTCAGAATAGGAATGTCAGTTTATGTATACACTAAATGTTTCTCAAGTCATAGTCTGTACGGTTTTAAACATCTGTAGGAGTTTAAACAATGTAAAAGAGAATGTAAAAAAGTTATTTTTAGTTAAATTTGGTGACTATGAAAAGCGATCGCTCAGCAGGTGAAGCACTTCAGCCTGACCTGACCTGTAAACCTCTCCAGCAAACTCCTCTAAAGCATTTCGGTTAAGAATTGTAATGTGACCCCGGCGATACTGAATTAGCTGAGCCTGACTAAGGGCACTAGCGGCAACCGTCACACCGGATCTCCGAACGCCCAGCATTTGGCTAATGAACTCTTGAGTTAAAGCAAAAGTTTCGGACTGTAAAGAGTCTGAAACCAATAGAAGCCAGCGTGCTAATCGTTCTTCAATGGTATAGAGCCGATTGCTGACCGCTGTTAGGGAAACTTGTGCCAAAAAAGATTGGAAGTAGCGAAGCAACAGATCTTGTAGTTCGCCCCCTCGCCTAAACTCAGTTCTGATAATTTCTGTAGAAACTCGGGTTGCCCACCCCTCTACCTGCACGTTCGCTCGATGAGTTTGCGTCATTCCCCCTAAAAGAGCCGGAAGTCCAACCATGCCCTCTATACCCACTACACCCACTTCAATAATTGCCCCTTCTTGCATAGGGTAAACCAAAGAAACAGTCGCAGAATGAGGAAAGTAAAGGTAGGGAATAGGCTCATTAACATCGTAGAGAACCTGATGAATAGGAAGGGTCACAGGTTCTAAGTCAGGCTTTATCCGTTGATAGACTTCACCAGATAAAGCGGCTAACAGCCAGTTAGAAGATGGGTTAGAAAGTTGAGATTGAGGGGTAGGCATGGAAAACCTGCTTTCCTAGGTAAGTTGGCAAGAATACTTGACAAGGAAAGGGGGGTTGAGCCGATCAAGATGCCAAACTAAGAAACTTTTCTTAACCTGAGAATATCATACCCTGGGTAGATAAGAGGAAATTTTATACCTCTAAAGATATACCAAACTTTTCTGGTTGAGTACTTATCTGACTTAAAATAGGGCGTTGCTGAATTCTTAAAATAGAGCGTTGCTGAATTGTAGTCTAGAAATTCGGTTCCCCTGCCCTCTCAGGGAAGGGGATAGGGGTTAGGTTGAGTCGGCAACGCAGCAAGATAGACCTCTCCCTCAACCCCTCTCCGGAAGGAAAGGGGCTTTGAGCAGGTTCATAACTTTCCGTTAGCAAGGCTCTAAGTAGAAGATGCTAAAAACCCAAACATGGGTTGCTGAATTGTAGTCTGGAAATTCGGTTCCCCTGCCCTCTCAGGGAAGGGGATAGGGGTTAAGTTGAGTCGGCAACGCAGCAAGATAGACCTCTCCCCCAACCCCTCTCCTGAAGGAAAGGGGCTTTGAGCAGGTTCATAACTCTCGTTTAGCAATGCCCAAAATAGAAGATTCTAAAAAACCCAAACATGGGGTTAACCCTATAAGAGCGCAGGCACTTTCAAAGGCTTCAGGAATACACGAATCGTAGTGTCTGCTGGCACCACTAAGTTGTAACGTGCTAATGCAATTGTGGTGGTAGGGATCTATTGTTTATTCAGCAATGCCTGTTTGAATATTCTGCAACAACAAGCTCGGTATCCAACGCTAAAACCGCCCCTTATCTCTAACTCAAGAGCTTTTCAAAAATCATTGACTGAGAAGCTGAGAACCCTGACAAGGTGAAGTGTCAAAATAACTATTCTGGAAATGCTCTAAAATACAAGTACTTAGTTGCTCTATCTCTGCCTCTTGTTCGTCAATGTAAGACTGAATCTTTTGAATCTCTGCCTGCGCCTTAAGGATTGCTTGCCGCTTGGTTAGTTCAACACCTGCGATCGCCCCTTCCATGACTGCTCTCTCACTAGCATCACTCGAAGGAATTTCTGGCAGAAAAGCAATAGCATCAGCAATAGCCTCATCAATCAGGCAGTAAATATCGCTATAGGTCTCTTTCAAGTCATACAAAGGACTAGCAATTGTAACCGCGACTTGTAAATCATCAGCACCTTTACGCATATCTCTAACTCTGTGAAAGACACAAGCCTTAACAATATCTCGCAAATGAGACAGCCTGCTCGGAGCTTGAAAAGGACGATTAACACTCGCTACTGAGTTCATAGTCTTGGTCTTGATGCCAACCATTTCAGATTCTCTCCTTCACAAAGTGAGCTACGCCATCCCTTAATATTTCTTTTTCAGAGTTTTCAGAATATTCAAAGTAATTAGAATATTCAAAGTAATTGATTGTTGAAAACTACCATTTCAGATCTCACTATCATAGTAGTTAACTAACTAAAGTATAGATGTCCACCTAAAGATAGATTGTATAAGATATTTAAAAATCCTAACTTTATTTAAGCCTAGTATTAGGTTAGGCTAAACGCTGTGATGTTTTGTAGGCATGGTATAGACATGATGGTCGGTTAATAAAGCATAAAATAAAACACAAATTGATTTTTCACTTAAACTCAGACATTTTCTAAATTTTTTAAGCCGAAGGTTTGACTATGAACTCGCATATTGACTCGCAACTAACATTACCTAATTTATCCGGTTACTCTGCTCAAAAATGCACTTCTAAAGTGACATCTCCAGCCATGATTAGTCGGCGTATTTGTCCATGCTGTTGCAGTACTTTATTGCGTCATGCACGTTCTGGAGAAATTTATTGGCGTTGTAGTACTTGCTACCAAGAGATGCCAGTCTAGCTGTTGGGGTATCCCAGAGCTTAAGAGCAATCTAAAATCACTATTTTAGATTGCTGTAGGTCTATCTCATGGAAGAACCACCTCTAAAGTAGATTGTTTAAGCTTAAGTTAATTCGTCATACAAACTTGTGCGCACGGGAGTAAGGCATTAGTGAGATTGAATATTACTGCATAGCTTAGCTGAAAAGGAGAGATTCTATGTCATTACCTGTAAACTCTAGTGACTTTGAATTGACAATGGAACAAGAGTTCATGTTAGTTCGTTATAATCAACAAATTACCGAAATTTCTCAAGAAGATCTACGTGCAGCTTTACTAGAAATTACACGGCAGTTAATGATCAAAGACAATGTTATTAGAACGCTAGTCAAAGCTGGAATTTAATGGGAGGAATATTCAATGTCTCAACAAACCGAAACGTTACAGCCGCCTCAGCATCAAGAACATCAGCCAGGTAGTGAAGCAGAGATGGTACCTAGACCCAAGTTTGAGGGAAGTCATTATCAGGGTAGCAGGAAGTTACAAGGCAAAGTTGCGCTTATTACTGGAGGCGATAGCGGGATTGGTCGAGCTGTTGCTATCGCTTACGCTAAGGAAGGAGCCGATGTAGCGCTCTCTTATCTTAATGAACATGATGATGCCAATGAAACTAAAGCAAAAGTAGAGCAAGAGGGCTGTCGATGCATAGCGATCGCAGGTGATTTAGGGAGTGAACCTTTTTGCCAACAAGTTGTTGAAAAGGTCATTGATGAGTTTGGTCAACTCGATATTCTGGTTAATAATGCAGCCGAGCAGCATCCTCAAAACAGCATTGAAGATATTACTGCTGAACAATTAGAGAGAACCTTTCGCACCAATATTTTTGCAATGTTCTTTTTAACTAAGGCTGCGATGCCTCACCTTAAAGAGGGGAGTTCTATCATTAATACGACCTCTGTCACTGCCTATAAAGGTAGCCCTTGGCTGTTAGATTACTCTGCTACTAAAGGGGCGATCGTTGCATTTACTCGGTCTCTATCGTTAGCGCTTACTCAGAAGGGAATCCGAGTCAACGGAGTTGCTCCAGGTCCTATTTGGACACCTCTAATTCCATCAACCTTTCCCGACGAGAAGACAGAAGACTTTGGAAATCAGGTTCCAATGCATCGAGCCGGTCAGCCTGAAGAAGTTGCCCCTAGCTATGTATTTCTGGCTTCATCTGATTCTTCCTACATAAGTGGGCAAGTGCTCCACATTAATGGTGGTGAGATTGTTAATGGATGAGGCTGCCATAAGTATTGAATGAAGGGAGCAAACTAATCTGCTCCCTTTTTTGGCATTGCTGAATGCAAGTATGAATCCTGTTCCCCTGCCCTCTTAGGGAAGGGGCTAGGGGTTAAGTCGAGTCGGCAACGCAGCTAGGTAGACCTCTCCCTAAATCCCTCTCCTAAAGGAAAGGGACTTTGAACAGCTTCATAGTTTTGTTCAGCAACGCCACTTTTTTGTATCCCTAGACAAAACTTGAACCTTTTCAAAGTTCTTTTCCTTCACGAGCAATGCTCTAGCAGAGGTTTCTCTGTATTATCAAAAAAGGTCGTTGCTGAATAAAATTATGAAAATTCAGTTCCCTTTCCTTAAGAGGGTGTCTGAGAAGTATCAAAGATTCTTACACTCGCCCCCTAAATCCCCCGTTTTGGGGGACTTTGAAGAAGGAGTGGCTCGGAAGTCCCCCAAAATGGGGGATTTAGGGGGCTTAGTTTAGAAGTTTCATTCCTCCTCATGCGTTTCCTTAATGGTTACAGTTAAATTAGGGAGACCTGTTAATTTCTCTATTGGTTGCACTTCTTCTACTTGAGGCGCAAACACTCTTAAGCTTTGAGGTAAGCATTCAACATCAATAGGCGTATCCCCAATGATCTCCCCATCTAGCACTACTTTTTGAGGTGGATTAGTAGTCACTCGAAAACGCCGAGCCCGGAGGTAACCTACGTCTTCACGTTGCACTGCATCCCCTCTTAGGGCTGAGGTTAACAGGTCATAGGAAGCAGCGATCGCCTTTACTTTAGTGGCTGGTGAAACAATCGTTAAATCTAAAAGCCCATCATCAAAAATAACTCCTGCTGACCCCTGCGCCAAAATAGAAGTAGGAGGTGCTGCATTAGCGATCGTAATTGCAGAAGCGGTCACATTTATAATTTTGTCTTCGGTTTCAATTTCTACATCGAAATGATTGAGACGGCGAAGCTGCTCAATGCCCGCCAACACGTAGGCTAACATCCCTAACCGATCTTTAGAATCTCGATCGGCTAAGTCTACTGTTTCGGCTTCAAATCCAATTCCTGCTAAGAGAACCATTGGCATTCCATTACAGGTTGCCGTATCAACTGTTCGAGTAGCACCCCCTAAAATTGTGTGACAAGCTTCATCAATTGCCGTAGGTAATTCTAAGGCATTAGCGAAAGCATTAGCAGTCCCGCGTGAGATAATACCCAACGGAATTTCAGTTCCTGCTAGAGCTGCTGTCGCTGCTGAAATAGTGCCATCTCCACCAGAAGCAATGATTGCTTCAACGCCCTCTTGAACAGCTTGATGAGCCAGAGTAGCGGCATCAGTCTCAGGAGTTGTGAAGCGAATGTCAAGGGCGATCGTAGGCTGCAAAATTGAGCAAATAAGTGCTAACTCTTGTTCTGAGTCGCCCTGCCCTGCCACAGGATTAAAGATCAAACAGGCTGAGCGTAGCATATCGGAACCTCAATACTAGATGAAATTTAGAGAGACGCTGATTTTTTCTGATCTAACTCTACTCTTAAGATAAACTGTCTGCATTGCTAAGTAAAAGTATGAAAGTCTAATTACTATCCTTTTATCTTTTATTAGAGGGCTAGGTTGAATTGAAAAGTAGCCAGGCTGTCTCCTCCCGACCCTGCCTTAAAAAAAAGAGTTTTGAATAGATTGACTACCTCCGTTCCCCAAGCTAGTTATTTATCTCACCTACAGTACTTGTTTGGCTTGCCTTACACAAAGTCGAAACTTCTTAAAAAGAATAACTGAAAGTTAAAACTCCTACATCTCGCAAACTTCCTAAAGTTAAGATCCCACAAAAGAACAACGCTTTTGTGGGATCTGCTTTGTGAGGTCTACCTGTGGAATCTTACCGAATGGCTATTAAGAGCGCTAAATACTACCGAACTTCGCGCACTTCTGAACGAGGACTCCGAGTTCCCACTGATGCTCCGACTAACGAAGCGGCTAGACCTAACAAGGAACCCAACACAAACGAACCACCAATCTTAGCTGTGTTACCAGCAATATCGCGCGTTTGTTGAGCCGTTACATTAGGAGCAGTTGCAGGAACATCAACAGTCCCTTGCTGAACTTGATTAACAATATCGCCAGCATTAGCAGCAACTACGCCAAATGCACCTGAAACACCGCTAGCTAACAACCAAGAGCTAAGCGCTAAAGTTGTAGCCCAAAGAATTGCACCATTTAACAGTGCTGTATTCTTGTTCATAGGACCACAAGCACGAGCCGTAACCCAGCCTCCTACAAACAAAGAGATAAACAAGCTGATAATTGACCAAATACCAACCGCAGCAGCAGCATTATCTGCATTGGTGCGGGGAGCACCAGAACCAGCGATCGTAGTAGCTCCGATCGCAGCTCCCAGAGCACTCAAGATCAGTTGAGTAGCCAGCGCTATCACCAAACCCGATAGAATCGGACCCCAGCGGACGCGGTCATGATAGTCAGCGACAGGAACTGCCATAGGCTGCATTACATTGACAGGTCTATCAGGGGTCATAGGGTGTTCAGAATATGTCATGATTAATAAGTTCCTGATGGAAGTGTGAAATTGCTGTTGCATTACAATATAACGAGCCTTTGTAAGTCACACCTACCCTTAGATAGATAAAACCTAGAAAATCCTCTTCCTTGTGTTGGAAGACATGAAAATTGAGAGAATCTCTAGAGAACTAAAAGAATTTACCTATATTAATTGGGCATGTAAAACATTACAAAAAATCCTGTTTGGAGCTTTAGGTAAAAGCTCCAAACAGGAAGAATACAGGTTAAATCCTCATAGTCCTCATAGAACAGTATTTCCCCTCAGCATCTCAATCTATTGCCTATTACTAGAAGCAATACTTAAGCTACGAAGGCGACCTCTTCTATCTTGGCTACTGAGCAGCTATTTCTTGCTGAAGCTGACTCTTAGCAGTTTTGAACTGAGTCGCAAGATTTTCTTGCTGGTCACTGCTACAGTTATTGCGAATTGCAGCAAACATCGTGCTCTCTTCTTGGCGAACGTGATCCATTACAGTTTCTTTTAACTGATTGAGTTGGCTTTTAAACTCAGGAGCAGTAGGACTTAGAGCCAGCAAGGAATCTAGCATAACTTTCATTGATGCTTGCTCGTCATATAGCTCTTGAGTGTCATGTTCACCATAAAAAGAACGAACTGCTGGATAAACCACCTGTTCTTCTGCTTCAGAGTGAGCTGTCAAATCTTTGTAGATTTGACCAAAGAACTCTTGAATTTTCTGAGGATCATCAGTACCCTCAATTTGCATAAACAGAGTGTTGACTTTGGCGTGATCCATACGGATTACATCCTGGATATTCATCTCATCGTCTGTGTGGCTGATAGCGCTACCTGCAACGCCTGTAACGGCTGCCACTGCATCTTGAACCCTTGCCCAAATTCCTTGCTTTGCTTCTTGACCTGTCATTTCACGTACGCCCAAGACTTCCAAGACACCCTTAAGTTGCTCTTGGTGAGCACGGTTTTCGAAGTTAACTGCATTCAACGGTGTAATAGCAGCTTCAACATCTGCACCAACAACTTGGGCTGCCTTGTGAACCAGCAAGCCACTCATAACTTGCTGATGCTTAAGAAGTTCATGCTGAGAGACTTTTTCAAAAAGAGACAATTCAGAACCCTTCATTAGTCCATCAACCTCTTTCACCATCTTTTCGACAGTTTCCTTAGGTTTGCCTTGAACACCGTATTGCACGATCACGGTGTCCAAAATCCCCATATTTTTACGATCGCTTTCTAGCATCTTGTCCAATTGCTGACGGATCTCAGGATCGTTGCAAGCCACTGCTAACTTTTGCTCGTTCTCAATTAGCAGATCTTGGACAACCTTCATGCTGGCTAGTTTTTCACCGATCGCCATCCGTTTGGAATCATCAAGAGTAGTTACCATCTTTATGTTCTCCTAAAGGCTGAGTTATTAACTGACTCCTTTAAGGTGCCATAGCAGTCTATTAGGTTCCTCTTTCCAAAGAACTAATCTTTGCGATACTTCTACCTCTATAGCAAGGCTAAAGCTTAGAGGATGTCTGAGAAGTATCAAAGATTTTTACACTCGCCCCCCAACCCCCCATTCTGGGGGACTTCCGAGCCACTCCTTCTTCAAAGTCCCCCAAAATGGGGGATTTAGGGGGCAGATTGGATAGCAACCTAGACTTCTCAGACAACCTCTTAGACGAGATATAAATTAATGCTGGGTTAAAAAGCAATGTAGGTGCAGCATGATCTTTTTCACGCTACACCTGCATTGCTTTAAACTTAATTACTCTTCTAATTTGCCATCAGTCTAGCTTGTTAATGCTTATCAATGATGATTCTCCGATAGCTACTCCAACAAAAATAGCTACTCCAACAAACATCTATTCAGCGCAGCCTAATAGACTCTTTCAGAGTTCTCATAATGCTTGACGATCGCCCAAATGCCATGAATGCTACCAGGAATCCACCCAAGAAATGTTAGTAAAACATTAATCACTAGAGTAGTACTCAAACCGTAAGTCAAAAAGACACCTACTGGAGGAATCAGAACACCTAAAATTAGATGAAGAACTTTCATGCTATTTACCTTTAAGAACCCTTAAGGACTCAACTTGTATTACTACTTACTTATGTATGCTATGTTGCCAACAATAAGCAAAACTTGCTTCCTTCTTTAGGAGGAACAAAATTTAATCCTGAAGCGATGAATTCTCGTAGCTTATATCCTTCTCAGGAGAGAAGCAGCTTCGGCTCCATCAGTTGAAGATTAGATCTGAATATGAATTTACTAACAAGTGCTTACCTGGCATAAGGAAGGAGAAATTTATGATCCGTTCTGCATTAACTGTGTTGGCTACTGCCCTAAGTCTATTAATCATTGATCTAGTTGTTCCCGGCGTTAATATTGCAACCTTTCCCGCTGCGCTAATTGCTGCGATCGCCCTAGGTCTTGTGAACATTGGAGTTAAGCCAATTCTCTCTTTACTATCTCTACCGCTTAACTTCTTAACGTTAGGAGGGTTCTCACTAGTCGTCAATGGACTATGTTTTTGGCTAGCCTCTTTATTAGTTCCTGGCTTTAGTGCAAGTGGTCTAATAGCCATTATTTTAGGTCCTGTTGTTCTATCTTTCGTGAATACTTTTCTAAGCCGTTACTTTGTCGAAAAGTACCCTACGCTGGCATCCGATGATAAAGCAAATATTAGGGGAGCAATGGATGATGTGAAGGGGGCAATAGAATAACTATGCCAAACGTCAAGAGTCATACGAGGTAAGTCGGTGGACAGAGGCTTTACAGACATCTCTATCTTTTAGGGGATGAGTTAATCTGAAACCTTAGATAGATTATAGAAGTCAATTTGAATTCTCCAGGAGTAGTTATGAGTATTGAAGATCGGGCTAAAGCAGTTGCTAAAAACATAGAAGGCAAAGCTCAGGAAGCGATGGGTGAAGTGACAGGAGATCCCCAAGACAAAGCTGAGGGCAAAGCAAAGCAAGCTGAATCTAAAGTCCGCCACGGCGTTGAAGATGCGAAAGACGAAGTTAAAAAGGTTGTTGACTAAATTGACGCATTAGAGCGCTAAGTTATTCAGCGCATCATCTTTACAAGTGATGCGCTGAATTTTAGATCCTACACGTTTACCCTAAAGGAATTTAGTAAGGTTCCCCTTATGATCAACACTTTAACCGCATCGTTTTTGTTATTAGTTGAGGCGATCGCCCCTGACACGATTGCCAAAGAGCAGGCACTTTCCTCTGATGCTTTAATCGCAGTGGCAGTCATTGGTTTTCTTGCCGCTACTGGAATTGGCTCTGTTGCCTGGTACAACTCGAAGCGCCCTCCTGGTTGGGAAGATAAGGAACGTCCTGCAATTGTTCCTGACGTTGAGCCTAGCGATCATCCTGGTCTAGGCAATCCTGAGTAAAAGTCGAGTTACGGGCACCTTGGTATTATGAAAAGAAGTCGTAGAAGACAAAGAGCTAACTGGACTCGTGAATTGGAAGATATTACACGAGGTGCCTGTGGAGGATTCTTATTTGGTATTCCTTTGCTTTACACGATGGAAGTCTGGTGGATTGGGTCTACCGTTTCTCCAATTTTAATGCTTTTAGCGATCGCCATAACGTGGACGATCGTTTTTTTTCTGAATCGCACAGAAGGCTTCCGTCGAACTGCAAATATAAGTTTTGTCAATGCAGCCAGAGATACGGTTGAAACAGTTGCGATCGGTTTAATTTGTACGAGCATCATGCTAATAATATTGCAAGAAGTCACCCTGGAGACTCAGTTGAGTGAAGCACTGGGTAAGGTGATCTTTGAGAGCGTTCCTTTTTCCTTGGGTGTAGCTCTCTCCAATCAATTTTTGAGTAGCAATCCAGACGAAAATCGAGTTCAGCCTTCAAAGCAAGCTAGCACTTCGCAAGTTGAAGCTCCAAAGCCTGAGATAAGCGAGACTTTTGCTGATATTGGTGCAACTTTGATAGGAGCTATTATCATTGCATTCAGTATTGCTCCAACTGATGAAATTCCCATGCTAGCAGCAGCAACCTCAGAGGTTTGGCTCTTAGCCACTATTGCAGTCTCTTTACTAATTTCTTATGGAATTGTGTTTGAGGCTAATTTTGCGAATAAGAGCAAGCGCCAACAGCAACGCGGGCTTTTTCAAAGTCCGTTAAGTGAAACTATTATGTCATATTTACTCTCTTTAGTAGCCGCTGCAATGATGCTTTGGTTTTTCCAGCAGCTATCCTTCAACGACCCTGGATCAATGTGGCTAAGCTATACGTTGCTCTTAGGATTGCCTGCAACTATTGGTGGTGCAGCAGGTAGACTGTCTATATGAGTAATGTTCCTTCTTCTGGTAATAAGCCGTCTGAGAGTAGTTCTTTAGAGAGTCAACAGCCGCGATCGGTGGCTGAACAAATTAGCTTTAGTGTTGCTGCTTTATTTTTGGCGACTCTCGTTAGTTTAGTTTGCTATCTTTGGTTCGGTAAGCGTGAGCAGGCACCGCCCAACCCAGTAGTAACTGTTAAGCCACCTCAAGAACTTTCAGGACAATTTCATGTTCCCTTTGAAGTAATTAATCAGGGAGATGATACAGCAGAATCTGTCCAAGTTGTTGCGGAACTTACCCTCAACGGTGCAGTTGCAGAAACAGGAGAGCAACGGATCGATTTCTTGTCGAGTCATGAAACTGAATCAGGTGCTTTCATCTTTAGTCAAGACCCGAGTAACGGTAAACTCGTTATTCGAGTAGCAAGCTATAAATTACCATAGATTATTCAGCCTATTGGGTGATTCAATATGAGTACTTTACCTCTGAGGAGCGAGGAAATTGTCTAAGTAAAGTGCTTATATATAGATACTAAAAAATAATTGCAATAATTCAGTAGAGGAAACGTTATGCCAAGGTTAGCAGGAAAGCAATCCAATGAAGGTCTGCATGTAAGCTTACTAGCCCTGACTGCGATCGCTATAGCAGTAGGCTTAGAGTATGTAGGAGTCATCAATGTTGTTCCTGGTTTTGGGAAAGATAAAGCTGCTTTGAACTTCAACAGCTATGATGTCTCTTCAGATCAATCTGTTGTATCTAAATCTCTTCAAAAATAAAGACTAGGACGTTAAATATTATGCGTAAGGGTAATGAAGTTATTGGTAAGCCTGTTGTTTCATACAGTACAGGACGGCGAATTGATACAGTTAAGGACTTGATTTTTGATCAGAACAGCAATCAACTGTTAGGATTCTTGATCACAGAAGGGGGCTGGTTTAGTAGCCCTCATGTCCTTTTGCTAAAAGACGTATTGGCGATCGGAGCCGATGCGGTTATTATTCCGTCTAAAGATCATGTTTTTGATGCTAAACAGGTTCCTGAAATCTCCAAAATTCTAGAGTACAATAACGTGCTTAAAGGAACGCGCATTCTTACTACAGATGGTCGCAACCTGGGCACAATGGTTGATTTGTACTTTGACAATGAGACAGGGATAGTAGAAGGATACGAAGTATCGGGAGGAATGTTTGCTGATGCTTACTCTGGTCGATCATTTGTACCTACTCCAAAAACGCTCAAAATCGGCAAAGATGTTGCGTTTGTCCCGGTGGAAACTGCTTTATTGATGGAAGAGCAGGTTGGAGGAATCAAGGCAGCAATGCAAGTTGCAGGTGAAAAAGTGCAAGAAACCATGCAATCTACTGGCGAAAAGCTGCAAGATGCAGGAGGGAAGCTGAAGCAGTCTAGTAGTAGTCTTTCCCAAAATTTAGGCGGAAAATTCAACAGTGCCCTAGCAGGACAGGCTGTTGAAGAAGCAAAAGGGTATCGCGTACAGCAGTTTGTTCGCTCGGAAGATGGCTTCATTATTGCAGCACCTGGACAAATTGTGAGTGACTCAGTCGTCAAATTCGCTCGAAGATTTCATCAAGAGGAAGCGTTGCTACAAGCAGTTGGGCTTTCGACCCACAATGCTGCCCACTCAAGAGCTAATGGTATGGCTATGGTGACAGGCGATCGCTTTCGAGTCAGAGCAAATAAAGCTGAAGATCAATTGCAAGAAGGAGCACAAAAGCTCAAGGTAGAAGCTAACCACGTGTGGCGACAGCTTAAAACAGGAATGGCTAACTTTCAAGATCGGAGCAGTCAAGCGATCGAGCAAAAGCGGATTGTGGGCGCTTTAGGTCGTCCGGTTAATCGCGTTATTCTAGACCAACAAGATCAAGTTATTCTGAACGTGGGTGAATTAATTACTCACCAGGCGATCGAGGTTTCTCGTCAGGCAGGAGTTTTAGAGGTTCTATTGAGTTCTGTTTACACTGAAACACCTAAGCTCTCAAGGGAGGACATTGAGGCACCTCATCCAGGTCGAGCCTCTCTAACTTAGTAACTTTAAAGCAAAATGCCAGGAAGTATAGGGAATTAGCTTCCTGTTATTGTGTGGCGGACATTTGATCATTAATTTTGTTGTCTTGAAAAAGCTACTTAGCAATGTTGAAATATAGAATGTAAATTCTACCCTTTCATCTTTTCAGAAAAGAAGCCAGACAAATCTAACCTCTCCTGTCTTGAAAAGAAGAGTAGAGAGTAGGTCTATACTTTTGTTCATTAATGAAAAAAGTGCTCTTGGCTACCTTCTTCCTTAAGATAGAAGACTGCTTGAGCATTTAGGTTAATACTAATGTGAGTTGTTAACGGTTTATCGTATTATGAGTAATCCAAAAGACTCCACTGAGAGTAATCAAAGTGGTACTCCAGATACCTATGACAGAGGGATTATCCCTGCTGAGACGGCTGCACGCAAGGAGCGAGAAGGAGAAGGGTACAAAAACCGCCCAGATGCTCCCGGTAATGACGATAGCATTGATACTGTAGGAGGCTATACAGTAGACAAAGAAGGTTTGGCTAATAATTTTGCTGTTGAACCAGAAATGTATTATGAAGTACCTGGCGATCTGCGGGAAAAAGAAGCTGCATTAGCAGCAGAGCGGGCTGAAGAGATGGAAGAGGTCAACCAGACGAACGAGGATGGTAAGCTGAGTACAGATCATGACGATCGAGGCAAAGGTGTAGGGGTCATTTAAGAATTTCATCTTTCATTATTACAGTACAATTTGGCTGCCCTGCCTTCTTTCCGAAAGCAGGGCTTGCCTTTAAAAATTAACAGGAATTTATCAGCTAATTAAACGGTTTATGGCAAAAGTCAGCATCATGATTTTTTGCTCTATAATTTTTTTAGATGATTTAATGCTCCTAGCTTAAAGTATTCTTTTCCTAAACTAAAACAGAGCAAAAGAACTTCTAACCTTTGGAGAGTGGGCAAAAGCTAATTTTATCTAATCCTGAGCGCTGTTAGATAAATACCTTTTCTAGATTGTTCTAGAGGTCAATTAGTGTTTTTACGGAATTTTGCCGATGATTTTCTCCGAAGAGGTTGTTAATCCCTCTGAACCTTTTGATTTAGAAGGTAGCTATTGTGATTTACCAGAAGCGCTGCTGAGAGACTCAAATCAGCCTTTTGTGCTATGTGTAGATGACAATCCAGATGATTTGTTGCTACTGAGCTATACGGTAGAATTTTGTAACATTGAGTTTATTGGACGAGCTAGCGGCTGGGCAGCCTTGAAGCTGGTTGCGATTCTTCCTCCTGCACTGATTCTGCTCGACATTTTACTGCCTGACTTGAACGGAATAGATTTTTTATATTACCTTAAGCAAAATCCTTTAACTTGTGACATCCCAGTCGTAGCAGTCACAGCTTTAGCAACTTTAAGCGATCGCGCTCTACTTTTATCGGCAGGTTTTGTGGACTATATTAGTAAGCCCTACATGCTGGAAGAAGTGGAAGAAGTCATTCTTCGTCATTTAAAGTCAAAGTCGAACCAAGGTGAATAAAAATTAAAAAGGGCGCAGCTTTTGCGCCCCTAGAGAGATTAAAATGGTCGATCTGCTGACCTAAGATCGACTGACTTAAGTTTGTGGCACCCAGACTGAAACAGAGCCACCTTTACATCGGAACTCTGCCCATCCTTCGTCATTTGTGGTGACAGGTTCATCAATATGCTCAGTTAAATCAACGTAAACCTGATTAGGTTGACCTATCTCCATATATTTGCTGCCATCATCACCATTACTCAAAACCACTGCCACACCGCCTGGATGCTCATCATCGCCTAGCCGTGTCCAGCCAATCACATTGGCGTGATCAAAGTAGTCGTACTGATCGCCATAAGCATAAGTTTGACGGGCAAAGAGGAACTTATCAAGGAGCCATTTATGCTTGTCCAGCCAAACTTCATGCTCATTACCGTCATTGCCTGTGTCCTTATAGTGTGAACCATAATAATCGGCATAGAACACGCAAGGATAACCTTCTCGGCGTAACAAAATTAAAGAGTATGCCAAGGGCTTAAACCAAGATTCGACAACCGACTCCAATGACTGTAAAGGTTGAGAGTCATGGTTTTCAACTAATGTAACCGCCAATGCAGGTTGCTGTTGAACCAGGGTATTGTCAAAAATTTGCCGTAAGTCATAATCATTGCCTGCTTGACTTGCCACATGAAAATTGTAATGAAGGGGGGCATCAAACAGAGTCACTTTACCGTTGGTCGTTTCAACAAATGAATGAAGTGTCTCAACATCATATGACCAGTATTCGCCTACTCCAAAAAGTTCTTTTTGAGTGACGTGGCTAACGTGTGCTAACCATTCCCGAAAGAAGTCTGCGGAGATATGTTTAACAGCATCGAAGCGGAAACCATCTACACCTGTCGTGTTAACGTACCACTCACCCCAATACTTTAATTCACCAGAAACTTCGGGATTATCCATATCCAGGTCGCAACCCATCAGGTAGTCGAAGTTTCCCTTTTCTTGATCAACGTTGTCGTCAAATGATTTGCCTTTTAGCAGGTAGACTGCGTTCTCATCTGAGTTATAGGCATTGTAATCGATCGCGTCAAAGTGCCACCAATGCCATTCCATTGTGGAGTACTTGCCATTACGACCTGGGAAGGTGAAGTGTGTCCAAGCTTTGATAGTTTGATACTCGCCAATCGGGGCATTGCGATCCTCAGGATGAAAAGGGGTAGCTTGTACCTCTTCTTCATGATCTGCACCTAATTTGTGGTTGAAGACCGCATCGGCATAAATCCGAATTCCTGCATCCTGAGCCGCTTTGATGGCTCGGATATATTCATCCTTGGTACCATATTTGGTTCTGACTGAACCCTTCTGGTCAAATTCTCCCAAGTCAAATAAATCATAAACGCCGTATCCTACATCCATTCCACCGCCCGTACCTTTGTAGGCGGGAGGAAGCCAAAGAGAAGTGACTCCAGCTTTTGCTAGATCTTTGGCAGATGCCGTTAACTGGTTCCACAACGAACCATCCGCTGGGCTATACCAGTGGAAGTATTGCATCATGACCCCATTTGTATCAGACATGAAAGCGACCTCTTGCTAAAGATATAAATGACTTGTCTTCATTGAGACAATAATACGAGAAGTCAATACCTTTAAACATCCGTCAAATGACAGATGACGAGGTCAATGAGAAAGGTTCTGTTACGAGGCAGGAGATAAAGACGAAGATGAGGACTTGGCTTTAGCTTTTGTCGTAGACTCTCGAACGGTAGGTTTCTTTGCCAAAATGACAATGATGCCCATGCGACCTGTCTCCAAGGTAGTGTCGCTTAAGATGTCTAGCACCTCAACGTTGAGAACTTCTTGAATTAGATCTTGAAGTTGAGGTCTAATAGCTGCATCTAGGTCTTTACGAACTTGTTGGGCAAGCAGTTCATCGGCTTCCGCTAAAATTTGCTCTGGACGAGTGACTGAGTTTTCTAGGACGATCGTCACTTTTTCATCCATCAGCTGACAGGTTACCTTACTTGGCTGAAGACCTAAATGAGTTCGGTAAAACGTTTGAATTCGCTGGGAAAGTGTTCTCTCAGTTTGACCTTGGGTTGGCGTGTTATCTGTCATTGATAGAATTTTGAATGAACACAAGAGCTAAATAATGGCATATTTGAATATTAGTACAAAAGATGTCCTCATTCCTAGCGTTTCCTTAAGAAGAAAAACAGGAATGAGGACATCTTCTGTGAACTTAGTGACTAAATTACTGACTAAATTAATAGACGATGGGAGATACCGCTAGACTCCCAGCGATCGCTGAAACAATGGCTGAAGTTAAAGCGGTTGCAAATAGCCACCAAGCGGCTGTTGCGGCTGCCTTACGGGTTTCTTCAACCTGTACCTGCGCTTGATACCTAACATCATCTAAGCGATTTTGAACCTGTTGCTGTAGTCGTTCGGCACGTTGTAAAACGCTACTGCGCGCCCGGTCAATTTGTTCAAACACTCGTTCTGCATCTGCTTTGGAAATGTCATCCCGTGAGCTGAGAAGAGCAATTAGAGTATCCTTATCAAACGACGACAGGCGATCGCGCAGAGAATCGAAGCCTGCCTGAGGATCATCAAATAGGGTGCGAACTTCTTGTTTAATACCGTCATAATTTAACTCTGGACGATCGAGAGAATTAAGGTAGTTGCGAACACGATCGAGAACTCTCTCTACCGCAGCTTGGACTTGATGCTGAACTGCTTGCATCTGAGCCATTAACTGATCACGGGTTGCTAGCACCCGATCGACAATAGCGTTTGCCTCTGCCTCAGATAAATCTTGGCGCTGAGAGAGCAGGGCAATCAAGGTAGAACGATCGACATGAGAAAGGCGATCGCCCAGTTTTTCTATTCCTAATCGAGGGTCACTCATCAGCGTTTTCAAATCACGCTGAATTCCTTCAGGGCTTAGTTCTTCCTTTTGCGTATTGCGCAGGTAATCTTCTAAGCCAGTTTTGAAATCCCGTACTTTCGACTGGGTACGAGTCGCTAACCGTCTCGGCGCTTTAAGGATGTTTTGAAGCGTTGATTGATACTGATCAATAATGTTGTTGACCTCTGATTCACTTAAGTCATTGCGTTGACTTAAAAGCTTTACCAGCGTATCCCTATCTAAATGAGAAGCACGATCGCGTAAGCGAGACAAACCCACCTGAGGATCGTCTACTAGCTTCTGTAAATCACGCTGGATACCTTCTGGATTAAGCTCTTCTTTACCCGTATTACGCAAATAGTCTTCAACTCGTTGCCACTGAGTCGATACTCGTGTTTGCATTGCCTGTTGTACACCTTGTGCATCGGCTACTGCCACCTCAAAGGCACGCTCAATTTCAGTAGTAATCTGTGCAACTTCTGTAGTTGTTAAATCATTCCGAGAGTTAAGTAGATCGATTAAGAAATCACGATTAAACGGAACGAGTCGCGATCGCAGCTTTTCAGCCTCTGAGTCTTGCAAAATGGGACGAAGTGATGCACCCAACGCCGGCGAATTAACCAGCCCTTCTTTAGGTGAAGATCGCAGGAAGTCTTCCAACTGTGTTTTCAGGGAATAGGCTTTTTCGGTTTCTTCAATTTCGCTGACTTCGCGTAAGACATCTAAACGTACAGTCTCTAGCGTTTGAGCAAGTCTAGTAATCTGGTCTTGTACAAACACCCCCCGTGATTGCAACAAGTTCGCAAACTCCTGCTGGTTTAGCATCTCCACTTCTCGGCGAACACTACTAGCATCAGCAAACTCATCATAAATAATGGCTCGAAAATCTTTCTGGATACTTTCAGGCGTGAGTTGCCAAGAGTAAGTATTGAGTAAATAGTCCTCAACATCAGCACGAATGACGCTGTAGGGAGCTTCTTTTTTGAGCATTTTGTCTGTCTTCTCACCCAGCGGAGTGCTCTTAATCTGCTCAACCATCCGTCCTACATCTAGATCTGACAGATCGACTCGATTGAGAACAATGCCCATAAGACCACTCAGCAATGCACCTGCCGCAGGTGATTGCGCGCCCTGAGCAGACTGACCTCCTTGTCCAACAGTATTCAGTAGTCCATTCAAACGCTGCCCTAGTTCTTGAGGTAAAAACTGTCCTGTCTTAACAGTTTTGAGATAGTCTGTCACTTCTCTCAAGGGGTCAGGCTTATGCATCTTGTTGATCGCTTGTTGCCAAGCCGTTTCAAGCTGATCTGCAAGACTGTCAACTTCACGCTTAGATAAGTCAGTGCGACTGCTAATGAGGTTAACCAGGGTAGCGCGATCGACTTGACGTAAATCTTCGGGGTTACCGATCGCTCTTAGTTCAGGATCATCTAGTAGCTTCTCGAATTCCTGACGAACGCTTTGAACATCCAACGCGGGAGGACGCAATTTATTAAGATATTCCTCTATATTCTCCCGCAGCGTTTCTGGATCCATGCCTGAAGTTAATTCTCGTCGCACTGCTGCTACTGCCGACTCTGCCGTAGAAACAATTTGATTCTTTGTTGCAGCGGCACCCAGAGCAGCCGTTGCCGTCCCTACAATTGCTTGAAACCCCGAGGTCGCAGTGTTGACTAAAGAGCCAACTAAAGAACCCACAGTAGTTGAGCTAATCCAGACTAACAATGAGAAATAAGCGCCCCAAATAACTAATCCAACAATGGCTCCTAGAAGTGCACTTTGAATTAGCGTAAGCTTAACAGCTAGGAAACATGCAAAAAATAACGCTAAGCTGACACTAATTACTGTCCACAATCCCACGGCTAAACGGATTTTTTTACTGCCGCTTGAGCCATTCTCATCAGGATGGGAGTGATGGGTAGAGTGATGGTCTGAGCGACTGTCTGAATGATTATGAAGTCGCTCATTAGGCTTAGACCAATTACCTAGATAAGAAATGCCAGCAGCCACCGAAAGGTTTGTCAGGAGAAGCTGGAAGCCGAATGCCAAGACAATCCCAGAAATTAAAGCGATGAAAAATTGTGGGCTTGAAAACACAACGGTTGCAGCATTTGGAGCAACAACAGTCCCTGCACTGCCCAAAGGATCCACGGCATTAGGTGGCAACTGAACTAACTGAGTTGCGCCTATCCAAATATCATTTAATAAATTAGGGCTGTTAACCATAATGTCCCTCGCCTGTGCAAAACTAATAAGGCTCATATAATTGAAACCTTATGTACGCATTTAGGCATCTTTCAAAAGAGGGAATCTACGTTCTACAATACTTTATGTAACTCAATGATATGTGACTCAATTATGTGACTAAGCCCGATCGCAAGGCTCTGACAGCAGCTTGAGTCCGATCATCGGCACTGAGTTTATTGAGAATATTACGGACATGAGTTTTGACTGTGCCAATCGTAATATACAGTCGCTGTGAAATGTCAGCATTGCTACAGCCTGCTACTATTAACTCTAAAATTTCTAATTCCCTAGCTGTTAAGGGCGTATTTCCTAAATATGGCTCATAGCCACTGCCTACTGCACTAATTTCGACAGTTTTGCCCCGTGAGTTTGAAGCCTCTGCTGCGACATCGCGCCGAACTTGCCCAAGAATGACACTGGCGATCGCTGGATCTATCCAAGATTGACCCAAAGCTGTAGATTGAATAGCTTCAACTAACTGAGTTACCTGAATATCTTTCATGCAGTAAGAATCTGCACCTGCCGCAAAAGCTGCCAACACAGAATCTTGCCCATCATGCATCGTCAGGATTAAAACCTTAGTACCAAAATCTTCTAACTGAACCTGCCACTGCCGAAACCTGCGGGTAAGCTCGATTCCATCAAGATCGGGCAATCCAATATCTACCATTGCCACATCAGGGCGATAGTTCTGTAAGAGCTGCAAACCTTGGGTAGCATTGGCTGCATCTCCCACCACTTGAATGTTTTCCTGAGCTTGTAAGACTGTTTTAAGCCCAATACGAGTCAAGTCGTGATCTTCAATTAAAACGACCTTGATTTTACTCATTTCTTACCCAGCATTACTACCACTTAGTCTGGCTTTACCTTACAGACAATTACCCCTGTAGCCATCTACCGTCCGGCATAATCATTGACAAACAATCGCTTAGTTACTCTTTAATAGGCTCTTCTTGTAAATAAAAAAGAAGGACTTATTGGAATGGAAAAGTTTTTAAGCTCATTTTTTCCTTTTGTGAAAAGAATTAAGGGTAAGAAAATCTAAGTTTTGTTTAATCATGAGAGCCATTAATACAATCTAACGAGCAACAAGTACTGCTTAAAATCTGTTTACAGTTAAAATCTGCCTATAGATAGATGATAAATTAAGATTTAAATGGCAGTTTTGTCTGGGATAAGTTTGTATCAACTTACTGCAAAAAATAGTGGTTTTGCATCATTCTTGGAGGAACTTTTGGACACGCATGTCACTGCGTCGCCGAGGAGTTCTTGTGATTACGGTTCCCGTTATTTGTTTACTTTTGTTTTTAGGAACCTCTGTTTATTTGCGGTATTCCATGATGGTAGCAACGAGATATATTATTCATACACAGGATGTCTTACTAGAAAGTAGTAACCTTTTAATCTTGCTTCTTAATGCCGAAACGGGTGCTCGTGGCTATAGGAGCACTCGTGAAGAAGAGTTTTTAGAGCCTTATACTAATGCCATGCAATCGTTACCCACCTCAATTAGCAATCTGAAAAAGCTAGTACGAAATAATTCTAAGCAAACGCAACAAGTATTAGTTATAGAGCAGAAAATTCGACAAGAACTTGAGTTGTTATCAGAGGGAATTAACCGTAGCGGAGCATTAACCCCAACAGCAGAGTCTTCTAGCCCAAAGAGCGCTCTTTTGACCCGAGAAAAAGAGATTATGGATCAGCTAAGGTTAGATATTAGCCAGTTTCAACTAGAAGAGCGGCGCTCACTTGAAATTCGTCAACAGTTGTTGAATCAGCAAGAGGAACTGCGGGGCTGGGTGCAACTTGTCATGATTGCCATTAGCATTTTGGCTTCGCTAGCAGCCATTTATCTATTTGACCGTATTGAAAAATCTCGGCAGTTAGGAATTAGAAAGCTGCAAGCGCAATCTCAGAATGTGGCACAGCTAAACCAAATTTTGGCTCAAACCAATATGATGCTAGCCGATCGCAATCAAGAGTTAGATCAATTTGTCTATGTGTCGTCTCATGATTTGAAAGCCCCATTACGGGCGATCGCTAATCTTTCAGAATGGATTGAAGAAGATTTAGATGGACAGCTTCCTGAGGAAGGACAGCGACACATGCAGCTTCTGCGTAAACGAGTTCAGCGAATGGATGCCTTAATTAATGGGCTGTTGGAGTATTCGCGCGTGGGGCGAGATAAGGTTTCTGTAGAATCAGTTAATGTAGCAGAATTATTGACAGAAGTGATTGATTTGTTGGCTCCTCCGCCTAACTTTGTGATTGAAGTTGCGCCAATGCCAATAATACAAACTAGACGATTGTCTTTGAGTCAAGTTTTCTCTAATCTGCTCAGCAATGCTATTAAGCACTGCGATCGCCTTGATGCGAAAATTCAAATTACAGTAGACGTTCGAGATCAGCTTTGCGAATTTACAGTAGCTGATAATGGTCCTGGAATTGCTCCACAACATCAAAAGAAAATATTCACGATTTTTCAAACCCTGGATGCCCGCGATAAAACAGAAAATACTGGAATTGGTCTATCCATTGTCAAAAAGCTTGTAGAGTTAGAAGGAGGTAAAGTCTGGGTAGAATCGCAGCCCGGAGAAGGGGCAAAGTTCATCTTTACTTGGCATACCGCATCCGTACCTTAATAGCGGAGCGATCGCTATACCGACGAGACAGAGCGATTAATGATGTAAGTCTAACCAATGACTGACGTGCCAAGGCACATCGTTTGTATAAAATTAGAAGATAAAAAATTTAGCTTGTAACTTAAACTTTTTTGAAATGTCACCTACCTCTCCTGATAGCACTATCAATATTTTGTTAGTAGAAGACGATGAGGTAGATATCCTTAACGTCAAGCGAGCCTTTAAAAAGAACAAGATTACTAATCCACTGTACTTCGCTGCCAATGGGTTAGAAGCACTAGAGATGCTGCGTGGCACTGACGGTCAGCCTTCTATCGTCCCCGACTATCGTCGCTTAATCTTGCTCGACCTGAATATGCCTCGAATGAACGGCATAGAGTTTTTGCAGGCATTGCGGGCTGATTCTAACTTGAAGTCTATCCCAGTTGTGGTTTTGACTACCTCTGCCGCAGAGCAAGATCGGGTCGAAGCTAGTCAACTTAATATAGCAGGATATTTGTTGAAGCCAGTTCAATTCTCTGAGTTTGTAGAATTGATGGCTGTTCTAAACAAATATTGGACGCTATCGAAAATGCCGTAGGGCAGGTGTGAGGCTCATGGAAGACCAGCTTAGGGTTTTAATTGTAGATGACGACGAGGTCGATCGCCTAACTGTTAGCCGTGCCCTCAAAAAATCTGGCGTTTTGATGGAGCAAGTTGAAGCCACAACTGCTGCGGAAGCGGTTCAGGCGCTGACAACCTCCTCCTTTGACTCTGTGTTCCTCGATTACTCTCTTCCTGATCAAGACGGACTGGAGTTAATTCAGGTTTTGCGAGGCGCAGGCATTAAAGTTCCGCTGATTGTTTTAACAGGGCAAGGCGATGAACAAATTGCTGTTGAGTGTATGAAAGCAGGTGCAAGCGACTATCTATCAAAATCCAAAATTGGGTCTGATCGATTAGCTTCTATTCTAAAAAATGCCGTGCGGGTTTATCGAGCGGAGCTAAAAGCAAACTTAGCCTATCAACAGCTTCAAACAAGCAATGAACTGTTGTCTCAACAAAACGAAGAACTGAAAAAGCAAAAGCAGAAGATCGAGTTGCAGAACTTAGAATTACTTAAAGCTTCACGGATTAAATCTCAGTTTTTAGCAACGATGTCTCATGAGTTGAGAACTCCTATGAATGCTATTATTGGGTTTTCTCAGGTGTTACTGCGCCAGAGCAAGGGAGGGCTTAATATCCATCAGCAAACGATGGTAGAACGAATCTTATCAAACAGTCGAAGTCTTTTAGAGTTAGTCAACGATATTTTAGACCTCTCAAAGATTGAGGCAGGTCGTTTAGAACTTAGACCTGAGCCTTGTGATCTGCTCCAGCTTTTAGAAACAACGATCGGGCAGTTGCGATCTTTAGCAGATGAAAAAAAACTACCGATTCGAGTCCGTTCTACTTTGTCCCATAGTCGGGCTTTTAACGACTCAATGCGCGTTCGGCAAGTGTTAGTAAACCTAATTTCTAATGCTATCAAGTTTACAGATTCTGGAGAAATTTCTATTGAGCTAAGTGAACCGGAACCTGGCAGAGTGGCGATCGCTGTTCAAGACTCAGGAATTGGCATTGCCCCTGCTGACTTAGAATATATTTTTGAGATGTTTCAACAGATAGATCAAACTATCAACCGTAAGTATAGTGGCACGGGGTTAGGGCTAGCGATTACGCGATCGTTAGTGGAAATGATGGGGGGTGAGGTTACGGTTCAGAGCCAGCTAGGGCAAGGTTCGTTGTTCAGAATTGATATTCCTAGATTTGTGCAGAGTGATCCTGGGCTGTCTGGAAGAAGATCTTGAATCAGCAATTAGCTAGCAGAGCCTGAAATTTGTCCTGATATTAGCTCTCCCTAAATAGGTAAGAGAACAGAGTTAAAAGAAGACTTTAAAAGTTCAGTTTACTCTGGCTTAGCGTTAGTTTCTTTGCTCTTGAAACTATCCATCAAAGTCTTTCTGTCTTAACTAAGAGAATGATTTAGAGAAGGGCATGACCTTAAAGTGTGCATATAAATAGAATTCTATCTAAAGAGTGATTGAGTTTTATAATAGACCTCCTTAAGATAGATTGAGGAGTAAACTTTAGGTCATTGCATGTCTTCTACTGAACTGTCCAAAATTGACTCAATTCTAGCAGTTGACGATACCCCAGACAATTTACTTTTGCTGGAAGCCATCTTGTCGGAGGAAGGCTATGACATTCATACTGCGGAAGATGGTGCTAGTGCGCTTAAGCATGTTGAGCAGTCTCCTCCTGATTTGATTCTGTTGGATGTGATGATGCCAGGCATGAATGGTTATGAGGTAACGCAACACATCCGTAAAAATTCTGCCTTGCCTTTTATTCCTATCCTCTTAATTACTGCTTTTGATCATTCTAGCGTTGTAGAAGGGTTAGATATAGGTGCAGATGAGTTTGTCCGAAAGCCTGTCGATCCAGAAGAATTGCTAGCACGAGTGCGATCGCTCCTCCGTTTGAAGCACAGCATTGATGAGCGTGAACTGATGATGCGCCAGAGGGAGGACTTTGTTTCTCGCCTGACTCATGACTTACGAACTCCCCTGGTTGCTGCCGATCGAATGCTGAACTTATTTTTACAAGAGGCATTCTGTGAACTCTCTCCTGACATGAAAGACGCGATCGCTGTCATGGTGCGTAGTAACAAAAGCCTCTTACAAATGACTAACACTTTACTTGAGGTTCATCGTTACGATGCTGGGCAAAAATCCTTAGTAGCCTGTCCCTGTAACCTTTGGCAATTAACCTGTGACGTTATTCAAGAACTTAAGCCTTTAGCTGAAGAGAAAAACTTAGACCTAAAGTCTGACTTCAGAATCCTTGATGGAGATGATGAGATGAGTGTTGTCATGGGCGATCGCCTTGAGCTACGTCGGGTTTTGATCAATCTTATTGGCAATGCCATTAAATTTACCGAACAAGGAACTATTGAGGTGCGCGTTGTTGTTTCGTTAGATGAGAATGATGATAATCAGACTAATGGTCAAGTCAACGCATCAAAACCTTGGATTAGTATTGAAGTTGAAGATACTGGGACAGGAATTGAATCGGATGATCAAATTCATCTATTTGAAAGATTTCGTCCGGGTAAGCATCGCCGCTCTGGTAGCGGTTTAGGGCTGTATTTATCTCGTCGAATTGTTGAAGCGCACTCTGGCAAGATTAATGTTGCGTCTACGACTGGAAAGGGCAGCAAATTTGTTGTAAAACTACCTGCTACAACAGAACAGTTACTCTAAAAATCATCTATCTCAAGACACTTCTCGTTTTCAGTCTTAAGAGGTAGACTGAGCGATGAACTTGCAAGCATGAGGTTAAAGAGTGGACGACATTTTTACACGAGCGATCGCCCTAAAGCAAGACCTGATTGATTTTGTATTAGATGCAGAAGGAGAATTAGCGACTTCTCTAGAATCTTACAGTGCTACCCAGCTTGCCCAAGTTGCTCAGTCGCCTGCTCAAAATTTAATGCCCTATGAGATGGTGACAGAGTCTTTTTTAATTACAGGAAAAGTAGGTAATCAAACGCCAATTGATTTGTTTTTAGAGCACGAACCTCAACTTACAGAAAGCGATCGTCAGCTACTTAAGCAGTGGCATCGTAGTTTTCCAGGCTTATTTGTAGTGGTTCAGGTTTTGCCTGGTGGATTAGAGTTAATGAACTGGTTGACTGCGAAGCATTATCAGGTTCAGATCCCTGAAGCTCAATTGACAAGGTTGACATCTGGAGAAATATTGTTGACTTACCTTACTCCTGTCACAGATCAGGAGTGGATTTGCTCCAAAATCGTTGGCTTGGGCAAGTTAGGTAAACCTAAGCTAGCAGTAGCGATCGGTAATTTCAAGCAGTGCTATGGCAAATATTTATACAGTGACGCGCCAGAGCTATTGACTGAAGCATGGCGATCGGTAGAGCAATACCACCAAGATTTCGTTGATTTCTTTAACACTGATGAATTAACCTTACCCGGATACCAATGGGCAAAGCAACTAACATCTTTTCAAGAAGTGCTGACTCAACGGCGGTTAGAGGCGGCGGGTATTGATAGCTCTAAAACACTTTCGCAACTTGCTGAAGAAGCAGGACTGCCGCCAGATGAAGTTGCAAAGGAAATCTTGGGGACAGAGCAATTGACAGAGCAACCACCTGCCAAGATGGTCAATCCAACTGTTGAGTTGCCTAACTCCCTTAAGAAAGCAGCGCATGTTACAGCACTAACCCATCCTCGTTGGGGACAAACTTTTCTAAGCACCTACTCGGAGCTAAAAGCTACTCTCGAATCACAGCAGCTAGAGCCTACGACACAAACTCTTATTCTCCAATGTCTTCGAGATCCCCAGGTAAATGCCCATATCTGGTACAGATTGGCAGAGCAATATCCTGTCTCTTTAGAAAAGGCATTGCAATTTGCTTTAGAGCGTTCTGACTTCAATCTTAAAACCGATCTCGATCGACTTCTGCAAGAATTCAATCAACCGTTAGAACCGATCTTACCTGAGATTGCAAGCGTGCCGTTGCATCTCCACAATCTGTTCCAAGAAGCCTTGTTAGAAGTTGGTAAGGATAAGTCTAGAAGTAAGGTGAAGCGTAAGACAGCCATGGGTTTTCAACCTTAAGTCTAGGCTGAGATTTATGTGAGATGATTGGGATAAGCTATGGCATACAGTACTGCCGTACGTTTCTCCTATTTCTGAGAGAAGGTTTAGAGAGAAGATAACTTGGAGCGTCTCAACAGCAGACTATTCTGTGTTCAATTCATCTCCTGTAAATCTATCTCTTAAGGCAGAAGAGGCAACAAAATAGTTTCGGTATAGTTTATTTACAAGCAAAGTTTTTGAGGGTCTTAACTATGAATCTTATTGCATGGATTATACTTGGAATTTTGGCAGGAGCAATTGCTAAGGCAATCTATCCTGGTTCTCAGGGTGGTGGAATTTTAGGAACGATAATTTTAGGAGTTATTGGTGCATTTATTGGAGGAAGCTTATTGACCTTCTTTCAGACTGGAGCGGTTCAGCTAACTGCTACCTCTCTTAGTATTCCTGGTGTATTCGTTGCAGTTCTAGGAGCTATCCTTGCTGTCTTCCTTTGGAATTTGATTACTCGCAGCAGAACAGTTTAAGAATACTAATTTGTGCCCATGGACAAAAGTTAGGTAGGGCAACTGAACGTATCATGTTGCCCTTTTTAATTGATAGGTTTTATCGAAAGAGTAGGAGTGTTTTGAGTGCAATACTTTTTGTCGAGTATTAGATCAGTTTACAAGGCTTTTATCGTTACCCTTTTAGTAGGCTTCATTAGTTTTTCTGGCATGTTTAATGGCGGTGTGCAATCTGCATTCGCTGAGGTTTCCACGCCCGAGCAGGCACTTAAAGAAATTCAGAAAGATCAAGCTGCGGAAAGTCCAACTAAAGCCTACAACGAGATGACAAAGATCGTCGAAGATCCTAAAGTAGGAATAGAAAGGGAATACGAGAAGAAAGAGCAAGAATACTTTAAAGATCACCCTGAGGAAGGGGGATTGGTTGAGCAGGCTAAAGAGTTAGTGAATAAAGTTACGGACTCCAATGATGAAAAGTAGCTTTGCTCCCGTTAGGCGTGTATATCTAGTAAACGTACACAATTGCTGAGTTGAAAATATTAGCTTTAGAAGCTCTTTGTTGCAGGTAAAAATCATGAGGCGATCGCTCAGCAGTTAGGAGCGATCGCCCTTTCTTTATTTATATTTTGGTTTGGTAATCCGGTAACCCATAACAGAGCCGTTCAGCGGACTATTTAGTGAGCCTACCTATCAACTTCCTTATCTAGAACAATAATCAGCACAATCTACAGCTTCTACAGTTAGAGCTTTAGAAGGGTGAACTGCACAAGGAACATAGGAGTTACTAGAAAAGTAACGACATTTTCCACAGGGGATTGCCTGTTTAGTAAGAATAGATTCCTTTTGTTTTGCCGCTTGAAGCCCAGAGATAGGTATAACTTTTTCAGATCTAAAGAATGAGATTAGTAAAGAGGTAAGTAAAGCAAACCAGCCTATTAAAGGAATAATGAGCAAACTATTTTGAGCAAGATCAGATTCGTACAACTGATCAGTACGGCTAGGTAATTCACTTTCTGCCGATGACTGCACTATCATAGACTGGCTGGCAGTACTGATATAACCACTATTCACTAGTGTAAAACCTTCGTCTGTTTTATAAAACAGGTTAGAGTCTGAAAAAGTGTAGCTGTGCATGTTACTTTCCTTCAATAAGTAATAAAACTGCATACTCAAAAGTCAGTTTTTTCAAAGCCAAGCTTGGTTAATTGCTAAGCCACGGCTTCGCATCATTTCCTCAAACAATTCTGTGCTTAGAGCTTGCTCAACTGCCCAAACGCCGGGCTTAACCAGTTGACCAGATAAAATACACTGAGCAATACTACCTGTCCCCTGACCTGTAGCCACAGCCGCACTTTCATGTATAAAGTTACTACACTGTCGAACTGATCGCCCCTCTTTTTCTCCAGTGATCTCTGACCGAACTGCTACCCCTGTACCGCTAAAGCGATCGCTAATACCTGTCATTCTGTGACTAATCTGAGCTAAAAACTCAATTGCTCTAGGATTCTGCATAAGTTGCGCGGGAAACCAATGAGCTACTATCCAAGTTAGATGGTTATAGAAGTCTGGTACAGAGCCGAATTTTGTAATCACAGTTTCTACAGGAAAACTATTGACTAAGGTGAAAGATTCAGGCATATCAAACCAGTAAACGCCTGCCCGACCAAAAGGAGCCTGAAACTCAATTATTTCTCGGTCAGTATAAGGATTCACAGATTGCCATCGACCTTCTATCCACGCCTCAAAGGGTTGCTGAAGACTCAAAAATGTTGTGCGCATAACGGTGACTCCTGCACCGCCTGACCCACCCACAACATAACTGAGGTGAATCTTACGAACAGTGTCTAATTGTTCTACTCCCTGCCGTACCATACTATTAGAAATACCTGGAAAAACACCGGAGTTGATCACGGCAGTCACGCCTGAAGCAATCGCCATTTCATGGAGAGATAACGCTTTTTGAGTGAAGGTGCGATCGTCACTCACATCAATATAAGAAACCCTGTTTTCAATACAGGATTGTAATATCCAAGTATCTCGCTGGCGGAAGGGTCCTGCGCAATGAACAACAAGGTCACTTTGGGCTATCACTGTTTTTAATTTTTCATACTCAAGTAGATCCAGTGTGATATAACTCACTCGCGATCGATCGTGGTCTGTTGAAAATTGTTCTGTTAAGAAAAGATTTGAATTAGGTTTACGCCCAGTAATGACCATATTTGCTGAGGTATGAGCCATTAAGTCAGCCAGGACACAACTACCAATTCGTCCTCGTCCGCCAATAACTAAGACTCGCTTTTCCATAAATATTTACTCTAAAAAAGCAATCTTTCAATGTCTCCATGAGCCGAGCTACTCTAGAATTGTGATGCATTGCCAATCTAGCGACATTCACTTATCAAATTTCAGTGTTTCCTTGAGGTGGGAGCTTAGAAACTTGACAACTTTATTTTAACCTGGGTTCTAAACCTTAAGTTAGAAGTAACAAGACCTAACTTCTTTAGAAGCCAGGTCTTGTTACCTTGTTGTTGCCTATTTATCTACTGTACTGAGGAAGTAGATAAGTGCAGCAAGTCTCGTACAACACTAACGCCGTTCAAATCCCAAAGTAGATAAGCAAGAAATCCAATCATGGCAAAGCGCCCGTTCCACAACTCTGCCTGGGGTGTGAACCCAAACAGAAAAGCGTTACGATCTTGACCATTATAAGCATCGGTAATAGCAGGACGCTCGGTTGTAGTTTTCATGTTGGTACCTTCTAGATTAGTAAAAAGACTGCTCGAATCGCATCCTTGGTAGACAGCTTTAAGCTAATTGTTTCAAAGTATTAATGTTATCTGTCTATAGTATTAAACCTAATTTCTTATTGCAGCAGAAGGGTTGTATAAAAGTAAACATCTCTACTTAGCACGACTCTAAGTAAAGCCTTTGCATAAAAATAAGAAAGTTCTAGAGGGTGGTTCCTCTCTTGCTTTAGAGGGATGCGATCGCTCCAGCGAATTTGTAGATTACTCATGCCTAGTAGTTTGTATACGTAGAAACAGAATGTGTGATTACATAAATCTGCTTACCTGCGCATGACGTTAACTTAAAAGCAGTTCTAAATCGAAGGCTGAATTACCATGTCTCAGAGAAATCAGGTTAATGAAGGCACTAAAGATGAAAATCTTGAAATTTATCGAAAAGGGGCAGGTGAGCAGCTAACAACTGACCAAGGTGTCAAAATTGACGATACTGATAACACCTTGAAGATAGGTGAGCGAGGTTCTACTCTACACGAAGATTTTCAATTTCAAGAAAAATTGGCGGCGTTCGATCGTGAACGTATTCCTGAACGTGTGGTTCATGCAAGAGGGTCAGGTGCACACGGATACTTTCAGCCCTATGAGTCAATGGCAGAGTTTACTAAGGCAAAGTTTCTGCAAGATCCTGCGGTCCAAACTCCAGTTTTTGTCCGGTTTTCAATTGTGGGCGGCTCAAAAGGCGCAGCAGACACAGTGCGAGATGTCCGGGGATTTGCAGTTAAGTTTTACACTGAAGAAGGTAACTACGATATTGTAGGTAACAATATTCCTGTCTTCTTTATTCAAGATGCTATTAAGTTTCCAGATATCATTCATGCTGTTAAACCTGAGCCCGATCATGAAATGCCTCAGGCTTCCACTGCACATCCAAGCTTTTGGGATTTTATTTCGCTTGTGCCAGAATCTACGCACATGATTATGTGGTTGTTGTCCGATCGCACTTTGCCTAGAACTTATCGAACAATGGAAGGTTTTGGAGTTCATACCTTTCGTTGGATTAATGCAGAAGGAAAGTCTAGCTTCGTTAAATATCATTGGAAGCCTGTTGCAGGAGTCCATTCGCATACATTTGATGAAGCCCAAAAAATAGCCGGCACAGATCCAGATTTTCACCGTCGCGATTTGTGGGATTCCATTGAGAAAGGTCATTACTTAGAATACGAGCTAGGCGTGCAAATTGTTGCAGACGGAGAGGAATCGAAATTTGACTTTGATATTTTGGATTCCACTAAGATCATTCCAGAGGAGCAAGTTCCAGTTCGTATAATTGGGAAAATGGTGCTCAATCGCAATCCCGATAACTTCTTTGCAGAAACGGAGCAAGTTGCCTTTCAGCCTTCTAATGTAGTGCCTGGAGTTGACTTCAGTGATGATCCACTATTGCAGGGTCGCCTCTTCTCGTATCACGACACGCAGCTGCATCGCTTAGGCAGTCCTAACTTCAATCATCTGCCCATTAATCGTCCGGTCTGTCCTTTCCACAACAACAACCAGGATGGACGAATGCAAATGGCAGTCAAAACAACACGTGTGAACTACTCGCCGAACTCTTTAGGGGATAACCGTCCTGCCCCTTCTCCTGATGTAGAGCAAGCTTTTGTGCATTATCCTGAACATCTGGAAGGCACCAAAGTTCGGGAGCGTAGCCCTAGTTTTAGTGAACACTTTAGTCAGGCAACGCTTTTTTGGAACAGTCTTTCAGCGATCGAAAAAGATCATCTAGTTGAGGCATCGCACTTTGAGCTAGGTAAGGTTAGCCAAACAGAAATTAAACAACGGATGCTCGATCGCTTTAATACAGTTGACCATGAGTTGGCAAAACGAGTTGCAGAAGGACTAGGAATGCCTGCTCCTGAGAAACCTGTCAGTTCTAACCACGGACAAAAGTCAGAGGCTCTGAGTCAAGCAAATACAGCAAAGGGTGCCGAAGGTCGTAAAGTCGCAATTCTAGCGGCAGCAGGGGCAGATGGAGCACAACTGATGGCACTTAAGCAGGCATTGAAAGAAGTAGGAGTTGAGGCTGAAGTTGTGTCAAAGTTTGGCGGTAAGATTAAAACAGTAGAGGGTCAAGAGGTAATGGTTGATAAAACCTTTTTGACATCTGCTTCGGCGATGTTTGATGCAATCTATGTGCCAGGTGGTAAGGCAAGCATTGAGGCATTGAAATCATCTGAAGATGCCTTGCACTTTGTGAGGGAAGCCTTTAAACACTGCAAACCTATTGCGGCAACCGCGGAGGGAGTAGATTTATTGCAAGCTTCTGGTTTAACGGGTGTTTCGTTAGGCGACTCCTCTGTGCATGATGATCAAGGGGTCGTAACAGCTGGTAAGGCTGATGTTAGCCAGGTTGTCAAACCGTTTGTTCAAGCGATCGCTCAGCATCGGTACTGGAATCGTTTAAAAGCGGTTGAGGTTTCTGTTAAGTAGGGGTAATACCGATCAGGAACGGTTCTCCTATTGCTTGTCAAAGCAGACTGGGGAACCGTTATGAACAACTGAGTATAAGTCTGAATTGGAGTTTAACTATTGCATTATGATTACGAGTGTAGATAATAGGTCTAAATTCTCAAGAACTACTGACGTGTTCTCAACCTATTGCAGCGTTTCTGATTATGCTGAGGCAGAGCAACAGTTTATCCAATTGCTTAATCTAGATAATCTAGATCAGCAGATCAGCCAGCAGCCTAGCTTAGTCAGAAAGTTTGAGTCAAGTTTGACACAGGCAATTGAGTCTGCTTGTAACAACGACGTTGCAGACGATGCTGCTTGTTTGTTTTTACAGCGTATTCTGTACCGAATTAATCGCTTGAACCTGTTTTGGTATGATGACCTACAACACTATAAGAACGAGCGGTCTTACTATTTGCAACAGGTACGCGATCGCATTGAGACAGTTTGGCAAAACTGGGAAACTTCACACTTTGATATTCAGCAATATCAGGAGTTGGACGTAGAGCAAGCTTTAACAACGCGCGCTGAAGTAGATTTAAATCCGCCTGTAACAGAAAGCAAGCGCTACTTGTGTGAAACTTTAACGTTTGAAGGATATCGCTGGCTCTTGGCGATTGTGTCTTTAGATGGGCTAGTTGAAGCGAGCCGAATGTCTCGGATCTTAGGAGGCGCAAGCAACGAAATCCAGGCAATGCTGATTCGTGTGTTGATGGAGGAATATGGAAACGGACGCTTCAACCGTAAGCATTCCACGTTTTTTGCTCAGATGATGCAGGAAGTAGGTCTAAACACAGAGCCAGAAGCATATTTTGATCAGGCTCCATGGGAGTTACTAGCGGGCATTAATCACAACTTTCTGTTGACCGAACGTAAACGCTACTTCCTACGCTACAACGGTGGGTTAACTTATTTTGAGATTGTAGGACCCTCAATCTATCGAGATTATATGGCTGCTGCTGGTAGGCTAGGGCTGTCAGATGCTGCTATGGGCTACTGGGAGTTGCATATTCGTGAGGATGAACGTCATGGACAATGGATGTTGCAAGAGGTTGCTTTTCCATTGGCAAAGATGTATCCCGCTAATGCTTGGGAGCTTGTATTAGGCTATGACCAAGAGAAGCTAATTGGCGATCGGGCGGGAGCAGCTATCATCAACACAATTCAAACAGCTGAATTATCAAGAAATCAAGTTTTATGAAGAAGGCAGTCATGAACACAGTGAAACTCAACTCGCCTAAACCTAGTCTATCTAGAACAGGATCGCCCGAACTTAAGTCATATTCTCCTGATGATGTGTTCTTCTGTCCTGAAGAATCACAATTTTATTCTCAATGCCTTGAAAAAATGATATTTAATCGGTGCGAACCCTTTGAGCAGGTCATTGAGTTTGGAACAGGTGATGGTACTCCTGTGATCAGCGGTTTGTTAAAGACAAGATTTGCTGGAACTATTTACGGTTATGAACTTAGTAGTTCTGCCTATGCAGTTGCTCAAAATAGGATTAAGCAGTATCAGCTTAGCGACAAATACAAGATTCATAATCAGTGTTTTTTTGAAGGGTATGAGTCAATTAATGCAAATTACTTAATTGCCAATCCTCCTTATATCCCTTCACCTGATGATTCCATTTATATGCCTGCCCTCCATGGAGGAATAGATGGTGCCACTATTACTAACAAGTTGTTATCAGTAGGCTGTCAAACTGTTCTATTGATGGTGTCGGCTTACTCTAACCCTGTTGAGACTATTCAACATGCGATCGATGAAGGATATAGTGTTATTGATTTCATGGTCACTCCATTGCAGTTTGGTTACTATAGCTCAGAGCCTAAAGTGAGAGATTGGATTACCAAACTGCGAGAAGAAAAGAAGGCATTTTACTCGTCTAATATTTATTTCTTAGCAGGTGTTTTATTTCAACGAAAAACTGTTGGAAAGACGGACTTATCATCTGAGCTAATTAAAGTAATTACAGCTTTGTAGGTAGCAGATTGAAGTGCTGCTAAGCTTAGATGTATTTATCTTTCTTATAGTAGAAAGAAACAATGTGGCTCAAAGTCCTTCTTCAAAGAAGAGGAACTTTGATTAGAATAGTAATATCTTACTAAGATTAGAATAGTAATATCTTACTAATGACCTAGAGATGCTACAATCTTTAGTTTTCAAACAGTTAATCTAAAGGTTCTAGGAGGATGTCTGAGAAGTATCAAAGATTCTTACACTCGCCCCCCAGCCCCCCATTTTGGGAGACTTCCGAGCCACTCCTTCTTGAAAGTCCCCCAAAATGGGGGATTTAGAGGGCAGGTTGAATCGCAATCTAGACTTCTCAGACAACCTCTAAGTTATTTAGTGACTTCTCTTGAAGTGGAAGACTTAAAGGACGGCTTTGTATACCACCAGGCCCAAGCAATTAGCACTGCCTGAAAAGGTAGTCTTAACCAATAAAGCCAGGGATAATCGGGAATTCCTTCAATAGAAATACTATTTATGGCTTGATTAATGTTGGCAGGAAAGACAGCAATGAATAAGGCAATTATTCCCCAAGCAGCCGCTACGCTGACCGAAGGAACTAGTAAGCTCAGTCCTCCTAAAATCTCAAAAAAACCACTAATATAAACTAGCCCCAATGGTGAAGGCAGCTGTGGTGGAACGATCCTAGCGAATTGTTCAGGCTTTATAAAGTGAGTGATGCCAACTATGGTTAAAGAGACAGAAAGAATGACTCGAAGAATTTCTTTTCTATTTACAATCATTAGACTACGACTTTGAAGGTTACAAAATTTTCTACGAAATCTTAATCTTATATGTTACTAACGTTTCATTACAGCAGATATAAAACTTTTCTGACAGAGTATCCCTATAGTCTTCCTCTTAAAGACTAGTGAAGGCTTGAGTCTTTAGTCTAACAGAGTGTTTCTCGGAAGAAGGGGGTTAATTTTTTATAGGAAAAGAGAAAAACAGCCACCTATTAAAGTTCTAGAAGAGTGATATACGGAGAACTTTAAGCATTGTCTAAAGTACTTCCTTTGAAGGAGGTAGAAGAAAAAATTTTTACATAGATTATTAATATGACTTAAAACATGTTGCCAAATCAGCAACATCGTCAGACGGCTTGGCAAAAGCTTAAGGCAACACTTAATTTTCCGGAGGTTACTGTGGGTAAAGAACCATTTTCTCCAGTTAGACGTGAAGAAGAAGATAAACGCATGGGAGCCAACGATCGCGTTGTCAGCCAACCTATGTCTGCACAAGAGGTTGATCCTCAACAGAAGAGAGAGCATCACGAAGCATTCTCTGAGGGACAGCAACCTACTATTAACCCAGGCGATCGCATTGACGAGTCTAAGACATTGCAAGAAAAGTCAGAGCAAGTCGCTGTTCATGCGCCAGATATCACTGGAGAATATATTGTAGTTCCGACTTACTTTGTATTCAATTGCCCTGATGGAACTCAAAAAGCACTTCATCATGTAAAGGATGCAGATGCTATTTCAGATATGATTCGGCAAGCTAGATTAGATGAAAATGGCAATCAAATTTGGTGCTAAATTCCGTACTTACTGAATCATTATTGGCTCTCATTGACTTTATTGTTTATTTCTGTAGAGGATGATGTAATGAATAGAAAATTTTCTCAGTACAAAATGCTTTTAATAGGGTTGTCTGCGATCGCCTTTGGTGCGGTTGCAAACTCTGCCTCTGCTGAAACAAACTCGCTCTCTGCTGAGATGGACTCCATAGGAAATAGTCAGTCTCAAGCTTTACCTGTTCTTGAGATTGAATCCTCCTCCTCGCCAGCGTCTCTGCCAGAGACAGTCAGTGAAGATGCTGTATCTGTTACAGGAGAGGCTCAAACAGAAGATATTCAAGTTGCGCAAGCTCCTATCATTCCTGGTCGCAGCACTCGTTCAGGACCTAGCTACATTGGTATTGGCGGAAACATTGGACTAGGAGGAGATACAACGTTAGGCGATAGTGGTTTTGCAGTGATTAGTAAGGTTGGGCTGACCCGTAATTTGTCTACTCGTCCTTCTGTGGTCATTGGCGGTAATGATCCAACCGTATTAGTTCCAGTCACAATAGATTTTCCAATCTCATCTGTTGCTGAAGCAGGTGAAGTAACCCTTGCGGCTGCTCCTTATGTAGGGGGTGGTATCGCCATTTCTACAGGCAGTAATAGTTTGGTTCGACCCTTGATTTCTGCTGGAGTAGACGTACCTGTTGCATCTCGCGTGACCGCAACAGCGGGGGTTAACTTTGCCTTCTTTGACGATACTGAAATTGGCTTGATCCTAGGAGCAGGTTACAATTTCTAGGTTTTATCCTAACTGAACCGACTTTTGTCTGTGCGGTAGTGGAGATTTTCTATTTGCTGCAATATAATGCTCTATGACAATATGAAATTCTCTAACTTATCCCATACGTCATCATGAAACTGAGGATTAATCGTTCCTTTGACTTTAAACTTATTTCTGATCCAGCGATCGCAGATAAAGTTTATAAAATGGAACAACGAGTGCAGTGGCGTGATCCAACCATTGTTGAACGGGGGATAGACCAAACTTCTCTAGTCCTGGGTGATGGTCAAGCAGAAGACTCTCAGTTTTCCTTTCTGGTAGTGGGTGATAGTGGTTCAGGGTCACATAGAGGTCACCATCCTCAACGTAAAGTTGCAGAGCTAATGCTGCCGCACCATGCAGAATGTCGGTTCATGCTTCACACGGGTGATGTGATCTACCTAGTGGGTTCTAGTGAATATTACAGGGATAATTTTATAGAGCCTTACCGAGAGTTTTTGGTAGGAGGCGATCGCTGTAAAACCATTGCATATGATCAGATGACTTTTTCTCTGCCAATTTTGCCAGTCTTGGGCAATCATGATTATTATGACTTGCCTTTTTTCTCTGGCTTGATTTCCCTCTTGGCAACGCCTGCTCGGTTTCTACTTCGTTCTCGTTTAGAGTTGGATGTAGGGCGGCAAGGTTCGAAGCAGGGCGATGCCTATGCCCGTGCTTTCCTAGACTATCTCAAAGCACTATCGCCCGAAAAGCTAGCTCATCACCTAGATCAGCATTATACTGCCTCTGCTGATCATGGGCGTTGTTTACACTATCAACCGGGTCAGTTCACTCGGTTACCTAATCGGTACTATACCTTTCGCTATGGCAGTATCGATTTTTTTGCACTTGACTCTAACACATTCAATGCACCTTCTCCTTTGCCAACGACTCCTGAAGGAAAAGCTTATCGGCAACACCTAGAGGAACGCTGTGAGTTACTAAACCAAGAGAAGCTTCAGATACTAGAAAAAACGGCAACTCTTAACTCCAGTAACCCCGAAGAATCAGACCAGTTGGATGATCTCCGGGTCAAGCTTTCGCAGATTGATGAAGTTCAAGTAGATATTATTAAACAATTGGCTTCTAACGAAAATGTAACGGTTGATTGGGAGCAGTTAGACTGGCTTAAGCAACGGTTGATTGATTCGTGGCAAACCGATAATGTACGTGGAAGAATTCTCTATTTTCACCATCCTCCTTATGTTACCGAAGCAACTAAGTGGCAGCAAGCGCAAACGTTAGCAGTACGTTATCGCTTACGGTATGTGCTTGATGAAGTTGCCAAGGAAATCGGTGATTTGACTCAGGGTCGTCCTTTAGTAAATCTTGTTTTAACAGGTCATGCCCATTGTTTGGAGCATTTGAAAACTTTGGACACAGGACACGCTGATTCAAATATTAATTGGATTATTTGTGGCGGTAGTGGCTATAGCTTACGTCGGCAAAGACCTGAAGGAACAGAGCTAAGAGAATCAGTCAATGAGGTAGGCAGAGATCATCAGTTGCTTGAGGAAGATATCCAAGATGGAGACGATCGCCCTGTTGCGAATTCTCACTTGTTTATTGGTCGCAGTGGCAATGGTACTCAAAAACGGCGACCCTATTCTGCTTTACGCATTGATGTTAAAGCAGGCGACCCGCCTAAATTTGTGGTTCATCCACTGGTCGCAGAGTGGCATCAGCAGCAGTGGTTGGAACATGATGTTAAGCCATTTGTAATTGAATAGAGCAGTGAATTAGATAGATGTTAGGTGCTAGCTGAGCTAGCCTTCTTTTGTCTCTAATCGCCCAGATCGTATGGCTTCCTTTAGCACTCGATAATCTTGCTCAACTTGATGGGCATAAGCCGCGGCAAAATCAGTCACAGCTTGATCGAATGCGTCAGTTTTACCGAGGTAGCCGCCGATTAAAGCCGGATCACCAGTGCGAGAGTGTGCACGGGCTAATGTGGAGCCGCAAATTTTTCCATAATCTTCTAATCTGTGGGCAGACATGCCTTTGAGCTTAATGGAAGTCTTCATGTCTTTGAGTTGACGGAAATAGAAGTCTTGCCGCTCAGGACTACTTGTCCATCCTAAAAAAATGTCACTAGCCGCTTGCATTAAGCGTTGACCGCTGACAATGCGCTGTCCCTCATGGGCATAGGGACTTTTCCCTGCGTAGGGTTCTAAGACGGATGGTCTGGCTTCTTTGTATTGAAGGAGTAAGGGGTCGTTGTTATTGTCTAACAGTAGAGCAACGCCACAGTGGGTGCCGACGCTACCAACACCCACTACTTTTAACGCGACATCGACTAAGCGGTACCGATCGAGCAGAAACTGGCGATCGACCTGAAGCGTATCCCGATATTGCTCAAATAGGACTTGAATTTCATCAAAGTACTCATCTTGGTTAGGCAGATGATAAAGCAGAGGGGGGTTATCCACAAAGCGACGTTGCCCGTTTACTTCCTCAGTCAGTTGATGAAATGCTTGTCCTAAAGTGCGGGTAAATGCTTTGTTTGCCATTTTTACCCAATGGCTGCGTGTGTCTTCCTCAGGAGCATTTTCAATCAACAAATCTGCTTCTAGTCGGGCATACCAAACTTCTATGGTTTGTAGGTGACTATAGCGATCGATCGCCAGTCGGTAGGCGCGCGCGGCTGCTAATGCGGCTTCACAGCAGTCGTGATCAGAAAGACGCAGTTCACGACCCGCCAGAACAATGCTGGTGACAAGTCGTTTCACATCCCATTCCCAGGGAGCAATTAGCGTTTCGTCAAAATCATTGAGATCAAAAATGAGATTGCGTTCAGGCGTAGCAAAGCCACCAAAGTTAAGAAGGTGGCAATCTCCACAGGCTTGCACCTGAATTTGTGTCGTAGGAGTCGTTGCCAAATCTGCTGCCAAGATAGCAGCACTGCCTCGAAAGAAAGTAAAAGTAGATTGCATCATCCGCCAATGCCGAATGGGAACCAAATTGGGGATCCGTCCTTGGTTAGATTTTTCTATGAGACTAATTGGGTCAGCCCGATCGCTGGAAACTTGCCATTCTCGGTGAGCCGATCGCGGTACAGCTTGGCGCAAGGCTTTTCCGGCAGCTTGGCGATCGCTGCGTGATTGAGAAGCCGAAGGTGAATGAGCCATCTGGCAAAATATGAAAACGTCACGAAAATTTTATACTGTCTTTCGAGGGTTGACAGTGTAGAACTTAACTTACCATGTCCTATTTCTTTCCTCTAAACTGAGAGGGCAGCCTTACAAGTTTATACTGCTGATCTCTCTTAGCATTTTTCCTTGCGTAGAGAGAGTTAGAGCCTATCTTAAAGCTCTCCGAACCTTCCCAATCCGGCATTGCTGAATGAAAGTATGAATCTGCTCAAAGCCCGTTTCCTTCAGGAGAGGGGTTGGGGGAGAGGTCTATTCGCTGCGTTGCCAACTCAACCTAACTCCTAGCCCCTTTCCTAAGAGGGCAGGGGAACCGGATTTTCATACTACAATTCATCAACGCCCCTAATCCTATCAACGACTCACGCAATATCAGTCTTAAGGTAGATAGACACAGCAAAAACCACGCTTAAGACTTATAAAGTGCCTTATAACTTGTGATTACCATGCAAACATCGCACCCCTCGCTGAGGGCAAAGCAACCTGAAATTGGCAAACTCATTCGTCACCTTCGCCAAGAAATGGAGTTGACTCAGGAAAAACTGGCAGCCAGGCTGGGAGTGACCTTCCCAACCCTCAATCGCTGGGAAAATGGGCGAGCAACTCCTTCTCCTTTGGCAATGGAGAAGATTGAAGCACTTTTGCACCAAATTGGCGATCGCGGTCAATTATTGCTAAGTCAGTGTTTTTCTGAAACAGAGTAAGCAATTACGAAGAGCGGCGCATCAAAGAGAGTCTAGAAAAGGAGTTAAAAGGGTGAGCGATCGAGTGAAAGCATGGGCACTAGACTTTATGAGTAGCCGTAAAAGCAAGGTTATTACTCAACTACTGCCCTATGTCATAACGCTGCTAGCTGTTGGCTCGGCAATACTACTTACCCTGATTCTAAGACCTTTCCTTGCCCCTAGTCCCCATCAACTGTTTTTTCTAGCAGTGATGGTCAGCGCTTGGGCGGGCGGCTTACGACAAGGCTTACTAGCAACCGTTCTATCTACTTTGGTAGTCAACTACTTCTTTACTCAGCCCTATTATTCGCTAGATATTATCAATTCAGCATCTGTGATTAGGCTCAGTACGTTTGTTGTAGTAGCGGCAATTATTAGTTGGCTCAATCAGTCGCGGAAAAACGCATTACGGAAAGCTAAAGATAGCCTTCAGGCGCTTCGCCAAAGTGAAGCAAGATTTGGGAGTTTAGCTGGCTCTAATATTATTGGGATGGCTGTTTTTGACTTAGATGGCTTGGTTCTAGAAGCCAATAATGCCTTTCTTGAGCTAGTAGGCTATACGCAGGAAGATCTGCGATCGGGGCAAGTGCGCTGGCGCGATATAACACCACCAGAATACCAGCAGGTGAGCGAACAGTGCGTGCAAGATCTCAGATCGACTGGAGTTTGTGCGCCTTTTGAGCAGGAGTACATTTATAAAGATGGTTCGCGCGTGCCTGTTCTCATTGGTTCTGTGATAGGAGAAGAAAATACAGCGACTGGTTTTGTATTGGATTTAAGTGAACGCAAAAAAGCTAAAGCTGCACAGGAGGAAGCATCTCGACGAGAGCAAGCTCTGTACATTGAAGCGCAAGCTGCGAGAGAACGCTTAGAAGATGTTTTAGCAGGTATTAATGATCAGTTTTTTGTACTAGATCAAGAATGGCGCTATACCTACGTTAACGATCGCGTTGTAGAAGTTGTCGGAATGCCCAGGGCAGACTTACTAGGCCAATGTGTTTGGGAATTATTCCCCGATATAATCGATACTTCGCTCTATGTAGAAGCCCATCGATCTGTCGCAGAGCAGACGCAGGTTCAGCTTGAATTTTTCTATCCGTCTTGGCAGCGCTGGTTTGAAAGCCACATTTATCCTTCTGGTAACGGCGTTGCTATGCTGGCTATTGATATCACCGATCGCAAGCGCATTGAAGAGGAGCGGAAACAAGCTGAAGCTATCCTACGTGAAAGTGAAGCCCGGTTTCGGCAAATGGCAGATGCTGCTCCAGTACTGATCTGGATGTCTGGAACCGATAAACTCTGTCACTACTTCAACCAGCCGTGGCTAGACTTTACCGGACGAACCCTAGATCAAGAAATGGGCAATGGGTGGGCAGAAGGCGTGCATCCCGACGATGTTCGATATTGCTTAGACACCTACGTCACTGCCTTTGATGCTCGGCAACCGTTTCAGATGGAGTATCGCTTTAGGCGCTTTGATGGCGTGTACCGTTGGATTCTTAGTGCATCTGTGCCGCGATATACTTCAGAGGAAGAATTTTTAGGCTATATCGGCTCTTGCATTGACATTGAAGATCGCAAACAAATGGAAGAAGCTCGGCGAGAAAGTGAAGAGCGATTCCGAACCCTGGCAGATAATATTTCTCAGCTAGTGTGGATGACCGATGCCAGCGGCTGGGTTTATTGGTATAACCAACGCTGGTTTGACTATACTGGAACCACTCTTGAGGAAGTGCAAGGCTGGGGTTGGCAAAAAGTACATCATCCAGAATATGTCGATCGCGTTACTAAGCGGCTCCGTCATTTCTTTGAAATCGGTGAACCCTGGGAAGATACATTTCCACTGCGAGGCAAAGATGGAATTTATCGCTGGTTTTTGTCTCGGGCGTTACCCATCCGAGATGAAACAGGGCGCATTCAAAGCTGGTTTGGCACAAACACCGATGTTACCGATCGCCAACAAGCAGAAGAAGCTTTGCGAGACAGTGAATCGCGGTTCCGGCTAATGATGGAGAGTGCTAAAGAGTACGCCATTTTTACAATGGATATGGAAGGTCATGTAATTAACTGGAACGCTGGAGCGAAGCGTCTTTTGGGCTATTGCGAAGCCGAAATCGTCGGACAAAACTATCAAATTCTTTTCACACCTGAAGACGTTGCCCAGGGTTTAGAAAAGCAAGAAATGCAGAATGCCTTACAGGAGGGCGGAGCCGATGATGCACGTTGGCACCAGCGCAGAGATGGGAGTCGCTTCTGGGCAAACGGATTATCAATGCCATTACTAGACGAAGCTGGGCAAGTTCAGGGATTTATGAAAATCTTGCGTGACATGACCAAGGAAAAGCAGGCCAGTGAAAGGCTACAACTGCTGTACGAAACTGCCAGCGATTTACTAACCGCCGAACAGCCCTTAGTACTGATGAACAGCCTGCTGAGCAAGCTCTCGGTGCAAATGGGGCTGCAATTTTATGTTCAATACTTTATGGAGCAAGATCATCCTGCTTCAATGCTGCAACTGGTTTCATTTAACGGGCTTTCTGAGGTGACAGTACACCCGCTAAGGCAGCTTGCTTTAGGAGAAGGAATTTGTGGATGTGTGGCTCAACAACAGCACCAAATGTTGTTGAACGATGTGCAGCAATCGACGCTGCCTAATGCTCAAACTCTTCGCTCTATAGGGGTGACTGCTTATGCCAGCCAGCCTCTCATTGTTCAAGGGCGACTTTTAGGAACTCTTGCATTCGGCAGCTTTACTCGAACAGAATTCACTTCAGAGGAAGCATCTCTGCTGCAAGCCATTTCCGATCAGGTTGCTGTTGCGATCGATCGCGCTAATTTAACCGCCTCGTTACGCCAACAAGCAGAGCAACTTTCCCATGCGAACCGGATCAAGGATGAGTTTTTGGCAGTCTTATCCCACGAGTTGCGCACTCCATTAAACCCTATCTTGGGCTGGTCAAAACTCCTGCGAACTCGAAAGTATGATGAGGCTACAGTGAATCGTGCATTAGAAACAATCCAGCGCAATGCGCAACTTCAAACCCAGTTAATTGAAGATCTGCTAGACGTTTCCCGAATTCTACAAGGCAAACTGAGCTTGAAGGTTAGTCCCATCAGCTGGAACTTCATTATTCCAGCGGCACTGGAAACGGTGCGGTTAGCGGCAGAAGCCAAAGCGATTCAAATCCAACCTACGATCGAGCCTAATGTTGGGCAAGTTCTGGGAGATGCGGGTCGATTACAGCAAGTCGTTTGGAATCTTTTATCTAATGCAGTTAAGTTCACACCGCAGGGAGGCCAGGTCAGCATTAAGTTAGAACAAGTAGAGAACCAGGCGCAAGTGACCGTTAGCGATACTGGTAAAGGTGTTACTGCTGAGTTTTTGCCTTATGTCTTTGATTACTTTCGTCAAGCCGACAGCGCTACCACTCGCAAGTTTGGTGGCTTGGGGCTGGGGTTGGCGATCGTGCGGCAAATTGTTGAATTGCATGGTGGCACAGTTTGGGTAGAGAGTCCGGGTGAAGATCAAGGGGCAACATTTGTTGTGAGGCTGCCACTGCTTAATGCAAAGCCAGAAAAGAGCCAGGAAGAAAATCAATCTTTAAGCCAGACCTCTGAGGGTTCGTCTTTAGCAGGATTGCGAATCTTAGTTGTGGATGATGAGATAGACTCGCGCAACTTTACGGCTTTTGTTTTAGAGCAAGAGCAAGCTGAAGTGATGACCTTATCTTCTGCCTGGGAAGCGCTGCAAGAACTTGAGCAGTATAATCCGGATGTACTATTGACCGACATTGGAATGCCCGACATGGATGGTTACATGCTAATTCGGCAGGTTAGAACTCGCCCACCCGAACAAGGCGGACAGGTCGTGGCGATCGCCCTCACAGCCTATGCCGGAGATTTTGACCAACAGCAAGCCTTACAGGCGGGGTTCCAATATCATTTGTCCAAGCCAATCGAACCGGATGAACTAATTAAGACGATCGCCGCCCTTCCCAGGAGAGCCAGCCAGGGTTGAGTCAGCGATCGAAACTTCCACAGATAGATCATGGGTAGAAGTGGATAGACGGCATCTGTCTACGGGTGGCTCTACCAAAACTATCCAAAAGTATTGTTATATACTGAGATTTGCGGCGATCGCCCCAAACCCAGATACAAACTCAGATACATCCCATGCAGATACGATAATGACGGCAACAACAACCTTGCTAGTCGAGGAAATTTTTGAAACGATACAAGGTGAAGGCGCATTCACAGGATCTCCGGTATCGTTCGTTCGCTTATATGGTTGTCCGGTCGGTTGCGCTTTCTGCGATCAGGGCTGGGCGGCATCTGCTGATACAACTCGGCAAAATCCCTATCAATGGATGGCGATCGCCGACATTATTAAGCAAGTTTCTAGCTATGCCCCTCAGCGGATTGTGATTTCGGGTGGAGAGCCGCTGCTGCAAAAAAACTGTGCCCTCTTAATCCACGAGCTTCAAACCGCTGGGTTCACTGTTCACATCGAAACCGCAGGAATTGCCCCTATTTCTACGCCAGATTTAGCAGACTGCTGGATTACCTTTTCGCCTAAAGATAAAGTTGCCCGATCGCCTCAGTACAAATCCCTTGAGTTCTACTGGAAGCGAGCCGATGAAATTAAGCTAGTCATTGAAGATGGCACCGAACTTGAGTTTTATCAAAACTCTTTAGCCGCTAGCCAAGCCCCGGTCTATCTACAGCCAGAGTGGAACAATCTTTCGGTGACCAGCGCGATCGCAGTTTCACTGCTGCAAGATTTAGAGAGACAGCGATCGCATAATGGGCGAATCTATAAATTGAGTTTGCAAACCCATAAGTTTCTAAATCTGCCCTAGTCTAAGAGGATGTCTGAGAAGTATCAAAGAGTCTTACACTCGCCCCCCAACCCCCCATTCTGGGGGACTTCCGAGCCACTCCTTCTTCAAAGTCCCCCAAAATGGGGGATTTAGGAGGCGGATTGGATAGCAACCTAGACTTCTCAGACAACCTCTAAAACTAATCAGGTCAATCAAATCAATCAGTTATCGGAGCCTGTAAAAACGATCATGAACTCGAATCATTGCCGCTCTCAAAGATTAGAACGAACCGCGACAGCATTAGCACCAGTCCAGCAAGCGATCTATCGCAACGTTAATGCCCAAGATAGTGATTTACTCAGTCAAATGCGATCGCTAAACTTTGAGTACGAAATTGCCTCATCTTTTGAAAGGTTTCACAGCAACCCTCCTCTGTGGCAAGACTTTCATTCGCATATTTTTGAGGTTCGGCTAACTTTTCAATCCCGACAAAATTCAGGAGATCTCTACGGTTTAGATATGATCGAAATGCAGCAAAAACTTGAGGCTTTAATTTCTAAAATCCCGCCAACAGTTAACCACCTGCCGGGATGTGAAGCGGGAACAACTGAGGCTTTATGCTCTTTTTTTGCCGACATTAGAATCGTGATTGCTGATCCCTTAATCCGGCTAATTAAAGTTTCAGTTTCCGAGACTCGCGATCGCGTAACCACATTATTGTTACAGGACTAAGCCGTGAATATCCCCACTCAATGCATTATTCTTCTAAGCGGTGGACAAGATTCTACAACCGTTGCCCTCCAGGCTAAAGCTGATTATGAGGAAGTTCATGCCCTGACGATTCACTACGGACAGCGGCATGAAATTGAGGTTGAAAGCGCTCTTGCAGTAGGGAAAGCATTGAGCGTTACATCCCATGAAGTAATTAAATTAGGCAATGTCTTAAAGAGCACTTCGCCTTTAGTTTCGAGCAATTCTGTGGATGTCTTTGAAAGATCGGAAGACGTTCCAGAGGGTGTTGCTAATACGTTTATTCCTTCTCGAAATGCTCTATTCTTAACTCTTGCATCTAATCGAGCGATCGCGTTAGGAATTAACACAATTTATACCGGAGTTTGTGAATGCGATTACTCAGGTTATCCTGATTGCCGTAGGGTATTTATTGATTCTTTAGAAGATGCCTTAAGTTTAGGCAATTTTGGGGGAAAAGGTAAATTCAAAATTCTCACGCCTCTTATGTTTTTGACGAAAGCAGAAAGCGTCAAGCTGGCTCAAAGCTTTTTAGGCATTGAGGAATTCAAGAGAATGTTTGAGCTTACTCATACCTGCTATCAAGGTATTAAGGGAGGATGCGGACACTGTGCTGCCTGCCTGCTTCGAGACAAAGGATTTGTGGAAGCTAAAGTTGATGACCCAATTTGGAAATTTAGAGAGGCTCAAAATGATTGAATCTTATGGCTCAAGCGCAATCGCTAATGCAGCGATCGAACCTTTGGAAATATGGGAAAGTCCATCCCTAATTCCTTATCTCATTCACTTAGAACATCCTGAGTTTGCGTCACTTTGTCCTCGGTCTGGCTATCCTGACTCTGGAACAATTGTGATTGATTATATCCCCCATAGATTTACCGTTGAATTAAAGGCGATAAAACTATATATCAACTCGTTCCGCAATGAAAAAATCTCTCATGAGGGTGTTATAAATGCGATCGCCGATAAATTCTTTAAAGATGTACAGCCCCGGTCGCTGCGAGTAATTGGCGATTTTATGCGTCGTGGTGGCGTGAAGACTGTAATTACGGTTCAAAGAGGCGATCGCTACGATTTTGCAAGTTATCAGGCAAACATCTTGTAATCATCCTAAGTCTAGCAATTAAGCAAAAGGAGTTAAATTCGCTAGTGTCACTACTTCTTAAACAAATTAATTAGGAGTAACTGAAATACCACTTTCTTGAAGTAGTATTTGAGCTTGTTTTAACTCATCTGGTGTGACATCTGCAACAAGTACGTACTGCATCGCAGTAGTAGGATCTGTCTGATCTTTTTGAACGTTAATACCTATAAATACTCCTAAAATACTGATTGCTAAAGCGCCTACACCATTGCCTGCTAATACTAAACCTGTTAAATGAAGAGGAGCTAAATCTGAACCACTGGAGAAAGAGCCTGCAAGAGCAATAAGCCCCCCAACTAATCCACCCAATACAGTTCCTGTTAAAGCGCCGACGCCAGCATTCTTCGCTGCTTCAGTTTCGTTAATAGAAGAATTTGGATCAAGAGACTCAGGGATAACAGAAAATTGCTTTGAAGGAAAGCCAGCCTTTTGAAGTGTACTTAAAGCAAGCTGTGCGGTCTGATAATCCAGAGACTGCGCAATAGTATTTTGATGAGGATTTACAAAATTCTTCATTACAAGATTGATCTATTCGTTAACTACACACGGCTACTGTTTACTATAATTAATACTTTGTATAGATAAGTCTTCTAGCTAAAGGAGTAGATTTATACAAATAATGAGTAGTGCTATTAAAAAAGGTTTAGGCAGCACATCCTTTTGAAAGAAAAGAATGCGCTGCTCTAAGTAACTCTACAAGTTTCTAAAATCCGCTGACAAGCTAAGTCCGGTCAGTGGCACTATCAACCGCGCGCTGAGTTGTTTTCAGAGCGTTTTCTCCAGCTTGTTGAGCTTGCTCTGCTGCATCATTACCAAATCCTTTGATGTTCTCCTGAGCCTTCTTAGCATTAGCTTTTAAGTTCTCAGTTCCTCTTTTGGTACCTTCTGAAACATCACTGGTCACTTTATCTAAAGTGTTCTTTGCCGCTTCGGTATTTTTACGAATGTTGCCACCTGGATTTGCATTCTTAAACTCGTTTAACGCATCTTTAGGAGTTTTGGTTTTGTCGAGATTGCGATCTGCCTGCCGAATCATCCGGTCTGCTTTACCCTTGGTCGCACCCTCGTCGTACCTAAAATCATCATTGTGCTGATTCATTTTGCCAGTAGCTGGCTGAACACCATCATATAACTCCGTCTGTTGTCCTTTTCTTTCAGTGTAATCACCACTATTACCCACTACGTTGGGCGCAGGAGGATTACACCCTGTACCCACAAATAATAAAACTAGAGCCGCGATCGCCACTCCAGCTTTCTTAGAAAAGAGAGTGGAAAACAAATTTTTGATATTTAATGCGATACTACCGATCGCTTGGGAGAAAATCTGACGCATTGTAAAACCTCTAATCTAACTTTACTCATAGAGAATAGATCTAAAAGTTGAGCATTATCTTCCGACAAAAGTTGTAGATTGCTTTATGGAACAATCTATCCAACGAGGGGTACAAGCTTCAATAACTGACAATAACTGATTAGTTCACTTGATTAGAGCAAACTACAACATAGAAATTGCTCCTCAGGCTATCCCTTTAGGATGATTGTTGCCTGAATTCAATATGTGACTATTGCTCCCGTAGGCAGATCTAAGCATTGCTCAATTCATTGTATAAGAGAATTGCACAGCTTAGCTATAGGAATTCTTTTATGCGACCTAGGTTTGTGAAGCCTCTAAGTCAAACTAATCGCAGTTTACTTTCAGTTTCTTGTTGTTTTCTAATCATGCTAGTACTATGGCTAGGTATCTTCTTAGACAACAGCCCTGCATCTTTAGCACAGCCGTTGCAAGCAAGCAGAGTAAATGAATTTGATAGCGCGATCGCTAATCGCCCTGATGTTTTTGAAAGCCTGAAAGATAAAGTCAAAGATGACTTAAGCGGAAAGGCTAGGTCTGTCCTAGGTGATTCTGACTCTGCTAATCTAGCGGAAGAAGCCAAATCAGTAACTAACCAACCGAAACGAAGCTTTGATAATTCAGCGAAGAGAATTGAAGCTACGAAAACTGAGGTTGACGGGCGCACTGAAGAAAACATTGCTAAGATTCAAGGCAAAGCTACAGATTCAGGGCATGGAATTGAGAACGCCATTGAAGATGTTATGAGCAACATTAAAGACAAGGTCAATTAACCAGTCCTGATATTGTTCTAGACCAGTTTTTCGTACACTGTAACTTTTAGAGGATTTAACAATGCAACGCATTAACATTGGCTTGACAGAAGAGCAACGTAAAGGAGTTATTGATCTGCTTAATCGCGATGTATCAGATGCTTACTTGCTTTTGGTAAAAACTAAGAAATATCACTGGGATGTTGTTGGTCCTCAGTTCATTACTCTCCATAAGCTCTGGGAAACACACTATGAAGTCTTAACCGCAAACATTGATGCCATGGCCGAGCGCGTCCGGACCCTGGGCGGCTATCCTATTGGAACTATGGAAGGCTTTTTGAAACTTGCATCTATCAAGGAGCATTCAGGAGATGTTCCCACTGCTACTAACATGGTTAAGAACTTGTTGGAAGACCATGAATCAGTGGTTCGTAATATGCGTGAGCACATTACAAAAGCTAGTGAGGATTATTCAGATGAAGGGACTGCTGATTTCTTAACTGGGCTAATGGAGCAGCACGAAGAGATTGCTTGGATGCTTAGATCCTTCTTAGAAGGTGAGGCAGTTGAGCCCAGTGGCGATCGCCCCACGATGTCCCAAAAAGAGGCAGTTGGAGTCTAGCTCTCTTGCTCTTTATCTTCTAGAAAGGCGTGGATAGGTACCAATCTCTAGAGGCATCAATAGTTAGAATTACCTTGCTTCTTGCCAATGAGAAGCAAGGTAATTAAGTCATTTCCCTCGGGTTTGACAGTTGTGGTTTAACACTATCGATTCACAGCTTGCTAGCTTAGTGCACCGTCCAGATCTAGCTTCGAGTTTAGTTTCGAGATCAATTACAAAGAAAAAATCTAGGAGTATGAGTAGTGGTTGAAACATATATGGCAGAACGCACTGTCACTGCTGTTTTTCAGAAAGAGGAACAGATTGATGGAGTTGTACGCCGCCTACTAGAACGTGGCGTCTCCAGAGAACATATTTCTGTGATGGGCAGAAACTTTGAGTCTCAGACTCGCATTTCAGGATTTATCTCCAAGCGAGATGTGATTTTAGGAGGTCTGCGCACAGGTGCGGTTTTTGGCTCATTGTTTGGCTCTTTCTTCAGTTTATTGAGCGGCGTTGGTGTGCTTTTTATCCCGTTTGTAGGGCCTATTGTAGCGGCTGGGCCTATTGGGGCGCTGTTGCTGGGAGCGGCAAGTGGCGCAGTTATTGGGAGTGCGGGCGGCGGTTTGGCATCAGTGCTAACCACGCTAGGAATGCCTGAAAGTAAAGCTACGGTTTATCAGACGCGTCTGCAAGCTGGAGAGTTTGTATTAATGGCAGAAGTTCCTGCTGATAGAGCAGGCGAATTTCAACTCCTCATTGAGAGTGCTGGTGGTGAGGAAATGCATCTAGCAGACTCAGCATTGCCCCGAGCCTGTGAGGGACGTTGCGGAGGTGCTGAAGATTTGTCTCCTGAGGTACGGGCGCACTTGTCGCCAGAGGCTCAAGCTGCGTTTATTGAGTCTTACAATGCCTCTTTTGACAAATCGAATGATGTGACTCAAGCCGAGCAGACGGCATGGCAAACTATTCATGATCATTATGATGAGGACGAAAATGGTGTTTGGTCAAAAATGAAGGTCACTGCCTAGTGCTCTTTTCAAAACCACAGCCATTGAAAAGAATAAAAAGGGGACAGAAGTAGCCTGCTGTCCCCTTTTTAGTTGTTCTAATTACTTCTTTCCAAGTATATCTGCCTTAAGGAGGATACAATTGATCTCATTTCTACCCCATGATATGTACGCTGCCGCAAGGAGTAGTCTTGTTGATAAAATTCAGCTTATTGACAACATCGTGCCTTAAACGGAGCCTCAGAATGAGAGAAATGACTGTCCTTATGATGTTCCGGAGATGTGTGTGATGGACAATATCACGACAGATTTTATTACGATTGTGCTAGTAGAAGATCATGACCTGACTCGTATAGGCATGAAGGCAGCTTTACAACGGCAGCCTGATATTCAAATTCTGGGTGAGGCTGAAAATGGAACGAAGGGTTTGCAGCTACTGCAAATCTCTCGCCCTACTGTTGCTATTGTGGATATCGGGCTGCCTGATATGGATGGAATTGAACTGACGCGACGTTTCCGAGCCACTCAAACAACAGAAACTAAGATTTTAATTCTGACTATGCATGATAGCGAAGAGGCTGTCTTAGCAGCGTTCGCAGCAGGTGCAGATTCTTACTGTATGAAGGATACCAGCACTGAACAACTAGTTAGTGCTATTCATGTGACGGCGGCGGGTGATAACTGGATTGATCCGTCGATCGCTTCTGTTATTCTTAAGCAAACTCGTTCTACTGAAACCGAAGCTGTTCCGAGTGTAGCGATCGAGGCAATTGATCCTGAGTTTGGGCATCTTTTACAAAATTCTCCCTTAACAGTGCGAGAGTTAGACGTATTGAGGTTAATTGTTGAAGGATGCAGCAATGAAGCGATCGGGAAGAGACTTTACTTAACTGTAGGAACTGTCAAAACTCATGTTCGCAACATCCTTAATAAAATGTGTGTTGATGATAGAACACAGGCAGCCGTCCGGGCGCTTCGAGCCGGATTAGTTAAATAACCCAAGACTTGAGAGATATAATACATCTGCTCCTGAACTATGGTTATATCTGGGGGTAGATGGACTTAGAACTTTGGCTCTGGTTAACTAAATAAGACCTAACAGTATTGCTAAAAAGCCAGGTTAGCGACTCTTTTGAATTTAATGAAAATCGATTAATTTCACAAAGACTGTATCTTTATGACAATGACCTTAAGTGAATACTCAGTTAAAGATAGCGCTCCCTTTGAAAAATCTTTGCCTAAGACGTTACAGCATTTCCAGCGTCGAGAAAGTATTCCTCTTAATCAAAACACCTTGTGGCAAATTGAAAGTGGTGTTGTGCGGACTGCCACATGGGGAACAGATGCAGCAATAGTTCCCCTAGGCTTCTGGGGTTCTGAGGACATTATTGGATTACCTTTGTCTCAGATTGCTCCTTACCAAATTGACTGCTTGACAGATGTAACTGTTCGCATTTTGTCTAATGGGTTGCCCTACCCTCTAGACGCGATGATTTCTCATATTCAGCAAATGGAGGAGCTCTTAAGAATGATGCACAGCAATTCTGTTGAGCAGCGGTTGCTGAAATTCTTATTTTGGTTTGCTAACAAGTTTGGACAGGATACAAATGATGGGCAAATTATCAAGGTCCGTTTGACTCATCAAGAAATTGCGGAAGTTATTGGTTCAACTCGAGTTACAGTGACTCGCTTGCTCCAAAAATTCCAATCCGAACGAATGCTGAATTGGTCGGAAGAGCGATACATGCTACTTGGATATTCTGCTGATTTAGCGTCGTGATTTCTAGGAGGATGTCTGAGAAGTCTCAAGGATTTTTACACTCGCCTCCCAACCCCCCATTCTGGGGGACTTCCGCACCAGTCCTCCTTCAAAGTCGCCCAGAATGGGGGATTTAGGGGGCGGATCGGATAACAATTTAGACTTCTCAGACATCTTCTAAGGTTATCGAGTGATATCAGTATACTTTTCTTTAAGCCTCTTTCCTTTGGGAGAGAGGTTATATATTAAGTCGGTAAAAGCCAAACTTTAACTAGATTATTACTCAATATCTATTATGGACGTTTACATTCTTGACCTGTTAGTCATCGGGCTTCTGCTACTATTTGTAACTCTAGGCTCCGGCTGGATTGGACGCTTACCCTTTTCTTATGCCTTGATTTATTTGTGCGTAGGTATTGCTTTAGGACCTTATGGGTTTAATTTAATTCAGTTACGTCCAGGTGCAGAATTTTTACAACGGTTAACTGAGTTTGTGGTGCTGATCTCTCTATTCAGCTGTGGATTAAAGATGAATCGGCGTTTCAAGTTAAGGACTTGGAAGTCAACGCTTCAGTTAATTGGAGGGGTGATGCCCATTTCAATTTTTGCGGCTGCGGCTGTAGGGCATTGGCTCTTAGGATTGAACTGGGGAGCTTCTATTTTATTAGGCGCAATTCTTGCTCCTACTGACCCAGTACTCGCTTCAGAAGTTCAACTTTCTGACCCTACCGATCGCGACGAACTGCGGTTTGGTTTAACGTCGGAGGGCGGATTGAATGATGCGTTGGCATTTCCTTTTGTTTATTTTGGATTACGGTGGATTAATGACAGCAATTGGCAAAATTGGATTTCAGAATGGGTGTTGATTGATCTATTTTGGGCGATCGCTGCTGGTTTGATAATAGGAGTGGTGGTTCCGAAAGGCATTGTCTGGATTGATAAACGGCTTCAACGCATTCGCCCAGCTGACGCTCTCATGGAAGATTTTGTAGCAATTGGAATTGTTTTTATAACCTACTCAATTGCTGAGATTATAAATGGTTATGGATTTTTGGCAGTTTTTGTAGCAGGTATTATTACTCAGCGGAGCTATCGTGACCCGGAAAAGCGCCTCTCTCAGTTAGAGTTTATGGAAAGAATTGAAAAGCTCTTTGAGGTTGGGACTATTCTCCTTCTAGGAGCGTTGCTGCTCATAGAACCCATACAACGCTTTTTGGTTCCTGCTTTAACTATGGCTGGGCTCTTGCTTTTTGTAATTCGTCCATTAGGAGTGTGGGTCAGTACAATCGGTCAGCCTACTCCGGTGCGTCTACTTTGGGGTTGGTTTGGTATCCGAGGGGTCGGTTCTATTTACTACCTATCCTATGCTTTAGGAGAAGGTTTAAAAGATGAACTAGGGGAGCAAATTGCTTGGATTACTTTCATGACGATCGTCATTTCAGTGGTACTGCATGGTATTACTGCTACATCTTTAATGAACTGGTACGAACGTCAAACAAATGATGCTACTTAGGTTGGTGTGAGCACGGCGGAATGAAAGGATAAATTCCTGTAAAATCCCTTTTCTTAGAGAGAGGAATTTGATGAGATTTTTGACTGTGTTACCACTCAACTAAACTGTTCTAATCGCTATTCTCAAAGGGTAAGCCACTAAGTTTAATAATTTAGTTTGGCACCAAGAGATTGCTGTAAAGTTATCTCTCTGGATGGATGGAGTTGAAGTATGTAAATGCTTAGGATATATCTTTAACGCCTTAATCATGAGAAATGATATGTCTAATTCTATAAAAGAGCGTGTCAAAGCTGACTTAGAACAAGCGAAAGTTGAGGGGCAAGTCCGAGTAGAGCGCTTACAGGACATTATTAAAAGCGCAGTCTCCCAAGCTGTAGACGAAATACAGGGAGGATCTGGTGAGATTCGGCTGATTGTACGAGATGCGATCGCTGCACTAGTAGAAAGCTTGGGTGAACGGGGCAAGCATACTAAAGATGAAGCTGTTGCCTCAGTAGAAGGGTTGCTTGAGGGTCTTAGTCGTTCTAAACAAGATGCAATAAGTCGGACTGAACGGGAAATTCAACAGTTACAAACTCGTATGGAACAAGAAGAACGAGATTTGGATGAAACAATGAACGTTGCTGTTAGCGAACTTGAGTCGGCTAGTGCAAACGATTCTTCAGAAATTAAGGAGCTATTATCCACCATGGTAGATCGACTCAAAAATACTGAAGAAGCCTCTCTATTAAAGAAACGCTATGGTCAGTTGCAAACTCAGTTAGCAATTGTTAAGGCAAATCTGGCACTACGATATGGCGATCGCTACGATGAAGTAAAGCATCACTTAGACAATGCTAAAGTTTGGCACGATACTGCAAAAACTCAAGCCGATGACCTTGAGTCGGGTTTAGTGCAGCAGAAACAAGCTGAGTTTGAGACAAAACTAGGGCAGGCAGGGACGGCTGTGGCTCGAAAAGAGAAAGAAGTGAAGCGCTTGCTTAAGGAGCTATGGCACACTCTGACTGATAAATAACTTACATTTTTCTGATGGAGCTATTTAAGGGTCTGGCATAAGCTGATTTTCTAGTCCTTAACTTAATGAGAGGGTAGTTCATCTTTGTAGGAGTGTAGCTGAGTATCCGTCTAAGAAGTTTGGTTAGAACTTTTATTTTGCTTAACTTAAGGGCTTAACCGCTTACTTTGCTAAATATTTTGAGATAGGCATTATACGATGTACAGTCTATGTACAGTAGTATGATGCCTATTTTGGCGGCTTATCTTCTTACATTCGTGACGTGGGGAGGCATGAGGCTTTTGTAACTTTGATCAGTTAATGTTCTGTTCACTCTTAATTAGAGCTAAAGATGATGAGTCTTAACGACATAAATCATTTACCTTGCCTAGCACAGAAGCGCTGGCAGTTTTGGATCGATCGCGGCGGCACATTCACAGATATAGTAGCGCGTAGTTCCGACGGTGAAATTTTGGTAAGTAAACTGCTATCTGAAAATCCAGAGCGTTACCGTGATCCAGCCGTACAGGGCATTCGAGAAATCTTAGGACTTTCTGTCAATGATCCTATTCCGCCCGATCGCGTTGAAGTAGTGAAGATGGGAACAACAGTTGCTACTAATGCACTGCTGGAGCGTAAAGGCGATCGCACTTTGTTACTGGTCACAAAAGGATTCCGAGATGCGTTACGAATTGGGTATCAGAATCGTCCTCAGATTTTTGCACGTCAGATTATTTTACCGGAAATGTTGTACGAGCGCGTCATTGAAGTAGAAGAACGCTATAGTGCACAGGGCGAGGTATTAGAGCCGATCCAGATCAATGAGGCGCTGAAGCGATCGCTGCAAGCTGCCTACACGGATGGGATTCGTTCTTGTGCCATTGTTTTTCTACACAGCTATCACTATCCAGCCCATGAACAGCAGATGGCGGCGATCGCTCGTGAGATGGGATTTACTCAAATCTCGGTTTCTCATCAAGTAAGTCCTCTCATGAAGTTGGTTAGCCGAGGAGATACCACGGTGATCGATGCGTACCTATCTCCCATCTTGCGACGATATGTCCGGCAAGTTGCCATGGATTTGGGGCAAGAGACTCCACTAATGTTTATGCAGTCGAATGGTGGACTCACGAACGCTTATCAATTTCAAGGCAAGGATAGTATCCTCTCTGGGCCTGCGGGAGGAATTGTTGGGGCAGTCAAAACCTCAATAATGGCAGGATTTAACAAAATCATTAGCTTCGATATGGGTGGTACGTCTACTGATGTCTCACACTTTAATGGTGAATATGAACGCACCTTCGAGACAGAAGTTGCAGGAGTCCGGCTACGTGCGCCCATGATGGCGATCCATACTGTTGCAGCGGGCGGCGGCTCGATTCTGACATTTGATGGGTTTCGCTATCAGGTGGGAGCTAACTCTGCTGGAGCTAACCCGGGGCCTGCCTGCTATCGTCGGGGTGGTCCTTTAACCGTGACAGATTGCAATGTCATGGTGGGTAAGGTTCAAGCTGATTACTTTCCTACAGTATTCGGGGCAGAAGGAAACCTACCCCTTGATGCGATAGGGGTGCGCCAACAATTTGCCGCATTAGCGGACGAAATTGAACAGGCTACGGGTAGATTGCAGGCTCCTGAGCAAATTGCAGCAGGTTTTTTGACGATCGCCATTGACAAAATGGCGAATGCAATTAAAAAGATCTCAGTTCAACGGGGCTACGATGTGATGGCATATACGTTGTGCTGTTTTGGGGGTGCTGGAGGTCAGCACGCTTGTTTAATTGCTGAAGCATTAGGGATGACCCAGATTTTTATTCATTCTTTGGCAGGCGTATTGTCGGCTTATGGAATGGGCTTGGCGGATGTGCGATCGCTGAAAGAACAAGCTGTAGAGGTACGATTAACAGTTGAGGCTATATCCACTTTACAGCAGACTTTAGTAGAGTTAGCCACCATTGCGCGAGATGAAATTGTATCTCAAGGGATAGAGGATAGCCACATTCAAATCTTGAAAAAAGTCCATTTGCGATACGAGGGCACAGATTCGGCTCTGGTAGTAGATTTTGCTGATCTTAAAGGAATGCGATCGCATTTTGAGCAAAGTTATCACCAGCGATATAGCTTCACAATGTTCAACAAGGAATTGATTGTGGAAGCGGTTTCGGTCGAAGCCATTGGCAAAACTCTAGATTTGATAGAACCTGTAGCCCCACCAACCAGAACCACAGCGCTAAAACCTGTTGCCAGGGTCGAAATTTATACCAAAGGCAATTGGCACGAAACTCCTGTTTATCAGCGTCAAGATTTGCAACCGGGCGATCGCATTAGGGGAGCGGCGTTGATTGTGGAAGCAACGGGGACGAACGTGATTGAGCCGGGATGGTATGCGGAACTAACCAGGCAAAACCATTTAATACTGAGTCGAGAGGAATCGTTTCTAGTACGGCACTCTCAGACAGAAATTGAAGACTTGAGGGACGAAAAACCTGATCCTGTACGGTTAGAGATTTTTAACAATTTGTTTCGAGCGATCGCTGAAGAAATGGGCGTTACCCTTCAAAACACTAGCTACTCGGTCAATATTAAAGAACGGTTAGACTTCTCTTGTGCCATCTTCAACTCACACGGAGAGCTTGTTGCTAATGCCCCTCATATTCCGGTTCATCTGGGTTCTATGAGTGAGAGTATTCGTGCATTAATTCGGGCAAAAGGTCGCGTTCTCAAACCAGGAGATGTCTATCTTTCTAATAATCCTTACAATGGCGGCACCCATTTACCAGATATTACTGTCATTACTCCCGTGTTTTTAGAAGCGAGAATGCCTCTGTTTTACGTTGCATCTCGTGGTCATCACGCTGATATCGGTGGAATTACCCCTGGCTCTATGCCACCGCACAGCATTACCGTTGAGCAGGAAGGGGTGTTGCTTGATAATCAACAGCTTGTAGATCAAGGACAATTCCTCGAAGCTCAATTATTAAGCGAGTTAACCAAAGGAATTTACCCTGCACGCAATCCAGGACAGAACATTGCGGATTTACAAGCGCAGATTGCAGCCAATGAAAGAGGGGTAACAGAGCTATGTCGTATTGTGAGTCAGTATGGACTAAACCAGGTAAACGCCTATATGAAGCATGTGCAAGATAATGCAGAAGCTGCGGTACAGCGAGTCATTGATCAGTTGCAATCGGGTGATTTTATCTATCCTACTGATGAGAGCAGTCAGATTCAAGTTAGTGTTCGTATTGATCATTGCGATCGCTCTGCAACGATTGATTTCACGGGTACTTCTCCTCAGCAAGCCAGTAACTTTAATGCTCCTCTTGCCGTATGTAAAGCTGCCGTATTATATGTCTTTCGCACCTTGGTAGATGATGATATCCCGTTAAATGAAGGCTGCCTAAAACCGTTAAACATTATTGTTCCAGATGGATGTATGCTTAATCCGCGCCATCCGGCTGCGGTAGTAGCTGGTAACGTTGAAACCTCTCAGGCGATCGTCGATTCCTTATATGGTGCGCTGGGCATCCTGGCAGCGTCTCAGGGAACTATGAACAATTTCACCTTTGGCAATGCGCAGCATCAGTATTATGAGACTATTTGTGGCGGCTCTGGTGCTGGGCAAGATTTCGATGGTACTGATGCAATCCAAACCCATATGACAAATTCGCGTTTGACTGATCCAGAGGTGCTGGAGTGGCGGTTTCCAGTGCTGGTAGAATCGTTCTCTATCCGTAGCGACAGCGGTGGTGCCGGACGGCACAGAGGCGGAAACGGCGTAATTCGGCGCATTCAATTTCGGGAAGCCATGACAGCAGCAATTTTGTCAGGACATCGAGTAATTCCTCCGTTTGGATTAAAGGGGGGCGAATCAGGGGTGATCGGGCAAAATCGCGTTGAGCGCTGCAATGCCACGATCGAAGTTCTGGGCAGTAAAGCAGAAGTGTCTATGAATGCAGGTGATATTTTCGTAATTGAAACACCAGGAGGGGGTGGTTTTGGGCGCGATGAGCAGTAGTTTAATAAGCAATTGCAGAAGCCCTTTGGCTACAGCAAAAACTGCTCTAAGCCATTTATTTTTACTTGAATGTGAGTTGCACTGAATAACAAAAGCGATCGCCCCGTGAAATTGATTTACCGTAGACGAGCGAACCAGTTCTTAGAGGATGTCTGAGAAGTCTAGGTGCTATCCAATCCGCCCCCTAAATCCCCCATTCTGGGGGACTTTGAAGGGGGACTGGTGCGGAAGTCCCCCAGAATGGCAGGGCTGATCTATTGAAAGAAGGAAAATACCTATGCTCCTTATCCTTCTGTTGAGTATCGGTAGACACCCATATAAGCTCAAACCCAAGAATGGGGGTTATGAGGTTTTCCTCTAATTAATAGATCAGCCCTGCCCCAGAATGGGGGGTTGGGGGGCGAGTGTAAGAATCTTTGATACTTCTCAGACATCCTCTAACAGAGTATTGTTACTCGCAGGTTTCTAATTGTGGCTTAGGTTTGTATCTAAATTTAGAAATGGTACGGCTCCGTTGCCACCTAGTACCTGTGGAAACTTTCCATCCCACTTTTCGATCGCTTGCTTTTGCAATAACTCAGCTGTTAAGGTTTCCCGCAGCAGGCGCTGTGCTTCAGCTTGTCCTTTCGCTCGATTAATCGTTGCTTCAGCTTCCTGTTCAGCTTCCCGCGCAATGTACACAGCCCGTTGTGCGCGTTGTTCAGCAATTTGCTTTTCTTCGACTGCCTTTGAAAACTCAAGGGAGAAATTTAAGTCGACGACACTGGTATCCAGCACGATAATACCGTATTTTTCTAATCGTTCTCCTAAGGCTATATCAAAGTCTTTTTTCAACTCGTCACGCTTAGTAATCGCTTCTTCAACGGTGCGTCGGGCGGCTGCAATTTTGAATGATTCTTGAGTCTGGGGTGCAATGATTTTAGACACAATGTTTTGTAACGTTCCTTGAGTTCGTCGAATAGCCACGACCTGAACTGGATCAAGCCTAAAGTTAATCGCAAAACTGGCGGTTAGCTGCTGCAAATCTTTCGTTGAGCTTTGAGCAGGAACCTCAAATTTTTGGACAGTCAGATCGTAAATATCTACGTTTGAAATTAGGGGCGGCTTAAAGTGAACCCCTTCAAGCAGTACGCCATCTCTTGCTTTTCCAAGAGTACTCAATACGCCTGCTTCTCCTGGGTTGATGATAACAAAGGAGTTAAGTCCAATAAATGCAGCAATTGTCAGCAAAATAACTAGCGTAGTCGTTTGCCAACTAGGTTGACCTTTCATTATTCTGTCCTGGCTTCTGGTCTTCTTGACTTTAGCAGGAGTGCTTCAAAAATAAGCTGTTTAGAAGTTGAAATTACAACCAGTAAAGCTATTAAGGAGTTGCGTGAAAATAAAACCCCAATGGGATGCATTGACTTATCAGCCCCCTAAATCCCCCATTCTGGGGCGACTTCCGAACCTGTCAAAGTCCCCCATTCTGGGGGATTTAGGGGGCGGTTCGGGGCGTTATTTAATTGCAACTCCCTTACTCCCTGTCATGGGCATTGAGAGCTTGCTGCGAAATCGCGATGCCTTAAAAGCACTATTCAAGCTGCCTTATATCTCTTTGGGTAGAGGTAAAGGTCATGACCTAGCAAAGTATAGTTTAGGCATGGTCAATCTTGGAGTAGTGTTGCATGAGCTATGATTATGACCTATTTGTAATTGGAGCAGGGCCCGGAGGATTGGCAGCATCTAAGCGGGCTGCCCAGTATGGCGCTAGGGTGGGAATTGCTGATTTGTCTGAATTAGGCGGGTGCTGTGTTAATCGAGGCTGCATTGCTAAAAAGCTTATGGTTTATGCAGCAGATTTTGCTCATTTGACCAAGACTGAAGTTGACTATGGGTGGAGTCAAGCAAGAGTCCAGTTTGATTGGCAACGCTTCGTTGGGCTTAGAGATCAAGAAATTCAGCGATTGCGTCAGGTACATCAGCGAACTTTAGAAGATGCTGGCATTGACTTTATCCCACAGCGAGCGACCTTCGCGGATGCTCATACACTACAGGTAGGCGATCGCTCCATCACTGCAAATAAGATTTTAATTGCTGTAGGCGGTAAACCGATCAAGCCAAAGATTTCGGGCATTGAACATGCTCTAACGTCCAATGATATGTTCGATCTGAAGCAGTTACCAAGCCAGATTGCAATTATTGGAGGTGGCTACATTGGCGTGGAATTTGCCAGCATCTTACAGGCGTTAGGTACCCAGGTGACTTTGATAGATCATGATAACGCTATCTTAAGTGGCTTTGATGATGACGTGCGACTTGCCGTTCAGAATGGTTTGATTCAACGCGGCATTTCCGTTCTGTGCAATACAAATGTTCAGTCAATTGAACAGATTTCGGAAGGCTTGCGTTTAATGATAGAAGGCGATCGCTTTGAGCCGTTAACGGCTGATGTGGTGCTATGTGCAACAGGTCGTACTCCTAATTTAGAAGGCTTACAGTTAGAGAAGGCAGCGATCGAAATTAACGATAAGGCGATCGAGGTCGATGATCATAGCCGCACCAGTCAAGCCCACATCTTTGCGATTGGTGACTGCACTAGCCGAGTCCAGCTAACGACCCTGGCGCGTTCAGCAGGACGAGCTTTTGCCGATAGTGAATTTGGCAATCAACCCTGCACTGTCGATTATGATTTGGCGCTCTCGGCAGTGTGTTCTCGACCGGAGGCAGCAGCAGTAGGACTCAGTGAAGCTCAAGCCCAAGCAAAGTATAGTGAAGACCAGGTTAAGTGCTATCGCAGTGAGTTTCAGCCTTTGTTTTATAGCCTAAGCCATTGCTCTGAAAAGACCTTAATGAAACTAGTGGTGCAAAGAGAATCCGATCGCTTGCTTGGAATTCACATGGTTGGGGAGAATGCAGCAGAGATTGTACAAAGTTTAGCAATAACTGTGCAGCAGGGAATGACTAAAGCTGAGTTCGATAAAAATATTGGCATTCATCCTTCCACTGCCGAAGAATTCTTCTCTCTAAATTAAGCATTCTATTGGGAGCAGTTGGCTCATTAGTAAATGTCCCTTGAGAACTCGCTTCCAATCGCCCAAGCAATGCTTTGATCATGCTTAAAATCTCGCCAAGAACGATCGACTTTTGCAGAAAATGCTGGTTACTCCAAGGAGATGCCTCTACGCGATCGGGCAACACACTATATCCTGAGAAATAACTGACACCAGAAACATCTCGCCAAAAATAAGAGTAGGTTTAGGTAACTCCATCATAAGTTTAAAGGATTCAGTTGATGCTTGAGGTTAACCATTAGAATTCTGGCGTTGTTGAATGAGAAGGCATGAAAATCCGGTTCCCCTGCCCTTTTAGGGAAGGGGCTAGGGGTTAGGTTGAGCCAATGCAGCGAGACAGACCTCTCCCCAACCCCTCTCCTGAAGGAAAGGGGCTTTGAGCAAATTCATACTTTCATTCAGCACCGCCAGAATTCTTATTTAGGCAGCCTCTGTCATAACCGAATGATTGAGAAAATGCTCAATCGATCTCACCACTTTTAAGCCAGTTGCACAATCTAATAATTCCAAGGTTTCTACTAACTGATAAACTTTATGACTAGCATTCTCAGATGGTGTCTTCGGGATCTTTTAGTTCGCAGCGCTTGCTCTGCCTATTCTATCTAAACCCCTTGCTTGGTAATTAAGGAACAATTATTACAGGAGAAATTTCTAAAGATTAATTTCTTTGGCAAATGTCCATTCTAGAAGAGTTACAGGAGCTTCTTTAAGATCGGATGCCAATTCCTCTGTACTCTCGTACTTAAGCTTTGATAATAGACAAGCTTCAACGTTGACAATGAATTTATCATCTTCAAAGGGCCAAGGCTCTACGGTAATCGATTCGTCGCTAAGCTGTCGCAAATCATAGCGCTGCCCATCAATGCCACTCGTAATTTCTAAGGCACGGCTGACCTGAGGAACCTGTTTTTGCGTCAGAATTAAGGAGAGGCGATCGCACCATCTCATAAACTGGTAAGCCCGCTCCACTTCGTCGTGCTCTATCCCTAATCCCTGACAGTACTCTTCCTGTAGCTGTGCTTGTCCTTTAAAGAAGCGCTTCCATTCAGTAGACTCATCTTGTTTAGATTGACAGATAAAACAGATATGTTTAGAGGTTAATAGTGTGACCCAACGACCTCGATAACGGGCTTGTTGAATGTGTTCCTCTAATTTCTCAATTGAGTTCTCTGGATCAAGCATAAAGTCTAGAGGAGCACCAGCAGGAGTAAGCTGATGACCTTCCCACTCACGTTCTAAATCATCATGGTGAGAAATTGCTGCTAAGGTTTCATATATTCTTTCGGGGAAGTCTCTCCTACGCCAATGCCCACCAATTTGTGCAGCTAGAAGAGCGTGTGCCCGATGATAAATTACTTCCCAACCATTTTCAATTAAGTTAACGATCATAAATCCTGTGGCAAATTTTTACATGAGATGATAAGCCTACGCGGGTACACCGAAAAATAAAATGAAGAAAAGAAATCCAGAGACTAGCCCGTAAGCGCAAGCCACTAAAGACTTAAAAGCAATACGTTCAGAAATGAACACAAAAATGCTAAGCGTTATAGAAAGCGCAAATTCTCCAATCGGCAAGCTGCGATTCGAGTAATAGATAACATATCTAATTAAAACCATCAGCCCCAGTAACCAGCCGGCTGAAAATAAATAGAGGAAAACATTCAGTACTTCACTGGAAGGTCTTGTTAAGTGGTGAGCCTTATTAGAAAAAGAAATATAGCCTGTTAATAAGAGCGGAAGTATGATTGCTGCAATGCTTTTGAAGCCTACCTCTGGACTCACTAAAAACGCTTTAATTGTTAAGTTCGCAATTAAGCCCATGATAATAAGCCGAGCAAGAATAACCATGAACCGATTAAAGGTATAACCTAGCGATTGTGCATGGCTCTTAATAGGTTCGGGTTCTTGCTGAGAGTTAACTTTTTCTCGCATTTTAGCTGTTCAGGTTGCATGAAATATCTACTCATAATAAATCATTTCTTCTCTCTAAAGACAGCTATCTTAAGACGTAGATTCAAAAAGTACTCTCAAATGATCTGTTGAAAAGAGTTTCCACGATTTCCTCTTTTGGTGATTTATTAAGATCACGCCCTAAGATAGATGCTCGATTAATAGGATTTTATAGAAAATTAGGAAGAAATCCGGGCTTTTCAGACCAAAAGAACGAATAGACATACCGAAACTAGGACGGAGCCATGACACAGACTTCTAACATACCGCCTCTTATTGAAATCAACGAGGGTGAGTACCAAGATAGTGGTATTCCAAGCACAGTGGCGATCGCATCGCATCCTCTTCATCCTTTAATCGTCACCTTTCCAATTGCTTTTTTAACTGGAGTTTTGGGTACTGACCTGGGCTATTGGCTAACCTCTGATCCATTTTGGGCAAGGGCATCGCTCTGGCTAATTGGAGCAGGTTTTATTAGTGGTCTTGTTGCAGCGCTATCTGGCATGTTAGATTTTTTACGAATTGATCGAGTTCGTAAGCGTCGGGCAGGCTGGGTACATATGGTATGTAATGTCATTGCTCTAGTTTTGACCCTGGTTAATTGGGCTATTCGCTGGGACAATCCAGTTAACGCAATTTTGCCGCTGGGTTTGATTCTTTCACTCATTGTGGCATCCCTTTTAGGAATAAGTGGCTGGTATGGCGCGGAATTAATTTATCGCCACAAAATAGCGGTGATTGGTGTCAATAGCCGTCGAGAAGCGTAGAAAGAAGCGTTCAAATTTGCGAAACAATAAATAAAGAGACCTAGCTTCTAACTAGGTCTCTTTATGGATTTCTTTATAGTTAATGAAACCTGTTCCCTATGGCTTGAGAACTACTTTAATGCAGTTCTCTTTTTTATGTTTAAAGATTTCATATCCATGGGGCGCGTCATCCAGTTTCATCTGATGAGTAACTACGAAAGACGGATCAATATCTCCTTTTTGAATGTGTTCTAATAGAGGATTGAGGTATCGGTGAACGTTGGTTTGTCCCATCTTGAAATTCAAGCCTTTATTGAATGCTGCCCCCATGGGAAACTTATCAATAAACCCACCATAAACGCCTGCTAACGACACGTTTCCACCTTTGCGACAAGCCAAAATCATTTGCCGAAGTGCAGTTGGGCGATCGCTCTCCATCTTGACAGCTTGCATTACCTTGTCATATAAAGCATCAACCCCTGTCCCATGGGCTTCCATACCTACTGCATCAATTACTGCATCAGGGCCCCGTCCTCCAGTCATTTCCTTAAGCGCTTCCCCTGCATCAAATTCTTCATAGTTGATGACCTCTGCTCCGCCCCATTCCTGTGCCATAGTGAGCCGTTCAGGAACGCGATCGATTGCAATGACTCGCTCTGCACCCAACATAAAAGCGCTCTTAATGGCAAACTGCCCAACTGGACCACATCCCCAAATAGCAACAATGTCGCCCTGCTTAATTTGACAGTTTTCTGCTGCCATATAGCCAGTTGGAAAAATATCTGTTAAGAAGAGAACCTGCTCATCAGTCAGCCCATCGGGGACTTTTAAAGGACCTACGTCAGCAAAGGGAACACGTACATACTCAGCCTGTCCGCCTGCATACCCCCCGAATAGGTGAGAGTAGCCAAATAGCCCGGCAGGAGAGTGACCCATAATTTTCTCTACCATCCAAGCGTTAGGATTACTGTTGTCACACAATGACCATAAATCGCTATTGCAGAAAAAACAACCTCCGCACGAAATTGTGAATGGGATAATAACGCGATCGCCAATCTGCAAGTTTTTAACATTTGCACCTAGCTCCACTACTTCCCCCATAAACTCATGACCCAAAATATCACCCGATTTCATTGTGGGGATAAAGCCATCATAAATGTGTAGATCAGAGCCGCAGATCGCCGTAGAAGTGACCTTAATAATGGCATCGCGAGGATTCAAAATTTTGGGATCAGGAACTGTGTCAACTCTCACATCATTAGCGCCATGCCAGCATAATGCCTTCATGAAATGTTGTCCTCATTATTAGTAAATAAAATCACAGTTAGTAAAGCTTCAAAATTAAGCAAAAGCTCAAATCAGGCGGTACTTCCCTCTCTACCCCTTCCTGAAGGCTGACCCTCAGTAGTCGCAATTTCTCCTGCTTCCATGATTTGCTTAAAGCGTCGAAGATCATCGCCTAGCTGCTGTTCAGGTTCTTCCCCAAACAACTTAGCAATTGTTACACCCACAATGCCACCTGGCGGAGTATACTCTAGGACTACTTTCACTTCAGTGCCACGCCCCGGAGCAGCAGCCTGGAAACGAACGAAGCCAGAGTTATCAATCGTGGCGCCAGGAAGCGAACTCCAAGCAATCAGATGATTCTCTGCATCATCAATTACAGTCTCTGCATCCCACTCAACAGTCGCATTCCCAGGAGCGTTCGCTACCCAATGCGATCGCTGTTCATCAAGCACTGTCACTGACTGCAAATGCTTCATGAAAGAAGGCAAGTTTTCAAAGTTATGCCAAAACTGATATAACTCTTCTGGGGACTTGTTCAAAATCGATACTGACTTCTCAACTTTTACAGATTGACCTACTCCCACAGCTTCACTCACAGTATCAGTAATACTCTTCTTGGAAGTTGCACCATGATACAACAAACCGCCCCCTGCTAGCGCCGTCAAAGCGCCTCGTAAGGAACCCTGCCTTAAACCCATTAAAACAAGTGCTCCTCCCCCAAGAAGAGAGGTTAAACGCTCATTTTCACCAAGGTTGCTGTTAGGCTCACTGGTAGGGTTCTGTGAACTTGTGATCTCTTCCATAAACCGCTCCAATAATTTAATGAGTCTGATCTGAAATGAATCTAAATTTGCTGCTCATTCTTGAAGGTTCCTAAAGCCAACAAAGCTAGACCAACGATGCCTAAGACTCCTACGGCTGTTCCCCAAGAAGGGATATGACGATCGATCCAGTCAGTGACACTAGGGACAATTAAATGCCCGAAATCTCCTTCTACCGTGTCATACTGTGGGACTGGCTCATAGAGGTTATTAGAGTCATCTTCCGTCTTTTGTTCATTTGTTTTTTGCAACGGAAATCCAACTGCAACTAATAAAACATCTACTAGCCCCGGAGAAACTCGTTGCAGTACATCCAAGACTCTTCCAACATCACCTACAATAAAATCGCGAGTTGGATGCTCAGCAACATGAAGAATGGCATCTGCAACTAAGCTGGGTTCATAATAGGGCGGAATTCCTGTCGGTTTAACCCCAAGTTTAGTTTTGCCTTTATTGTAAAAAGGCGTGTTGATGACAGAGGGCTTAATGCTAGTGACACTAATCGGAATTCCGTCATGTTGTAACTCAACCCTTAAAGCTTCCAAGAAGCCTTCTAGACCATGCTTTGAAGAAGAGTAGGCGCTTTGAAAAGGTAGACCACGTCTACCCTCCATTGAAGAAATATGGATGAGTGCTCCTTGCCCTTCACGCTTCAGGTGTGGCAAAGCTACCATTGCACCATAAACTTGTCCCATTAAATTAACGTCGATAATACGCTTAAACTCTTCTGGAGTAAGATGCTCGAAAGTTGAAAAAACGGCAGTGGCAGCAGCATTAATCCAAGTATCAATTCGTCCGTAAGCTGCGATCGCTCTGTCTGCGATCGCTTGCACTTGATCGAAAATAGAAACATCAGCAACAACTGAGATAGCATCTCCTCCAAACTGCTGAATCTCCTGAGCTAAAGACAAAAGCCCTGACTCACTGCGCGCAGAGACAACCACCTTTGCCCCTCTTCTAGCAAAACGTAAAGCGGTTTCTCGCCCAATTCCACTAGAGGCACCCACAATAACAACGATCTGGTCAGCGATCGGCTTAAGTTGCATTAGATTCCCTGTTAAATAGCTAATTTTGACAAGTCCGGGTTCAGCTACTTCGCACCGATCAAAGTCAGGAAGTTTCTGAGTACATCAAAATTTACCAAAATTAGAAAGGCTGCGATCGCACCCAACACTCCCCCGATAAAGAAACCACCCGCATAATCGTTCCAGCCTTTCTGAGATTTAAAGGCATCCGGAGGATTTGGAGTGGCAGTTGCAGTTAAAGGTGCAGGAGGATGACTGGCTGCATAAAGCACAATCAGCACTGTAGAGATAATAATAAGTCCAAATGTTGATAGTAATGAACCGAATGTACCCACAGAGGTATAACGCAAAGGATTGAATTTTGCAAAAGGACAAACCAGCCAATACCCATGAGTAACGCCTACTTCAATACCTCTGCGTAATGGCGAGAGACCACTGCGGTAAGCAGATAGATTACTCATGATTGCTTTTACGAGCGGAGAAGAGTTGATCGGCGTTAGCAAATCACCGTATTGAACATCTGCAACAGGATGCACAACTTCTCTATTTCTGGGATCACTAGGACGATTACCAGATTGCTCAATTCTGTCAACAACTTGAGTCATAATCTACCTCTACTTCGCGCATAATATAGAACACGCGAGTATTCTAAAAATATTCTTATGGCGAGGCATCTGACTTAAGATATAGACCTCTACTATCTATCTCTGTAGTTTGGGAGGATTAATTATCTGAACGGGCTGAGCCTTCTGCACCTTCTACCGAAGGAGAAGAATGAGCCTCAGAGTTAGCTTGAAGAGATGATGGAGGTTCTTGAGCAGAATAATGATAGTATCCCCATTTCCAATCTTCAACTTCAGGCAGATCTTTTCCGACAGTTATAATATACTGCCGATGCTCAACCCACTTGTCGCGAATGAGTTGTTTAACATAAGCACCTGAACTTCTAAATTTGGGAAGGCGATCGATCGCATCATTAGCAAGATGAAACCGATCTAAATCATTAATTACTACCATATCAAAAGGCGTTGTAGTTGTCCCTTCTTCTTTGTATCCTCGGACATGCAGATTACTGTGATTCGTGCGTCGGTAAGTGAGTCGATGGATTAACCAAGGATAGCCATGGAACGCGAAAATAATAGGTTTATCAGTTGTAAAAATAGAGTCAAAATCAACGTCAGATAAACCATGCGGATGTTCGCTCTGGGGCTGAAGTGTCATTAAATCAACTACATTAACTACACGAATTTTGATATCCGGGAGATGGCAGCGTAAAAAATCGACCGCAGCCAAAGTTTCCAGAGTAGGCACATCACCCGCACAAGCCATGACCACGTCAGGTTCATCGCCATTGTCATTACTTGCCCATTCCCAAATACCAAGACCTGTTGTGCAGTGCTTAATCGCTGCATCCATATTCAACCACTGTAGTTCTGGCTGCTTACCTGCCACAATCACATTTACATACTGACGACTCCGAAGGCAGTGATCTGCTACAGAGAGAAGTGTATTCGCATCGGGCGGTAAATAAACACGAACCACTTTTGCTTTTTTGTTAGTAACAACATCCAAAAAACCAGGATCTTGATGGCTAAATCCGTTGTGATCTTGTCGCCAAACATGGGAAGTAAGCAAGTAGTTAAGAGAAGCGATCGATCTGCGCCAAGGGATGTCAATACAACTCTCAAGCCATTTAGCGTGCTGGTTAAACATTGAGTCTACAATGTGGATGAAAGCTTCATAGCAAGAGAAAAAACCATGGCGACCTGTCAGTAAATAGCCTTCTAACCAGCCCTGACACATGTGTTCACTTAACACTTCCATGACACGACCCTCTGGATCGATGTGATCGTCATCGGATAAAATTTCAGCTGTCGAAACGCGATTAGTCACCTCTAAAACTGCATTAAGACGATTCGAGTTATTCTCATCCGGACTCATGACTCGAAAGTTACGGCTATCCATGTTCTGCTTCATGACATCTCGCAGAAATTGCCCTAGAACGCGAGTGGATTCTGCGATCGCTGTTCCAGGCAACGTGACTTCAACACCATATTCTCGAAAGTCAGGCAACTTCAAATCTTTAAGCAGTAAACCGCCGTTGGCATGAGGATTAGCCCCCATCCGCCGATCGCCTTTGGGTGCAAGTTCTGCGAGTTCCGGGATTAGCTTACCGTTTTGATCAAATAGGGTTTCGGGGTGGTAACTCTTCATCCAATCTTCTAGCAATTTTACATGCTCAGGATGACTCGCCATCTCTGCTAAAGGAACCTGATGCGATCGCCAAGAACCCTCCATTTGCTTACCGTCTACTTCTTGAGGACCTGTCCAACCCTTAGGCGATCGTAGAATAATCATAGGCCACTGCTGCCGCTGCTGATATCCGTGCGATCGGGCTTCTTGCTGAATCGCTTTAATTTCCGTGGTGATAGTATCCAGTGTCTCTGCCATTAATGAATGCATAGCTTCTGGCTCAGAACCTTCTACAAAATAGGGCTTATAGCCATAGCCCACAAATAAACTCTCCAACTCACTTTGTGGTAATCGAGCTAGCACAGTTGGGTTAGCAATTTTATAACCGTTCAAATGGAGAATAGGCAGCACAGCGCCATCCCGTGCTGGGTTAAGAAACTTATTAGAATGCCAACTGGTGGCTAAAGGCCCTGTCTCAGCCTCTCCATCACCCACCACGCAAGCTACGATTAGTTCAGGATTATCAAACGCCGCACCGTAGGCATGAACCAGGGCATAGCCTAGCTCTCCTCCCTCATGAATTGAACCGGGTGTTTCAGGAGCCGCATGGCTAGGGATGCCGCCTGGAAAGGAAAATTGCTTGAATAATTGCCTCAGCCCCTCTGCATCTTCAGAGATATTTGGATATAGCTCGCTGTAAGTTCCCTCTAGATAAGTGTTAGCAACCATCCCAGGACCGCCGTGTCCTGGGCCAGCAACGTAAATCATGCTCAAGTCATGGGCTTTAATAACGCGGTTAAGATGTGCGTAGATGAAGTTTAGTCCTGGCGTTGTTCCCCAGTGTCCGAGAAGCCTAGGTTTGATGTGTTCTAGGGTAAGAGGTTCCTGGAGCAGTGGATTTGCCAAGAGATAAATTTGACCGACTGAAAGATAGTTTGCGGCACACCAATAGGCATGTAACTTACGGAGTTCTTCAGCATTCACGCTAGAGGATTGGGGCAAAGATGCAACGATCATAACTCTTTCCTGGGTGAGGGGCAGATTGTGGATTAGAACGCAGCAGAACTATTTTTTGTAGGCATTGCTGAATCAAAATATGAATCCTTCAAAGTCCCTTTCCTTTAGGAGAGGGATTTAGGGAGAGGTCTGTCGCGCTGCGTTGTCGAAACCTAACCCCTAGCCCCTTCCCTGCGAGGGCAGGGGAACATGATTTTCATATCGCAATTTTCATATCGCAATTCAGCAGCGCCTTTTTGTAATACCCTTAGCGGGTAGCTTTCAATTTACTATTGACATAAGAAGCTTAGTCTCCGAAACTTGTTGTTCCGAATGTGCTATTAACGTAGAAAACCTAATCTCCGATCGCAATGACAATTTTGCCTACTGCTCGTTCGGTTTCGCTGTATGCATGAGCCTCAGCCATTTGAGATAATGAGTAAGTGCGATCGATCACTGACTGAATCTTGCCTGCCTCAATTTGCTCTGTTAGATAGGCTAAGTCTACACCATTAGTTTTGAGCAAAATAACTTTGTACCTTTGTCCGGGTAACAAAGAGGTGAGAAAACTCTGAAAATAATTGTTTGGATAAGGCTGAGTTGTAACGTACCGACCCCAAGGTTGTAGAACGGATTGACAGTCTGACAAAGAACGGTTGCCCACCACATCAAACACTAGATCATACTTATCTTGCTCAGGCGTAAACTGTTGTTGAGTGAAGTCCTGCTGAGCATAATCGATAACTCGATCGGCTCCTAAGCTCATTACCCGCTCTAAGTTTGCACTGCTGCAAACTCCTACAACTTCTCCTGCGCCCAAAACCTTTGCAACTTGAATAGCAAAGACTCCTACTCCTCCAGATGCGCCATTGATCAACACACGTTGTCCTACTTTAAATTGACCTTGATCCCGTATTCCCTGTAAAGCAGTCATAGCCGCTAAAGGCACCGCAGCAGCTTGTTCGTGGGTGAGATTGGTAGGTTTAAGAGCAACTACCTTTTCGGAGACTGCTACGTACTCAGCGTATGCTCCACCCTTAGCCTGATCTAGGCAAGCATAGACTAGATCCCCTGGCTTAAATTTTGTGACTTGACTGCCGACTTCAACAACCTCGCCTGATAAATCAAATCCTAAAACCATCGGGAACTTATTGCCTGTCAAGAGTTTCAGCATTCCTTTTCGCATTTTCCACTCAATGGGATTAATGCTGGTAGCATGCACTCTAACCAACATCTGGTCAGGTCTAATCTGCGGTAAGTCTATTTCTTCAACCTGAAAAACATCAGGTTTGCCATAGCAACGAATGACAGCAGCTTTCCTATAAGTGCGTTCATTAACATGAGCTTCAGAAAGACGTTGTGCTTGCATAAAAACCTTTTTCAGAATCTAAATTTATTTAAGTGAGATACCTTATTACCCTATTCAGATTTATTCCGCTTCATATTATGCGCTTCTTTCTAAATACAAATCTATCCATTGTTAGAGATCTGTGTGAAAGAGGTAATCTGGAATACAAAAAGTGTCAATATTTTGAGGTCTAATTTAAGATAAAGTTCTTTGCATGTTCATTTGTCAAAGCTAATTTCAGAACTACTTGATTCAACGAGACTACTCCTCGATCTCCAGCAGGTAAATGATATTGCTGGAAGGATATCAGGCTGCTTAGTTCCAGAGGCGATCGCTCAACAGGTCACAGATGGTTTAGTTGAAAAGTTTGACTGTGCCTTCTCTCGGATTTGGTTGGTAGAACCTGACCAATCTGCACTACGATTGGTGGCTTCGTCAGGACTCTATACGCGAATAGATGGCTCGTTCGCTAGAGTGCCAATGGGTGCATTCAAAGTTGGAAAAATTGCAAAAAATCGAATTGCATTTCTAAGTAACAATCTGTCTGAAGAAACTTGGGTGAAGGATCGAGAATGGGCGATCGCTAACCAAATTCGAGGGTTTGCGGGCTATCCCCTGGGCATTAGCAGCGCCTCCTCCTCCGAGCATGCCGCGATTGGAGTATTGGCTACCTTCAGCTACTCACCCCTGACTCCCGAATTTTTAGAAGTTCTGCGTTTTCTTTGCACTCTCGTCACCATTTCTCTCAATGCCACCCTAGACCAAAAGACCATCCCCACTCCACCCGAACGCCTGCCTCTCTCTGACCAACTCGCTCAAGTGCTAAGCATGTCTCCTCTTACCCTGGTAGGAACAGAAAAGCCTTTAGCCGTCTCATTACAGTGTATTTTGCTGCGCTTAGCTGAAGTACTAAGCCAAGTCGAGTGCAACTATTGTCGGCTCACCTACGCCCCTGACATTGTTACCCTAACTGCTGTTGTGTCTATGCCTAATCTGCCGCAAGCACAGATCCCTAACTGGTTGCAAACGGCTTTTAGTAATCTGCTAACAACAGCCGCTTGTTTTGGAGGAAGCTTGCAAACTCAAATGGGGCTGAACCAAAAAAACATCCAGGTCTTGCTAACATTGCCCTACTCTAATGATCCGGTAGGAGCATCTTTATACATTGCTTGTCGTCAGCCGCTCTTACAAACAACCTTTATTCAACTTGCCCATGTTGCAGGACTGCAAGTGACTAGCACATGGAACGGGGAGAGTCCAATATTAACTGATGATGTTACTAAAATTTTGTCAAATCAGAAGATAATTTGGGTACAGATAGAAGGACAAACTATTCCTAAAGGAATTCATGCTTGCGTTACTTTATCTGTTCAGGCATCAGAGTTACGCGAAACAATAGAAGCGGTTATCCAGGGTTCTCCCCAGGGCTTGCTAATATCCTCTGAACCTAAACTATCAGGGCGCGAACTAGAGATACTCAAGCTTTTAGGACAAGGATATCGCGATCGCGATGTTGCACAGCAACTGGTTATCAGCGAGAGTACAGTAAAGTTCCATTTAAACAATGCGATGACTAAATTGAAAGCGCGTACCCGTTACCAGGCACTTTATCAAGCAATGAAAGATGGCTGGCTTTAAAAACCTATTAGAGGATGTCTGAGAAGTATCAAAGATTCTTACACTTGCCCCCCAACCTCCCATTCTGGGGGACTTCCGAACCAATGCTCCTTCAAAGTCCCCCAGAATGGGGGATTTAGGGGGCGGATCGGAAACAATCTATACTTCTCAGACATCCTATTAGTTTTGGTAGGAAGATCGAAGAAGTATTTTTGAATCTTGTGTTAGTATCACGCTGCCTATGACAATCGCTAAACCTAAGTTTTTCGTAACACCTACTACTAAGTTAAGCTTATGGAGCTTTTACTCTGCTTATTAAAGTTGCAGGAGTTCTGACTCATGAAAACACATTATCCTGTCATCGTTGTTGGCGGTGGACAAGCAGGTTTATCAATCAGCTATTGCCTAAAAGAACGAGGTATTGAACACCTAGTCTTTGAGAAAGAAAAGATTGCTCACTCGTGGCAGACAAAGCGCTGGGATTCTTTTTGTTTGGTTACACCCAACTGGCAATGCAAGCTACCAGGATATGAGTATTCAGGCAGTGATCCACAAGGATTTATGCCGAAAGATGAAATTCTGAGATACATAGAAGCTTATGCTGCATCATTTGATCCGCCTGTCCTAGAAGGAGTTGAGGTGATCAGCGTTCGCAAAAAACAGACCAGCTTTGGACTCATTACCTCAATTGGAGAATACACCGCCGACCAAGTCGTTATTGCTTCAGGCAGCTATCACAAACCCAAAATTCCTAAAGTTGCCGATCGCCTGCCTGAATCTATTCTGCAAATCCATTCCTCCGCTTACAAAAATCCCCAGTCTTTACCTGCTGGTAGAGTGCTAGTCGTAGGGACAGGGCAGTCGGGTTGCCAAATCGCCGAGGACTTACACCTGGCAGGCAGGCAGGTGCATTTGTGCGTGGGGGGTGCCCCGCGATCGCCCCGTGTCTACCGAGGTAAGGATGTGGTTGAATGGCTCGATCAAATGCGATACTACGATCTGCCCATCAGTGAGCATCCCCAAAAAGAAAAGGTTAGAACAAACGCTAACCATTATGTGACCGGACGGGACGGCGGACGCGAAATCGACTTGCGAAAGTTTGCCCTAGAGGGAATGCAGCTACACGGTAGGCTGAAAGATATTCAGGGCGGCAAGCTAGAGTTCTGGGACGACCTCAAGCAAAATTTAGATTATGCTGACGCTGTTTCAGAAGGCATAAAAAAAACTGTGGATGGATTCATTGAAAGGAACCAAATTCAAGCGCCGACAGAGCCAGCTTATCAACCCGTTTGGCAACCCCCCCAGACATCACAGCCTCTAGATTATCAGTCTATTAGTACCGTCATTTGGAGTACTGGGTTCCAATCTGACTTTAGCTGGGTTGAAGTCCCAGTGTTTGATGGTAAAGGCTATCCAGGGCATGAGCGGGGCGTAACAGGCATAAAAGGATTATATTTTCTCGGGTTGCCTTGGCTCTACACTTGGGGCTCAGCCAGGTTTTCAGGCATTGCCCGCGACGCGAACTATTTAGCCGAGGAAATTTGGTCAAGTCTGCGAACTTCAGCGTTTGCACTTTATTCACCCACGGTTGAGGAAATTTGTCCTTGGTTATTAAATACAGGTTTGGTCACAACAGATCTGTCTATTTAAGCCTGTCGATTTAGATAGGTGCTTTGCCCAACTTTATCCTCTTTTGAAAGTCATAAGCGCCAAGCCTGACCTTATAGCTAGACTTGCAGCTTTCGTAATCAAATATACACTTTCTACCTCTAGCCCCCCTTAACGTGACAGCACAACTTATAATTGTTTAACAGCAATATCAGAAATATCAGAGGAAAAAATCATGCCAGAAGTTACAACTCCTGCTCATCAAACAGGTGACTTTTTTGTAGACTACGAAGAAAAAGTTTTCCCTGATGTTAAAGCAGAACCTGGAGAAAAAGCCCTTGTTACATTTCATACTGTTGCTTTTGAAGGCTCGATTGGTTTAGTCAATATGTTGCAATCCTTGCGCTTACTCCGTAAAGGCTTTGAAACCTCTATGTTGCTTTACGGGCCTGGCGTAACATTGGGCGTTCAGCGTGGTTTTCCTAAGTTAGGAGATGAAGCATTTCCAGGTCATCAAAACTTTGCAAACCAAATTACTAAGTTCATTTCAGAAGGCGGTAAAGTTTACGCTTGTCGATTTGCGTTGCAAGCTTTATATGGACATGGTGAACCTTCTTTGCTTCCTGGTATTCGCCCCATCAGTCCCTTAGATGTATTGGATTTGGTGCTGATGCATCGTAAAGATGGCGCTTTCATTCTAGATACCTGGACTCTTTAAGAACAGGAGTTCAAGGACTTCTAATTCTGTATCTGTAGGTCAGGCTTCTTGCCTGACACTGACCATCTGGCTAAGGCGACTAAATTTACTTAATTCAACCCACAATCCTTAGATTCTTTGATAGCAGCGTCCTGATATCAAGGTACATACATCAAGGTACATACATTGAAGAGGTGACTCATGGGCGATATCGCCAAAGTTAGAGCCGCCGCAGTGCAGCTCAGTCCTGTACTGTTTAGCCGCGAAGGCACTACGGAGAAAGTATTACAGGCGATCGCCAAAGCCGCTGAACAAGGGGTGCAGATTATTGTTTTCCCAGAAACTTTCATCCCTTACTATCCCTATTTCTCCTTCGTGCAACCGCCCGTTCTGATGGGCAAAGAGCATATGCGTCTTTACGAAGAAGCCGTGACGGTTCCTGGAGTTGTCACCAATGCCATTAGTCGTGCCGCTCAGGCACACAATATGGTAGTGGTTTTGGGTGTTAATGAACGAGATCATGGCTCGCTCTACAATACTCAGATTATCTTCGATGCCGATGGTGAATTATTACTGAAACGGCGCAAAATTACACCGACTTATCATGAGCGTATGGTCTGGGGGCAAGGAGATGGAGCAGGGCTGAAAGCGCTGGATACCGCTGTGGGCAAAGTTGGCGCACTTGCCTGTTGGGAGCATTACAATCCATTAGCCCGGTATGCGCTCATGGCTCAGCATGAGCAAATCCACTGCGCTCAGTTTCCAGGTTCGCTCGTAGGAGAGATTTTTACAGAGCAAATTGAGGTGACGGTTCGTCATCACGCGCTGGAATCAGGATGTTTTGTAATTAATTCTACAGGTTGGCTTTCACCAGAACAGGTACAGCAAATTACGCCCGATGATAAGCTTCAGAAAGCGTTGAAGGGCGGATGCTATACCGTCATTATTAGCCCAGAAGGAACGCTGCTTTGTGAGCCTATTACCGAAGGGGAAGGAATGGCGATCGCGGATCTAGATTTCTCTCTGATCACTAAAAGGAAGCGCATGATGGACTCTGTAGGGCACTATGCTCGTCCAGATCTTTTACATCTGACGTTGAATAACGCGCCTGGGCTAGTTATGCGTCGAGATGAAGCACCAGAAAATCCATTAGAGAATTCTGACTCTAATGCAAATGCGAACGATGATAGTCATGCTTCGCCTCTTACTTTATGAAAGAAGCTATGAACAAACAACAGCTTATTACTGAACTGCAATCTCAGGGGTTAAAGCTACTTGAAAAAGAGGTTGGTGCAGCCGGACGTAAAGGTGGCGCAGGGCCTTCAGATCATAAGGCAGTTACGATTGATGGCACAACGATCATGGTGCCGATTTTCACCGACACTGCGGCACAGTCTCCTTACACTGCCGAAATTCTGCCAACGGGGGAGGCACTGCTGAAGTATGAAGAAGAACCCCTTGCACCTATTCATTTTCCCCATCCACCAAAGTTCTATAGCCTCAATACTGTGGATGGCATCCCTTACTGGAAGATTGCCCTCCTTCATAGCCAAGACGTTTTGGCGACTACTGTTTTGCAAACCTGCATCCGCTATAGTGACACTACAACATCTTGTCAGTTCTGCGCTATCGGTCAATCTTTGGCAAGCGATCGCACCATTGCCCGCAAAACTCCCAACCAGGTGGCAGAGGTTGCTGTTGCTGCTGTTCGGCTAGATAGTGTCAAACACCTTGTAATGACTACAGGTACGCCCAACGTTAGCGATCGTGGTGCGGCATACTTAACTGAATGTGCCGCAGCAGTTAAGGCACAGGTTAATTTACCCATTCAGGCGCAGTGCGAGCCTCCTGACCAGTTTACTTGGTTTGAACGGATGAAGAACGCTGGAATAGAAAGTTTGGGAATGCATCTAGAGGCAGTGGAGCCAGAAGTTAGAGAACGAATCATGCCTGGAAAAGCGACTGTGCCGATCGCATACTACTTAGAAGCATTTGAGGCAGCCGTTAAGGTGTTTGGGCGAGGACAGGTCAGCACTTACCTGCTGGCTGGTCTAGGCGATCGTCAGGCTGCTCTGGTCGAAATGAGTGAACGATTGATTCAAATTGGGGTTTATCCATTTATTGTGCCATTTGTGCCAATCACGGGCACTCCCCTATCGCAACATCCTGCCCCCAATAGTGAATGGATGGTCACCCTCTATCAACAGGTTGGCAAGCTTTTGAAGCAAGCAGGAATGTCTTCCAAAGATATGAGTGCGGGTTGTGCAAAGTGTGGTGCTTGTTCTGCACTCTCGACCTTTGAGTGAGGCTGTGAGAAAAAATATGCAAAGCTACAGTTTTAACTTAGCAACGACTCCAACTGATGTTCAAGCTTATTTTGCTTTACGTCATCAAATTTTTGTGGAAGAACAAGGTTTATTTTCAGGTGATTCTACAAGTAATTCAATTGCCAATGAAGTCGATGATCGCGATGCGATCGCCTATCCTATTGTTGCAAAGTTGCAGGCTCAAGTTGTAGGGGTTGTTCGCATTTACGAACTTCAGCACAGAATTTGGTACGGCGGGCGACTGGGCGTTCACGTCGATCATCGTCGTGCTGGCAAAGTAGGTAAAGGATTAATTCATCAAGCGGTAACAACAGCCCACGGGTGGGGGTGCGATCGCTTTTTAGCAACCGTCCAGTCTCAAAACGTGCGATTTTTTCAGCGATTGCATTGGACATCTCTCGAAGAATTGCATTTGTGTGGATTAAATCATGCTTTGATGGAAGCAGATCTTAGCTTTTATCCCCCTGGCTCCAGCGATCGACCCCTCTTACAGTTCCCAAATGTACAACCTTCCCTTCGGCATCCCTCTCTTATAGAAGCCTCTTAACGTGAACTTGCTAACGATTACCACTCAGCTTCGGAAAGCTTTAGGCATTGGTTACAAGCAAGATATTCAAACAGCCTCTGCTCATCTTCAGCCTGAACTGTCCCTGGCTGCATCCAACCCAACCATTGCTATTGGCGATGATTGTGCTGCTATTCCTGACGGTAATGGCTATTTGTTGCTAGCCTCTGAAGGACTGCTGCCAAGCTTAGTCGAAACTGAACCTTGGTTCGCAGGGTGGTGCGCTGTCATGGTCAATATCAGCGACATTTACGCAATGGGTGGTCGCCCGATCGCCCTCGTCGATACGCTCTGGAGCCAGTCGCCGGCAGCAACTCAACCCATCTGGCAAGGGATGTTGGCAGCCGCTAGAACCTATAGCGTCCCCATTGTAGGAGGGCATACGAATTGCCATAGTCCTTATAATGCTCTTTCGGTTGCCATCCTGGGACGTGCTAAAGCTCTCATTACTAGCTTCAATGCTCAACCTGGCGATTCACTACTGATTGCAACTGATTTTCGGGGTCAAGCCCATCCGCGCTATCCCTTTTGGAATGCAACCCTAGAAACTGAGCCTGCTCGTCTTCGCGGTGATCTAGAACTCTTGCCAATGTTAGCTGAGGTGGGACTATGCAATGCAGGTAAAGACATTAGCATGGGCGGTATTTTAGGAACGCTGCTAATGCTTTTAGAAACGTCAAACTGTGGTGCTGTCCTTAATCTCGATCGCATTCCTTCACCGTCCACATTGTCGTTAGAAGATTGGTTAACTCGGTTTCCTAGCTATGGTTTTTTACTGAGTGTTCGCCCTAATCATTTTTCGATCGTTCAATCTCACTTTCATCAACGCAACTTGGTTTGTGAGGCGATCGGTACCATTCAATCAGAACCTAAACTTCTGTTAGAAAGTCTTTCCCAAACAGAAGTATTCTGGGATTTACAGCAACATCCTCTGACAGGTTTTGGCAACCAAAAGCCATTCCCAAAATGATGACCCAATCGTCCCTACGAATTGCACTATTAACTTATGCTACCAAGCCTAGGGGTAGCGTCATGCAAACTCTCTATCTCGCTGAAGCGCTTCAGTCTCTAGGTCATACAGTCTGTATTTTTGCGTTGTCTAAAGGCGAAAGCTTTTGTCGTCCTGTAATCTGTGAAACTCGCTTCATTCCCTCCCAGCCTGCTGCGCTAGATGTTGAAGCACTTGTAAAACAACGAGTACAAGAATTTGTTGATTATTTTGAGCAATGTAATGAAGCCTACGACTGCTATCATGCCCAAGACTGTATTAGTGCAAATGCATTAGCCATTCTGCGTGACTCTCCCCAGAAAATGCGTCATCCTATTCCTCACTTCATCCGCACGATTCACCATATTGATAATTACAATCATCCCTATCTTCAGCAATGTCAGGATCGCTCAATTCGTTTACCTGACTTGTGCCTTTGCGTCAGTCAATACTGGCAAGAACAGGTTTGGCAGCAGTATCAAGTTCATGCCAAGCGCGTTATTAATGGCGTAGATACCGTCAGATTTTCTCCATTGACTAACGGGTTAGAATCTCAGCTTCAGCAACGGTTTCAACTCAGTGGCAGCCCCATCTACCTGACGGTAGGAGGCATTGAACCCCGCAAAAACTCCATCACTTTATTAACGGCGTTCTCTCAGGTTCTAAAAATCCATCCTGATGCTCAACTCATCATTGCAGGCGGCGATACTTTTTTTGATTATTCTTCCTATCGAGAACAGTTTTTTAATACAGTTCAGCAAACAGGGATGCCTGAAAAAGCTCTGGTTCTACCGGGCACTATTTCTGATGCCGAGCTACCTGCTTTGTATCGCTGTGCCGATGCGTTCATTTTCCCTTCAGTTAAAGAAGGCTGGGGAATGGTGGTACTGGAAGCGATCGCCACTCACCTGCCTGTTGTCACGTCCAACATTCCGCCGTTTACCGAGTTTCTTACCAACGCACAGGCACTTTTGGTCGATCCCAATGCGACAGAAGCGATCGCTCAAGCTATGCTAGATGTCGTTCAACCCACTATTGCACAATCTCTAATTCAACAAAGTCAGTCTGTTTTGTCCCATTACACTTGGCTCACGGCTGCCCAAATGCATCTAAAATTTTATTGTGATATTCATCTTTAGTAACCTCTCACAAATCTAATCAACGCCATGCCCGAAATTCACTTTCAAATTAAATGGCCCGACGGTCAGCCAGAAACCTGCTATTCGCCCTCGCTTATTGTCAAAGACTATTTTACGCCTAACAGCGAGTACAACTTAGAAGATTTTGTAATGCGATCGCGGACTGCTTTGAACATTGCCAGCGATCGGGTATTGGCAAAATATGGAATGCCCTGTGGTAGAGCACTAGGGCAGATCCGCCAGATTGAAGTAACGGCAGCAGCCTATCAAAATCTTCCTGACCCCAAGGTGCAATTTCTTCAATTTATTGAGAATTAATATGGCAATCCTAAGTTAATTTTATACGAACTCTGTAAATCTACCTTTTATAAGAAATAAAGGGTTCCTTGTATTTTGTATAAAGGCTCACCCTGCTTTTAACTAGCTGTAAGTAATTATCAACACCATTAAATTAGCTTGCCAGCTTTGTTGAACTAGATGGGTAAACTATTGCCATAATTAACTCGTCACTTCATACTTTGGGTGACCAGGAGCACAGGAACCTATTCCATGAACATCAGCACAATTCTTGATCAAATTGACATGGGCAGCATCGCCCTTCCTGAATTCCAACGCGGCTATGTTTGGAACCGCGACCAAGTGCGAAATTTCATGGACTCCCTCTACCGTCGTCACCCTATCGGTAGTCTCCTCGTCTGGGTTACCCAAACCGATCAAGCTGCCGACCACGCTCGTGGCTCTGGACAACTTGCAGCGGGAGTTATTAAACTTCTTCTCGATGGACAACAGCGCATCACTTCCCTCTACGGCATAATTCGCGGTCACGCTCCTAAGTTTTTCGACGGTAACGCCCAAGCTTTTACTGGAGTTTACTTCAATCTTGAGGAAGAAACCTTCGAGTTCTATGCCCCCCTAAAAATGCAGGGCAACCCTCTCTGGATTAACGTCACTGCTCTAATGCAGCAAGGTATTGGTGGATTCATGCAGCCCTTCTTTACCGATCCTGAATACCAATCCAAAGCCAGCCTCTATCTCGAACGTTTGAATACAGTCGTTGGCATCAAAGACATTAACCTCCACATTGAAGAAGTCACAGGAGCTAACAAAACCGTTGATGTCGTGGTCGATATTTTCAACAAAGTCAACAGCGGCGGCACCAAACTCTCTAAAGGTGACCTCGCCCTCGCCAAAATTTGCGCTGAATGGACAGAAGCCCGCAATCAACTTAAGGCTCGTCTAACCAAATGGGAAAAAGCTGGCTTTAACTTTCGCATGGAACTGTTTTTACGCTGCATCAATGCCATTATCACGAATGAAGCTCTCTTCTCTGCCTTCAAAGATGTCAAAATCGATCGCTTTCAAAAAGGAGTACACGAAGCTGAAAAATCTATCGATACCTTGCTAAATCTCATTTCTTCTCGCCTCGGACTTGACCACGATCGCGTTTTAGGAAGTCACTATGCTTTCCCCCTCATGGCACGCTATCTCGACCAAAACGGCGGACACTTTCCAAGTCACAAAGAACGCGATCAACTCCTCTACTGGTTTATCCATGTCTTTCTCTGGGGACGCTATGCCGGATCCACCGAGTCGGTTCTCAAGCAGGATCTAGCCGTCCTCAGTTCCTCTGACGGTAGCCTTGAAAAACTCATTGCTCTCCTCCGCCAAAACCGAGGGGATCTACGAATCCAGCCCGATGATTTTAATAACTGGGGAATTGGCAGTCGCTTTTACCCCATGCTCTATATGCTCACTCGCGTCTACGGTGCGTGTGATTGGGAAGATAATATTCAACTTTCTAAACATCTGTTCGGCAACCTTAGCAGCCTGGAGGTTCACCATATTTTTCCCAAGTCGAAACTCTACGCTCACGGCTACGATAAAGCAGAAGTGAACGCGATCGCTAACTTTACCTTCCTGACTAAAAGCACTAATCTAAACGTTTCCAATACCGATCCCTGTAACTACTTTGCTCACTACGAAAACAAACATCCTGGTACGATCGCCTCTCACTGGATTCCCATGAATCCCGAACTCTGGAAATACGAAAACTATCCTGATTTCCTTACCGCCCGCCGCGAACTCCTCGCCCAAGCTGCCAACACTTTTCTTGATAGTCTCTACTCCGGCACTGTCCCTGAATCTGCTGCCATTCCCTCTGTCCTGAACCGCAAAGTCATCCCTATCCCCAGCAACATTGCCAGCGAATTTGAAGATCAAGCCCTTCAGGAATGCAACGCCTGGGTGATCAATCAAGGACTTCCCGCAGGTGAATTAGCTTTTGAACTGGCTAATTTGGAAACAGGAAAAGCGATCGCAGTCCTTGACCTTGCCTGGTCGAATGGAATTCAGGAAGGCTACAGTCAACCTGTCGCCCTACTACTTGACGAAAAGCCTGAGCTAGAGAATCTTGCGAATCAGGCAGGGTATCGGTTCTTTACCAATATTGAGAGCTTTAAGCAGTATGTACAACGAGAAATTTTGGGGTTGCAGGAAATAGCGTTGGCGCTTTGAAGGAATCGAGTTTAGACTAAACCGGACGAGCGATCGCCTGACCTATTTGCACAGATGGATGTGAATAGCGCTCTAGCCATTCGGGTGAGTTGGGCAGCATTCTATAGAGTTGCCTAAGTTTATCTACATCATGTTGAAACCATTGATTAATCCATTCACAGTAGTGTTGAATTGCCTGTTGTTCAGGGCACTTGTTCTTTAAACACTGAGCAATTAAATTGCCTGCCATTCTGCCAGACATGAGCGCCCGCAGCACGCCATGGGAAGAGGTTGGATCCAGCACTGTTGCTGCATCTCCTACTAGAAAATAGCCTTCTCCTGCGGGTTGTGAAACTTTTCGCCAAGTGACATCGGCTCCTCGCATGGGTTGATAAACAGTAAGTCCGGTAAACTCTGGTGGTAACCAATGGCGTGGTGGTGGCTCGACAAACGACAATCTTGTCCACTGATAAAGCTGATGACGAACTTTAGCCGTCCAAGTCCATCCTTGTTCATCAGCAGCGATCGCAGGCGCTCCATCTCGGACTGAACAATCTCCGGTGACATACCCATAGTAAGCAGTGAGATGCGGTGCATAATGTTGAATGCTTAACCCCATCTGCCGAGCCCCCCAATGGTTTCCGCCTGCCGCATCTACGACCGCAGCCGATCGCAATTTGCCCTGCGTAGTGTTTACTCCCACAACTCTACCCTTGTCATTGCTGAGCAAGCCCAAAGCCCGACACGGATGAAGCACTGTCACGCCTAGTGTCTGAGCTTGTGCCAGCAACAGGGCATCAAGGTCGGCTCTCACTGCTTGGAAGCCTTGCCATGCTCCAGATTCATCTGCACCAAATGCTGCAAACTGGCGATCGCCTTCCCACTGCACCCAATTTCCAGTATGGCGTAGAAAACCAGCTGATAAAACGGCATTGAGCACACCCATCTGCTGGAGCAGCGGCTCAACACCAGGATGAAGCGTCTCACCCGGTCGCGATCGCGGAAACGCTTGTGCTTCCAGCAAAATCACCTCTAATCCTAACTGAGCGGCAGCGATCGCGGCGGCAGCACCTGCTGGACCACTGCCAATTATGACAACATCACAATTCATCTCTGCATTCACTGCTCTGTTCATTAGTGATTCTAGATTTTGGAGTTTAGATAGAAAATTTTAATTCATTTCTTCAAGATTATTCTATCCATTTCTCCGTTGCCAGCCTCCGATTCCTCGCTTCAATAAAATGGTCAGAGGAGCGACAAATAACGTTACTAATTCTCGAATGGGCACCAAATGTTTACGGGGATTAGTAGGGTCGATAGAGCCTGAACCGTGTCGGTAAATCTCAAATCGATAAAGCTTACCCTCGAGTAGTGTCCCTGTAGCCGTTTGCGCCTGCTGTAATTCAGGATCATCAGAACGAATCCGACGAAATGACACGACACTCCACTGCCCTCTAGCGTCAGGTGTAATAGCTAGGGCTTGGTAAACCCGTGCCATTGATAGCACTCGGCTTTCATACTCCAGCACATCGACCTGGTGAGTCAGGGCAAGCGAGAATTGCTGCTTCAAGGCACTTTCAACATAATCGACATGATCAAAATCGGCGTATTCCACGACCTCTCTGTTATTCCGCACTACTCGACGAGGGCCTGGAATGCCGTCCCAGGGCAGATTTCCGGTTTGTCCAATTTCGTCATCGGTTAATGGACTAACCGTGGGCCAAGCTGGATTTGGCTGAAAAGTGCGAGCAGCATCGGGCGCTGCGGCAGGCCAAAACGTGCTCAAAGCAGCGCAGAGCTTAGCATCTTCTGGAAAGGGGCTACCCAGTCCATAAGATGCTAAGTGCTGTACATTTTGAGCATTAACGTCAAAACTAATATCCCATCCGGGGGCAAAAACGCCAGCAGCAGCATCCGGTAAATAGGCATGGCGCTGGGTTGCTCCTCCTGTTAAAGCCATTTGCTGCCCCAAACGATTGCGTAGTGGCGAAATAATGGTGGAAACCGTTTTATCTTCTGGGCGAAAGTCAACTCCCTGCAATTGCAGATTTGGAGCCATACGTGTATCGGCTAAAGTTTCAGGTTTAATGCGCCAAAGGTTTGCTCTAAGTGCTGTAGGAACTGACTGCTCTGTCCACTCTAGCAATTCACGTTGATCACAATTGCCAAAGAAATCAGGTGCTGTTACAAGTGAATAAGCTGGAACACGTCTAGGAATGGCGACTGCCAATGCGGGACACTCGACTTCAACCCAACCGTCGCCTGTAAAATCTAAATAATGCCGAGCTTCATATCCACCTGCCTGTACGGCAGCTTCGACATCAGTGCGATCGTTGAGATTTTCCTCTCGACCATCTTCTAAAATTCGATGACGTGCATGGACATATTCTGGGGCATGTCTAGCCCCTTGTCTGGCTGCTGGAATATTTAAACTAGAGGATAAGGTTTCACTCCCAGGGGACACCTTAAACGTTAGCGGTTTGCCTTGATAGGTTGCAGCTTCTACCATTTTTTCATGAACTACGGGCATGAGTAGCCCTGTGCCGAAGTCAGGATTTGTAGAAAACTCTGCTATTCCATCACTGAATATAAAGGGTGAATTACTGATATCAGGCTCATTCCACCCACTGTTCGGCAAGGTGAGATGAATTCGTCTAAATTTTTGATTCACATGCTTGCTTTTGAGCGTGATCTGAAGGTTAAGATCACGGATGCATTCTGTGCCATTAAACAGTTTGTGAAGCGGTACCCAGAATCGTTGACTGCTGTCTGCTGGTTGAAACCGCATCGGACCAAATCGATCGCGATCGCCCTGTTGTTGAATAGCAATATAAGCGGCATAGCGGGCAGGTAAAACATGAAAGGCATTGAGTTCACCCCTAGCCTCACGAGTCGGAATAAATCCGCGACTTTGGCTATCGTACAGGGGCTCAGCCGTTCCTACGCGCGCCACACCCGCACGGGAGAAACAGAGATCTGCGTGTCTACGATGCACGGTTTCTGCGGCAGGGCGGTATTCGCAGGCAAAAACAACGATCGCTAATGGGGCTTGTTGGGCGCGTACCTTTAAATCTCCTAAAGAGGGAGGTTGAACGCCATAAACATAATTTTCAATAATTTCTTGTTCTGCTAAAGTTGGAAACGTGTTCAAGCGAGTTCCGTTAACGCCTTGAATCACATTAGGCGAGACTAGCGCATGAAAGAGCAGGCTACGAGCCGGATCACCTGCTACAATACCGCGCAGTCCTTCCGCTGCAAAGTCTTCAAACCCTGGCAATCGGCGGTTAATGTTGGGAAGATTCTTAGTTAATTCTTGCTTTAAGTCTGTTGCAGTAATATCTAATCCATGGGCGAGTAATAAATCACGCCACCCCAGAGGAGCAAGGCGATCGCACACTTTTTTAATATCATTGATTAAAGCCATAGGTCAGATTTGGAGTTTTAGATATTGGTTATTCTAGGTATCACCAATATGCCAGAATTCTCTATCAAGGATTAATACCCATAAGGGTACTTTATGAAAGCAACATTGCTTTCAGACTCAAATCATCCTCAGCTTCCAGACTCAAATCATCCTCATAATGAAGATGACCTTAAATGAAATAATGGGAGAATTTTCATGAACTTTTATCGTATTGAGAGGATGTCTGAGAAGTATCAAAGATTCTTACACTCGCCCCCCAACCCCCCATTTTGCGGGACTTCCGAGCCACGCCTTCTTCAAAGTCCCCCAAAATGGGGGATTTAGGGGGCGGATTGGATAGCAACCTAGACTTCTCAGACAACCTCTGAGCATATCAATAAGGTCTGTCAAAATTTAGAAACAACAATGAGATTTTACCAAACGCTTTTTCCTGACTGGTATATCCGGGCTGAAGAAAAATCAGATGATTTTGACTGGATGCATTTTGGTAATCGCCAGTTTTATATGTCACTTTATGAGCGCCGCGACACAGCCAACCCCATTCCCCTTGAAACTGGCAATATTGACCATGTCGGTTTTGTTATTGAAGATGGTGAAAAAATGATAGCGGTATTAGAAAGACACGGGATTGAGTATTTTGTTGAAGATGCTCCGGAAACAAAATACCGAATCTATATTCAAGATCCAGATGGTACAGTTTTAGAGCTAATAAAGTACCGTGAAGATTATGGGCATCGCTGAATGAAGGGATGCATCAGGCTGGGATAGGGACATTCCAAAATTTCAAGTAGTAGAGTAACAATCAGATCGAGTGTGCCATCATTTTCGTTGCCTTAGAATAGCAGAGCGTCTTGCAATGTAATCAGGCTAGATAGTGGCGCGATCGCGTCTTATTGTTTAATCCAGCCCACCTACTTATAAGTAGAATTGCAAATGCGCGCGATTCGACCAAGACTGTGAGACGCGGTGAGTGAAACCCATAATGTACAATGGCTGAGCAGATTAAGATATTGTGGAGTGAGTGTGACGCCTCAAAGTGGTGAATATGGGAAAAAACGAGTTGCTCAGGATCTGACTACTCCAACTTACCCGTGTTCTTCTGAGCATTAACCTGCCAAAACAAAGAAGAGCCTCGACTAGTGTAGCCAGGAGTATAGTGAACGTCCTACTCAAGCGATTTTTTCTGAGATTGAGCGTCACCTTGCTGACTCTACTATTCTGCCTGCCAACGGTCGTTGCACAGGCTGAACAGGTAACGGTGCGTCTTGACGGACGAGCAGTATTTCGCGTGGGTGCAGTTAAGGAACTGGATGCTACCGCGCGAGCACGACAAATTGAGCGGCGGATGAACCGCTTATTAGAGAGCCCAGAGGCAATCACAGCCCCTCAAATTAAACCAACGAATGTTAGGCAAACTGATCGCGTGATTACGATCGCAGGGATTCCTTTGGTTACGGTGACAGAGACAGATGCTCAAGATAATCTAATGACCGTAGACGCATTAGCGACTCAGTGGTCACAAGCGATTGATGCGAACTTAGAACGCGCTAGTGAACGCCGACTTTCACATGGGGGACGATTTGCCTCAGAGGTTCAAGCCTCGATCGAAACTGCCTTTGGACGATTGATTGAGTCTGCTATTGTCATAATTCCGCGTGCTTTAGCGGCGCTGTTAGTGATAGGATTGTTCTGGGCGATCGCTACTATTGTGCGCGGATTGATGCGAATTCTCTTTCGGCGCATCGTGTCAGACCTTACTGTCGAGAATCTAATTAAACAAGTAGCTTACTATGCAGTCTGGATCTTAGGGGTTATCGTTGCGCTAGATGCTTTTGGCTTTGATCCGCAAGCTGTTGCCACAGGTTTGGGTTTGACCAGTCTCGCATTAGGTTTTGCCCTCAAAGATATTCTTTCCAATTTCATTAGCGGTATCTTGATTCTGATCTTACGTCCGTTTGAATTAGGCGATCAGATTATCGTGGGGGAAACAGAAGGTAATGTCGAGCGTATTGAACTGCGAGCAACTCAACTTCGTACCTATGATGGTCGCGTAGTGTTGGTACCCAATGCAGAGGTGTTTACCTCTCGCATCATTAACAACACGGCAGCTTCCGTTCGTCGGGGCAGTGTCACTCTTTTCCTAGGCTACGACAGTGATCTACAAACGGCAATCGCTGTCATCCAAAAAGCTGCTGAAGCCACTGATGGTGTGCTGGAAGAACCCGCTGTCTCTGTCCGTGTTCAAGACTTAGGTCAAGATGATATTAGGGTTGAAGTTCGATTCTGGACAGACTCGCGGCGATCGGACTTTATAGCTACTACATCCAATGTGCGACGAGAGGTCGTGATGCTGCTGAAACAGGCTGGTATTGGACTACCCGATCCAGATATACGGATTTTGGTACCGCGTTATTCACAGGAATGGCGCTCAGCCCTCGGAATTGAAGAAATCACCCCTCAGGATGCTGACAATACTTGAGTTCAGAACTTGAGTTCAGAGATGATGAGAGACATAATTGTCCTCAAGAAGGAGCCTCAAGTACAACCAGTATTAAATCATTCTGTCGTCCACTTTGGCGTTACTACATAACAAGATAATTTCACTTTATTTTGAGTAAACTTTCAAGCCTTACAGATGTCAATTCCTTCCTTGATTCCGCAACGCTACACTATGAACTGCGAAGAGTAAACGATCAAGTCTCTATCATTTACTCTCGGCTTAACGTCTGGGGCGATCGCTCTATCATGACTTCAAGCTTCGCTCCATCAAAATATTTTGAGCGCAGCGTTCTGGATTGTCTGAGGTGGGCTGACGTTGGATGTAGGAGCCATCAGCCTGGAGATCCCATGCCTGATAGTTGTCTGACAACAGGATAGTCAGGATTTCTTTCAATTCCTTGCTGCAAGCTGGGTCTTCAACCGGAGTAACTGCTTCAACCCGGCGATCGAGGTTGCGCTGCATCCAGTCAGCACTGCCGATGAAAACCTCTTCCTGACCATTGTTATGAAAATGGAAGATGCGGGAGTGTTCCAGATACCGCCCGACAATGCTGATGACTCGAATATTTTCACTGACCCCTGGAATTCCAGGTAATAGGCAGCACATACCCCGCACAATTAAGTCAATTTGTACGCCAGCCTGAGAAGCTTCATAGAGCGTTTTGACGATGTTAGTATCAATCAAAGCATTCATTTTGGCAATAATCCGACCGGGTTTGCCATCTTTACAATGTTCGATTTCACGGCGAATGAGAGCGACCATGCGATCGCGAAGCGTGACTGGAGCTACCAGTAACTTACGAAACGATTTCTGTTTAGAAAAGCCTGTCAAGTAATTGAATAAATCAATGAGGTCAGATCCTAATTCTTCCTGACAGCTTAATAACCCTAGATCGGTGTAAATTTTGGCAGTCTTTGCATTGTAGTTACCTGTGCCAATATGAACGTAATGACGAATACCGTCGCCTTCTTGCCGAATGACCAAAAGCACTTTCGTGTGCGTCTTTAAGCCCATGACACCGTACACAACATGCACGCCTGCTTCTTCCAAAGCCTTCGCCCAATTAATATTACTGGCTTCGTCAAATCGAGCTTTAATTTCCACTAGAGCAACAACCTGTTTACCATTCTGAGCAGCGGCAATTAAGGCTTTGATAAGAGGCGAGTCACTAGAAGTACGGTAAAGGGTCATTTTAATTGCCTGCACGTCTGGATCAGCCGCCGCCTGCATAATGAACTGCTCCACCGATGCCGCAAATGACTCGTAGGGGTGATGCAGCAGCAGATCGCCCTGACGAATGACGCTAAAAATATCATTGACCGAGGTTTCACCCAGCGCTGAGACTTGGGTTAAATGACGCAAGCGTTTAGGAATAACAGGTGTCCAGGGAAAGTCTTTTAGGTGCGGCAATGGTAACGCCATAAAGGACATTAAATCTCGCATTCCTAACCAGCCTTGAGTCACGTAAAGATCGTTAGGATCGACGCTCATCCCCTTGATTAAGGCTTGCTTAACAAACTCTGACATTGTGGGGGCAAATTGAAACCGCACCAGCGATCCGCCAAAGCGACGTTTCCCTAGCCCTTGGGCGATCGCCTCCGCCAAGTCATCCGCTTCATCTTCCTGAACAGCTAGGTCAGCATCGCGGGTGATGCGAAATAAATGTTGTTCTTGAATCGTCATACCGGGGAATAACGCATCCAGGTTATCTGCAATAATCTGCTCTAAAGAAACGCCTGCCCAAACCACTGGGCGATCGCTTTGAGGATGGAACTCAGGAGGCAAGGGCACGAAGCGGGGCAAAGTATCCGGCACCTTAACCCGAGCAAAACCTGTTGTCCCTGTTTCTGGGTCTTTGAGCACGATCGCCAGATTTAAACTGAGGTTCGACATGACTGGAAACGGATGTGCTGGATCGACCGCTAGGGGTGTCAGAATCGGAAACACTCGCTTCTCAAAATGTTGTCTTAAATAACGACGCTGAGCCTGCTCTAGTTCAGTGTATTTCAGTACATGAACGCCCTCAGCCTCTAACTGTGGACGCAACTCAGTTTCAAACAACTCTTGCAACTGAGTCACCATCGGATGGAGGCGCTGACTAATCTCATCAAGTTGCTGCTGAGGGGTTCGTCCATCAGGCGTTAAGGTTTCGATCTGTGCTTCCACTTGCCGTTGCAGGCTCGCCACCCGCACCATAAAAAACTCGTCCAGGTTAGAACCAAAGATGGCGGCGAATTTTATACGTTCTAGTAAGGGAGTGCGTGGGGCGATCGCTTCTTGCAACACCCGTCGATTGAATTCTAACCAGCTTAGTTCTCGATTGAAATAGTACTGTGGGTCATCTAAATTGATTGTAGAAATGGCTTCTTTAGTTTTTGACATATTCTTTGATGACATAGAAGAAAAGTATTAGAAAGTTCTAGGACGTATTTTACAAAGCTACATCTTATGCGTATTTCAGCATTGCTATCCTTTATACACAACTCGGCGTTTTGATCAGAATAGCCCTGCTATAGGTGAAAGAGAATTAGTTTAATTCAGATAGAACTATTGAATCTTAATAACTGTACCTCCTTGCCTGTCATTATTAATTTGATTAAAGCTCATTAATTTAGCTTTCGAGTATTATTTTACCTTTAGATTATTTGTTCTTAAACCAATCTTAATCGGCACAGACCTGGGCAGTTTTTGAGAAACTATCCTAGCTAAAACTTGCAACTTAAGATATATATTTAGAAGACATCTTTATTTAAGCTCATCATCTGTCTTCAGGCAGGGGATCAGGTCTAAAAAATATTTTAAGCTTCCTAGGCTTAGGGCTTTTACTGCTAGAGTCTGCGATCGCGTCAAATTTATTAAGCTGGGCGAAAAAAGTCTTATTGGTATTGGGCATTAGCCCTATTCTTCGTTGCCCCAGCGGCTTATTAATCAGTGCCTCACGATAGCAATTAATCTAGTCAAGGTCGCCTAATTAGTCCTCTCACAGCTTGGGAAATTAAGCCTGAAAAATTACCACTTAGGGATTGATGTATCCGAACGAAAACATACGTAAAAGCATAAAAGAAGCTTCTTTCTTTCGGCGTTGTTCTTTAGATCCTATGTCAGCAAGCAGTAACAGGAGAAAGAGATAATATGGTCAGCATTGTTCCTAACAACATTCAAATTGAAGACGATCGTACTGGTATTGATGTTGAAACTTTGAAGCGCGCGCTTCTAGATAATCTATTTTACGTTCAAGCAAAGTTCCGAAAAATCTCAACCCAAAACGATTACTACATGGCGCTAGCGTACACAGTCCGCGATCGCTTGCTCAATCGTTGGTTGAACACAACTCAGACCTATCTAGAGAAAGCTCCTCGGACGGTAGCTTACCTGTCGGCTGAATTCCTGCTAGGCCCCCATCTAGGCAACAACCTAATCAATCTAGGGCTTTACAACATCATCAAGCAGGCGGTCGAAGAGCTAGGACTTAACCTATCTGATCTCTTAGAGCAAGAAGAAGAACCTGGATTAGGGAATGGTGGACTAGGGCGACTAGCGGCTTGCTACATTGACTCTCTGGCGACTTTAGAGATTCCGGCGATCGGTTATGGCATTCGCTATGAATACGGTATTTTTGATCAAGATATCAAAGATGGCTGGCAGGTCGAAATTACCGATAAATGGTTGCGCTATGGCAATCCCTGGGAGGTCGTCCGCCCCGAAGCTGAACTGGAAGTTAAGATGGGAGGTCGGACTGAAGCTTATATTGATGAGCAAGGGCGCTATCGAAGCCGCTGGATTCCTTACAAGATGGTAAAAGGAGTCCCCTACGACACACCAATCTTGGGTTTTCAGACCAATACTGTCAACACTTTACGGTTGTGGAAAGCAGAAGCTCCAGAGTCTTTTGACTTTGAAGCATTTAACAAAGGAGATTATTTTGGTGCAGTTCGCGAAAAGAGCGAATGTGAAAACATCACAAAAGTCCTTTACCCCAATGATGACTCTGCTCAAGGGAAACAACTGCGATTAGAGCAACAATTCTTCTTTGTCTCCTGTGCTTTGCAAGACATGATTCGCATCATGAAGATGCAGAATCTTGCTCTAGAACGGTTTCATGAACACTATGCCATTCAGTTAAACGACACCCATCCTACCGTTGCTGTGGCTGAGCTAATGCGACTCCTCCTTGACGAACAGGGGTTTGATTGGGAAAAAGCTTGGAATATTACGACCAAAACGCTTGCCTATACCAACCATACGCTACTGCCAGAAGCCTTAGAGCGATGGCCTTTGGGAATGTTTGGCAGCCTGTTGCCCCGTCATTTAGAGCTAATTTACGAAATCAATCGCCGTTTTCTAGATGAAGTGCGAATTAAGTTTCCTGACGAGGGCGATCGCTTGCGGCGGATGTCTATTATTGATGAAAATGGTGAACGATATGTTCGCATGGCATACCTTGCCTGTGTGGGTAGTCATACCATTAATGGCGTTGCTGCACTACATAGTGATTTGCTAAAACAAACCACTCTGCGCGACTTCTACGAGATGTATCCAGAGAAATTTACTAATGTCACTAACGGGGTAACACCGCGTCGGTTCATGGTGCTTAGTAACCCTAGGCTGACGAACCTGATCACTCATAAAATTGGTGATGGCTGGATTAAAAACCTGGAAGAACTGCGGAAATTGGAGAACTTCATCCACGATGGCAACTTCCGCAACGAGTTTCGTCAAGTTAAGCAAGCCGTAAAACAAGATCTGACAGATTATATTCGGACAAACTATAGCATTGAAATTGATCCCAACTCGCTGTTCGATATCCAGGTCAAGCGCATTCATGAGTACAAGCGACAGCACCTTAATGCGCTGTTCATTATAACGCTCTACAATCGGATCAAGGCAAATCCTGATCTAGAGATTACGCCGCGCACCTTTCTGTTCGGAGGTAAGTCGGCTCCTGGCTATTTCACGGCAAAGCTAATCATTAAATTGATTAATTCGATCGCTGATGTCGTTAATCACGATCCAGACGTGCGGGGTCGAATCAAAGTCTTGTTTTTGAAAGACTACAACGTTAAGTTTGCTCAGCGCGTTTACCCTGCTGCCGATCTCTCTGAGCAAATTTCTACTGCCGGTAAAGAAGCCTCTGGAACAGGTAACATGAAGTTCTCAATGAACGGTGCTCTGACCATTGGCACACTCGATGGAGCCAACGTTGAAATTCGGGAAGCAGTCGGAGCAGAGAATTTCTTTTTGTTTGGACTCACTGCCAGCGAAGTCGCTGCTCAGAAAGCAGCTGGCTATAATCCTTGGGATAATTACAACAGCGATGCCGAACTGAAATTGGTCATCGATCGCCTCTCTTCTGGTTTCTTTTCTCATGGCGATACCAACTTATTCAAACCCTTAGTGGATTCGCTATTATCCCGAGATGAGTATCTGTTGCTAACAGACTATAAATCCTACGTCGAGTGTCAAGATCGGGTTAGTCAAGCTTACCGGGATGTGGATCAGTGGACTCGGATGTCAATTTTGAACGTGGCAAGAATGGGCTATTTCTCCAGCGATCGCTCAATCCAGGACTATCTTCAGAACATCTGGAAAGCTTCGGCAGTAAAAGTGGAAGTGCCTGAGTACAGTCAGGCAAACGAGTTAAATCCAGGTCAGGAGTTATAGCTTTAGAGGTGCCTGCTCAATGAGTTGGAGCGATCGACGATCGCTTCAACTCATTGTCATCTGTAATTGTGGCATTTGAACTGTTGTTTCCTGTTATGGATAAGGGCATTGTTCATCGTTTGGGCAGACTCATAAAAAGGGCTGGCATGGGAGTAGAAAAGTAAAACTTAAAAAGAGGTGGCGATCGGTTGACGCAGTTGCTTAAACAGTTGACGATAAGGCTATACAGACTAAACAACTTTGCAGAGCCTTCAGCATCCCTATCCCATGTCTCTTCCTCCTCTCAGTTGGTCCGAACTAGAAACCCTCACCGACTTTCAGCCCGATCCTATTAACGGTCTTACTAATGCTCAATCCTGGCTGCGTCTCTTTGGTCAAAACGAAGCCGATGTGCGAGTGACCTTATACCGTGACTATCATGCTTGGTGCCCCTACTGCCAAAAAATCTGGCTGTGGCTGGAAGAAAAACAGATTCCTTACCGCATCGAAAAAGTGACTATGTTCTGCTATGGAGAAAAAGAAAGCTGGTATAAACGCAAGGTGCCCTCAGGAATGCTGCCTGCTGTTGAGATAGAGAGTCGCATGATTACTGAAAGCGACGATATCTTAATTGCGTTGGAACGAGCTTTCGGCTCCTTAGGTGCAGGGATGGAAGATCCAACAGTTCGCCCGCTTCGACAGTTGGAGCGCCTGCTTTTTAGAGCCTGGTGTGCTTGGCTGTGCCGTCCTGCCCATTCAGAGCGAGAAGAGCAGCGAAATCATGACTCGTTCACGGGAGTAGTTGCTAGGGTAGAAGATGCTTTGAGTCGCACTCCAGGTTCCTACTTTCTGGCAGAATTTGGCACTGCCGATGTTATTTTTACGCCCTATGTTGAACGAATGAATGCCAGCCTCTACTACTACAAGGGCTATTCCCTGCGAGAAGAAAACCCCCGTTTAAATGCCTGGTTTGCAGCCATGGAAAGCCGCTCTACCTATCGCGGTACCCAAAGCGATTTTCATACTCATGCCCATGATTTGCCTCCTCAGATGGGAGGATGTTGGGAAAATGGTCAACCTCAGATGCTGCTCAATAAAGCACGGGTAGATCAGGGCCCTTGGGCAGGGCTACCCGATGTGACTTATCCTGAACCTGAAACCTCGCGTGCTGAAGCGCTTCAACGAGTTATTAAGCATCGTGCTAATATCATTCGCGTCAATCCTGCCGAAGACAGCTTGATTGATCAGGCATTGCGTTGTGCCCTGACTGCAATGATGACGGGTGAAGCTTGTCTACCGCCACTGGGAGCCGATCGCGCCTTGCGATATCTGCGCGATCGCATTAGTGTGCCTCGTGATATGTCAATCTATGCTGCTAGGCGATTAAGGCAAGCCTTAGAATCCACTGCTGCACTGGCTGGTGACGGTCAAGGTTCTCCAATTCCAATTAACCATCGACGAGATCAAGACCCTGCCAACTTTGCTAAAGTGTAGAGCATCAAGCATTCGGTTGGCGCGAAGATGAACTGGGTAGGATAGCAGACGGCTTGAGAGGATTAAAACTGTAGTCTGGCAGAGGATGATAGTTATTGGCGTTAAGATGTTTAACGCGATCGGCAAATACTTCATGGAACTGTTCAAGATAAAGGCAGATCCACTGGTAATAGTCGCTCCACCGATCGCGATCGTCAAAATTAACTTCTGCTAAAACGCAATAGACGTAGCGGTTTTTATCAACACTAGTTTTGTCATTCCTCGGATCATTCCATTCTAGTGGAACACCAATCTCAGTCTCGATCGCTTCTTGTTCTTCCTCTAATAAGCAGAGATGGGGCTTAGCATCTTCTCCAGAGAGCAAAAGCCCAACGCTGAGGCAATGAGCTTCTTTGTCAATGCAGGCGTGTAACCGAAAGCCTGCCCGCCCAATAGCAAAGCTCATATCACTCTCAGTTGAAGGATCACTAGGCTTGACAATACTGCCTCGTCGTTCTAGCTGTTGACACAAACTGCTCCAAAACTCCAGATTCTGTTCTTGTTCTTCAGTTAACTTCTCAACTAATTTTTCTGGTATTTCTTCTAATAAAGCTTCCAACGCCCCCTCTACTTGCTCAGAGCCTTCTGGTGACAGTCTCGACTGAGTCGGCTGTGTAACCAAACTAAACTTAGGGGCGACCAATTCGCCAATTCGCCACAGTTCAATCTCTAGCCCCAAAAAATGGAACCCTGGGAGCGTGATCTGGTTAAGCCAATGGAGACTAGCTTGATGCTCTGGGGTAAATGTGCCAGCGATCCAAATGACTGTCGCTGCCTCTAAACTTGCCATGTCTGCTAAGAGTTTGCCTAAATGTGTCATTACATCCGTTATCTCTAGCTGACTCTTAATCAGCACCCAGCGATCGCTGGCTGAGTCTTGACAAAGAATATCAGTCGTAAGCAAGTCAACTGGGCTGTGAGGCACAACCTCTAGTTCTCTATCAATAGCGTCTCCTAGCAGCTGTATATTCTCTGCCTGCGCCAACCACAGTGTGAACTCAGCATCCTCTTCGTTCCAACAGGTACGCAAGTCAACTTTTTCTAGTCGCCCTAAAGGGATCTTTTGAGAAGGCTTTGATGTCATTGGTTCAACAGCATTAATGATTTCACTTCTATCCTATGATGCGAGGGGTAATGTTAAAGAAGAGTAAGAGGGAGAAAAGTAAAAGCATGACTCGTAGTATGTGGATCAAGCATCCTAGGTGCTTTATATCATAGCTAAAATAGTTCTCACTCATTTAATTTGGTTTGTCTACTAATTAACATTATCCAGACAACGTCAGACAGCCTTATTGGAGAGATTGTCTGACGCTAGATCAAGCTAACAAAGCAAGCGTATAATATCCAATAAACCTTTTTGGCTCGCTAAAATCTGTTCTCTATTCTGCACAGCAGAAAAAACTGATAAACATGATTCGTATTAACGTACCTGTATCTACAGAAGATGACTTTTCTGGCTCTATTGATTTATCTGTAGCCAGTGGCTCAGAACTCGTTCCTGATGCAGTTTTAAAAAATATTGAAGCTATCATTGAACTTGAAACTCGTCATGAATCTAGTCTTCCTTTACATCAGCAGATTATAGAAAAAACGGCAGCTAGTTTTGGTCAACCTTGGTTTCTCTATTTTCAACTCATTTTCTTTATAGGTTGGTGGTTTAGTAGTCAGTTACTTAATGAAAGGCTGGTGCAATGGCAGGTGCCTAGATTTAATATTTACGAGCAAGGTTTAGATGCTGCTTCATTGCTCATTGCAACAGGCGTACTGATTTACCAAGCTCGTCAAGAAAAAGTGGCAGAGGAGCGATCGCACCTTGTCCTACAACTTAACTTGTTAACAGAACAGAAAATCGCCAAGCTTATTGCATTAGTTGAAGAGTTACGTACTGATCTACCCAACGTGCGTAACCGCTACGACTCAGAAGCTTTTGAAATGCAAAAAACAACGAATCCGCAAGTTGTTTTGAACGCATTGAAGGAAACGCTTAACGCTACAGCTTTAACGAAAGAGGGACAAGAGGTACTGCTCAATTCTTCCGAATCTTTAACTCATGACCCTACAGCGATACATGATGAAGAGCTAGACTAAGAGCAATCTATTGAGTTGTTAGATTGATAACTCGCTTCTTCAATAAGCGCGATCGCTCCCTTGATGGAAGTCAGTAAAATAATTGCAGCATAAAGTAATGGTTGAGTCAAAATATTTTAGAGTGAATCAACATGCAAACTAAACCGCTTGGCAATTCAGAGCTACATATTACTCCTATTGGCTTCGGCGCTTGGGCGATTGGTGGCAGTGGTTGGGCTTTTGGGTGGGGTGCCCAAGACGATGACGACTCCGTTGAAGCCATTCAACGATCGCTCGATCTAGGGGTCAACTGGATCGACACAGCAGCCATCTATGGTTTAGGACATTCTGAAGAAGTAGTGGCTAAAGCGCTCAAGGGTCGAAGCGATCGCCCCTATGTTTTTACCAAATGCTCAATGATTTGGAACGAAAAAGGCGAGATCAGTCGCAGTCTCAAAAAAGATTCAATTCGCCATGAAGTCGAAGCGAGCCTGAAACGGCTTAATGTTGAAACCATTGATTTATACCAAATTCATTGGCCTAACCCAGAGCCTGAAATTGAAGAAGGATGGACGACGCTTGCCCAGCTAAAAGATGAGGGAAAAATTCGTTACATTGGAGTTTCAAATTTCAATGTTGAACAGTTGCAGCGCGCGCAGGCGATCTCCCCCATTACCTCCCTACAACCGCCTTACTCCCTAATTAATCGCAAGGTGGAAGCCGAGGTTTTGCCTTTTTGTCAGCAACATAATATTGGAGTCATTGTCTATTCTCCTATGCAGTCAGGTTTACTCACAGGCGCAATGAACCCTGAACGAATTGCTAACTTGCCTGATGATGATTGGCGGAAACAAAGCACGGAATTTCAGGAACCGCGATTGTCTCGTAACTTGAAACTAGTCGAAGTATTACAGAAAATTGGTCGAGAGCATCAGCGATCGCCTGGTGAAGTGGCAATTGCTTGGACTTTGAATCATTCAGCCGTAACAGCAGCGATCGTAGGAGGACGCAATGGCAAGCAAGTTGAGGGCATCATTGGAGCAAGTGAATTTCGCCTTAACAAACCAGCACTAGAGCAGATTAGTAGTTTTCTACAAGAAAATCCATGAAAGTCTGATATTGAATTATTGCAGTCATAGCAGCGCCTAAAGTTTTCTTACAGGTCTTGACACCTCACCTTTTAAGCTAAGAGGTTGTCTGAGAAGTCTAGGTTGCTATCCAATCCGTCCCCTAAATCCCCCATTTTGGGGGACTTTGAAGAAGGAGTGGCTCGGAAGTCCCCAAAAATGGGGAGTTGGGGGGCGAGTATAAAGAATCTTTGATACTTCTCAGACATCCTCTAAGGAATGAAGAGCAAACTCACATGAGTAGGGGTTATGAATAGGTGTTACTGAGCAATACCGGAGTTCTTTTGTAGTAAAGTGTTTGAAGTTGTTACTCTGAGCACAGAAAATTAGAATGAAGGATTTTAGTCTGTAAAATAGTGTGTAATTGCAAAGAGAAAAGACAAGCCATTACAGCTTGTCTTTTTTTTAGAGAGATTTATGGTAGATTGCAATAGAATCTATTCTTCGGTTGACTGCTCACTCGCTAGTTCCTTGCCTTCACCAGAAAGTGCCTTACCTAGCCGATGCAACTTAGTTTTATAGCCTCGCTCTGCATTGTTAGCATACTGATCAACTTGTCCTCCTAGCTCAGTCATTACTTCTGCTAAGTCAGCCTCTTTGATTTTGCTGCTACCCAATAACTTTTTCAGTTGCTTCAGATTTGTGCCAATCTCTTTTAGCTCTGCATCCTTAGACTTACCAAGAATACTATTCCATTCATCAATCATCTCGACCGCTTGTTCAAGATCCATATCAGTCAGATCTTCATCTTCCAGCATGGTTAATAAATTGTCTAACTCTTCTCCAGTATCCATCTCTTCAGATGAAGCTTCAGAAGAGGCTGACTGACTCTTCTTGTCTTCCTGAGCACTGTCATCCTTACCTTTCTTAGCTGTAGACTCGTTAGGCTTTTTAGCGTCGGCTTTTCCTGTTTTAGATGTCATGTGTTTATCCTTTGGTTAGACACTGTGCATCTTTAGAATATTTAACTATTGCCTAGAGTACTTCTGTCTGAGGTATTGTCACATTAATATACCAATAGATAGAACGTTATTAAGAAATCTAAGCGCAAATCTAAAGTAACGAGTTAGAGATCAGACAAAGAATCAGGGGCAACAATAACTCCCTTCACTTCTGATTCTAAATCTTGACTCTTCGCAAGATCGGTTAAGTCATGAATTGTAACTCCTATCTCTTCACAAGCCTGTTCTAATGTCTCTATGAACAACCTAGTATTTTGACCATAGCCACATTGCTCGGCAGCCTCTTCAACTCCCTGCTTTGCACTGGCTTGAGCGCAACTAATTAAGTCCATGCCCTGAAGTGGAATATTAGATGACATGATATTGCCTTCAACTTCACTAAGAATAAGTTTAACGAGAAAAAATGATGCAAGAATAAGTCATAATTCCTGCACCAGAAGAAGAAATAACTAGATTTAGCGATCGTCAATCTTACTCTATGGCTTTTTCTTTCGCGCGGTCTTCGCCAAACTGATTAAGCCGAGCTACCACATTATAAGCATCAGCACCAGGCTTATCTCGCTCAGTTGCTCTCCCTTCAACTGCGCCTCCAATCTCTTGCCACAGTGCTATCCCTCCCTGCAACTGTGCCACGTTCTGAAAACCTGCTTCCCGAAGAGCAGCAGCAGCAGCAGCAGTGTCTGCGTCGGTTTCCCCATAAACATAAATATCACGCTTAGGTGATAAGCTAGCTTGAGCACCGGTCGCCACATCACCCGTCGAAGCATTCATTGCGCCCATAATACGGCACTCTTGAAAAGCTGAAGAATCGCGAGTATCCAAAATCGTTAAGCCTGGTTCTCCCCACTCTAAGCGAGACTTCAGTTCATGAGGCGTTGCTGTTGAGTGAAGTCCTGGAGGAGTGGGAGTAACATTAGGAAGTTTATCTTTAATCTGTTGAATGGTATCTTCAGTATCCGCCATAATAAATTAACCTCGCTAATAAGCTTTAGAACATAGTAGAACACTAGCAAAAGTAAGAATCGCAGACTTCTCCCGTAAGGAGGAGTCCGAAATAGTAAAAGTGAGTTTGACGTCTCTTGTGTTTATAAGTACACCTTCTTTTAAATTAAAAAATGCCTCCTTATATAAGAGGCATTTATAAACAGTCAATTTTTTAGATTAAAACTATTTATTACCAGTTACTTTCTCTAAGATTTGCTCTGCTTTCTCTTCAATGGAAGTTGCATTTTGAGAGTTGCTAGGACGACTCATATCTTGAATGTCCGCAGATCCTTGAACTTCGTTCAGACCTTTATTAGACTCATCTTGCACACTTTCCATATCCAAAGGAGGATTCCTCAAAGCTTCCTCCGACTTCTTCTGAACATCATCTAGACGCTCAGAACCCTTAGTTGGATTGCTCTTCATTTGAGTTGAATTACCAGGTGCTGCACTTACAGGCAGCCCATTAGAAAACACCAAAAGCGTACAAGTAAAAATAATTGCAAGCACTTGGGTTAAGCGCAAAACCATTTTGCCAAAACGACTATCATTCATCTTTGAGTCTCCTACACATTAAAAGTATTTTCTTTGGTTAACAGTGTAAATCATTTCTGCACCATCTTTTTACTGCAAAGTCATGATGATAAAATCATCCCTAAGAGCGAAGACAACTAGTTTCCGCTTAACCCAACATTTGTTAAAACTGTTGTATGCACAGATTTGTATAGAGTGTAAATTGTTGAGATTGCAAGAAATTAGTCACCTTAGTGGATAATTGGTTTCACTGCTTAGATTCCTGGTTGTGACCCAGATGCCGAAGTAGTAGTATCTACGCCCATTGGTGAAACGATGTCTCTGAAGATCGTGATTTGCTGCTCAAACTCTGCTTGCTTGATTTGATCAAAAATAGTTTGTGCTTGACTGGAAAGTTGATAGTCAGGAGGCATAGGAATAATGGTCTGCTGCTCCATACCAACTGCTAAAAGATACCAAAAAAGCAGCTTTGTCGTATCACTAAGCGCTCCGTATTCTCGACTAATTAAAGTGTCTTTATGAGCAATTAAGTCGCGCTGAACTTGCAGTTGCTCTTCATGGGACAATTCCTTAACCTGGTCAAATAAGCCTTGGGCGATCGGCTCAGAGACTGTACTTGCTGCAGGTGCTGCGGGTGTAATGGACTCGCCCATCTCAGTGTAAACAAACCAAAATAGAGCCAACTGCTGATCGACTTCTAGTCCCTGAAAGGCTTCTACGATCGATCTTTGCTCATTTGAAACACCAGTAGTCATATTGTTTTCTCCTGAAAATATATTTTTTTCAATTGCCTTCGCTAATTTACCTAAGATGGAAAAAGAAGTAATCTTGCTAAAGATGGAATCAGTTTCTCTCGATTAATAGAGGCAAGTTGCTAAATTTTCTCGCTAATTTGCAGATCCAGACCCTGTACAATTTAATGCTATAGATAGAAAAAATAATGATTGAGCAATACTTTGAAGCTCTTAACGCCGAAGATTTTCAGCTTGCTGCTAGCCTGTTTGCTCTAGATGGTGTCTTGACCCCGCCGTTTCACTCAGAAGTGGTAGGGCGAGAAGCGATCGCCCTTTACTTAGAAGAGGAAGCAAAAGGCATTAAGCTTTTTCCAGAGCATTACATGACTCAGCCTTCAGAAAGGGGTACTGAGTATACCATTGCGGGCAAAGTTAAAACTTCCCTATTTTACGTCAATGCATCCTGGTATATTCTTGAAAACACAAACTCTGAAATTCAATCTGTGAAAGTCAAGTTACTAGCCTCGCTAGGGGAACTCATGAACCTAAGCACATTAGAGAATTAGTTTTCTGTAAGTTCCATTGATATAGAAAAAGTGACATATAAAAAGTGATATAGAAAAAGGAGTAGAGAACCCTCCACCCCCTTCATAAAAATGCGGTAATTGACCTTGGTAAAACGCTACCGAGCTTCCGTACCTTGGTTTGGATCACCGGCAACTTCAGGGTTTCCACCTGGTGAATCGCTAGAGGCACCGGGTCGAGTATCTTTATTTGATACACCTTGTCCTGTTTGACGAATCCCAGGCTCTAGAATAGTTTGCTTGCCTCCTGAAGCAGCAGGCGTAGCTTTTTGCGATTTAGCAGTTGGGGGTGCTACTTCGACCAATTCGCTCAAGGCAAAGTTGTTTGAGTTTACACCTGCATAATTGACCTTCTCAAATCGGACAATAGCGGGGTATTTGATAACTCCGCCCTGATCAATAGTGGCAACTGTTCCAACTTCTTGAAACCAGTAGGATTCTTTACGAAGAATCCGAACCTTAGAGCCGCGTTGAACCATAGTGAGTAACCTTCTGATGAATAGTATGAAAGGGCTTGCAATTCAACCGTTGATAAAAACGTTTCAAATCACACTAAAGATAGCCTGCCCCTAAGCACTTCTACCTTAAGGTAGATTCTATAGTGTGCTGTTCCCTCTAGGCGTAAGTCCTTTTCAATAGTTTACAGAGTTTCCTACAACTTTCAGGCAGAGTCTTCAGCATAGGTAGGACAAACACAAAGTGTACCCACAGCATGAGGACAAGTGAGCAGTAATTCCGTAACCTTGTAAGTAATATAAAACAATGTATTACTTAACCTAGTCCAAATTATGGAATCGTGGCTTTTAGACTTGGAAAATAACCGTTCGTCAATTCTTGTTGTAGATGATATTTACGATAACTGCTTCTTGATACAATCCTTTCTAGAGGCAGAGGGCTATGAGGTCGATACAGCCGAGAGTGGAGTTGAAGCGATCGCTAAGATTGAGCTAAATTTACCAACCCTGGTGTTGCTTGATGTGATGATGCCAGACATGAACGGGTATGAAGTTGTTGAAAATATCCGGCAGAATCTCCACCTTCCAAACCTACCTATCTTGTTTGTCACAGGAATGGACATTTCAGCAATCCCTAATGCTGAGAAAACTCATGTCAATGGGGTAATTCATAAACCTGTGGATTTGGAACAGCTTCTAGAAAAAGTTCAGTCCTTTGCTCAGCCTACTTAATTTACTTCTACTACGAGGAGGTAAAGATGGAAAAACGAGAATCCTTTATGGTAATTCTCTCACTGTTTTTAGTCCAACTTAAATATCCTAGTAGAAAGAAATGACCTAAACAAAAGGTCTTCTCTTGAAAATTTTTAATTCTCGAAATTTACTGAATTGCTCTTTTGAGCGTAGTCATTAGTAACTATAGGATTGTAATTACTTAAATATATAGTTTGTGAGCGATCGCAATAATCCTTATTTATCTACTCTAAATAGAAAATTAATGAATTTACGAACGTCTTTAGGACTAGTTAAACTGCATCAATCTTTTGTGAAAACCTTTCCCTGACTGCAAAATAGACGTTTATTCAAGTAATTTTCGCTAACAAAACTAGATCAGCCTTCGGAGAGATTAACTCCGTCCTATCCATACTTTATGCTTTATGAGTTGCTATAAACCTTAACGCAATAAGCAGGGAGAAAAGAAATGGCTCTTCACAGAATTAGAGATTTTGATCCGGATTACAAAAATCATTTTGAGAATGGCGATATTAAAGGGCTTGATGTTTACTCAGGTCCTGAGAAGGTTGGATCGGTTGAAGATATTTTGGTTGATGAAAGTGGACAGTTTCGGTACTTAATTATCAATACGGGTGCTTGGATCTTTGGTAAGAAAGTATTGCTTCCCATCGGTCGGGCACGTGTCGATCTACGCGGTAACCGTGTTAATGCAGATAACTTGACGAAGGCACAAGTCGAAATGCTGCCTGAGTTTAATGATGATATGACCGCAGACTACGATCATGAAGAACAAGTTCGTAAAGTCTACCGTCCTGCTGCTCCTCTAGATAATGGAGTAAGTTTAGACAGCCCTGCTGCTTTAGGGGTTGGCTATGCAGGTTCTCAGAGTGCGCCTTCAACTACTAATCCAGTCCCTACAGTTGATACTAGCGCTGGCTATCAAGGCTACGATCGCGACACATATGACTATCAGCATGAGCCAGATTTGTATCAGTTGCACGGGGAAGATCAGGACGGATTGAAGCTTTATCAAGAGCGGCTTGTGGCGAATAAGACTCGTCAAAAGACGGGAGAGGTCACAATTGGGAAAAATGTACAAACCGAAACAGCCAGCGTTTCTGTGCCCATTGAAAAAGAGCGGATTGTCATCCAAAGAAATGCAGTTGCTTCAGGTACGGCTGTAACACCTGGCGAAGCGGCTTTCCAAGAGGGAGAAGTTGCTCGGATGGAAGTTTACGAAGAAACAGCAGATGTTCGGAAAGAAGCCTTTGTACGTGAGGAAGTTCATGTACAAAAGGTAGTAGATCAGGAAACAGTGACTCTTGAGGAGAAGATTCGTCGAGAGGAGCTAAATGTAGATACTGAGGGAAATCCTCAGGTAGGTCAGCCGGGTCAGCAATCTGGTAAGCGAGTCTAAGACGATGTCTGAGAAGTATCAAAGATTCTTACACTCGCGCCCCAACTCCCCATTTTGGGGCAGGGAGTTCCGAGCCACTCCTTCTTCAAAATCCCCCAAAATGGGGGATTTAGGGGGCGGATTGGATAGCAACCTAGACTTCTCAGACAACCTCTAAGATTTAACAAATTAGGTCAGTGACTTAGCTCCTTGCTTAAGGTGTTAGCACAAAGGAAAGTTTAGAATTTGAATAAATGAGGCAGGGCTATGTGGCTTTGCCTCTCATTTTATTGATTTAAAGGGAATGAAAATTACTATGATATTCTTCGGGTCTCCTACTCTATTTTTCTTCGCCATTCCAAGTAGAGAACTATGAAGGGTTGATTATTTTACTCCTCTTTTATATTTAGGATAAATGTATTTGGGATACAAGAAGATTAGGAATAATAAGCAAAGTTTTGTTGTTAACTAACGAAATAGGTACAAAATTTACTCGTTTGAATCCAACCTTAGACAGATGATGGGGAGATGATCCTCTGCAATAGTTGTATAGCAAAAGTATGAGTTCTTATACAAGAATTTATGCAAATCAGTCTGTAGTTTTCTCGTTTGCTATAGGCTCTACATATTCCAACTTATAGAACCCAAACGTTACTATTTACCAGTTCTTTCTAGGAGGTAAAAATGAGTTTTTTTCAACGCAGCCAAAAAATTATCACTGCTCTAGCCTTAGTTTTGATGTTAGCAGTTACCACTGCTTGCAGTGCAACTGTTGCTACGCGTGACACTGACGCAGCTTATCCTAATAAGGTGGCGCATAGTGCTGACTATGGACGGTTGGCACGAGGCAACTCGGCAACAGGACAGGATTTTGGCAATTGGGTTGTAGAGACGAGTAAAGGTCTGATCAAGGATGCTTATGTACGAGATAATAATAAACTAGGGGTTGTAGTCTCGTCTGAAGTTCGTCCTACAGAAGTGAAGGATCTTTCTAAGTCGCTAACTCAAGGTTTTCGGAAAAACTTTCCTGGACAGGATCTAACAGTTTTAATGTACGCTCCTGATAAAAAACTGGTTTTGACTACGCGGTATGATGCGCAATCTAGACAGATTGAGTTTAGTCAACCTAGCTAATGTTGCCTAGTTGAAGCGATCGTGATTTAGAGGAACAATTGAGTTTATCTACCTGCAATACAAGCCCATATCTACCAACAGTGTAAGTAAGCTAGCTGGGTTTGCTTATCATCATCACTTTGATGTGTTTCATGAAGTATTAGCTGAGCAACCTATGCTAGTAAAGTTTATTAGCAATCCTGTCATAGGTACTGCGCTAGACGCGATCGCTTCTAAGGGGTTAAGAGGTTGAAAGTAGGATTGAGGTTTGAGGTTCAATGACAAGTATTTTGTTCAACAGTAAATATTTCCAAAAAATAGGAGAAGATTTAATGCTTTTGCACGACAAGAAGAAAGACGCTTTGGTAGAAGTGCTAGATTTAGTTGCCTTGATTGATCCTAATCAAAGCGAAATTTCGGGTCAGGTGCAATCTGGACAAGAAGAGCAAGATCCAGAGGCATCTCTGAAAGCCGATTTGATTTTCCCCTCAGGTGAGAGTTTGCCTCGATGCTGGGTAGATGCAGACTATCGTAATTCTTAACTAAGATCATGGTAATTAGCTAGAGTCTAAATTGGGCTCTTCAGTTGCACTGAAGAGCCTAATTTATAGTGTTATTAATATTATCAGTACTTTGCAGGGTTTGATTTGCCAGCTTTATCGGATCGATCGCCGGGCATTTGCACTCACCCAATCTACAACGAAGGTTAGTAGCAGGAAACAGCTAAGGGTAAGTACCATTCCCTGATAGTCGAAGCTACTCAATTGTTCCATAAGCAGCCGACCTAAGCCCCCTGCTCCGACTAGTCCGACAATCACGGTTTCTCGCAGACAAACTTCCCAGCGGTACAAGGCATAGGCAAGAAACTGAGGCGTACTAAGGGGCAAAACGCCGTAGAAAAATACCAAAGATGCAGGAGTACCCTGGGCTTTCAGTGCCTCTAGCGGACGCTGATTCAGGTTTTCAATAACCTCTGCCATCAGCCGTCCAAGAATGCCGAGATTGTGCAGCCCTAGAGCGATCGCCCCTGGCAAAATGCCTGGAAATAGCACGAATACCACAACCAATGCCCAGATAGGCGCAGGAATAGCCCGGGTTAACAGCAGCACTGCCCGAGACAAGAGCAATCCTAACAAAGGCAGGTAATTCCTTCTATTTGCTTGATTGGAGTTTAGCAGACCTCCTGGTAAAAAAAGGTTGTGAGCCGCAGGAAAAGCCAGCAATAGTCCACCTATCGCCCCCAGAGCGATCGCTAAAACTGACATAGCGACGGTTTCTAAAGATAGACTTAGCAGTTGGGGCACGATACTCCAATCGGGCGGCTGGCTGGCTCGATAAAGTTCTCCTAACCGTTGACCTGTGGTAGCTGTCCAGAGGTGACTAAAGTCTGGATGAACATACCAGAAACAGTAAGGAACCAGCAGAGATAGCCCAATTGATAAAATAATTCCTACGCCTTGTCTGTGCGGTTGTCCCGCTCCTACAGAGCCTACACGCTTCAAGTTTAGATTCATCCGACTGGCACATCCTAATTGACGGCGCAACCAGGCGCTACTGAAATCTACTAGCCCGTTGAGTACAAACAAAGCATAGAAAAAAGTCCAGAGTTGCTCGTAGCGTAAGGACTGAAGGCTAAGAAGAATTTGGTAACCGAGTCCGCCCGCCCCAATAATGCCTAATACTGCTGCAGAGCGAATTGAACACTCGAAGCGATAAAAGGCATAGGATAGCAAATTTAGGAAAGCTTGGGGGAATAGGCTGTAGCAGAAAGCATTGAGGGGCAGAACACCGCTATTCAACAGCGCTTGAAGAGATTGGCGAGGTGTGTCATCTAGAATTTCTGAGAATACTTTGGCAACGATCGCGCTAAAGGGAATTACGATCGCCAAAATTGCGGTCAGGGGGTCTAGCCCCCAGAGATTAACAAAAAACAAACCCCAAATTAATTCATGAATGGCGCGAGGAAACGCCAGTAAAGTCCGGATACCTAACCAAAATTTAGGCAGTTGAGCAGGGAAGCGTGCAGTGCTGCTGTTCCTTTGACGATTGCCCAAAACAGAGTGCCACCAAACCTCAGAAGCCAGTACTCCTGCTATCAACCCAAAGACTAAGCTGAGAACTGTGCCACAGACGGCGTAAGACAAGGTAATAAGGCTAGATTGCCAAGTCAGTTGCAGAATATCTGGGCTGAGATCAGGGTGCAGGCTGGCGCTAAAAAACCGCAACAATAGGGGCAAGCCGTCGGAGTTCACCAAATCTTGCTGAAACACTCCGGCGATCAGTAGAGAAAAAGCGATCGCCCCCAGGCTAGCTAGTCCCCAAGCCTGAGTTGGAGAGAAAGCCGCCCTACGACTGCTCATTTTCGTCCTCCCTGTTTTTGTCCTCCATAGAGGTCTTTTAGCATGGTGCTAGAAACCTCCTGGCTAAGACAATCAAACACGATCGCGCCCTGCTGCAACCCAATGATGCGATCGCAGTGACTTTGGGCAAAATCCACATCGTGCAAGCTGACGACCAGGCTACGCCCTGCCTGTTGACAAAGCAGACGCAACAAATCCATGACCTCACGGCTCAGAGTTGGATCGAGACTGGCGATCGGTTCGTCTGCCAAAATTGCTAAAGGATTCTGCACTAACACTCGTGCGATTGCCACCCGCTGCTGTTGTCCACCTGAGAGATCGCGTGTTCTCGCATAAAGCTTTTCTGAAATGCCGACCTGGGCTAGGGCTTGCGTGGCAGTTTCCACCTCTAGCGGCACCAGTAACGATACCAAGGCTTTGAAGAGCGACCAACGCCCCAAGTGTCCGGCATTAACATTATGAATAACGCGCAGATTATCTACTAGATGAAACTGCTGATAAACTGTACCGATTTGCTGTTGCACCTGACGGAGCCGGGTCGGTTTAAGTTGGTTAAGGTTACGCCCCAATGCCCAAACCTCTCCTTCTGTAGGGCGCAAGGTGCCATTTAGCAGACGAATCAGCGTACTCTTCCCGGCTCCGCTTGACCCCACTAGCGCCACCCGATCGCCAGAAAAGATCTGTAAATCAACGCCTTTTAACGCTTGCAAATTGCCGAACTGGTGCGACACTTGCTTCAATTCAAATAGGGGTGCCGCATTCATCTACTTAATCTTGCCAATCTGTCGTCCTACAGCCTCGATCTGGGCGTAATTATCGTTTTGAGTCGCAATAAATTTCTCGGCTCCAAACAGTTCTAGAATTTCCTTGTGTTCTGGAACTTTTGGGTCGAGTTTAAGTAAAGCTGCCTGGACTTTTTGAGGAAAGTCTGACCCATAGCGTTGCTGTACGGCTGGGTTAATCACCCAATGATAATCATAGTAGGCAGGCGATCGCCAAATAACCTGCACCTTACTCTCATCCACTTCCCCCGCCTTAAGTCGTTTCTGCCAGACTTGCTCATTCATAGCACCCACCTCGTAAGTGCCCGCCGTCACCAATTGCAGCGTTGCATCATGGTTCTGAGAAAACCCGACCTGTCCTTTAAAGTCTTCTAGCTTTACGCCAGCCTGCTGCAAAAAATATTGAGGCATCAGCCGCCCTGATGTAGAAGACTCACTGCCAAACGTCATCGTGCGTCCTTTAAGCAGGGTCAAATCTTTAGCGTCTTTGATAGGCTGGATGCCACTCTTTTTCGTTGCAATCAAAACTGTATGAAAGTTGGCATCAATGTCACGCTGGGCGATCGCGCTGGCACCGGGAACCTGTAAACGAGCCTGCACGCCTGTCAGTCCGCCAAACCACACCATGTCCAAATCATCCACCTTAAAAGCGGTCACTGCTGCGGTGTAGTCAGTAACAGGCTTGTAGACCACAGGCACCTTCAGTTCTGCTTGCAGATATTGAGACAACTTGCTGTAGAGCCGCTGGAGTTTCTCTGGATCTTGGTCAGGGATGGCTCCCGTAGTGAAGGGTTGGGTACTTCCGGGTTGGGCAGATGCTGGGGCAGAGGCAGGTGTGGGAGCTTGGGTGCAGGCAGACAGCAATAGTAGACAACCTGCTAATAAAAACTGTTTCATTAATCTTTCTCTATCAATCACTCTTGTTAAAACGGTGCCACTGGATTTCAAAAAATCTTAGCGCTTGTCTCAAGCTGTTCTTCTTCTTTTAACGATTTTCTCCGTTTGCACAGCGTTCTGAAAAAAGAAATTGCCTAGACTGATTAACACTTCGATCGCTCAACCGTGGCTTGCAGTTCTTAACTCTAGCAGCGATCGGGTTAATCATTACGCTCAGAATGGCTGAGTTGGGGTAGCAAGGGTTTTTCTGAGCATTCATTTGAGCATTCAGTTTAAACAACCTATCACTTGCGTTGGGGTTGGGATTCAGAATTGTTGCGCCATTTTTCTGTTACAGGTCACTGAATTCTCAAAGGACAAATATGTTACAAAAAGTGAAGAGAGACCGGCGATCGCCCTGCCTCTTTTGCCCTCATTAAAAAGCTGCACAACTCCATCGTCATGAAGCAAAAAATTATCGATCTGTTTGATGAATACACCCATACTGCTTTGCCTCGACGTATTTTTTTCAAACGGCTTGTCGCCTTAGCCGGAAGTACGGCTGCTGCAACAGCATTGCTGCCGCTGTTGGAAAATAATTATGCTAAGTCGGCTATGGTTGACGAAAAAGATCCTCAACTCACCACCGAATTTCTGTCCTACCCAGGTGCGGGTGGAAACATGAAAGGCTACTTGGCTAAACCTAAAGACATGCCGGGTGAACTTCCTGCGGTGATTGTCATCCACGAAAACCGAGGGCTGAACGCTCATATTCAAGATGTTGCTCGACGAGCCGCTTTGGCAGGCTACGTGGCTTTAGCTCCAGATTTCCTTTCTCCAGTAGGAGGTACGCCTGACAATGAAGATCAGGCTCGGACAATGATTAGCGCTTTAGATAGCCAGCAAACTTTAAGCAACTTAAAATCAACTCTAGCGTTCCTGCAAAATCGACCTGATACTACGAGCAAGGTTGGCTGTGTCGGTTTTTGCTGGGGAGGCGCAATGACAAACCAACTGGCAGTCAGCGCTCCTAATCTGGGAGCCGCGATCGCGTTTTACGGTTCTGTCCCTCCAGCCGAGGCAGTTCCTAATATACAATCGCCGTTACTGCTCCACTATGCTGGACTAGATGAACGAATTAACCAGGAGATTTCTGGCTATGAAACAGCCCTAAGAACGGCAGGAAAAGACTACACAATCTCCATGTATAGCGGTGTCAACCATTCCTTTCATAACGATACCAACGAGGCTCGCTATGATGCAGAAGCAGCCAAGCTAGCTTGGGAGAGATCGATGACATTTTTTGACTACTACTTAAAAGCCTAATTCGTTAGCGACCCCTGGAAGCATAATCTACTCAAAGCCCCTTTCCTTCAGGAGAGGGGTTGGGGAGAGGTCTACCTCACTGTATCGCTGACTTAACCTAACCTACTGGATAAAATCTCTAACTTTACTATTAGCTATTCACCATTAGGGGAGTTGCGTGAAAATAAAACCCCAATGGGATGCATTGACTTATCAGCCCCCTAAATCCCCCATTCTGGGGGACTTTAACAGGTTCGGAAGTCCCCCAGAATGGGGGATTTAGGGGGCGGTTCGGGGCGTTATTTAATCGCAACTCCCTAGCCATTTACCATTAGGCAAATAAGACTTGCACCTAGGCTCTACATGAGCTACTGCATCTAATTAGAAGAAAGCAAGGTCGCAATGACTTCAATGAGATGATCCGATTCAACTGGTTTTGAAATGTGTCGTTGAAAGCCCGCTGAAACAGCTTGTTGGTGATTAATTTCTCCTGCAAAGGCTGTCAACGCGATCGCTGGAATTTGTCCGTTCTGATCGGGAGGTAGCTTTCTAATCAGTTGCATCAACATATAACCGTCCATTTCAGGCATTCCAATATCGCTCAGTAACAGGTCGGGGCTAGACTCAGCTAGAGCGAGCAGGGCATCCGCAGCAGAAGCGACAGCTGTTACCTTCGCTCCGGCTTGTCCCAGTAAAAAAGCAACAAAGTCTCGGGTATCAGCTTCATCATCGACTACTAAAATATTGATGTTACTCAGGTCACAAGATCGTTCAGATGAACGTTCATGATTTAGGTTTACAGGTTGAGTTGGCATGAGCGGTAGCCGTACTGTAAAGGTTGCACCTAGTCCCTCACCTAAACTCTCTGCTTTAACAGTTCCGCCGTGCAGTTCCACTAGATGACGCACGATCGCCAGACCCAAACCGAGTCCACCGAATTTTCGGGTTGTAGCGCCATCTGCTTGGCGAAAGTAGTCAAAGACATGGGGCAGGAAGTTGGGATGAATTCCTCTTCCTGTATCGCTAATTGTGATTTGAGCTTGTTCATCAAACTGTTCCAGGCGAAGCGTTACTTTTCCTCCCTGTAAGCTGAACTTAACTGCATTAGAAAGAAGATTCCAAATGACTTGCTGCAATCGATTTGAGTCTCCTGATACCAGTCTCACATGCGGGTCAAGAACCACCTCCACCTGGATCATTTTTGCTTCAGCCGATAATCGCACCGTTTCCATTGCGGCTTGAATCGTGTCTACCAGATCAACCGGATAAGCATTGAGACTGAGCTTTCCTTGCAAAATTCGGGAGACATCTAATAAATCTTCAATCAGTTCTGATTGAAGCTTAGCATTGCGTTCAATCGTTGCTAAAGCTTGAGCAGTCTTAGATTCATCTAACTTGCCTCTTCGCAATAGCTTTGCCCATCCCAAAATTGGGTTAAGTGGCGTTCGTAGCTCGTGGGAAAGTACGGCTAAAAATTCATCTTTAATTCGGTTAGCGGCTTCAGCCTGATTGCGCGCCGTTTGTTCTGCTTCGTAGAGATTTGTACGCGCGATCGCCTGGGCACACTGCTGCGCCAGCGACAAAATAAAAGCTTGATCTTCTGCCTCCAGCAGTTGAGGTTCGCTAAACCCAAAGGAAATCCCACCTAATGCCCGACCTTCTACTTTTAAGGGAATCGAGATCCAAGCACCGATATCATGCTGCTCGTAGCTTTCCCTAAGATGAGGATAACGGATGATTCGTTCTGCTGAAGACTCTGCCCAAATGGGCTGCCCAGTCCGTACTGCCTCTGCTAGAGGCACTGGGGCATCAAGGGAAAACCGATGCCAGCCATTGATCTGTTCTGCCTCATACCCTAGCGTTCGGACAATTTCTAATTCGGAGTTAGCCTCATTAAGTAGCGCTACCAGTGCAAAGTTTGCTCCCAATGCAGCAATGCCCTGATCGACAATCACATCTGCTACTTGAGTAGGCGTAAGCGAGTCGGATAAGGCAGCAGTCACTAGTTGAAGCCGAGAGAGCCGCGCGGCTGACTGCTCGGCAGCCTGTTGAGCGTGCTGTGCCCCCTGATAAAGTCGGGCATTGTCGAGGGCGATCGCGGCACGATGGGCGATGCGTTCTGCCAGAATGAGGTCTGCCCTGGTGTAGTGACGATTTGACTCTGCGGTAACAAACGAAATTGCCCCTAGAATTTGTCCTCGGGCAATTAGCGGTGAAATGATGCAAGACTTTAAGCCTAGCTCACGGATAATTTTCAGGTGGTCGGCATCTTGAGTGATAAGGGCGATCGCTGCATCTGAAATTTCAGCCGCAAATTCGGCTTGCCCAGTTCGTAAAACCTTTGCAATTCCCTCTGCATCATCAATCTGCTTAGGATAACGTTGATGAAGTTCCCAGCCTAACTTCACTTTCTCCGGATCTCGGTGCGCCACCCCTACCCGATGAATCTCGCCGTTGGATTCTAATAAATCAATGGCGCACCAATCTGCAAAAAATGGCACAACTAAATTAGCAACGCTCGCCAAAGTTTGTTCATAGTTCAACGACGAAGCTAGCACAGTTGTGACTTTCACCAAAAACGCCGATCGCTGCTGGTCGGCTTCGGCTTCTAACCGAGCGGTTTGCTCACGAATTAGCTGGGCACGTTCAGCTTCTGCCTGTTTACGCTCAGTAATATCTTTGTTAATACCAATGAAAAAGATCGGATTTCCGTCTTTATCATGAACCAGTTTTGCAGTCGTTTCAATAGGTACTTCCGAGCCATCTTTTCGTTGACAAGGCACTTCACCGCAAAACTCTCCACTGTCTTCAATAGACTGAATCATTTCAGCCGTCATGATCGGTGAAATATCAGGATGATGCAAAAAGCTAACGGGCTGACCGATCGCTTCGGCTGCCGTGTAGCCAAAGATTTGCTCGGCGTTGCCTAGCCAACGTTGAATCTTACCTTCCAAATCAGTTAACAAAATTGCGTCGGGCATTTGCTGCAATGCAACATCTGAAATGAGCAGTTCGGCTTCGTTTTGTTTGCGTTTGGTAATATCGTGCATAACGACAACTGCACCTTGTTTATTACCTTGAGCATCGACGATCGCTTGTCCACTGGCTAATAGCGTTCGTGGCGTTCCTTGTTTTGGTACAATCATCATCTCAGTCTTATCCACTACCTGTCCCTGTAATGCTCGGAACAGAGGGATATTTTCTTTGAACATCCGCGTTTTGCCGCCGGGCAGGTACAGGTCATAGTAATCTGCCCATTGCTCTGGGGGCAAGGGTTGTTCGGGGAGTCCATGAAATTCTCGGGCAGAGCGATTGAACAAGGTTAGAATACCATCGGCATCACAGGCGACAATACCTGCCTGCACGTTATCGAGCAATGCTTTAAGCAACTCTTGCTCCGTTTCGAGGGTTGCTTTAGCTTGCTGTCGTTCAACCACTTCAACACGAAGTAATTCATTCGTTTTAGATAACTCGATCGTGCGCTGTTCTACCAGACTTTGTAACTCGTCTTGCGCTTGCTGTCTTGCCTTCTCAGTTTGCTGTCGCTCTAGTTCAGTGGCAATTCGCAGGGAAAAGATCGTGAGCAATGATTCTGCAATCTGGATGTTTTCTAAAGGTTTGCCGTGCATCATGCCGAGCAACCCGATCGCGGTACCATGAGAGTCAAAAATTGGAATGGCGATGTAGCTTTCGACCTGCAAAGGCTCTAAGAGAGGGGCATAGGGAAATGTAGCTTGCACGTCACGAGGATAGCAGCAGAGTTTTTTCTGACGAAGGACTTGCTGGCAGGGCGTACCGTGTAGCGAGTAGGCAAAGTTATCAATAGTTTCACCTTTGGCGCAGACTGCGATCGTGTTCAGCATTTCTGCTTCTGAGTCGGCTACCAGACCAATGTAGGCATAGTCAACTTCTAAAACTTTGGCAAAGTGCTGCACTAACGCATAGAAAAACGCTTCTCCAGTCGCGGCAGCAATCCCTTGGGTTACTTCCAGTAAAGCTGCATCAATGCGGGCAACCTTGCGTGCGGCTAGCCGTAGCTCTAGCTCATCGATCACCATGGCGGCTAAATCAGTCAGGGTGGCAGTTTGCTCAGGAGTCAAAGCATCGCGCGGCTTGGTGTCGAGTAGGCAGAGCGTGCCTAAAGTAAAGCCATCTTCTGTAATGAGTGGCGCACCTGCATAGAAACGCAGCCCTGGCTCACTTTGCACAAAGGGATTACATACCAGCCGATTATCCTGCCGGGTGTCAGGAATGACTAAAACATCGTCGTAGAGTAAGGCGAAGCTACAAATGGTTGTATCTCGCTCTACCTCAGACACGTCAAAGCCATAGCAAGACTTAAACCAACCTCTGGTTTCATCGACCAGCGAAATCAGGACGATCGGGACATCGAACAGGCGAGCTGCTAAGGCTGTCAGGCGATCGAAGGCGGCTTCGGGCGGCGTATCAAGGATGTTGTAGCGCCGCAGGGCTTTCAGTCGCTCTGTCTCGTTGGCAGGCAGAGGAACGGAGGTGACAGGCGGTTGCGGCAGATCTTCAGGCATAGAAGGTTGTGCTTAGGAACTTGAGAAAAATAGAGTAAAGTGACAATTGCCCGATTGAGTTTAGGGAATTAGTAGGCTGCTAATAGCCTGATCGTATCAACCAATTGGGTTGGATCGACGGGTTTAGACAAATGTCGTTGAAACCCAGCAGCAAGTGCCTGTCGATGATCAATTTCTCCGGCATATGCTGTTAGCGCGATCGCCGGAATTTTCTCGTTCTGTGGTAGCCTGCGAATCTGTTTAATTAACATATAGCCATCCATTTCGGGCATTCCAATATCACTCACTAACACGTTAGGCTGGGCTTGGGCAAAAGCGCCTAAAGCTGCGATCGCCGATGGCATTGAGATTACTGTAGCGCCAGCTTGCTCTAAGATAAAGGTAATTAGTTCTAGCGAATCGATTTCATCATCAACTAGCAGAATCCGAATTCCTGTTAGCGACGTTAACGAATCGAACTCGCAGGAAGGACTGTTTGACGCATCAAGGTGCTCATGCTTCGTTTGAATGAGCGGTAAGGTTACGGTGAACGTTGCACCCTGATTTTCGCCAGGACTATCGGCGCGCACGGTTCCCCCATGCAGTTCGACTAAATGACGCACGATCGCCAACCCTAACCCTAGTCCACCGAAAGTACGCGTTGTACTGCCGTCTGCCTGCCGAAAGTACTCAAAGACGTAGGGCAAAAAGGTATCGGGAATGCCTCTACCTGTGTCGCTCACTTGAATTTGCACCTGCGATTCAATGCGTTCTGACCGTATGCTAACGCTCCCCCCCGTTGACGTAAATTTAATAGCATTTGAAAGGAGATTCCAAACGACTTGCTGAAGCCGTGCTGAGTCCCCTAAAACTTGTTCAGTTGCATTAAAGTGAGTTTCAAGTTGAATTGACTTCGCTTCCGCCGACAATTGCACAGTTTCGAGGGCAGCATTCAGGGTTGCCGTTAAATCAACAGGAGACATCTTAAGGCTAAGCTTTCCTTGCAAAATGCGAGAGACATCAAGCAAGTCTTCTATCAACTGAGTTTGTAGTTTAGCGTTGCGCTCGATCGTCTCTAAGGCATGGGCTGTTTTAGTAGCGTCTAAATTGCCGCGTCGCAACAGCTTAGACCATCCCAAAATCGGATTCAACGGCGTTCGTAATTCATGAGACAATACGGCTAAAAATTCATCTTTAATCCGGTTTGCAGACTCAGCTTGCTCTCGTGCTTCTTGTTCCCGCGCAAGTAGCTGTTCGCGTTCAAATTCAGCGCGTTTACGATCGCTAATATCATTAATAAGTGCCACAAATCCTTGAACGGTACCGCAATCGTCCAATCGAGGCACATAGGTCACACTCACATCACGAGTTTTTTCATCGACAGTAGCGACGTAAGTCTCAAAGGTAACCTGCTCTCCCTTCAACACCTGTTCTACATAGGGACGAATGATATCGTAACCCGTTTTCCCCAATACCTCCCATAAACACTTGCCATAAACCTCGCTAGCCGGGTGCCCAAACCATTCTTCGTAACCTCGATTGTTAAATCGATAGCGTTGCTCTCGATCGACAAAAGAAATTAGGGCAGGCACACTATTAGTCACTAAACGCAGTTCGGCTTCGCGTTGCCGAAGGATTTCTTCAATTTGTTTTTGCTCAGTAATATCTGCTAGTGCGCCCGGAAAAGCGATCGCTGTGCCATCAGCGTCATACTCAACCCGACCCCGTGCGGTCACCCATCGTTCTTCACCACTGGCGGTACAAACGCGATATTCAGATGTAAAGTTCTCGCCTGTTTCGATCGATCGATCAGTTGATGCGACAACGCGATCGCGATCGTCTGGGTGAATCGAATTAACAAACGCCTCAACGGGTAATCCGTTGATTGCCTGTTCAGGAGCGATTCCAAACAAGTGAGCAAATCCAGCATTGACGAAAAGCTGATTTTCTAAAATTTTCCAGCGCCAAGTGTATATCGCGCCTGCTTCTAAAGCAGATTCCAGTTGGCTCTGAGCATTCTGTAGAGATTCTTCACTGTGCTTGCGATCGCTAATGTCGATCGACACGCCTAAAATTTGGCGCGGTAGGTTTTCTGCGGTTCGACTAAACACAACGCTTCGAGAATACATCCAACGCCATTCGCCGTTAGCATGGCGAGCCTGATACTCAAGCCCTAAAACTGCCCCTTCAGGTGCCGAACGAAATGCCTCGAAGTGATCTGCGACATGTCCTAAATCGTTAGGGTGAATAATCGTTGGAACGATGTTTATTCCCATTGCTTGAATTTGCTCAGTGGTGTAGCCCAACAGGTCAGTAATCTGGCGGTTAAAATACACATTTCGCTGTTCTAGCAAGTCATGCACAAACAAAATGCCAGGCATTGTTTCTGCAACTTGTTGGTTAAAGTGCTGAGTCTCACGAAGCTGGGCTTCAGTTCGTCTGCGATCGGTGATATTTTCAAACGATAACCCTAAACATTGATTGGGAAGTGGAAACGCTTTCAAGCTGTAAATGCCTGCGGTAATGCCGTCTTCTTGGTAAGGAACCTCGCCTAAGTCTAGGGCTTCTCCGGTGCGAACGACCGTCATATATTGCTGTACTAGCGATGTTTGTATCAGCATTGGGAAAGTTTCAGCCATACTCATGCCAATGAGGGGCTCAAAATTAATACCCGTTGCTGCCGATGCCATTGGATTGGCAATGAGTAAGCGAAAAGAACCTGGATCGTTAGAGTCTTCGAGTTGCCACACCACCATCCCTACCTGGGTATTCCGAACCACATCCGCGTAAAGCTGCAACCGCTCTTCAGCCTGCTTGCGATCGGTAATATCGCGCTGAGTTCCCCAAGCTCGCAGCAGCTTTTCATCTTCAACAACTCCTACCAAATTGTTTAAAAAGATTTTTGAATTGCCTTGCTGATCAACTCCATAAGATTCTGCATCTACAAGGCGATAGTCCGAGCCGATAAAGGCTCGTAGATATTCGATGTTCTTAAGATTTGACTGCACCAAAAAATCTCCTAGCCTCGCTCCAATGAGTTCTTCAGGTGAAGCAACGCCATACATTTGTGCCATTGTTTGATTACATTCTGATAGATAGCCGTACTGATAAAATTGCTGAATTTGCTCGTCTTCAGGACTACTGATTGGTAGCGGCTCTTCAATTTCAAAGCACCAAATCGCTTCTGAACTCTGTTCAACAAATGCTCGGTAACGCTCTTCACTGCGTCGCTCTTGTTGAGCAGTGGTCTGCCGCAATTGAGCTAATTTTAAGGTTGACTGCACCCGTGCTATCAATTCACGCGCTGAGAAAGGCTTAATCACATAATCATCGGCTCCAGCTTCTAGTGCTTCAACCCGTGATTCTTCGGCTGCTCGCGCGGACAACAAGACGACAGGCAGATCTTGGGTTTGAGGATCAGATCTTAATTCTTGCAGAAGCTCAAAACCATTAAGTTTTGGCATCATGACATCAGTGAGAACTAAATCGGGCAAAGGTTTTTTGGTTTTGCCGTTGAGTGATGCTCTGATCAAACAGAGGGCGGCAGTCCCATCAGCAACCGCTTCAACCTCATAAGATTGGCTCAAGAGTCGCTTGACATACTCGCGCATGTCGGCGTTGTCATCTGCGAGAAGAATGCGACCCTGTGGCTGCAATGCCGGAGCAGGAGTTTCAGAGGCATCCAGGTTTAGATATTTACGGGTGTCCACATCTTCTTCCGCAATCCAACGAGAGGCTTCTTGAACAAATGGAGCTACCCCTAAAGCTGTTGATTGCAACGTCCGATCGCTTTGAATACGTTCTGGAGGCAGGTGAGCAGAACCTAACGGGATGGCGATCGTAAATGTTGTGCCTTGTTCTACCACGCTAGTAACGCTAACTGTACCGCCATGCAGCTTGACTAGCTCTTGTACGAGCGATAACCCAATTCCTGAACCTTCATACGTCCGAGAACGAGTGCTCACTACTCGGTGAAATCGTTTAAATAAGTGAGGTAGCTCATGAGATGGAATTCCTACGCCTGTGTCTTGTATCGTCAGCACAACCTGCTGATCGCTGGTTTGTAAGCGAACTGTGATTTCCCCTTCAAACGTAAACTTGAATGCATTTGAGATTAAGTTAAGAACAATTTTTTCCCATAAATCACGATCGACATAAACCCATTCAGGAATAGGCTCACATTCAACGATTAAGTGTAAACCAGCCCGCTCGATCACTGCCCGAAACACACTTGCAAGTTCTGCTGTAAAAGCAGATAAGTCTATGGGTTCATACAACGCTTGATTCCGTCCTACTTCAATGCGGGAGAAATCGAGTAAAGTATTGACCAACTTTAGTAGGCGCAATCCGTTACGATGCACTACCTCTAGCGTCTCTCGCAAGGGATGAGATAATTCGTCGGTCGCGTTAGCCAGGGTGTCTTCAAGAGGGCTAAGCATGAGAGTTAATGGCGTACGAAACTCATGTGAGACATTGCTAAAAAAAGTAGTTTTAGCGTGATTGAGTTCTGCTAATGTCTCTGCTCGTTTACGTTCTTCTTCATAGGCATTGGCATTGGCAAGACTGGCTGAAATCTGAGCCGCAACTAAATCAATCAATCTTCTATAGTTGTCATCGAACAACCGCAATGGGTTCAACCCTACCACCAAGATTCCAGATTGAGCTAGTTGACTCGAGAACGGATCTCCTTCAAAGACAGGCTTTGCGCCCAAAGGTGCGATCAAAGCTTGATGAGGCGATCGCTGCCAGGCCCCCGTCGGTAATTGACCAAACAAGGCTTCTAAATCAGAAACTAGGTAAGCCTGATGCGTTCTGATGATCTCTCCAAAAGACCAAACTGCATCAGAATCGAATGGAACAGATTCGACTGCTGCTGCATGATGGCGATCGATTCCACACGTTCCTGCTAAGGAAAAGCATGATCGATCGAGATCAGCTAGATAAATCATCGCAAACGGCAAATCATAGGGATTGGTTTCTAAACAACTTGCACTCAGCGCACAAACTTCTTCAAAAGTGCGGGCATCAGCGGTTTGGGCAGCGAGTTCTCGCAACAGCATAAGCTGGCGATCGCCCATAATACGCTGCGTGTCGTTAGTGTTAGCACAAATAATACCGCCCGTGTTCCCTTGATCATCAGGCACCGGACTATAGGAGAAGGTGTAATACGTTTCCTCTGGATAGCCATTGCGTTCCATGATCAGTAGCAATGCTTCATCATAAGTTCCCTCATTCTTAAACATTGCAGATTCTGCTCGCGGGCCCACCTGATCCCAAATCTCGCGCCACACCGCAGCAGCCGGTTGACCTAATGCCGCCGGATGTTTTCCGCCCACAATTTCTCGATAAGCATCGTTATAGAGATTAATAAGTTCCTTCCCCCACCAGACAAACATGGGCTGCCGAGAAGTTAACATAATACGAACTGCTGTTTTAAGGCTTTGCGACCATTGCTCTACGGCTCCTAAAGGTGTTCGAGTCCAATCGTGCGATCGCATGAGCGCACCCATCTCACCCCCGCCTGCAAATAAGCTGTTTTCTATCTTTGTCTCCTGCCTAGCCTGCTGATCCTCGGTCATTCTTCCTGCCCTGCCTCTACAAAATACTGAGTCAGAAGCTGCTTGCTTTGATTCTGTACAGCCATTGATGGAGACAAACTTAATTGATTGACAAATGATTGAATCTGCTTCATTGCCAGAGGTGAAGGCTGAATATGTCCATTCTCCCATCGATTAATTGTTTCATAAGAAACTCCCAATGCTGCTGCAAGCTGTACTTGTGTTAGCTGCGTCAACTGCCGAATTTCGTGAATCAGCGTGCTAACAGCAGGTTGTACGAGCCCATTTGTCGGTTTGGAAATTTCCCGTTTAACCAGTTTCATAAGCGTGCTTAATATGGCAAGTGTCATATTAGTTTTCAGCAAAATGAAAGAGAAATCAATCTCTCCTAAGGGGGATTGACTAAATGTCAACCTATCTAAATAGTGATTATTGGAAGGAAAATATAAGTATTATGAATCTAACTAGGTCTATTCCATCTTGGAACATTTTTAGAAAAGGTCAATGTTACAAAACTGCGCAGCGTTGCGATCGCTCTGGTGCTCTTTACCAAGAACCTGTGTGATCTAAGAAGGGCGAAAACTCTGGATCTGACCCTCGTAAAGGAATGCTGCCTTCCACTCGATATCCTTGATGCAACTGGAAGCGAAACAAGCGCTCTGCCCCTTTATAAGCAGTGATTTCAGTCCCTTTCCAAATGACTTCAGCGGTGCCTGTTAGATAGAGCAGACTACCTTGCCCAAAGTTTACAAACAGCAGTCCTGCACGAGGATTTAACTCCAGATTGCCAAAAGTGTTGAAGTGACCATTGCCAGAGAAGTCGGGAATGGTCAAGGTCTGATGATGATCAATGCGCACGAAGCCAGGTTTGCCCCCCCGATGAGAGACATCTACGCCGCTTGCAGCACCTACTGATTCGTCTTGATATGACGTTGCAATGAAGAACGTGTCAGCTGCCGTAATTATGGCTTGTTCCACTGTTCCTAATGTTGTGATCTGATAAACCGATGGACAAAGAGATACTTCATCTGGATCTAATTCAAACCTGCGTGCCTGAATGTATTGAGGACAGTTACCAAAGCTTTGTCTCACTTGTATCTCAAACCCGTCTGGATGAGTTTCTATAACTGTTCCATTAAGGCGATTACGACGACGCGTCTGTAGTTCTATACCGAGTAAACCGATATCAATTCCGTTAGCAAGGGTTGTGACTAAGGGATCTCCAAACAGAGGTTTAGCAATCACTTGCAAAGTGCGATCGCTAGGCGAAGAGAGAAAGCCTGGCTCTCCGACTAAAATAGAAGCCCAAGGGCTGCCGACTGCATCCACAGTGCCCACAATCACATAGGGAAGTTGAGCAAAGAACTGCCGAAACTGTTCAGGAAGATAGTCTCGAATGGCTCGTCGTCCTTGCTGATCCATTCGCTGCTGGATGCCGAGTCGGGCTTGAATGGTCAGTTCGCCGGGGTGAAAAGGAGATGCGCTACCTGACCAGCCTGAATTTACCATTTTATTTTTCTTCCCTTTAAGGAACGTGATGCCTACAGTCCTGCCATAGAAATGTAACCAGGGAGTTGTTTAACGCGATCGATCCAGGTCAACACATGGGGATATAGAGCCAAATCAATCTTGCCATCTTGTGCCAGAGCCACGTAAGGAAAAACAGCAATATCAGCGATCGTGGGATGCTCCAACTCTAACCAGAGGCGATCGCTTAAGCGTTGGTTCAGTTGTGTCAGGATGTGTTCTGCTTTCTGATGCGCCCGTTCAATGTTGATGTTAGATATGCCAAACAAATAATAAAGCCGAGCTTGTTCAGGGCCTTGACGCACTTCTCCGGCTGCAATAGATAACCAGCGAACCACTTGTGCTAACAGTAAAGCATCTAAAGGGAGCCACGAGTCGCCGCCATATTGCCGCGCCAAGTATACCAAAATGGCTTGAGCATCTGCTAATTTGAGGTCGCCATCAACTAACAAAGGCACTTGCCCAAACGAGTTGAGGGCAAGATATTCTGGCGAATTTTGTTCACCTTTCATCAAGTCCACTTTGATCCATTCGTATTCGAGGGTTAACAGTTCTAGCAGCAGTCTGACCTTGTAGCTGTTACCAGACATTGCGTGACCATAGAGTTTGATCATAGAGTTTCTCTTTAAGGTATCCGGTATGTACCGAGCGTTCGGTATGATGAGACTGTACTGAACGTTCGGTATAATTGTCAATAGCTCAATCAAGTTTTTTTATGAGTTTCAAAAGCGATGTCTAAGCAAACCTACGCCCCCACTCTGCTCGACTTATTTCGGCAGTTTGGCTACGATGGCGTTACAGTATCTAAAATTTCCCAGGCAACGGGTTTGGGCAAAGCCAGTCTTTACCATCACTTTCCGGGTGGCAAAGATGAGATGGTAGAAACGGTGTTGATGTCGCTGGAGAAAGGATTAGAGCAGATTGTTTTAGAAGTTGTGCAAAGTGAAGGTAATGCGCTGACGCGGTTGCAGCACATGTGCGATCGCCTCAGTAAGGTATACAATCAGGGGCAAAAACCTTGTGTACTGGCGGCTCTAATGCTGGGTTCAGCAAAGGAGGTCTTTCAAGAGCGAGTGCAAACTCTCCTGCAATTATGGATTAATGCGATCGCTTCAATTTTGGTTGAAGCAGGCATGAATGATGCGATCGCCCGTGAACGGGGAGAGGATGGTGTTATTGCTATTCAAGGTGCCTTAATCCTATCTCAGGGGTTAAACGATCCGACCTCTTTTCAGCGAGTGATGCGACAGTTGCCCCAAACTTTGTGTCATGGTTTGCCCAAGCATAAAACTAGGGCGAAGAAAACGAGAAAGGTTATGTGTGCTCGGATCAGGTTTATCTGCTGATGTTAATCCTGCTGAAGAACTTAGCCTGCTGAAGAACTTAGAAGGATGTACCTGGAGTTGCGAGACAGCCAATGTAGCGAAGATACCTAAAGAGCCATCACTAATAGCTTCGTAATAGGGGCTTCTTTGTATACTGCAAGGGAGCAGAGCGCATTGTGTCAGGCCAGCAATAGTCTTCTAATTTAGTCTCGCCTTGGCGGCAACCCACAAGGCGAACATAGCCCAGGTAGTTGCCCCGATCGGCTTCAAGCGTCCTAATTTCTGCGTCATTATCAGGAGATACGATCTTTTGCCAATCAAGCCATACTTGCCAGCCCTCTGCCATATTGTCGGCTAAGGTTACGTCTAAAATGTGCGTCCGGTTCCAATGTCGTTGCCACCAGACTGCCGAGTGGAGACACCAAAAATCTTGGCTCCAGATTTCTTGAAGATGGTCAGGAACTTGGTCGGCAATTTCCTGCATCAATCCAGCGCCGACGATCGCCACTGTTCCGCCTGGTTTAACAAAATGAGCCAGGTAGTTGAGATACAGATCATCTGTTCCAAAGTAAGGAAATGAGTCGATGCAAACAATCGCATCAAAGAAGCCTTCTGCAAATGGCAGCGATCGGGCATCAGCGCGAAGAGGAAAAACATTGTCCTCGACCCCGGCATCTCGAATTCGCTGGATATTCTCCGAGGCGCTGAGCCATAAGTCGGTTGCCCAAACCTGCACACCAAATTCGCGGTGCAGAAAGATCGAGGAAGCAGCCCGTCCACAGCCGAGGTCTAACACTCGCATACCGGGTTGCAAATCCAGCGCTGTTGTGAGCCACTCGGTCAACCAAAGGGAATTTGCTCCACCGCTGACGCTAGACATTACCCATTCTGGGTGGTATTGCGAAGAGCGTGGGAATCGTTTGGAGACAAGCTGTTGATCTGTATTCATATCAATCTCCTGTGTTGAATTAACCATAATATTAACATCGTGCAGAACGAGGAAGCATAAAGGGTTGTCCTTCTGCGGTAAACGAACCTCGAACCATTAAATACGCATCTTCTAATACGTGAGGTATCGCTTGAGCTTCAACTTCCAAGCGATCGGGACTAAAGTAAAAGGTGATTTCTTTAACGAGGTGAGGAATGTACTTGAGAATCTCTACCAGCGAAATTGAGTGATCAGCAACGATGTCAAATATGCGTAAGCGATCGCTTTCTTGCTCCATCACGACTAATGCATCCAGATCTTCAGCATAATACAGCGATCGGCTAGCTTCGTTAACAAAAAACACGGCTTTCTCAGAGAAAACTCCCACCACATTGGAAACTGGAATGCGCGTATCGAGTAAGCGGTGCAGTAGAGCACGGTCATTCTCATGTTCTAGGTTCAGTACACGGAAGCTATCTTTTCGAGATGATTCTTTACACGCCACTGTGAACATAGATTCTAATGCTATTCGGAAGTTAAAGGGGTAATATAGCTCTGGTTGAGAAGTGGTTAGAACTACCGTTTTGTACCGAGTATCACAATACTCTAGCGCAGCTTCCATGCAGTCCCGATAATGTCCCTGGCGACGAAACTGGGGATGGGTTGCGACTGCGTGGATACCTCCTGCGCGCACCGATTGTCCCATTATCCATAGCGGCAGTTCCAGAACTCCGACATGGGCGATCGCCTTCCCTTCTGCAAATTTCATAAAGGGAACTGATGCCGCCTCCCAGGATGCGCCTAGCTCTCGTCCTATACTGGCAAATTTTTGTAGTTCAATTTCTGGAAAGACGATATCTAGCAAGTCGAAGAGGCGATCGCTCAGACTCTGATCTGCGACGAAAGATCGTTGTAAACTTTGGATCATTTTATTTCACCACATAGGTTCTACTTCAGACATGGCAATCTCTGCTTTCAGTCAGGTTGAAAATCTGAATTAACACTTCTGGACTAAGAGCGACTTCAAGAACTAAAGAGAAATTGCGATAGATGGAGTGGCATCGATCGCTTGTGGACGAGTTGTCCACTGGCAAAGTACTCCAGTTCATCGGCGGTTGACTGCCTTCCTAGCGCCTCGTTGCGCTGAGGATGGCGACCAAAACGAGCAACTACGTCCTGATGCCCACGGGCTTGTGTCGCAGAAAATTCTAGCAGAGCCCGATACTCTTGAGGTGTCTCTTGCGCCAGATCATCTGCTAGCTTAACCGCTAGTTCTAGGTTGGTAAGATCTTCAGAATGTCCTAGAGGCAGCAAGAAGAAGGTCTTCTCCCAAGGAGTTTTGAGATCTGTATAGTGACCTATCTTAATCCCCTCGATCGCCAGTGCACAAGCTTTTGAGTCCTGTGCGAAGGCTTGTGCTGTTCCCTTATAAATCGATCGGGAAAACTGGTCGAGGACGATAATTAGCGCCAGCCGCGATCGGGGTTCACTAGACCAAATGCCAAAATCACCCCGCGCAGCTTGTTCATAAAGGAGTAAAAAATGCTCGTTGATAGCCGCATCTGCACCTCCGCGAAACCACCAGTCCCACCGCCGAACCATTGCTGCTTGATTACCGCTAGGTTGAGTCGGGAACCAGAACTGAAGCACATCTTCAGATCGATCGCCTTCAGATCGATAGTCTTCAGATCGATCGCCTACTTTCTCAATAGGTCGAAATTTTATCGGGTTTGAATCAGGGCTTGAATTAGTAGTTGTCATAATACGTTCTCCTACCTCAGAGGTTGTCTGAGAAGTCTAGGTTGCTATCCAATCCGCCCCCTAAATCCCCCATTTTGGGGGACTTTGAAGAAGGAGTGCTCGGAAGTCCCCCAAAATGGGGGATTTAGGGGGCGAGTGTAAGAATCTTTGATACTTCCCAGACATCCTGTTAAACCTCAGCGGTTTGAAGTTCATGATGAGGGGAGGGAGCAGCATTTAGAATTGCCTTGAGGTTTTCTGGATTCATTGTCATCAGATAAGGCTCCATTAGGCTAGGCGGTAACAACTCTAACAGAACTTCATTTTCGAGCCAGAATTCAATCAGTTCAAAAAAGTCTCCTCGTTGGCAGCGAACAGCACGCCAGCCCTCTCGATTGGCGATCGCATAGATTTCTGTCTCACTGATTGGCACTGCAATGTTGACGTGCGTAGCAGTGTAAACCTCAGCGTCAAGAATAGGTTCAGAGAATAAAACAGGCTCATCGTCTAAACCTGGTTTGAGTACCGTACCCTTAGGCAAAAACTCAAGGGCAGTGCCGCAGGAATCCAGGGCAAGTGCGACGTAACTACCCGAATGATTAGGGAATGGAAACGCCCGTCCCTGCCATAATTCCGCAACGACCTCAGCAGCATGAAGGGGATTGTTAACAGCTAGTGTAATGTGGTGGATCATGTGGAAAATTCCTCCAAAAGTATCGTTCTGAATATCTTTAAGTTAATGGATAAAATCTGGTTCGTCTGTTGGAAAAAGTCGTGTCAAATGCTAGGGAAAATCATGTTTTGCTCAAACATTGTGCTGAAATCAAAAGCTGATGAGATCCCCCTGGTAAGAGCAATAGTATTATTGACATCAAACGCAATGCTCAAGGTTTCATCTACGACGACTAGAACTGATTCTTGCTGGAATTCCTGTTTGTAAGCGTCGATGATTTGGTTGATCGATCGCTCATTTGCTTGCGTGTCTTCAAGAATGAGAGAAACCACATTGCTGGGTTCCCGAATCAGTTGATCTGAACTGTTCAAAAACTGTCCATCTGCATTGTAAACTGTTAAGCCATCCGGGAAACGAGGCGTGACTTCGTTGCGAAGGAACTGGCGAAACTGGCGATCGCTGACCTGTCCTGTTGTGCCAATATTGCGTCCATAATAGAGATCAACCTGAATCAGTTCAGGCGTTGAATCATTATCGATTAAATCTTCCCCCTGCCCAAACCCTACACTAACCGCTTCATTGACGACTTGTAAAACCGAGTCTTGCTGAAACTGATCTTCATAAACATCAATAATTTCGTAGAGTGACTGCTCGTTCTGTTCGGTGTCTTCGAGAATTAATGAAACGACCTGAATAGGTTCTCGTATCAAACGATTTGAGTGAGTTGGAGACGACTCTGTGGCATCATAAACCGTTAAGCCATCAGGAAATCGGGGTGTTACCACATCCTCAAGAAATTGACGGAATTGGCGATCGCTGACCCGTCCTGTTGTGCCAATATTCCGCCCAAAGTATAAATCAACCTGAATCAATTCAGGTGTAGAGTCATTCTCGATCAAATCCTCACCCCGACCTAAACCAACAGCAATATCTTCATTCTCTACCTGCAAAACTGATTCTTGCTGGAACTGCTCTTTGTATGCGGCAATAATGTCGTTGATCGCTTGTTGATTGCTAATTGTATCTTCGTAAACTAATGAGATTACCTGACTAGGTTCTCGAATTAAGTCTCCATCACTGTCCAAAAATTGTCCTTTTGCGTCATATACTATCACCCCAGTCGAGAACCGAGGTGCAACGACATCCCTAAGAAATTGCTGAAATTGTTGTTTTGTAACCCTCCCTGTCGTTCCGATATTGCGTCCAAAGTATAAATCTTGTTGAATCAGCATCGGATCCGATTCAGCGACAGGTAGCGTGGGATAAAACTGCATTAAACTACTCAGGGCAGTGGTCTGAAGTACACTTGTCATAATTTTTTCCTTGAAAGGTGGAATTAAGCAATCTAGTTAAGATAGGAAGGCTGACTGACATCGCTGAGTTGGGGTATGAAAATCCGGTTCTCCTTGCCCTGTTAAGAAAAGGCTAGGGGCTAGGTTGAGTCGGCAATGCAAATAAGATAGATTTCTGTCCAACCCCTCTTTTTTTTCTAAGAGGATATCTGAGAAGTATCAAAGATTCTTACACTCGCCCCCCAACCCCCGATTTTGGGGGACTTCCAAGCCACTTCTTCTTCAAAGTCCCCCAAATGGGGGATTTAGGGGGCGGATTAGATAGCAAACCTAGACTTCTCAGACAACCTCTAAAGCAAAGGGGCTTTGAGCAGATTCGTACTCCTGCTCAACAAAGTCAACTGATATTACTTAGATCAGGTTTAGGAAGAGGATGTTTGAGAAGAGGATGGCTAAAAAATTTCTGAGACGGTGTCGTTAATGATTTGTCTGCCCAGATATTAATCAGCTAAATATTAATTATGGGCAGAACGCTAACGAAGCGGAGACTCTTTATACTTTTCAACCATCCTCAACTGCACTTTTCAAACATCCTCATATTTTCAAACATCTTCACATTCTCAATCCTCACACACCGCTAAGATAAACAGATTCAGGCATGATGTCTATTGGGAAAAGTCGGCAATACCATTGATTAATCTTCTGACTTTTTCCAACAGATTCTGACAGACAAACTTCGCTTTGGGGGTTATGTTCTGAAGAACAGTTTTAGCAGTAAGGCACTTATGTTTTTTACAGCCCGCCCTATAGCAGTAAAATTAGAGGCAGAAGGAAACCCTACCGATGTCTTAAACTCAATGACTCCGGATGAAGCCCTAATTGTTCTAGAAATCCTTCTTCAGCCGAAGTGCCTTAGTGACCTTCAGCAGACGGTATTTTGTCGGGCGTGGGTGGGATTGAGCTACGAAGAGATTTCTGAAGAACTTGCCTATGATCCGGGTTATATTCGAGATGTGGGATCGCAGCTTTGGTCAATGCTGTCTAAAGTTTTGGGAGAGAAAGTAACTAAAAAAAATGTGCACGTTGCTTTAAGACGTTACCAACGAGAGCAGGAATCACAGCAGACGATCGCGCGTGGAGATAGACTAGCGATCGCTTTCTTAGACGACCTTCCAGAGGCTTCACCCTTTCGGCTAGAGTTCCCTAGTGGGGTAGTGGCATTAAACTCACCTTTTTATGTAGAGCGTTCGCCGATTGAAGCACAGACCCTTCGCGAAATCCATAAACCGGGTAGTCTGGTTCGCATCAAAGCCCCCCGACAAATGGGTAAATCTTCCTTTATGCACCGGATTCTGGCACACGCAAAGCAAAGCGGATTACAGACTGCAACGCTAAATTTGCAAAGAGCGGATAGTAGTGTATTAGGCTCTTTAGATAAGTTTTTGCGCTGGATCTGTGCCAATATTGCCCAGCAGCTTGATTTGGCTCCTATTTTAGATGACTACTGGAATTTGGAAATGGGCAGTAAGATGAGTTGCACCCTCTACTTTCAGCGGTACTTGCTAGAGGCGATCGATACTGCTCTAGTTCTGGCTTTTGATGAAGTAAATCGATTGTTTGAGTATCCTGACTTAGCGCTGGATTTTTTACCCTTGTTACGCTCCTGGTATGAGGATGCATCAGAGTTTGCGATTTGGCAGAAATTGCGGCTGGTGGTGGTGCATTCGACCGAGGCATATATTCCGCTCAATATTAATCAGTCGCCTTTCAATGTCGGACTCCCTATTCGGCTGCCCGAATTTACGTTGGAGCAGGTGCAGGATTTAGCGTTGCGGCATGGGCTAAATTGGGCAAAGACGGCAGCAGGCGTACAAGATTTGCGATCGCTCTTAGAAATGATTGGCGGGCATCCCTATTTGGTCCGCTTGGCGCTGTATGCGCTACGGCAGCAGATGAGCCTGGAACAACTGTTGCAGGAAGCCCCAACTACGGCAGGAATTTATGGTGAACATTTACGGCATCATTTAAATCATTTGCATGAGCATCCTGAATTGGCGATCGCCCTTCAGCAAATTCTCTCTGCAACACCCGGACAGTTAGAAGCAATGACGCTCTATAAACTAGAAAGCCTGGGTTTGATTAAGTTTCAAGGCAACCAGGCAATCCTTAGTCGCGAGTTGTATCGCCTATATTTTCAGAACCAGCTTATTTAATGATTGAATCAAAAGTAAAGATCGAATCAGGGAAGAGAAATGTCTGAACTACCCCCGTTCTATGAATATCAAGTTGGCGGAACCCTCAAGAGCGATTCGCCAACCTATGTCGAACGGCAGGCAGATACAGACCTGTACCAGGCGCTACTCCGGGGAGAATTGTGTTCGGTTTTCAGTTCGCGACAAATGGGTAAATCGAGCTTGCGGCTGCGGGTAAAACGTCGTTTGCAAAAATTAGCTAGACCGTGTGTTTCAATAGATATGACCCGAATTGGTAGTAAAAATATTACGCCTGAGCAATGGTATTTAGGGCTGGTAGTAGATTTGGTGCGAGGGTTTGGGTTAGATTCATTTAACGCGGTTGCTTGGTGGCGTGAACGGCAGTATCTTTCGTTAATTCAACGCTTCAGTCAGTTCATTGAAACTGTGCTTTTGGTGCAGGTGCCAGGTGAACAGATTTTTATTTTCATTGACGAAATTGATAGTGTGCTGAGTCTTGATTTTTCAGTCGAAGACTTTTTTGCGCTGATTCGGTACTGCTATAACCAGCGGGTAGAAAACCCTAATTATCAGCGTTTAAATTGGGTCTTATTAGGAGTAGCGACTCCTTCAACTTTAATACAAAATCCATTCCTAACTCCTTTTAATGTAGGGCGAATTATTGCCTTGCAGGGATTTCAACTGGCGGAAGTGCAACCGTTGATTGATGGGTTAGAAGGTAAAGTTAGCCATCCCCAAACGGTGTTACAAGAAATTTTAGATTGGACAGGGGGGCAGCCTTTTTTGACCCAAAAGCTTTGTCGTTTAGTAGCAGAGCGACAGGGGTTAGAGCAGGCGAGATCGCAGCAAGGACAAGGAACTCAGGAGTCGATCGACTGTCGCCTCGATCAACAATTGCCGATCGCCAACCCTCATTTAATTCAGTTTTTTTATGACTTATCTACAGTTGCGATCGAGAAACTGGTGCGATCGCACATCCTTGAAAATTGGGAGGCGCAAGATGAACCTGAGCATTTACGAACAATTCGCGATCGCTTACTTAAAAATAGCCATCGGCAAGAATTATTAGAACTTTGTCTCAGAATAGTGCAAGGCGAGAAAATTCCAACCCACGACTCTAGTGTTCAGCGCGAGCTATTCCTATCTGGGTTAATTATTCCTAACCAAGGACAACTTCAAGTTGCTAATCGGATTTATCAAGAAGTGTTTCATCCAGACTACATCAAACAATACCTTCTGGTTCCTGAATCTGTTTCATCCACCGGTTCTTCTCTCCATTCAAGCTTTACTCTGAGTCACGAACTCCGCACTCCTCTCAATGCCATCTTGGGCTTTACCCAACGGATGCTGCGCGATCCTGCTCTAACCCCTACTCAACAAGAATCTCTCGCTATCATTAACCAGAGTGGCGAACAACTCCTCCTCCTAATTAACCGTCTTCTCCTACCAGAGTCCCCTGCTCCAGCCTCTCTGCCTCCAGAACTTCCTCTCCTGACCTCTCCCATGGATGCGCTGATGCAGATGCCACCTGAGTGGATTAATCAACTGCATCAAGCGGCTCTTCGTACCGATGAATTCCAAATTTTAAAACTGATTGAGCAAGTTCCGTCTAGTCAGCAGCCCATGGCGATCGCGCTAACTGATTGGATCAAGAATTTTCGCTGCGACAAGATTTTGGATTTAACTTCTCCCTACTTCTAACTGCCTGCCCTATAAATAAAAATGATAAAAAAGTCATGAAAACCCGTCTCTCTCGTCGCTTATTTCGAGCCCTTCGTCAATTCCCGATCGCCTTAGGGCTAATGCTATTCCTGTTGACAGCCCTCACTTGCTGTAACCTTTCGCGCTCTCCGTCTATTGAAGCGACAGCCCCTACCCCAGCGGGACTGCGCATTTATTGGCGACGAGGACTGTTTCCAGAAGAAGATCAGGCATTACAACAGGCGATCGCTGCCTGGGAGCGCCAAAGCTCGATCCCCGTCAAACTCTCATTGCTCAGCCCCGATGATGTCTTAAACCAAGCTGTTATTGCGCTCGAAAATGGCGATCCGCCTGATATTGTGTTCGCCCATCGTGCCGACTATACTCTGGAGCCTCGGTGGGCATTAGAGGATAAACTTGCTGATGTATCTGATGTAGTTGCAACGGTCAAAAATCAGTACAGTCAGTTGGCGCTAGATTCTGCCTACCTGTACAACAAAGCTGAGCAAAAGAAAAGCTTTTATGGAGTGCCCATTGAGATTCAGGCTTTGCATATTCACTATTGGCGCGATCATCTTGCCCAGTTGGGTTTGAGTGATGATAGTGTCCCTAACGATTGGGACGAGTTTTGGCAATTTTGGCAACAAGCTCAAACTCGGCTCCGTCAACTTGGAGAATCTAAAATTTACGGACTGGGATTAACGCTCTCCCCTGCATCCAGTGATTTATTTGTTTTATTTGAGCAAATTCTAGAGGCATACAACATTGAAGTATTAAATGCACAAGGACAGTTACGGCTGAACGAACCCCAAGTGCGTCAAGGAATTATCACAGCGATGAAATGGTTAACTCAGCTTTATCAAGATAAATACATACCGCCAGAGTCGTTAAATTGGGTTGATTCGGATAACAACGTTAACTTCTTAAATCACAACATGTTGATGACCGCAAATCCTAGTCTATCAATTCCTGTATCTCAACGGGATGATACCGATCTCTACTTTAAAAGAATTGCCACCCGTGAATTTCCTAAAAAACCTGACGGAGAACAAATGCGAACCTTGATTTCGGTCAAGCAAGCGCTAATCTTTAAGAATGCCAAAAACATCAAGGCTGCAAAAGCGTTTTTAACCTATTTTGTTGAACCCGATCGCCTCAACGCCTATCTAATTAACTCACGAGGACGCTCATTCCCAACCATGCCTAGTTCGCTTAAAGATTCCTTCTGGCAAAGCTCTGCCGACCCCCATATTTCCAAAGCCGTTAAGCAACTTCAAGGTCAAACCCGTCTCTTTTACCATATTCTTAATCCAGCCTATTCTCAGGTTCAGGAAGAGAGCGTCTGGGGGCAAGCTCTTCAACAGATCATCGTAAACGGTAGATCTCCTGAGGCTGCTGTGGATGAAGCGATCGCCCGCATCCAAAAAATATTTGATGAATGGCAAAACATCTCATAAATCTGTCTCTCATCAACCCTTTCAAAACTATGCAATTCTGGAAACGCAGCCTTATTGTTCAAATAGTCGGATACTTTTTAATTCTGTCTTTCGTAACAGTAAGCGCCATTTGCTGCGTTGCATTTCTCCAATCTCGGGCAGCCCTTAAAACCTCAATTATCAAACAACTTTATTTAACCGCTAACCTCAAAGAAGATGAACTCAATCGCTGGGTGGCAGACCAAGGCGAAGAAGTCAGAACCTTGATAAAAACGCCAGAAGTTCAAGCCTTTGCACCTCTGCTAATCCAGAGTGATCGACAAAATGAGTCAACCGCACAAACAGAAGCCTACCAGCGACTTTCAGGACTGTTAACGGCGATCGATAGCCAGCATTCTAGCCTTGACGAAATTCTGATTTTAACGAAAGGCAGCAAGGTAGTACTTTCTACCAAGAAATCTAATGAAGGCTCCTACGAACCGCTAGTTCAATATAGCTATCTGCCTAAAACTCAGGAGTTTCAGTTTTCCCCCAACTTCTACCCCGCCCCTACAACTGGCGAACCCCGCATGACATTTGCTACTCCCATTGAAGGTGCAACAGGTCAGCAAATAGGTATACTAGCCCTTCATCTTAATCTCAGCCGCATTGATGAAATTTTGCGTAAACGTCCAGGATTAGGAAAAACAGGCGAAACTTATTTAGTGGGTAACACTCTACCTAACCAAGGCGGCAACTTAAAAAGCTATAACATTTTCATTTCTAAAACTCCCTCTCACCAGCCTGCCGATCGCGATGTTTATAGCCAAGGGATTGCCCTAGCATCGCAGGGACTTGCGGGTAGCGGGGTTTATTGGAACTATCGCGGGGAAGAGGTGCTGGGGGTGTATCGCTGGTTAGAGAATCATGATCTAGCTCTGTTAGTCGAAATGACGACTCAGGAAGCCTTTGCGCCTGCGCGACAGCTTGCTCAAACCATTTTTACCACAGGATTAGGGTTGGTGGGTCTGTTGGCGATCGTTGTTTACTATGGCACCCAGCGGATTGCCCACCCCATTTTAGCAATCACTCAAACCGCAACGCAGGTCGCAGCAGGGAATTTAGCCTCCACGGCTCCAGTGCTCACTGAGAATGAAATCGGTATTTTGGCAAGAGCATTCAATCAAATGATTGAACAGCTGCGAATGCTTTATACACAGCTAGAGATAAAGGTTGAAGAACGAACTGAAGAACTCAGACAATCTCGACAATTTTTGGATAGCATTATCAATAGTTTACCGCTGGCACTATATGTTAAAGATGCAAGACAAAATTTTCGGTATGTCCTGGTGAGTCGAAACTCTGAACACATTTTAGGATTTTCGCCAGAAACGGCGATCGGGCGTAATGATCAGGAGCTAATTTCTTCTGAACAGGCTGCTTACCATCTGCAAGAAGATATTGCTACTTTGCAGCACAGCGGTTTAGTAGAACTACCGGAACACTGGATTGAGCGAGAACCTGGACATCGGATTATGGTGAGAGGCTGGAAGCTACCTTTGTTTGATGCACAAGGAAAACCTAGTCATATTTTGGGTATCTCTGAAGATGTGACCGATCGCAAACAGCAGGAACAAGCATTGCGTTTGTTTTTAGAAGGAACAGCGGCAAAAACAGGAGATGTTTTCTTTAATACTTGCGTATCTTATTTGGCTGAAATATTGCGGGTACGCTATGCGTTTGTCACTGAGTTTGTTGAGGATTCTGAGACTAGCGATCGCCACAGGGTTCACACCCTCGCATTTTGGCAAGGAGTTGCCCAAGGAGAAAACTTTGAGTACTCGATTCAAGACACACCTTGTGAGGCAGTGCTGAATGGAGAGCTATATTCTTGTCCTACCAATCTACTCACTTTATTTCCTCAACTACTGGATAAGATGGCGATCGCGGCTGTCAGCTATCTGGGTGTTCCTCTAACCCACTCATCAGGAAAAATCTTGGGACATCTAGCCGTTTTAGACGTAAAACCAATGGAGGAAGATCCGAGTCGAGAACTGATCTTGAAAATTTTCGCAGCCCGTACTGGGGCTGAGTTAGAGCGTAAGCAGGTAGAAGCCTCGCTGCTCTTAGCCAAAGATGCTGCTGAAGCGGCAAATCGTGCTAAGAGCGCTTTTTTGGCGAACATGAGTCACGAGCTACGAACGCCACTCAACACGATCTTGGGATTCTCTCAACTGATGGAAAGAGATGTCCTTCTGACCACTAGTCAGAAAGAGTTTTTAGCAACCATCAACCAAAGTGGAGAACACTTATTAAACTTAATTAATGACGTTTTAGAAATGTCTAAAATTGAGGCAGGTCGGATTGCCTTAAACCCAACGACGTTTGATCTGCGTTTCCTGCTCCATACGCTCAAGGAAATGTTTCAAGTTCGAGTTAAAGCTAAGAGTCTATCATTGGAGTTTAGATTAGCTAACAATTTGCCACACCATGTTTTAGCAGACGAGGGAAAACTTCGTCAGGTACTCATTAACTTATTAGAAAACGCAGTAAAATTTACCCAAATTGGACATATTCAGGTGCAGGTGACCACGACCTCGCCACACCTTACGCCCAGCCTTCCTAAACTTCGCTTTGAAGTTCATGATACGGGTTGTGGCATTGCCGCTGAAGATCTAGGACAATTATTTCAACCCTTTTCGCAGCCGTTCACTAGCTCTCAAATGGGTCAGGGCACGGGGTTGGGGTTGGCAATTAGTCGTCAGTTTGTGCGTTTAATGGGGGGAGATATGGGGGTTATGAGTCAAGTCAATGAGGGCACAACCTTCTGGTTTGATATTCCTGCTGTGTCTGCAAGTCCGTTAGAAATATCACCGATCTTGCCAGATAAACGAGTTTTACGAATTGCGCCCCATCAACCTAATTACCGGCTTTTGATAGTAGATGACCGACAAGAAAATCGGGAATTAATGGTGCGGTTATTAGACATGGTAGGCTTTGAAACGACTACAGCAGCGAATGGCGAAGAAGCGATCGCCCAGTGGCAAGCTTGGCAGCCCCACCTCATTTGGATGGACATGCGAATGCCTGTCATGGATGGCTACGAGGCAGCCAGACGCATTCGCGCCCAAGATCATACTCACACGACAAAAATTATTGCTCTGACTGCCAGCGCCTTTGAAGAACAACAAGTGAGTATCTTGGCAGCAGGCTGCGATGATTTAGTCTGCAAACCCTATAAAGAATCCCTTATTTTTGAAAAAATCACCCAGCATTTAGGGACTCAATATCTCTACGCTGAACCTCTAATGAACTTGCTACAAAATTCTATTGCTCCGAAGGATCTGACTTCAGACCTGTTGAGTATGATGCCGATAGAATGGATGGCTCAGATGTATCAAGCGGCACTCCGAACCGATGAACAGATGATCTTTAAGCTGATTCAACAAATTCCATCTTCTAATCAAGCGATCGCCGATGCCCTAATGGATCTGGTGCATAACTTTCGCTGTGACAAACTGATGGATTTAACCCAACCCTTCTTACCCACGAACTTTTCCAATGAACCGTAGCCCAGCCCAACCCCATCGGGGTAATATTTTGCTTGTAGATGATACGCCCAATAACCTTCGTCTTCTATCGGCAATGTTGACCGAGCAGGGATATGAGGTGCGTCGAGTGGTGAATGGTCAAATGGCACTGAAAACAGCCCAAGCGAACCCACCAGATTTGATGCTTTTGGATATTAAAATGCCAGACATGAATGGTTACGAAGTCTGCCAACGCTTAAAGGCAGATGTAGAAACACGAGATATTCCGGTGATTTTTATCAGTGCTTTAGATGAGGTGCTGGATAAGATGAAAGCCTTTGCGGTAGGCGGAGTAGATTACATTACCAAACCTTTTAGCGAAGAAGAGGTGTTTGCACGAGTTGAAAATATTTTAACCATTCGTAAGTTGCAGCAGCAGCTTAAGCAACTTGAAGTGAGACAGGCAAAGAGTGAGGCAAACTATCAAAGCTTGTTTAAAATTTGGGGACTTTGTTTAGTACAAATGACGGATGGAGTTGAAGAAATGCGAATACAAGATGAATCAGATAGGAAGGCTCCATAGTATAGAAAAATTGCTTCTGCGTTCATCGTTCATCAGAGAAGTCTTTAACTGGAATAGAAATTTGGCATAAGATTCACTACGGAATTCACTCTCCTCGTTTAGTCCACTGCCAAATTTTAATTGTTTTATCTTGACTGGCACTCACTAAACGCTGATCTGCCGGACGGGCTGTTAGGGACAAGACGGTTGCTGTATGTGCCTCCTGAATTTCTTGAAACGCTTCAGACTGAGTGTCCCAAACTCGGATACTTTTGTCAAAGCTGCCGCTGGCAATGGTTTGGTCATTGACAAACGTTACTGTCGTGACTTTATCTTGATGCTCTGCAAAAGTGCGGAGAATTTTTCCGGTTTGTAGATCCCAAAGCTTGATGTTTTTTTCCCAACTGCCGCTGGCGACCTGTTTGCCGTTGGGACTAATGGCAACCGCACTGACTGCATTACGATGTCCAGCAGGTTGGCTGAGGGTGCGAATGAGTTCGCCAGTTTCGGTGTGCCAGAGTTTAACGGTGAAGTCTTGACTGCCGCTGGCGATCGTCTTGCCATCAAGACTCAGTGCTACAGCGTAAACCTTATCGGTATGCTCGGTTAAAGTGTGGCGCAGCGCTGTAGTCGGCACATCCCAAATTTTAATTGTATTATCTTCACTGCCACTGATGACCGTTTTGCCATCTCGACTGATTGCCACAGAGGTAACAGGGGCGGTATGTCCTTTCAGCGTATGCAGCAGTTTTCCGGCGATCGCATCCCAAATTTTAATTGTATTATCTTCACTGCCGCTGGCAAGCAGGCTACCATCGGCGCTGAGGCTGAGGGCAAGGATGGGGGCGGTATGTCCATCGTTAAGGGTATTAGGCACTTCTGCGGTGGCAAAATCCCAAATTTTGATTGGGAAAAGTTGAGGATTAAACGGGTCACGATCTTCGCCAGCGCTAATTAAGGTACGCTGGTCGGGACTCAGAATAGCAGCGCTAACTGCCTGAGCTTTTTGGGGATTTTCAGCAAGAGTTTTGAGGAGAGAAATTTGATGAGTACTGAGCGTGAATGGATTTTTGTTAGCAGAAGTAATGGCTGAGGGAACGACAGACGGAAAGAACCGAGGAACGCTGTATAGTGCGATCGCCCCCAGCAAGACTGCACCCCCAAGGTATATCCATGGGCGCAAGGTGGTTTTTGGCACTGTACCCTTGGTTTTAACGTTAGGTCTCACAATCGTTTCTGACTCCGCAGAAGCAGGCGGTAACCAGACGGGCATACCAGCACTTACGGCTTGCAGGGCATTACTGAGTTCAGCAACTGAAGCAAAACGATCGCTCGGTCTTTTCTCTAAGCAGCGCATGACAATCGCTTCCAGGCTGAAGGGCAAGTCTTCGCTACCAGGCTGCGATCGCAAGGGTAGAGGGATTTTACTGGCATGGGCAGTCAGCCAGTTATCGTTACTGACTCGATTATTTTTGAAGTCAAACCCAAAGGGATCAACCCCAGACAGCATTTCGTATAGCATCATGCCAAGGCTATAAATATCTGCTCGTTCGTCAACTTCACTTGTCACGTTAAATTGTTCGGGCGGCGCGTAGTGACAGGTTCCTAAAAACATGCCTGTGGTGCTAGCATATTCGTTTTGCAAAAAATGAATTTTAGCGATTCCAAAGTCAATCACTTTCGCGAGTTCGCCCAGCGCTGTAGGCACTAAAAAGATGTTGGCGGGCTTTAAATCTCGGTGAACAATTTTGATTTGTTCACTCATTCCGGTCTTAGTATCCCAAAACGTTACTCCAGTATGGGCAAGACGCAACCCATCACAGACCTGACTCATGATATTACAGGTACGCGCGATCGGCAGACGTTGTTCAGATACCATTACATCTCCCAAGGTTTGCCCTTGCAAATATTCCATGACGTAGAACGGGTATCCTTCGGAAGTTACGCCGTAGTCAGTCACTTGAACAATGTGGGGGCTTTTGAGAGCGGCACAAATGGAGCATTCCTTTTCAAAACGTTCTCGAAAATCGGTGTCGTTCGCGATCGCCAACGATTCTTTTAACAGCTTGAGGGCGACGGGCTTACCCAGGCGAGTATCCATTGCCAGAAAAACATTGCCCATACCGCCGCCGCCCAGCAGTTCATCTAAACGATAACGGTTACCGTCACCGACAAAGCGACCGAGCCACATGGACGAGGGATTCGAGAAAGAATGCTGACTCATAGCGATTACCTTGTCACCTATTTTGTTTTATTAGCAGCGATGCCGTCCCTTATTTCTTGACCGCCTTAGACCAAATGGCGATCGTGCCGTCTCGTCCTCCAGTAATCAGCGTGTTGCCATCTTGGCTAAATGCAACAGATAAAACCCAATCCGGATAGCCAGATAAGGTTGCTAACGGAACTTGCTGTTCTAAATTCCACAGCCGTACCGTATTGTCGATCGCTCCACTGGCTAAAATCTTACCATCTGGGCTAATCGCCACAGAAACTAGTCGATCTTTATGTCCTGTAAAAGAGTGCAACTCTTGCCCCGTTGCCACATCCCACAGCCGGACAGTACTATCCCAGCCCCCGCTGGCAATGCGCGTCCCCGTCGGATCAAACGCGAGCGCCCTGACCGCGTTAGTATGTCCAATGAATGTTTTTAGCTCTTTGCCAGTCTGCACATCCCAGAGTTTAATCACTTTATCCTTACCGCCACTGGCAACAGTTTTTCCATCAGGACTAAACGCTACGGGGAAAATCCGATCTCTGTGCCCTGCCAAAGATTGGGTGAGTGTGCCCGTTTTTAAGTCCCAAAGTCTCAGCGTATTATCGCCGCCGCCACTAGCTAATAATTGCCCGTCTGGAGAAAAAGCGACTGACCACAGCACGCCTTTATGTCCCTCTAGAGTTTGCAGTAATTCCCCGCTTTGTAAATTCCAAAGCTTAATAGATTTATCAGCGCTGCCCGTTGCTAAAACTTGGCTATCGGGGCTTAGGGCGATCGCATGGATCACATCTTTATGACCTTTCAACGTATGCACAATTTCTTGAGTTCGCAAATCCCAGACAATCACGGCATTACCGCTGACTGTGGCTAATAAGTGACCATCTGAAGCAGGAGCAACCCACCAAGTTGCGCCTAAACGTCCAAACAAAGTATTGAGCTTTGCCTGTTCCCAGCCTGCCCCTGCGGAGCAGCGAGGTAGAGCAATTTTGGCATTGAAGGGTTGATTCGGGTCAGGATTTTGAACTGCAATGTTGAGTTCGCAGGGCTGAGAATTTGCTGCTGTGCCCATTGGTAATTGTAAATTTTGTCCGCTTAAAACTTTAGGGAGCATCACAAATGATGTTGCTGCTGCTGCCAGACCCAGGGCTGCGTAGCCAAAGACTGCCAGTTGGCGATTTGTTGCTTTTGTGACTGCGATCGTTTCATTCTCTGAGGCGCGGGTTTGCTCTTCGTCATGGTTTGCCATGATTTGCTCCTTGGGAAAGGTCAGGTGATTGCTTTGATCTTTAGTACAGGTAAATTGGCGTTTTGGATTTAAGCTTCAATAACCACTCGTCCGACTGGACAAGCCACACAGGTCAACACGTACCCTGCTGCCTGATCTTCGGGTTCAAGGGCATCCGGTTCGCTGTCATATTTCACTTCGCCTTCTAACTTGCGTTTTTTGCAAGCTCCACACACGCCTTGCCGACAGTTACTCCGAATTTTCACCCCTTCCTGCTCTGCGAGTTCTAAGATAGATTCTGAGCCATCACCCAAAATTTCTTTGTTCGATTTTGCAAAAACGACGAGCGGCTGAGAGGAATGTCCGTTTGAGGCAACAGGAATTGCTTCAGGGATTGCTGCTTTGACTACGACAGGTTTTTTGGGTGCGCCAAAACTTTCTTCGTAATAGTTCTGCATCGGAAAATTTAACCCCGCCATCAGATCTTTTGTGGCTTGCATGAAACCATTGGGACCACACACATAAACGGTGCGCTCCTGAAAGTCTGGGGCAATGCTCTGCAAAACTGAGGCTGTTAGCCTTCCCGTTAAGCCGTACCAAGGTTGACCTAGGGGCGATCGCGTGGTGGAAATGACCAGGTTAAAATTGGGTAAGCGGGCTGACATCATTTCTAATTCTTGGCGGAAAATGATGTCTTGGGGCGATCGGGCACAGTGGTAAAAAATAATGTCAGTCGGAATCACCAAATCTGCAATCCAGCGAGACATAGACATCATCGGTGTAATTCCACTTCCCGCCGAAATCAGCAGTAGTTTAGCTGGCGGCGTAGGAGCACAGGTAAACTTGCCTAACGGCTCGCTCAGCTTAATGGCATCACCCACTTTGAGATGATCATGCAACCAGTTAGAGACTAGTCCAGCGGGTGCCTGCGGCATATCAGGCGAGGGAAGAACTCGCTTGACGGTAATTTCTAATGTCTGGGAACGGGAGGGAGATGATGAAATGGAATAGGAACGCAGAACAGATTCTCCATTGATATCGAGATCTAAAGTGACAAACTGACCGGGTTTATGGCTAAACCGAACGGGTAAATCTGCCATAAAGGTAAAAGTTTTGACATCTGCGGTTTCATCGGTAATGCGAACACACCGAACAGTCAGATCGCCTTGAACCCATTCATTTCCTCCCGTCTGCTTTATTAACACCGAAGTTTCACTGCTAGATGTTAAGACTTCAATAGCTTCAATGAACAATACAAAATCTGCAATCCGCAGCAGGTCGCTGACCTTAAGTGAGTAACTTTGATTGGCTTTAACGTCCTGACTATTCAGCGAGGAACCGTTGGCGCTGCCCAAATCTGTGAAGGCATAGGCACCTTTTTGTCCCTGAATTTTTGCATGACTCCGGCTCACATCAGGACTTTCTAAAATTACATCACAGTCGGCGGTACGTCCAATTAAGCATTCTTGTGTAGGTTTGTTCTCGGGGGCAAGGCTAATTTCTTGAAACCCGCCAGTTTGGTAATTGAAAACTTTAATTTTGAGCATGAGGGAATAAATAGGTTGAGGGATTAGTCGTTCTTTTGTCGAGGGCGAACTATGGTTGTATTGGCAGATCCATCTGGGTCGCTATCTGCCTTGCTAAAGCTCCACATGACCGTGGGTGAGTTAGCTTGATCGGGCGGTTTGGCTGGAAAGATCTGGGGCTCTTCAATCTGAAGTTTTTCGAGAAGATGGGTATGGGCTTCGTCTGTAATGCCTAGATTTTGACGGAGTGCTTGAAATAGATGAAGGCTGTTGGCGGGTAAGACACTGCGTTTTTCTATGGATTCTCGCAATGCGCCCAGATAGACTTGCTGACGATACTCTTGGGTAAAACTGGGTAAGACTTTTGCCAGGGTATAGAGTTCGTCTGGCTTGAGATCTTCAAGCGATCGCCCTTCTAAAAACTGTGATAAATCTATTTCCAATTTGCCTAACTGTCGGCGCAGTAAGTTCGCATCCCGTTCGCGGGTGTAGCGCTGTGCGCTTCGCTTCCAGGTTTTAACTAACCACAAACTGCTCAAAACAATCGCTGCCCAACTGATTAAGTTTTGAACGACTATCGGAAAGTAACCTAACGTGGGTTGAATGCCCATGAAGAACAAGAGGTTGAACGCAAGAAATGTAGCGATCGCAAACGCCTGGCTCTGCACCAGATCTGCACTTAGGGGACGACGTAACCGCTTGTTGTACCGCTTATAAGTTTTCTCTGCCCATAGCCCGATCGCATAGGTGGCACCGGAAAAAAGAGTCAGCGTGAGGGGAACTGCAATGAGTTTGGGAATGGCGATCGCCTGTCCTGCAATAAAGAATCCGGGAGCCAAGAGCGTTGAAAGCTGACTCGTTTCATTCCACATCCCAGCCTTTAGAAAACTCCAATTACCAGAATATAAGCCGAAGTACGTATAGAACCCAATTACTAAGCCAACATAGGCATAATAAAGCAGCTTGCGATCGGGCTGACGGATATTTTCCCAATGGGCGCCTTCTGCATCAATATCAATACAGCCTACTTTACAAGCAACGCAAGCACTTTTCTCCTGTCCCTCTTTCCCAACCGTGCGACACATTGATTGGGTAATGGTTTTGGGTGGGGCGGTATGGGCTTTGCTGCCAAATAATCCGCTAGGTTCACTGTAAACCATCTGTACCGGAGCCATCGGGCAAAAATAATTACACCAGGTTTTACCAGCAAAGAGAAAACCAATGGTAATGGCAGCAAGAATGGTTAGGGACAGAAAAATACCTAACAGAAGGCGATCGGAGTTTGCTAGCAAAAGACGTAGATTTAAGCCTAAGAATAGTAAGGAAAATTGAACGGTTAACGCATTGCGAGCTAACCAGGAATCTTCATCAATAATAGACTGCCGCTGTACTCCTAGCGATCGCGGAATTTGAGATAGAAAAGACAGTGGGCAAATCCGTCGCCATGCCTCATGACCAAACACTAATAGGGTAACGATGACCAGCGGTAAAACCATTCCCCAAAAAATTCTTGCACCCATGGGGTAAGGGGATAAGGGCAGACATTGTCCTTGAAATAATGCACAGTTATTGGGGGCATTGGTTGCAAATAGCTGCCCTGGTGCAGTCCATTGAGCCGAGATGGGATCGTAAAACAGAGAGACAATCAATAGTATCCACCCTAGGGTAAATCCCCAGCGAGTGAGATGCATCGTCCGTTCGGAAATTTTTGAAAACATGAATGCTGCGCTCCTCTTTTATTCAGGTTGAACTGAATGAGTAATTTAGTTAACCTGCAATAACTTTGTAATAACTACAGATGTCTGATAAACCCTGAATGCGGATTGAAACAATTCTCTAAATTTCTTAAACCGAGATGTTTCCGCTAGGGTCAATTTACGTCAACTGATTGGAGATGTCTGGCTGTAAAAGTCAGATAAAGTCAGGTGTTTTCAGACAAACTTGGCAAATGTCAGATAAAGTCATGAGTTCTGTCAATTTTACAGGCGAACTCTTGAATAGACTGACGATAAGCTGGATACTACTGTGAAAAGCATGATCAAATCGAAAACCTCTTGTTCCCTTTTTAACTATGACAACCACTTCAATTGAAACTTACGCGCAGCGTCCCACGCTTTGGTTCTCTCTATGCGCCTTGGCTTCTGTCTCTGGTCTTTTTACCGTGAGTTGGATGATTTATCGAGTGCATTTGCCGGGGCTTTTAACACAAGCAGGATTCGTTCCCACGATCGCCCCCACGCTTTTATTAATAGAAGCCCTGATTGCGATCGCCCTTGAACCCCTAGCAGGTTTATTTTCCGATCGACTTCATCGCTTAAAGGGCACACGGTTCTCACTCATTCTTTTTGGCGCTGTTCTATCGGTTCTGCTATTTGTCGCAATTCCCCTCTTGGCACAAGTTCCTCTGGGTGGAATGAATTGGCTAATGCTAGCTGCGTTAGTCAGTTGGGCGATCGCGACAACTCTTTTTCGCAGTCCGGCTTTAGCGTTATTACGTCGCTACGCGCCTGCCCTACGATTACCCCAAGCGGCAAGTGTATTAACCTTTGCAGCAGGACTAGCAGGCAGTGCTACACCCTTTGCTAATGACTGGGTAAAAAGTATAGGCGCAATGCCTGCATTTGCTTTGGGTGCAATTTTGCTCTTGCTTAGCGTTTTGTGGTTACAGAAACAAGAACAATTTCCAGTCACCTTTGAGAACAGTGATCCCTTTAATGGCAATCAAGCTAATCAAGCTAGTTCGTCACTTCAGGCTTCACCCATTAATTTAGGGGCAATCTTTGGGTTAGGATTAACGACGGCTCTCAGCCTAAGGTTGGCGGTTGAATTGCTGCCCAAAGTTTTGAAAGCTCAAGTTCCGGGTGTAACACCGCCAATCTTTGTAGGGATTCTGTTCATCACAATGGCGATCGCCGCTTTTCCGGCTGGACGGTTTGCTGTGCATAAGGGAAATTCAGTGACCTTGCTCTTGGGCATCATCGCTGCTGCCATTGGATTTGGCTTTATGGGATTAATTCAGAGCGCAGGCATGGCGATGCTGCTGGCGATCGGGCTAGGGATTGCCCTCAGCCTTTTAATCAATAGCACCTTACCGTGGACATTAGGATTAATTCCTCCCCATTTGACAGGGTTGGGGATAGGTCTATTTTTTGGTGGCGGTGCTGCTGCCACAAGTCTATTCATTGGTTGGTTATCACCAAGTTTTTTGTCGCCTGTCAATGGTATAGCGATCGCCTGGATCACGTTAATGATGGCTGCATTTTGCGTCATTGTGGGGCAGGATCGATCGCCTGAATGATTAACTCGACTTATATTATGAGAACTCCTCAGTCATCTTCCTCAAAGGCACCGAGAGACTTTAGTGCCGCTTTTTGTGCCTCTGTGAGTCCGGTAACACCTGTAATATTTAAGCCCTCATAGGGGCGATCGGCACGCCAGGTTTGCAAACAATTTCCGGTGGGTAAGTCCCAAAGTTTAATCGTTTCATCGGCGCTACCGCTGACTAGCGTTTGTCCATCAGGGCTAAAGCTGATGGACTCCACCCCTTTTCCGTGCCCTTGCAAGGTTTGCAAACAGGTTCCGGTCGGCAAATCCCAAAGTTTAATGGTCATATCAGTGCTGCCACTGGCAAGCCAAACTCCATCAGGGCTAAAGGCAAGAGTTTGAACCCAACCGGTATGTCCTGTTAACACCTGTAAGCATTCACCTGTGAACGCATTCCAGAGACGAATGGTTTGGTCATCGCTGCCGCTTGCGATTAAATTTTGTGATGACTCTTTACCCAATTTTTTACCAGTTAAGTATGCAACAGTGAGAACAAAGCGATCGTGCCCTGATAACACCCGCAGGCATTCGCCCGTTGAAGTTTCCCAAAGGCGAACTGTCTGATCTTCGCTGCCCGTGATCAGCTGCTGTCCGTCGGGACTGAAGGCGATTCCGTACACCCGCTGATGGTGTCCTTGCAGCGTTCGTAGTCGAGAGACGGAGGATGACGATCGCTGCTCACTCAATTTCTCACCCAGCGGCTGAGGGTAGAGGGATGTGACATCCCAAAGTTTGACCGTATTATCATTGCTGTTAGTGGCTAAGAGATTTCCTTGAGGACTAAACAAGACCCGACGTACTTGTCCCGATCGCTCTTGTAATACCTTTAAACAGCGCCCCGTATTAACGTTCCAAAGGCGAATGGTTTGATCATCGCCACCGCTTGCCATTAACTGCCCAACCGGACTAAATGCCACTGACCAAGCTCGCCCTTCATGCCCAATCATTTCTTGGCAAGCAATGGACTGAGAACGGGTCTGAGTAGAGGCGATCGCTTGAGATAAGATCGCTTGAGATGAAATTGCCTGTGGCACCTGCCATAGGCGCACAATGCCATCTTCGCTAGCACTGGCAATTTGATTACCTGCTGGGCTGAATGCCACTGACCAAACCAGATTTTTATAGCCTTGAAAAGTTTTAATACAGCGTCCAGTTTCAATGTCCCAAAGCTTAATGGTCTGATCATCGCTGCCGCTCGCTAACATGCGTCCATCGGGGCTAAATGCCACTGACCAGACTTTGCTCGTGTGTCCTGGGTATGTACTAAGACATTCTCCCGTTAATGGATGCCAAAGGCGGATTAACTGATCATCGCCTGCCGTGGCTAAGCAGTAGCTGGAGGACGTTTCAGATGAGGATTCCATAGGGTGAAATGCCACCGACCAAAGGCGGCGATCGCCCTCAAAACTTTGGATCAAAGCTCCCGTACCGCCGTCCCAAATCCGTACCTTGCCATCATCACCACTACTCGCTAGCAGGGCACCATCGGGGCTAAATGCCAGGGTACGAATTCGCTGTTGATGTCCTTCCAAAATCGCAGAGCAATCACCGTTCTCCAAATCCCAAAACCGTACTGTTTGATCTTCTCCTCCTGTTGCCAACAGAGGTAAATGGGGATGAAAAGCGATCGCGCAGACTCCTCCTTGGTGACCCGTTAACACCTGCAAGCAATCCCCTGTTTCTGCATCCCATAACCGAACAGTGCGGTCTTCGCTGACACTGCCCACCACGTTACCTAAGGGACTAAACGCCACCGCCCAAACCCAGTTGCTATGCCCCCGAAAGTCCTGATAACATTGACCACTGCTCACGTCCCAAGCGCGAATCACCCGGTCTTCGCCACTGCTGATAAACGTTTGGCTATTAGGACTAAAAGCGATAGACTTGACCCAGGCAGTATGTTCACGCCCTACGAAAACTTGTGTTCCATCCTGAGTTCGCCAAAGATGAATTTCACCATCTCCATCGCTAGTTGCAAACCATTCTCCACTTGGGCTAAATGCCACTGCTAAAATATTACCTAAGGTTTGAGCAAACACCGATCGCGATAAATCTGCTGCTGTAACATTGACATGTTTAAGCTTGGTATCTTGAAGATAAGCTTGCCAAAGAGACAGCCTAGAAAAATCATAGCCCGTCAAATCTATTCCCAGTTGTCGAAAGAGATTAAGTAAGTTTCCTCCAGCATAGCCAGGAGTATTCTCTATCTCAATCTGGATCGCTGTTAATCGCTCCGTTAATTTCTGTTGTGTTGCAGCCCCTCGCCATTCTGTCTTTAGTCTTTCTAGCAGAGGTTCTACAATCATACGTATCTGTTGACTGCGGATGTAATCCTTGGTCGTTGCCTTTAAAAGAGCATGGGACTGAAATAATCCGTGTAGTTCCGATGTTCTTAACTCCTGCTCAACCTGTTCAATCAACCGATCCGTCACATATTCCATGACGACAGGTTGCTGGGTATAGGTATCAATGTTCCTCTCAGTTAACGATCGCCGTCTCAACGAACTCATTGCATCCATCAGCTTAGCTTTAGGAATTGCTGTTACCAGATCAGCTTGTAAGTCAGTAAAGGCAAGGGGTTCACGGGCGATCGCCAGCCAATACATAATGTCCTGCTCTAATTTAGAAAGGCGATCAAACTGTTGTTGCAATAAAGTCCGAATATCATCAAAAATGATCGTCCCTTGTGCCAGAAACTCGGTGATGTTGCCCTCAAATAATTCTTGAATAGTGGTAGCAACAATTTTAAGGGCTAGAGGATTACCTCCATAGTGATCACTCAAGGCTTGCCAATCGACCGATGTGCCTACAAAGTGCCCTTTAGTTTGCAGAATCGCTTTGCTATCGTTTCCAGTCAAGCCGCTTAACCGGAGCGATCGCACAGGTAAATTTTCTCCTTCCAAAACCGTTAATTCTTTTGGGTTCTCGCGGCTCGTTAAAACGAGGCAGCTTTGATGAGGAGTTTGAGCAATCCGTCTAAACAATTCACGATAGTCCTCATATTCACTCTGGTAATCTCCTGAATATTTGCCACCCTGGAGAATTGTTTCTACGTTGTCAAGTACTACCAAACACCGCTGCGTTCGTAGATATTCCATTAAGCGCGCAATTCGACCTGCTACATCTGGCGGTAAGTCATTTTCCTGGACGCGATCGCCCGACAACACGCGAATTAAATCAGCAAGCAGGCTCTCAATCCTCGGCGCATTTCGCAGTGTCCGCCATATTATCATCTTAACCGGGGTTGCTGCCGCCCCAATTTCTTCAGTAAGGCGAACCGACAACGAGGTCTTACCAATGCCACCAATTCCTAGCAGAGATATCGAACGACACTGATCCTGTAAAATCCAGCGTTGTAGCAGTTCCAGTTCATCAGTGCGTCCATAGAAGCTAGAGACATCGATCGCTTCTCCCCAGTCGATTAGAGTCTGGTGTGGTGTAGGAGCGGGAGAAGAGGATGTAGGCGATGGCAGCGGTGGCTCTGCTAGAGAGATGGGGTGCGACCCTTGCGGTATCTGCGAAGCAGCGCGCCGATATCGTTCTACGACAGTGTGAATATTACTTTTACTCACTTTTTGCCCCAAGGCTTCAGAGAGTAATTGCCACATTTTTGCCCCTAGATCTTTGATATAGCCTTCGTCATACCCCATGCTTTCCGACATCGCAGCATAGGTTTCGCCATTCCAACAATGACGAAAAATCTGTTCCTGAAGATCGTTAAAATATTGTTGCTGTAATAAAGTCTCCAGTAGTGTTAGTGCTTCTTCTAGGGGCATGGTTCTAGGTTGATTAGGAGATCAATCTAGTATATCTGCATAGCTACTCAAGATTGAAGATTTTGGAAAAGTTGCACAGACCTGGCTGACTACTCAATGGTGCATATCTAGATACCTCAAAGCTCCTTCCTAGGAAGGAGCTTTGAATCAGACTTTATGGGCAGACATAAGATGCAGCGGCTCTGGCTCAGAAATAATGCCAAGCTGTTGCATGATAGTCATATCATCTCGAACGACAAAATGTTCTGAGATTTGATGATCTTGCACTCGTAAAATATGAATCTGCGGCTGACAAATTGATTTGCCAGTTGGCGATATTTCTAGAAACCCTGGAAAAATTCCTTGATGGGTGCCTGTGAGAGTACAACACATTACCACTTTATCGCCTTCTGCAATCAGATCTTGAATTTGGTGATGATGGTCAGGAAATGCGATCGTTAGCGTCTTGATGAACTGTTTCATTGATTCCCGATCTCTAGCCGCGACAGGTGTCGGATCATGGTTAATGAACTCAGTTTTTACGAGTTCGTCAATCAATTCAACATTACGTCGATTGAACACTTCTTCGTAAAAACGACGCACGATCGCCTTATTGGCTTCCATAGGCATCAGAGTCTCCTTTTGATAATTTTTGTCTGAATTGAGTTGATTACGGCTTATTAAGCTAGAGCAAAATCTGCCGCTGTAAAGTTTGCCTGTTGCGCTGCCGCATTAAGGTTCGTCAGGTTCGCCTGAACGCTGAAGGCACCCCCATCGCTTAAGTCTTGCGAAAAAACGGCTCGACTAATACCTAAAGTGCTGTTGAAGTAGACAAATATACCCTTGTCCGCCTTGATATTATTATTGGCGGCGATCGCTTGCGCAGCCGCACCCGCAGCCGCAAACTGACCTTCCAGAATTAACAAGTTACCATCCTGTAAGTTGCCAACCTGCCCTTTTTGGAAATTAAACTGGTTAATTCCAAACTGCTGTTTGCTAAACACGAGTTGATCAGTGCTGAACTCAAAGTCAGTAACCACATCCGGTTGATTGAGGTTTTGCCCTGGATTACCGCCTGAGAATGGATCAACTAAGAATTGGAATTTATCTTGACCTGCTCCACCGGTTAAGGTATCGCCTAATGTACTTGTGGGTGACACCACAATTTTGCCTGTGCCGCCCGTCAGAATATCATTACCTTCGCCACCATTAACCACAACTCGGGTATTGCTGGCTCTAGCATCTAGAACGTCGTTGCCTGCACCTCCATCAAACTGAATAACCTCTACTCCTGTCCCCATTAAATCATTCACTACAAATGTATCGTTGCCACCCTCACCGCTGACATCAAACACTTCAGCCGTATCTACAACAAGGTTAAATTGACCAATAGCTTGTCCATCTAATCCAACTCGCTCAAAAAAAGTTTTCCCAGTAGAGTTCTTACCCAAAACAAAGTTATCTCCTCGAGCAGGCGAACCATTTATCTCAATTGTATCCCGACCTTCATTCCCACTCATGACATCATTGCCTTCACCCTCATTCCAAACGAGTGTGTCGTCTCCTAAGCCTCCAATCATGCGATCGTTGCCTGTTCCTCCAATCACAAAGTCGTTTCCATCTCCACCATCAAGATAATCATTTCCAGATCCACCACTAACGTTATCATCGCCTGCTTCACCGTAAATTTTATCTCTACCCGAACCTCCATTTAAAGTGTCGTCGCCAGCACCCCCATAAATTTTGTCATTGCCAGCACCCCCAGAGATATCATCATCCCCTATGCCGCCCGAAAGTTTATCGGCACCAGCACCGCCTACAATCGTATCGCCGCCGCTGCCACCATCAATGATGTCATTACCTTTGCCGCCATCTGCTTCATCATTGCCCGCACCACAATCAATTTTATCGTTACCCGCACCTGCAATGCAGACATCATCACCAGCACCTGCTGAAAAGGTGTCGTTGCCCGGCGTACCATTCCAGATATCCGCAGCTTTTGTGCCTTTGTTTTTTACAGTAGCCATTTGATTTTCTCCGTAAGTTCTAAAGATTTAGATTGCTCTTGCAATAAGCACTAACTTACACGGCTTTCTGTTTTTTCCTAGTCAGAAAAAGTCGTGAAAAGTCGGAGATTCGTGGCAGACTTTTCACGACTTTTTCTGACTGTACGATCGCTGAGAACTTTTAATTTTTAATGGCAGCGTTGGTCAATAACAGTATAAAACTCCGACTCCTCTGCCATCTTACAAAAGGGGTTCTAAGCAGATTCATCCTTTCATTCAGCAATGCCAGAACTATTATCATCAGCAATCTGCTATATTGCAGTCAAACTAAAATGTGTGAGTAATCGAACCCAACTCTGTAGATCGTTAACGATTTTTTTGCGCCCCTAGCCTACAGGACATCAGTGCGATGCATTGATTCAATTAACTCTTCAACCGCTTCATCATCCGAGCATTGCTGCACTTGAGATTTGAACCACTCCATTTCTTTCGCTTCTGTGTCTTGTACCTCGTACACTAGCAATGTTCCTGCTACCCGCGCTAAGGTAAGTGGTTCATACAAAATGTGATTAAGTAGATCATGAGCATCTTGATATAATCGTTCTGCTACGCTCTGATCCAGCGATTTTCCCATTTGTAAGGCAATATCTTGCAAGCTTTGCTGAATCGATTGCTGAAGATCTTCTGGAAGAGATGGGTTCACGGGGTTAGGGGATACAGAATACAGATGTTTAAGAAGTCATTCTAGCTTTTGCTATCTTACTGACGCTAGTTGCGCAGCACCATATTTTACCTCGTTTATAGCTCCGTTGAGCGCATAACTGTCAAACTTAAATCCGTCGCGCTGCAACATCAATAACAAAGATACGAGAACTGCCTGATGAACCTTGAAGTCGAACTCGAAGCTTATTGAAGATTAGGGTTCCTTGCAGAGTTGTACCAGCATTCATATCAGAAGAAAAGAGCGATCGTACACCTGGAAAGATATAACTATCTGCAAAGAAATAATTAGGCGCAGACGGAACAGATATATTATTGGGATTTGTCAACGTGCCAGTAATCCAATCGCCGCTAGATTGAAGATGCCAAGATTGTCCTAGAACGGTTTGAAAATTCGAAGAGGCTGAGTAGACCGCGATCGCGCCTAGCACTGCATTGCCTAGATCACTGCGGAGTTCTTGATTACATCTAGATAAACAATAGCGAATAGCACGTTAAATTATTGCTTCTCGTAAATATTCTTTTGGGTATGTCTATTCTTCTCCGTCTTTTTCTGACTTTTTCCTACTGTCAGAACTGCATGAGTCAAATACATTGTGATCAGGTGAGGTCATCAGCAAGATATCCAGCGATCGAACTGCAATACCAGATCAGTCACAAAGATATCCCAAGGCTGTACACATTAACCCTCTTATCCTATCACTTAATTGGAGAAAAATCATGACACATTCTAATCAACTCAATGCGATCGATGAACAACTTTTTACAGAAGTATTGCCTGAACAAGCGGCGATCGTTGAAGGCGGTCTGCGCGTTCAGCTTCTGCAACTGCGCTGCTTAGAAGCAGGTGGTGGTTCTGACCGAGTATTTGCCACGTTCAATGGTACCGATACCAGCTTTGGTGCAACGAAGACTATGCGTAAAGGTAGTGTTGCTAACTTTAGTCAAGCTGGCGGTTCAGGTGCTAAGGTTACAGTTCGTCTGCGCGACAAGAGCAATAACAATGCTTCTCTAGGTAGCTTCGTTGTCTCTGGTATCAACGGCAATTCGCAGAAGCGCACTATCTCAGGGAACGGTTCTCGCTATGAAGTAACATTCACAGCACCGTTCTAGTGCTCTGTTGATTTTCTGTTCTGCTGATTTTTAATTGTGGGGTACCACGCAGTTAAATTCTTTAGCGTTGCTGAATGGAAGTACGAAAATCTAGTTCCCCTTCCCTACAAGGGAGGGAGTTAGGGGTTAGGTCAAATTGGCTACGCAGCTAAACAGACCTCTCCCCAACCCCTCTCCTAAAGGAAAGGGGCTTTAATTTAGGTTCATACTTTCATTCAGCAGCGCTCATACTTCCAATTCAGTCATGTCAATTTTTTGACAGATTAATAACTATTCTGTTGTGATCGATCCGTGATCGATCACAACAAACTTTCCTATCTGAAGGTAAAGAGAAAGACGACTGGCGTTCAAAAGTCATCTTTACTAGCCCCTGATTAATCCTTTTATTTACCCTTATGCGTTATCCAACTATCTTGCAACATAGCGAAGAAGACTGCGGTGCTGCCTGCATTGCAACCGTTGCCAAGTACTACGGACGAACCTTTGCCATCGCTCGGATTCGCGAAGCAGTAGGAACCGTGTCGCACGGTACAACGCTGCTAGGTTTGAGTCGGGGTGCAGAACTTCTAGGGTTTAACGTTCGCCATGTCAAAGCAACACCGCAAATGATCGATCGACTCCATGAAATTCCCTTGCCTGCTGTGATTCACTGGAAGGGATGTCACTGGGTTGTGCTATACGGAAAACGCGGCAACAAATATATTGTGTCCGATCCTAGCATTGGCATCCGGCATCTGACTCGGCAGGAGCTACTCATTGGATGGAATAATGGAATTATGCTGCTGCTACTGCCAGACGAAAGCCGCTTTGAGCAACAGCCAGAAGATCAGGTGGGTGGCTTTGGTCGATTTTTGCAGCGAGTGTTGCCCTATCGCTGGATTTTAGTTCAAGCGATCGTTCTGAATGTGGCGATCGGGCTGCTGTCGCTGGCTTCACCGTTAATGATGCAGCTTCTGACCGATGATGTGTTAGTGCGAGGAGATACGCAATTATTAGGCGTAGTGGCGATCGGTGTGATTGTGATGACATTAGTGAGGAGTGCGATCGGGTTAATTCAGTCGCATCTAATTGGTTATTTTAGTCAACGCTTGCAGTTTGGCTTGATTTTAGAATATGGACGTAAGCTCCTCCACTTGCCCCTGACTTATTTTGAAGGACGACGCAGCGGTGAAGTGGTTAGCCGAATTTCTGATGTCGATGAAATTCATGCCTTAGTCTCACAAATTGCCTTAGGGTTACCCAGCCAATTCTTTATCGCAGTCGTTTCTCTAGGATTCATGCTGTTCTACAGCGGAATTTTAACGTTAGCTTCACTGGTCGTCTTTGTGTTCGTAACATTGGTTAATTTGCTATTTCTGCCAATGCTGCGCCAGAAAACCCGTAGTCTGATTATGCTAGGAACCGAGAACCAGGGTTTTTTGGTAGAAACTTTTCGAGGGATGCAGATCCTCAAAACGAGCCACGCGACACCGCAGGCTTGGCAGGAATATCAAACCAATTTTGGTCGTCTCGCCAACCTTGGCTGGGGCATGATGAAACTGGAGCTATATAGCGGCACGATTACCGACATTCTCTCAACATTTGCGAGTATATTGCTGCTGTGGTTTGGTAGTTACTTGGTTATTAATCATACCTTGAGTATTGGTCAGCTTCTGGCTTATAACGGCTTGAGCGGCAACTTCTTCGGATTTTTAGCCTCGGCAGTTGGCTTAGCCAATGAATTCATCACGGCTCAGATCGTGATCCAGCGTCTTAATGAAGTCATTGATGCCACACCCGAAGATGAGCAGGATGCTAAAAAGCCTTGGGCAGAAATCCCAGTAGATGCAAATATTCTTTGTTCTGATCTAAGCTTTCATCATTCTGGACGAGTCGAGCTACTGAATCAGTTCTCGCTCAAAATTCCGGGTGGACAAACAACGGCGTTAATCGGCAAGTCTGGCTGTGGTAAAAGCACGTTAGTTAAACTGTTGTCAGGATTATATTCCCTTGATTCAGGAAACATTCGCTATGGCATTTACAATCAGCAAGATTTATCGTTAGATTGTCTGCGGCAACAGGTGGTATTGGTACCTCAAGAACCGCATTTCTGGAGCCGATCGATCATTGATAATTTCCGCTTTAGCGATCCACACGTTACGTTTGAGCAAATTGTTAAAGCCTGTGAAATTGTGGGAGCAGACGAGTTTATCAGCCAGTTACCTGATAAATATCAAACTGTACTCGGAGAATTTGGTGCAAACCTTTCTGGCGGGCAGCGGCAACGATTGGCGATCGCCAGAGCCATTCTCCCTAATCCACCTGTGCTAATCATGGATGAATCCACTGGCGCACTCGATCCAGCTAGCGAAACAGAAGTGTTAGACCGAATTTTGTCGCATCGCCAAGGTAAAACAACGATTCTAATTAGCCATCGTCCTAACGTAATTCAACGAGCCGATTGGATTGTCATGCTCGATCGCGGACAGATAAGCATTCAAGGAACTCCAACAGAATTATCTCAACAACCTGGCGTTCACCTCAAGTTTTTCAACCCTGTTACAGCGTCAGTGAATGGCTTTGCCCTCAAGACTGCTCATTCTTAACTTTAATGGAGATTTCATGCTTAATAACTCTGAATCAGGGGATTTACCTTTGTTACAAACCCAAGATTTTTTGCCACCGCTGGCTGCTTGGGTAAAGTTTGGTGGACTATTTATTCTAGGCACGATCGGAGTTGCAGTGGCGATCGCTTCTGTTGCACAATACCGAGTTACCGTCAAAGCACCCGCTATCATTCGTCCGACGGGTGAACTAAGTCTTGTGCAAGCCGCAACCGCAGGAACTGTAGTGCAAGTGCAAGTTCGCGAAAACCAGACCGTGCAGCAAGGTGAAGTCATTGCCAGAATTGACAACTCGCAGCTGCAAACGAAAAAAGCGCAGCTTCAAAATAGTATTGGGCAGGCAAGACTCCAACTTTTGCAGATACAGGCGCAAGTCCGTGCGATAGACAGCCAAATGACCGCAGAAACCGATCGCCGTGAGCACGCTATCGCCTCTTCTCAAGCTGAACATAGCCAACGGCTACGAGAGTATCAAGACCAGCAGATCATTTCTAGCGCTGAAGTGACACAAGCAAAAGCCTCTCTGCAAGCCACTTCTGCTGCATCCACCGCAGTTCAAGTAAAATTACAGCGCTATCGTCCTCTTGCTGCGGTAGGAGCACTCGATCGCGATCGGTTAGAAGAAGCAGAGCTAGCGGCGCAGCAGCAGGCGCAAGAAGTCGTGGCAGCAGAATCCAAGCTGCGACAGGCTGAGGCAATGCTCAATCCGACTTCAGCCGAGGTGATAGCGGCGACCGAGAAAGTTGCTCAAGAGCACGCCATGGGTGAGGCAACCCTAGCAGCTTTAACCAAAGAACAACAAGCGCTAACTCAGCAAAAAATTCAAATTGAAAATCAGCTAGAGCTAGATCGGCAAGAACTGAACCAAGTCCATCATGATCTCAGCAAAGCCACCATTACTGCCACTACTAATGGCACGATCGCTAAATTAACCTTGCGCAACGCTGGGCAGACAATGCAACCCGGCGAGGAAATCGCCCAAATTGTTCCTAGTAATGCACGATTAGTCATTAAAGCCCTGGTAGCCGCCCAAGACATTAGTAAAATCATTATCGGTCAAACTGCTCAACTTCGTATTTCTGCCTGCCCTTATCCCGACTATGGTACGTTATCGGGCGTTGTTAAATCAGTTTCCCCTGATGCGATCGCGCCGCCCAAAGCTTCAGAGGGCGCTGTGTCTTCACCCTATTATGAAGTTACCCTAGAACCGGAATATTTGATGTTAAGCCAGGGCGATCGCCGTTGCCAGATTCAAGTAGGTATGGAGGGTAAAATCGATATCGTTTCTAGAGAAGATACTGTGTTGCGATCGATATTGAGGAAAGTGCGATTAATTTCAGATTTGTAGAACTTATTTAAATTTTCCTGTTTCACATTAAGTGATCTCTCTATTCATCAACGCTAGATTTTCTAAGGAAATCTAAGGTAAATTATTCTTCTATGGGAAATTCTGAGCATATGAATTATCTGGTCAAAGATCGTATTCATTTCTTTTTTTAGAAATGCGCTCTTACCTTATAAACCCTGGTTCTAGCCTGATACCCGTCCTAATTGGCAAGATAATAGGCAAGTATTGAGCCTGGAAAGGTACTTAAAGCAACTCTGTTTTGCACTTGCTCGCGATCGCCTCTAGGATCTTATTCTCTTCTATAGAAATCAGCCGATTGCTTTGAGCAAGCTGTTGGCATTGAGCAAATAACGGTACGGCAAAATCACAATCTAGCTGCTGCAATAGGGTATCTAAGGGCTGAGGCGATCGCAGATTTGCTTGAATATTTTTGAGAGAGTTGGGTTCAAACTGGATTGTCTTTAGTTCAGGTAAAATGTTTTCCCAAGTTTTGTTAGGATAGCTCGCCAAAATCATGTGCGCCAGAATTTGATCCATTACCATTTCTTGAGCGATCGCAGTGTTTAAATACTGCTCACTTTCCTCCTGAATTTGGTGTAGTGCTTCAGTCGTAGGTTCGGCACCAGCACTATCGAGCTTAGCTTCATAAAAGCGGCTGGCTGCATACCCTACAGCATAAAGTATTGTTGCATTTGTGCTAGCCCCAATCAAGGTTCCGGCAAGGGGCACATTTCTTAAAAAGCCCAGTCCTGCCTTGACTGCATTACTGCCGCCTAACGACAATCCAAAAATGGCTAATACCTCGCCTTTACGCGCTGGATCATCTAAATCTAAGCCATAAGTTGCCGCAATTTCGTAGACGAGTTCTGTTTGGAGAGCAGTCGTGGCAGCTAGGTCGATCGCTAAAAGTGCCACAGCTAGCCCCGGAATCAAACTACTCATGAATCCAATTTTTCCAGCATCAACGGCTTTTTTCACCATTAATCGATGTACGATTTGGCTAGGTGATTCATTAGGATGCTGCTGCCGTAGTGTTTGAACATTCGTTTTAACTTTTTCAACATCAACTCGATTCGTGATGCCAAGCAGCCAATCTAACCTCAACACACTAGCGACTCTTCGCACAAATGGATTGTTTAATCCGGGTATATTTGCTAAATGTCCCAGTACTTGTCCTGTTCCACTTGCCGTTCCACTAATCCACCGAACAGCATACTGAGTAACATTTCTGGCGATCGATCGGGCTGCACTAAAGATATTCATGCTGGTATTTCCTGCCTTTGGGCTTGAGCTAGAGGACTTTGAGAATTGAGCAGAATCTTGAATACTTTTTGAGTACAAAGTTTCGATTGAGGTGAGTCCATCAGGTGAAATATGTTATGCAAATATAGCGAGAGCCATACGGGAAACTCATCGTCCTTTAGATAGTTAATGTAGAAAACTCTCTAAGGTTAGAACAAGAGTATCTTACAAGAGGTATGGTCGAATCTGCTGTGCCAAAGTTTGAACATGAGGTTGTTTTAATAAAGAGAGATGGTTTCCTGGTACGTGATGTAACTGGATATTAGTTGCTAATGTATTCCAACCTAAAGTTGAGTTTTGCCCCGTGAAGTCAGAGCCTTCCATCGCTTTGAACAAGGTAATACGCTCAGAGTACTTCTGTGGTATGTATCGATAGGCTGCTTGGCTATTGGCATACACAATTTGCAGCAAGGGTGCGATCGCGGATTCATCTAGTAGCTGTAATTGTGATTCTTCGGGGAGTTGGCGCACAATCGCCGACCACTGCCAGCGAGAGAGCCAGGGCTTCCAGGCGTGAAATCGATTCGTTGCGATCGCCCCATAATCTAGCAAAAACGGCAGTGTAGACCAGAGGGCAGTTCCCAAGAGATACTTCAGAGTTTGATAGAGCGAAGGTTGGAGGTGAGTAGGAGCCGGAGTATCGAGAATTGCTAGCAGGGCAATTTCTTGTCCTGCGTGGATAAGCTGTTGCGCCATCTCGAAGGCGACCAGTCCACCAAACGACCAACCTCCCAGAAAGTAGGGCCCCTGGGACTGGAGAATTTGAATAGCTTGAATATAGTAGGCGGCGATCGCTTCAATTCGGTTTAGGGGTTTGGATTTGCCATCTAGCCCTAAGGGTTGGAGTCCGTAGAAACTGCGATCGTTGCCCAAATGTTGCGCTAGTTCTAAATAGGGAAACACAACGCCAAACATGGGATGCACACAGAAAAAAGGCTGCTTATTTCCGCCCAAAGTTAAGGGTACCAGGGGCGACCTAGAGCCTGTGCCCAATTCATTGGAGGCAACAATCTGAGCGTTGGCTAGTGATTTTGGAGCAGACAGATCTTGAATAACTTGAGGATTACTGGTGGATAATGTCGATCGTTTGTGGCGGTAAACCGATCGATCAAGTGAAACAAGTGGGGGAGCTTGCAAGGTTAAGGGCGTGTTGCGTAGGGTATCAATGAGGGGCGATAGTTGGGCGATCGTGGGAGCTTCAAACACATTCTTCAGAGGAAGTTCTAGTCCAAAAGCATCTCGTACACGAGAGGTCATCTGTGTCGCCAGTAAGGAATGTCCACCCATCTCAAAAAAGTTATCATTCATGTTCACTTGCTTGATCTGTAAGAGTTCTTTCCAGATATCAGTAAGTGTTAATTCTGTTAGGGTTGAAGGTGCGATCGCTAGACTGGGTGAGTGAGCTAAACTCTGCTTAAATGACGAAAGTATGCGGCGATCGACTTTGCCACTGACAGTTAAGGGAAGATTTTCTAACGGTAAAAAATCGGAAGGTATCATGTAGCTGGGTAAGGTTTTCCCTAAGTGTTGACCCAGTGCGGGAACGAGTTGACGAGCAAATTGAGAAAGCAATGGCTCGTTCGTGTAATGATTCCCATCTAGACAGAGTTGCTGAACTGACAAAGCAGCAGATGCATCAACGCCATGCCGGATCAACAACACATCATAGTCGCCTGTATAAGCGTCGCCTGTATAAGCGTTGCCTGCATTGGTTTGAGTTGACCAAGTAATTTCTACAGCGTAGGGTAACACTGTTTCTAAATCCCACCACTCTTGAGGAGCGATCGCCATTTCAACGTCATTCTCTAATCTATCTCGCATTCGTCCAACGGTTTTTGGAGCATTGCCATTCAATAACCAAGTTGCAGCTTTAACAGCGTTATTGACCCGACTATTGGTGACGCTAGTAATTATCAATATTTCGGGTTCAGTTGCAAGCAGATTCTTTTTAACGGTTTCGACAGTAATTGGATTAAGTTTCCAGCTATGTTTTTGAATTAAGTCGGATGAGCTTGATCCAGGTTGATTAATGCTTGTTAATTGATCTTCTATGTGCAGTAAAACATTGTAGCGAAACTGTGTCATTTCATTTTGACTATGCCCGCGTGAAAGCCGGATCTGCACCTGTCGAATTTGGGGAAATTTATGGCGCAGGGCATGGAAGAAAGCTGGATCGATCGCCAGTTCCGATTCTTCAAACAGCGATCGTTCTACCTGTTGCCGCAGTTGATTTCGTTCCACACTGGCATCTGCTTGACAGAATTGCACCCAGGTATGAAAAGCCCTTAATAAAGGTAGACTTCGCACATCGCCAAGAAACAAAACGCCACCCGGAGCCACTGTCTTTATTGCTCCTTCTATCACCTGCATCAAGTAATCCTGGCTTGGAAAATACTGCACGACTGAGTTCAAAATGACTACATCAAACGCTGCTGTTTCCATGTCCTCAGGAACAATGCCCTCAAAATCAGTTGCCATCCGGTGAAATAATTTAACTTGAGAAAGATTAAGTGACTCTAATTGCTGCTGAATAGACTCCAAAGCAGCCTCAGAAAAATCTGTGCCCCAATACTCATCGCAATGAGACGCAATTTGAAAGAGTAGTAACCCAGAACCGCAGCCAATTTCTAGCACCCGTTTAGGTTGAAGCGCAAGAATTTGCTGAACGCGATCGCTGACCCACTCTTGCATTTGTTCTAGGGGAATCGGGTTGCCCGTATAGCTGCTGTTCCAGCCCGTGATATTGAATTGAGGATTGGGGATAAAAGATTGATAGGTTTGATTATAGAGGGTTTGCCAGTGTTGAATGTGTTGAGTTTGAAGCGATCGTAACTGGGTTTGTTGAAAATGTTGGCGGTCGAGGCTGAAGTAAGCGCTCAGACGGGTTTCACTAGATTCCCCAGAGGCAACTACTACCGCATCTTGAATGGCAGGATGGTGTTGTAATGTCGCTTCAATTTCGCCTAATTCAACCCGGAAACCTCGAAGTTTAATTTGGTTATCAACTCGTCCCAAAAACTCGATCGTTCCATCCGCTTGAAAGAGGGCGCGATCGCTAGTCTTGTAGAGCGCTAATCGCTTAGTTGTAATAAACCGTTCTGCCGTCAATCCTGGACGATTGAGATAGCCGCGAGCAAGTCCTGCACCACCGATGTATAACTCCCCTGGAATGCCTATCGGAACGGGATTCAAATGGGTATCTAGAATATAGATCTGGGTGTTAAGAATAGGACGACCAATTTTGAGAGGATGATCGCCTGGATAAAGTTTCGCAATGGTTGCCCAGATGGTTGTCTCTGTCGGACCGTAGGCATTGAAAAAGTGACGATTTACTGCCCAGCGATCGACCACTTGACTAGAGCAAGCTTCTCCACCCGTAATCAGTACTTGCAGGGCAGGGAGTTCCGCAGACGGTAAGACAGCCAGGACTGCTGGAGTCAGCAAAGCATGGGTAATGGCGTTGTCTTCTAAAAATTGCACCAATGCTATTCCTGGCATCTGGGCAGGCTTAGGAGGAAGATATAACGTGCCACCAGAACCTAATGCTAAGGCAATTTCAAAAATAGAGGCATCAAAACTTAGAGAACTGAATTGAAGGATCCGACTGCTGCGAGACAAATGAAAGACTTGCCGCTGTGCTTCAACCACGTTACACAAACCCTTGTGCTGTGCAAGAACTCCTTTGGGTATGCCTGTCGAACCAGAAGTGTAGATCACATAAGCTAGATGCTCGGGGGTTGAAGAAACTCCCTTATCAAGTCCTAAGTTTAGCGGTAAGGGCTGATCTAAACAAACTGTTGTCGCTTGCGATTCAGGTAAAGATTTGACTAACCAAGATTGCGTCAGCAGAATTGAAACCTGGGTATCAGTCAGCATAAAGTGAAGCCGATCGCTGGGATAACTAGGGTCGATCGGCACATAAGCTCCTCCAGCTTTAAGGATTCCTAAGATTCCAATTACCATATCCGCAGACCGATCGACACATAGCCCCACGAGGGTATCTGCCTGAACTCCCATCTGGATCGGGATTTGTGCTAGATCGTTAGCGTGTTGATTCAGTTCTCCGTAGGTAAGCGATCTATGTTCCGATATGAGGGCGATCGCTTTTGGGTCATGTTCCACCTGTGCTTCAAAAATGTGATGAAAACAATGGTCATTGGTTTGTTCCGAATCAGTCTGATTCCATTCAACAAAAACCTGTTGATGCTCTGTAGCGGTGAGTAGAGGCAAGTCTGACAATGACGCATCGGGATCAGAAACAATACCTTCTAGTAAGGTTTGAAAATGTCCGGCTAAACGGCTAATTCTGTCGCGATCGAACAAGTCTGTGCTATAGGAAATGAAGCCGCTTAAACCTTCCGGAGATTGCCATAAGCTCCGCAGTCCATGAGCCGATTCCCACAGGTGAACCTCTAGATCAAATCGAATGCTGCCTGATCTCAAAGGTGCGGGTTCCAACATCAACCCTGGTAATTCTAGCGGCTGCATCGGAGCATTTTGCAGTGCAAAAGCAACTTGAAATAAAGGATTGCGACTGAGATCGCGATCGGGATCGAGTTCTTCTACTAATTTCTCAAACGGTAAGTCTTGATGTTCATAAGCTTCTAAGGTCGTTTCCCGCACCTGTTCCAAAAACGTACGAAAGTTAGGATTGCCCGATAGATTCGATCGCATCACTAGGCTATTCACAAAAAATCCAATTAGCCCTTCTAATTCGCTGCGATGACGATTAGCAATTGGGGAACCGATCGCAATATCTTCCTGTCCTGTGTAGCGATATAGCAATGTTTGAAAGGCTGCCAATAGAGTCATAAACAAGGAGACTCCTGACTGCTGACTAAACGCTTCTAACGCCTGAGTTAGCGTAGGAGAAAACTGTAATGGATAGGTTGCACCTCGATAGGTCTGAACTAATGGATGAGGGCGATCGCTGGGTAGATGTAGTACTTGTAAATCTTGTAACTTGCTGCGCCAATAAATCAGTTGTTTTTCTAAAATATCTCCCTGCATTTCATTGCGCTGCCAGCAGGTAAAATCGCTATATTGAATGGGCAAGGGTGGTAATATAGGGATGCGTCCTTCAACAAATGCTGTGTAGAAAAAAGATAGCTCTCGAATTAAAACTCCTAATGACCAACCATCAGCAACAATATGATGCAGGGTCAGCAACAGAACTGCCTCAATGGGAGTAAACTGTAGCAGCGTTACTCGTAAGAGAGAATCGGTAGTTAAATTGAACGGATGCTGGGCTTCAGTCGTTGCGAGTTGTTGACTGATGCGTTCTCGATCGCTTGCAGTAACCGTTTGTAAATTGACAACCGATAACTCAAATTTAGTGTCGGGTGAAACTACCTGAACAGGCTGTCCATCAAGTATTGTAAACGTTGTCCTAAGGGCAGCATGACGATTCACAATTTCATAAAACGATCGCTCTAACGCAGTTCTATTTAGCGTTCCTGTTAAGCGAATGGCGGCAGGCACATTATAAAACGGATTGTTGGGTGTGAGTTGATATAAAAACCATAATCGCTGCTGAGCGAAAGACAGGGGAAACAGCATTCCCTGAGTAGCAGGCTGATTCGTTATAGAAGGCTGAATCGATTGCGATCGCTGTTGGTTTAGATAGAAGATGATTTCGGCTTTGCGCTCGGCTAATTCTTGTCGCAAAGCAGGGGTTAGAGTTCCTTCTGGGGCAGTACAGCGCAAGCGCATCTCGTCAAAGGGATTGAAATCGCTCTCAATAAATACCTGTACATCCAGGCTTTTAAGGTGAGAAATTAATTCAGCGATCGTCCAGTTTGTCATAGCTCTATTTCTTCCCGTCGTTGCGAACCCAATTTTTCTTGAAGATTTCTATCTGGCTGAATTTTCCACTTTAAAGCCTCAATCTTTAATGCTAGTTCTGCGATCGTGGGAGTTTCAAATAAACTGCGCAGCGGCAATTCTACCTGAAAGCGATCGCGGATACGGGAAACCAGTTGAGTTGCCAACAGAGAGTGTCCACCCATATCAAAAAAACTATCGTGAACGCCTACTTGTTTGCGTCCCAGGAGTTGAGTCCAGAGTTCAGTTAGGGAGGATTCTAGCGAAGTTGTTGGAGTTGCTAAACCTTTTTCCTGGGGCACATGAGGCACAATGAGGTGAGGATGTGGCAACGCTTTCTGATCTATTTTGCCATTGGCAGTAAGAGGAAGAGTATCCATTACAACAAATGCAGTCGGCATCATGTAGACAGGTAGTTTTGCTTTGAGAAATGATTGTAGATCACGCTCTGTTAGTATTTCTGAAGCTTTGGGTACAACGTAGGCAAGCAACTGGCGATCGTCATCTAACTCTCTTACAATTACCACTGCTGTTTGTACCCTGGGATGTTGAGTGAGAACCCTCTCGACCTCACCCAGTTCTACCCGAAATCCTCGAATTTTAATTTGATGGTCTGTTCGTCCTAAAAACTCAAGATTGTCATCAGAACGGTAAAGCGCGCGATCGCCTGTCCTATAGAGTAATGAAAATTGGGTATGAACAAACCGTTCTGCTGTTAATTGAGGACGATTTAAATATCCCTGAGCGAGTCCAGCACCACCTAAATAAATTTCGCCTTTGACCCCTGCGGGAACCGGATGCAGATTTTCATCTAGCAGATAAACTTGGGTATTGGTAATTGCTTGACCGATCGGAATGGTTGTAGCGTTCTGTGGAACCTGTTCTACTTCATACCAGGTAGAAAACGTTGTATTTTCAGTTGGCCCATACACATGAATGAGATGTTGCGGTTTACCTTGGTGAAGCACCGATCGCACCCGATCAACACTCACAATCTCGCCCCCAAACAAGAGATATTTAAGGGATTGAAAGGCACTGGGAACTTGACTTACCGTTTGATTAAATAACGCCGTTGTGAGAAATAATATACTAATTTGCTGCTGCTGTAATTCTGCAACAAAATCAGGAGGCGAAAGCGTAGTTTCTCGCTCGACTCCAATCAATTGTGCGCCATTAAGTAACGCACCCCAAATTTCAAAGGTTGCTGCATCAAAAGCAAGGGTCGCGACCTGTGCCACCCGATCACCAGGTTCTATCTGGACATAGTTGGTTTCACACACCAGTCGAGTTACGGCTCGATGCGGCACCATAACTCCTTTAGGCGTTCCAGTTGAGCCAGAGGTATACATAATATATGCTAATTGCTCAGGCGTACAAGCAGGAGGTAGATTCTCGTCCGATTCTTGAGCGATCGCATCCCATTCTTGTTCTAAACAGATGAGCCTTGCTTGATCAGTTTGAAGTGAATTTATCCAATCTACTTGCGTTAAAATCACTGTAATTTCAGCATCTTTCACTATAAACTGGAGTCGTTCCGGAGGATAGCTAAAATCAAGAAAAACATAAGCACCACCTGCTTTAACAACCGCTAACATTGCCGCGATCGCTTCCACACTTCGCTCTAGGTAAATTCCGATAGGCTTATTAGAGTAAGCTCCTAGCCGTTGCAAATACCGTGCCAGTTGGTTACTGCCCTGATTTAGTGACTGATAGGTAAATTGTTGATCGCCAAACTTAACCGCGATCGCCGTGGGGGTTTGCTTAACCTGTGCTTCAAATTGTTGATGAATACAACTGGTTGCAGAATCAACAACCGAACTACCCTGCCACTGCTGTAACAATGCCTGTTGTTCTCTAGACGTTAACAAGGGTAGGGCAGAAAGATGACTATTGGGATTTACCACAATTTCTTCTAGCAATACCTGAAAATGATGCCCCACAGAAGCGATCGTTGCGGGGTCAAAAACCTCAGTGTTATAAACCATCACGCCGCGTAGTCCGTCCGATTGCTGCCAGCCTTTTCCCCACAGATTCCTAAAGTTATCTGTGCATTTCCACAGATAGATTTCTAGAGCAAAACGCGCAGTCTTGGTCTGCAACTCTACTGGATTTAGAACTAATCCGGGTAATATCAGTTGCTCCATCGGTGTATTTTGCAATGCGAAAACAACCTGAAATAGCGGATTTTGACCCAAGCTACGAATCGGTTGTAATTCTTCTACCAGCTTTTCAAAGGGCAGGTCTTGGTGAGCATACGCCGCCAAAGTGACATCCCGAACCCGGTCTAACAACTCGCGAAAGGTGGGATCGCCTGCTAAGTTAGTCCGCAATACCAGGCTATTGACCAAAAACCCAATTAGCCCCTCTAGCTCACTGCGATGACGGTTAGCAATAGGAGAGCCGATCGCCATGTCTGTCTGTCCAGTGTAACGATGCAGTAACGTCTGAAATGCCGCTAGCAGGGTCATAAACAGCGTCACGCCAGCTTGCTGGCTTAATGCTTCCAGGGCATCTAGTAGTTGCTGCGGCATCTCTAACAATTGGCTAGCACCGCGATGTCCTTGTTCTGAAGAATACGCTAGTGAACGAGATATAGCACCAGGCAACTCTAAAACAGGAACGTCCTTTAACTGCTGTTTCCAATAACGTATTTGAGAGTTTAGTACTTCTCCCTGCAACCATTCTCGCTGCCAGTAAGCAAAGTCGGCGTATTGAACTGGTAATTCTGGTAACACAGCCGCTCTGTTTTCAACTGCTGCTGCATAGAGTTCACTCAATTCTCGGATTAAGACACCGCTTGACCATTCATCAAAGACAATATGATGTAGGGTCATTAGTAAGAGGTGTTCAGTGTCATGGAGTTGCCATAAGTGGACTCGAAACAGCAGTTCTTTGTCTAGGTGAAAAGGTCGCTGAATCTCCTGCCAAATTTGTCTAAGCGCAGTATCTTCACGAGAACTAACGGCTAATGTTCGTAAGTCAGTCCATCCCACTGGCAAGAGTGATTGATGAGCAACTACTTGAACTAACTGTCCTTCCATAACATTAAAGGTTGTTCGGAGGACTTCATGACGATGAACGATCGCCTGAATACTTTGATTAAGCTGCGATCGCTTTAGCAGACCTGTAAGTCGAAATATAAGCGGAATAACATACAGAGAGTCTTTAGACAATTGTTCAATAAACCACAATCGCTGTTGCGCAAATGAAGTTGGAAAGATAAAGATATCTTCCTGGTCTTGCTTTGGCTCTGTCTTGCCTAAAATCATTGTCACCTATATTTTTTCGACCTCACCTTGTTATAAGAGGAAAAGTGACTTAAGGATTATGCTCTAAGATAGATTTTGAGGAGGGATAAGAAAGGCTTTTTACTACGTTTTACTAGACTATGGTTAAACCCTCTAGCATTAGCAAGCAAAGTAGAGATCCAAAGCAAGCAAAGTAGAGATCCAAAGCAAGCAAAGTAGAGATCCAGCTTGGCTGTTGCATAAGCTCCTAAGGCAACTATTTCTAAGTCCATAGAGAATCTAACTGATTAGAGAAATCGATCTGTCTATAGACATATTTTTTCCGATAACAGTTCTAAAGTTTCTTCCGATTGGGAGGTCTTCTGTTTACACAAAATCTGTCTAAAGTTATGTATAAGCGATCGCCATTTCTGTTTATTAACCTTGTTAACTAGGTTTTAATAATGTTCTATACGAAGTATAAGGGCGATTGAGTCACCCAGTAGGCTGCATTGACTACTGTGAGGCAGAGACTTTCCTGGAGCTTTCAGTTATGGACAGAGACTAGCTCTCAGTACCCTATGTAGCGATCGGTTAACATTTGTTGTAAAAGATTTTTGGCAGATAGTTTGCTCTGTAGATTTTCCGATCGCGAAATAATTGTTACAGTTAGTTACAGTTATGGGATATGAATTTGTAACCTCTCTCTTCTTGCCGTTATCCACTTTGCATACTGCACCAGACTCTTATGGTTTCTCATGTTCCATTACTCGCCTCTTTGCGGTTTAAGTCCTTGCGGGCGACCGAGCCATCGAGTCTAGCTTGGCTATTGCGCTGGGGAATGCTAACTACCTCTGTGGTCACGCTTTCAGGCTGTGGCTTTTTGCCTAAAGGGGCGGCTGATGCCCAAACTCGTCCCCCTGGCTCGGCTCAGGGTCAAGAGACAGCGGCTGTTGATGTGGCGATCGCGGCTACAGCACCTCTAGAATCAGCCCGAGAGTATACAGGTAGCACTCAGCCTCTACAAGAAGTTGCGCTTCGTGCCCAAGCAGAAGGTCAGCTACGACAGCTAAATGTGGACGTGGGCGATCGCGTGCAGCGGGGGCAAACGTTGGCTCAAATTGATGATTCTCTCTTAGATGCGGCGACAACTGAAGCAGAGGCAGAATTAGCATCGCGGCGTTCAGAAATTAGCCAACTTCAAGCACAAGTCAGTGATGCGGAAACGCAGGTGGAACAGGCTCGTCTTCAACTTCAGCAAGCCGAATCCGATGCAGCCCGTTTTACCAAGCTAGCGAGAGACGGTGCCATCGCTCAGCAGCAAGCAGAGCAAGCCCGCACAGAAGCAAAAACGGCTGCACAAATTTTGCAGTCGTCGCAAGAAAAAGTTCGTAGCCAGGAGCAAGCGATCGTGGCTGCAAACGGTCGAATTGCGGCTCAGCAAGCAGTTATTGCTCAGCGGCAAGAGCAGCGATCGTATGCAGTATTGACGGCTCCCATTGGCGGCGCAGTCCTCACGCGATCGACTGAGCAGGGCAATTTACTTCAAGTGGGCGATGAGGTAGTGAGGATCGGAGACTTCAGTCAAGCCAAGGTGACGGTACAAGTTTCGGAACTTGATTTGGCAAATGTTGAGGTGGGCAGAACTGCTAAAGTGCGGCTGGATGCTTTTCCCAATCAGCAGTTTGCAGGCAGAATAACGCGAGTTTCACCGGCTGCCAATCCAACCTCCCGCCTGGTTCCGGTTGAAGTGACGATTCCTAACCCAACGGGTAAAGTTGGTAGCGGATTACTTGCCCGAGTCAGCTTCACGCAAACTAGTCTCGATCGGGTAGTTGTACCGCTTGCAGCTTTGCAGGACGATCGGACAAATGCCAGACAGTCAGGGGCAAGTACAGGAGCACAATCTAGCAATTCAGCCAATAATCAAGCAAGGGCTGAAGCACAACCTAAAAACACAGAAGGGACGCTGTTTGTTGTGACAGGTGAGGGTGAACAGGCAAAAGTGACCGCTCGATCAGTAGCGCTCGGTGAACAACTTGATGGTAAAGTCCAAATTCTCTCGGGTCTAAATTCAGGAGAACGATTCGTATCGCGCACCAGTAAGCCACTCAAAGACGGTGACTCGGTGCGTTTGAGTATTTTGTCAAATTAATAAAATCTTATTTGCGCTTTGTCTTCCAATGCCTAGCAATCACGCCTAGCCCACTGTAACGCCTAGCACACTGTAACGCCTAGCACACCAGAACGCCTAGCCCACTGTAACGCCTAGCACATCCTTATTCTCTGCCCTTTATCCTTACTGCATTTAGCCATCATGCAAAACCCTTCCTCGTCTGGTTTCAGCCTGAGTACGCTTTCGATCCGACAGCACATCGGGACATTGATGCTGACTCTAACCGTCATGATTGTCGGGGTCTTTTTCATGAGTCAACTGCCTGTCGATCTGTTACCTTCTGTGACCTATCCTCGCATTGGGGTGCGCCTAGATGCCCCAGGGATTTCGCCAGAAGTCGCGATCGATGAAATTACCCGACCTTTGGAAGAAGCCCTCTCTACGACCGATGGAGTAGTTCAAGTTTATTCGCAAACGCGAGAAGGACAAGTCAGCTTAGATCTATACTTCAATCCTGGCAGCAACGTAGAGCAGGCGCTCAATGATGCGACGGCAGCATTTAACCGTAACCGTGGCCGACTCCCCGACACGATCGAAGAACCCCGCCTGTTTAAAGCAGACCCGTCGCAGCTACCCGTTTATGAAATGGCGCTCACGTCGCCTTCGTTGCGCGATGTTGACTTACGCGTGTTTGCTGATGAAGAATTATCTCGTGAACTCAACATCGTGGCGGGCGTTGCGTCAGCGGATGTTTCGGGCGGCGTACAGGAGGAAGTTCGCGTCAACATTGACCTAAATCGTCTGCAAGCTCTAGGCATTGGGCTAACTGATGTGCTGGATGAGTTGGAGCAGCGCAATCAAGATGTCTCTGGTGGACGCATTCGGGGCGATTATTCAGAACCCTTAACGCGGGCAGTGGGACGCTTCCAGGATGCAGACGAGATTCAAAATTTATCCTTTGCAGTAGGAGGAAGCGGAAGTAGCGCTTCGCAATCAACCCTTAGTGAGCAGACTAATTCAACTCAAAACTCAACCCTCAGTACTCAAAATTCTTCACCTCAACAGGTGTATCTGCGTGATTTTGCTGATGTAATTGATGGCACTGAAGACGAGCGAGTACTGGTCAACCTGAATCGGCAGAAAGCAGTCAAACTTAGCGTGCAGAAGCAGCCCGATGCCAATACAGTATCGGTAGTGGATGGGGTCAAGCAACGCTTAGAAGAGTTGCGTCAATCGGGGCTGATTCCAGCCGACATGATCATTACACCTACATTGGATGAGTCGAAGTTTATCCGCAATTCACTGGCAAATGTGATCACATCGGGTCTATCTGGTTCTGTGCTGGCAGCGATCGCCGTCTTCATCTTTTTAGGATCACTTCGGCAGACGTTCATTATTGCGCTGACGATTCCGCTGTGTATATTGGCGGCGGCGATCGCCATGAAGTTCTCTGGCTTCTCGCTCAACATTTTTAGCTTGGGTGGCTTGGCAATCACTGTCGGACAAGCCGTTGACACCTCAATTGTAATTCTCGAAAACGTCAGCAGAAGAGTAGAAATGCTCAAGCTCGATCGCCAAGCCACTCTTGCGGAGAATCACAGCCTTGATGGTAACAACAATAACGGCAATCACAACAGCAACGGTAATCACAACGGTAACGGGAGTCACAACGGTAAAGGACACAACACTTACGCTCGTACCCTAATCGCAACCGTTGAGGAAAGTAGTCGTGAGGTTGAATCGTCACTTGTGGCTTCGACCGCTACTAACCTAGTCGCGGTAGTACCCTTTATTCTTGTAGGCGGCTTCATCTCGTTGCTGTTTAACGAACTCATTTTGACAATTTGCTTTGCGGTTGTCGCTTCACTCGTTGTCGCTCTGACCGTTGTGCCAATGTTGGCGGCTCGACTCTTTGCGATTGAGTGGTCGAGCGGTCTCCATCGGCTGTGGTTTCTACGGGCGTTTAACCAACGGTTGGACGGTGCCACCCGATCGTATGGCAATACGCTGGCAAAGTTGATCCGTCGTCCGGCGATCGTCGTTGTGACGACGTTCGTTATTTTAGGCGGCAGCGGTGTCATGATGGCAGGTCAGATTCCGCAAGAAATTTTACCGCGCATCAGTACCGGGCAGGCGAATGTTAATGTCCAGTTTCCGCCTGGTACCTCGCTGGAAACCAATCGGCGCGTGATGGCAGCGGTTGACGATGTGCTTTTAAGACAGCCGGAGACAGATTATGTTTTCACTACAGCAGGCGGTTCGCTGTTTGGCAGTTCGGTGTCGGCGAACCCATCGCGCAGTTCAGGCAGTGTGACGCTGAAAGCAGGTAGCGATGTTGTGGACTTTAGGGAAAGAGTAACGCAAGAAATGAACCAGCTTAACCTTGCAGGTATTCGGGTACGGGTTTCGGCAGGTTCAGTGCGTGGGTTAACTTTGAACAACTCACCTTTACGGGGCGCTGAAGTAGACGTGGTGCTTCAGGGAGAAGACACGGAAGGGTTACGGCAGGCAGGTCGGCAAGTACTAGCAGCGCTAGATGAACAGGTGACCCTCTCTGCGTTTCGTCCGGATGCAGACGATCGCCAACCTGAAGTGCAAATTCGTCCTGACTGGGAGCGCGCCAATGCTCTTGGCTTAACAACTCAGGCGATCGGTAGCACCATTCAAACGGCGATCGAAGGCTCTGTGCCTACTCAATTACAGCGCAATGAGCGTCTGGTGGATGTGCGAGTACAGCTCAATCAAGCGTTGCTCAAACAACCCTCACAGTTGGCGCAACTCCCGCTATTTGTCGATAATGGTGCGCTGGTGCGGTTAAGTGACGTTGCAAAAATTGAAGACGGGCAAGCTCCTGGCGAGATTCAGCGGATTAACCAGCGTTCTGTTTTTCTGATTGCAGGCAACCTCAACAAAGGGGCTAGTTTGGGCGCTGCGCTGGAGGAAGTGCAGCAAATTGTCGCCACGCTAGATTTGCCGGATGGCGTGACGGTTTTGCCCAGCTATGCTGGGCAAACAAACAAAGAGCTTCAAGGTGCTTTGGTTGGGTTAGGTAGCTTGGCAGCTTTCTTAGTCTTTGTTGTCATGGCAGTGCAGTATAACTCTCTGGTTGATCCCTTGGTCATTATCTTGACCGTTCCGTTAGCGTTAGCGGGGGGTATCTTTGGGTTGTTCGTGACACAAACCGCGATCGGTATTACTGTTGTTGTTGGTGCAGTGCTGCTAGTTGGGATCGTCGTTAACAATGCCATCATCATGGTGGAGACGGCAAACCAAATTCGAGAGGAAGAGAGACTCGATCGTGCTGCTGCGATTATGAAAGCTGCTCCTCAACGCTTGCGCCCTATTTTGATGACGACTATTACCACTGTCTTAGGGCTGTTTCCTCTGGCGCTAGGCATTGGCGAAGGTTCAGAATTTTTACAGCCCTTAGGGATTGTGGTGTTCTCCGGTTTAACTCTGGCAACTTTACTAACGTTGTTTATCATTCCTTGCTTCTACATTCTGCTCCACAGCATTTTCAAGCGGGATATCGGAATTGGGCAGCTAGTTAATCGGACGCGATCGCTGGTAATGTCGGGGCGGAAGTCGTAACCCGATCGTGGTTTCTACCCATTCCCAATGCTACGCTGCACCATTTTGCTTGTCGGCATCAAGAAGTTGGCGTTACTGAATGAAAGTATGAAAATCTGGTTTCCTGCGAGAGCAGGAAACGAGTTAGGAGTTAGGTAGTCGGCAACGTAGCAACATAGACCTCTCCCCAACCCCTCTCCTTCAGGAGAGGGGCTTTGAATCGACGCATACTTTTATTTAGCAACGCCCATTTTCTTTATCAATAATGAAGCTGCCCTACTCCTAACCTGCTAAAAAGGGGTTTAAGCCATAAAAAGCACATCCAATTAGCGCTCACGAGCGTACTAATTTTGTTCGAGTTCGTTCAAGTCTTAGGTGATTAGGAGGAAGAGTCATGCTCTTGTTCCTTAAGCTAACCCGCTCCAGACAATGGAATAAGGTTTGCGAACTATTCTGCTGACGTTCTGCACCCATAAACACGAGTACTGCTTACGCTTTGATTTAAGCTCTCTAAAGCAGCTTCCCCGCCAGCCCTTCAGCAACAATTTCTATAACGATTTTATAAAGACACAGTAATATTACTGGCATTGGATTGATACTAGAAAGCCTAAAGTTTGATTTTTTGGATCTAAGGCTACTGTTCCCAATTTGTTTAGGATGATGTAATGGAGTTTGGAAGATGTCGTCTCAATCACCAGACTATTGGCTAGGGCGATCGCTAGGTGAGCGCGATCGTTATCGTCTTGACAGGCGGCTAGGAAGCGGCGGTATGGCAGATGTTTTTCTGGCAACCGACACGCTATTGCAACAGCCAGTTGCCTTGAAGCTACTCCACGAAAAGCTGATACAGGGAGAGTTTAAAGAGCGCTTTGAGCAAGAGGTCGCACTGTGTGCTGCTCTTAAGAGCGATCACATTGTTCAAGTTAGCGATTACGGTGTTACTGCCGAGGGCTACCCATTTTATGTAATGGAGTACTTACAGGGGCAGAACCTGTGCCAACTGCTCAAGCAAGAGAAAAAATTGTCTGTCGATCGCGCCGTTCGGATCATCCTGCAAGTTTGCACGGGCTTACATCTTGCACACCACGGGTTTAACCTGTGCCGTCCGGGTGCAACTTCAAGTGAGCGTGTGACGGTTGTTCATCGTGACCTTAAGCCAGAGAATATCTTTCTAGTGCCGATGGCGCTAGGAGAACTGGTCAAGATTCTGGACTTTGGTATTGCTAAGATTCAGAGCGATCAATTCAGACTCAATGCCACATCTATGTTTCTGGGCACATACCGTTATGCTGCTCCTGAACAGTTTGAAGTCGGCAAAGATTTAGATGAGCGGGCAGATATCTATAGCTTAGGGCTCATTCTTTACGAGATGTTGAGTGGAACAGACCCTTTCGGCTTTGGAGCCACTGTCCACCATATCAGCGGTGGAACTTGGGCTGTTGCGCACGTCTCTCAAAGACTTGTGCCGCTACGTCAGCAGAGAGGATGCAAACACCTATCTCCTGAGCTTGAAGCAGTTGTGAGGCGGTGTCTACACAAAGCACCTCACCAGCGATTTTCATCGGTTAAGGATCTGAGCCTGGCTTTACAGCAGTTTGTTCCTGAAGCAGCCAGAGTTGGTCACTCTTCTGCAAGTTGGCAGCCCGTAGAGAAAGCGTTGACGGTAAGTACCTACTTTAAAACTGCAATGTCCACCTGTAACAACTTATCTACGGGTTTCAAAACTGCTGGTTCAACTCTGTACACAGCCCTACGAACAATTACATCGTCTTCTAAGAATTCTGCTGGTAAAACTTTGCCCGATTCGGCTGAGTTGCTTGATGAATCTGATTTGTTTTCATATAAGGCTGTGCTGGCTGCTGCTGGTGTAGCTGCCTTATTGTTAGGACTCTACTCGTTTCAGTCTGCTACTGAGTCGGTTTCGCAACTGACTAGACAAGAACTGCAACCTGCTCAACCTATCAAGCAGCCAGCGCCAGTTCAAAACTCGGGGTCGTCTATCGTTCGCTCCTTAGTGGGGCATTCGGGTGCAGTTTGGACGATCGCCATGAGTCCTTCAGAAGACTTGCTTGCCAGCGGTAGCTTCGATAGAACCATTAAAATCTGGAATCCAAAAACTGGGACGCTCCTGCGTACCTTATCTGGACATGCTGATGCCGTTAGATCGATCGCCATCAGCCGAGATGGCTCGCTTTTGGCAAGTGGCAGTAGTGACACCACCATTAAAATTTGGAATTTACAAACTGGGCAACTGTTGCGCACTCTCTCAGGGCACAGGGGCGCAATCTGGTCGATTAGCATTAGCCCAGATGGAAAAACCCTGGTGAGCGGTGCCTACGATGGGGATATTAAAACTTGGAATTTACAAACGGGTGAACTGCTTGCCCTGCCAGAGCCTGGCGATTCAGTTTGGTCGGTTGGCATTAGCCCAGATGGAAAAACCCTGGTGAGTGGTGCCTACGATAGGGATATTAAAATTTGGAATCTACAGACTAGAGAACTGCTGCGTACTTTGTCTGACAGTCATTCTGAAGCCGTCAGAGCGATCGCAATTAGTTCAGATGGACAAACTTTAGTGAGTGGTAGCTGGGATAAAACGGTTAAAGTTTGGGATTTGCAAACCGGGCAACGGCTGCATACCCTCTCAGGTCACTTAGATCGGGTGGTGTCTGTTGCAATTAGCCCAACTGCTCAAATCATTGCAAGCGGCAGCACGGATCGAACTATCAAACTCTGGGACTTGAAAACTGGGCAACTGCTACGTACTCTCTCTGGAAATGCTGATTGGGTGCTCTCGCTTGCCTTCGGTGCTGATGGTCAGACGCTTGTCAGTGCTGGTAAAGATCAGACTGTTAAGATCTGGAAGGTGGGTCAATAATTTAGATTAGCAACTTGAAATTTAGATTAGCAACTTGCTTTAACCCTTAGAGGATGTCTGAGAAGTCTAGATTGCTATCCGATCCGCCCCCTAAATCCCCCATCCTGGGGGACTTTGAAGGATCATTAGTTCGGAAGTCCTGCCCCAGAATGGGGGGTTGGGGGGCGAGTGTAAGAATCTTTGATGCTTCTCAGACATCCTTTAGCCTCTTCCCTAGGAGGGCATGGAAATCAGACTTTCATCTTACAATTCAACAACGCCGCGATCGGGGCATTCTCTTAACCTGTAGAAAATAGCGATCGAGACTCTAGACGCATCCAATCAGCAGTGGTGAACGTACTAAAGTTATGTTGGCGCTTGAGTCGTGGCTAATTGGCAAGAGTATTCTGCTTTTATCCTTTTAATTAGCTTGCTAAAGTCAATGATGTAAATATCTGCGAACTGCTTTGCTGACTTCTGCGTTGAGAAAAGGTGAATTCTGTTCACACTTTGATCTAAGATCTCTAGAAGTTGAAATAATTTCTTTCAACAAAAGTTCCTATAGTGATCCTCAAATACACAGTAAGAACGCAGACATTAGGCTAATACTGAAAGGTTTAGAGTTCTAATACTCAAGGTTACTGTTCACAGTTTATTTAGGGTCATGTAGTTTTGGTCAAGCACATTTTCCGAACATGCATCATGCATCCTGAACAATCTGGTTACAGCCGGGAATCTTTACTGAACCAGACAGATGCAGAGGTATACCTTGCTTTAAAGGCAGGTCATGCTGCTGCCCTTGGCATTCTTTACGATCGCCACGCTGGATTGGTTTATAGTTTAGCGCTCAAAGTCTTGAGCCACTCTCAAGAAGCAGAAGACTTAACCCAAGATATTTTTATGAACCTGTCTAAATCAACTGCCTATGAACCAAGTCGCGGTTCGCTTAGAACTTTTCTTGCTATTTTGACCCGCTCCCGCTCTCGCGATCGCCTTCGTTCCCGCAATACCGCAGCCACATTTTTAGAACGGTGGCGCGTCAACAAAAGCCACGAAATGACAACGAGTTCTCCTTTTGAGCAAATATTCTATGCTGAACAATCTCAAGAAGTTCAGGCTGCACTAGCTCAGCTAACTGAACAAGAACAACAAATTCTGCGATTGGCTTATTACGAGGGGCTGAGTCAATCTGCGATCGCCGATCGCCTGAGTCTACCTCTAGGAACGGTGAAGTCGCGATCGCGTCGGGGGCTGCTTAAACTGCGGCAAACCCTGAAAAACTACACTTGAATTAGATTAGAGCTATTTTCGCCATGATTCGGTCAATGTCTTCAGAACACATACAGCTTCTCATTGCAGGATATATTTTGGGCAACCTCGATGCAGAAGAGGCGGCAGAATTTGAGCAACTGTTGGCAAAAGATCCGGCGATCGCGACTGACTTGGCAGAGATGCAGCAAACATTAGAGTTTTCTTACAACCCAACAGAAGTGCAACCCCCAGATCATCTGCGCACACTTGTTCTTCAAGGTAAGGCTCAACCTGTAGCTCAGCCTGCTCTTAGCTTTTCGACTCGATCGTTTGATTGGAATAAAGCGATCGGTGTAGCGGCAGCGGCCGCAATTGTAATATTAGGCATTAATAATTACCGTCTTTGGAGCACTCTGCAAGCCACTCAGCCAGTTCCCCAACCTTCTCAGCCTGAGCTAAAGAGGCTAACTTACGTGCTGCAAGGCACACAATCGAAGGCTGCTGCCGCTACCATCATTGTGAATCCAAATACTTTAAAGGCTAGTTTGACTGTTCAGAGTTTGCCGCTTTTACCATCTGGAAAAACTTACGTGCTGTGGACGGTGCTCAAACCAGAAGCTCCTTTTACAAAAGATAGCAAGGCAGCTATTCTTACAAAAGTTTTCCAAGTAGATGATCGGGGGAACACTTCTCAGACTATTACTGTACCAGAAGTTTACCGATCGAAAGATTTAGTCGTGAACGTTGCTGTTACCGTTGAAGATGCAGCAATGCCACAGAACCATGTAGGAGATCCTGTCCTTATAGCAAAGTTATAGAAGTTCCTGCTTTATGCCTAGTGCAGGGCGATCGCTCCTTTAAAGGATGTCTGAGAAGTCTAGATTGTTATCCGATCCGCCCCCTAAATCCCCCATTCTGGGGGACTTTGAAGAAGGACTGGTGCGGAAGTCCCCCAGAATGGGGGGTTGGGGGGCGAGTGTAAGAATCCTTGATACTTCTCAAACATCCTCTTAGAGCCAAAAAACTGATCGAGCTTATATATCCGAGAGGATTAAATTGGGTAAATCCTCTCGGGTTGGGTTAAGCAGCCATGTCAAACAGCAGCACTTCGGCATCTTGGGCTGAGTGCAAGGTAATCATTGATTCTTGAGCGATCGCCGCTCCATCGCCAGCCGTCAGAACTTGGTCATTGAGTTGCAGAGTTCCGCGTGCCACCTGCAACCAAGCCACTCGTCCGGGAGCAAATGCATAATCCACAGTTTCACCTTCTGACAAAGTGGCAGCATAGAAATCGACATTTTGGTGAATGGTTATCGATCCATCACGCCCATCACGAGAACCCACAAGCCTCAACTTGCCTTGTTTTTCAGCGATCGCAAAGTTTTTTTGCTCATACCCTGGCTCAATCCCTTTATCCTCAGGCAAAATCCAGATTTGTAGGAAATGCACAGGTTCAGTTTTAGAGGCGTTATATTCGCTATGTCGAATTCCAGTGCCCGCAGACATCCGCTGTATATCTCCAGGACGAATCACCGACCCAGTGCCAATGCTATCTTTGTGCTCTAATGCGCCTTCAAGAACATAAGAAATGATTTCCATATCTTGATGTCCATGGGTTGGAAACCCTTGCCCTGCAATCACTTTGTCTTCGTTAATGACGCGCAAATCAGCAAAACCCATGTGGTTAGAGTCGTGATATTGACCAAAAGAAAAGGTATGGTGGCTATCAAGCCAACCAAAGTTAGCTGTGCCCCGAGCTTGAGCAGGTCGAATTGTAATCATTTTAGGTTCCTCCTTTTTTCAGTAAGTGACTTGTTTTAGGAACACTCTGATTATGCATTGAATCTAAATGAAAGACAATATTCTTTTTTATGTGCATACTGTCTCTCGATTAGATACAATGCTAGACACATGCCATCCCATACCCAGGGTTTTAGAAACGTGTAATTTACCTAAAATGTGCAAGATAAATGTGCAAGATATTGTTCAAGTCAGCAACATCCAATATCGAATGAGCGATCGCTGTCATGGATAAGTTTGAACAGATGCGTGCCTTTACTCAAGTGGTTGTTTCCGGCGGTTTTGCTGCCGCCGCCCGTCATATGGGACAGTCGCGATCGGCAGTGAATAAGCTTGTGATTGCACTGGAGAACGAACTGGGTGTGCAACTGTTATATCGCAGTACGCGGGTGGTCAATCCTACTGAAACCGGGTTAGCTTTTTACAATCATTGTGTGGAAATTTTGTCTAGCTTGGAAGAAGCAGAGCGATCGGTCATGCAGCTTCAGGTCGAACCTAAAGGTAAATTACGGGTTAATGCTCCTATGACTTTTGGCACAATGTACCTTGCTCCGGCTTTAGCTGAATTCTTAGTGCAATATCCTGACCTCCAGGTGCAACTCACACTCAACGATCGCTTCGTAGACCCTATAGAAGAAGGCTTTGACGTGACGATTCGCATTGCCGAACCGCAACCAAATGCCACTTTATTGGTGCAGCCTTTAGCTCCTGCTCAACGGGTGTTGTGTGCTTCTCCAACCTATTTAGAAACCCATGCAACCTTAACCCATCCCACAGAACTGCGTAACCATTCCTGCTTACATTACGGACAAATGGCGATCGAGAATCGGTGGACGTTGACAGGAGCAGAGGGCGACCATACTGTGATTGTTCAAGGCATGTTGTGCTCGAATAATGGTGAAGTGCTGAGAGAAGCTGCGATCCGGGGATTGGGAATTACTCTTTTACCTCGGTTTATTGTGGAACATTCCCTCCAGAAGGGGGCGTTGCAAATTGTGCTACCCAGTTATCGTCCCGCTGAACTTTCTGTTGATATTCTGTATCCAGTGAATCGCCATTTATCGACTAAAATTCGGCTACTGGTTGGTTTTCTAAAAGAACGCTTTGCACAGTAATTAAGAGGCTCCTTCTAATTGGTTTGAGGCGCGTTCATGCCTACTAGAAATCTCTATCTTCTGTCAAACCAACCATCACCTTCAGCGTTTGCACGTGATAGCGCTGCTATAATCTGCTCTAATAATTGAGCAATTAATTTTGGTTTCCTACCTGCATTAATGCCGTAAGGCTTGCTTAAAAACTTTTCTATCTCTCTGGATGGATTAAACTTTAATCCATCTCTGACGACACTGAAAGAGCAGGTTAAGTTGCTGCTTAATTTCTTTATTAAGTGGTCAGAACTCTAAGAGGTGAAATATGGTATTGGGTAATTCTGATTCAGGCTCTGATTTAGGAGAGAAGGCACTCAGTAAAGTGGTAGAAGTAGGTCTTGCGAGTCAGTTGGACGAAGTAGGAGATATTGAAGTAGATATTCGGACTGATCCTGGAAAACTTGTTCAAGGGAAATTGGATTCTATTAACATCTCGGCTAAGGGGCTAGTCATCAAGCAAGATTTGCGACTTGAGACGCTAGAAGTTAGCACAGATGAGGTTGCGATTAATCCGCTCAGCGCAATCTTTGGCAACATTGAACTTAATCACTCAACAGATGCCGAAGCTAGAATTGTTTTAACTGAGGCAGATATTAATCGTGCTTTTAGCTCAGATTTTATTCAAGAAAAGTTGCAGGGCTTGACAATGAGTATGGAAGGGCATCCTGTAACCGTTGATATTCAGAAAGCGACTATAATGCTGCCTGGTGAGAACAAGTTTGTGATCAGTGCTGACTTTTTGTTAAAAGAGCAAGGTGAAGTAAAAAAACTTTCAGCAACTGCCATTCCTCAAATTCAAGAAAATGGGCAGCAGATCTCTTTGGAAATTTTAGCGGCTGAAGGAAAAGGTTTAACTCTAGAACTAGTGCTTGCTATCTTTAAGCAACTTACAGCTTCATTAGATCTGCGAAATCTAGATATTCCAGGTATGTCTTTCCAGGTGCGCCAATTAGACGCTCAAGAAGGTAGATTGGTCATTGACGCTATGACTCAAATTGAACAGGTTCCTTCTGCTTAAGCTTCGGCAATGCTTAAATTTCCACTGGAAATGACAGGTTTCAAGTGGTGTGGTAGAGGCAGTAACACAAATTATTCTTCGTTACGGGTAGTTGTTTACACTGACTTGTGGGGCGTTGGACGAGCCGAGATTAGTCTTGGGAATTTAGTTAGTAATTTATCTAGTGCGATTGAACTGACAGTTTTGAGGCTGTCTGAGCAGGTTGTGAGGACGATCGCAACCCAACGTCCGGGTGCTGCAAGATAATCAGGCTCAACCATAGCTATAAGAGGTTGTCTGAGAAGTCTAGATTGCTATCCGATCCGCCCCCTAAATCCCCCATTCTGAGGGACTTTGAAGGAGGACTGGTTCGGAAGTCCCTCAGAATGGGGGGTTGGGGGGCGAGTGTAAGAATCTTTGATACTTCTCAGACATCCTCTAAAGCAAATGCTAGAGTTTGAAGATGCTTCTAAGTGGCTAAACTCAAATAAATGTAAGATGCTGTCTAGATTCAACAGCTGTTCAGAATGGTCTATCTTTGTTTGACTTAAGTCGTTCTACCGACTCACTTAAAAGTAGTTGTAATATGTATAACATTGCGAATTCAGTAGTGCTTAGGAAGTTAATATCTACCCATTATGGGCATCCTACATTCAGTAATTAGTAGATTTTTTCTTTTCTGCAATGAAAACTCATCGCCCCTGCAAACGTAGGGCATTTCCCTTACAGTTTGTTCTCGTTGTTCCCTTCGTTCTCCAAATTTTTGCAGCTGTTGGTTTAGTCGGTTATTTGTCCTTTAAGAATGGACAGAGAGCGGTTAATGACTTGGCAGAGCAGTTGATGGATCGCACAAGTGACGTTGTTAATGAACACCTGAAATCTTATCTTACAATTCCTCAAGCCCTCAACCAAATTAATGCAGATGCTATCCGTCGTGGAATTCTAGAGGTACGCGATCGGGAACTAGTTGGCAAGTATTTCTGGGATCAGATTCAGGCGTATGACTTAACCTATATTGGCATTGGCTTATCGACAGGGGGAGGAATTGCAGCAGCCCGTTACGACGGTAAGACTATTACTATTGATGATTGGACAACTGAACCCTCTAAAACCAATACCAACTACGCTACAGATACACAAGGTAATCGCACTCAAATTAATGCCACCTGGGATTGGGACAATTTTAGTGAACCCTGGTATACCGAGCCTATTGCTGCGGGTAAACCGATTTGGGCAAAGATTCAGACTTCAAATCTTCCAACGGGGCCTTACATTGCTGCCTCTGCCAGTCGTCCTATCTATAATTCGCAAAACCAATTGTTAGGAATGATTGCAGTCGATATCCACCTGCTAAAACTTAGTAATTTCTTACGGAATTTGAATATTAGTCAGGCTGGAGAGATCTTTGTTGTAGAGCGGGATGGTACCCTGATCGCTAACTCTAGCATAGAGAAGCCCTTTACAATCAGTAGCGAGAAAGTTCAGCGATTGAGGGCAACCAACAGTTCTAATCCCACGATTCAGACGATCGCCAAACATCTTCAAGCGTCTAAGGGGCTTCAATCCATTGCTCAAGATACCGACTTTCAGCTTAAAGTGCAGGATGAAAGAAATTTCGTTAATGTTGTACCTTGGCGAGATCAGTATGGCTTAGACTGGCTTGTAGTCGTAAGTGTGCCAGAAACCACATTCATGGCACAGATTAATGCCAATACGCATACCACAATCGCACTTTGTTTCAGTGCATTAGTGGTTTCCTCGCTTATTGGTGTGTTTACATCTCGTTGGATTGCGCGTCCAATTCTTCGCCTAAATAGGGCAAGCGAGTCAATAGCGTCTGGCAACTTAGATCAGATGGTAGAGACGAGCGATATTCAAGAATTCAACACGCTGTCCCACTCCTTTAACCACATGGCAGGTCAAATGCGCGGCTCGTTTGCTGCATTAGAGAAAAGTAACGAAGAATTGGAAGACCGAGTAGAAGAACGCACAGCCGAACTTAAAAACACACTGGAGGAATTACAGCGGACTCAATCTCAAGTGATTCAGAGCGAAAAAATGTCGAGTTTGGGACAGCTTGTTGCAGGAGTTGCCCACGAGATTAATAATCCGGTCAACTTTATTCACGGTAACCTAATCTATGTCCAGGAGTACATTGAGAGTTTATTAGGATTTGTGCAGTTACAGCAGCAGTATGATCTTAATCCTGCTCCTGAAATTCAAGTGGCGGCTGAGGATATCGACCTAGAGTTTTTGCAGAAAGACCTACCGAAAATGTTGGCTTCTATGAAGCTAGGAACCGATCGCATTCGCCAAATTGTGCTGTCGTTGCGAAGCTTCTCCCGTATGGATGAAGCTGAATTTAAGGCAGCTGATATTCATGAAGGGATTGACAGCACCCTAATGATTTTGCAACATCGCCTCAAAGCTAGATCCGAACGACCAGAAATTGAAATCGTTAAGGATTACGCTGCCCTACCCCTTGTAGAATGTTATCCTGGACAGCTTAACCAAGTATTTATGAATATTTTGGTGAACGCTATTGATGCGATCGAAGAGAGCAATGCTAATTGCACCTATCAGAAGATTAAAGAGCATCCTAATCGAATTACAATTCGCACGTCGATTGTAGAGACTGCATGGGTAGAAATGGCGATCGTTGATAACGGAGTTGGGATTCCTAAAGAGGTTCAGTCACGAATATTTGATCCCTTTTTTACAACTAAATCGATCGGAAAAGGCACCGGAATGGGAATGTCCATTAGCTACCAAATTATTACAGAAAGACATGGTGGCAAATTAGAGTGCTTCTCAACGCCCGGTAAAGGAAGTGAGTTCATTATTTGGATTCCTCTCCAACAACGGGCTAGGTCAGCAGTTTAATAAGAGGCTGGTTGTCAGCAAATATTTGAGTTATTTCCTAACAAATAATTCTGTGGGCTAGCTATAGGCTAACTGTGGGCTAACTAGGGGCTAACATTGTCCACTACTTGTTGCCGATTATCTCTTCATCAATCGAGCAATTCTTAATGAGTCGAGTGCATTAGCGTTACTACGCTTCGCTGCTTGCTCTGGTCAACTTTTAGATAACCACGGACTTATAGGTTCAAAACAGGTATCCTACTTTTGGAAGATATGGCACAGGCTGCTATTACTACTCTCGACTAACTTCTCAATTCTATTCTGAACTCAAAGTACAAAACAAGGAAAAATTCGTATGTTGCGAAAATTGTTACGGTTGGCACTTGTGCTAGTTATCCTGTTTACAGGTGCGATCGCTTTCTCCAATCTCGATCCATTGAGTCGTGCTGAGGCTCAACCTCAGCTTAATCTAACCGTTTCTGCTCAAGAAACAGAAGAGTTCCGTCAGTTGTTAGTGGATTACTACGCTGCCTGGAGTACTCCAACTGATAAACCTTGGACTATTGCACGGGTAGAGAAGTTTTATCAGCAGAATGGTCGAGTGTTTGGCTTTGATATAAGTCCCCCTGCTAAAGGGTTTCAAGGCTGGGAGGATTACAAACGCGAATTGACAACAATCATGAGCAATTATTCTAAACTTACAGTGACACTGGGCGATCGCTTCTTGGTTTATCGCAATGGCAATGTTGTTTGGGTAGTTTCAACTTTCGATAGTTTAGGAACGCTCAAAAATGGCTCATCCATTAGCGGGAGTGGGCGAAATACTTTGATTTGGGAGCGAGTGGGCGACCAGTGGTTAATTGCCCATGAGCATGTTTCAACACCCATAGTTCCATAATCGACGTTGGTACAGGCTTAGGGGCGATCGCTTAAAACAGCATATTGAAGTACAAGGGCATTGGAGTCCTAGCAATGGCAATTGGGTTGACTTCAATCAAGGGAGTTGCAATTAAATAACGCCCCGAACTGCCCCCTAAATCCCCCATTCTGGGGAACTTTGAAAGGTTCGGAAGTCCCCCAGAATGGGGGATTTAGGGGGCTGAAAAGTCAATGCATTTCACTGGTGTTTTATTTTCACGCAACTCCCCAACCTGAGAACTTTTCAATGGTAAAACCGACAATCTCAAAATGGTGTTACTGAATGAAAGTATGAATCTAAATCAAAGCCCCTTTCCTGAAGGAAAGGGGTTGGGGGAGAGGTCTATCTGCTGTATTGCCGACTTAACCAGTCAAACAAAGAGAAACTGTTACTGCTCTAGACTGTACTTTTTATGAGATACGCCAAGGTATTACGCAAGTGGTGGAGCTAAAAATCCGCTGTGGATAAACTGCTGGAAGTACGTTGTGAGAAGAATATCGTCTATGGCTGGATAAGGGGCTGATAAGCTTGCCAGTTCATCGACAAGAGGTTGACAGTCAAACTGAATTGAGTGGGTTTGAAAATAGATTTCGGGTATGGTCATTTGCTGCCCGGTTACTTTCTCAAACAAGAATGTTGAGAACGGATGCAGGGCATTTTCTGGTTGATGCTGAATGTGCTCTTTGATTTCTGCAATCCACTGTTCATAGGGAATTTCTTGAATAGAATAGCCAAATTTATTCATCCAATTTACCAATTGATGCCATGAAATAGTATGGGGATTGGAGAAGTTGAACGCTTTCTCTGAAGCAGTGTTTTGCAAGGAAAGATGAACGATCGCCTGACTGATATAGTCAATGGGTGTGAGATCTACGGGCATCCGCCAATTTGGAGCAATTCCCATCTGAATACATCCTTTAATTAAGCTGCGGAAGAAGTCGCTGGAATTACAAATTCCTGTTTGGCTGTGTCCTTCAATCCAAGCAGGACGGTAAACAGTACTCGGAATGCCGCGGGTTTGGGCGATCGCCAATAGTTTCTCGGCAACCCATTTGCTTTGAGTATAGCCATATAATCCTTCTGAAGGTTCTGGTTGCTCCTGTCGAATAATTTGCCCATTTTGATAGGCGATCGGAGAGAACACGCCGAGAGTTGAAACAAAATGGACAGGCTTCACCTTCACTTGAGCCGCCAATCTCAATATTTCTTCACTGCTTAGGACATTAACTGCTTTCAGGGCTGAGTAGGGGTAGATAAAGTTCACAAAGCCGCCGCTGTGATAAATGCTGTCGAGGGTAGCGGCTAAAGCACGAAACTGCTCAGCCGATAATCCTAACAGCGGCAGCGATAGATCTCCCAAAACCGGAATAATTCTGGAAGCTTGATCCGGCTGCCAGAGGGAGTAGCTAGCTAGATTACGCTGGAGCCTCTGCGCTCCTGCTTCAATGGTAGCGGCTCTCACCAAACAGTGGACGGTTGCTTGAGTTTGCTCTAACAATTCATGCAGCAGGAACGCTCCCAAAAATCCGGTTGCACCTGTTAACAAGACATTGGCAGGTGGGTGAGCAGGTTTCTCTAACGTTCCCTTAGGGAAAATAGTGGGATCTAAGACTGCCTCTGCCCTCAGGTCAAGGGCTGCATGAGCTTGGTTTGCAGCGTGACCCGATTGGCGATCGCCAATTACCGTTGCCAAACTTTGAATGGTAGGAGTGTTAAAAACATTGAATAGCGAAAGCTCTACATTAAAAGCGGACTGTACCTGAGCAACCATTTGAGCAATTAGCAGAGAGTGCCCACCCAATTCAAAAAAGTTATCTTCAATGCCTACTTGAGCAATTCCCAGAATCTCAGCCCAAATCTCGTTTAACTGCTTTTCAATAGGAGTCCGAGGGGCAATGAAGGTATGCGAAACGGAGCGCTCTCGGCTAGGGGCAGGCAATGCTTGGCGATCGACTTTGCCGTTGGGGGTAAGTGGCAGGGCATCTAATACTACAAAGGCTGAGGGCATCATGTAGTCGGGCAATGCTGCTCGTACCAGTGTCTGTAACTCTGGAATAAAGTGATGGGTTCCCTGAAAAGGCGTGTTTGCATAGTGCTGCCATGACTGCAAATTGGGCTGTAGGCTCTCGGCGGAAGGCGGCTGCACTTCAAGGGCGCGATCGCTACAAGACCTCTGAAATTCTGTATTCTGAAATTCTACATCATAGCTGCCATCGTTCTGATTGGCTGCCCAAGTGATAGAGACGCGGTAGGGCGAATTCTGCTCTAGCTGCCACCAGTCCTCTGGGTCAATCCCTGCTGCAATGGGCAAATTTTGCAAAGCTTGACGAAGCATTCCTACGGTGTCTAACTGAGAATTGTCTTTTAATTGTTGTAGGGCTGCTATCTCTGTTGAGAGCCGCGAGTTAGGAATATGAGATAGCCTAAAACAACTGGGTTGCTTCGTTTCTAGCAGTTGATGAATGGCAGAAACGGTGAAGTCTGGCTGCCATTGCCAATCAGGTAAGATATGTTCATGAGATAAGATATTGGGCGAGGGCGTTGAAGTAGACTGCGTGCCAATGTGCAGAATAACATCGTACCGAAACCGGGTAAGTTCGTTGTGACAGTGACCTCGCTTAAGCTGAATTTCGACTCGATCGATTGCCGGAAGACGCTGTTTTAGATCTGTAAAAAAGGTTGGATCGATAAGCAGTTCACTTTCGTGAGCAACCCGCTCTCGAATGCGCTCTTGGAGGTCGGCGATCGCTAAGTCATCAGCCGCTTGATAAAGTTGTATAGAGGTATGAAACGCTTGTAGTAGCGGCAAGCTGCGAACATCGCCAATAAAGATAGAACCTCCTGGATTTAACTGCTTTAGGGTTTGCTCCAGAACTTTCACTAGATACTCAATGGAGGGAAAATACTGAACAACAGAGTTAATAATAACCGTATCAAAAGCGTTAATTTTCAAGTGATCAAGAGTATCTGCGGCTCGGTTATCCAACTGCACATGAAACCATTGTTCATTGAGTATTAGATGCTCTCTAATATGTTTTATTGCTGTTTCTGAGGGGTCAATTCCCAAGTAATGCTCACAGTGAGGCGCAATGCGGAATAGCAGGAGTCCTGTCCCACAGCCGATCTCTAAAACCCGCTGTGGATGCAGAGATAGAATTCTCGTTACGGTGTGGTCAACCCACTCTTGCATCTCCTCGGCGGCAGTCAAAGAGCGCGTGTAGCTGTTGTTCCAGCCAGAAATATTGAAGGTAGCATCCTGACCTGAAAAAGACTGGCTATAGGCAGCATCCCAAATTTTTTGCCACTGTTGGGTCTGCTGTTGGTAAGGTAGAGACTGAGTGTCGGGCGATCGCATCACGACGTAAGCCACTAAACGTGAGTCGCCAGGGGTATCTTCACGGGCAAGCACCACAGTTTCCCGAACGGCTGAATGTTGACAAATGGTGGATTCAATATCTCCTAATTCAATTCGGAAACCGCGAATTTTAACCTGATGATCAACCCGACCCATGTACTCGATGCTGCCATCTGGCAGATAACGGGCAAGATCTCCAGTTTTGTAAACGGATTCAAGATTCCTTAGGCTTGAGGGAGGCAAGAATGATCGCAATGGATTGGGAATGAACCGCTCTTGCGTTAGCTCATCACGATTGAGATATCCCCTCGCTAAACCCAGCCCTCCGATACAAATCTCACCTGGCACACCAATTGGCACAGGTTCGATCGCGCCTGTTTCTGGGTGATGAGGATTTAACAGATAGAGTTGGGTGTTGGCGATCGCCCTACCCAAAGGCACAGGCTTGTCTCCAGGCTGTACCTGGTGAACCGCAGACCAGATCGTAGTTTCGGTCGGCCCATACATGTTCCAGAGAGACTGACTTCTGACCAAAAGCTGATCTGCCAGTTCGCGAGGAAGTGCCTCACCGCCACACAGAATCTTAAGCCGTGAATTTCCCTGCCATCCTGCTGCCAATAACAACCGCCAGGTTGCCGGAGTGGCTTGCATGACAGTGGTGCCAGACTGTTCAATTAAATCAGCAAGCTGTCTAGCGTCCATCGTCGCCTCACGGCTTGCTATAACGACGCAAGCTCCGACAACTAGCGGCAAATAAATTTCTAGAGCAGCAATATCGAAGCAAATCGTCGTGACCGATAGCAAAATATCCTGTGCCGTTAATCCTGGCTCCTGACCCATGGAATGCAGCAAGTTTGTCAGGGCACGATGGGAGATTTGCACTCCTTTAGGTTTGCCTGTAGAACCAGAAGTATAAATGGTGTAAGCCAGATGCTCGGCAGTGATTTGGCTAATGGGATTGTCAAAACTGCAATTGTCAGAACTGCGATCGTTAGAACTTTCATTAGTTGCTCTATCGCAGTTGTCATCTAGACAAACTATCTGTGCGGCAGTTGGGGGCAATGTTTTTAGCAGCGATCGCTCTGTTACCAACACTGCAACCTGAGAGTCTTCTAGCATAAAAGCGATACGGGCTTGAGGGTAAGCCGGATCAAGAGGCACATAAGCCCTACCTGCTTTGAGAATGCCCAGCAGCCCCACGACAAGATCGAGCGATCGCGTCAGGCAGAGTCCCACCAGGGTGTCGGGTTTCACTCCGATTGCTTGTAGATGATGCGCCAGTTGATTGGCTTGCTGATTTAGCGCCTGGTAAGTCAACTGTTGTTCTGCGTACTGCACGGCGATCGCGTGGGGAGTTCGTTCTGCCTGTGCCTCAAATAGCTGATGCACTCCCAGTAGCGGAATCTCTGTGGCAGTGTCATTCCACGCTTCAATCTGCTGTCGCTCGGCAGCGGAAAGAATGCCAATACGCGCCAGTCGCTGATCGGCATTGGCAATTACCCCGGCTAGCAAGTTGTGGAAATGCTCAGCCATGCGGGCGATCGTCGTCGCGTCAAACAAATCGGTGCTGTACTCAAAGTAGCCCTTAAGTCCCTCAGGGGTTTCGGCAAGTTCTAAAAACAAGTCAAACTTCGCTGTCTGGTTATCAAGATCGAGGCGGGTGAGGGCGAGAGGCGCTGTCCAGCCAGAAGTCGGCGTATTTTGTAAATTAAATAGAACTTGAAAGAGCGGATTTTGGGTGAGGGTGCGATCGGGCTGGAGAGCCTGCACCACTTCTTCAAAAGGTACGTCCTGATTGGAATAGGCTGCTAGTGTTACTGCCTGCACCCGATGCAGCAGTTCTCGAAAATTAGGTGCCCCTGATACATCGGTTCGCAAAACCAAAGTGTTGGCAAAGAAGCCCAGCATTGTTTCCAGTTCAGAGCGATGGCGGTTTGCCACCAGTGAACCGACCCTAATATCGGTTTGCCCACTATAGCGCGCGAGCAGGGCTTGAAATGCTGCTAACAGAGTCATAAATAGGGTAGCCCCTTCCTGTCGGCTCAAGTCTTTTAGCTTCTGAGTTAAGGCACTGGGCAGCGACAGAAAGTGACGTGCTCCTTGATAGGTCAGAACGTGAGGACGCAGGCGATCGCTGGGTAGCTGTAGGATCGGTAGATCGCCGCCCAGCTGCTGTTTCCAGTAATTAAGCTGTTGCGATCGCACCTCGTCGCGGAGCCACTGCCGCTGCCAAACTGCAAAATCGGCATACTGAACGCTGAGTGCTGGTAGGGGAGAATCGTGCCCTGCGGCAAACGTGGCGTATAGCAAAGAGAGTTCTTGCAGAAGAATGCTAATCGACCAACCATCGCAAATAATGTGGTGCTGATTTAAGAAAAGAATCGATTCGCTGTCTTCCAAGCGATACAGCGTCGCTCGAAGAAGAAGATCTTTTGCTAAGTTAAAGGGAATTTTAGCTTCCTTGTTGATCCACTGCCAAGCCTCTGATTCTCTTTGATCAGGATCTGAATCTCTTAAATCGACAACTCTAAGCAAACGCAGATTGGGAGCTAAATGGACGACTTGAACGGGCTTCCCTTCTGCAATTTCAAACGTCGATCGCAGTACTTCATGGCGTTTGACAATTTCCTGTAAACTTTGCTCCAATGCTGCTACATTGATCTGACCCGTCAGCCGAAACGCCTCTGGAACGCTATAGAACGGATGATGGGGCACCAATTGATCTAAAAACCACAGCGGCTCTTGCACCGAAGCCAGGGGTAAGTGACCGTTGCGATCGAGGGGTTTCAGCAAAACGCGGGGTGATGGGGTTGTGTCCTGATGGGCTGCCTCCACAACCTGAGCCAGGCTACGAATGGTAGGCGCTTCAAATAAATGCCGTAGTGGTAGCTCAACCTGAAGAGCATCGTGAATTCGAGAGAGAACTTGAACCGCCAGTAGCGAGTGACCTCCTAACTCTAGAAAATTGTCATCAATGCCGATCGCTTCCAGACCTAAGACATCGCCCCAAATTTGGGTGAGCAGCACTTCAGTATCGGTTTGGGGCGATGCAATTTCTGCACCCAGCCTCTGACTAGGAACAGGTACGACGGGATGATCTTTCAAAAGCGAGAGGCGATCGACTTTGCCGCTAGGAGTGAGGGGAAAGCGATCGACGTAGACAAAGCGACTAGGCACCATGTACTCGGGTAGCCGAGATTTGAGAAACTGACGCAGTTCTTTTGCGGTAAGAGTTTGAGCCAGATTGCGGACATTATCGGCACTATTATCAGCCGCACTATTATCAGCCGCACCATCATTATCAGCACTATCATTATCAGCAGTAACAATATAAGCGACCAGCCGCTTATCTCCTGGCACGTCTTCCCTGGCAGCAACTACAGCTTCGCGAATGTCGGGATGCTGCTCTAGCACTGATTCAATTTCACCTGGCTCAATGCGAAATCCCCGAATCTTAACCTGCTGGTCAATTCGACCCAAATACTCAAGATTGCCGTCGGGTAGGTAACGGGCTAAGTCTCCAGTTTTATAAAGTCGCGTTTCTTGATCAGTGGTATGAGGATTGGCGGTATGAGGATTGGTAATGAAGCGATCGCTCGTGAGATCAGGGCGGTTGAGATACCCTTGCGCCAGACAAACGCCGCCAATATACACTTCTCCTGGGGCGCCAGAAGGCACTGGCTGAAGCTGTTCGTCTAATAGATAGATTTGTGTGTTAGGAATGGGCTTACCAATGGCGGGCAGCAGACTCCAGGTTTTGGGATGTCCTGTGAGGGTATAAGCTGTCACCACATGACTTTCGGAAGGGCCATACTGATTCGATAAGGTGCAGTGAGTGAGCGCGGTAAACCAATGGGCGATCGCATCGGTGATTCGCAGCGCCTCACCCGCTGTAATGACTTCGCATAAATGTTTAGGGACAATACTCTTAACTTTGGCAACTTCAGCCAACTGCTGTAAGGCGATAAAGGGCAAAAATAATCGTTCAATCGCAGCGTCATCTAAGAACTTGAGTAAGCTTTGGGGGTCGCGTCTGGTTTCGTCTGGAATCAGTACCAGCGTTCCGCCAGCGGCAAGGGTCGAGAAAATTTCTTGAAACGAAACATCAAAGCTAATGGGCGAAAATTGCAGCGATCGCCCTGTGTGTACCGTCGAGTCTTGCCGCTGCCAGGCAATTAGGTTTACTAATGCTCGGTGGGGCATCATTACACCTTTGGGTTGACCCGTTGAACCCGATGTATAGATCACGTAAGCCAGTTGATTGGGCGTGACTTCAACGTCCAAATTTTGGCTACTGTGGGCGGCGATCGCCTCTCTATCTGCATCAACACAAATGACCTGCCTGTCCTGAGTCGGTAAGGTCTTAACTAGCTGGCTTTGCGTCAGTAAAACAGAAACCTGAGCGTTCTCTAGCATGTAAGCCAGGCGCTCAGATGGATAAGACGCATCTAGAGGAACGTAAGCCGCACCTATTTTAAGAATTGCCAGTAGAGCCACAATCATCTCTGGCGATCGCTCAAGACACAGTCCAATTCGGCTATTAGGTTGCAGCTTTAAGGCTTGCAGATAGTGAGCCAACTGATTCGATCGCTCATTTAGGGTTTGATACGTCAGTTGCTGATCGGCAAACTCTAGGGCGATCGCATCAGCCGTATGAGCGACTTGAGCTTCAAAGTACTGATGAACCGCTAGAGGTTCTTGACCCAGATCACAGGTTCCCATGCAAAATCTTCCTCGTGAAAAGTTTTAACTGCGTCTCAATGATTGCTTGACAAAATGCTGATGTTGGTCGGCGAAGAGATGAATTTCACTCTGTCTGTCTTCTAAAAATCTTTGCAGGCGAAAATTCCTAGACTCAAGACGTTCTACCTTCATTACGCTACTAACCAACGTCAGAAATAGGCGTTAGTCAAAGATGCCCTGAGGCGATCGTTGAGCGGCTGGAAGGTTTATTTGAATCTCTTCGGGATCATATTGTCATTCGGGAACACCCAAAAATATTACTGCTGTTTCGGCAAATTGGAGTAAAGGTTAATAGGGATTAAGTGGAAGTTAAGATATTGTGCAAGGCAAATAAAGAGATTTCTCCGTTTTTATTCTTCTAGATAAAAACGGTTTTGAGTAGTTTAGTCGGCAACGCACCGAGAGAGAAATCCTGACGGTATCGCCCTGGTAATAGGCAGTGTGGGGCGATCGCTTTGCCGATACGTTACTGACACGTTTAAAATTGCTTGCCGTTGTTAAATATCGGTAATTCGGGTGTTAATCAATAGTTCAAGGGGATGCTACTTAAGAGATTTAAATATTTTATGACGCATTATTTCTTAAACGTTGCCCGCATCAAAACTGCGATCAAAGCATATGATTACGAGTTCATTCGATTGATAAAAATCGAAGTCCTTAGCGTAACTGATGACGGATGGTGTCTCTAAGTTTAGGGTGAGCTAATTTAAACAAGTCTCAAGTTTTGGGTTTATTAATCATTCGATCGCCCAATTATCGTTAAAAAACTTTGCCTTAAAAAACTTTGCCTAAATAAGATTTGGACGTTGGATATGCCAAGTCGCCCACCTTGCTAGTGTTTAACCCTAAACTCACCAGAGCTTCCACAAATTTAACCGCCACACTAACCCCCTCAATGACTGGAATTCCTAATTCCTGACTCAGTTGAGCCGACAAATCCGCCATGCCCCCACAGCCCAAGATAATTGCGCCACAATGATCTTCTTCTAGCGCCAGACGACACTCTTGTAAAATAGCAGTTCTCGCACACGAACTTTCTAGACTCAGCACAGGCAAGTCGATCGCCCGAACCTTGTGACAAAACTGCGTCATCCCATAGTGATTAACCAAGCGTTGAGCAATCACCCGGGTTCGTCCTAAGGTTGTGACAATGGAAAACCCGGTTGAAATGAAACTGGCAGCATGCATCGCCGCTTCGGCAATTCCTAGCACAGGGCCTTGTGCTAGTTCCCTTGCTGCCAGCAGCCCTGGATCACCGAAGCAAGCAATAACATATCCATCTATTCCTTCTATCTCCCCTTTCCGAATTTCATCCAACATTCCAACAGTCCCTAGGGCTTCATCATAATGCCCCTCAATTACGGCAGGGCCTGACTCCGGATTGCAGGTAATAATTTCAACTCCAGGGCTGGCAACTGACCTGGCAACAGCATCGATCTTTTCAGTCATGCTGATCGTTGTATTTGGATTAATAACTTTAATTTTCATAATGACTTAGGGCATCTCATAACGCACTTTTTGCTGATGCACAAGCCCACGCGCACTGGGCATGTCTTAGAGGATGTCTGAGAAGTATCAAAGATTCTTACACTCGCCCCCTAAATCCCCCATTTTGGGGAACTTCCGAGCCACTCCTTCTTCAAAGTCCCCCAAAATGGGGGATTTAGGGGGCGGATTGGATAGCAACCTAGACTTCTCAGACATCCTCTTAGATAGAGAGGGCTTGAATTTTTGTATCTGTTTAGGTATCAAGTTATAGTATACAAACTTTGTATACAATTCAAGAGGAAGTCAAATTATGACCCAGAGTATAGTGCAAGATGAACTTTCCAGTGGGCTAACCGTTACCAAGCGTATCTTTATTTGCGGTTCTGCCCTCCGAGGACAGCCGGATCACAGTAACCTTGGAAATGCTCAATTTATTCGAGTTGCGCGAACTCGTCCGATTTATCGCCTTCATGCTGCCCATGACGGTTGGCATCCAGCCATTTATGAAGTGGCTGAGGGCGGCATTTCCATTCCTGGTGAAGTCTACGAATTAACCCTAGAAGAGTTTAATGAACTCGCTTCCAACGAACCGCCCGATATGTATCCTAGCGATGTTGCCTTGGAAGATGGCGAAGTGTTGACAGCCTTTTTGTATCCCCGTGAGTTGGTTGAGCAATACAACTGGCCTAATATTTCTAACTTTGGTGCGTGGGTGACGTATAAAGCCAGCCTAGTCGACACTGGTACTCGTTAGGTAGCAGAGACTACAAACGGTGGTGGCAGGCATCTTTTAGCAAAGAATAAGTAGTAGATGTCTGCTTTTTTTAAGAGCTTGAGGGAATCCGAGTATTTAGTAAATCAGTCAAACTGGTTGGTTTTTTTAGCGAGGCACGAGAATTTAAGGCTTTCTCAATTCCATCTAAATGACGCATTGCTGCTGCAACAGCCGCTTCCTCATTGCCAGATGCAATGCATTCTAAAATTTCGCTATGCTCGTCTTTGGTACAAATAGGCATACTCCTGACTTCGTAAAAAAATGCCAGTGAAGCTTGAGGGACTAACTCTCTTAAGAACTTGCCCAGAAATCTATTCCGACACAAATCGGCAAGTTGTATGTGGAAATGAGCCGATAGCAGCGTCAATCGAGGAATATCTTGCGCTTCGCAGGCTTGCCGTTCTTCTGCAACTAGTTTTTTCAGGGCTGCTATTTGTTTACGGGTAATAGTTTGGGTAACTTCCCGAACGATCGCCGCTTCGGTGAGCCGCCATGCCTCGTAAAGTTGCTTTGACTCTTCCAGCGAAAGGCTAGAGACAAACGCACCTCGGTTAGGTTCTAGCTTTACCAGGCGATCGTGCGCTAACCGTTGCAGCACCTGCCGAATGATTGTCCGGCTGACCCCATAATACTCAGCCAAGAGGCTTTCACCCAGCTTCGTTTTTGGCGGCAGCCTGCGCTCTAGGATGGAGTTGTAAAGCTCTGTGTAGATGACATCCTCAGTGGGCTTGTTGGATGGAGTGGGCGATGGTGCAGCGGGCATAAATAAATTGACTTTCAGCAGGGAGTTAGGGCGATCGCGAGATGAATGAGAGAAAGATAATGACATACTCTCGTCTCTCATAGCTATATTAGCCGCCAAAAATGACAAATTGTGCTCGTCCTGTTCTTAAGCCTCTCGATTCATAGTTTCTATTTTGGGTAGACCGCTTCATCGCTGAAAAAGTTAATCGCTAAAAAAGCTTTTACAAAGACCTGATTGAACCTGATGCGGCTCTGATTGTTCTTTGAGCCTGAATGTTCTCTAAGCTCCTGATTGAAATCGTGAAATTTGTATCCAGAAACACTTTTTTGAACTGAGAAGGCGTGTACAAAAGTTGTATACAATTATCGTCTACAATTTGGTTCTCTTAGATTGTATCAAACATGCCAGTTTCAGAGTTCTTTTAGATCTATTACTGGACTATTCAATTTGACGAGAAGTTATCCAGGAGGGCGTTGATAAGCGCGCAGAAAATTCTTTGGTAGACCGAGAGGCGTTTCTTCAGCTATTTTGCAGCATTCATTCAAAGATTTTCACTCAGTTAATCAGGTTCAAATATTTATTCTTCTTATGAAGGAGCAATCATGACCATTGATACCGGAAGAAAAACGGTTGAAGTAAACAGACCTGTCCCATCCTCTCCTGCCAATATTCAGCAAGCTTTGGCACAAGCCGCTGCTGGGGTGGCGCTGCGATCGGTCACTAAAAAGTATGGTTCCGTGATAGCGGTTGAAAACATTACGCTTGACATTCCGGCTGGCAAATATTGTTGTCTTTTGGGCCCAAGCGGTTGCGGTAAAACGACTGTGCTCAGAATGATTGCAGGACACGAAGATATTACAAGCGGCGATGTTCTAATTGGTGATAAGCGTGTCAATGATTTGCCAGCCGCCAAACGCAGCACTTCGATGATGTTTCAAAGCTATGCTCTATTTCCCCACAAAACGATTTGGGAAAACATTGAGTTTGGTTTGAAAATGCAAAATGTACCAGAAATAGAACGTCGTGCCCGTGTGGGAGAGATCTTGGAAATGATTGGTCTGAGCCACACAAGCGATCGCAAACCAACCCAGCTTAGCGGCGGACAGCAACAGCGAATTGCTTTAGCACGCGCACTCGTCACTCGTCCCCAAGTGCTCATGCTAGACGAACCTCTCAGTGCATTGGATGAAAACCTGCGGGTACGAATGCGAACTGAACTCCGCAAAATTCAAAAGCAATTTGGCTTAACGTTTATTCAAGTCACACACCATGTAGAAGAAGCCTTCTCCCTCTCTGACATGGTAGTTGTCATGACCCACGGTCGCCTTGACCAAGTTGCCACTCCAGACGAATTATACAATCGTCCAGGTTCTCAGTTTGTTGCCAAGTTCATGGGCGACAATAATATTTTCACGGGTAAAGTGAAAAACGTGATCAGTGATGCTGAATTGGATGTTGTGCAGTTAGAAATAGAGGGTTTTGGTAATCTTTACTGCCGAGGCTACTCCAGCCCAGTTGGGACAGAGGCAGGATGTTCGGTTCGTCCTGACTTACTCCATGTTGAGGCTTACAACCCAGACGTTGCCGCCGAATCAACCCTTGCAGGGAACCAGGTTGTCGCCCGAATCACCGCCATAGAAATGACTGGATACGTAACGCGAGTTTCGCTAATGGCAGAAGCAACCGGACAAGAACTGCTCTATAAAGCTCGTACAGATGATTGGAATCGTAATTCCTTCCGCGAAGGACAGCTAGTTGTCCTCAGTTGGTCAAAAGATGATTGCGTTTTTCTTCCTTACTAGCCACCCAATCTATAGATTTCTTCCAACCTCGAATGAATCGCTACGCAAATTCGCTTCGTAGACCTTTGTGCTATCCCTATTGTATTTTGTGAGCTTAAATACCCATGTCAAAGATTAGTCGTCGTCAAGTGATCAGAACCGGACTTGCTGCTGGAGCAATGGTTGCGGCGGTGAGCTGTAGCTCCAAGAAGGAAGCCTCAAGTGGAGGTGCGCCAGGAGTAATCACCAATTCTTACAAAGATGTTACGCTGCGGTTTATCGGCACCGGAGCCGCTCAAAGTAAAGAGATTAAAGCCCAAGCTGAGAAAGATTTGGGCTTCAAGATTCAACTGCGGGCACTGGGCACTGAAGAGAATAACCAGATTGCCATTACTCAGCCTAAGCAGTACGACATTTTTGATGGAGAATATTTCAGTTTGCCCCTGGTGTATCCATCAGGAAACCTGCAACCGATCGATATCAGAAAAATCAAAAACTGGGACAAAATCGTTCCCTATTTCACTACAGGTAAGTTTGACGACGGTGCAAAGGTTAATGATTCTCAAGGTACGGCTCCCTTCAGAGTAATGTACGTTAAAGACAAAGATTCCAAAGAGTTTTCAGCCACTCCGACAGACTGGGCAACGTTAATTCCGTTTCAATATAATGCCGACACGTTGGGCTATCGACCTGATTTAACGGGCAAGAAAATTGAATCTTGGGCAGAAATGCTTGATCCACAATTCAAAGGCAAAACTGCACTGTTAGATATCCCATCGATCGGGATTATGGATGCTGCAATGATCCTAGAGGCAGCAGGCATGATGACCTTTGGCGACAAGGGCAACATGACTAAGGCAGAACTCGATAAAGTGACCGATATGCTGATTAAGCTCAAGAAAGATGGGCAGTTCCGAGCATTTTGGAAAAACTTTGATGAGTCCGTTAACTTAATGTCATCTGGGGAAGTAGCGCTGCAATCCATGTGGTCGCCTGCGGTCACTGCCGTCAAAGCTCGAGGAATTAACTGCATTTATGCGCCCCTTAAGGAAGGATATCGCGGTTGGGGAGGAGGCATTGGAGTTTCTAGAAATCTAGAAGGTGTTGGTCTAGATGCTGCCTACGAGTACCTCAACTGGATGTTGGATGGGTGGATGGGTGGATTCTTGGCTCGTCAAGGTTATTACAGCGCTGCACCAGAAACTGCTCGTAATTTCATGAAGCCAGAAGAGTGGGATTTCTGGTATGAAGGCAAAGCAGCAGCGACAGATATTATTGATCCGTTTGGCAAGAAGATTGAATCGAAGGGTGCCGTGCGCGATGGTGGCTCGTTTAAGGAACGCTTCGCCAACATTGTTTGCTGGAACTCGGTGATGCAAGAGCAAACCTATCTGGTTCAGAAGTGGAACGAATTTGTGGCAGCTTAGACCTCTTAGATCTCTTAGATCTTAAAGAAGGTCTTAACGGTTGAGATTTCAATTTATAACGATGTTATGAACGTCTAACCTTTGAAGGCGAATTGAGTGATTGGACTGAAGATCTTCATTAATCTGATCACAAAGTTCGCCTTTTAATTTAATCTCCACAGCCAAGCTAAATACCATGACAGCCACTCCCAACATCCCAACGCCCCTCCAGCCAGCCCGTTCTAGTCGAACTAAGCCGTTTAGCTGGAAAGGACTTCAGCCTTACCTGCTGGTATCACCCCAGACAATCGTTCTACTACTGTTTTTGGTTTTACCAATCGCAGCCATCATCATTGTGAGCTTCTGGAACTTTAACGGCTATTCCATGGTTCCTGGCTTTACGCTAGCAAATTACATCACGGTTTTTACATCGAAGGTGACAGTTGCAACTTATCTCAACACGTTTAAGTTTACGGCAATTGTTTGGCTCCTTTGTTTGCTGATTAGTTATCCCGTTGCTTATTTTCTTTCGTTTCACATTAAAAATTCAAAGTGGCAGACGATTCTCTTTCTGGTTTGCACGGTTCCATTTTTGACATCTAATATTATTCGGATGATTTCCTGGATTCCATTCTTGGGTCGGGAAGGGTTGCTGAACCAAGCCTTGATGGGATTAAACCTGATCGATCAACCCATTGAAAAGTTTCTTTTCTCTGACTTTTCGGTGATTTTGGCAATGGTGCATCTTTATGCTCTATTCATGGTGGCACCCATTTTTAACAGCATGATGCGAATTGATCGATCGCTGGTTTCGGCAGCAGAAGATGCAGGGGCTTCGCCCTTTCAAATTCAGAAGGAAATTATCCTGCCATTATCAGCTTCAGGAATTGCGATCGGCACCATTTTTATCATCACTCTAGTCATGGGAGAGTTCGCCACCGTACGACTGATGGGCGGTGGACAGGTTGCCTCAGTCGGAAATTTGATTAAAAACCAGATTGGTAGTTTGCAATATCCCCTGGCTGCGGCGAACGCAGTCATCCTGCTGATCATTACGCTGATTCTGGTTTCTGCTATTTTGCGCGTGGTTGATATTCGTAAAGAACTGTAGGAGAGTTATGGAAAAGAAAAAACGCCCATTATCTTATTATTTATTGGCAGCGTTCTTTGGACTGTTTGTCTTATTTCTCTACGGCCCCATGTCTGCTATTTTTATCCTGTCCTTGCAGGGTCCTGAAGGCAATTTGACTTTTCCAATGAAAGGGTTTGGCTTTACATGGATGCAGTCTGTATTTGAGGAACAACGGGTTGGCAACTTTGTCGATTCTTTCTGGCGATCGCTTTGGTTAGGGTTGATAGTCATGGCACTGACCGGCATCTTTAGCGTCATGTCAGGCATGGCATTTCGTAGCCGATTTAGAGGAGCCAGTCTGATTTTTTACCTCACCATTTCCAGCCTGATCGTTCCTAGCATTTTAATTTCCTTAGGAATTGCAGTGGTATTCAACTTGGCAGGTCTACAAAATGCTTGGTACACCTCAGCTTTGGGAGCGCATCTGACCTGGACAATTCCGTTTGCTTTCTTGATTATGCTAGGAATTTTTGGACGATTTAACCCAGCTTACGAGGAAGCCTCCCGTGACTTGGGCGCTAACGATGTCACCACATTTTGGCAGATTGTTTTTCCTCTGATTGCTTCTAGTGTTTTAGGTGTGGCATTGCTAAGTTTTACGCTGTCATACGATGAGTTCACGCGCACTTCTCTAGCATCCGGTGATACTAATACTCTTCCTCTAGAAATCTTTGGAATGACAACTAATGTCACGTCTCCTGCCTTATACGCGTTAGGAACTCTAACCACTATTTTTTCGTTTGCATTAATCGGTCTAACTCTACTTACAGTTAACTACTTGACCAACCGCCAAACGAAACCAGCGCATAAGTCGGCATTGCCCAATATTAAGGGGTAACCCCAAGTCATCTATTCTGTGACAGATTTTGAGAAACTGAGTTTGTCGATCGCCATCAGTTGTTCCTTTTTAGGAATTAGGCAGTAGCGATCGACTCTTAAGATTGGGTTGAGCTAATTTCTTTGAGAACGATCAGGGTTTCTCTACTAAGCGTGAAACCGATTATCTCAACATGGTATAAATTTGTGGCAACCTCTTCTCCTCTAGAATGTCACTGCTGCTTTACTGAAACACCGCCCAGATTGTAGCAATGTCTCCTATACCTTGGTCGATAATCTTGAGCAAATTTCTCTGAAGAGCTTAAGATTTTAGAGGTTAGAAAACCTAGTAGACGATGGTAGTGCAGGCATAGTTCAGCATCGGCAAATGGCGCTAAGAAGGTTTGCAGGCAAGATGTTCTGCTAACCGTGTTTGCTGACCTAGACTGCTGATTTTAAGGAGGAGAGACGTTAACATCGCAGATTTGCTATGACTCAAGATAACAATCGCAGTACAACAATCCGTTACCTCCTGATTGCATCGGGTGTACTCGTTGTTGGCGGTTTAGGCTATCTTGCCTACGACCTCCTTAATCCGTATCAGAATGTGCGCTACTATGCTTCTGAGCAACAATGCATCATAGACGCGATCGCCCGTCAGAATGCTATGTCTCAGGAACAATGCCAGGCTCAATTCCAATATGCATTCCAGGAATATGAACGGGTTGCTCCGGTCTATCGCTCGCAGGCAGAATGCCAAGAGGATACAGCAGGCATTTGCTCACAAGTGTTTGACCTCAGCATCGGGGCACTTGGATGGCGACCCGATTTCGGCGGCTTCTATTTCGTAGATGACGTTGGTAATGGCTCTAATTTAAACAGTATTTATGTGGGTACTACTCGCTACACGGTCTATCCGGTGCAACCCGTTTACCGCTCCACTGCCGGGATTGTGACTCCGGCTAGAATCCAGATTGCATCTCCGCAGACAGGCGTACCGTTAGAGTCTCGATATTTTTCTCGCAGTACCACCATCCCGACCCGCCCCAAAGGTCACGCGGCTCAAGGCACCATCAAAGGAAGAGGCAACTTTGGGAATTCTGTTCGCTCCACAGCCCCTAGGGGTGCCGGAGGTAAATGATTCCTACGGTTTTTTAGGGTAATTCTCTAGGCAAATTGTCGACTTTCAGCCCACTTGACTGGGGTCATAGGTATGTATCCATTTTTAGTTCCGCAACGACACAACTGGCAACAACACATATTGAACAATGCCTACCAATGCCAGCCGTTAACAGACATCAAACAATGCTACTGGGTGGAGGCGCTGCCTCGTCCCTTTGGCGTTATGTTCTCGCGTGAAGAGGAGACTAAGCTCTGGGACGCGACCACAGCCCTGTGGGACATGTGTCGAGAGTTTTTAGACTGGTTTTTTTCTGCCAATGGATTAGAGGATCGGTTGAAAAAACTTGCTATTCCACCAGCTTTTTGGGAGGTGATTCAAGTCTCCTGGGATCGCGTTGACCCAGAAGAAGATCTGTCCCTTTACACCCGCTTTGATCTGGCAGTCACAGAGCAGGGACGAATCAGCCTCTTGGAGATCAATGGCGAAACCCCGCTATTGGGTGCAGAGACAGTCTATCAGTGGCTTTGGTTCGAGGATATGAGACGATCGACTGGAAAAATACGATCGCTCCCTGAAGATGCGGATCAATGCAACAGCTTCTGGGACGAGGTTGCAGGTCAGTTTCGGATTCTGAGTCGCCAATACGACTTAAAGAACTTTGGACTCAGCTTGTTGATCGATGAAAACTTTCCAGAAGATACGGAAATGGCAGGGCAGTTGGTTGAAATTATTAACCAAGAGTTGGGGGGCGATCGCTTTTTTACCCAACTTGTCGGACTGCGGCAACAACTAGGAGTTGATGAGGACGGATTTTTTGTCGATCAGTTTAACAATCGCATTTTTCGGTTATGGAAAATTGTCGATTGGCTGGATCTACAGCTTGCAGCCCAATCTTTCAACGCTGATAAAGCTCTGGCGGCACGGTTACTTTCGGGTGATGTCAAAATTTTGGAACCCTTGTGGAAACAAATTTTGAGCAATAAAGGAGCCATGGTCTGGATGTGGGAATTATTTCACAACCACCCCGTCTATGGTCAATTCTTGCTGCCTACTTTTTTTAGAGACACAATTTCGATCGCCTCAACCGAGTTGCTGGTACAAATGCATGTCAAGAAACCCCTGACTGGTTTGGAAGGTGTTGGCGTTTCCATTGAAACAGGAGACGGGATAGCCGGGGCAGTTCACTCCCGCGATGCCAGAGGTTATGAGCGCGAGGGGTTCATTATTCAGCAATATCAACCCTTGCCTGAGTACTTTGGCTATCACTTCGTTGTCGGCTCGTGGATTGTGGGTGATACGCCAGCAGGTCTAGTCTTACGTGGAGATACAAACCCCATCACCGGACGGCACTGCTTAATCATTCCTCATATCGTGAGCGATAGTTTGCTAATTACATAAGTCTACGGGGTATGAGCAATGAAACTACAAGTTCATGACGCTAAGGGAGTTCCAATTTTGAGCAGCGATTGGACTGTAGACGAATTTATTCCTGATGAGTTCAAGATTCCAACTGTTGAAGCTGCGACACAGGCAGGGTTTATCGATCTCCTGAGCAGGGATGTCTTCTCCGAGGGGGATAGTTTGTCCCTCTATGAACACCTTTTAAGCCGCAGTTCTGAATTCTCGACAGAATTCATGATAATGGTTGAGTTCTGGCTCAGAGATGAACTCCGGCACTACTACGCGTTACGAAAGATATACCACCTTGTGTCAGATTTATCGATCGCCGCGATCGACAATTGTAACTACGATCGGGTACATGAGATTGAACCGATTTCATTCCTGGTTGAGAATGAATTTACGATCTTAGTGGGTTTAATGTTTGACGAGATGGGATCTGTCTGTTCTTACCGAAAAGATATCACGGAATTTTATCAACCCTATGGTAGAGAATTTGCACGGGTAGGACATCTGGTAATGCAAGATGAAGGACGACATCTTAGCAATGCGGTCACTCTCATCAAGTCTCGTCATGCTGATAAAATCTGTCAGATTGAACCATTACTACAAAAGATCGATCTACTAGAGTCTAGTCTTTCCTATTATCCAAAAACTTTTTTTCTCGATCATGTTCAGGAGCGACATCGATTCCCTGAAAATTTTAATGCACAGGTAATTCAGAAAGTTCTTTCCCTGTTCTGATACGATAGTTAGCTTCTTATGTTTTGATGGCTAAAATTAGGTAATTGATTAGGGTTAAGATGTGGCAGATAACCCAATTCTTCAGACTTTGATTTTGATATCTTTCTGTGTCAGAGCGATCGCCTCCCGTTATTCATCAATCCTGTTCATCGATCATACTGTCGAGTCTTTTCTGTCGAATCTTTTCTGGGTGTTTAGAGGGCTGGCAGTTTTCCGACTTTTGTTCTGACTGCTTCTGCTACGGCTTCAATCAACTGAGTTGGATCAATGGGTTTGGAGAGGAATTGTTGAAAGCCGACTGAGAGGGCTTGATGTCGATCTTCTGGCTTAGTATAGGCAGTCAGCGCGATCGCCGGAATAGTTCTCACCCCTTGTTCTTGTTCAAACGTCCGCACTCGATGCAAGAGTTCATAACCATTTTCGTCAGGCATAGCAATGTCGCTTAACAATACATCGGGCTGAGCGTGTTGCAAGCAATCCATCCCCTCTTGTCCGCTCGCCACCGCAGTTACCTTAGCCCCAGCGATCTCCAGCACCGTCGCCAAATAGCTCCGATTGTCAGAATTGTCATCGACTATCAAAACGGAAATATCTTCTAGTACCAGGCTGCCGGGTAACAACTCCGGGGTTGACCTCTGAGACGAGGTGTCGGGTTGAGAGGTTGTAGTGTGTAACGGCAAAAGGATCGTGAAGGTCGTGCCTTTATTCTTGCCCTTACTAGCAGCGTCAATTCTACCGCCGTGAAGCTCAACGAGTTGACGAACGATCGCCAGCCCTAGTCCTAACCCATCGTGAGAACGGGTGGAGGATGAATCTGCTTGGCGAAAGTATTCAAAAATCTGGGGCAAAAAATCTGGGTCAATGCCTATTCCGGTATCGGTTACAATGATTTGAGCAAATGCAGTCAGGGGTAACGGGTGCCGCGTCGTAGGTTGTGGCGTTTGTCTCCCGCTTCCCCCTGACTCCCTGCCCATTACTTGATTTAACTTCACATCGACCTGTCCACCCTCTGGCGTGAACTTGATGGCATTCGAGAGTAAATTTCTAAGAACTTGCTGTAAACGCTGAATGTCGCCGTTGACAATGCAGCGATCGCATGTAAGCTCAGTGGTCAGTTGAATGCCTTTTTCGTCTGCGGCAGGACGGATGGACTCCAGTTCTTCTGAAATTAAATTGACTATATTGATCGGGTGCTGACGAATTTGCACTTTGCCGCTGGTCAGGCGGGCAACATCTAAAATGTCCTCAACGAGTTGTGCCTGAGATTGGGCATTGCGATGGATAGTTTCGAGAGCACGACGAGCTGCGAGCGCATCCAGTTTGTCTGTTACCAATAGTTTTGACCAGCCTAAGATCGCGTTCAGCGGGGTTCGCAGTTCGTGGGAGACGATCGCCATGAATTCGTCTTTCATCTGGTTGGCAGACTCTGCCTGTTGACGAGCTAGCTGCTCCTGGATAATCTCAATCTTCTGCACCGCTAATTCTGCCGATTGTCGCTGGATTTCCTCGGATTTTTTGAACAACTCGACAAATACCGCGACTTTGGAAATGAGAATTTCGGGATTGACGGGTTTAAGCAAATAATCCACTGCTCCTAAGGCATAGCCCTTCATCTGCCACTGATCGTTGGTGCTAAAAGCGGTGACAAAGATAATGGGTGTTTGCTGCGATCGCTCTCGCTGCCGAATTAAGGAAGCGGTTTCAAATCCATCCATCCCTGGCATCTGCACATCTAGCAGAATCACAGCAAAATCTTGATTCAACAGACATCGCAGTGCTTCTTCTCCTGATCGGGCTGTCACCAGGTTCTGCCCCAACCTAGACAAAATGGCTTCCAGGGCGATCAAGTTTTCTACACGATCGTCAACTAGAAGGATGTTGGCTTTGAGTTCAGAGGACATGGTAAGGAGAATAAAGTGTGGAGAATGTGAACGTCAGTCGAACAGAGAGAAGTGAGGCTGAAGGCTTAACTGTCCCCCAGGGCTTCAGCCCCTAGTCACCAGATTGTAAGAGCCAAACTCGTAGCAGTGACAGCAGTTGTTCCATTTCAACAGGTTTGGTGATGTAATCGCTTGCGCCTGCCTTTAGACACTTTTCCCGATCGCCTTTCATCGCTTTTGCCGTGAGAGCAATCATGGGTAAGCGAGCAAATTGACTCATCTGCCGGATCGTTTGCATGGTTTCGTAGCCATCCATGCCGGGCATCATAATATCCATCAATACAATATCAATATCAGGATTTGCTTGTAATAGGTTGATGCCATCTCTGCCGTTTTCGGCGTAGAGAATGTGCATTTGCTGGCGCTCTAACAGGCTGGTGAGGGCGAAAATGTTGCGAACGTCATCATCTACAATTAGCACTTTTTTGTCTGCCAAAATCGGGTCGTTACGCCGCAGTTGTTCTAGGATCAACCGTTGGCGATCGGGCAGGTTTGCCTGAATTCGATGGAGGAACAGGCTCGTTTCGTCGAGCAGGCGTTCAGGCGATCGCGCATCTTTCAAGATCAGCGTATCAGACAGTCGGCGCAGTTCTGCTTCTTCTTGAGCCGTTAACTCTTTGCCTGTATAGACAATGACTGGCAGGCGACCTAAGTTGGGTTCACGTTTGATTTGTTCGAGTAGTTCAAAGTCCTTGGCATCGGGCAGCAGCAGATCGAGCACGACACAGTCAAACTGCTGGGAACGGATAGCGCTTAGGGTTTCGGCGGCAGTTGCAACCGCCGTAATGCTGATATCGCCATTCCCAATCAAATCAACGATACTTTGGCGTTGCAGTTCGTCGTCTTCGACCACCAACAGGTTTTTCACCAACCGTTCCACAAACTCTTTCATGCTTGCCAGAGCGTTGAGGAGAGATTCACTGCTAACGGGTTTCTGCAAATAGGCGATCGCACCTTGTCGCAAGCTGCGATTTTGCCCATCTTCTACAGTCATGATGTGAACAGGAATATGACGAGTCGTAGGATCTTGCTTGAGATAGTTCAACACTGTCCAACCATCTAGAATAGGCAACCGGATATCTAGCATGATGGCAGAGGGTTGAAATTCTTGTGCCATTTGTAGCCCCACATCTCCTCGGGTGGCAACTAAACCTTTGAAATTATGTTGCCGTGCCAGATCGAGCAGGATACGAGCAAAATTGAGGTCGTCTTCAATAATGAGTAGGGTTCGATCGTTGGCTTGAATAGAGACGCGATCGTCTTCCAGCATCAGATCGGCTGAAAACGTACCGACCTGAGTGGTGGTCACTGGAATGACTTGTTGGATTTTTGGGAGGACGGTTGGGGCGACAACCTCTGTCGGGCTCAGGGCGATCGATGGGATACCCGCTTGGGGCGTAGAACTGTTTGGCATGAGCGATCGGCGATCTCCCTCCATTCGTCTTGCGTTCGACTGAGCGCTCAGACTGTTCCCTCTCTCTCTCCCCTGTCCAATAGAATAAGTCAGCGGCAAGTAGAGCGTAAACCTGCTACCTTTACCCAATTCGCTCACCAAACGAATCTCACCGCCCAGCAGTTGGGCAATTTCGCGGCTAATCGACAAACCCAAGCCTGTTCCTCCATAGCGACGACTGGTCGTTCCATCTTCTTGTTGAAAGGCTTCAAAAATTACTTGCTGCTTGTCCGCTGCAATACCAATTCCAGTATCAGTGACAGCAAAAGCGATGACGCAATCTGCCTCATTGAGGCTAGCTTTTTCAGGACTCCAGCCTGTTGTTGCTATGTCAATGTCTAATTGCACCCGACCTCGCTCAGTGAATTTAAAGGCGTTCGCCAGTAAGTTCTTCAATACCTGTTGCAGCCGTTTAATATCGGTATAAATGGTTTGAGGGAGTTGTTCGCTGAAACGTAGGTAGAAATCGAGTTTGCGATCGATCGCAACTTGACGGAACGTGCGCTCTAGATGGACGTGCAGATCAGCAAACAAGATTTGCTCAGCATCGACAGAAATGGTGCCCGATTCGATTTTTGCCAGGTCGAGAATATCATTAATTAACCCTAGCAAGTCATTTCCAGCAGAGTAAATGGTCTGGGAATATTCCACCTGCTTTTGAGTCAGGTTAGTCTCAGTGTTATCAGACAATAGTCGTGCCAGAATTAGCAAACTATTAAGGGGTGTCCGCAGTTCATGGGACATATTTGCCAGAAACTCAGACTTATATTTGGAGGTGAGTGCCAATTGTTCAGCTTTGTCTTCCAAAGACAGTCTTGCCTGTTCAATTTCGCTATTTTTTCGCTCTACTTCTGTGTTTTGTAGCTCCAATAGTTCTGCTTTTTCTTGCAGTTCTTCGTTAGTCTGTTGCAGTTGCTCCTGCTGACTCTTGAGCAAATCTTCTGACGCTTTTAAAGATTGAGCCTGTTGTTCCAAGCGTCGGTTTGTGTCGGTGAGTTCACTTTGTTGACCTTGCATTTCTTCTGCCAAAGATTGAGACTGTTTTAGCAGTTCCTCGGTTCGCATACTGGCGGCGATCGTGTTGAGAACGATCGCAATACTCTCGGTCAGTTGGTCGAAAAAAGTGAGGTGAATTTCATTGAAGCGGTTGAAGGAAGCTAGTTCGATCACGGCTGTCACTTGTCCCTCAAACAGAACGGGCAATACGACAACGTTCATGGGCGAGGCTTCACCCAATCCAGAATTAATTTTGATGTAGTCTTGAGGAACTTCGGTAATGAGAATACGCTCCTTCTCTAGCGCACATTGCCCGACCAGTCCTTCACCAAGATAGAAGCGATTTGCCAGACTCTTGCGCTCTCGGTAGGCGTAGGTACTCAGCAATTTTAGGAACGATGCTTGGATCTCGCTGGTTTCTAGCAGGTAGAAAACACCATGCTGCGCAGAAACCAACGGAGCCAGTTCGGACAGGATGAGCTTGGAGACAGTTTCTAGATCGCGTTGCCCCTGCAACATCCGGGTGAATTTTGCCAGGTTGGTTTTGAGCCAGTCTTGCTCAATATTTTTCTGAGTGGTTTCGCGCAGGTTGGCAATCATCTGGTTGACGTTATCTTTCAGAATGGCGACCTCGCCCTGCGCTTCAACGGCAATCACCCGTGTCAGATCGCCCTTGGTCACAGCGGTTGCTACCTCAGCGATCGCTCGTACCTGAGTCGTGAGGTTCGCTGCCAGTTCGTTGACGTTATCGGTCAGGTCGCGCCAGGTTCCCGATGCGCCAGGCACTTTCGCCTGACCTCCTAATTTCCCTTCAATGCCCACTTCTCGTGCCACGGTCGTGACCTGGTCGGCAAAGGTTGCCAGCGTGTCGATCATCTCGTTAATGGTGTCTGCCAGTGTTTCAATCTCCCCTTTGGCATCCAGCATCAACTTTTGCTTCAAGTTGCCGTTTGCGACTGCTGTCACGACTTTAGCGATGCCTCGGACTTGCGCCGTCAGGTTGCCCGCCATTGAGTTCACGTTATCGGTCAGATCTTTCCAGATGCCAGCCACGCCCATCACCTGCGCCTGTCCCCCCAACTTACCCTCAGTTCCCACTTCCCGCGCCACCCGCGTCACTTCTGAGGCAAAGGAACTGAGTTGATCCACCATGGTGTTGACCGTGTTTTTCAGTTCAAAAATTTCGCCGCGCACGTCCACGGTAATTTTTTTAGACAAGTCGCCGTTGGCGATCGCTGTGGAGACTTCGGCAATGTTTCGTACCTGTGCCGTCAAGTTACCCGCCATGGAGTTTACAGAGTCAGTCAAATCTTTCCAAGTGCCTGCCACGCCGCGTACTTCGGCTTGTACGCCCAGTTTGCCTTCGGTGCCGACCTCGCGCGCCACCCGCGTTACTTCCGAGGCAAAGGAGTTCAACTGATCCACCATGATGTTGATGGTGCTTTTCAGGTCAAGGATTTCGCCTTTTACGTCCACTGTGATCTTTTTGGACAGGTCGCCGTTTGCCACTGCCGTCGTGACTTCGGCAATATTCCGCACCTGCGCCGTCAAGCTACCCGCCATAAAGTTCACAGAGTCGGTCAAATCTTTCCAGGTGCCAGCCACGCCGCTCACTTCGGCTTGTACGCCCAGCTTGCCTTCAGCCCCTACTTCTCGTGCCACCCGCGTCACTTCTGAGGCAAAGGAATTCAACTGATCCACCATGGTATTGACGGTGTTCTTCAGTTCCAAAATTTCGCCCTTAACATCGACCGTGATCTTCTTGGAGAGGTCGCCGTTCGCTACCGCCGTTGTTACTGCCGCAATGTTCCGCACCTGTGCCGTCAAACTCCCAGCCATGAAGTTTACAGAATCGGTTAAATCCTTCCAGGTTCCGGCAACACCCCGTACGTCAGCTTGCACACCCAGCTTGCCTTCGGCTCCTACCTCACGCGCTACCCGCGTTACTTCTGAGGCAAAGGAACTAAGTTGATCGACCATGATGTTAATGGTGTTTTTCAGTTCAAAAATTTCACCTTTGACTTGCACTGTAATTTTTTTGGAGAGGTCACCGTTGGCGATCGCGGTTGCCACTTCGGCAATATTTCGCACTTGTCCAGTTAAATTTCCTGCCATTGAGTTAACGTTGTCGGTCAGGTCTTTCCAGGTGCCAGCCACGCCCGGAACTTGCGCTTGTACGCCCAGTTTTCCTTCGGTTCCGACTTCGCGCGCCACCCGCGTTACTTCTGAGGCAAAGGAACTGAGTTGATCCACCATGGTGTTGATGGTGTTTTTCAACTCTAGAATTTCACCCTTCACATCCACGGTAATCTTTTTAGAGAGGTCGCCGTTTGCCACCGCCGTCGTGACTTCGGCAATGTTCCGTACCTGTGCCGTCAAGTTACCTGCCATGGAGTTTACAGAGTCAGTCAAATCTTTCCAAGTGCCTGCCACGCCGCGTACTTCGGCTTGTACGCCCAGTTTGCCTTCGGTGCCGACCTCGCGCGCCACCCGCGTTACTTCCGAGGCAAAGGAGTTCAACTGATCCACCATGATGTTGATGGTGCTTTTCAGGTCAAGGATTTCGCCTTTTACGTCCACTGTGATCTTTTTGGACAGGTCGCCGTTTGCCACTGCCGTCGTGACTTCGGCAATATTCCGCACCTGCGCCGTCAAGCTACCCGCCATAAAGTTCACAGAGTCGGTCAAATCTTTCCAGGTGCCAGCCACGCCGCGCACTTCTGCCTGACCCCCCAGCTTCCCGTCACCCCCCACTTCTCGCGCCACCCGTGTCACCTCAGAAGCAAAGGAGTTGAGCTGATCCACCATCGTATTAACGGTGTTTTTTAGTTCAAAAATTTCGCCTCTGACATCGACCGTAATTTTGCGAGAAAGGTCACCATTGGCGATCGCCGTTGCCACTTCCGCAATATTTCGCACTTGCCCAGTCAAATTCCCCGCCATCAGGTTCACGTTGTCGGTCAGGTCTTTCCAGGTTCCGGCAACGCCAGGGACTTCTGCCTGTACACCCAACTTGCCTTCCGTGCCCACTTCCCGCGCCACCCGCGTCACTTCTGAGGCAAAGGAGTTCAACTGATCCACCATTGTATTGACGGTGTTTTTCAGTTCCAAAATTTCGCCTTTGACATCGACTGTAATTTTGCGAGAGAGGTCACCATTGGCGATCGCCGTTGCCACTTCCGCAATATTTCGCACTTGCCCGGTCAAATTCCCCGCCATAAAGTTCACAGAATCGGTCAAATCCTTCCAGGTGCCAGCCACACCTTTTACCTCTGCCTGTCCGCCCAGTTTGCCTTCTGCGCCTACTTCCCGCGCCACCCGCGTCACTTCCGAGGCAAAGGAATTCAACTGATCCACCATCGTGTTGATCGTGCTTTTCAGATCCAGAATTTCACCTTTAACATCGACGGTAATCTTTTTAGACAGGTCGCCCGTTGCTACAGCGGTTGTCACTTCGGCAATGTTCCGAACCTGTGCCGTCAGATTCCCCGCCATTGAGTTCACAGAATCAGTCAAATCCTTCCAGGTGCCAGCCACACCAGGGACTTGCGCCTGTACGCCCAACTTGCCTTCCGTGCCCACTTCCCGCGCCACCCGTGTGACTTCCGAGGCGAAAGAATTCAACTGATCCACCATGATATTGATGGTGCTTTTCAGGTCGAGAATTTCGCCCTTTACGTCTACCGTGATTTTCTTCGATAGATCACCATTTGCCACAGCGGTTGTCACTTCGGCAATATTCCGCACTTGCGCTGTCAAGTTCCCCGCCATTGAGTTTACGTTATCGGTCAAATCTTTCCAGGTTCCGGCAACGCCTTTCACTTCTGCCTGTACGCCCAACTTGCCTTCTGTGCCCACTTCCCGCGCCACCCGTGTGACTTCTGAGGCGAAGGATTGAAGCTGATCCACCATGGTGTTGACAATTTGCGCCGTTTGCAGAAATTCCCCTTGCAGCGATCGCCCTTCAATTTCTGTCGCGATCGCCTGGGATAGATCGCCATTTGCCACTGATCGAATCACGCGTGTGATTGCTGCCATGGGCTGCACTAAATCTACAATTAGCGTGTTGATCGACCCTTCACAAGCCTTCCAAGAACCCTTTGCTCCGCCCAGCGAAGCTCGTTCATTCGTTTTGCCCTCTTTCCCCACCACCGTACTGATCCGCTCTAGCTCTGTCGTTATCTGCTCGTTCTTGTCAATAATGTCGTTGAGCGTGTCAGCAACCTTACCTGCGATGCCTGTCTGATCAAAAGGCATTCGCACCGAGAAGTTTCCTTTCTTCACTTCAGTCAAAACTTTAAGCAATTGCTTCAGGTCTAGACTATCGGTTTCAGCAAAAGTTTGAGCGGTTGTCATATTCTGCGACGGCTGTTAACGAGGGTGGTTAAAGGATAACGCTGAAGAAAAGTAAGTTTCTAAGGCAAAAACCTTCTCAAGGAAGAACATACTTTCCCTTAGGGATTATTTCCTACAAAAGACTGACGCGTCTTCATACTTTAGATAGAAGATAGATCTTCTATGATTCAGTCTAGGGAGAGATGTTAAAATAGCACTGTTGGCGCAGTTTAAGTAAGTCAGCTATTACGCTCAAGCTTGCCTGAAGGAGTTTGTGAGTTTGCTAGTGGGTAGCTGGTATAAGCGCTCGATTCTCCGAATGCCAAATACCTGTTACGTGTACTACCCTGGCTATTACTATACTTTTTACCACGCTAGTCCCTTGTCCGATCAATCGCTAGACAATGAAGCAAATAATGAAGTGGCTCAGTTGGGAAACAATTTACCCCAACTGATGGATTCGGTCGTTCAAGCCGTAACAAAAGTAGGTGAAGATCGGGACTTAGAAAGTGCCTTGTTCGTTCGAGATGAAATTCGTCGCTTACCTGACGCGCTGGTAACGGAGATTTTAAATCAACTCATTCTCAGGCTAATCTTTGTTGATCCTCTCTTGTGCCGTTGGTTTGTGTTAGATGTGTTTTTGCATGATGCTGATCCTGCTGCAAAAGCTGATGTTGCCGAGCGAATTAATGTATTAATAGCAGACTTGCGATCGCAGCAAAAATAATTTTTCTATAAAGCTCATTTAATACTTTTTCTGACAAAAATTCAATAGCTATTAAGAGGATGTCTGAGAAGTATCAAAGATTCTTACACTCGCCCCCCAACCCCCCATTTTGGGGGATTTAGGGGGCGGATTGGATAGCAACCTAGACTTCTCAGACATCCTCTAAGGCAGAAAATTATGAGGCGATAGAGATAGAAATGTGAAACCTCTGCTGAAGTTTCAGCAAGAGCACTGCCTCTCATTCCATTGCAGCTAATTCTTTGCAATATTGCCAATGACTAAAACGTTTTTCTTGCCTCTTCCCTGCAAGGGCAGGGGAACCAGATTGAACTTGGAATGAAGTCATGACTTATGCTTTGGGCATTTGATGCGTCATCCTGATCTTAAAATTCTTCAAGACGCAGTCAGAAAAGCTGAGAGTTCTTGACCACCGAAATCTGACAAGAATCAAGACGGTGTCGAATAACCATGACCGTCATAAGTTTGTCACTTCAAAATTCTATCTTGGGAACAATAGCTTAGTACAAAACCAATATCTTCCTTCCCAAGTTCCCTGTAAAGACTAGACATTTCACCTCTCTTATTTCTGTATCTGAGTATCAAGACTTCCTATGGCTAACTCTACATCAATCTGCTTAAATGACAGTTTACATGCACCTGTTAAGTCCTTAGAGCGATCGCTCCAAGCTTCTACTCAACTACTGGTCGTTGATGCCAGCGTTGAAAACTCCTCAATGTTAGCCAATGGAGTTCATCCTTCTGTAGAAGTTCTCGTTCTAAACTCAGATCAGAACGGAATCATGCAAATTAGTCAAGTATTGCGATCGCATCCTGCCATCACGACTCTTACTGTCGTAGCTCACGGAGTTCCCGGCTGCATCTACCTCGGCAATACCCCTCTTAATAACGACACCATTGCCTACCATAGCTGGGAACTATCGACTTGGTTTGCCCATGCCTACAATCCGCAAATTCTCCTCTACAGTTGCAACGTTGCCCTCGGCGATTCTGGAATTGAATTCATCCAAACTCTTCACCGCCTCACCAGAGCCAGCATTGCCGCATCCACAACCTTAATTGGGCGCACTGCCTCAGATAGTAACTGGCAACTCAACTATCAACTTGGGCAGATCGACAGCCAAAACCCGATCGCTTCAGATGTCCTGCAATCCTACCCAGGTGTACTTGCACCACCCGTCATCACCGATGCAGTCACCACACCCCGTTCCACATCTGAAGAAACCGTCATTGGTATCACAGGTGTAACCATTAGCGATACCGATGGCGATACACAAACTGTCACGGTCAGTGTTACCGAAGGACTAATTGCCCTAGCTACTGGTTCTGGAGTCATCGTTACCGAAAGTAACGCCACTAGTATTACTTTTACAGGAACCGTTTCTCAAGTTAATGCTGCTATTAATGGCATGAACTATACTCCTAGTTTGAACTATGCCGATACCACTACGTTGAGCATTTCTAGCAACGACGGCTTTACAACAGTGACTAAAACAGTGGCGATCGCTGTTACTCCTGTCAACGATGCCCCCACGATCGCTCCCTCAACTGCCACTGTCATAGAAGGGGGTAATGCCACCTTTGTTGCCACCAACTTTGGCATTGCCGACGTAGATAATATTGCCGCTCAAATCATCGTCAAAGTTGCAGCCCTTCCTAGCAAAGGCTTCCTCATGCTAGACGGAGGTAAACTCGCAGTCGGATCTTCTTTCTCCTCCGATCGCATCCCCGATCTAAAATACATTCATGACGGGACACAAACGACTGCTTTAGGGGGCACCAGTGATAGCTTTAGCATCACGGTTGCTGATGGAGCAGGCGGCATCATTAGTTCCACAGCTATTCCCATCACCATTACGCCAATCAATCAACTGCCCACAGTAACTGGATCAGCCATTCTGTTTGAAGGTGAATCGAACAAACCTGTCACCCTCACCATTAGCGACTTAGATCAAACCGCTACTAACTACACCATCAAAATTCTTTCCCAACCTGTTAATCTATCTCATGGAACTTTGAACTTCAATGGTGTCGCCGTAACGGTTGGGCAAACCTTTTCTTCTGCTGATCTCTCTAACCTCACGTACAGCCACCTTGGCAACGACGAAAACTTCGGCAATCCCCCTAATGTCACCTTTGACATCGAAGTACTTGACGATGGCGGCGGCACAGGAACACCCGGAGCAAAAACTACAACTATTATCCTTGGTATTAAACCCAACAACGATGACCCAACCCTCACTACAAACACCGGAGTAACCCTCAATACAACATTAACCCGAGAAGTTGTCATTACCAACGCTGACTTAAATGTCACCGATCCTGATTCGGGTATCCCTCAGCTTACTTACACCGTCAGTCAAGCTGTCGATCCTACATTAGGTTCGCTACAACTCAACGGTAGCAAGATTGGACTAGGTGCAACCTTTACCCAAGCTGATATTAACCAAGGACGACTAAAGTACGTTTTCAACCGTAATACTACAGCCGGACAAAATCTCACTGATAGCTTCAAGTTTGAAGTGCGGGACAGCAATATCACAGAATTTCCCACTGTTCGAGAAGGGGGTGTTTACAGTGGCGGAGTTATTGCTCAGAACACTTTTACTATCGATATTTCTACTCCCAATGCAATTGTTGATGCAACTGGAAGCAACGCTCCTACAGTTGTCACAAATACCGCACCTACGATCGCCAACAATCTTGGCATCGGTCAGCCCTCTGTTGGTTCTCCTACAATTAAGAAGATGGTTCAGTCGGAATTACTTCTGCCATGCTGTTAGTCACTGATCCTGACAATACTCCAGAACAGATCGTTTACCGCATTGAGAAATCTCCTACCAACGGGGCCTTTAAACTCAATGCTAGTCCTACCGGTTTGTATGGCTCCTTCACTCAGAAAGATATCAATGATGGTAAAGTCTCTTTTCAGCATGATGGCAGTGAAGACTTTATTGATATTGATGTCACCTTTTCAGTCAGCGATGGCACTAACCTACTGAAAAACCAGAAGTTCAAATTAGATGTTATTCCCCAAAATGATAACCCTATCCTTACCGTCGGCACAACGGTTTCACTGGCAGAAGATACAGAACAGGTTATCACCACCGCAAACTTTAACCTCAGTGATATCGATGGCTCTGGTGAAAAAATAGGGCAAGGCTTTGCCACCACCAATTCTCTCACCTTCAAAGTAACGGAACTTCCTGTCAATGGCGATCTCTACGTTGATCAAGGTTCAGGCTATGTGAAGATCGATGCCTCAAACTTTGGGACACTGATTATCACTAACAATCAACTCACGAGTAACAAGCTGAAATATGTTCATGGAGGGGATGAGAACGTTGCCGATAGCTTCAAGGTACAAGCCCTTGACGATTCTGGTGCTCTCAACAATTTTAGTCCTATCCAAACTATCAACATTGAGATTGCTAAAATCAACGATGCGCCTGAGCCATCAACGCCAGTCGTCAACCTGGTTGTCTCAGAAGCAGGAACCGGCACTATCAAAGGATCGAATGCTCTAATCGGTGAGCCTCGCCTCGTTTATACTGACCCCGATAACAGTACAATTCAAAGACAGTACGCTATTACTAGTAAAACGACTCGCGGAGCCATTCTACTGAATGGTAAAACTCTAGCTGTCGGCAGTGTCTTCACCCAAGACGATTTAGACAATAACCGAGTTACCTATAAGCACGATGGCACTGAGTTCTATACCGACAGCTTCAATTTTGAAGTTCGCGATGGCGCTGCCCCTCCTGTTCCTGGTAGTTACGGTATTACTATCACGCCTACCAACGATTCACCAACTCTCACCGTTCCTGCTACTCAGACTTTTGCCACTACGGCTCCTCTCGTATTTAGTACCGCTAATAGCAACGCCATCACCTTTACTGATCCCGACCTCGTTGCCCTTGATGTCGGCGAAATAGACATTATCCGTGTCACCCTGGATCTGCAAACAGCGGGTGCTACTTACACAAACAGCACTTTAACGCTAGGTTCTACCACTGGTGTAACTGTTTCCACTGGCACAAACGGCGTCGCGGGCGGCAAGATTGTTTTTGAAGGAAAAAAGGCAGATATCCAGGCGGCTTTAGAGGGATTGCAAGTCCAAGTTCCCGCTGACGAAGATCGGATTGTCTCTCTAGTCGTCACTGTTGATGACCGAAATAATGGTGGACCTGATGCGCTCATTCCTCAACCTACAACGGTCACTAAAACCATTAATATTAATGCTTCTAATGTCAACGATGCACCGACTATTCCAACCACACCCGCATCTGTTAGTGTTTCAGAAGATACAACCCTCAATTTCACAGGCGCAAATGCGATCGCCATTCAAGACGTTGACTCCTTTAGCACAACTAATAATACTGTCACCTTATCTGTCAACCAAGGAACGCTAAATCTTACTCCTGGTGCAGCCATAATTAGTGGGGGTGCGAATGGAACTGGAACAATCACTTTAACTGGAAGTCTTGCTAATATTAACGCCGCGATCGCCAGCCTTTCATACAAGGGTAACCCTGAATATAACGGTAGCGACAACCTCAGCGTTGTGTTCAACGATGCGGGAAACTTGGGCACAGGCGGTGCACAAAGCGTCACTCAAAATATTCCGATTACAGTGACTCCCGTCAACGATGCGCCTACGATCGCGGCTCCTAGCTCAACGTTGGCGATCGAAGACGGTAACCCCCTCACTTTCAACGGTGCCAATCTCATTTCTATCGATGATGCGAAAGATCTCGGTTCTAACGGTAACGGGCTAGATACCTTTACCGTTACAGTCGAGGCATTAAATGGCGCTGCACCTTACGGCAGTGTGCAAGTTGCGACAGGCTCAGGCGCTACGATTATTAACGACAATACTGCGTCTGTCACCATTTCAGGAACTAAAGCCCAGGTGAATGCAGCCCTCAACGGACTGTCTTACACACCTGCAAATAGTAACGTGGATGCCACTGTTGCCCTCAAAGTAACCGCCAGAGATCAAGCCAACGGTGGAACCGCGATCGGTGGCACAGGTGGTGAACTAACCGATATCAAAACCGTTCTCATTAACGTGAGTGGTGTTAACGATGCCCCTGTCTTGACGGCTCCCACCAGCGTTATCGCAACTGAAGATATACAATTCACTTTTGCTGCCAATTCCCTTAGAGTTGATGACCCAGATGACTTTGGCAAGCTCTTGCAAGTCAGCCTCAGTGTAGGCATTGGCAATAAACTAACGTTGGGCAGTCTAGCAGGACTAACAATTGTTAGCGGTGCCGATAATACTAGCACTGTGACTATCAAAGGCACAGAGTCCGCAATTAACACTGCGCTCAATACCCTCAAGTATCAAGGGAACGCTGACTATAATACTTTGGGGGGCAGCAAGGATACTTTAATAATTCTTGTTGACGATTTGGGCAACTCTGGGACAGGCGGTGCAAAAACAACTACTAAAACCGTAGACATCACCGTTACTCCTATTAATGATGCACCTGTCGTTCCGGGTTCTGCTAGTGTCGTCGTCGTTCCGGTTGCAGAAGACCTAACCAACCCTGCTGGAATCAATACTTTTACCCTGCTCAACAGCAAATATAGTGATATTAAAGACACGGTAAGCGGAGGCTCAACCGCCACACCCCTGGCAGGCATCGCTATTTACTCAAACAATGCTGTAGCAGCCCAGGGCAAATGGCAATACAACACAAGCGGCAGTTGGATCGATATTCCTACATCTGTTGGCACCTCGTCTGCCCTCGTTCTTCCTGCTACTGCCGATCTTCGGTTTCTTCCTAATGCTAACTTCAATGGCGCACCTGGTAATCTCAGAGTCTATCTCTCCGATGGCACAGGTGGGCTTCCAGCAACAGGCAGTCTATCTAACGTCTCTGCCGCTAATCGTGGCAATGCAAACCAGTGGTCAAACAACCCTGTTAGCATCACCACCACTATTACCGCCGTTAATGATGCCCCGATCGCCACTGGTATAGCGTCATTGGCTACCATTGATGAAGATGCGACTAATCCTCCAGGAGCCACGGTCGCAAGCTTATTTACTCCTACATTCTCTGATACTATCGATACTGTTGCGGGTGGCTCAACTGCGAACACTTTAGCTGGAGTCGCAATTATTGATAATGCTGCCACAGCAGCACAGGGAACTTGGCAATACTTTAACGGAACAAGCTGGGTAGCGATCGCCAATCCTACTCCTAGCGCTGCTTTAGTCATTGCAGCAGGAACTGGACTCCGCTTTCTCCCAAATGCAGATTTTAATGGCACTCCCGGTGGTCTCACAGTCAAGTTAATCGATAGCTCTGGCACAGCTACGACTGGAAACATTCTTGACCTAACTGCCTTAGGTACAGGTGGAATTACGCCGTATAGCAGTGGCACTATTCCTCTCACTACTTCAGTCACATCTGTGAACGATGCACCTAACGGTGCTGATAACGTAAAGACTATTGCTGAAGATACAAGCTATACGTTTGCAGCGATCGACTTTGGTTTCAGTAATCCTGCCGATCCAACTGATACTTTATCAGCAGTAAAAATTAGCAGTTTGCCAAGCAATGGAAAACTGCAACTGAATGGCGTTGACATCACGGTTGCAAATGTCGTGGTCTCGTTAACTGATATCAACAGTAGCAAGCTCAAATTTGTGCCCGATCTTGATGAAAACGGCGCACCTTACGGCAACTTTACTTTTGCAGTCAGAGACAATAGTGGCATAATAGCTACGGAGTTTGATGCAACTCCCAATACCTTCACTTTTAACGTTACTCCAGTAGATGATGCACCCACTGGGCAAGACAAAACCATTACTACACTAGAAGACACAAACTATGTTTTAGCTATCGCTGACTTTGGCTTTGCTGACGTTGATGGCGATACTTTCAGCAGTGTTCGTATTGACACGCTACCCACCAACGGTACTCTCAAACTCAATGGTACATTAGTCATTGCTGGACAAGATATCGCTATAGCTGACATTATTGCTAGCAATCTGGTTTTCGCTGCTGTCTCCAATACCAATGGCGCAAACTATGATAACTTCAACTTCTCCGTCAAAGATAGTAGTGGTCTTCCAGCTACTGAGTTTGATTTAGCTCCCAACACTATCACTTTCAATGTTACTCCAACGAATGATCCACCGACGGGACAAGACAAGACCATTACGGCGATCGAAGACATAGACTATATCCTCACCGTTGCAGACTTTGGCTTTGCAGATATTGACACAGGTGATAGTCTCTCTGGCGTTCGCATTGACTCATTGCCGACTAATGGCACACTCGAACTTAACAGCGTTCCAGTCACAGCCGGACAAATCATCGCAACGGCTGATATCACCGCTAATAAATTAATATTTACCACTGCTCTGAACGGCAACGGTGACAACTATGCTAATTTCACTTTCTCTGTTAAAGATAGCAGTGGTGATCTAGCTACTCAGTTCGATACTGCTTCTAACACTATCACTTTTGACATCACCGCAAAAAATGATCCACCGACGGGACAAGACAAGACCATTACGGCGATCGAAGATACGGACTATGCGCTTACCGTTGCAGACTTTGGCTTTGCAGACATTGATACAGGTGATAATCTCTCTGGCGTTCGCATTGACACCTTTCCTAGTAACGGCACGCTGAAACTCAATGGCACATTAGTCACGGCTGGACAAATCATTACCACGGCTAATATTACGGCTGGAAACCTAATCTTTACTGCTGCGCCAGATGCAAATGGCAGCAACTACAGCAACTTCAATTTCTCCGTTAGAGATAGCAGTGGTGATGGAGCTACTCAGTTTGATATTGCACCTAATAAAATCACTTTCAATGTCACTCCAGCTAACGATCCGCCTACCGGGCAAGATAAGACTATCTCCAGCGTCGAAGACACGCCCTATGTTTTCACCACTAATGACTTTGGCTTCAGCGATATCGATACGGGCGATATCCTCTCTGACGTTCGGATCGACACGCAGCCAGCCAGCGGCACATTCAAATTTAGTGGTATCGAGGTCGTTGTCGGACAAATCATTAGCTCTGCCGATATTACAGCAGGTAAGCTTATTTTTACCCCTGCTGCCAACGCCACTGGTAACAATTCCTTCAATTTCTCAGTCAGAGACAATAGTGGAGATTCAGCAACAGAGTTTGATTCAGTTCCTAACACCATTATCCTCAACGTTTTACCCGACAACGATCCGCCCACTGGACAAGACAGAACTATCTCCACCGTTGAAGATACAGTCTATTTGTTGACGACTAACGACTTTGGCTTCAGCGACATTGATTCAGGCGACACCCTCTCTGGCGTTCGCATCGACACCTTGCCCAACGGTACACTCGAACTCAACGGTATCCTTGTAATGATCGCCCAAGTGATCTCCGCTGGAGACATTGCCGCTGGAAATCTAGTCTTTACACCTGCGGTCAATACTAGCGGCAATGATGCCTTTACCTTTTCCGTCAAAGACAGCAGCGGGAATATTGTCAATGAGTTTGATACTGCACCCAATACCTTGACCTTTAATGTCACTTCTGCCAACGATCCACCGAGCGGTCAAGATAATGCGATCGCCTCTTTTGAAGATACGCCTTATATTTTCACCACTAGCGATTTCGGCTTCAGTGATGTTGATCCAGGTGATTTCCTCTCCAGCGTTCGCATCGATACTCCTCCCGCTAGCGGTACATTTACCCTTGATGGAATTGCGATCGCTCCCGGTCAAATCGTCAGCGCCGCTGATATCGCCGCCGGGAAACTTGCCTTCACCTCCGCACCAGATTCCAACGGCAATGACAACGCTGCCTTTACCTTCTCTGTTAGAGACAGCAGTGGCGACTCTGCCACAGAATTTGATCCTTTGCCCAACACCATTATCTTCAACGTTGCTCCCATCAACGATTCCCCTACTGGACAAGACAAGGCGATCGTTGCTGTTGAAGACGTAGGCTATCCGCTTACTACTGCCGACTTTGGCTTTAGCGATATTGATCCGGGCGATACCCTCTCTGGCGTTCGCATTGATTCGTTACCCATCGGAACACTTAAACTCAACGGAACTGGTATCACGGTTGGGCAAGTCATTTCTACCGCAGACATCATCGCTGGGAATCTAACTTTTACATCTGCTCTGAACTCAACAAGTAATGATAATTTTACGTTCTCAGTAAAAGATAGTAGTGGAGATATAGCGACAGAATTTGACACTGCCCCCAACACTCTCTCCTTCAACGTTACGCCTGTTAATGATCCACCAGCCGGACAGGATAAGACCATTCCTACTGGCGAAGATGCATCCTACATTTTCACCACTAGCGACTTTGGGTTCAGCGACCTTGACCTTGGCGATAGTCTCTCTGGCGTTCGCATTAACTCTCTACCCACCAGCGGCACATTCACCCTCAATGGCACACCTGTTTCGGTTAGTGATATTATCAGCGCGGCTGACATCATGGCGGGCAACCTCATTTTTACGCCTGCCGCCAATATCACTGGAAGTAACACCTTTACCTTCTCGGTTAGGGATAGCAGTGGTGATCCTGTCACAGAATTTGATCTAGTTCCCAACACCATCACCCTCAACGTTTCACCTACCAACGATCCGCCCACTGGACAAGATAAAGCCATCTCAATTGTTGAAGATACAGGCTACCCGTTAACTACTGCCGACTTTGGCTTCAGTGATGTCGATCCTAGCGATACGCTTAGCGGCGTTCGCATCGACACGCTACCTACCAATGGCACATTCACCCTCAATGGCGCACCTATTACGATCGGTCAAGTCATTAACTCTACTGATATCGCCGCAGATAAGCTCATCTTTACTCCAGCCCCTAACGCCAATGAATCAACCAACTTCACCTTCTCCGTCAAAGACAGCAGCAGTGATCCGGCTTCCGAGTTCGACCCTACTCCCAACCAGATCACCTTCAATGTCGCACCTGTCAAAGATGCACCCACCGGACAAGATAAGACTATCTCAGCAACTGGTGGCATTGGCTATCCTCTGACTATTAATGACTTCGGTTTTGCCGATGCTGACGATGACACCTTCAGCGGTATTCGTATCGATACCATTCCCACTAACGGCACGTTCCAACTCAATGGCACTAACGTTACGGCTGGGCAAGTCATCAGTGCTACTGAGATTGCAGCGGACAAGCTCGTTTTCACGATCGCGCCAGGCACCAACGGCAACAATTACGCTAACTTCACTTTCTCAGTCAAAGACAACAGCGGCGATACTGCCACCGAGTTTGATGCTATTCCGAACACAATTACCTTCAACGTTGCCTCTAACCTTGCACCCATCATTGACTTAGATAGCAATGATAGCAGTGGCATCACAGGCACTAACTACCAAGTGCTTTACACCCCTGGACAGTTAGCCAAAATTGGTGATACCGATGTCAGGATTACCGACGTAGACGACTCTAATATGGAGTCTGCTATCGTTACCCTGACTACTCGCTTCAATGGTGCTTCTGAAGGTCTTGTCCTCACCGGGACTTTACCTAGGGGAATCAACGCCTCTGCCTACGATCCCCTCACCGGAATTTTGAAGCTTACAGGTAGTGCATCCATTGCAGATTATCAAGCGGCGATCGCTTCCATCACTTATAAGAACACCATTGTTGCGAAGAATACAAGTAATCGTACCGTTACCGTTATAGTGAATGACGGTGAGAAAGATAGTAGTATCGCGACGACAACGATTCTGTTTGACTCTGACGGCGATCGCTCTTCTGACTCTTCAGATCTTGATGATGACAATGATGGCATCCCCGACCTCATCGAACAAAACGGTAATCCTAGCCGAGATACAGACGGGGACGGCATTCTAGACACTTTGGATCTTGATGCTGATAATGATGGCATTACCGACCTTCAAGAAAGCGGATTAAGCACCGCTACAATTGCCATCCTCGACAAAGATAATGATGGTGTCATTGACCCAATTAATAACTTTGGCAGCAATGGTCTATCCAACTCTTTAGAAACTACACCAGACAGTGGTGTCCTCAACTACACTCCCATTGATACGGATGGAGATAAAAAGCCCAACTTCCAAGATCTCGATAGTGATAACGATGGTTTAAGCGACCTTGCTGAAAGCGGATCTGGCTATCTTGATGGCAACGGCGACAAGATGGTAGATGGAAGTGATTCTGACGGAGACGGCATCCTTGATCTAGCCGATAAAGGCGCGGGTTTTGGTGGCGGTAATCGTCCACCGTTCAAAGACAGTAATAACAACGGTACTCCTGACTTCATGGAGATATCCGTCAGTCCTCCTAAAGGCACTAACGGTTCTGATACTATCATTGGCACTGATGGTGATGATATTCTCAACGGCTTCAGCGATCGCGATATTATCTACGGTCGGGGTGGGAATGACTTAATTAATGGTGGTAGCGATCGCGATGTTCTACGCGGTGATGAGGGGAACGACACCATTAACGGTGGAACAGATAATGATGACATTCAAGGAGGAACAGGAAATGACAGCATCAGCGGCGGCGATGGTGATGATCTGATACTAGGAAACGACGGTGATGATGTACTGAACGGCGATCGCGGTAAGGATAGAATTTACGGGGGGGAAGGCAAGGACATTATCAACGGTGGTGACGGAAACGATCGTCTCCATGGTGATGAAGGGGATGATATTATTCGAGGCTACCGGGGCAACGACCTTTTGATTGGTGGACTGGGCAAAGATGTACTCACTGGAGGACAAGGACGGGACATCTTTAGATATCGTTCAGTGAAAGAATTCAACGATGTCATCACAGATTTTGAAATCGTCAAAGACCGCTTTGACCTCCGAAAAATCTTCAATCGTAGAGGCTCCATGAGCAATATCGAACTTCAACAAAGTGGCAAAGACACCCTTATTGATGTGAGCTTTAAAGGCAAAGAATATACCCTCGGTATGCTCGAAGATGTTAACGCTAACACTCTAAAAGCGCGCCACTTTAAGTTCTAAATATCGGAAGGGAGGCAAATAACTGCCTTCTGCCCCCCTTCTTTGATTCCATTCGTTTTGCCTCCAGTTTTCTCGCTGAAATTGTGGGCTTCTAGGCACTTGATAGGTTTTACCAACGAAATAGGTAACCTGTATTAGCGAGAGAATTCGTAGCATTCGCAGGATAATTTCAATGAAAGTTTCAAGCATCGCAATATTATTAATACTGACGGCATCTCCCTATACTGTACTTGCCCAAACCCCAGACGTTTCTCGCATTCCTGCAAGACTAGGTGTCGGACACAACAGTTCTCAGGGTGCTATTGATGGCACTAGTCGTTTCGAAGGCTTCGTTCCTCTCGCCCAAACTGCTGGGCAACGCATCACATTTTTAGAGGGTGAATTCCTCCTCGACAACGGTGGCGATGTGGGCGGCAACATTCTCCTAGGCTATCGCTATTACAATGACAGCAAAAATCGAATTTGGGGTGGTTACCTTGGGTTTGATCATCAACAAACTGACGAAAACTCCTTTAACCAAATTGGTTTAGGAGTCGAGAGCTTAGGCAGAACTTGGGACTTCCGGGCAAATGCTTACCTCCCCATTGGCGACACGCGTGAACTAACTGATGAAACTAGCTTCGACAGTGGCTTCAGAAATGTCAGAGGCTTTCAACAACATCAATTTGTTCTAGGCAGAGAGCGCACACGCCAAGTGGTTAGTGGCTACGAAGCTGCGCTAGGTGGTTTTGATGTAGAAGTCGGTGCCCGGTTAGCCCACTGGGAAACAGGTGATTTACGCGGCTATGGTGGGGTTTACTTCTATGATGCAGCAGGCAGTAATAGCACACTCGGTTGGCGACTGCGCCTTGATGCTGACCCTAATCGTAACGTCAACTTGGGAGTAGCACTACAAAATGACGAGAAGTTTGGTACTAATTTCTCGTTCTCGGCTGCGTTCACATTTCCAGGAATTCGCGGTCGCGATCGCGTTCAACCTGCTGAAACTGTCGTGGCTCGTCTTGGTGAACCCATTGCCCGTACTCCTGGCATTATCATTGAGACTCAGCGCGAAGTAGATACGCAAGTTGAACGCGATGTCCGTCCGTTAGAAAATCCTGAAGAAGAACGTCCCTACCGCTTTCAACACGTTACCTTGGGTTCTGTAGGAGGAGACGGTACATTTGAAAAACCATTTGGCACAGTTCAAGCTGCGCTCAATAATACTCGCTCTGATGGTAACGATATTGTCTATGTTGATCGTGGGAGCAATCCAGCGATTCCAGCTTTTACCATTCCCGATCGCGTCCAAGTCTTTTCTCAAGCTCCTGCTCAGTTCTTGGCAGGGTTACCGTTTCCTGGATTTCCTAGAGCCAGAGTGCGGTTGCCCTTTTCGCCTGTGCCAAACTACGAGGATGGAATCTTGGTTCGCTTGCCTTTATCTGGCGATCGCAACTTTCCTCGGATTCAAGGCGGTAGCGCTGATTTGGTAACAATGGGCAATCGCACAACTCTTGCTGGGTTTCAGCTTTTGGATGCAACGGGAAATGGCATTGCTGCTAACAACGTGACCGATATAGAACTGCGGAGTAACACTCTTACCAATTCGAGTGAGCGAGGCATTTTTCTTGATAACGTTGCGGGCAGTGTGGTGATGTTTGACAACACGGTAACTGCCTCTAGAGGAGGAGCAGGTTCGGGACAAGGTATTCTCATTCGCAATAGCATTGATGCTGCAATCGAAGTGACGATGAATCGCCAGCGGTTAGAGAATCAGCGAGTAGGTCTGGAATTACTCTCGGAGGGCGATCGCATCCGTAGCATTGATCCTCAGCAAAATATCAGCATTCGTAACACGACTATTACGAACTCCCGTGAACAAGGCTTACGCATTCAAGCCAATGGATCTGGAAACCAACAGCTTTCCTTCCAGGATGGTGAAATTCAGAATAATGGTGCCCAAGGTGTGGTGATTCAAGCTGCTAATACTGCCTCTCAAGAAGTGTATCTGGATCAAAGTTTTATTAGTAATAATGGCGGTGCGGGTATCCAAGTCCAGGGTGGAATTGCAGGGGGAACTTCTACTTCTGCACAGGAAGTCTTTGTCCGAAATAACATCATTGAGAATAACCGAGGGGCTGGAATTGATATCAATGCAAATGAATCTTCTGCACAGGAATTTGCGATCGATAGCAACACAATTCGGAACAACAGGGGTGCTGGTATTCAAGGCATATCTAACAATGCCTCGTTTCAAGAGTATGTTACTGATGGCTCTAATGGTTCGCAAGGAATTAGCAACAACATTATTTCTGGAAATGGTGGTCTAGGCATCAGCTTACAAGCCAATGATATTTCCACATCAGTGACTGATTTGGTCAACAATAATGTGTCTAACAATCAAGCGGATTCTGATGATGTAGTAGTTGCTCTATCTAGTAACACGGCTAAGGTTTGTGTGGTAGCACTGACCAACACGACCCTTTCTGGAATACGGTTGGATAACAATAGTTCCAACTTAGCAACTGGTCTATTTGAAATAGGAGACTTGGGCAACATTTCTACGTTAAACATTGGTCGTGTGTTGTTACTGCCCAATGTGGCGACGTTTACCGATAAGCCTGGTGCCAGGTCTTGCTTTTGAGAAGTTTACGCTATCTTGTCTGTTTTATTAACAGATGGCAACTTTAGTGGCTCAATTAGTTAATGCTCTTCGGCAGAAATATCTAAGGACAACTCACGAGCAAGGACAGTATAAGGACAGTATGTTGAACATTGCCGCCAAACAAGTTACTAGCACGTGTTTGGGGGTGAAGACGCTTCGACCAAGAACTGTGTATTAATCCTTGCGCCCTTCTATTTTGCAACGCATCATTAAACAATGAGCTAAGGAAGACAGAAAGGCAGATCCAGCGCTTGGGATCTGCCCTTACCAAAATAGCGTTAACCTACAGTTACTTCACTAGTATCCACACCCTCTGCGCCATGTACACCACTAGCCACAGAAACCGCTTTATCGAGAAGCGCCTGGCTTGGCACTTTGCCTTTGAGCACAACCTTGTCGCTGAGTTGAGCAACCCAGAGGGTTTCGATATCATCTAAGCCATCCGCTTCGTCAAACGCTAGTGCTACGCGCTTAGCCAGACCGCTTTCATCAAACTCTCCGTTTAAACCAACTTTAGCAGGAGGAATACTATCAGCAGTAGGACTGGCAGCAGTGGGGCTGGCAGCAGTAGGGCTAGGAGTTGCTGCTACTGGAGGCGCACCTGCGGCGGGTTTTTTACTGCCGGGAAACAATCTACTTAGCCAACTCATATTCTGTTCCTCTAGAAATTTAAAACACTGGTCACAGCTAAGGTTACCAGCAAACCTGCTCCTAACTATGTGCCGAAAGGTGTAGTTTAGCCGTCTATTTGACCTTGCTCGGTCTTTATGATCTGAGATAATGCGATCGCCCTTCCACCTTTTAGCATAAAAGGCGATCGCTCTCTCTGTTCCCATGCAACAGGCTAGGTATCGATAAACGTCTATATTTCTTTCAATTCTTAGATCGAACTTGAGCTACTGAGTTTCCATCCAAACCAAGCATTTTTGCATTTGCTCTGCAACGGTTTGGCGATCGCCATGGAAGCGACGACCATGTCCTGGCAATACCCACTCAAATGAATAACCGGCTAGCCGCTTCATCGATTGGATAAGTTCTGTCCAAGAGTACCAACAGGCTCTCCGAAACGCATACAGGTGATTGAGGTCAGAAGACCAGGCGAGGTGATCTCCCGTGAACAAAATAGTGTTGTTGTAGAGTAATACCGTGTGTCCTTTAGTATGACCTGGAACGGGAATGATCAACAGATCGGGTTTTAGCTGAATTGGATCTATCCCTGATAGTTGAATTTCAACACTCTGAGTGGAACGGTTGATCTCATCTTTGTGGAGAATGCGATCGCAACCAAAGTGCTGGTGAAATTTTTGATGATCTGCCACGTCATCTCGGTGAGTCAGATAGAGATAACGAATGCCGCCCATCTCTTCCAATCTTTTTACCAAAGGAGGTGCAAAGCGAGGTGAATCAACCAACACATTACCGTCTGCTCGTTGAATAAAATAGCTGGCAGCCCCATAGGAATTTTCGGCGTGATAGCCGCAGTGATACACAGTTTCTGTAATGGGAATAGGAAAGCTGTGATGTACCTGCTTAACATCTTGCGGCTTTTCGACGGTTCCAATTGATGCAGTTGGACAAGCCAATAATGCCTGCATCGCTCTCAGACGCTCTGCTTCACTACGCGGCTGGTGATAAACCGCAGATTGAGCGCCTGCTTCATAAAAAGTTTCTGGAGCCATCCATCGACAGGTATCACAGTCGATGCAAGTGGAATCAACGTAGAAATCACCACTCACGTTTTCGGGGCGGCGTTGGGTGGGGTGTGCCATAAGACTAAGTATATTGATTACTTTCAGGTTACACCTTGATACTCATTTTGTAGTTAAGGATTTACCTTGCAAAAAAATAGAAGACGAACACCATTCCCAGAAGTTTTTTGGAAGCTTATGGGTGAGGGGGCATGACATCGTGCCGCAGTGACTCACGAGTCGAAGGGAGTCACTGCTGTGAACTTTGAAAAGATGAAACCGCTTGCTCAATAATATCGGCGGCTCGAGTCACGCCTCCAGATTGAGCGATCGCCTGTTGAAGGCGCTGTGCTTGCTCTCGATAACGGGGTTGGTTCAGCACTTTTTCAATCGCACTTTTCAGCAGTGGAACGCTCAATTGTGACAGCGGAACTTGCTCTCCAGCCCCCGTCCAAGCAATCCGGGCAGCCACTCCAGGTTGATCATTGGTAATGGGGATGGCAACCATAGGGACTCCACAACTCAGGGTTTCTAAAGCTGTGTTCATCCCTGCATGAGTGATGACGAGTTTGGCTTGTTGCAATAGTTCTAGCTGGGGAGCATAGCCCACGACGATCGGTGATCCAGCAAAGGTCGGCAGCGCGGTCGTATCCAGATGTTTACCCAGTGAGATCACCAGTTGACAACCTAGACCATCGCAGGCTTGGGCGATCGTGCGAAACGTCTCAAATTGTCGATTTTGTACCGTTCCCAGAGACGCATAAATAAGTGGTTGTCCTGTTAGTTGCTCATAGGGAAATGTGGTTGCAGTCCGCGTGTTGGCGGCGTGCCAAGGCCCGGTAAAATGAAAGCAGTCTGGCAATTGTTGCCTGGGAAATTCAAAGGCAGCCGGAGATTGGCTGATTTGCGCCAGCTTTGAAAAAGCGTCGTTGGGTTGCAATAGCGGCGGCAGTTGATGCCGATGCCGATACTGATTAATTAAGGATTGAAACGACCATCCAACGATCGCTAAGCCAAAATGAGCCGCTTGATTTCGCACTTGTGCCCACCATTCAGGCTCATACTCCCAATCCGTAAAGATCGGTGGAATGGCAGGTTCTTGGTTTAGCATTAATGCATTGCAGACACTAATAAACGGTAGTCCCAATGCTTCAGCGATCGAACCTGCTTCGGGGGATACTTGATCGACAATCAATGCTTCTATCTGAAGCTGTTGAATCACAGCAGGAGCTTCTTGCAACACCACAGCGGCTCCAGACTGCACCAAATCCATCGTATACTTCACGGCGATCAGCCCATCCAATTGACCCAGTTTCTCCTGAGTTTGTGCGGATGAGCCAGGCGGAAATTCTGCTTGCCCAATTGGATAAAACTCAATTCCGGCGGTCTCTGCGACTGTCTGAGCATCCACAATATTAATGAGGGTAACGCGATGCCCCCGATGCTGAAGTTGATGCCCCAGGGTAGCGATCGGGTTAAGGTGCCCAGAACCGGGCGGGCAAAACAAACCGAAGTGAACCATGATGAAATAAGGCCTTTCACAAATAATTGGATTTTTTCACTTTAACAATCCAGCCTTTGTAGCGGTGAAGAATTTCAGCGTAGATCGTTTTAACTCGCTATATCGTTTTTCACCATCCTTGAGATGCCACAAAATCAAAAGCTTCCACTTGCCGCCCAACACCTTAAGCGTCATTTGCACGAACAATATACCGTCAGTTTAATTCGATTGCATTAACTCATTCTCCTCTGAGCTTATAGGAACTTACAAAAAAGTAAGTACTTCCCAAAAAGTCAGTCGAAGTATACCTTGGGGTTTGGTCAAGAATCAGTTTGAGTTCGTTCAGGAGACAGAGCAATGTCGTCATTGGCAGGAAAAGTCGTCGTTGGCAGGAAAAGTAGCCCTTGTTACAGGTGCATCGCGCGGGATTGGACGATCGGATTGCAGAACGGTTGGGGCATGACGGTGCGAATGTAGTGATTACCTATGCTGGCAATTGAGATCAGGCAGAAGCGGTTGTTGAAACGATTAAAAACAATAGCGCAGAAGCGTTCAGCAAAGTTGTGCAAAGGACAATCGCAGTTCAACCTGATATTAGTGATATCGAAAGTACACGTACTTTATTTGCCGATGCGTTTCTGGCATCGGAGTCGTATGAGGCGACATGGATAAATGGACAGGTCATTCAGGTGAATGGCGGCATTTTATAAGCGAGGAAAAAGATGGAAATTGCGAATTCAGTTGCGCTGGTGACAGGAGCCAATGGAGGCTTGGGTCAATATTATGTGGAGGCATTGCGATCGCGAGGTGCTACCAAAATTTATGCGGCGGCTCGTAATTCCAATTCGCTAGCCGACCTGGTAGCGACTGACCCTAACATGATTATTCCGGTTGCCCTAGATATCACCCATGAAGAAGCGGTAAACCAGGCAGCAGCCCAATGTCAAGACGTGACATTTCTAATCAACAATGCCGGGGTTGGATTCAATCAAGGGTTGATTGCAGCGTCTGATTTATCTCAAGCTCGCATGGAAATGGAAGTGAACTATTTCGGAACCTTGATGATGTGTCGTGCCTTTGCGCCTGTGCTGAAGCAAACTGGGGGCGGAGCAATTATCAACATGGCATCGATGGTAGCGCGCGTCAATCTTCCCTTCAACGGCAGCTACAGCGCCTCTAAAGCAGCAACGCTATCGCTCACCCAGGGAGTCCGAGCAGAGTTGGCAGCACAGGGAACCTTAGTCATTGCCGTCTTGCCTGCGACCATTGATAGTGGCATGGGAAAATCCTATCCTGACCCGAAAGTGTCGCCGGAAGAGGTAGTCAACGATGCCCTACAAGCCGCGATCGATGGCGTTGAGGATGTTTATCCTGGTGAACAAGCTAAACAAATGGCAGCACAGTTGCTCAAAGATCCCAAAGCCCTTGAAAAAGCAATGGCGGTGATGTTACCCAGTTCAACTCATTAATCAGGGCTTCGGCTGAGTTTAGCAGGCATGATTCAAGCTTAAAAGATCACAACTGCCGCTATCCAAACTACGTGCAAACCTTGTCCTGAAAATATGATGAAATCCCGTAGTCCTGATACTTTTCTCGTCAAAATAACGCTACTGCTGGTCAGTGCCCTGACCGTGATGGCAGGCGCAACGATCGCCCCGGCTCTCCCAGCCATGCGGCAGTATTTTTCCGAGGTTGCCAATGCTGATTATTGGGTGAGGCTCATATTAACTGCCCCAGCGCTTTTTATTGCGATCGGTGCGCCCATCGCTGGAACAATCATCGATCGCTTTGGGCGTAAAGGGTTACTGGCTACTTCGGTTTTTCTTTATGGCTTGGCGGGCAGTTCTGGCTTTTTGCTCAATGAGATTGGGTTAATGCTGCTAGGGCGAGTGCTGCTGGGCTTAAGTGTGGCAGGAATCATGACCACAGCAACTACTCTCATTGCAGATTACTACAGAGATGCTGCCCGTGCCCAATTTTTGGGACTGCAAGCTGCTTTTATGGGATTTGGTGGCGTTATCTTCCTGACTTTGGGGGCTCTTCTGAGGTCTTGGTGAAGATGGTATAGTGAGGTACATTTTACTATGCCATCGGTTCATGGACTTTCATCTCGACACCCTTCTCAATCTACCTGATACGACGGTCGAAAGCTGTCTGCACCAAGAGCAGCAAGTCGTCATGAAATTACGCTTTTTGTTGGAAAAAGGCGACTGTCCCGATTGCCAACAGTCGAGTGAGGATCTACACCAAAATCGCCCTATTTTAGTGAGGGACTTACCTGTTTTTGGTCAACCCGTACAACTCCAAGTGCCTCGTCGTCAGTTTTACTGTCGCCCCTGTCAACGCTACTTTACAGAACATCTGACATTTATCGATTGGGAACGGCGTTACACGCAACGCTATGAAGACTATATTTACCAACGCGTGCAAGCGGCAAGTATGGAGCAAGTGAGTCGGGAAGAAGACCTCAGTTGGGATCAAGTTCAGGGAATTTTCAAGCACAAGTTTACCCAGCAAAAAAAACAGACTGGAGAACGGTAAGGCCTGTGGGAATTGATGAAGTCAGTCAACGGAAAGGGCATAAAGATTTTGTCACGGTCGTCTGCGATATTGACCGAAGCAATCTCCTGGAAGTGATTGATAGCCATAAACAGACAGATATCATTGAAGTGCTGCTCCAGCAACCCCTTGAGCTACGTCAACAAGTAGAGGAAGTCAGTGTCGATATGTGGGGAGGGTTTCCCAAAGTTGTTGCAGCAGTATTCCCCAATGCTCAGATTGTCTTCGACCGATTTCATGTGATGAAGCCAGTCAACGAAGAGTTGAATAAAGTGCGAAAACAAGTTGACATGACGCTTAAAGGCAGTAAGTTTATTTTACTCAAGAACGGGGTCGATTTAAGCCCAGAAGAGCAGATTAAATTAGCCGTAATCTTGAGTCAATCGGGACGCTTAAAACTTGCCTACGAGTTAAAGGAAGAATTTAGAAGTATTTTTGAAACTTGCAATACGGTTGAGGCGGGCAAAGAACAACTCTTGGAATGGCTCAAGAAAGCTCGCTCTGTCTACTGTGAGGTCTTGACGACCATTCGCAGTCATCTCGATGGCATCTGCAATTACTTTTTGAGTCGGACGACCAGTGGCGTAGTCGAGGGGATGAACAACCGGATTAAATTGATTAAGCGTCAAGCTTATGGGTTTGCCAACTTCGATAATTTTCGAGCGCGGCTACTCGCTTGCTTCTCTGATTAGGCTCACTTATCACCATCAACCCAGAAGAGCCCGGGATTTTAGACAGAAACTTTCAGTCTATTAATAGTTCTGCCGCCTGAGTTACGAATAGGGTAGTGGTGTGAGAATATTGGTTAGTATCTCAAATGTTAAGCAATCCTAAAGATGCTAGTAACGAAAAGCAGTAAATTTGCTTAGTATTTGGCATCAAGCTGGACTTCTTTAAGTGGGTGGTTAAGGACATGAGTTTTGAGGCAGAAAGGTTGATCATTCGTCCAATTCGAGGGTCTATTGAGCCGGAGCAATGCGCTCGAATGATGGTCGAGGAAGAACCTTGGGTTCGATTCGGAACTAGTTATAAAGATAGTTTGCATAAGATGCAAGACACAAGCAAAGAAATCTACGTTGCTGAATCTGACGCACAAGTTGTTGGATTTGTGATTGTCAATATGCAGGGGACGTTCATTGGATACATTCAGACCGTTTGTGTAGCAGCAGAGCAGCGTGGAAGAGGAATCGGAACAAAGCTGATTGAGTGGGCGGAAGGCAGGATATTTAGAGATAGTCCGAATGTATTTATCTGTGTTTCATCGTTTAATCAAAATGCCCGTCGTCTCTATGAGCGATTAGGATATTCAGTTATTGGAGAACTAAAGGATTACATTGTGAAGGGGCATTCAGAGCTACTTCTACGAAAGACTCAGGGAGCATGGCTTGATTTTCAAAAGCATAAATGTTGATTGTGGCGGCAGAACAATCCGCTTGCACACCGACCGTATCAAGATGGTTAGTCTAGTCCAAAAGATCACTAGCGGCGTGTGAAGCGGGTCGTTAGGCTACTTATCTTTCGGGTGATGACAATAGTTCGAAATCGATTTGTCATTTCCCCAGCATTCACAGATTCAAGGTTATGAGTGAGGGCGGTGATTGAGAGATTGTTGATATGTGCAAAATGTCAAGCTAGAATCATTCAGGAAGTTCGCGGTCAAATTTCTTGATGAAGACGGCAATTCTCGCTCCACTTCAAGAAGAACTAGCTTTTCTGGTCGCTGAATTAGAGAAGTTTGGACTACAAAAAAGAGAGATTCGATTAGGTAGGCTAGACGTTTTTGAATTTAGCGAGATTGACTTATTAGTTACCTATGGCGGACATGGCAAAACGCAGTTTAGTATCCAGTCCCAGTACTTGCTTTGCCAGGTTCCACAAATACAACTGTTAGTGTGCGCCGGAGCCGCTGGAGCATTGACTAGTTCATTGAACGTTGGCGATGTTGTGGTCGCAACTGAAACGGTTGAACACGACTACAACCTGAAATTTGTCAGCCGCCCTCTGCCTCGTTTCGCTGGAGATCCTCAAGTCATTGAGGTTCTCCAAAATTTACCTCAGTCGAATTTAGCGTTTTCAGTTCATTTTGGTGCTGTTGCAAGCGGTGACGAGGATATTGTTGATGCTGCAAGAGGGCAAGAGGTAATGAACTTAACCAATTGTATTGCTGTTGCGTGGGAAGGGGCAGGAGGGGCGAGAGCGTGTAAATTCAATGAGAAGTATTATATTGAGTTGCGTGGTGTAACTGATACGGCAAATCATCAAGCAGCGGCAGATTTTGAAGCGAATTTGGTGATAGCCATGCACAATCTAGCTGAGGTCATTGTTCGATGGAGAGCAACGTTGCAACCAAGCGGCGCAGCACAACAATGCGGTGCAGCCGACCGTAAAGAGTTTCTTCATTAAGTTCGAGAGATCCTCGCGGCGGCTGACCTGTGCCGTTAGACAGTGCATACACCTACTAAAAAGCAGAATTTAAGTCAGGAGAAAATTAAGTGATTCGACTTGAAGATCAAGTAGCAATTATTACTGGAAGCAGGCGAGGTTTGAAACAGCCTATGCCCGCCTGCTGATGGGAAGAGGAGCACGAGTGGTTATACATGGCGCAGGCGTTAACAAAGATGGAACCGGGTTCGATCCGAACGTGGCGGCTGATGCCGCAAGCAGGATTCGAGAAGTAGGCGGGATTGCGTTTCCGATCAACGTCATCCTCGATAGTAGAGATAACTGCCGAAGAAAGAGTGGAAACTACACTGGAGAAGTTTGGTCGCCTCGACATTTTGATCTACAATGCGGGATGGGTTGCCATCAGTCAGTGCAAGATGCACCGGAACGGAGCGTAGGTTATTATTGAGTTGCAAAGATTATTCTCGTCCAATGAGTTCAACCGTTAGTCTGCAATTCCTGTTAAATGCCTATGATATTATGTAAGCACTTACGCAACTGCTTACATAATATGGTTTTTTACCCCCAAGTTGGTAAAGTAGCACTAGGTAGCCGTCTGCGACGATTAAGCGATCGCTTGACCGAAGATGCCGCAAAAATTTACACCCTTTACAGGGTTACGCTAGATCCAAAGTGGTTTCCTGTTTTCTATGTTTTGTCGCAGAAGGAGAGCGCAGCAGTTACTGAGATTGCTCAAATTATTGGACACTCTCATGCTTCTGTCAGCCAGATTGTTAGAGAGATGAGCAATCGAGGATTCGCAACAACTGAAAAGCATAGTCAGGATGCGAGAGTGAGCGTTGTAAAACTCTCTGATTCTGGGAAGCAATTGATCCCTTACCTTGAACAGCAGTGTGTTGATGTAAACCAAGCTGTTGAGGAACTGTTATCAGAATCACAATATGATCTCTAGAACGCGATCGCAGAGGTTGAATTTCTGCTTGCTGACAAAAGCTTTTTTGCTCGTGTCCAAGCGGTGCAAAAAATGCGTGAACAGAAATCTGTTGAAATTATTGATTACTTACCAGAGTTTCACAATGATTTCAAGCGCCTGAACTACGAGTGGATTGAGGAATACTTTCAGCTAGAAGAAGCTGATCACCAATCCCTCAGTCATCCCAATGAAAAAATTTTGAAGCCAGGTGGACACATCTTTATGGCACGGCATAAAGGCGAAATTGTTGGGGGTTGTGCCCTAATCAAGATAGATGACCATACCTATGAATTGGCTAAAATGGCAGTCACAGAAAAAGCTAAAGGCAAAGGGATCGGATGGCTCTTAGGGCAAGCAGCCATCAACAAAGCGCGTGAGTTAAGAGCAGAAACAGTCTTTTTAGAGAGCAATACGATCTTAGAGCCTGCAATTAATCTCTACCAAAAGCTAGGGTTTCGGAAAGTAGTTGGGCAGCCTTCACCGTACCAACGCTGTAATATTCAGATGGAGCTAAAGCTTGTTTAGGCATATCTCAAGGAGCAATTGAACCAACACAAGCTCGTTGCACACCGACCGACAGAGAGCGATCGGTGGGAATTCAAATATCCTGTCGGCGGGTGAATGGGATCGTTAGTCTGCTGTACACTACATTGTTTCGGCAGAAGAACGTTCATCGCCACGTCGAGCTTTGCGGCTCTGCTCTCTGAAGTTCAGCCCTTCACCCTGTCTCACCCATGACGATGAGCGTTTGGCTAGTATGACTTCTGCTGACTTCTCAATCAAAATTGGTGGCACTAAATTATACGGATCTTGGCTCGACCCCTAAATTTCTTTTACAGTGGTTGCCTGCACCGGAATTGAAATCATAAACTCTCTCCCTTGACCTAAAGTCGAGTTCACTTCTATCGTTCCGAAGTGCTTCTTAACTATGATTTGATGGACGATCGCCAATCCTAGCCCTGTCCCTTGCCTCACACCTTTGGTTGTAAACAGATGGTCAAAGATTTTTTGCTTCACTGCCTCGGTCATGCCAATCCCATGATCCTGAATTCGGATCACGGACTGTTGCTGATCTGCAGATAGTTCTGTTTTAATGATGATTTGATTGGGGTTGGCTTGACTTTCTGCAAAGCTGCGTCCTTGATTAAAGTCTTGTAGGGCATCGGTCGCGGAACGTGACGCACAGCTTTTGAATCTTTTCTTCTGATGCATCAATCGCATTTGCCAGCAGATTCATGAACACTTGATTTAACTGTCCGGCAAAGCATTCTATCTGTGGCAAATTACCATAATCAGTAATAACTTTAATTTCCGGGCGAGATTCATTGGCTTTGAGTCGATGCTTGAGAATCATGATCGTGCTGTCAATGCCGTCATGAATATTGCAAAGAATAGGGCGATCGCAATCAGACCGCGAGAAAGTTCTTAAACTAGTGCTGATGGCACGAATGCGAGCGACTCCTCCTTGCATCGAATCAATCAGGTTAGGTAAATCCGCTTGCAAGAATTTCAAGTCTATGGCTTCTAAAGCTTCCTTTAGGGTAGAACTTGGATGAGGAAGTTCTTTTTGGTAAAGATCAATAAGTTGAAAGAGATCTTTAATGTAGTCTTGAGCGGGTTGCAGATTACCAGCAATAAACACAAGCGGGTTGTTAATTTCGTGCGCCACACCCGCCACTAAATTGCCCAAAGCAGACATTTTTTCACGGTGGATTAACTGGATCTGAGACTGTTGAAGCTGTGTCAGTGTTGCTTCTAAGTTAGACGTTTGCTCTGCTACACGTTGTTCTAGATTTTTGGTTAACTGCCGTAACTGCAAATGAGTTTTTACCCGTCGTAGCATCTCCTTCTCTTGAAAGGGTTTGGTGATGTAGTCCACAGCACCCAGAACAAATCCTTTCTCCTTACTATCGGCATCAGAGAGAGCGGTTATAAAAATGATCGGAATAACAGGCGGTTGTTGGATCTGCCTTCAGACGTTGGCAGGTTTCAAAGCCGTCAATTCCTGGCATCTGTACATCCAGTAAGATCAGATCGGGAGGATGGGCTTGGACTCGCTTCAGAGCGCGATCGCCATCGAGCGCTGTTGCCACTTCATACCCCGCATCCCCTAAAGTTTCACAAACTACTTCTAAGTTCGCAGGAATATCATCTACTACCAGAATTAATTCAGCACTAGACATCGGCTTTCTCCTCTATCAAGTGCTGTTTCAGCAACTCTTCAATCTCTTCAGCTTTAAATTGCTTGGCAAGCTGAAGAATCTGTGAGGCAAAACCAGTGTAGCGAGGGTTAGAGTAAACCATCTGCTCTGTGTGTTCTCGTAGCCGCTTTAAATTGCCTTTCCGAGCCAGTTCTAGTAGCGTTTTTAACTCCACTATATAGTGGGAAGCATAGCTTCTTCTGGGTTCTGCAATTCAGTTGTTGAAGATGACTGCGAGTCTTTTGTAGCCGTCATTTCATAAGTCCACTCTAAATTCAAGTGAGTGGCTAGGAGCTTAAATAATTCACTGACTTCTACTGGTTTTGCTAAGAAATCATCTCCCCCTACATCTAAACTCATCTGTTGGTCGGCTTGGGCGACTGAGGCAGAAGAAACAATGATCTTTTGGTGTTGCAAATCATGGGCACCGCGAACTTGTTTGAGCAGTTCAAAACCGTTCATGACTGGCATCGCCAAATCTGTAATCACCAAGTCGGGTTGAGACTGGCGGATTTTTTCCAATCCTACCTGTCCATTTTCAGCCTCAGTCAGTTGGAAGCCAATTGGCTCTAATAAATTGACAAGAACGGCTCGGTTTTCCCACCGATCGTCTACTACTAGAATGCTGCGTCGTTGTCCTTCATAACCGATAATTTGTTTGCCAGTGGTGAGGGAGTTTTGATGTGCCCAATCGATGGCGATCGCTAGTTCCACCTCAAACCAGAAATCACTGCCGACTCCAGGTTGACTCTTAACTTGGATTTGCCCATTCATCAGTTGAACAATTTTTTGGCTGATCGCTAATCCTAAGCCCGTACCTTCGGCTTGGCGCTGGCGATCGCCCACTTGTTCAAAAGCCTGGAAAATTTTGGTTACTTGGTCAGATGCAATCCCAACGTCCGTATCTTCAACTTGAAATTTGATCCGGCGAAGGGATGGCTCGGCACTCTCCATCACGGTTACTTTGAGCGCGACAGATCCTGTATCAGTGAATTTAATCGCATTTCCCAACAAGTTGAGCAACACCTGACGCAGCCGTTTTTCATCGACAAAAAGCCCTTCGGGCAACTGCGGATCAGGATCGTAAAGGAAATTGATCGCTTTTTGGTCGGCACGAATGCGGCAGATTTCGGCAACCCCTTGAAGGAATGAAGGAAAATGAATTGCCTTAGGCGCAAGGTCTAGCTTACGGGCTTCAATTTTGGACAAGTCCAACACATCGTTAATGAGTGTCAGCAAATGAGAACTGCACTGGTAAAGAATTTCTACCCCGTGGCGTTCTTTCATGGGCAATGCTTTGGAGCGGTTGAGAATTTGAGCATAGCCCAGAATGCCGTTGAGAGGCGTGCGGAGTTCGTGGCTCATGTTGGCAAGAAATTCGCTCTTGGCTTGGTTCGCGCGATCGGCTACCAGTTTTGCTTCTTTCAGTTCTGCGGTGCGTTCCTCAACTCGGGTTTCCAACTCAATGAAAGAGCCTTGCAGTTGATCTGCCATCTGGTTAAAGGAATCTGCCAGCGATTCTAATTCGTAAATACCTCGCACCTGAACCGTTTGATCTAACTGTCCAGAGCTAACCGCCTGACTGGCTTTTTGTAGCTGCAAAATTGGTTTGGTAATCCAGCGCGAAGTCAAAAGACCTAGTGCGGTCGTTACCGCCAGAGCACCTAAGCACAGCAAAATTGTGGTGCGAGTATTGGCATTGATTTGTGCCATAAAGTCTGATTCGGGCATCACAACAACGCTGAGCCAATCGATACCGCGTTCGTCTCGAATAGCTGAAACTTGAACAAACTGCCGCTGATGATCCAGCATGAAATCAAGCTGTTGAATCTGTTGAATGGCGTTGAAGTTGCCAAACTGATCGAGGATGGCTTGTGCGGTAGTACGAATCGCAAAACTTTCGGACTTTACGGCAGGAATTTGTTGCAACTCCTCATTTTTCAGGTCAAGAATATAAGGCTGTTGGATCGTTGAACTGGCAATCAGATTGCCCGATCGATCGATAATAAACGTTTGCCCGCTCTAACCCACCTTTAACTCGCTCAGAAACCGATGAATCTTAGTAATCCGAAAGGTACTTTTTTGCACTCCCCATAATGTTCCAGTGCTGTTGTAGATCGGCTGAGATAGAGCTATTGAAGCTGTCTTAGACGAACTGCTGAAGTAGGGCTGAGATGTCCAGGCTGGTTTTCTGGCTTTTTGGACGACTTGATACCAGGGGCGAGATCGGGGATCAAACTCTGCCTGAGTTTTGAGCAGTGCGATCCGTTGACCTTGATCATTAAGTTTGTAGAATTGGCGCTGAGGTAGATTTGCTTTGTTACTGATGCGGGAAACGATGCCATCATCGAGTGTATTTTCTAGAGCGATACTTGTGCCATCAGACAAACCAATTTGCATATCTTCGCTCGTACCTTGGCTGACTAACCGCCACAACGTTCGTTCCAGTTTGGTGAAATCTGATAGATCAAGCTGACCCTCTTGAGCCGCAGCCACGATCACTTGACCCGCAACATAGGGTTTTTCCAAGTAGTTCAGAACTTGCAGGTTGAGGCGATCGCTCATCTCTTGTCGTAGCTGACTGGCAACATCATTGACTGCCTTCTGTCCATTTCGCAGGGAAATATATCCCGTTAGCCCAACTGCTACGAAGATTTGTACAACAAATGGAACAATTAGGAGCGATCACCCGCGTTGACCTCATCTTCGGCTCAAATTCTCAGCTACGAGCCCTTGCAGAAGTCTATGGTTGTGTGGACTCGCAGCAGAAATTTGTGAATGACTTTGTGGCGGCGTGGGATAAGGTAATGAACCTCGATCGCTATGACCTTCGCATGATCTCAGCGAAAAGCTCTGCTCGGAGTTTCTAAGCGTACCTCCAACCGATCATCGGTGATCATCGGTCGAGGCTACGCAACCTGCGACAATCTTGAGCGCGGGCGAAAACCAGAGACAACAATGAGGGCGGCGTTTCAACTTATCTTGAAATCCGCCCTAGCTTTAGGTTCTTATGTCAAAGCTGCTGTAACCCCAGCCAACCGATGACTTCTGACTTCTTGATGTACGTCACTACTCGTCTTAGAGCCTAATGACAAACCGCAGCAGCGACCGACAAACTTTGAACTCTGCACCAGCGACTTCCGATCGTCCGCTGCCGTGACATGTTAGCCCGCGCTTCACAAAGTCATGACCCTCGCATTTCCCAACCTTCTCAACGGAAGGGTATTGCAACTTGTAAACCGCACAGTCCTCGCTTAACCCTTCATCGTATTGAAAACCTTGCTAGAACCCTTTGAATTACCTAGTTCTATACCAATGCCTGGGGCGCAGATCAGCGCCATCTGCATCTTGCCTTGCACACGGTAGGTAAAAGTCATACTCAAACCATCGAGCGCAAGCATTCCATCTTACGCACAAGAATCAAACAGTTAGCCTGTAAAACCATTTGTTTTTCCAAGTCTAAATGGCTTCATGATGCTGTGATTAGACTGTTTATCAATCGGTATGAATTTGGCTTAGGTATCTAACTGCTAATCCATAGGTCCAGAACACTACTATCAAGTAGATGCGAAAAAAACTTTCAAGTATTCGGTAAAAATGTGGGAGTAGTTGACGGAATTTAAACGATCGCCTTAATTCTCAGCATCCGTATCTTCTCGACGGATTTCTTCAACTTGTCCAGCGATAAATATCAGCGTAAATGGTTGTCCCATTTCACGCTGCACAAATGCTTCCAGAAGGGCTACTTGCCTGGGTGTAATCGGTTCCTTAGCGCGAACATTCAATCGGACTTCTGGAGGATTAGTTAACCAGTTGCTGCTGCTGCTTAACAAGTCTAAGCGCTGAAAGGTAAGGGTGCGATTTAATAGTGCCTGTCGTAAACTGGTTTCCAGGCGTGCCTGCCTCACCAATCGGGTAAAGCTAAACCCTAAAGGAAGCAACAGGATTGCAGTAAGAATAAGTATCCAGGCAAGTGCTTTATGAGCATGGCGAAAGGAAGCATAGCCTGCTAGTAAAAAAGTGACCATGCAGGATAGGGTGATGCCTAGTAGATTGGTTAGATAGAGCAACATAGCTCCCTGGCTGAGGGTCCAATTTGCCTGAGACAGCCCTAAGCCAATAACGCAAATGGGCGGCATCAGGGCAACTGCGATCGCCGTTCCCGCAAGACTTTCTGAGATTTTCGGCTGTACCTTCGCATAGCCACTCACCCCTCCAGCCGCAACCGCAATCCCCAAATCCAGCAGCGTCGGTTCCGATCGCGCCAAAACTTCACTGTCAAAGTTAGAAATGCCGACCAATTTGCCCAACATCCAGGCAAGCACTACTGCCAGGGCAGTCCCCACAGCAACGGCGACTAAGCCCCGCCGAAACAGCACGATATTTCCTGTCAGCGCCCCAAACGCAAGTCCACGAATTGGCAGCATGAGAGGAGCAATAATCATCGCACCAATAATCACCGCCGTGCTGTTGGACAACAAGCCGAAGGTGGCGATCGCGCAAGAACTGATGATCAAGATCAGGTAAGATGAGTCGGGTGTTGATTCCGTCAGTAGCCCCACTTCAAGCTGCTGTGATTGGATCAAGCTCTGATTTTGATGCCTAAAAGTTCTGAAGCGATCGCGAAGATGAGTTAGCACATTTGACTCCTTTTAAAATCCCAGAACTCTGACCTTTGCCTAGCATCTTACTTAAGGCTGTAGCGGTCATGCTCCAATAGTATGAAAATTGTAGAGATTATCTTTTAAACAAATGGCAATGGCTCCGACTTTAAGTGAAATGACGATCGAGACAAACCTGAAGCAGTTCTTGCTGGTGCTGTCGATTTCCTTGAGTGTGGCAACCTTGCCCCGCGTTTTTAGCTGGTTTCGTCAAATTCCTTATACCCTTTTGTTGGTGATTGTGGGATTAGGGCTGGCATTTATAGATGTGCGCCTGGTAGATCTATCGCCAGAGATGATTCTCTCTATTTTTTTGCCACCCCTCTTGTTTGAAGCCGCGTGGAATTTGAAGTGGTCAGAACTCAAGCAGGAACTCCTGCCCATTTGTCTTTACGCCGTGTTTGGGGTTCTGGTGGCGATCGCAGGCATTGCGCTAGGACTGAACCAATGGGCAGGAGTTTCTCTGACGACTGCGCTACTGATCGGAGCCAGTTTGTCTGCCACTGATCCGGTGTCAGTGATTGCTTTATTTCGGGAACTAGGGGTAGGCAATCGGCTCAGCGTTTTAATGGAAGGGGAAAGTCTGTTTAACGATGGCATGGCAGTGGTTGCTTTCAGTTTTCTGGTGACCTTGCCGTTGGGAACAGCAGATTTATCAATTCAATCTGCTGTCATTGAGTTTGGGCGCGTGGTCGGCATCGGCATTGCAGGGGGTAGCCTCATTGGATTTGGTATCTCTTACCTGACGCAACGATTTGACTTGCCTTTGGTCGAACAATCATTTACCCTAGTGTCCGCCTATGGCACCTATTTAATTATTGAGGATTTGGGTGGTTCTGGGGTAATTGGCGTTGTGACGATGGGCTTAATTTTAGGTAACTTTGGTTCTCGCATTGGCATGAACCCTCGCACGCGGATTATTGTGACTGAGTTCTGGGAATTTCTGGCATTTTTTGTCAATTCGATCGTCTTCCTGCTAATTGGCGATCAAATTCATTTCAATACTTTGGGGCAAAACCTCGGCATCATTGCGATTACGCTAATAGCTATGCTGATCACACGGGCGATCGCTATTTTCGGCTTGAGCGCTTTTAGTAATCGTCTGACCGAATCTACAGTTCCACTCCAAGAACAAACCGTGCTGCTGTGGGGAGGACTCAGAGGATCGGTGTCGATCGCCTTGGCATTGAGTGTACCTGCCATTCTGCCCGATCGTGAAGAAATTATTGCTACCGTTTTTGGGGTAGTGTTATTTACCTTGCTGGTACAAGGATTAACAATTAAACCGCTGCTGGAATGGCTAAATCTGTTAGGCAACCAACCGTTGCAACAGCAATTTTCAGAAGCGATTGCCCGCTTATCTGCATTAAAAAGAGTGTTACAGCACCTGGGACAGTCTGAAGATCGTCCAGCCATTGAGCCAGAGTTTTACCGCTATCAAACGTCTTTAATTAAAGGAGAAATTGTACGTCTAGAGGAAGCGATCGATACCTTGCAAGACGAACACCCGGATTTACGCACATTTGCCGCCGAACAATTCAAGCTAGAACTGCTGGCAATTGAAGCAGATACTTACGCTGAGTTGGTTCGAGCCGGACAACTCAATCAGGAACTGGCTCCCTTCCTACAATAAGATTTTCCAAAAGAGGTTTAATGTCATCACTATTGGTCAAAGTCGCGAAACAAAATTATTGCCCTGTAAACAGAAATCCAAAACCTGCGGCAAAGCGATCGCTAAACCTGAGACAGAAGCGAGTCCTGCCCGTTTTGTGTACAATTCGGTTGCGATTTGGAAAGGAGTGTGATGAACACAGACGTATTCACTGTATGGGATAAAGTTCAAGCAATGGCAAATGGCTTTTTTGTCTTGCTGCCTAATATTGTGCTGGCATTGATTGTTTTTACGATCTTTTTCTTCGTTGCCAGAGTTATTAAAGGAACGGTAAAAAAGCTAACTCGCAATCATCGCCAAGCTCGTAATCTAGGATTAGTGCTGGGGCGATTGGCACAAGGCGTAACAATTCTGGTAGGATTATTCATTGCTCTGTCAATTGTGATTCCGTCTCTTAAAGCAAGCGATTTGGTGCAGTTACTAGGCATTAGCGGGGTGGCGATCGGGTTTGCATTTCGAGATATTTTGCAAAACTTTTTAGCTGGTATTTTGATCCTCCTAACTGAGCCATTTCAAATTGATGATCAAATTGTCTTTAAGGATTTTGAGGGCACCGTCGAACAAATTCACACGCGAGCAACAACAATTAGAACCTACGATGGTCGGCGTATTGTAATTCCTAATTCAGAGCTATTTACCAACTCAGTTACGGTTAACACTGCATTTGAAAATCGCCGTTTGGAGTACGACATTGGGATTGGCTATGGCGATGATATTAATACTGCCAGACAGTTAATTCTGGGGGCAATTCATGAAACCGACGGGGTGTTAGAAAATCCTGCACCGGATGCACTTGTAGTAGAACTGGCAGATAGCACCGTTAAAATTCGCGCTCGCTGGTGGGTGCAGCCGCCTCGTCGGGCAGATGTTTTAGATATGCAAGATCGCGTTTTAACCAACATCAAAAACAAACTGATGGAAAACGGAATTGATTTGCCCTTTCCAACTCAGCAAATTTTGTTCCACGATCAAACCGAAGACACCGATGGCGATCGCGCTCGTCAACGAGAAGGCTGGCCTTCTGGAAAACGCGAAGTTCCACAGCCCCGTAGTATTAGCCATGCTCTTAGACAGTTTACTGAGATCCAATCTCAACGTAATGACGCGAAAAATGATAGTAGATCTTCAACAAATTACCATTCCTCTTCAAACAATCGATGAGACACGCAAAAATAGGCAAGTTTTGGGACTCTTTACATTCCAGTTTCTGGTTTGTGCCAACCCTGATGGTAGTTCTATCGATCGCCTTTTCGTTTGTAACTATCGCCGTCGATCAGAGGCTAGAAACCAACGTTATTGAAAAACTGGGCTGGGCATATTCTTTAGGTCCTAACGGTTCACGTGCCATTCTCTCAGCGATCGCTAGTTCAATGATGAGCGTTGCCACCACGGCTTTTTCCATTACAATTGTAGCCCTTCAGCTTGCATCTTCCCAGTTTGGACCCCGCTTGCTGCGAAACTTTATGCAAGATACGGGCAATCAAGTTGTGCTAGGAACCTTCATTTCCACGTTTGTTTATAGCTTGATGGTGCTACGAACGATCAACGGAGTGGAAGAGAATGAGTTCGTTCCCCACCTTTCTGTGACCTGCGGCATTGGTTTAGCGATCGCCAGTATTGGTGTGTTGATTTACTTTATTCATCATTCCGCCTCATCAATTCAGGTTGATCAGGTCATCAAAAAAGTGGGGCAGGAACTTGATGAGGCGATCGATCGGCTGTTTCCTGAAAAAATTGGACGCAGTGTGTCAAAGCAACGGCAGGACATGACCCTGGCAAATATTCCAGCCAACTTCGACAAAATTGCTCGTCCTATTAAAGCCGCAACCAGTGGCTATATTCAAGCCATTGATGATGAGCAATTAATGAAGATTGCAACTGAAAACAATGTGTTACTTCGGCTCCAGCATCGTCCGGGTCACTTTATAATCCAAGGACATGAATTAACGCGGGTCTTTCCTGACGAAAAAGTAAATAAGCAACTTACAGATCAAATCAACGATGCTTTTATTCTCGGCTCACAGCGCACAGCACAACAGGATATAGAGTTTTCGATCGATCAACTGGTTGAAATTGCCGTTCGGGCGCTTTCTCCAGGAATTAACGATCCGTTTACTGCTATTCGTTGCATTGATCAGTTAAATGCTGCCCTCTGTCACTTCGCCCAACAAGAAATTCCTTCTCCCTATCGCCATGACGACCACGACCAGCTTCGCATTATTGCTGAACCGATCGCATTTGCAGATGTAACGGATGCTGCCTTTAATCAAATTCGGCAGTATGGACAATCAAGTGTTGCTGTCACTATGCGGCTACTAGAAGCGATCGCCACAATTGCATCCTGCACGCACCGAACTACCGATCGCACTACACTTTTACGTCATGCCAAAATGATTGAACGCGGTAGCCAGGAGGGCATTTCAGAAGAATTAGACCGCAACGACATTAAAGGACGCTACTTAACAGCAGTAAAAGCGATCGAGCAGCTTTAATTCAAAGAGAAATAGTGTTGAGCATTGCTAAATTTGCAATAACTCCATTGTTACATAAAGACGAACTACGGTAATTAGGCTAAAAATGATTGGATCGATGGATCAGGAGCTAGTTTGGAAAATACAACGACTATGAATGAAAGCGTCAATGATACTCAGAAGATTCAGCAGGAAATTTTGTGGGGGGTTGTATCAAGAATTTCGGAATCATGCCCGTCATCGTGAAATCTTGAGATCAAATGTGAGTAACTATATGCTGATTGTTTCTTCAGCATTAATCAATGTCTCTAAACTTGCTGTCATCTAGAAACATGCGAACATCTGCTTCATACATCAAGCGTACCAGCATCGACATGTTTAAGGATTCCCAGGGAAGTGTAGTGGAGCGATCGCAGCAGCTATTTCCTTCACCCATCCCGAAGCCTTCACCCATCCTGAAGCCTTCGCCCAGGCATCGCAGAATTCGGCAAAACTCGTTTTACCTGCAAATCCTGCCGGATGACTATCCGCTACCAGCCTTTCTAAAATTTCATAGATTGCTACTGTCCAAGTCGAAGAACGGGTATAGGGTTCCTTCGAGGCATTAGTGTAAGTCGTACCTTCTGGTGCGGATCGCAAAGCGGGAAAACTACAGACTTCCGAGGTTGACTCTTGTGAAACTATTGCGCTCCGAAAGGTGAGAGCAACGGGGAACACAAAGCAAGCCTAAACATTGAAGAAGTCCTCTCTACTCGACAGTTCGACCACCAAAGGTTTGTCTAAAACACGTAGGTTCATTACTTTACTGTTAAAAATGTGTTGCTTTGGGCACTTTGTGTATGTAAGCATTAAAAATTAAAAATATGAAACGGCGTCATTTTCTGTTGAGTAGTTGCTTATTTGTTGCAGGTTGCACATCTGCTACAAATTCTTCGACTAATCAATCTTCTTCGCTAAAAGTAACCAACCAACTTGAGAAACTGCGCTTTGCCGTGTCAGATGTGAAAGGACTCGAAGATTTACAGAAAGACTATGGAGCCCTACGAATTCTTCTAGAGGAGATTTTAGAGAAAAAGATTGAGTTTTTCCCTGTAGAAAGCTATATTGCCGCCGCTTCTGCGCTTCAACTTAATCAAGTAGATTTGGTATTCACAGGTCCATCAGAATATGTGGTGATGCGTGCCAGAACAAATGCTGTACCGATTGTTGCGATCGAGCGGCAGAAATATTACGCGGTAATTGCAACTCGATTGAACAGTGGTGTTCAGTCGGTGGCAGATATGAAAGGAAAAACGATCGCTATGTGGGAAACTGGGTCAACTAGTGGACATTTGGGTCCAACAAAGCTGCTGATTGATGCTGGGCTAGATCCCAAAGCAGACCTAAAAATTCAATTACTGGCAAAACAAGGGTTACCTGCCCTTCAGAAAAATACCGTCGATGCTTGGGGCGGATCGGTCAGGCGGTATGACAAGTTTCTTCAGTCCCAAGGGCTGTCTGAAAAAGACTTTCCCATCATTGCCAAGGGACCTACGCTGCCCGCAGATCCGTTTGTTGCCAGCAGCCAACTAGATCCAATGTTTGTAGATCAGATTCGAGATCGCTTGCTGCAAAATCAGGACAAAGTAGTGCAATCGCTCGCTCTTTCAGATGAAGAGAAGTTTAAGGGTGCCAAGATGGTGCAGGTCAACGACTCCAACTACAACATGATTCGCGATGTTTATAAATCGATCGGACAGGGCAACTTTGTTTCTTAGTCCTAAAACTTTTTGCCCTTTTGCATAAATCCAATCACGCTAAATGTAGCAAGCTCCCCTACCCAGTTTTCTATGCTATTTCGAGCTATCTGTTCTAAAAAGAAAACTGTTAAAAAGAAGACAGTTAGCCTTTCTAATATTCCTGTTGAGTTTATTCAGCCAAACTACCTATTAGAACGGCTGAGCGGAGACTGGAGCATTGCGTGTAAAATCGGCTCTGGCTATGCCTTGTCAATCAGTATTGCGGTATTAGGAACAACTATTGGGCTAGTGACCGGCAACTATTATCAAGAACAGGCACAGAAGCAGCAAGCAGTTACTGATCAACAGCAACACCTTTTGGGTCAGCTAGAGAGTGCGATTAACATCGTTAGAGTACATCCACAGCGACTTGTCGGCGTACTAGGAGAATCAGTCTGGTTTGACTACGAGAAAAACAAATTTCTAGGTACGATGAGTCAGGTAAAAGAGTTGCTTGGTGAATTTGAGTCATTTACTGATCAACACACCAATGAACTGGCAATCAACATTCAGGTGTCAAAAGATTTGCTGAAGGGCTATACCGCTAGTATGGCAACCTATAAACAACTGACGGAAACCTCATGGCAGCAGCTTAAGCCCGCAGATCTAAAGGCAACAGAAATTGCAGCCGCGCAACAACAGCTTCTAGCATCACTGAACACTTCACCCTCTATCAAAGTCAATATTGAATTAGACCGATTGACAGAGGTTTTGACCCGGCTTCAGAAAACTGCGGATGCACAGCATCAACAAGCGATTATCCAGGTTGAACAAGCGGGAAAACTGCGGATGCAGATTGTCATTGTGAGCATGCTGCTATCTACTGCTATGGCGGCAATGTTAGCACTGATGACCTCCCAGGCGATCGCCCGTCCGCTCAAATCAGTGACCCAACTGGCTGAAGCCGTTGTGCAAGAGTCCAACTTCAACTTGCGAAGTCCAATCAGTACTCAGAATGAAGTGGGTTCTCTAGCAACTTCATTAAATCAGTTAGTCCAATGGGTTGGCGATAATACTTATGCCTTAGAGCAGGCTCGTCAAACCCTAGAACAGCGGGTTGAGGAGCGCACTCAGAATTTAACTGAAGCCTTATACGAACTCAAACAAACCCAGTTGCAGTTGATTCAAAGTGAAAAAATGTCTAGCCTGGGTCAATTGGTAGCTGGGATAGCCCATGAAGTTAATAATCCTATCAATTTTATTCATGGAAATCTTAAGCACGCTGACGAATACTCTCAAACTTTACTAGAGCTAATTCATCTGTACCAGCAGCAATACCCGTGCCCAACTCCAGCGATTCAAACCTACATCGAAACAGTTGATCTAGATTTCATCAGAAAAGACTTGCCTAACTTGATTAGTTCTATGCAGGTGGGAACCGAACGAACTCGACAAATTGTACTGTCACTCCGCAATTTTTCTCGGCTAGATGAAGCCGAAATGAAACCTGTTGATATTCATGAAGGAATCGAAAGTACCCTGCTGATTCTCAATAGCCGTTTGAGTCAGGGTATGCATCTAATTAAAAAATATGGCGCTCTACCGTTTGTAGAGTGCTATCCAGCCCAGCTTAATCAGGTGTTCATGAATTTAATTGTGAATGCAATCGATGCGCTAGAAGGAGGCAGGATGGAAAATGTAGTAAGTAGAACGGATAACCTCCAAGCTTCAAGATCAAACTTCCAAGTCGCAGATCCGATCATTACCATTTGCACAGAGCAAGTAGATCAGCATCATGTTTCTATTCAGGTTTGTGATAATGGTTCAGGAATTTCACCCGAAATTCAAGCAAAACTTTTTGATCCTTTTTTCACGACAAAACCTATTGGTAAAGGAACAGGGTTAGGTCTTTCTATTTGCTACCAAATTATCGAGAAGCATCAAGGGGAAATCCAGGTAACCTCAGAAGCTGGACAGGGAACAAAGTTCACAGTTTTACTTCCAATACATCCGCTAGCATAGTCTCAACTTCCTTCATTTCTTGGCATCGCTGAATAAGGAGTCGAGTTAAATCCTGCGCAGCAGTCATTCACTCCGCTGGTCTAAAAAACCGTGCTTGAGACGTTGATCTCACCCGGCTCTTCAACAACCGGGTGCTGGTCATTCATACCTGGATGAACTTGGTCGTGGCAGTGTTAATGTAATACAGTCGAATTTTCCCATCTATCTCACGTCGGTCAAGGATACTTCTTTAGGAGAGGGGCTGAGATTCGTCCTTTCACTCAGCAACGCCACGGCTTTCTCTTCTCGGTAGCTTGCTACGTCCTGTTTGCCAAGTGCTGGTTGCCAAATCCTATAAACTTCCTAACCTCTGCTCCTATTAACAGAGGTTAGGAAGAAAAGTAAATCGCTACACGGTGAAGCTACTTGCCCCGATCGCGCTGGGTTGAATGCCTGCTAAAGTTGCGAGAACAGTGTTTGTTTCAGTCAAAGTAACGACTGTATCATCGGCAAAATCTCCGGTTCCAGCAGAGACTTGCAGTTGACCAAACGTTAAGTTCGCTAACCGAATTAAGTCTTCGCCTACTTTGAAGTCTACAATCCAGTCGCGGCTTTCTGCAGCAATCACAAATTGATCGTTGCCAGCGCCCCCTGTCAACACGTTGAAGCCTGCGCCCCCGATTAGCGTGTCGTTACCCAGTCCACCGACTAGAGCATCATCTCCCGCTAAACCTACGAGTAAATCGTTGCCAGAGTAGCCCACCAGTACGTCATTCTCCGGTGTGCCTGCTAAGGTGTCAGAGGTTTCACCACCCCTGGCATAGTTAGGCAAGGAATCACGCCCAAACAGGGTTTGATACATGATTCTGTAAATCTCTGTGTTGTCGAGGGTTGACGGTAACAGATCGGCGTTCATGCCGTAGGTCTTGGAAACAATACTGCCAGGGAAATCAGGAGTGCCGACCCAGGCGATCGCAAAGTTACCCATGGGTCCATCAATGCTATCCATCGCCGTAAATGGAACCCAGGGTTCAGATGCACTAGCTGTGCTGCCTTCAGCTCCATCCAGAAAATTGCGGACGGTGTTGGTGGTCGTGGGGTTAACGTTGATGAAAGGTACTTCCGGCTGACTATCTGCCAGGATCGGGTTGCTGGCATCAAAGTTTCCTGTGGAGCGGGTGTAAGGCGCAAACTGGAACACCTGTAAACCACCCGCGTCGCTGTCGGCAGCGGTAATGACAAGGGTATTGGGGTCTTGAGTATCAACATAATCGATCGCCACACCGATCGCCGCATCGGCTCGCCGCATTGCCTCAATGGTGCCCGCCGCATTGTTGTTATTGCCGAAGTTGTCGGTGCCTTCTTCTTCGACCACCACAAAGAAACCATCAGGATCTTTGTTGACGATTTTTAGCGAAGCTTCTAGCATTTCAGCAACGGTTGGCGCAGTAGCAACGTACAGCGGAGAAGGATTTGCGGTGTTTAGCCCTAGTGCTTCCTCAGTGCGATCGTCGAAGGTGTCAGTTGCTGCAAACACGCCGAGCAGTTTTTCGGGCGGATTGGCGCTATTGACAACAGCGTTCATCTCGTCTTCGGTGTAGACCACAGTGTAACCGAGGGATTTTGCCAAATCAATCAGGTTGATTGAAGGACGACGCTCTGGACGAGTTTCGGAAGCATCCTCCTCAGCAGTGACGTGGAATCCGGTGGTGCCAATGGGCAACATGTATAACTCACCTCCACCCAGGATCACGTTTGTACCTGAGCGAATGGTTTGTTCAATAATCTCGGCGTACTTGTCTCGTGCCCGCACGGTGTTACCCAGGCGGTTTGTGGTTTCTGCGGCAAACGCAGCGGTTCCAGGTTCTGCCATCTGACCCGATTGAATTAAAGCTGTGGCTTTGCCAGCCAGAATTGCCTCATCCAAAATGCTCAAGCCTTGACGACCCGAAGCTGGAACGACCAGTTCTTGGGTTTCTTCCAAGCCAAAGGATTCGTTAAACACCTTCACCCCGTTCGCGTGGGTAACAGCCCCTGCGTTGGAAGTTCCGGTCAATTGGTTTTCCATGTGACCGAGATACACCCCAGCATTGGACATTTTGTCCCAGTTGAGTCTACCGTCGGGGCCTTGATCAATGTTGCGCAGCGCCATGTAATGAGAAGGGCTGGTGCCATCAGGATGAATGAAGATGACGTTCCCCGTGTCTTTGGTCGCCTGCGGTGCTTTGGGTGCTTCTTGAATGCGAGGTGCTAATTCAACGCCGAATAGCGTCTCGTACATCAACTCATACATCACCGTGTTGTCTACTGTTGCGGTGAGTTTGTCGGCATTCAGCCCGTGTGCTTTAGAGACGATCGAGCCGCTGAAGTCTGGTGTTCCTGCCCAGGCTACGGCAAAGGGAAATACATCGCCGTTGGCATCGGGTTGAGAAATAAAGGGTAGAGTGTTGGCTCCGGTGGTTCCATCAAGGGGAACATTGCGGCTGGTAGTGGTGGGGTTAGCATTGACGGTGCCTAAGGGCTGACCTGCCGTGCGAGGGTCAACCACTTGCAAACCACCAGCATCGCTATCTGCTGCTGTTAGTAACAGAGTGTTGGGATGACGCTCAATGAAGTCTAGGGCTGTCCCGATCGCCCGATCGGCTCGAATGGTGCCCTCAATGGTTCCAGCAGCGTTATTGTTGTTGCCAAAGTTATCGCTACCTTCTTCTTCAACAATAGTGATCGAACCATTGATGAAGTTAGGATGCTTTTCCATTAGCTGCTGCGTGATGTCCAGCATTTCGCCAATTTCAGGAGCCGTGGACTTATACAAGGGCAGATTGTTTTGAGCCAGGACTTCTTCAGGGCGATCGTTGAAGGTGTGGATGGGCGCAAATACGCCGAGTACTTTCGTCGGCGGGGTGGGAGTTTTAGACGTGTCCAACAAGTCCCGAAGCTGTTGCTCGGTGTAGACAACGGTGTAGCCCAGGCTTTTCGCCAAATCAATCAAGTTTTCGGAAGGGCGGTTTAAGGGATTGGAGCTAAGTGCATCATATTCAGCGGCTGTACCATGGAAGCCTGCTTGACCCACCGGAACCATATTAAGTTCGCCACCCCCTAGAATAAAGTCGGCACCCGATAGAATGACTTCTTTGGTGATGTCTGCTAAGCGCTGACGGGGAGGAACTCGCTGACCCGTTGACGAAATTGTTTCGCCAACTTGAGACACAAACGCTGCTGTACCCGGCTCATAAGCTGCTCCCGATTGAACAAGAGCCGTTACTTTTTTGGCTTCAATAGCTTCTTGAACAATGGTTTTACCTGTGGTGCCTGCAAGAGAGGTCACAGATGAATTATCTTGGTTGAGACCAAAAGATTCGGCGTAGACTTTGGTGCCTGTGGCGTGGGTAACGGCTCCTGCGTTGGAGGTTCCGCCCAACTGGTCTTCCATGTGTCCTAGGTAGACACCAGACTTATCCAACTTGTCCCAATTCAAGCGTCCGTCGGGGCCGTATTCTACAAAACGGGCAGCCGCGTAATGGGAGGGACTTGTGCCATCGGGGTGGATGAAAATAACGTGATTATTGCTAGGCATTTACACTCCAAAAGCGGTTTAATGATGTTTGAGCTAAGTAACCTTAAAAAACTGCTCGCAACTTTTCTAAAACTACTACCGAATCTAGAACCACTGTTGCGCGCAGCTGATCACCAATCAGGATCGCATTCTAAAGTTAAGAGATTGCTGTCAATGAGTTAAAAGATCGCTCTAAAAACACGTCATCCACCTTTAGTTAGATTTTACTTCTAAGGCTGCGTTAGCATTCTCGACGATCGCTTTTGCGGCTTTCTCTTTGCGTTCACTGTGGCGATCGGTGAGGTAATCTACTTGTTCTCGCAGCAGCATTGTGAACTTGTAAAGTTCCTCCATAACATCGACCACGCGATCGCGGTAGGGGGAGTCTTTCATAGTGCCGTCTTCGTTAAACTCTTGGTAAGCTTTGGCAACTGAGGATTGATTGGGAATGGTAAACATTCGCATCCAGCGCCCTAACAGTCTTAAGGTGTTAACGGCGTTAAAAGACTGTGAGCCACCGCTGACTTGCATGACTGCGAGAGTTCGACCCTGGGTTGGGCGCAATGCTCCAATGCTGAGGGGAATCCAGTCCAGTTGGTTTTTGATAATGCCCGTGATCTGCCCGTGCATCTCTGGGCTAGACCAAACTTGCCCTTCTGACCATTGGCTTAATTCCCGTAGCTCCTGTACTTTAAAGTGTGTGTCGGGGACGCTGCCATAAATTGGTAATTCGCGGGGGTCAAAAATTCGCACTTCTGCACCCAAGTCTTCAATAATTCGCGCGGCTTCTTCGGTAAGCAGACGACTATAAGATCGATCGCGCAATGAGCCGTACAAGAACAAGATTCTTGGTTTATGAGTAAAGTTCATGTTCTGGCTCCTGGTTTTCTGAGTGGGTATTGCTTATTGTTCTGCTAAGGTTTGTAAGAAATTTGTTTGAGATTCTCGCAAGTCAATATCAGAATTCGCGTTGTTAATTATTTGCATTGCTTCGGCGTAGGATGATCCAGAACTGATCAAATAAGCGGCAATCATTGTGGCTGTTCGTCGCCGTCCATTGGTGCAGTGAATGGCGACGGCGTTGTCAAGCTGATTTTGCTGGTTAATGAAGCCTTGTAGTTTCTGAACTTGTTCTGGGCTAGGGGCAGTGCCTCCGGAGGTGGGAAGCCACACATGGGGAATGTTTGCTTCATCATATAAAGCTAGATTAGAAGGGTCATCTAATATGGAAGCGATCGCGCCAATGCCTGCTTCTTTGAGTTCGTTAAGTTCTTCAGGGGTAGGTTTACGCACTCCGGCTAGTTTGCCTGGAATCACCCACCAGAGGTTTTCGGCGATCGGGTTTTCCATGGGTGCTTCTTGACGATTGGAGGATAAGTTGCTGACACCAAACTATTCTTGCGCTAACTTTTGCAGAAAAATAGCCTGGGTTTCTGGTAGTTCGATACTGGAGTTAGCATTCAGGATGGTTTTCATTGTGCTCTCATAGGACAAACCCGTCCCTATTAGGTATGCTGCCAAGAGGGTTCCAGTCCGATGTTTTCCTGTGCTGCAATGAACGGCAACAGCAAGGTTCAAAAGATTTTGATGCTCAACAAAGTTCTGAAACTCTTGAATTTGTGATGGGCTTGGAGCCGAATCTACCGCGATGGGCAACCAAAGGTAAGGAATTCTGATTTGCTGATAGAAGTTCAGATTAGAAGAGTCATGAAAGACAGAGGCGATCGCGCCAATGCCTAATTCTTTGAGTTCGTTGAGTTCTTCAAATGTGGGCTTACGGACTCCGGCCAGTTTTCCTGGAATTACCCACCAGAGGTTTTCGGCGATCGGTTGAGTCGTTTGTATCATTGACGCTTTCTCTCAAATGGAATGAAAATTAGCGAATGCGGGTTTCTGAAAATTGAAAGAATCGTCTTTGAAACCAGAATGAAACGTTGACTAACCCAATTAGCATCGGAACTTCGACCAATGGTCCTACAACTGCTGCAAAGGCTGCCCCTGAATTGATGCCAAACACCGCTACGGCAACCGCGATCGCTAGTTCAAAGTTATTTCCTGCGGCGGTAAATGCCACACTTGCCGCTTGTGAATAGTCTGCTTTAATCTTCCACGCCAGGTAGAAACTGACGAAAAACATGATGAGAAAGTAAATGATGAGTGGAATGGCAATTCGCACGACATCAAAAGGGATTTGCACGATGAGGTTCCCCTTTAAACTGAACATGATGACGATTGTAAATAGCAGTGCAATTAGCGTGATGGGGCCGATTTTGGGGACAAATTCTTCGTGATACCACGATCGTCCTTTGGCTTTAACTAAAAAGTAGCGCGTCAAATATCCTGCCAAGAAAGGGATGCCTAAATAAATAAGAACACTTTGGGTAATTTCAGCAATGCTGACATTCACGACACTACTCTGCAACCCAAACAAAGGGGGTAGCACGCTCAGGAAAAACCAAGCAAAAGGACTGTAGAAAATCACTTGAAAAATGCTGTTGAAGGCAACAAGTCCGGCGGTGTATTCCGTGTTGCCTCGCGCCAAATCGCTCCACACAACCACCATCGCAATGCAACGCGCTAACCCAATGAGAATTAATCCCATCATGTATTCTGGGTAGCTGCTGAGAAAAGTGATGGCTAGAACAAACATGATAATAGGACCAATCACCCAGTTGAGCAGGAGCGATAGCCCTAGTATTTTGCCGTTACGAAAAACGTCTCCCAATTCTTCATAGCGCACCTTTGCTAGGGGAGGATACATCATTAAAATCAATCCGATCGCGATCGGAATATTGGTTGTGCCAACCTGAAATTGATTGATGACTGCATCGACAGCAGGGAAAAAGTAGCCGATGCTAACGCCCACTGCCATGGCTAGAAAAATCCATAGAGTTAGGTAGCGATCGAAAAAGGAAAGCCGTTTTAGGGTTGATTGTTGCATCAGTGAGATGGATTTTGTGAAGTTTTTGGGGTGAGCTTAATTCAAAAATTTTAATCTCCATCGCCTACTTTCCATGCAATCTCTTTACTGGGTTGAGGATCAGGTAGCATACGCGTAATGACCGCTGCTGCCAACACCATTGCTGTTGATACCCACAAGCAGCCCACCAAACCATAGAACTGATAGACCAATCCAGATAAAACGGTTCCCGCTAAGCGCCCACCAGAGTTTGCCATATAGTAAAAGCCAACATTTAACGCTACTTTGTCGTCATCGGTGAATGCTAAAACTAAATATGAATGAACAGCAGAGTTGAATGCAAAGACAACACCGAAAATAAGCAGTCCACCGACGATCGCCCCAGCCGCAGGAACTCCCGATTGAAGGGCGATGGCGATCGCGGCAGGAACCGCTGTGAGCAGAAAAGTCCAAAATTGCACCGTTTTGGATTGAGGTGGACGACCTGACCCGAATTGCTGTATTAATGTTGGAGCCAGGGTTTGAATCAGTCCGTAGCCAATGACCCAACAGGCGAGAAATCCGCCCACCTGAAAAAATGACCAGCCCAACACGCTCCGCAGGAAGACAGGTAATCCGACGACAAACCAAACGTCTCTAGAGCCGAATAGAAAGAATCGAGCCGCAGAGAGAATATTGATTTCACGACTTTTGGAGAAAAGTTGAGTAAATTTAACTTTCGCCTTAATTTTGCCCATTCCTTTCGGCAGAAACAAGCCAGTGAACATTAATAGGAATAATCCTCCTGCCATAATCCAGAGAGAATTAATGAAGCCAAATAATGCTAGAAGAGCACTCCCCAAAAAGAAACCTACTCCTTTTAATGCATTTTTAGAGCCTGTCAAAATGGCAACCCATTTGAACAATGCAGACTGAGCATCTTGCGGCACGACTAATCGAATCGCGCTTTTGGTACTCATTTTGGTCAAGTCTTTAGCAACGCCTGAAAATGCTTGAGCCACCATTACATAAAATACAGCCAACCCTTGTGCCCAGCCAGGATTGAGAAATGACAGCATTATTAGGGAAAAGATTTGCAATCCAATCCCCGTGTAGAGCGTGACCTTGAGTCCTAACTGAGATCCAATCCAGCCGCCTAAGAAGTTCGTAATCACTCCAAAGACTTCGTAGAATAAAAAGAGTGAGGCAATTTGAATGGGGGTGTAGCCGATGTTGTTGAAGTAGAGCAACACCAACATCCGCAGGGCACCATCGGTAATTGTGAAGCCCCAGTAGGTTAGGGTTACGAGGATGTAGTTCTTAAAATTGGCACGAGAGGCGGTATTTGCCATAGGAAACGAGGAAGTAGGGAGGGCTAAATTCTTAGGAAAGACGCTTAACTCAGACCTATAGCAAACTTATTGCAACTTTTTTCGCGAGTTCTACCATGCGATTTGAGTAGCCCCATTCGTTGTCGTACCACGCCAAAATTTTGACTTGTGTTTCATTGACAACCATGGTGGAAAGCGCGTCAATAATTGAGGAGCGCGGATCATCTTTGTAATCGATCGAGACTAAGGGGCGTTCTTCATAGCCCAAAATACCGTTGAGTGCTCCTTCAGCCGCTGTTTTTAGCAGTTGATTCACTTCTGCAACGGTGGTCGATCGCGCCACTTCAAAGACGCAATCTGTCAGGGATGCATTGAGCAAGGGGACTCGGACAGCTAACCCGTTAAGCTTTCCATTCAGTTCGGGATAAATTAGCCCGATCGCCGTTGCTGATCCGGTGGTGGTTGGAATCAACGATAAACTGGTTGCTCTTGCCCGACGCAGATCTTTATGGGGTGCATCGACGATCGTTTGAGTATTGGTGTTGTCGTGAATTGTGGTAATCACACCATGTTTGATGCCCAGCCCTTCATGGATTACTTTGACAACGGGGGCAAGACAGTTTGTGGTACAAGATGCGGCTGTGACCAGATGGTGTTCGCTGGGCTGATAGAGATGATCATTGACGCCCATTACAATATTGAGTGCTCCTTGCTTGACGGGAGCCGCCACAATTACCTTTTTCACGCCTCGCTTAAAGTAGGGTTCGAGCGCTTCGGGCGTGCGAAACTTTCCAGAACATTCCAATACAATATCAATTCCGTAATCCTCCCAAGCTACATCGCCGGGTTGGGCGTGTTCGCTGAAGGTCAGGGATTTTCCGTCAATCAAAATTCGATCGTCACCTGCTTCTACTTCAGGTGCCCAACGTCCATGCACCGAGTCAAATTTAAGCAAATGAGCCGCTGTGACTGCCCCGCCTTTGACTTCATTGATATGCACAAACTCGATTTCTGACCAACCCCAAGCTGCCCGTAAATCCAAGCGTCCAATTCTGCCAAATCCATTAATTCCGACTCGTACAGCCATAGACTTCACCTAGCGAATTATTTTTATATTTCAATTTAATTTAGTATATTGCTTTATTGTAGTTGCTTCAGATAGAGATCTTAAGGCTTATACAAAAAGTTAAATCTAAAAAAATTGATTTATTTTGAACTTAGGCTTGATTGGCTATCTCCGATCGCTCAGTTACATGGCGATCGGGGATAGCCAATACCTTAAAAAGTTGCCTGTTTGCGCAACAATTCCTCAATAGTCACATCGGGTTGGGGAATCCCTTCAAACACTGTTCCAACTTTACCCCGGTAAAAGTGCAGTTCACTAAGACGATAGCCTGCGTCGGGAAGGGGGATGAACTGCGCCACTTCCGAAACCCGTTTCGCATTCCGAACATAAAAGAGAACAAATTCCTGAAGTTCAGGTTTCTGCTGGACTGCTGCCGTGTTGATGTAAATGAACAAGGGGCGGGCAAAGGGACGATACGTTGCCTTTTCAACCGCTGCCCGCGACGGAGCCACCGCGCCTTGACCTTTGCCATAATCCACGGCTAAGGCTTTTAGCTGATCCTGCGTGTCCTCAAAATAAGAAAACCCAAAATAGCCGAGCGCGTTCGGATCTTTGCTTACGCCTGCAACAAGTTCGCTATCATCTTCGCTGGCGGTGTAATCGGTGCGGCTTGCGTCAGCGTCTCCATTGACGACTTCGTTGAAGTAATCAAACGTTCCCGAATCCTGTCCTGCCCCATAGAGCTTCAAGGGGCGATCGGGATATGAGGCTCGAATTTGTTTCCAATTCGTAATTTTTCCTTGCGCCGCGGGTTCCCAAACCTTTTGCAACTCTGCCACCGTGATGTCTTGTGCCCAAGTATTTTGGGAGTTAACGGCGATTGTTAAGGCATCAAACGCTACAGGCAGTTCAATGTAGCGCACACCCTTTTGGCTACAAGCTGCCATTTCCTCTTTCAAAATTGGGCGAGAGGCATTGCTGATGTCAGTTTCTCCAGCGCAAAACTTTCTAAAGCCGGCAGTCGTCCCAGAGAACTTAACATCAATGGGAACCGCGCTTTCTCCTTCAGATTCTCTGTATTCTTTGGCGATCGCGTCACTAATTGGAAAGACTGTGCTCGATCCATCAATTTGAATAGTACCTGATGTCGGGACGACAGGATTGGAGATTTCTGGTGAAGCTGTTGCCACTTGCGTCTGATTGGAATCTGCTGAGTTTGGAGCGCTACAGCCAATTAATCCAAAGACTGCCACAACACATAAACTAAAAAGTGTTCTGGTTGTAATCGATACACTAGCAATCATATAAATTTCACTTTCAAGTGCCCTAATAAGGAACACTACAATTATTTCAAATAAAGTTGATTGTTCCAAGTACAGTGCAATACAAATTTGATTAATAAATGTAAAAAACTTGATTCCTAATCACGACAAGTACGACTGGGAAGCATCGGGCTGAAGCGGCGAAACTCTGCTAAATACTGCTCTAGGACAACAAATTGGGGTAGATGCAAGCTGTAGTAAATCCAGCGTCCTTCTTGTCGGGCTTGCAATAATTTGGCTTCTTTTAAGACTTTAAGATGAAACGATAGCTTCGATTGCGTCACTTTAAGAATTTCGCATAGATCGCAGACACAGAGTTCTTGCTCTCGCAGCAGATCGAGAACCTGAACGCGAAGCGGATCTGAGAGTGCATGAAAGCTAGAAGAAACTAAAGTTGATGGGAGAGAAGGTACTGTTTGCATCAAATTTTATTAATGAGATAGTCCATTTTAGGCAAAATTTAGGATAAGTGTCATTCTAAACTTATTGATTTAGTCTGTAAAAAGGATAATACTTCTGCACCGCAAAGTTTTCTGGATAGTGGTCTAAGCCTGTGAATCACTCTTAATTAAAAGGGAGCGATCGTCAGAGGTTGTCTGAGAAGTCTAGGTTGCTATCCAGTCTGCCCCCTAAATCCCCTATTTTGGGGGACTTTGAAGAAGGAGTGGCTCGGAAGTCCCAGAATGGGGGGTTGGAGGGCGAGTGTAAGAATCTTTGATACTTCTCAGACATCCTCTCAATTTTAGACTTACAGAATCACAATAGGACTCATCTGACTCTAGTTAAGTTAAAAAAAATAAATGCCATTTTGATGTGACATAGAGAGCGCCCCCTGCAACACGTAGGCGATCGCTCGGCTCCTCGAGAAGTGACTGAAATTAAAAACCCTCTCGCATAAGAAAGGGTTTTTAGAAAACTAGTACTCTTGCATTTTTTCTAGAGCTTCTGGTGCGTATAAGCGTGCTGCTTCACATTATCCTCAGTTTTGATAATACGTTCCGAGTTCAACACTCGTTTCCGCTCAGTCGAAAAATTAAAATCACTCTTTGTCGTGCCTAACGGAATATGCTCCTGCGCTACCGTTCGAGTCTTATAAGTCCGAGCCGCCGAAGTTGCCCGATAAGCAAAGTCATCACAAAACTGAGCGTCCGCCGGAAACCCCTCAGGGAGCAGAGGCTCTTCACCGTCTAAAACTGCCCCCATCGTGGTCGCAAAAGCTGCCTCATAAGAAGTCGGAATCCCTTTAACGATAGCTTCTAACGCCGCCGAAGGGATAGGTTCCACCACTTGCACTTGATGAATCTCACCATCGTCTTTAATGAAGCAACTTGCCAGACCAAGAACCACATAGTCCTCAGCCACAATATCGGGAGTGTTGGGATAAATATTGGCGGTGGTTGTGTTTGCCGAAGTCATAAGAGAAAATTGCCGATCCACTGTTGTGATTTGTGATGAAGATCTTAGTTTAACGGGTTATCGGTTCTACCTTGGTCAAGTCATCAATATTTCTTTTCATCGTTTCACAAATCGTATCTAAAGGTAGGTCATTATAATCCCGTCCAAACGGATTTTCAATTTCCATCCCGATCGCCTCAATGCCAAACAGAGTAAAGCTTACCAGCATCACCACAGCCGATGTCCACCATCCTAACTCCGTCACAAATTGAAACGGCAAAGTCAAACAATAAATTAGCAGCAATTGCTTTAAGTGAATCGCATAAGCCATAGGAATCGGCGTTTTCAGAATGCGTTCACAGCCTCCCAAACTATCCACCATGCTATTCAAAAGCAGTTGCAAGCTCACCAACTGATGAATATTGATGCGATCGCCCTCATACTGCTGCTGCAAATAATCTTGAATCCAAAACGCGACTTCCAAAGGCGGATTATTCATCCTCTTCAAATTCTCATACTGCGCCAACGGCAATAACGGCAGCAGTTCCTTGTTTACCGCATCCCGCCGCAAATGCAGCTTCATTGTTACTGCAAAAGCCACCAACAGATCCAACACCATCCGCTTCTCATGCCGATCTTTAGGCGATCGCTCTGGCACAATAACCCAAATCTGCCGCGCCAAATTCCGCGTTGCATTCGTCAGCCCACCCCACAGCTTTCGCCCCTCCCAAAACCGCTCATAGGCAGTATTGGTTCTAAAGACCAGCATCAAACCTAGCACCACATTTGGCACCACACTCGCTAGCACTGGCAAATTAACAGGCATTCCCCAATGATGTAACGCCGAAATTAACCCCGCAAACGTTCCACACAACAGCGTTCGAGGCAAAATAGCCGGAATGACAGAACCCCGTATCTGTAGGGTCGATCGCATCCAGGAAAGCTGATCTGGATCTTGATGCATAACCAAAGCAAAACGATAAACGGCGCTGCTACATAGAAGTATAAATCTACTCAAAGCCCCTTTCCTTCAAGAGAGGGGTTGGGGGGGAGATCTCTACTTCTGTCCTGCCCGCATCGTATCCACAAACTTCTCAAACAAATAATCCGCATCATGCGGACCCGGACTCGCCTCCGGATGATACTGCACCGAAAACAACGGCAACGACTTGTGCTTTAACCCTGCCACAGTTTGATCATTTAAATTCAGGTGAGTTATCTCCACCTCAGCCCCTTCAACCGAACCTGCCTCGATCGCAAATCCATGATTCTGGCTCGTAATCTCGACATGCTGATTCAACCCCGCTGGCTGATTCAACCCCCGGTGTCCAAACTTCAGCTTGAACGTTTCCGCCCCCAGCGACAACCCCAAAATCTGATGCCCCATACAAATCCCAAAAATCGGCTTTTCGCTCCCCAACAAATTCTTAGCCGTTGCAATTCCCTCCGTCACTGCCGCCGGATCGCCAGGGCCATTCGACAAGAAAATTCCATCCGGCTGATGCTTCAAAATTTCCTCAGCCGACGTATCAGCAGGCACCACCACCACTCGACATCCATAGCTAGCCAAGCGTCGTAAAATATTGCGCTTCACCCCAAAATCCAAAGCCACCACCGTCAAAGGCTCACGCACACCGCCACCGCCACCAAACTCCCAAGCTTCTGCACTAGGCTCCACCCATTCATACATTTTCTCGGTCGTCACATCCTTGACCAAATTCAACCCCGCCATACTCGGCGCTTCCTGCACCCGCATCAGCAGTTCAGCCGGATCAAGCACCTCCGTTGAAATTCCCCCATTCATTGCCCCAGTCGATCGAATTCGTCGCGTCAAAGCCCGGGTATCAATCCCAAAAATCCCAGGAATTCGGTGCTGCTTCAAATAATCTGACAGTGATTGAGTCGATCGCCAATTACTAGGGCGATCGCACACATTCCGCGCAATCAAACCCCTGACATGGGGACGGCTCGACTCCTCATCCTCCAAATTTACTCCCGTATTGCCCAACTCCGGGTAAGTAAACGCCACAATCTGCCCACAATAGCTAGGATCAGTCATCACCTCTTGATAACCCGTCATCCCCGTATTAAACACCACCTCCCCAATCGTGGTGCCCATTGCCCCAAACGACCAGCCCCGGTAAACCGTCCCATCAGCCAGCACCAACAAAGCCGCTTGAGCACCAGAAAACAGCATAAAATTCCTCAACGATTGGACTGGGCGATACTATACTACGTCTCCAGTAGGCGAATGGTATAGTGCCCAGCAGAATTTTCTCCACCGATCGATCGCGCCCCATATAGCCATAGGATCAAAGTAAATCTGTGTCCGTTAAAAATTAGTTGAAGGAGTGAATAGCAATGCGAATCTTAATCATGGGTGGAACCCGCTTCATTGGCGTTTATCTCACCCAAATTTTGCTAGACCAGGGGCACGAAGTCGTTCTCTTCAACCGCGGCAACAAGCCTGTCCCCGCAGGCGTAACCCAAATCCAGGGCGATCGCACCCAACCTGCCCACCTCGAAAAACTCTCCGCCGAAACCTTCGACACTATCTTCGACAACAACGGACGCGAACTCAGCGACACGCAGCCGTTAGTCGAAATCTTCAAAGACCGCATCCAACACTTCGTCTACGTTAGTTCTGCCGGAGTTTACCTTAAATCCGACCAGATGCCCCACATTGAAGGCGATCGCACCGATCCTAAAAGCCGTCACAAAGGCAAAGCCGAGACAGAAACCTACCTCGCCGCCCAAAAAATTCCTTTCACATCCATTCGCCCCGTCTACATCTATGGCCCCCAAAACTATAACGACTTGGAAGCCTGGTTCTTCGATCGCATTGCGCGCGATCGCCCCATCCCCATCCCTGGCAACGGAATGCATACCACCCAGTTCGGTCACGTCCAAGACCTAGCCGCAGCCATGGCAGCCGTCCTGGGTAACCCCAAAGCTGTGGGGCAAACCTACAATATTTCGGGCGATCGCTACATCACTTTCGATGGCATTGCTCGTGCTTGTGCCGCCGCTGCTGGCAAATCTCCCGAAGACCTAAAGCTTGTTCACTACGATCCCAAACAATATGACTTCGGTAAACGCAAAGCCTTCCCGATGCGAGTCCAACACTTCTACACCGACATCCACAAAGCCAAAACCGAACTCGACTGGCAGCCCCACTTTGACCTGATTTCAGGACTCAAAGACTCCTACCAAAAAGACTACCTGCCTTCCGATCGAAGCACAGCCGAGATAGACTTTTCAACCGACGAAGAAATTCTAAAAAACTAGTAAAATATCATGCCCCCGGAGTCAGAAACCAGATAAATCTGGAGGCTTTTATTCTGACTCCATGCAACTAGGGGGCAAACTCAACTAGCCTAACCAACCAGGGGAAACATCCAACTGTGCCAAGGGTTATCAGTATTTTCCGTAACCCTCAATCTATTCATAACACAGAAATCAAGTAAGAATACGGATTCCCTAACTTTTATTAAACTTGCTTAAGAAATAGATCTCGATAAGTCCCTCAAACCACCTCCAAACAGAACGCCTGACAAGTCACCACAGGCGAATCTACCTGTCCCTGCATAGGGCATCTCGCCGTGGCACACCACTCACAGTTAGCCTCCACTGGCAACACAATTTCCTGTGCCGCATAAAGACTGATCCCCTGACTCATAAATCCCTGCGCCTCCAACTCCGAAAAGCGATCGCCAATTAACAGCGCCCGCTCCACTCCCATCTGCTGCCGCGCATAATTAATCTTCTCCAAAGTTTTCCGAAACCCCTTTGTCTCCGAAAAAATTTCCACCACAATCTTCTGCTCCCGGCTTTTAAAGCAAGACGGCTTCTCTTGAGCAAAAAGATCTTTATACTGAATTGCCACCCGACCATCCAGATAATATTGCGCTCGTATCAACCTCAAAAACGGCACCGTAAAATTCCCGTCTTCATCCGGCATATACCACCAAGTTTTATGCCAGGTTTCCTGCGGCAAATGCAAAATCGTCTGAATTTGTTCTGAAGAAAAACCTGCCTGCGACAACCGCGCGATCGCCTGTGCCAAATTTGTAATCAGCCCCAAATCCCGTGTTTCCGCCTCACACCGCGTCAAATCAACATACCCCCGTTGATTTCCATGCCGCTGCGAATACTCCGTCACCGCCCGTTCCGCATCCTGCGGCGAATCAATTAAAACACACTCAATTTCCTCCAATTGAATCATGCCATCTACTGACTTTTTCGCTTCAATCGGAACACCAATGCTAGACCGAATACTCCCAATTCGGTGAGACGGCGCGATCGGTGGAACGCACTCCGTCAGAATCGATTGCAGAATAGTAGAGTCCGCGATCGCTAATGCAATCTGTACCCGATCACGAAACGGCGGTGGATCAGGTTGTAAGGCAGAGTAAGTTAGCATCAGCAATCCTCCCTTTAAGCCATCTTTCGATATTGTCACTGCTCTATCAAAAAGCAAGAGATTTTACGCACTTCTTTTAACAAAATTGAGCAGAACGACACAGAACTTTATCATGTCGTCTTCCTCAGCCTTGTTCCATCTGCTACAAAGGCTCAAATCAACCCATACACTTTTGCTTCCCAAGGAAAAATCGGCTCTCGCCCCACCCATTCCTCAGCCACCACCCGATCCTGCGTAATTTCTTTCCAGCGTTTTTGAAACGGCGTATCAGGAAAATTAGGAATCACATACTCTGCTCCCAGCCCATTCGGCGTTCCATAATCCGAGAAATTAGCCACCACCACCACCATCATTTCCCCATCCCCCCGCCGCCAAACCAACACCCGTTTCCCCGCCTCAAAATCTACATGAATAAACACCACATCATTAACCGCTAAAGCATCCGCAGCCGTCCGAAACCGAGTCAGCCGCGCCACATACTCAAATACCCGCCGCCGCCACGCTTCATCCATGCGCCCATAATTAACCGGATCAACCTGCTTAGAATCGCTCAAGCTCAAATCATGCTGATCCGCAAACTCCTCCCCGGCAAAAATCATCGGGATGCCCACAGCCGTCATTAAACAAACAAACGCCAGCTTAATTCTCTCCTCAGAATTAGCAATACCATTACTGGTCAAATAGTTATAAAGCCGTTCATTTCCATATCCTCCGACATCATGAGAAGTTAGATAATTAATTGCCTGAGTTCCATCTCTAAACCCTAACAATCGACAATCAATCAACTTCCGCACACTTTCTTCAAAGCTTTCCCCATCCACCGATTTACCTAAAATCACCCGCCGCAAAATTTGCTTAAAATGCTCATTCCACAAACCATCTAACCGATTCTGATGCACCAAAGCCAAAGGCATACTCAGATCTTCTCCCACTGCCAAAAACTGATCCGCCGCTCCACCCTTTTCCAGCCAAACCTGCCGTGCCAAATCCTTAAACTCTTGAACAAAATCGTAGTTCCCAATATTGTTCACACTATCGAGACGTAATCCATTCACGCTGTAGTAGTTCATCCAGTGAATTAAGTAAAGTTTCAGGTATTCACAAGCCGGTACAAATCGATCGCGCTTTCCAGTTATAGGATGGTAACCCTCCACCCAATGATTAAACTTAAACAAATCCCCCCCAAACCCATCGCGATCGCCCTGCTCAGGATCACGCCAGCCCCAAATCTTCCACTGCACAAAAAAGTCAGCAAAATTGACATGACGCAAAGCATTATTCCGCGCAAACGCCATGACCACATCTAAAAAAAAGCGAATCCCCTGCTGCCGACAATCGTCTATTACATCCATTAAATCTGTAGAAGCCGCCAGCGTGGGTTCTTTCTGATTTTCCGATTGTGAAAGACCTAAATCAAAGTCCGCTGCAAAAAAGTTAGCTGTCCCATATCCCCACTCCGACTGATCATCGCTATCCGCAGGTGGCAACAATTCCAACGCATTAATGCCCAATTGCACCAAATGAGCAGCAGAACCCGATAACAGCGATCGCACATCCCGAAAAGTCCCTACCCCGATCGCCTCTTGCCCCACTTTTGTCCACCGAACTGGCAACTCATATATCACCAGCCGATTATTAGCAGGCAAGTGATCCGTCTCTGTATTCTCCCTTTCTTCCTTAACCTGCCCCTGCGGATCACAAGCCACCAATAGCCCGCCGCGATATAAAATCACACTAGCAGGCTCACTGCCCCCTGGACTTAACACCTGCCGATTCACCGCATAAGCCACTGGATCCGTGCAATAAACTGTTCTCCTATTCTCATAAGGACAACTGCTCCGCACCTTGAACCAGTAGTGGTAAACCCGTCCCTCAATTAACCCACACTCCAGTGCCGCCACTTCCCACAGATCAGGAAACTCAGGCAACTGCCACAGCGAAATTTCTTCAAAATCCCCGCCCACCTCGCCAATGCGAAGACTAGGAACATCTTGCCCACCTGTCGCCCGCCACAAAACAAAATGGGTTTGTTTACGCTTAAATAAATCAACCAACATTGTGTTATCCCTGATTTGACTCCGGGTAGAGTACCTCTAGTTAAAGGTTTTTAGAACACTTCAAGAAGTTTAAAGATTACCCTAACGGGGTAGAGAACAAAAAAGTACGACCTATTATGTTTGACTAACCCCAACACATTACCCACTCTCATGACAGCAACCGTAGCGCCTACCCGCGTCACCCCCAGTGCCGCTCAAATTCAACAAACCCAACAAGCGATCGCCACCTACATTCAACGCATCGACGCTAACCCCGATCGCCGCGTCGGCGCATACCCCTATTGCCGCCTTCATGCGCCCGGCGAAGCCATCCTTGGCACCATCATGATTTTCCATGGATTCAGCGCCAAACCCCATCAAATGTGGCGATTGACCGAATACCTCTTTCAAAACGGTTACAACATCTATCAACCCTCGATCGCCGGACACGTTTACCTACCCCCCAGCGAACATTGGTGTCAGGTCGACCTCAAACCCGAAATTGCTGACCCTCTCCGCGCCAAAGTTGCCCAAGACCCAGTTCTCCAGCTTTACCTCGCCAACCTCTCTACCTCCGAAAACTTTACGCGCCCCGGCTATACCCAGCGCCTCGCCCTGATGGCAAAACTTAAAGAACTCGATCCTCGCCTCGAAGAAATTATCGCTACTACCCAAGGCGACAATGATACGACCTTCCAAAAATACTTCGTCTCTAGTCACATGAACTATCTCAGCGATGCCCGCGATCGCCTTCAAGAGCTAGATGCTATGCCCGGAGATATCTACACCCTCGGGCTTTCTGTCGGGGGAGCCGTTGCTCTTGGTCTCGCCGCCGATCGCCCCGACCGCATCAAAAAAGCGATCGCCTACGCCCCCCTCCTCGAAATCTATGGCGAAGACCGTCGCCAATACGTTAACCTGGCGGGCCCTCTTGACATCAAAGAACTTGGCTGGGATCCCAACCTCTGCTTCCCCGTTGGCGCACTGACTGCTGCTGCCCGCTTCGGCAAATCTGTCATCAAAAACGCCGCAAAACTTAGCAACACCCCCACCTTCATGGTGCTCACCGAAAACGAGGACGCTGCTGACATTCAAACCAACCAAGACTTTTTTCAAGCGATCGGCGGTACTGCCAAAGGGCATCAATCCTTCCTCTACCGCGCCTCCGACCTCGTACCGCACCCAATGGTAGATCCAACAGAAGTCAGCCAAGGCATGAGCAACCGCTTCTGGCAAACCCTCTACCAGGAAACCTATCGCTTTCTGACGACGGGCAAAGCAAGGCTAGAAAACATGGAAAAGATCCAGCAAGATCTTACCTTGGCGATCGTGGCTAACTGAATCTTTAGAGCGCCTTCGTTCCCAACCCATCTCTTCCAAACGATAGGTTGGGAACGTCAAGATACTAATTCCTCAACAGCCACTTTTCACCATTTAACCGCTGCATTGTGTAGAGCAACAGCAAATCCAATGAAACCTTGCGCTCATCGATCATAAAAGACTCCAGCAGGCTCGGCTTAGCACCATTGTCCGCACAACAATAAAATTTAGGTGCTTGAATATCTTCTTTAGAGAAAATAATTACAAACTGGCGTTTTCCTCCCAACCAGGTGCCGATTACCTGCCAGCAATCCCCCTCACCTGTTACAGGCATCCGCTTCTTCTCAAACTTCAAATCAACATTCGCTAGCCCCATTTTCGGCAAAGTTTGCTTCAAAGCAGGCAAATAATCCTGATTAATAAACTCGTCAAAAGGCTTAGCTTCCAAAGCAGGGGGCTTTTCCTTCTTAGGAGCTTTAGCAGGCTTTTCTCCACCGACTGCTTTAGCAGGCTTTTCTTCAGCCGTCACTTGAGCAGTTTTAGCAGTCGCTTCTTCAGTTACTGAGGTGGAAGATTCTGGAGTTTGGGAAGTGGTTTCTTCTGGCATGGTTAATTTGCAGCGTAAAACAAGTAAGCCTATAGTATCGAGTTCCGCCAGAGAATGCATGTCGCCCAGCCATCTAAGTTTTATGGACAAACCTCAAAATGAAGTGGCAACGTCATACTCTTGTCTTGATAACAACTCGTGAACTTAATAAGTGCAGATTATTAAGTACAGGCTAGTGAAGTAAAAGGAAGCATCAGAGGATGTCTGAGAAGTATCGAAGATTCTTACACTCGCCCCCAAATCCCCCATTTTGGGGGACTTCTGAGCCACTCCTTCTTCAAAGTCCCCCAAAATGGGGGATTTAGGGGGCGGATTGGATAGCAACCTAAACTTCTCAGACAACCTCTCAGGATTCTCAGAAATCTCAAAGGGTTTCTCATTTTTAGCTCTGTCCGGAGAAAGAGTTGTCAACAGTGAATCTGTGGATAGAATCATTCACAGCCCAACCAAAAGAACTTTGAGAATCCTGGAATCCTTAAGCCGTAAGGGCGGAAGTCACTAATCGAGAATTCTTAAAAAAATGCTAACAAGTGCAATTTCTTCGTTATAATGCCCTCAATAATACTGAAATTGCTTTACATTGCTTTACATAAGTGCTGTATTTTAAACATTCACGCACGTACATCTAATCCGATCGCAGTCTTCTTATTACATTCGACTAAAAAAGAGGTGACAACTATGGAGGGACAATCTACAGCACAAGCTCGACTCATCCACTTTCTAAAAGAAGAACTAGCAGTGCCAGCCGCGGCGATCGCGCTAGCATTACGCCACCTTAATGAGCAGGGCTCCAACTTGCTGCCTGTTGTTCTGTGGCAGTACGGACTGATTACCCTTGAGCAACTAGAACGTGCTTTTGATTGGATGGAAACTGCCTAAGCCTCTAAAGTTCTTAATCATCAGTGGGCTATTGGTGGACTACCTCAACTCTCCTCAAAATGAGCTACTCCAATAGTAAGAACTTAGGTCAGGGTAGGGTTTTCCGCCCTCCTTTTGCTACTGTGAAATCGCCAAACAAATTACGATAAGTACATAAAACTTAAGAAAGGGACGTTGAATCTATGGCGATTAAAGACCAGCCCCAGCCCCCCCGTTCACGCCAAATTGGTAGCATTCTATTGCTACTTTCTGGTTTGTTCCTGTTGGCAAACTTGTTTTTGCCCAACTTGCTAGGTACACCGATTCCAAGAGTTCCCTACAGCTTGTTTATTCATGAAGTCCAAGACGGACAGGTTCAGGGAGTTTCGGTGGGTCAGAACGAAATTCGATACCAGATGAAGGGCGAAAATGAGGAGCCTGGGCTAGTTTATGCGACGACCCCAATTTTTGACCTAGAGTTGCCTAAACTTTTAGAAGAAAAAGGGGTAGAATTTGCCGCTACGCCGCCGCCTAAGAATGGCTGGTTAGGCAGCGTCTTGAGTTGGGTAATACCGCCCCTGATTTTTGTAGCTATTTGGCAACTGTTTTTAGGGCGCAGTGGTGGACAGCAGGGCGTTTTATCGATTGGTAAAAGCAAAGCCAAAGTCTATGTTGAGGGAGATTCGGGAAAGGTAACTTTTACCGACGTTGCAGGTGTTGAAGAAGCGAAGACAGAACTTGTCGAAGTCGTGGATTTCTTGAAGGAACCGCTAAGATTTACAGAAATTGGGGCGCGAATTCCAAAGGGCGTGTTGCTCGTTGGACCTCCAGGAACTGGAAAAACGCTGCTAGCTAAGGCAGTGGCAGGTGAAGCAGGTGTGCCATTCTTTAGTATTTCGGGTTCAGAATTTGTAGAAATGTTTGTGGGCGTTGGCTCCTCACGGGTACGTGATCTGTTTGACCAAGCAAAGAAGCAGGCTCCTTGCATTATCTTTATTGATGAGCTAGATGCGATCGGGAAGTCTCGGGCTTCTAACGGTTTTTATGGAGGCAACGATGAGCGGGAGCAAACCCTCAACCAGTTGTTAACTGAGATGGATGGGTTTGCGGCAACCGGAGCAACCGTCATTGTCCTAGCAGCTACCAACCGTCCAGAAACCCTTGATCCTGCGCTTCTGCGTCCAGGTCGATTCGATCGCCAAGTCCTAGTCGATCGCCCTGATCTTTCCGGTCGTCTAGCCATTCTTGAGATTCATTCTAGAAAGGTGAAGCTGGGTGCAGATATTGACCTTAAGGCGATCGCCACTCGGACCCCAGGTTTTGCCGGAGCAGACCTGGCAAACCTGGTTAATGAAGCCGCATTGCTTGCCGCTCGCAACAAACGATTAGCCGTAGCACAAGAAGATTTTGCTGAAGCCATCGAGCGGGTTGTAGCGGGGTTAGAAAAGAAGAGCCGAGTCCTCAACGAAAAAGAGAAAAAGATTGTTGCTTATCACGAAGTAGGGCACGCTTTAGTCGGCTCCCTGATGACAGGCAGTGGCAAAGTTGAGAAAATCTCGATTGTGCCTCGCGGGATGGCGGCGCTAGGTTACACGCTGCAATTGCCCACAGAGGATCGCTTTTTAATGAGTGAAGACGAATTGCAAGGACAAATTGCGACGCTGTTAGGGGGGCGATCGGCAGAAGAAATTATTTTTGGAAGCATTACTACGGGTGCATCCAATGACCTGCAACGCGCAACCGACCTAGCAGAACGCATGGTGACCACCTATGGTATGAGCAAGGTGCTAGGGCCTCTGGCATATCAGCAAGGGCAACAAAACATGTATCTGGGCAATGAAGGCCCCAATCCTCGCCGCATGGTCAGCCCTCAGACAGCAGAGGCGATCGACCAGGAAGTCAAAGGCATCGTAGAATCAGCCCACGATCATGCCTTAGAAATCCTTAAGCTGAACCGCGACTTGTTAGAAACCATTTCGACCAAGCTGTTGGATAAAGAGGTCATTGAAGGCACTGAACTTCATCAACTTTTGGCACAAGTCAAGTCTGTAGAAGCAGTAGCCGTCTAATCCAACTAACTCTGCCAATAATCTAGAACCCCGACTTATAAAAAGTCGGGGTTCTTTTTTAAAAGAAATTAGCGTACAGGGCAGCGCCAATTAACCCAACATGCGGGTTAAGAATAACGTGAACTGGAATTTGCTCCATTAGGGGTCGCATTCTTCCTTTATCAGTCATTGCTCTCATAAATCCACCCGACTCAAGCAGGGATAAGTTTTTAGTTGCAATGCCCCCGGCAATGTACAAGCCGCCATAGGGTAAAAGCTTCAGTGCCAGGTTTCCAGCTTCCGCACCATAAGCTTCGGCAAAAAGCTGCATTGTCCGTTCACACAGATAATCTTGTCCAGCAGCGATCGCAATCACAGCTGCCGGGTCAACCGACTTTTCGCTAATGCCCGCCTCGTGTTCCCAAGTCCGAATAGCTTCCGCCACTTGGGGCGACTCAACGGCAGACTGGCGATCGCGCAGGAACTGGTAAATTGCCACAATTCCCTGCCCCGATACTACTCGCTCTACTGAAATACGAGTAATTTGATGCTTCTCCCGCAGATACTTCAAAAGCTGGAACTCTAGCTCTGAACGAGGCGCAAAGTCTGCATGTCCTCCTTCTGAAGCAAAAACTTGGTATTGCTGATCCTGGCGAATCAAGAAGCACTCGCCCAAGCCTGTTCCAGCCCCCAAAATAGCGATCGGAGCATGAGGCTGAGACTCGGCAATTTGAAGCGTTCGCAAATCGGAAGATTCCAGCCCCCCAACGCCATAGCCCACAGCAGCAAAGTCATTGATTAAATTCACATGAGCGATCGCCAAATCTTTTTCTAACTGCTTAGCTTCCAAAAACCAAGACAGATTAGTAACCGATGAAGTGTTGTTGACAACAGGCCCCGCGATCGCAAAGCAAGCCTTTTCAGGAGCAGGTACCTCTCCGACCTGTTGGGTGGCTTCGACGAGAAACTGCCGCACCATGATGGCTAAATCTGCAAACTCTGCGCTCATATACCGAGCTTCGTACAGCGTTTTCAGCGTCGTTCCCTCTGCTTTAGAATAGGCATCGACCCATCGCAAAATCGTTTTGGTGCCACCAATGTCTCCTGCCAGTAGTTGTGTCATGATTGCCATCGCCCTTTGCTACAACTTCCTAGTCTAGGGGTTCAGGGTCGATTATTGGCATGACGCGATCGCCCCCTTTTTCTAAAACTCATGCATCTGTTTTACAAGATTTATTCAGTGTTTACCGACAACTCTCAAAGTATACTCGTATTATTTTATACGAAATAGTAGGTAGCCAAAAACCTAGAGTTTCCCCCAACGCCGGGAAACTGCGAGAACTTGAGAAGTTGCGGGAATTCTAATGGCAAACACAATAGACAGCAGAATTACATTGTTGAAGGTTTCTAGTAGAATTTGGGTGAATTTTGGGTTTTTTACAGATGTCTTTTTACAGATGTTATCAGCCACTTAAAGGGCACAACAGACTTGACTTAAGAATTTTTTTTGTAGGGCATACCGGGAATCCATGAACCACCCCTTATTTGACATGCTTCTAACTAATACTGTAGAGCTATTGCAGTTAAAAGAGGAACTACAGCAAGTCCGGCAAAGCGAAGAGCGATATGCGCTAGCGGCACAAGGCGCAAATGATGGAGTGTGGGACTGGAATTTGCAAACTAATCAAGTGTTCTTTTCCCATCGCTGGAAGACAATGCTGGGCTATTCGGTGGATGGATTGAGCGATCGCCCTGAAGAATGGTTCGATCGCGTCCACCCCGATGACTTGCACTGGGTCAAACACGAAATGACCGCCCATTTAGAGCAGCAAGTTGCCCAGTTTGAATGCCAACATCGAATGCGGCACCAAAAGGGAGAATACCGCTGGATGCTGAGCCGTGGCTCAGCAATTTGGAATGAAGACGGGAAAGCCCTTCGGATAGCAGGTTCTCAGACCGACATTACCACCTGGAAACACGCTGAAGAGAAGCTAGTTTACGAAGCATTACATGATACCTTAACAGGCTTACCGAACCGAATCTTTCTAATGGAACGCCTTCGGCAAGCTTTACAGCTAACAAAACGCCACAGCGATTACCTGTTTGCAGTTCTGTTCATTGACCTCGATCGCTTCAAGGTTATCAACGACAGCTTAGGGCATATGATTGGCGATCAGCTTTTAATTGCTATCTCTCATCGCATTTCCAACTGTCTTCGTCCCACAGACACCATTGCACGGCTTGGAGGCGATGAGTTTGTGATTTTGTTAGCAGATGTGAAAGACCGGGATAGCGCCACCCGGGTTGCCGATCGCCTGCAAGAAGAACTGTTGCTGCCATTCAACCTGGATGGGCATGAGGTTTTTAGTGCTGCTAGTGTTGGCATTGCCTTCAGCAGCGTCGGTTACGATCGCCCTGATGATTTACTCCGCGATGCCGATATTGCCATGTATCGCGCCAAAGCCCACGGTAGAGCGCGGTACGCTATTTTTCAACCCGGAATGCATAGCAAAGCCGTAGCGCTACTGCAAATTGAAACCGATCTGCGACGGGCGATCGAGCGCCACGAGCTACGACTTCACTATCAGCCCATTGTTTCTCTTAGAACATGCCAAGTAACTGGCTTCGAGGCACTCATTCGGTGGGCACATCCTCAGCGCGGCATGATTTCTCCAGGTGAGTTTGTCCCAGTCGCTGAGGAAACGGGATTAATTACCCCTATGGGCTGGTGGGTACTGCAAGAATCTTGTCGTCAAATGCAGCGCTGGCACGAACAGTTCCTGAGCGCCCAATCCTTAATTGTGAATGTAAATTTGTCGAGCAAGCAATTTAGCCCCCATTTAGTCGATCAAATTAGCCAAATTTTGGAAGAAACTCAGCTACCGCCCCATTACCTCAAACTAGAAATTACTGAAAGTATTTTGATGGAAAATGCTGAATCAGCAGTGACAACTTTAAGTCAGCTTAAAACCCTGGGAACGCTGTTGGCGATCGATGATTTTGGGACAGGCTATTCGTCATTAAATTATCTGCATCGATTTCCCATTGACACGCTTAAAGTCGATCGCTCCTTCGTTAGTAAAGTTGATGTCGATGGTGAGCAGCTTGCGATCGCCCGTACCATTATTACCCTGGCGTGGAATTTGGGTATGGAGGTCGTGGCAGAAGGCGTAGAAACAATGAAACAGTTAGCCCAGTTGCGATCGCTTCAGTGCGACTATGCCCAAGGCTTCCTCTTTTCTTTACCTCTAGATGTTGCAGCAGTCGAACACCTCATGGCAAGCCAACCTCATCAGCCCATTATTCTCAACCCAACCACAAGCGTTGCCCAGAACTTACTCACAGAAGGATAACCCCATTTATAAATTTTTTCACCTCAACTCCTCACCACTCCGGCATTGCCAGTACTATCTCTAAATAAGTTACCTGTGGAGTTCCGGTTATGCGCACGTTTCGGACGACACCCCCAACCGAGGCAGAAACTCAAACTCGAATCCTTAAGGCAGCGCAGCGACTCTTTGCGCGGCGAGGGTTTGAGGGCACCACAACCCGCGAACTAGCCCAAGCAGCAGGGGTTGCAGAAGGAACGCTGTTTCGATATTTTGAAAATAAGAAAGCCATTTTGATAGAAGTCGCAACTCAAGGTTGGATCGAGATTTTAACCGACTTGTTGACTGAGCTAAGCGAAATGGGCAGCTACAAGGCGATCGCTCAAGTCATGCGTCGCCGAATGATGAACCTCCATGAAAACGCCGACCTTCTGCGCGTGTGCTTCATTGAGGCGCAATGTCATCCTGACTTGCAACAGCGTATTCAAACCGATGTCATTGTTAAAATGACCGATGTCGCCGAAGCCTTCTTTGAAACAGCAATGGATCAAGGCATTTACCGCCGAATGAATCCTCGGATGGTCGCCCAAGTGTTTCTAGGCATGTTCACAGTCGCTGGGTTTAGCCAAGACTCCATCATGCCGACTGGCTCCGCACCTCATGAAATGCAGGAAATGGCGGAGAGCTTAGCAGATATTTTCTTAAATGGTGTGCTGGCAAAACCTGCGCCTTAGGAAGTTTTCGTTAGAGAAAATTTGACAGGCTACAGTCAACCTAGTAAGCTGTAGGACTAATGAAAGGGAGTAGCTACTGGAGCAGGTTTGCATAGCCTCACCAGTCCGTCTTAGTCAACATACTGGTGATGAACCTGGCTGAGGCGACAAAGCAAAATTTTGCGTTTGGGAGCGAGACTTTCACTAAGTTCACGATGTGAGCTTGGTGGATTGTCTCAAAAATCTATCAAGCTCACTCAGATTCACTACGATTTTCTGAGAGGCTAGATGGATGTTCGAATTAGGGATATTAGATGCGGGGCTACTTAAAAGTCAGATGTTTGAGTCCTTTACCAAAGGGCTTTTACTGGTTGGATTTTCTGAGTTAGGCGACAAAACTTTTTTTATAACCGCTATTTTGGCAATGCGCCACCCACGGCGCTGGGTTTTGGTTGGAGCGATCGCAGCCTTAACGACCATGACTATCATTTCAGTCTTAATGGGACAAGCCGTTTCCCACTTTCCCAAGGTCTATGTGCGAGGGGCTGAGGTGATATTGTTCATCGCCTTTGGGCTGAAGTTGCTTTATGATGCGACTCAAATGACCCATCAACCGAATTTGGAAGAGCAGAAAGAAGCGGCTGAGGCTGTAGAAAAAGCAGAAGCTAAGCTTTCTAAAAAATCATTCCACCGAGGTGCTGGGGTCAGAGGATTTTGGGGCAGAGGGACTTGGGTCATTGTCGGCGAGGCGTTTAGTCTCATCTTTTTAGCCGAATGGGGCGATCGCACTCAGTTTGCGACCATTGCTCTGGCAGCGGCTAATAATCCGCTTGGGGTCACGCTAGGATCAATTTTGGGTCATGCCATTTGTGCAGCGATCGCTGTGATGTGCGGTCGTTTCGTCTGTGGTCGCATCTCAGAACGCACCATCACCACCCTGGGTGGCGCACTATTCCTAATCTTTGCGGTTGTAGCAGGACTGGAGCTAGGACAATCAGGCGGGATTTGACTTTAACCCAAAGACCTTAACCCAAAATAGGTCAAGACCAGTTCCTCCACGCCATTGTTTTGAACCTCATGCACTTCTCCTGTTTCTACGGCGACGCAAACCCCAGCACTCAGGGGATAGCTTTGACCATCAACCTGAATCACACCTGTTCCAGATTCTACAAAAAACACTTCGCACATATCAGCATGAGCGTGCGCCGCAGCAACTTGTCCAGGAGCAAAGCGCGCTTGAGAAAAATTAGTCAGATGCGGCAAATCTCCTAGACGCAACATCACCTTTTTCTGAATAGCAGGATTGTGGGAAACCTGTTCTGGTAAAAGCTGATGCAAATCGCAGTGTTTCATAGGAAATTACGGATGGGGTTGATGAAGGGGTAGTAAAACTAGAAAACTTTTCAAATACCAGAGATCTTGAGAAAACGATACCAAAAATCTGACTGAGAGAGTCTACAGCAGAAAATCTCTACTTTAGGAATCCTTCATAAATTATCAGGAGCAGTCGTAAACTAAGACATACTAATCAGAAATAAGCCAAATTTGGAAGTCCTGAACGCCCCCTTTGCCAATGCTCCTTCCGCACTCTTCTCCATCCTCCTCATCAACTCACGGCAGCTTCCGCGCTGCTGTCCTTTCTGGCGATTTTTTAGTGACAGCAGAAGTAATGCCGCCCAAGGGCACAAACCCGGCTCACATGATTGAGATGGCAAATCTGCTGAAGGGGAGGGTGCATGGGGTCAATATTACAGATGGTAGCCGAGCAGTCATGCGGATGTCGTCGTTAGCAGCGGCAGTGCTGTTGCAGCAGCAGGGCATTGAGTCAATTTGTCAATTGGCTTGCCGCGATCGCAACCGCATTGCTCTCCAGGCAGACTTACTAGGAGCCCAGGCATTGGGCATTAATAATATTTTGGCGTTAACTGGCGATCCGGTTAAAGCCGGAGATCATCCTGATGCTAAAGGAGTTTTTGATCTAGAAGCAGTGCGGCTGCTGCGGCTAATTGACAAACTGAATCAGGGAATAGATGCCAATGATAAGCCTTTAACAGATGGGGCAACTGCATTATTTTCGGGTGCAGCCGTTGACCCCCAGTGTGGCAGTTGGTCAGGGTTGAAAAGTCGGTTTGAACGCAAAGTAGAAGCAGGAGCACAGTTTTTTCAGAGTCAGCTAATTTGTGATTTCGATCGGCTAGACAAATTCATGACCCAGATTGCGAGTGGTTGCAACAAGCCAGTGCTGGCGGGAATATTTCTACTAAAGTCTGCTAAAAATGCTCAATTCATTAACCGCAATGTGCCAGGAATTGAGATTTCGCCGGAAATTGTCGATCGCCTAGAAAAATCTTCTCACCCATTACAAGAGGGAGTGGCGATCGCTGCTGAGCAAGTCAAGATTGCCCGACAGCTTTGCCAGGGCGTACATTTGATGGCAGTCAAACGAGAAGACCTCATTCCCCAGATTTTAGATCAAGCTGGAATTCATCCCCTCGTTCCTTAGAAACCCGTAACATCCATCATCTACGGCATTCAACAAACTACATTTCTACGTCATTTTCATGTCAATGATGGGTGTCACACCTCTTGTGCAATTTGCGTTCTCTTGCCATGATGCAACCAGTGACGATTTTCAGGAACTTTTAATTCCCCAGGCAAATTGCCTGGGGTTTTTTATGAGTTTTTATTAGTAAAAATTTCATCAGTAAAAAGCCTGGGGAATACAGATATTCTCCAGGCTTTATCTTTACCTAAAGTCCATTGTTAGGGCTTTGCAACACTAGCAATGCTGGTGCTCAGTGCAGTTAGGGCATCCATCACCTTAGTTTTATCAGGTTGGGCTTCGCCTAAAGCTGTATTAACGTTTCCTACGTTAGTTTCGATCGCAGTGTAGCCATCCGATGAAGCGGTTTTAATCCCTTCTCCAACCTTTGACCAAGAATCGCCAAACTTAGCAAACTCTTCCTTAGCTTTAGCAAAGTCGCCCGCTTCAACAGCAGTCTCAGTATTAGTGACCACAGACATGAGTTCGCCTGCGCCCATGGCAACCGTGCCAGAAGTCGCTGTGTTCTGGGCTGTATCGTTCGCAGCACCAGCCGCATCTTTTGCCGCATCAGCAGCAGTGTTCGCCGCGCCAGCTGCATCTTTTGCCGCATCAGTTGAAGCTTGCTGAGACGAATCCACCACAGAAGGGTTGCTGGCTTGGTCAGGGTTAGAACAGCCTGCTAATGACAACAGACCAACCGTACCTAAGGCAAGCAATTGACTAATACGAATCATGAGTAAGCTCCTCAAAAACAATTTCTTCTTTCAATACCGTCCAATATATACCCATGATGTGAGGATTTCATGGAGACGCAATTTCACTCCGAGCCTCTGGCAAAATTAGCATGGCATCACCAAAGGAATAAAACCGATATTGCTCAGCGATCGCCATCTCGTACAAATCCATCAGTCGTTGCCGCCCCACCAAAGCACTTACCAACATCAGCAAACTCGACTTGGGCAAATGAAAATTGGTAATTAGCCCGTCTACCGTTCGCCACTGGTAACCAGGGTAAATAAACAGTTCGGTCTTACCACAATAGGGCGCAAGTATTCCCCCCTGCGATGCGCCTTCCAGCGATCGCGCTGCCGTAGTACCAACTGCAATTACTCGTCCGCCTTGAGCCTTTGTTCGCTGAACCATCTCTACAGTTTGGGGGGGGACTTCTACCCACTCTGCGTGCATCTGATGCTCAGTAATATTCTCGGCTTCGACAGGGCGAAAGGTGCCAACGCCTACATGAAGTGTCACGAAGGCTTGAGAGATTCCTTGGGCTTCGAGACGGGCTAGAAGCTCAGGGGTAAAGTGTAAGCCTGCGGTCGGAGCCGCCGCAGACCCAGGGCGATCGCCATACACCGTTTGATACTGCTCTGGCGCTGCTTGAGATTGAGTGATATACGGCGGCAAAGGGACGCTTCCCAACTCAGCCAGAACGGCAACTAGCGATCGTTCTGAAAGCAACTCAAATTGGAGAATGCGCCCTCCTGTTGCCTCATCAACCTCCACAACTTGAGCTTTCAAACTTACCTCGGGCGATCCAAATTTAATCCAAGCGCCCGACTTTAAGCGCTTTCCGGGTTTAACCAATGCTAACCAGCGATCGGGATGCAATTCTTCTAGCAACAGAACCTCAACCTTGCTGCCTCCAACCTTATTCCCATACAGTCTGGCAGGAATCACCCGCGTATTATTCAGCACTAGCAGATCGTTAGGTTTTAGCTGTTCGGGCAAAGCCTGGAAAATCTCGTGTTGAATATGGGAAAAAGCACCCACGACCAGCAAGCGAGAGCTATCCCTGGGCACAGCCGGATTTTGGGCAATCTGCTCAGACGGCAATTGATAGTCGTAGGCTGACAACGATAGATTGAGATTGGAAGAAGAAAGGCTGGACACGGTTTTAGTCTGCTATTGGGAATAATAAAGAAAAGATAGAGGCTTGAGAGGATTACTCTTGAAAGTTAGTCCTCTAAAACTTGGCTATCTGAACCAAATTGGGGGGAATCCCCATAGTAGGACGGGGATGTCTCCCCTATCGGTTTATGGCGTTTCTCGCAATGATAAATATGTAAGCGCTTGCCAGGACTGTCAACTCATGGAATACCTCTATTACCTCGCAAATGCCAGTCTGACCCTTCGAGTGGTCGAGCATCTCCATGTTATGCCTTGGCTTCCGGTTCGCTTTATCACAGTGATCCATCAAATTGATGGGTGGGTCGTTAAGGTCAAACTCGATCGCGCTTTAGATCAACAAGAAGACGGTGATTTCCGGGCTTTTCTCAACGAGCAGGGAATTCCCTACGAGCCTGAGATCCGGGTACGGATGGCGCTTTGGGGTTTGGAAACGGGGCAGTCTCCAGTTGAGGTGATGCGACGATACCAAGTGGCAGTGGTTTCCCATGGCAACCCTGATCGCACAGACATTGAAGAGTTCCGTCAGCAGTTTGTTCAAGGCTTGGGCTATTGCCCCGAAACACTGGCTTAGAGTGGAACTAAATTTTGGGTGGTGAACTTGAGGCGTACATTGTGCGCCTTTTTTTTGTCCGTTTTTCCGTCGTTCAAGTTTCTATGGCATCAAAGGCAGCAGGAATGTATTGTTTAAGCGTCAGGAAATATCCGGCGATCGCCACTGCCTTCCCTAACTCCACGGGACTCGGAATCTTTAGCCCATCCCCTGTTTGACCTGTCACTCGCCGACAATGCACCAGTGCCACATCAAATGAACAAGCCACGTTTGCTAATGCCGGATAAGTGGCTAAAAATAATTGAGCCGATCGCCATAGTTTGATCTGTTTCTGAGCATTCACAGCCAACATTCCATTGGCATCCCAGTTACCGCTGCTGCGTGCCTTGACTTCAACAAACGCCAGGTTAGCAGGCATGTCAGAGCAGCGAGGAGAACGATAAGCCACTAAGTCTAATTCGCCCATAGAACAATGCCAACGTTCTTCTAAAATTTCCCAGCCTTGCTCAATCAACCATTGCGCCACCAAAGCTTCTGCCAGTGTGCCCTTGGCGAGAGCGGCTTGTCGGACAGCTTTGCCAGAAGAGGGTTGAAGCATGGGTAAAATTCACAAAGAAGTAGATGAAGAGTACCCAACTTGAAGTCTAATTCTACGATGCTCTCTACATTCAGGTAGGATCAAAAGTAGAGATTTTGTTTGAGCCTATCTTATATTTCATATGACTGTATTGCATCAAAAAGTGGTTCTTATTCTCGGCTGGATGAGGCGTTGCATTTGTCTCTTGATGAGCGCGATCGCCACATTTTCTTTCTTTTGCCCTCCTGCCTTCGCCCTCGACTACAACCGCGAATCCTTAATCAAAGCCGATTTTTCAGGGCAAGTACTCACCGATGCTGAGTTTACCAAAGCCAACATGCGCGGCAGCAATCTCAGCCATACTGACTTGCGTGGAGTCCAAATGTTTGGCACCAATTTGGAAGGGGCAAATCTAGAAGGGGCGAACCTCAGCTACGCCACGATAGACTCGGCGCGAATGGTTGATGCTAATTTGAAAGACGCGGTATTAGAAGGAGCGTTTGCTGCCAGCACTAAGTTCAATCGTGCCAACATTGAGGGCGCAGACTTTACCGATGTGCTGATGCGGAAAGATATGCACGATATTCTATGCGAAATGGCAACGGGTACAAATCCTACGACCGGACGAGAAACTCGTGAAACGTTGGAATGCGATTAGTTTAAGTCAAGGATCTCGTTAGCGGTCAGGCTAAGAGTTTTAAAGAGAGGAGAAATGATACGATCGCTTCCTCGAAATTGTTGAAGTTGATATAAACCATTCTGCATCGCGTAAACGCTGAATGTGGGCTGCTTTGGCGAACCAATATGTCGTTTCCCACCCAGTGCCCGATAGTCGGCGATCCAATATTCAGCAATGCCCATTTCTTCGTAATCTTCTAGTTTCTTAGCATAATCGTCTTGCCAGTTGGTCGAAACGACTTCAATTACCAGCGGCACAGAATTACCGTGAATAATGGTCGATGCTTTTTTCCAAAGCGGTTCGTTCTGAAGCTGAGGGCGATCGAGCACAATCACATCAGGAATATACCCATCTTCATTTCCAGAAGGTTTGACGCAGCAGGTTTTTGGAATGAAAAAAGGAAGATTGAGGGCTTCAATTTCCCGATCGATTTTGCGAGTCAGCAGCCCAGAAATTTCTTCATGATCGCCAATGGGTCGCATTTCAATCACCTGTCCGCTGATCAGTTCGTATCGTTTGCCGTCTTCGGGATACCACTCCAAGAACTCATCAAAGGTAATGGATTTAGCGATCGCTTGCACCATTGGACTCGTCTCCTCATGCTTCCTGTCCTTATGTTGTCCGCATTGTAGCTTGTCTAAGACGCTTGCCTAAGAACGCTCCAGGGCTTCTGCAAACTCGCCTACCCAGGGAATGAGAGCCAAGTCGGTGAAAGTAGTTTGGCGTTGCTGTTGGTCGAGTTCGGCAATGCGCAATTTCTCGGCATACACTTGCTGCTGGTAATACTGCCTCAATTCAGGAGCCGTGGTGTCATCGGTTTTTTCCCAGAGGTTGAGCAAATGTCGATAGCGTTTTTCGCACAGGACACGCTCAATGCAGGCGATCGCCGCCCGAATCACCAGAGGCGCACGCAATACATCTCGTTTAGTTTTTTCATCGAGTTGAATTAGGTGATAAATGTATGCCAGTTTGTCGGGATACTCGGCGCAACGGTCTTGTAATTGATCGATCAGTTCTTTGGGGTTGTGCAACTCCATTTCTTCAATGTTCATCATCTGCTGCCAGAAGAAGCGATGATGCGCCAAGCTAAAATCCAAGTCGCGTTCATCTAGGGATTCTCGGATGAAGGAGCGATACTCAGACAACAGTAGATAGAGGCGCAAAAGCTGAGCTTCGGCTTCTTCTTGGAGAGTGCGATCGCCCGGTCGCTGCCATTTTTGCGATCGCCCGTGCCAGCGTTGTCCTCGTACCTGAGTTCGCAGGTCGGCTTCTAGCTGCATTGTTAAATGGGGATTGCCATGACTCAACAGTTCCGCACAACGGTGAATATAATGAGTTCGCAAGGTGGCATTGGGTAAATCGCCCAACAGCTTGACGATCGCCTGAGTGCTTTGCTGAAACTGATCGGCTTGATTGAGGTCTGCCCCGTCCAAGGTGCGCTGAATTTGCCAGTCTAACCAAAGCGGCGCATTGTCTAAAAGCGATTGGTAAACTTCTGCCGACTGGATTTTGAGGAATTCATCGGGATCTTTGCCTTCAGGCAAATTAAGAATCCGCAGCTTGACTTCGCCCTGATAAGCCAAATCGCCCACCTCCCCGATCGCCCGTTCTGCCGCTTTGTTCCCGGCTGTATCGCCATCAAAGTTGAAGATAATTTGCTTAGACTCGGTGTAGCGAATTAGCGATCGCACTTGAGGCAAACTGAGCGCAGTGCCCATAGAGGCAACCACGTTAGTAATATTAACAGCATGGAGAGAAATTACGTCGAAGTAGCCTTCGACGACGACAGCTTTATCCGTTTTGGCGATCGCGGCTCGTGCTTTATCTAAAGCAAACAGCGTCTTGCCTTTATCAAAAAGCTCAGTTTCGGGAGAGTTGAGATACTTGGGCTGCTCATCGCCCAAAGCGCGACCGCCAAAACCAATGACTCGCCCTTGTAAATCGTGAATGGGAATCATCAGGCGATCGCGGAAGCGATCGTAATGTCCGCTGCCCTGTCCAGCTTGACGCGGCACAATCAGCCCAGCTTTCTCAATTAGCTCTACCGGATATCTTTTGTGATCAACCAAGTAGCCATACAGCGTTTGCCAACCTGCCGGAGCATAGCCCAGTTGAAACTGCTGAATCGTTTCATCACTCAGCCGCCGCTGATCTTTGAGATATGCCAAGGCTGCTTCGCCCGATGGCTGCCGCAGAGCATGTTCAAAAAACTTGGCGGTAATAGCAACCACTTCATAGAGTTGCTCACGCAGAGAAATTTGTCGCTGGAGTTCTTGCCGTTGGGCAGGTTCTAGAGTTTTGACAGGAATCTGGTAGCGGTTCGCCAGTTCTAGTACCACATCCCCGAAAGATTGCTTGCCAATTTCCATGACAAACTTAATGGCATTGCCGCCTGCGCCGCAGCTAAAGCAGTAGTAGAATTGCTTGGTGGGGCTAACGCTAAAACTGGGAGACTTATCATCATGGAAGGGACACAGCCCCGTAAAATCCTTACCTCGCTTCCGCAGCACAACATGCTCAGAGATGACATCCACAATGTCAACGCGCTGCTTGACTTGCTCAATGGTGTCGGGGTGAAGGTGGGGAATGCTCACAGTCGTCTCAAATAGTGTTGCTGCTGCTTTAGTTGTAAACTAATCCGCTACATCTGGCGTAACTCTTAATAAAGTAAACTAAACTCTGTAAGAAATAAAGGCGAACTGCTGCCTCAGGTAGGCGATCGCGCCAGATAGGTACACCTGACCTATTTCTATCATCGCATGTTCGCTAAGGGGCGGGCGAAATTGGCAAAGCAGATCATCTGAACAAAAGCAATGTTGGGCGACCCTGGAGAGTGAATAATGGGAAGGATTATTGTTTCGGCAGCACATGGCGGCATTGAGAGTGGCAGCCGCGATCCGGGTGCTGTGGTGGATGGAGTCACTGAAGCGCGGGAAATGATTTTGCTGCGTGATTTGATTGTGCAGACCTTGCGATCGCGCAATTACGAAGCCCTCGCCGTTCCCGACGACCTGAGTTTGCAGCAAACCCTCGATTGGGTCAACAGTCGCGCTACCGTTGGCGATATTGCCCTAGAAATTCACGCCAACGCCTTCAGTGACACAACGACGCGGGGCATTGCTGTTTTTTACCTTGCCAACAACGAAGAGCGGAAAGCCCAGGCAGAACTGCTGCTGCAAACCTACATTCGCCGGGTGCCCCAAATGCCCAGCCGAGGTGCTAAACCCGATACCCAGACAGGATTAGGCAACCTGGCATTTTGTCGGCAAGTGGTGATTCCTTCCTTGCTGATGGAAGTTGGACTGCTCACAAATTCCGACGATCGCCGCATTCTGCAAAATCAGCGTCAGGATGTGGCTCTTGGCATTGCTGAAGGACTGGCAACTTGGAGCCTGGGCAGAGTTCCCTCCAACCCGTCGCCCAGCCCAGTCCCTACACCAGGACTTTACCCAGATTGCAACATCAACCTCAACGGCGGTATTTTTGAAGCTCGGGGCATTGTCGTCGAGGGCAATGCTTATATTCCATTAGATTTAGTTGATCAATTAGGAATTGAGTTGCCCCTTTCCTACCGCCGCATTACCTATCAAAATATTGTTTTTATTCGAGCCGTTGACCTAAGAGATTTTAATGTTTCTGTGGGTTGGGACGGCAACACCCGCACCGTTTCATTGCGATCGGCGCTGTCAATCTGCGGTGATCAGATCGATCGCATCATGGGTCATGGCAATACTTCTTTGGTACAGTTGATCACGTTCCTAAAAAGCAAAAACCCCGATGCTCTCAACCGCTTTCCCGACTTACCCAAGTTCTACCGCGAAGAAGGCAACGCAGAGGGCGTTAACTTTGATATTGCCTTTGCCCAAATGGGAATTGAAACCAACTTTTTGCGCTTTGGTGGCATTGTAAAACCAGAACAAAACAATTTTGCGCGCTTGGGCGGGATTGGAACAGGCGAGGGCGGTGCAACTTTTTCTAGTGCGCGCTTGGGAGTGCGGGCACATATTCAGCACCTCAAAGCCTATGCCAGTACAGAGCCATTGCGACAGGCTGAGGTTGATCCACGCTTTCGCTTTGTGCGGCGAGGCATTGCGCCGTTGTTAGATCAACTGAGCGGGCGCTGGACGGCAGACACCCAGTACGGTACGAAGATTTTGAATGTAGTGCGGCAGATATATGAGTTCACAGGGCTGTTGTAGGAAAACATTCTGTAGGAACTGGTTTAAGGAATGAATTTTAGTAAACCATTGAGCCGGGTTTATAACTGGCGATCGCTCGTCATTCTCCTATTATTGCTAGGTCTATTTTTTCGCATTGCTAATCTCGATCGCAAGATCTACTGGGTCGATGAAGTGGCTACGTCAATTCGGGTGGCGGGCTATACCAGAACTGAAATTATTAATGAGGTAACATCGGGCAAAATCCTTCATCCGCAAGATTTACTCAACTATCAAAAACTCACGCCTCAGCGAGACTTGCAGGACACCTTCCGAGCCTTGTCTAATAGCCCTGAACATGCACCGCTTTATTTTTTAATAGTGAGAGCTTGGGCAATGGTATTCGGCAGTTCTGCGGCGGCAATGCGATCGCCCTCTGTTCTCTTTAGCCTGATTGCCTTGCCCTGTCTTTATGGACTAACGCTAGAGCTTTTTCAATCGCACTTTGCCGCTAGTCTTGCCCTTTCACTGGCTGCTATTTCTCCATTCTTTGTAGCTTATGCCCAGGAAGCCCGTCCTTATAGTCTTTGGCTGGTTGCAATTCTACTCTCTAGCCTATTGTTGTTGAAAGCAGTACGGCTCAATCAACGCGGAATCTGGGTGCTTTATGCGCTATCTCTTGTCTTTGGGTTTTACACGTCTTTGCTCTCAATTTGGGTCGCTCTAGGTCAGGCGGCGTGGATCATGCTGGGGAGACGATCGCGGCTGAGGAATTTTGCGATCGCTTTCACTAGCGCCCTCTTTGCCTTTACGCCCTGGCTGTGGATCATGGTTCAGCACTGGCAACGGCTTCAGGACAATACAACCTGGATGCGAGTGCCGATGGGTTTTCTGCCTAGAGTGGCGATCGGGCTGTACAGCGTTGTGATCGGATTTGTAGACTTTCCGGTTTATGTTCCTGTTGATGCCGTGATCATTGCGGCGATCATTGCCGATATTGGGTTGTTAACGCTGATTGGATTTTCCTTTTACTTTGTACAAGCTCAATCAGTTCGTCCAGTCCATCTATTTATTTTCACGCTAGCGATCGCTACACCGTTATGTCTAGTTGTGATTGATTGGATGACCAACGGTCAAAGCTCAACGGCTCCTCGGTATCTAATTCCCTGTCAAATTGCAGTACAGTTGGCGATCGCTTTTGTGTTTAGCCACAAGTTACGCTCAGAAAAACCACAGGTCTGGAAAATGTTATGGGTTGTGTTAATCTCAATGGGGATATTATCCTGCGCAGCGAACCTAGAAACATCACCCAAATATCAAAAGATTCGGAATCTGCATAATCTGGCGATCGCTACTGTTATTAACCAAGTGCAACCCCTTGCAGGTACCTCGAAGCCTGCCCCCCTAGTCATTGCTGAATCAACCCAAACGATGGATTTATTATCCCTGAGTCGGAATCTTGCAGAGAATATAGAAATTAAGATATTATCCCAAAGTGATCCTTCAAGTATTCCTAACGTTTGTCAGCAGATATTCCTTTTTAACCCCTCAAAAGAGTTCCGTGCCGCCATTGTCGCTCAGAGGGCGATCGTTCCTGTCTACCAACCCAAACTGCTGATCCCTGGCGAAATTTCACTGACGCTCTGGGCGGTTAAAAATGATTCTTGTTCCCCTAAGAGGATGGCTCAATGAATTCGTTTTATACAAACCTGAAAGCCAAATACCGACAATGGATTTTAACAGAAGGCGAGAAAGCTATCCGCCGCGTAGAAGGTTACATTGGGCGCAATTCTCTCGTAGGCGATACACCCTTTCTGGCGGCTGAACAATTTAGTTGGATTCCTGAAATAGAAGCAAATTGGCAAGTCGTTCGTAAAGAGCTAGATGTATTGCTAGAGAAAGTGGACGAACTTCCTAATTTTCAAGATATTTCTAAAGATCAATATGCTGTTACTACGGATAACCTCTGGAAGACTTACTTTTTTTATGCCTATGGCTTTAAAGCAGAAGGCAACTGTCAACAATGCCCCGAAACTGCCCGTTTAATTGAAAGCATTCCTGGCATCAATCTGGCATTTTTCTCCATTTTAATGCCCCACAAGACAATTCCAGTTCATCGCGGCCCCTATAGAGGAGTGGTGCGGATGCATTTACCCCTCAAAGTTCCAGAACCTGCGACCGAATGCGCTATTCGAGTGGGAGAAGAAGTTCAGCACTGGGAAGAAGGAAAAGTTATCCTATTTGACGATACTTATCCCCACGATGCGTGGAACCATACTGACGGAATTCGAGCCGTTTTATTTATTGATTTTATTCGTCCGATGCGGTTTCCCGCCTCGCTGGTGAATCGGCTCCTAATCCAACTCATTGCTTGGTCACCCTACATTCGAGGCGAGAAACCCGCCTTTGAGCAATGGGATCAGCGGCTGACGCAGATCTTTAAGCGCTAAAGTATTTCGCCATCGGATGATATGCCACGAACGCCGTAGTCGATTGCTCAGGATAAATTTGTTCGCTTTCATCCATATATAAATTGATGCGATCGCTTTTCAACAACTCCAATTGCTTAAACTGATCGTGAATATTGGGACACGCCGGATAGCCAAAGCTATACCGAGAACCCTGATACCGCTGCGCCAACATATCACGGATATTATCAGGATCTTGGTCGCCACAGCCCAGTTCTCGACGAATGCGAGCGTGAGTCCATTCAGCCAACGCCTCCGCTAACTGGACTGCCATACCGTGAAAGTAAAGATATTCGGTGTAGTTATTGGCTTTGAATAGCTCCTGAGCCACCTCAGAGGCAATGTGACCCATCGTTACCGCCTGCATGGGCAGCACATCCATTTGCCCTGACTCTTTTGAGGCAAAGAAGTCGGCAATGCAATAGCGGCGCATAGATTTTTGCCGAGGAAATTTCCAGGTGACAAACGGCTGAGTGCGAGAGCCATCTGAGTCATAAACATCTGGGTCATAAACATGAAGTAAATTCCCTTCCGATTGACAGGGAAAGTAGCCATACACAACTTGAGGATGCAGCAAGTTCTCTGTCAAAACTCGAGCTTTCCAACGCGCCAAAACGGGATAGACTTTTTCCTCCAAAAAAGCATCATACTCCTCGCGGGTTTGCTCACGAGGCTTGCGAAACTGCCACTGTCCAGCAATCAAGGCTTGCAAATCAAGATGCCAGAATAACTCTTCCCAGGGAATATCAACAGGATTAAGAATTTGGGTTCCCCAGAACGGAGGCGTAGGGCGAGCAATGTTAGCATCAATAGCTTCCGATCGCCGCGTATCTTCCTCTACTGGCTCTGTTGTTACCGCTGGTGCGATCGCTGTCTCTTCTTCTACTTCTTCATCCTTAATCAGATCAACAGGATGACCTGCCTCATCCAAAAAGCCCTTCAGGTCATCCCAATGATGCTCTGTCTTGGCAGGCATGAGCTTATCCATAAAGTGCAAATCAGCAAAGGCATCTTTGCCATAAATCACTTTGCCCTTATAAACTCGCTGACAATCTTCGTAGACAAACTTACGTGTTAGAGCCGCTCCTCCTAAAATAACGGGAACTGTAATGCCTTGATCGCTAAACGTCTGGAGGTTATCTTTCATGAACGCAGTTGATTTAACTAAAAGACCGCTCATCGCAATGCAATCTGCCTTATGTTCTTTATAGGCATTAATAATATTTTCAACAGGCTGCTTAATACCTAAGTTAATTACTTTGTAACCATTATTAGTCAAAATAATATCCACGAGGTTCTTACCAATGTCGTGAACATCTCCCTTAACGGTAGCAATCAGAAAAACCCCTTTCGAGTCACTGCTGCCTTCAATCTTCTCCATCATAGGTTCTAAGAACGCTACCGCCGACTTCATAGTTTCGGCGGATTGCAGCACAAAGGGCAATTGCATTTGCCCCGAACCGAATAATTCGCCCACTACTTTCATGCCATCTAGCAAAAAAACATTGACGATATCCAGCGGCTTGTACTGCTCTAGCGCAATTTTTAGCGCATCTTCTAAGCCAATACGTTCGCCATCAATGATGTGCTGCTTCAGGCGTTCCTCAATCGGTAAATCTGCCAGTGTGGCAGTAGAACGGGCATCTTTAACCGACACGCCTTCAAACATTTTTGTCAGTTCAGTCAGCGGATCATAAACGCAAATATCGCCTTCAAAACGACGGCGATCGTAAATTAAATCTCGACAGACTTGCTGCTGCTCTGGCGTAATTTTTGATATAGGCAGCAGCTTTGCCGCACTGACAATGGAGCCATCCATGCCAGCAGCGATCGCCTCATGCAAAAACATCGAGTTCAGCACAATCCGAGTTGCCGGATTGAGACCAAAAGAAATGTTCGATACGCCTAACATGAAGTGACAGGATGGCAATAATTCCCGAATCCGGCGAATGGACTCGATAGTCGCTTTGCCGTTCTCCCGATCTTCCTCAATTCCGGTTGAAACAGGTAACGCTAACGTATCAAAAAAAATCTCGTGAGGTGGAATACCATATTCCAGCACTGCATGATAAGCGCGTTCTGCAATCTTAACCTTCTGATCAGCAGTTCGTGCCATTCCCTCTTCATCAATCGTGCCAATCACTACCCCTGCACCATAGGTTTTTGCCAGTTCTAGCACCTTCAAAAAGCGTTCATCGCCATCTTCATAATTAGTAGAATTAAGAATGCACTTACCTCCTGCAACCTTCAACCCCGCCTCCATCTTTTGCCACTCTGTCGAGTCCAGCATCAGCGGGATAGTAGCAGTAGTAACTAGGCGCGATACCAACTCCTTCATATCGCGTTCGCCATCTCGCCCCACGAAGTCTACGTTCACGTCTAAAACGTGCGCTCCCTCTTTGATTTGGGAACGGGCGATCGCCACCAAACCATCCCAATTCTCCTCGTTCAAAAGTTCCCGTACCTTTTTAGAACCGCTGGCGTTCAAGCGTTCACCCACAATCAAAAACGAATTATCCTGCTCGTAAGGTTGCGCTGAATAAATCGATGCCGCAGCAGGCGTGTACCCCAAGTTAGGACGAGGAATATCAGAAGTGTAAACCGCTCCATTTTTCCAATGTTGGCGATCGACCCGTACCGATCGCTCTTTTGGTGTTAAGGTCGCTGCTACCTCTGCCAACTGCCGAATATGCTCAGGACGAGTGCCGCAGCAACCGCCAATCACCTGCACTCCCATATCTTCAACAAAGTGCAACAACGCCATCCGCAGTTCCATTGGCGTTAACTTATAATGCGCATGTCCTCCAATGTTTTCGGGTAGCCCTGCGTTAGGAATACATGACACCACAAAGGGCGCATTCTCCGTTAAATATTGAATATGGGGCTTCATTAAGTCGGGCCCTGTGGCACAGTTCAACCCCAGAATATCAATGGGATAAGGCTCTAAAATTGCTAACACACCACTGATATCAGTGCCTACTAGCATGGTTCCCTGCTGTTCCATAGTGACTGAAACCATGATGGGGCGGCGATCGCCCTTTTTCGCAAACACCTCCTCAATAGCATTCAGCGCCGCCTTAATTTGCAGTACATCCTGACAAGTTTCGACTAAAAATAAGTCCACTCCGCCATCAAACAAGCCCTCTGCCTGCACCACAAACGCCGCTTTCAACTCGTCATAGCCCACGTGCCCCAACGTCGGTAGCTTCGTTCCAGGGCCAATGGAACCCGCCACAAATCGCGGCTTTTCGGGCGTAGAATACTCGGCGGTACAACGTTTTGCCAACTCTGCTGCCTTGCGGCTCAAGTCATAGGCTTGGTCAGCCAGATCGTACTCTACTAGCACCAATGGGCTGCTACCAAAGGTGTCTGTCTCGATTACATCGGCTCCTGCTGCCAAAAAGTCGCGGTGGACTTTGGCGATCGCCTCTGGTTTAGTCACCACCAAATACTCATTACAACCCTCGTATGCCGCTCCTCCAAAGTCCTCAGCGGTCAGGTTTTGGGACTGAATGTTGGTTCCCATCGCGCCGTCAAAAACCAAGACAGGGCGATCGGGGCTGTGCAAGCGAGCGAGAAAGGGATGAGTCATGGTGACGAGGGAATTGTTACGACTTATGAATTTGAGCCTAGTTTACAGATTATCAATCTTTTCCAATTCTGCGGAATTTTTGAAGAGAAGGCTTATATCCTCTTCAAACTAAATCTTCTGCTAATTATAAAGTCCTGTGATACTCTATTGACAGGTCAAATGCAGCAACGGGATGTAGCGCAGCTTGGTAGCGCACCGACTTCGGGAGTCGGGGGCCGCAGGTTCAAATCCTGTCATCCCGATTTTAGAAAAGTCAATCGTAGGGGAGCTTTTGGGGACTATTCCTCTAGCCAACCAAACAATTGATCCACTGTAAGACTAAAGGCTTCAGCAAAATGTGGAACGGGAAGGCGATCGCTCTTTTCCTCAAAAAGAGCGATGGTGCGATCGCTAAAGTAACCAAACACCATTTCTTCTTCTGGATCAATCAACCAGCCCATATGAGTTCCGTGAGCAAGGCAATGAAGAATGTTGCGCACAACTTTAGTTTGACTTTGATTAGGGGAAAAAATTTCGATTGTCCAGTCGGGAGCAATCGCAAATGTATTGGACACTTTGCCATTCTCGTCGCGGGGAATGCGCTCCCAGATAAATATACTGACATCGGGCACAGTTGATCTGCCACCAAATGTACAACGCAGTTCAGAGTAAGCACGGGCAATGCGGTTTGGTTTTAGAACTGCATTTGCGGCTGGAACAAGATCGCTTTGAACTGTGCTGTGTTTTCCCTGGGGCATAGGTTTCTGAAGAATCTGACCATTGATGAATTCGCTTGCTGGTTTGCTCTCTGGCAGTTTAAGGAACTCGTCAAGGGTGAGGGGTTTGGTAGGAGCTTGAACCATTGCCACTGATGGGTTGAGTATAAGAACTATTGTATCGCTCTAGACAAGGAATTGTTTTCTGTCTATAAATCTTTTCTAACAAGTGATGGCTCTGGATTTTTATTCTATAAATAGCGATCGCAAACTTGTTTAACTTTCCGACCAATAGTCGTTTCAGATTTAATTAAATTTGGATATTCATTCAGTTGGCTACAAGCAGGTGTCAATAAACTTTCTTCTAGATCTATTACGTGGTTATAACTGCCACTGACAATTGTTTTGCCAGAAGCACTAAAGAGAACTGGAGCAGTCTGAAAAACATCTTCTTTTAATTCATTCTTAAGTTCACCTGTACTTGCATTCCATGAACGTACTGTGTTGTTATAACTTCTACTTAAAACCGTCTCACCATTGGCACTGAAGCCAACCAAGACGGGCTGAAAGTCATTCCCTTCCAGTTGTCTAATTTGCTTACCTGTTGCGGTATTCCATAAGCGAATTGTTTTGTCATCACTGCCGCTAACAATTCTGGTGCCATCGGGACTAAATGCCACTGAAACAACCGAATATTTGTGTCCTTCCAGTTGCCTAATTTGCTTACCTGTTGCGGTATCCCACAAGCGGATTGTTTTATCAACGCTGCCACTGACAATTCTGGTGCCATCGGGGCTGAATGCAACTGCTAGAACTGTTTTTTGGTGTCCCCTTAAGGGTTGCCCAATGGGTTGCTGAGTGTTGGTGTTCCACAGGCGCACTGTGTTGTCTTTACTACCACTAACAATTTTTTTGCCATCGGAACTGAACGCAATTGAAATGACTTTATCCGATAAGAGCCTTCTGCCCTGGTCTACTTGAATAGAGTGCAACAGAGTACTAGAAGCAGAGTTGGCGATCGCATCATGGGTTAGAGGAATGAATGCCGACTGACTGAGGTCAACGGCTGCGATCGCGTTAATCTGAGCCAGAACATTATTTTCGGCATTCAAAGGTTGGTTAGAGAGTAATGTTTCTGCAAAATCTGCTAACTGTTTTACTTGCTGCACTTTTGCCTGTTGCTGTTGATAAAAAGTAAGACCCATCACACCCGGAATTAAAGTGCACAATGCCCATTTCTGAAGCCGTTGTTGCCGCTCCTTTTTCTGGTGCTGAGTTTCCTGCTGCTGGCGGATCGCTTCAGCCTTCTGAGATGCCATAAAGAATTCCATTTGCAGGTGAGTGATGATTGCCCCGACCCGCTCTTGATGCTGCCTCAGCATATCCAGTTCTGGAGGTCGCCAGAGGCAGCCTTCCGGGCGACCATTTTGCTCCCAGTACTCGGCATCATCTTCTAAACGGCGTTGAAAGCGCAGGTCACTACGGCTTTGTTCTATCCACTGATTTAGCAATTGCCAATGGTCAAATAATGCTTCATGGGTAATTTCGGCTGTTTCAATGCCGTTATGACGGGTTGAACAAGTAATTAATCGCACCTCTGGTTCTGAAAATTGATTAATGACCTGTTTAACCTGCTCTGGGTTGTCTTGGTGAGAAATGAGATAGTCTATTGTAACTCGACGGCGGGTATCCCTTGTGCCTTCATCCAACTGCACCAAGCCAAGGAACAAGCGGCGAGCAATGGCTTGTTCAGGTAAGCTGAGGCTGTCATACACTTCTTGGGCTTCGCCTGCCAGTGCGCCCCCAACCCCTCCAATCTGTTCTAAAGTTTGGGCTGGCGTGATGCCTTTGGCGAGTCCTTTCCAAATGCAAGTGAGGGCACACTGTAGTAGTGGTAAAGCACCTTCTCGCCCTTCGGTGTCTTCGACTAATAGGTAGATGGTAGCTTCGTCGAGGGGATGCCCTGCCAGTTCTGCGGGTTTAGCGATAATTTGCCGTAGTTCCGCTTCATTCATGGCGGGCACCAGAAATCCTTGCCGTGAAAACAGGTGATTTAGCTCAGGATGTTTTTGAATTTCGCCTAAAAAGTCACTGCGTAACGTGATAACTATTAGAACTTGTTGGGACTCTTCTTGTGCCGCTTCTAGCAGGTTCTCAATGAAGCGATCGCGCTCTACCGATTTTTTGCAAAGGGTATAAATTTCCTCGAACTGATCGACCAATAAAATCAGCGGTGAGACATCAGTTTCGGGCAAGACGTTGATGATTCGCCGCAGTCCGTCGTACTTCCCAGACGAGTTTGCTTGCGCCAGTTCTGCGACGAACTCACGAGTTTTGGTTACAGGAGTCAGGTCATTCGTAGCGACTCGTGCCAGTGCTATTGCTAGAGCTTCAAGAGGATACGTTCCGGGCACGAGGATTGCAACTCTAGCCCGATCGCGTCCTGGCAAGGGTTGGCGGGCGAGTTCTGGAATGAGTCCGGCTCGTGCGAGGGAGGATTTTCCTGAGCCGGAGGGCCCGAAGATGGGCAGGATGCTAGTGACAGTGGTTGCTTCATGCAGTTTGCTAAGTTTCTCCCAGAGAATGGCAATCTCTTTTTCTCGCCCAAAGAAGCGATCGCCATCAGTTTCTTGAAATGCCAGCAGTCCTTGATAAGGATTTGCCCCGATCTTTGAGGTCGAGGGCTGGGTTTCTACTGGGCAGGGGCGATCGAGTTGAGACGGGTAGATGGTGACTTGTCCACCTGTGACATTGACGATGGTGCTGCTAACGGCTTGACCAATGATTTGATTTTGGTTGCCCTCAGATTGTTGATCAATGGGGCGATCGCTCTTGCTATCCTGCGGAATTTTCACACTCACCTCTGAAGCGTTAGGCAGCGAAGCATCAGGCTTAGTTGACATAGCCTAAGTACCCGGAAGATTAACATTACCTGTAATGTTGCCCAGCACCGTACCACCCGAAACTTGCCCGATTACCTGATTCTGGTTGCCCACAACATTCTGAACAATCTGGGTGCCAGAAGTACCATCGGGAGCATCGGCTTGGAGGATGTGGGCGATCGCCTCTGCCAAGTCTGGATCCGCCTCTAAAATCTTCTTCAATTGCACGCGCAATGATGCCTGTGAATCAGCATCGTCTGGGGCTTTAGCCACATCTTCAGCCGCTTCTTTTGCAGATTCCTTTACCTCCACTTTAGGGTGCAGCTTCTCCCAGATGGCTTTAGCTTTGTCCAAGGCGTTTGCAGTCAATTGAGTGCCTGCCGTTTCTCCGGCTTTAGTCGCAGCACCTGCCGCAACCTCAGCGCCTAAGTTCAGCAGAGCGGGTAGGAAAGGGGCTAGAAAAGCGGTGAGAGTAACAGGATCCATGATTTTACCTTTGGGAAAGTACTATTTCTAAAAAAATCTGGTTAAAGGGGCTAAAAACCGGAAATTTTAGACTGAATGACATAAATAAAGTTTCGTCCAAAGCGTAACTCAGTGCGCGTTGCTATGCCAAGACCCAAAGCAGTTATTTTTTAGATCCAACGCCTTCAGCCTCAACCAGGTCAGATTGAACTCGCTGATTTTGAATGGGCGAAACATAGAATTTTTCTAAACCTAGCAACAACCACATCCACCGATACCGAATCAACAAAACCATTACCCCGATCGCCCCCAACATCACCGTTGCGCCTCGATTAAAGTCACTCAGTTGCAACGCTCCTAGGTAATGGGAACCCACTAGAATTGTGTGCATTACACCCAGAATTAGTGCGGGGATTGATAATAGATGGAGCGATCGCCAGCCTCGTCCCAGCCATGTTTGCGCTCCATCAAAACTAGTTACGGCTAAAGGCAACATGAGCAACAAAGCAATTCCTCCCATCACAATTCCCTGTTGATGTTGAGGCAGCATAAAGAACAGTTTTTCTACTTGCCAGTTCCAGGAATGTACCACCATGTGAAACATATGGGCGATCGATAGAATGAACGCGCCTACACCCAATGATCGACGATAGCGTAACAGAAATATCCACAGGCGACTAACCGGGCGCGCAACTAATGCCAACATTAAACAAACGATCGCGGCATGACCTGTATAATCCACCATTGTGTCGGCGCTTCGCAACAGCGTTAGGACACCAATCATTAACGTGACCCAACCGCCCATTCGGAAGAGTTGACTACGGCGATCGCGGCTCAACATCCCAGTTGAAATACCTACCAGCAGCATCGTTGGCACCGTTCCCAGCCCAAACGCCAACATGGTTAGTCCCCCTGCCCCAGCGCTACCTGCTCCAGCCGCTTTAATCTGCGCCGTATACAAAAAACCGCAGGGAATTAGCCCCCAAATTGCACCCAAGAAAAAGGGTGTCCACCAGCGATCGCCAAACGATATCTTGACCATGGCGCTACTTAACCGCTCATGCAGTTTGCCTTGAAGCAACGGATGCAAAAATGGCAATCGCGGCAAAATTTCTGGACTCACCTGGGTTAAACCAAACCAAATCAGCAGGCTACCTGTTAGTAATGCCATCACCCGCCGCAACAGGCTGCCAACTCCGGCAACCTGCCCACCAGCGATCAGCACCGAACCTAATGCACCAATGCCTGCCCCAATTAAGGCATAACTCAGCAGCCGTCCTAAATTGAGTAATAGGTGGAACAGGAGCGATCTCTTCGAGATACCCGCAAGGGATCGCCCGACAGAATTCTCGCGTTGTTGCGACAGAGAAAATGCCGCTGCAATGGGGCCACACATGCCCGCACAATGCCCGAAGCTCCCTAGAAAACCCAGAACAAACAGAAGAAACAAATCAAGCATCAAGCCAACCCGTGAAGACGACCTAGTAGATCTCCTTCTATTATTACTGCAAACGAATCGCTCTAAAAACTAACGGTAATGGGCATTGCTAAATCAAGGGATGAACAGCCAAAAGCCTACCTTACCCTAGCCCTCTCCCAAAAGCAGAGAGGACAAAAGTCTGGCTCCCTCCTTCCTAAGGAGAAAAGGACAAGCAAAACTATACAGCAAATCTTTGTATTAAGTCCTACGATTGTTTGATTATCCCCCGCAACCGATCGACTAACTGGCGTTTAATCTCAGATTGAGTCAACACTCCCTGAGATGGACTGAACAAAAATGCTAAGAGAAATAGCCCAAACGCCACCAGCACGATCGCGGCACCTGAAGGAATGTCCAGGTAGTAGCTTAAATACATACCCAAAATACCTGATAACGCGCCCAAGCCTGCACCCAGTATCATCATCTGGTGCAGTTCTTTGACCAACAGGAACGCCGTCATCCCTGGTGCAACCAACATCGCAATGACCAACAAAACACCCACTGTTTGCAAATTGGCAACAACAGTCAGACTGATCGCAGTCACCACACCGAGGTAATACCATTGCACAGGCATTCCCCCAGCCTGTGCGCCAATGGGATCAAAGGTATAAAACAAAAGTTCTTTATAAAACAGCCAAACCGCAATCAGAACCAGAATGGTGATCCCAAAGGTCAGCAGTAGGTCATTCCGAGTTACGCCCAAAATATTGCCAAACAGAACATGGATCAAATCGATCCGGTTTGCCCCCGGCAAGATAGTCACTAACGTGGTGCCAATGGCAAGAAATGAGGCTAACACCAGTGCCATGATAGAATCTAGCTTGAGCCGCGATTGAGATTCAATGCCAGACAAGACAATAGCACTAAGCACACCCGCTACCAGTGCGCCGATCGAGAGGGGCAGTCCTAAAAAAACCGCGACCGGCAAACCTGCCATCACTGAGTGAGAAATCATGTCTCCCATCATGCCTAGCTGTTGCACAATCATGTAGCTACCGACCACCGCACAGAGAATGCCCAGTAATATCCCCATTGCTAGTGCATTTCGCATGAACTCAAATTGCAGGGGTTCCATCAATCCATTCAACATCAAAACTCCTTTTGTCAATAAAACCGTTGCGCCTGGTTAAGCTGCCATAAAACGCATTGGGCTTTCATAAGCAGCTTGAAGGTTGTCAGTAGTCATGACTTCATGACGAGTCCCGATCGCGATCAGGCGTTTGTTGAGCAGCATCAACCGATCGTAGTAATCTAATGTTTCGCTCAGGTCATGGCTAATCACAAGCAGTGTTTTGGCTTCAGACTTTAACTCAGCAAAAATCTCAAACATGATATCTTCTGTTTTACGGTCTACTCCTGCAAAAGGTTCATCGAAAATCAGCAGATCGGCTTGCTTCGCCAGGGCACGAGCTAGAAAAACGCGCTGCTGCTGCCCGCCAGACAATTCTCCAATGCTGCGATCGCGTAGCTCATACATGCCCACTCGCTCTAATGCCGCCTTGACCAACTCACGAGACTGACGACTAGGTTGACGAAACAATCCCGTTTGGATCGTTCGCGCCATCATTGCCACGTTCCACACCGTAATCGGGTAATCCCAGTCAATTTGCGATCGCTGCGGCACATAAGCCACCTGAGAAAGTTGCCGAATCAGCGGCTTCCCGTGAAACAGGGTGTCTCCTTTAACAGACTGAATCAACCCTAACATAGCTTTGATCATCGTACTCTTACCCGCACCGTTGGGTCCAAAGATGCCCACTAACTCACCCGCTCTAAAGGTGCAATCTACATTTTGAAGGGCACAAGTGCCCCGGTAGCTAACAGACAAATTTTGAACTTGCAGCATCGCCCCTCTCGAAAAATGACTAGACAATGAAAAGAAAATGAGACAAATATGAAAGAATCTACCGCAAGTGAGTGTCCAAATTCAACCCTCTTTAGACGGAGCAGAAGAACTGCTAGATCCTGATTCTGCCTTACTCAATCCTGTTTTACATTTCTGCCTTAGCTGATTTAATTTGAAGCATTCATCTAATTTGGAAGTAGTGTATGTTAAGCCTTTTCCGCTCCAAGTCTCGTTTCATTTGGGAAGTAACCGTCTTGGTCTGCACCTTGGGTTTAGCCAGTTGTGGAACGCCTTCAGACACAGCCACCCAATCCGAAGGAAGTAGTGAAACAACGACTGGAGCGGAAAATGCTCCTAGTGTTGTGGCATCTTACAGTGTGCTATGCAGCATGGTTGAACAAGTTGCTGCTAATGTTCTAAAACCCACTTGTCTAATTAGTTACGACCAAGATCCTCATACTTACGAAGCTACCCCATCCGATCGTCAGGCAATTGAGCAGGCTAGTGCTGTATTTTATGCCGGACTCAACTTTGAACCCTCCATTATTCAAATGGTTGAGGCAACTAATACTGCGGCTCCCAAGATTGCTGTGCATGAGAAAGCGGTTAACAACGTGATCGAAGTTAAGGAGGAAGGCGACGTAGAACCTGATCCGCACATTTGGCACGATGTAGAAAATGGCACCCGCATGGTGAAATTGATTGAACAAACCTTGTCAGCAAAAGACCCTGCTAATGCTAAAAAATATGCCAGCAATGCAGCAACAATGATTCGCGAGTTGGAACAGCTAGATACCTGGATTCCAAAGCAAATTGCCACGATTCCTGTAAATCAGCGGCGGTTAGTCACGACCCACGATGCCATGAGTTATTACGCCAGAGCCTATGGCTTGACTGTGGAAGGGACGCTGCTGGGCATTTCAACGGAAGAGGAACCGACAGCGGCTCAAGTCAAAACATTGTCAACAGGCATCAAGTCAGTGGGTGTGCCGACGGTTTTTGCAGAACTGACATCCAATGACAAGGTGTTGAGAACAGTTGCCAATGAGTCTGGGGTCAAAATATCAGATGATGTCCTGATTGCGGACGGCATCGGCAAACAGGGAACTCCAGCAGGCAGCTATCAGGGCATGTTGGAATATAACACCTGCACCATTGTTAAGGGATTAGGCGGTAAATGTACACCTTTTGAGTAGGACTTGCAAACTTTGTGTCTCATATTTGTAATGATTTTGCCCCAGGTATGATGAGACATCAGCAACAAATGAGAAAACTACACCGTATGATGGCACCAATTGTGATGATTCTGTTATTCATCACGGTAGTCACAGGTGTGATTTATCGCATTTCCAAAGATTGACTGGGGTTATCTCGTGAGCAAGTTCATGGGTTGATGAGTTTGCAGGAAGGTGAATATTTAGGGCATGTATTCGAGTTAGATGATGTGCTGCTTCAAGGGTTTGGGTTTGCTAATTTCTGAGCAATCGCAACCCACTCAAAATGACCAGCACTGTCGATCCTTCATGTCCCACGACACTGACGGGTAACGTGATATTACCTGCAAAATTAACCCCAATCAGCAACACAATAAAACCGATCGCAAACACGATATTTTGTTTAACCACTCGGTGCGATCGCCGCCCCAACTTAACGGCTGCCGCAATTTTCTCTAACCGATCTGCCACCAACACAATGTCAGCGGTTTCTAGCGCCACATCGCTTCCAGCAATGCCCATCGCAATCCCAACGGAGGCTTGAGCTAGGGCAGGAGCGTCGTTAATCCCATCGCCGACCATTGCCACCGTCTTGTATTGTTTTTGGAGTTGACGAATGAGGTGCAACTTGTCTTCTGGCAACAGTTCGGCATAAACCTGATCGACTCCGATCGCCTGAGCAATGCTTTGAGCGGTACGTGGGTTGTCGCCAGTCAGCATGATGATTTGTTCGATGCCTAGCTTTTTGAGTTGCGCGATCGCCCGTGCTGCTTCGGGTCGCACTTGATCGGCGATCGCAATTACCCCGATCGCCTGTTGCGCCTGAGCCACCCAGACAACGGTTTTTCCATCTTGCTCTAGCAAATTCGCAAACTGAACCAGTTCAATGGGTAAATGAGTGACGAATTGGTTCACAAAACCAGCCGTGCCCACGAACACCGATCGCTGCTGCCAACTCCCTGCAATGCCTCGACCAGGGTATGCTTGTACCTCTGTGGCGCGTGACCAGTCTAATGCTTGCGCCGCTTGAACGATCGCCGCCCCAATCGGATGCTCTGAGCTAGATTCTAGGGCAGCGGCGATTTGCAAAACTGCTAATTCGGAAAATTCTGCTGCCGGAATAACTTTACAAACTTGCAAATGTCCGGTGGTGAGCGTCCCTGTTTTGTCAAAGGCGATCGCCCGTACTTTGCCAATCTGCTCTAGCTGAGCGCCGTTCTTGAACAAAATTCCCTGTCTCGCGCCATTGGCAATACCCGATAGCAACGTCGGCATGATCGCCGCCATTAACGCACAGGGCGACGCAACGACGAGAAAAATCAATGCCCGATAAATTGTTGTTTCCCAACTCCATTGCAGCAAAAAAGGCGGCAGCACTGCCAGCAATATTCCAGCCACGACAATGACGCGAGCATACCCATGTTCAAAGCGTTCAATGAATTGCTGCGAGGGTGGTGTCTCTGTTTGTGCCTGCTCCACTAAGCGAATCACGCGCCGCAGCAGGCTACTCTCTGGCAGTTGATGGACTTTGAGTTTTAGCGCTCCATTCCCATTGAGCGTTCCAGCGAAGACTTCATCCCCGATCGTCTTTTCCACTGGAATCGATTCTCCTGTGATCGCTGCCTGATTCAATGTACTAAATCCTTCCAGAATCAATCCATCAGTTGGGATGAGTTCTCCTGGCTTGACCACAATTTGATCACCCAACTCTAATTGGTCAATCGGCACCGATACTTCTCTGCCCGATCGCAGCACTTGTGCCGTATCAGAGGTCAGACTCATCAAACTGCGAATGCTGCGATCGGTGCGCTGCATCGCGTAATTTTCCAATGCGCCACTAATTGCAAAGATCAAAATCAACGCGGCTCCATCAATGATCAGGTAGTATTCCTGTCGCCACAAGCCCAGTCCTGCGGCTCCCAAAGCTGCCACAATCATCAGCAGATCGACATCCAGTTCTTTTTCTTTGAAGAGCGTGGTTAAACCTTCACGGGCGCTCTCGTACCCTCCAGCCACGTAAGCCGCAGGCAGAATCAGCAACGCCAGTCCAATCCATCCTAGATGTAGCGCCATCCATCCAAGTAGCAGCAAGCAGCCACAGAGGAGAGCCGCAAAAGCCTCGGAGTGTTTTTTTGCCAGTTGGGGTAGCCGCGACGGGTAAAGCATGAGCCGTGAGTGAGGAGATTTTCTTACCCTAAACCTTGACATTGGTGTTAATGTCAAGGAATCGGCTTTTGGGACTTATCAGCTTTTGGGACTTAAGATGATGGGTCAAAGTTTCACCATCAAAGAACTAACGGACTCGGTTGGCAGCGACATCACACCCCGCATGGTGCGGCACTATCACCAATTGGGATTAATGCCCCAGCCAGAGCGATCGCCCAGTAACTATCGCCTTTATACTGATCAGGATGTGCAGCGACTGCAACGAATTGTGGCACTCAAACAGCAAGGCTTTCAGCTTTCCCACATTCACAAACTACTGGAAGCGGAGCCGGAAGCGGAACAAGCCACGTTGATGATTCAACTTCAGCAGCAGTACCGCACCATCATTCAGCAAATGGCGCAACTGCGGCAAACGGCATCGGCACTAGAAGGACTATTGGGGCGCGATCGCCACTGCCAAACCACCCAAGCCGAAGTTCTGTCTCAACTCAAGCTGCTAGAAGTTGAAACGCAGACAGGATTAGGCGGATTGGAGAAACTTTGGCACGGCTTGGATGCCCAAGTTCATGCCCATCCAGAAGCCTTTCAGGAATCACTCCAGCGGTTGCTGCCTGATCTGTCCGAGCGATCGGAAATTGAGGTAGATTTGCTCTCCAAGCTGGTGCTGGCAAGTGGCGATGTTAGCTTAGTCCCATTTGTACGATTGGGAAATCAAGCCATCGCGGCTAGTCGCGCTGCGTTCAGTTCGAGTTGTCATGTGGTGGTGGATGTGCCAACGGTGAGTGCGGCGATCGATCGAACCCGACTGGCTCATTTGGGTTGTCTGATGCAAACGCTGATTGATAATCCTCACATCACTAGCGCTGCCGAAGCAGAACAAGCCTTCTGGCGAAATCATGCTTGGAAAGACCACTTGCAGCAACTGCCAACCGGGTGTGTAATTGCGATCGGCTATGCGCCATCAGTGTTACTGGCAGTCTGTGAAGCCATTCACCAGCGCATTATTCAACCTGCCTTAGTGATTGGAATGCCGATCGGTTTCAGCCATGCCCCGGCTGCGAAGCGTCAACTGATGCAGTCTGGCATTCCTTTTGTCACGATCGAAGGCACATTAGGGGGCGGGTTACTGGCTGCCACTGCGCTCAATGCGCTAGTAGAATCGCTCATTGAAAAGCCAGATTGCCACTGTTACTTGAATCAGTGAATCTCTGTCCAAGTGAACTACTTCGGCTGAAAAGCAGTGTATTGACCACCCAACCCTTCGACGATCGCCCTGGTATTGGCAACCAGCATTTTAGGGTAGGTATCGCCCTCAGAGCCTGCTTCTCCCAAACCATCCGCAAACAGTTCTTGCTCAGAAATTTCGACGTTTGCTTCTTTCGCAACCGTTTCTAGTAGCTTCGTGCTTTCAGTGATTTCAGCAAAAACGGTCGGCACCCCATCGGCTTTAATCTCCTCTGTCAATTCTTTCACTCGTGCGGCGGTAGGCTTTTCTTCGGTACTGATGCCCTGCAATGCCCCCTCAACCGGGATGTCGTAAGCCGCAGAGTAATACCCTAGGGCATCATGAGTTGTTACCAGTTTGCGTGAGTTTGTTGGAATGGTGGCAATCTGAGATTTAATCCAGCCATCAACCTGAGTCAGTTCTGCGGTCAGAGCTTGAGCATTTTCGGCATAGAGGTCAGAGTTTGCCGGAGCCGCTTTTGTCAAACTGTCTTGAATCACCTTCACCATCTCAATTCCATTCTGGGCATCGTGCCAAACATGGGGATCAGGTTCCTCTTCAGCGTGAGCTTCTCCCTCAGCAGATTTCTCTTCCTCGGCATGTTCTTCCTCGTGCCCATGCTCATGTTCACCCATTAGAGGCTTGGGGACCGCGACTTCACCCACAGCAATTTTAGGGGCAGGACTAGAAGAGGCTGTAATGAGCTTGATCAAACTCGGTTCAAAGTCATAGCCAGAATAAAGCACAAGCTGGGCATCTTCGATCGCCTTGCGGTCTTCTGGAGTTGGCTCATAAACATGGGGGTCTGTTCCTGCTTTGACCAGACAAGTCAGATCAATGGTTTCGGCGGCAACGGTCTTGGTTAGATCACAGAGAACGCTACTGGTGGCAACTACTTTCAAATTTGTACTGGTAGCGGCAGTATCAGTAGAAGTCAGGGGGCTAGTTTGGCGGGTTGGCGTGGATGAGGCACAGGCGCTGAGGATGCCAAACATTAGAGCGAGGAGGCTGCTTCCCCAGGTTTGATAGCGCTGAATTTGCATGATGTTCTAAGTTCTGAATTGAGGGAGTTAAGCTTATAATGATAACCGTTCTCATCTTAGGGTTTCATGTTAGAGGTTCAGCGGCTTGCTGTCAATTATCGAGGTGTGCGGGGGCTAGAGCCAGTGAGTTTCCAGGTGAATCCGGGGCAACTGGTGGGCATCATTGGTCCTAACGGGGCAGGCAAAAGTACGTTACTCAAAGCTCTGCTAGGCTTGGTGCCTAAGTCGGGCGGGGTAGTTCACTATTGCACCTGTCCGCTGCACCAGCAGTTAGAGCGGGTGGCGTATATTCCACAGCGATCGCAAATCGACTGGGATTATCCGATCACAGTTTGGAATGTGGTGATGATGGCACGGACTCGTCAGCTTGGATGGTTTCGTAGTCCGGGTCGGGCGGCAAAAGAAATTGTTAAAGCGGCGCTGGAACGAGTCGAAATGCTCAATCTGCGCGATCGCCGCATTGGGGAGCTTTCAGGCGGACAACAGCAGCGGGTGTTTCTCGCACGAGCTTTGGCACAACAGGCAGATTTATTCCTGTTTGATGAACCCTTTACAGGTGTGGATAAAAAAACCGAAGCCGTCATGCTAGAAGTGTTTGAGGAGTTGCGATCGCAGGGCAAAATTTTGCTCCTGAGTACCCATGAATGGGGACAGTCGCTCAATAAACTCGATCGATTACTGTTACTCAATCAATGCCTGATTGCCGATGGTTCACCGCAACAAGTGATGACTCCCAAAAATTTGCATCAAGCTTACGGCACCCATTTAGGAAACCCACTCCATCAAGATTTAGAGACATCTTTTTTCTGCTAACTCCCTACTTCCCGGTCCCCATGCTCAACCTCTTGCTAGAACCGCTTGGCTACGAATTCATGCGCAACGCGATCGCCATTGGCGTACTGGTTGGCATTCTTTGTCCTGTGGTGGGTAGTTATTTAATTGTGCAACGCATGGCGTTACTGGGAGACGTGATCGCCCACTGCGTTTTACCAGGGTTATCAATCTCTTTCTTTTTCGGGGTTGATATTCTGATTGGTGCTTTTAGCACTGGCATTTTGGGTTCTTTGTTAATTGCCTGGATTCGTTCTCAAACCCGAGTCAAAGTTGATGCGGCAATGGCGTTGACTTTTTCGACTTTCTTCGCGCTAGGCGTGACGCTAATTACCGTGCTAAAGAACAAGCTTGACCTGGATAGTTTTCTGTTTGGCGACATTTTGGGCGTGACACCACACGACATTCAGAGAACCTTTGTAATTGCTGCATTAATTCTGTTCGTAGTCAAACTATTTTACAAGGAATTACTGTTCTATACCTTTGACAAAACGGGTGCTCAGGCGATCGGCTTACCGATTAACATGCTTTACTTCGGCTTTATGGCAGCTATTACACTAACTATCATTGCTAGTATGCAAGCAGTAGGCGTAATTCTGGTAATTTCTCTATTAATTGGACCAGCGTTAACTGCTTATTTGTTGGTCAAAGAATTGCATCAGATGATGATTTTGGGCGCAATTCTGGGTGCGATCGCCAGTATCTCTGGGGTTTACCTCAGCTATTATCAAAACTTACCTTCGGGGCCAGCGATCGTGCTGGTGTCGTCTAGTTTATTTCTGCTGGCATTGCTCCTTAGCCCGTCTCAAGGGATTTTGACTCAACCTAACCCGACTGGAAGTACAGCTAGGGCTATGCGTCGCCTAGGTCTGTTCAAACGAAGCGAATAGCTCATTAATTCGACTTTTACCCAGCGATCGTTACACATTTACATGAGACACTTGCGTGATTCCTGATTTCAAGTCTTCTCACGTTGTCCAAAACCCTTTCCCCGCAACACCTTTGCCCAAATGAGTAGTTCTCCGTTCTGTCCGCCCACTGCAAGTTGATGTCCTTTAGGGTGCCAAGCCAAGCAAGAAAACCCATTGGGGGCACCGTTCAGCACTTGGGCTAAATGCTGGGCTTTCTGCCACAAACAAACCCGTCCATCTGCTGCTGCCGAGGCAAATAAAAGAGCATCAGGTTGGAATTGAATCGACTGCACTGTGCCTTCGTGTCCTGCTAAAACGCGACCTTCCCAACCCAATGACAGATCCTCCTGCTTTTCCCAAACTACAATGCCCTCAGCACTGGCAGAAGCAAGCAACGATGCACCCGCTTTTGTCATCACATTTGACCAGGCGAGTTGACGAATTTTACCGGGGAAGCCGCGCATCACCCAAGGATGAGGATTCTCCCACTCCAGTACCGTCATAGTTCGATCGAGATTGCCGGATGCAATATATTTTCCATCGGGCGACCAAGCGATCGCCACACTTGCTGAAGGAATAGTCAGGAAATACGGATCATCATCCCAATCTTCTGCTGTCCAGATTTTTACACCTTGATAACCACTAACGCTCAACCGCTGTCCATCTGGATGCCAAGCAAGATCCAAAGCGGAGGAGGTGTCAAAGTTTAGGGTGGTGGCAACGTCTCCTAACTTAGCATCCCAAACCTGCACATATTTTCCTAGGCTAAATGCCAGTAGATTTTGAGTGGGACTCCATGCCATGCGATCGACCCAAGCTGCTGTTTTTCCGACTGTAGCGACCAATTTAGGCGCGATCAATTCTGGCAAGTTTGACTGCACCTGCCAAATATGAACCTGTCCGTTTTGTCCGCCAGCCGCCAAGAATTGCCCATCATGAGAGAAGGCAAGGCAATCTACCGAGTCCCCATTCATCACTTGTAAAGGCACTCCTTGAAAAGGCATTGCCTGGAATGTTTTAGTCTCTTGATATAGAACCACTTCACCCGCAGCAGAACTCGTTGCCAGAGTCTTGCCATCGGGCGACCAAGCGATCGCCATCACATAATCCGACAGCGTCCCTTGCCAATGAAGATCGAATTCACCTTGTTTCTTTGTCTTTAAACCCTTTGTTTTTAAACTAGACATGCCCGGAAATCCTCTCTCAGTTGAGCCTCATCTAGGTTGCGACCAATGAAAACCAGTTCGTTCTTGCGCGTTTCGTTTGGCTTCCAGGGGCGATCGGCTCTGCCATCAAACAGCATATGAACACCCTGAAACACAAAGCGCTGATCTTCTCCGGCGATCGTCAGAATTCCTTTCATCCGAAAAATATCCGGTCCCTGAGTTTGCAGCAAGTGACCCAGCCATTCGTTGAGCCTATTGCCATCCAATTCACCCGGTTCTACGATCGCCACAGAACCTACCGTTTCATCATGCTCATGAGCGGTTTCATTCAGAAACTCCGGATCAATTTCCAATGCCCGATTCAAGTCAAAAGCACCGATGCCCAGGAGCGCATCCATTGCCAGTTCGGCGTTGCGGGTGCGGTAGATTTTAGCAAGTGCATTCATGCTCCGAATCCGTCGCTCCAGTTCATCTAACTCCTCTGGCGTAACCAGATCGGTCTTGTTAAGCAGCACGACATCGGCAAAGGCAATTTGCTCCTGCGCCTCTTCTGCTTCCCAGTGTTGCCAAATGTGCTTGGCATCCACGACCGTTACGACTGAATCAAGATTAGTTTGCGCCTGCACATCCTCATCCATGAAGAAAGTTTGGATCACCGGAGCCGGGTCAGCCAGTCCCGTCGTTTCAATCACCAGATGATCAAATTTGTCGCGGCGCTTCATCAAGTTGCCGATGATCCGAATCAGATCACCTCGCACTGTGCAACAGATACAGCCGTTATTCATCTCAAAGATTTCTTCGTCTGCGTTGATAATTAGCTGGTGATCAATGCCCACGTCGCCAAACTCGTTGACGATCACCGCGACCTTTTTGCCATGTTCGTAGGTGAGGATGCGATTTAGCAGCGTAGTCTTGCCTGCACCCAAGTAGCCTGTGAGCAGAGTCACAGGAACTGAATCGACTGTTGCCATGTTGACCATATTTTGAATGCTCACTATATTACGAATGATAATCATTATCGCTTATAACTTGTCGTCTGGCTAAAAATGCTGACTGCTTTGGAGAACTTAATAGCCTTGAAGAGCTTATATAATTCAGGTTGAGTAAGTTTGTGGGCGCAATTCATTAGATGATGATTGTGGGCGTAATTCTGGGTGCGATCGCGGGATATAGCAAACTTTCTCCCCTGTCAATGAGCAGGTTCAGTATTCCAGGCTTGAAGTTTGCCTGGGTTAGGATGTTTGAGCATCTAAGCAGCGTCGCACGATCGCATCCACACCCAAACTCGCGATGCCCTGCTCTTGTAATAATGAGTTGCTGGAACTATCAAAGGTAACCACAGATTTTCCTGCCTTGGTCAGACGTTGGGCAAAGGCTAAAGTTTTGCTGTTGGGGGCGGCATAGGCAACAAAGAGGGTGTGAGCGATCGCCCCAATCATTTCATTCCTTTTTTTAGCCAGTTCAGCCGTGGCACGGGCATAGCTGGCACTAAAGGGCGAGATCAGGAGTAAACGATTTTCGTCCATTGCCTGTTTTTGCTTGGCGGAGAAGCGAATGTTATGAATGCTGCGGGCAGGACAGTAGATAAGCGGTTGGGTGCCACGCAGCAGAATTTTGAGGCAGTCCTGTTCGATTGGGGTGTGGAAACCGCTGATGACTGGAATGTCTGCATCTCGCAGGGCTTGGACAAGGTCATAGGTTTTGAGGATGAGGTCGCCAGGGCATTTCATAGAACAGAAGAGGGCAATCGCAGGTTTTTGAATCAGGCTAAGATTGCCGATCGCGCTCAATGTGGGGAGGCTTTTGAAGGCAATGCAGTTTGTGAGTGCTACCGGATAAGCAGAATCATTGGGTGTGATGGTTTGCAACTTTAGAGCCGTGACGGATTATTCATGTCAAGGATAGGGCTTAGACTGCTGCATAGCCTGAGTATTGGCGTAAATAAGGCGGTTGAAACCCAATGACAATATCTTCTTTGGGGATACCTGTTTCAACCAGATCTTGACCAATATCTAATTCAGTGTTGTTAATCTGAATCCAAATTTTCTCATTTTTAATGTCTAGATGAATTGAACAGCCGTAGATTCTTTCTTTTTTGTCCCAGCCGATCGCAACTACCTGGTAATGATCGTGTTCGGTGTCAAAAACGGTTTGAATCTCAATATCACCATAGGATGGTTTGTAAGCAGCATATTGCTTAAGCAGTTGCTTAATTGTGGTTCGATAAATTTGGAGTGTTTCTAGACTTGCCATAAGATGATCACCTCATTTTCAATGTCATAAACGAAGAGTTCAAGTTCATACTGTTGAATAGCTATGCGCGGAAATTCTTTTTGAAAGAATGTTTTATAGGCGATATCTGGAACAGCAAGAAATAGTTTTCGTTCTGGATCTGCTACTTTTTATGCCACACGGTAGTTAAATAAATTGCCCGATCGCGAGATAGAAATCAGCAACGGTAGAGGTGTTAATAAAGCTTTTAATTTCGACGGCGATTTTTTTGCCATCGCGTTCGGCGTGAATAGGGGCTCAAAATCAAACGTCTGGAGATACTTCTGGGCGTGATCGCGGTTGAGTGGCATGGTCTTTCAACTCAGGTCGGGTTTAAATTAGCAGGAAAGTCAGGATCAAACAGCTGCTCTAATGTATAAGGGCAATTTTCAGGCAGATCCCCATAATCTAAAGGGGTTTCCTTGACCACTAAATCCAAACCAGATTCGTGAGCAGAGGCGATCGCCTCTGCCAAATAGGGATTAAGGCTAGGATTTTCCTGCAAAAGTCGCAAAACTTCTCGTCGTTGCTCTCGAATAGTTGCCCGCCAGCTTTTGCTTCGCTTTTCTGACTGAGAGTCCCACTTTAGAAGATGTCCTATCAAGACACCAAGTCGATTTCGTAATTCCTGCCGCTGTTGTTTGCCCAAAGATTCAAGCTCCTCCACCAAATTCACAATGTCTAATCCCTTAAAATCACCCACTTGCAGTAACTTAGCTTGTTCCAAAGTCCAAGCATAAAAATCTGTTTCATAGAGATTGGATGACATACAGTTACTCCTCAGAAAATAGTTCAAGCCAAAAATCTCGATCGAGCATCTTTTCGGGTGAGCGATCGTAGCTCCATATATCAGGAAAGGGGATTTGAGGGTATTCCTTACGCACACTTTTTAGCGCAATTGACCAAGCCTTATCAAAACTGGTTTTCCAGCGGGTACTGAGGCTGAGAACTATGCCCAACAAAACTTCTAGCTCTCCCCGCTGAGCCCGAATCGTTCGCTCCCAACCGTTGTAGTCATTGGGTGAGTTGACATATAACCGTTTTAATAAATGCTCCAATAAAACAATCAAACGACTAATCAATTCCTTCTTTTGAGAAATCCCCAGCGCCTCTACCTCTTCGATCAAATTCGCAATATCTAGATGGTCAAACTCCCGCGCCTTGAGCTTGGCAACTGTATCTTCTGACCACAACAAAATATCCTGTTCGTAGAGGGAGGTTAAATTCTTGATTTGAGACACCAGGTTTTCTCCTTGAAAGCATCAAATAACGAACACGATCTCAGAGGATGTCTGAGAAGTATCAAAGATTCTTACACTTGCCCCCCAACCCCTCACTCTGGGGGACTTCCGAATCAATGCTCCTTCAAAGTCCCCCAGAATGGGGGATTTAGGAGGCGGATCGGAAGCAATTTAAACTTCTCAGACATCCTCTCAAGCCTTACCTACCTGCCTCTACTTTAGTCCTGGAATAACCCCATCGAACAGATAATCTGCGCCCCATCTCGTCTTTCCTCTGGGTTAATCACACACAGTGATACGCCATTTTTAGATAGACAAAATAGGGCTTGAGCGATCGCCCTGCCCAACTTTCATCAATAATTTCTGCCAGTTGCTCAGAAATATCCAGGCAAAAGTTATCCTCCCAACGATTTTCAAACCATTGCTCTAGTTTTTGGGCATCATCCCGATTCACCACTTCTACATTTAGCTCACCCTGAGATCTCAATCCAGATGGGGATTATCAAATGTATTATTAGACACACTGTATATTGTTCCTCAATACTCTCTATGCAAAAGCGTTTAAAGCCTCCGGCAAAGCCGGAAGTTGTGACTGAGTCGGTGATTGACCAGTTAAAGAACATTGCCCAGATTGAGCATCCGAGGCATCGTAGTCCCATCAACTTTGCAGTCAATCTAATGGCGGGCTTAATTGCCTACTGTCACTAGCCCCAAAAGCAGGCATTGCTGAATGATGTAGCTTTCCTGCTTAACGCGAACTCACGTTAAGTTAAGTTGTATGACTTTTTTATTAGACTAAAGCGAATAATGCCCCCCATGACCGTATGATGATTGATAAATTTGTAAGAATCCATATGAAAAGGGAGCTTTTGTAAGCGTGGCAATTCCTCTTTTAGAATATTCTCCTTCTTCTCAAAACCAGCGTGTAGCTGGCTATGAGGTCGGGAGCGATGAGCAGCCCAGAATTTATTCGACTGAAAACTTGCTCGACGACAGTGACATTGGGGACTTGATTGAAGCGGCATACCGCCAAATCTTCTTCCATGCCTTTGCAGTCGATCGCGAGCGTTTCTTGGAGTCCCAACTCCGGAGCGGTCAGATTACCGTTCGAGACTTTGTTCGCGGTTTGGTGTTGTCTGACACCTACAGACGTAGCTTCTACGATCTCAACAGCAACTATCGCTTTGTTGAGCAAACCGTACAACGGGTGCTCGGTCGCGATGTGTATAACAACCAAGAGAAACTCGCTTGGTCAATTACCGTTGCTACTAAGGGCATTGTTGGGTTTATCGATCAACTTCTCGATAGCCCAGAGTACATTGAGGCTTTTGGGTATGACATTTTGCCCTATCAGCGTCGTCGGGTACTGCCCGGTCGAACTGAAGGCGAAAGACCCTTCAACATCAAGTCTCCTCGTTACGATGAGTACACTCGCCGCAAGCTTGGGTTCCCTCAAGTTATTTGGCAGTCTACTGTTCGCAGCTATGTTCCTCAAGACCAGAAAGCCAAAACGGGCAGCCCATCGCTGTTCCTTGATATGGCGCGGAGCCTTAATGCACGCGGAAATACCCCTCAAAAGCTATCAACCGCCAACATTGATATCTATGGATCGGTTCCTCGTCGTTAAAGATAACCTGTAAATTATCTCTAGATTTATCTCTAGATTAATAAGGAGGAGAGAAGCAAAATGTTTCTCCCTCCTTTTTTATAGTTCAATTTTTTGTAGTTTAATTTCGGAGTTTGGTTTCTATCACTTAGGCAGAGTCTTCATTTTCTAAAAGGCGCGTCGCTTGATGCTCTGGTTGAAATCCTAGGTCGATCAAAGCTTTACGAATTTTGGTTTTAGAAGGACGTACTTGAGGGGCATTAAGTCCTAGTTCTCTTGCTGTTTCAAACAGTTCCCGCATGAGTAAATCTAAAGAAGTATCTTGAGCATCTTCGGGCAAGTTTTCAATTCTGCCTTCATATGCCAGCGTGTAAAGCTCTAGATGATGTATGCCCATGCCCCGCGACAGTTTTCTTAGGGTTTCGGGGGTGGGGCAAGTGCCCTTAAAACAAGCTCCCCGCAGACGAGGCTGGGGAATGCCTGATAATTCTGCCAAATGATTCATGCTGATGGATTGTTCTTCAAGGTATTGCAAAATCAATCGTCCTAAGGGCGAGCAATCTTCAGATTTAATTTGCAACCTTGCTGGCATAATCAGATGTTAAGGGGATTAGGGTATTTATAGAATAGCGGTTGAAGGGCGATCGCGTCTTAAACCTGCTTCATTGACATTCTAGACAAAGACAATCTTTAAACAAAAACTAGTATTAATGGGCTAGCCATTCAGTAGCTTGGATCAATAGCTTGGGCAACGAATAACTTACTCCAGTTACCTCATAAATCTACAGCTTTGTCAAGCGTTCTCAGTCGTTAGCCTAGCTCCTCTGTCAATGTTGTTGATCAAAAATTGGGTGGCATCAGCTTTTGTCGTCGCTTGAGAGAAAAGAGTAGTCAATCCTTGGTGTTGCTGCTAAGGGAGTTGCAATTAAATAACGCCCCGAACCGCCCCCTAAATCCCCCATTCTGGGTAGGGACGATTCTCTAAGAAGAGAAAAACTGCTTGAATCCCATAATCTCGTTAGCCATCAAAATAGGAGCAACGTAACAATGCGGGATTTAAGTTTTTTCTCCAACTAACGAATCAGCCCTACCCATTCTGGGGGACTTCCGAACCTTTCAAAGTCCCCAGAATGGGGGATTCAGGAGGCTGAAAAGTCAATGCATTTCACTGGTGTTTTATTTTCACGCAACTCCCTAACAGTAAAAGAAACGCTCAATGACAAAAATAAAGCTGTTGGAGCAGAAGATTTAGTTAAAACTGTCTATGGGTTGGGATATCGCCTAAACCATGTTATTAAGGAGTTTAAGCCAGAGCCAATACTTGATTTAGGTAAGCAGCAGGATATTTTGAATGCGCAGGAAACGCAATTTTAGGAACGCTTAGCAAATGCCAACTGTAATGTTCCAACTCAAGTTTTAAGCTGCCCTTTGGTAATGAAACAAGGAACAGATTTTTCATAGCAAAATCGGCTCTAACGCAAATTTTAACAATTGATCGAAATCAAGATTTTATCGATCGCTTTGTGACTGAAGTTGGAACGCGAGATATACAAACAGCGATCGCTCTGACTAAGCCCTGCTCAAAAATCGATTTAACGGATACGCCCCGATGGTGTAGTCATCGATCGATCTCAGTTTGATCAGGCAGAAGGATTGAAGTTACTGGAGGATTTAGGTTTAGCAGTGTTGGCGATCGTGTCGAGCATGGCATTGAGGTCACAAAACGGGTCGACTTTGATGGCAGTACCCTTTGCGACCAGGGACTGTAACCGATCTAAGTATTGGTATAACAATCTATGGATGTAGTAAATTGTTGGCAAAGTTAAAGCTCTTTTGTCCTGCAACATCGAAGTAGAAGTAAGTTTTGAGCCAGGGGCAGTCGTTGATGTCCTTCTTTTTGATAACGCTAACGCTGTCGTTCAGCTTGTAATGCAACCTTGACTTGCTGGTAGGCAGCGATCGCGGTGGCTGTTTTTTCTACCGCTCCTGCTAAAATACCCTGCCCTTAGTTCTAAATCTTTACAAATTCCTACCAGCGTCATGGCTCCCAATTGCGATCGCAACACGTTTTGCCCTGATACGGAAAATAGTGCTGCCCCAATCCATGTCCTGATACATCCAATAGGTAAATTACAAATTGATCTGCATCCAGCCAGTAATAATCAAAGCGATCGCCCCCTAAATATTTACTGGGCAGAAACTGAAAATCTACTGCAATCGGTGCATCGCACAGCTTGGGAAGGAGCGATCGTACGTAAGTTGCTGCTTCTTGTAGCTCCGCCTCCAAGATGAATCTTCAATCAATTGGTTCTATTTCTCAGCCTTTTTCCCCACTCCTAATTCTTTAAGAGTTCCATTGGGTAACTGATGTAAATCATCGACCCTTGAAAGCGGACGAATATGATTCAGTTGCGCCAACGCCCAGATTGCAGTTTCTTGCACTTCTGGGTCTGGATCACTGGTCGCATGGTGCAAAAGCTGGCTAACCTGCCCCACTAACTCATAGAGCCGGGTAATGTCCCGAATTCCGTTCTTCCGTACATCCGAGCTGTTATCTTGCAGCGACAACATCAGTGCCCGATTCATGGGCTGCAAAGTCTTCATGCTAACTTCTGACACCGCTGCCAAAATCAAGCTGCGCTGACCAGAATCCGAGTCTCTCATCAAATCCACCAGAGGCTGCACTGCCCGTGAGTCCGCTTGCTGCCCCAATTCCCAAATTGCTTTTCGACGTTTGCTCGGATCTGGGTTTTGCAAATCCTCAATTAGCTCCAATACCACATCCATCTTTGCCAGACGAGTTGTATCTGAAACGGTCGTTTCTACAGACGTTTCTACAGACATGGAGCCAACCTGAGAAAGGTCAGATTGCTTCTGTAGCTCAAGTTCGATGCTGTCGGAAAGAACAGGTACAAGCGGCACAGAAGACTGCGAGGGCGACAACTCTAAATTCAAATCTTCGTTTAAAGCCCCACTTGAAGATTTAGTACGCCCTTGACCGTAACCCCAGTTGTAAGCAATTCCCCCAACGGTGCTGGTAACCACCAATGCCGTCATAATCATCCCTGTCCAGTTCCTGGGAGCAGGAGGAGCCGAGATTTGAGTAGCATAGACAGGAGATGGCAAGACTAGGCTGAGACAGAATGCACCAGTCAGAAGCGATCGCTTGGAGCAATGAGACATAGCAAGAAAAGAGTTCGGGGTTGAGTACAGGGTTCCCCAAGCGGCTGCGAAAGTTAATCTCGTTGCGCCATCATTTTAGAACCCTATACTCTCTGCCCTTTTCTAGAGAGAAGGAGTTCGGGGAAGGGACGAATGAGACATGCTGGCAAGAGGACGCTCTATTTTCACAACTGTAGATTGAAGAAATTCTGTGCTTGTTACTGAGTTATTGGATAGCTCAAACAACGGATTAGACAAAATTCCTGCTAGAGAAGTCCCAATTAAACAAATGATCAAACCCACCTGTAAGGGGCGCATTCCAGGCAAATCCCAACGAATTTCAGGATAATTTTGAACGGCTTCGGACATCTCTTCCGGCTCTTTTACCACCATCATTTTGACGACACGAATGTAGTAATAGATGGAAATAACACTAGTTAGTAAACCAATGAGTACCAGCCAATAGGCACCTGCTTGCCAGCCCGCCCAAAACAGATAAATTTTTCCAAAGAATCCAGCTAGAGGGGGAATGCCACCCAATGATAAAAGGCAAAGACTGAGACAAAGCGTTAAGAGCGGATCTTTTTGGTACAAACCGCTATATGCCGTAATTTCATCGGTGCCTGTGCGTAGCGTAAACAAAATGACACAGGCAAAGCCGCCTAAGTTCATAAATAAATAAACCATTAGGTAAAACATCATGCTGGCGTATCCGGCATCAGTGTCTACGATCAACCCAATCATTAAAAAGCCTGCTTGAGCGATCGAAGAGTACGCTAACATCCGCTTCATGCTGCCTTGTGCCAGGGCAACAACGTTGCCTAACACCATGCTAAGTACGGCTAGGGCAGTCATAACGAAGTGCCATTCATCGGACACCATGGGAAATCCATTGACTAGCAGACGAATCGCGAGGGCAAAGCCTGCTGCTTTAGAACCCACCGATAGGAACGCTACTACCGGAGTAGGCGAACCCTCGTAAACGTCTGGAGTCCATTGGTGAAAGGGCACAGCAGCAATTTTGAAGGCGATCCCAGCGATCACAAATACTAGGGCAATGACAACGCCAATAGAGGGCTCACCGCTAGTTATCAACAAATTAGTCGTGATGATGCTAAGCCGAGTTTCGCCTCCTGACAGCCCGTATAGCAGCGATATGCCATATAGAAAAATGGCTGAACTGGCTGCGCCAATGAGTAAGTACTTGAGCGCTGCCTCATTGGAGCGAGGATCGCGCTTCATGTAGCCCGTTAATAGGTAGGAAGAAATACTGAGGGTTTCTAGTGAGACGAAAATCATGACCAGTTCGTCTGCCCCTGAGAGAAACATGCCGCCCAGAGTTGCGGTTAGGAGAATAGCGAGAAACTCAGCGAGGGCAGTTCCGGCTTGCTCAACGTAGCGCACTGACATGAGCACGGTGATGGCTGCGCCTAGAGCAATGATGCCTCGGAAGATGACGCTCAGGTCGTCGCCCATGAAGCTGCCGAGAAAAGATTCTGGGATAGCGCTGTGCCATTGGAAGTAGAGGGCACCGATCGCCCCCAATAATCCAGCGATCGCGACGTAGGGTGTCCAACGAGAGGACGATCGCCCTACAATTAGGTCTCCAATCAAAACCACCATAATGGTAATGATGACAATTCCTTCCGGCAGGATGGTTCCTACATTCAATTGAGCAGCAAGGTTTGCAAAATCCATAAGATTCTAGCCAGCAGTATCGACAAGTAACGCTTTAAGGTCAGGCTTTTAGTCAGACGTTCTATAAAGCTTAGCGGGGGAATGGAAAATTTACCGTCGCCTGAGCAACTTGTAAAAATTCCTTAACTCTGAAAATCATACCTTGTGAACTCCCAAACCTCTTCAAATTGTAGGGTCGGCATGGGATTCAGTCTAAAATTTCCCTCTAGCTTTCATTGACAAAGATCTATATTAAGTAGATCTAGGTGTTGCAATAAATTCTTTGTCTCGTTAGTTTGGATTGCATTAGGAGCAGTTATAAGTTTAAGCATAGGTTTAATTACCTTCAACATTTCAGTCTTTTCTTTTTACCGACCGTTCCACCGAGCCATAAGCCCATGTCAACTCTTGTCATTGTTGAATCTCCAACCAAAGCCAAAACTATTCGTAATTATCTCCCTCAGGGATACCAAGTTGAGGCATCAATGGGGCATATCCGTGACTTGCCACAGTCGGCAGGGGATATTCCAGCCTCGGTTAAGGCTCAAGAATGGGCGAAGATTGGGGTCAATGTAGAGGCAGATTTTGAGCCGCTTTATATTATCCCACAAGATAAAAAAAAGGTCGTCAAGATGCTGAAAGAGGCCCTGGCGGGTGCCGATGAACTTGTGTTAGCGACTGACGAAGACCGAGAAGGAGAGAGTATTAGCTGGCACTTGCTACAGGTTTTAAAGCCGAAGGTGCCGATTAAGCGCATGGTGTTCCACGAAATTACTGAAGAAGCGATTCAATTGGCGATCGCGAATTGCCGCACTGTCGATGAGCATGTGGTGCGGGCGCAAGAAACCCGACGCATTTTAGACCGATTGGTAGGGTATACCCTATCGCCTCTGCTCTGGAAGAAAATTGCCTGGGGGTTATCTGCTGGACGAGTTCAATCGGTTGCGGTGCGCCTTCTCGTTAACAAGGAGCAACAACGTCGAGCTTTCCGTCGCGGCAGCTATTGGGACTTGAAAGCTAGTTTGAGCAAAGACAAGGTGCCTTTTGAAGCCAAGTTGATTAGCCTGGGGGGTACGCGCATTGCTAATGGCGGTGACTTTGATGAGGCGACGGGGCAGGTGATGGCAGGACGCGAGGTGCTGCTGCTGGGTGAAGAGGAGGCACTGGCACTTCAGGCGCGCTTGCAAGCTCAGCCTTGGACAGTGGCTAACCTTGAAGAGCGGTCTTCTACTCGCAAGCCTTCGGCTCCGTTTACAACTTCTACCCTTCAGCAAGAATCTAACCGGAAGCTGAGACTTTCGGCTCGAGACACGATGCGGACGGCGCAAAGCCTTTACGAGCAAGGCTACATTACCTACATGAGAACGGATTCGGTGAATTTGTCGCAACAGGCGATCGCGGCTGCCCGTGAATGCGTTGAAAATATGTACGGTGCTAGCTACCTCAGCCCTCAACCTCGCCAGTATTCTAGTAAGAGCAAGGGCGCTCAGGAAGCTCACGAAGCCATTCGTCCTGCGGGTAATACCTTTCGTACGCCCCAGGAGACAGGTTTGAGCGGTCGGGAACTGAAGCTGTACGAGTTGATCTGGAAGCGGACGGTGGCGACTCAGATGGCTGAGGCACGGCAGACCCATGTGACGATTCAAATTCAGGCGGATGATGCAGGTTTTCGGGCAACCGGGAAACGGATTGATTTTGCGGGGTTCTTTCGGGCGTATGTGGAAGGGTCGGATGACCCGGATGCAGCGATCGAGGATCAGGAAGTTGTGCTGCCCACGCTACGAGTTGGGGATGTGCCGAACTGTGAGGCTTTAGAAGCGATCGCCCACGAAACGCAGCCGCCTGCCCGCTACACCGAAGCCTCTTTAGTCAAAACCCTGGAAAGTGAAGGCATCGGTCGCCCCAGTACCTACGCCAGCATTATCGGCACTATTATTGACCGAGGCTATGCCCAGATGACTAATAACAGCCTGGTGCCGACTTTTACCGCGTTTGCAGTTACGGCTCTTTTGGAAAAACATTTTCCAGAATTGGTTGATCCCCGCTTTACTGCCCGCATGGAGCAAACCCTAGATGAGATTTCTACGGGCGAAGCGCAATGGCTGCCCTACCTAAAAAAATTCTATTCCGGTGAACAGGGGTTAGATACTCAGGTCAAGCAACAAGAGAGCTTAATTGATCCTACAGAAGCCCGCACAATTGAGTTAGAGGGACTGGATGCCAAAATTCGGATTGGGCGCTATGGCGCTTACATTGAGGCTAGTAACGGCGAAGAAATTGTCAAGGCCTCAATTCCCCAAGATCTAACCCCGGCTGATCTTGATCCAGAGCAGGTTCAACTCTTACTTCGTCAAAAGACTGAAGGCCCTGATAAGGTTGGATTTCATCCTGAAACAGGCGAACCGATCTACCAAATGATTGGTCCTTATGGCCCTTACGTTCAACTGGGCGATAAAACTGAAGAGAACCCCAAACCTAAAATGGCATCTTTGCCCAAAGGAATGACGTTTCAGAACGTTACTTTAGATATTGCCGTAGGTTTGCTGGCGTTGCCTCGTAACTTGGGTGTACACCCCGAAACCGGAGCGAAAATTCAGGCAAATTTAGGGCGTTTTGGTCCTTATGTGGTTCATGACCAAGGTAAGGCAGGCAAAGATTATCGCTCGCTTAAAAAGGAAGATGACGTTTTGTTAATCAGCTTAGGTCGGGCGATCGAGCTATTGGCAGAACCTAAGGCAGGTCGTGGACGTAGTAAAGCCGCTGCTACGCCCCTGAGAGAGCTAGGAACCCATCCTGAAGATGGCGAACCTGTCAATATCTATGATGGACCTTACGGGGCTTACATCAAGCATGGCAAGGTGAATGCCTCTATTCCTGAAGGACAAACGGTTGAAGCTATTCCTATAGATATTGCAGTGAAAGCGTTAGCGGAAAAGGCTGGGACAAAGAAAAAGACTCGGGGTTCAGCGAAGGCTGGCTCTAGTGACAAAGCAGATAGCACGAAAAAGACTGCAGCAAAGACCACCCCAAAGAAAACCTCGACTAAGACTGCGACTAAAAGTGCGGCAAAGTCGAAGACCACTAAAACTACTAAAACAACCCCGTCAAAGTCGTGAACCGATGGCATCATGCAAAGCAAATGATAAGAGGAGCAATTGCTCCTCTTATCATCCTGCTTATCCTTGTATTGCTTCAACGCCCTCTACCTGGTTTGCTTGCAAGCCCATCTCAACCTGCTTTTGCTCAATTCCCTATTCAGGAGGAAACGATGCCCGCTCCTACACTTTTGTCGCCTCAGGATTTAGAAAAAGCTTTGGGTGAATTACCCAATTGGAACATTCAAAATCAAAAGCTCCATCGTCAGTTTCAATTTCCATCCTTTGTAGAAGCTTTTGGTTTTATGTCTAGCGTTGCTTTGGTTGCCGAGTCTATGGGACATCATCCGGAGTGGTTTAATGTGTACAACAAGGTCACGGTAGACCTAACGACCCACGATGCAAAAGGTATTAGCCATTTGGATATTGACCTCGCAAAGCGAATGGATCTGTTGGCACCGTAGCCTAGAGCTTTATAAGGAAAAAGTTTTGAAAACATGACTTAATCCAACAGTTTTTCTATTTCCAAACCGCTAGACTCTGAGAGAGTTTTAATCCTGCGATCGTGAGAAAAATTCTTCTAGTTGTTCATCAAGTTACTTCTGAACCGGGCTTAATTGGTCAAGTTCTTCAAGATCTACAGTACGACTTAGAAATCTGCTGTCCAGCCGCCGCTCAGTCTCTTCCCACTACAATGGATGAGTATGATGGGGCGATCGTTTTTGGAGGGCCCATGAGCGCCAATGACGATACTACTCTCCCTTTTATTCGAGATGAATTAAACTGGATACCCTCAGTTTTAGACTCTGGAACGCCTTATCTAGGAGTTTGTTTAGGTGCTCAGCTTTTGGCTCGGGTTTTAGGTGGACAGGTTTCGCTCCATCCTGAGGGGGTCAAAGAGATTGGTTATTCTAAAATTCAGCCTGTGTCAGAATACACTGATTTATCGGGGTTGACCCACGTCTATCACTGGCATGAAGAAGGGTTTGAGATTCCGCGAGAGGCTATTTTACTGGCAGAAGGGCAAGTGTTTCCGAACCAGGCTTTCCGATATGACAATGCTTATGGCATTCAGTTTCATCCAGAGATTACTCATAACATGATTCGTCGCTGGGTCGCTGCTGCGCCAAATTATCATGTTCAGCCAGGTGCCCCCAGCGTTGAAGCACAGCTTCACCAGCATTTGCAGCACGCGACTACGGTTGAGAACTGGCTCCGGGGCTTTCTTAGGCAATGGCTTCGCTCTGCAAAGGTGTCGTTAGATGTGGCTTAGACTCAATATGTTGTAGAAGGCGCTAGCTACGATTAATGGTGATGGTCATGAGAAGTTCATCACTACGGATCGTCTGTCTTTGGGTTCCTTCTGCATTTAGGATGGTTGCAGGCTCGAAAACCCACTGCTCTCTAACTAGACAAGCCGCTAGCTCGTCATAGTCGAAGCTGCCGCTGGACTGGTAAACTTTGACATCAATTGGTTTATCAGGCTGATTCTCTGTCGTAATCGTAAGGGCGATCGGGGTGCCTACACGGTTTAATACCTCAGGGGTGACTTGGCACGCAGAAGCAGACGGGTCTGGTAAAAAAGTGCTGCTATTGTTAACAGGTCGGGCAAGCTCTAAGGTTTCGTCTGCTGTCCCTGCTCCGGGAGCACCTCGGCTAGAGCTAAAGAGCGTAAGCGTGACTCCTAAGGGGGCTGCTTCACTGTTGGCTGAATTGAGGTTGTCAGAATCTACGGTGCTGGGAGCTACTGCGATCGATTCTGAAACATCGGGTACAGGGGTGTCAATCGCTGTGGTTTGCAGATCTGGTTCGCTGGGCAGGTTCTGAGGTGGAGGATCGGGTAGATCGGGTGGCGGCAGCGTCGTAGCGGGTAGATCGGCGGGAAAAGACTCAGGTTGAGGGCGATCGCCGCTTGTATCTAGCGGAGCCTCGGGTAAAGAAGATTCAGGAGCGATCGCTTCTGAATCTGGAGTTTCGGGAATCGGGGCTTCAGGCGTTGCTTCTAAAGCTCCTAGCGGTTGCGGTGGCTCAGAAGAGGGCTGGACGGGAGTCACTGAAGGAAGGACTGGCAGCGGTAAGGAGTCAGGTTGAGGAGGGATAGCTGCCGTCTCAAAAGGAGTTTCTGCAAAGACAGGAGAAGGAGAAATTTCGGGAACAGGTTCAGAAGAAGACTCTGGTGAAGGTAAAACTTCAGGAGATGGGGTAGGTGATGGCAAAATTGTCGGGGAAGGTTCTGGCGCAAAACTGATGTCACTGGGAGGAATGCTTTCACTGAACGCGGGCTGTGTGGGTACCAGATCTGCGGGCACAGGTTCTTGGGAAGCAGGTTCCTGAGAAATCGGTTCCTGAGAAGGAGGCGCAGCAAACTCCGTAGATGGCTGGCTGAGGGCAACTTCAGGAAATGGCTCAGATAACTCTACAAATTCTACAGGAGTCGGAGAGCCGGACTGGGATGCTGCTGACAGACGCGCAGCTAAGGGGAGGGCGATCGCCAACAAAGCCCCATGCAACAGCAGCGATCCGCCTACTAACGGCACCCAAAACCCAGGAGACTCTGCTCTTCGCTTTCGAGGCATCCGTAAACCCGTCAGGTCATAGCTTTGAGTATTTTCTTCAGGATTATCTGTGAGTGGTTTCATCGCATTTATCAATACCTAAGCCGCAACCTGATCATAAGACGAAAGTAAGAGAAGGTTTTCTCCTGCTAGTTTTACTCCACTACTACAGAGTCTGGGCTAGATTCTGTCACTTTTTTCCAAAAAAGATTAGTGATCCCCTGGGTGAGAATATGGCTTAGCAAGCCTAGGGGACCTGCAAATAAGCAAAACACTAAAGAGTGAACTGTCCAAACGCCCGTTCGTTGCCCTTCCCAGTAAATCCAACGCCCTACAAATAAGTCCATCACCAAAAAGTGTATCCATCCAGTTGCCATGACTCGCTCATCGGCAAAAAGCTGCGCTAAATCAGACAACTGAGGGTTCGCAAACGCTTGAGCAGAGTCTGGATCAAGGCTGTTAATAAACAGGTAGATGTATAAACCTGATAAAGCCACAAAAGGTAAAAGTGAACCCATGACTCTGCGCGTCCAACCCCAGTTCGGCAGCAAGATCATTAGCGCCCAGAAAGGCAATACAAAAACATTAGAAATATCAAACAATGCGCTTAGAGTCATAACTATGCAAAGAAAAAAGGTTTTTTGACACCTCTTTATTATGTTGACGAAGCTGAAATATAAGCTTGTTTGTTGGCTATTTTTTCTAACTGGGGAAATCTAGCCTAAATTGACAGTGCCATTTATCCAATCAAAACTATGCATTTAGAGGCGATCGCCACCTTATTTCTAGGTGGGTTAGCATTTTGGTGGGGAACGCGCCTGGGTCAAATGCTGCTTCAGCAAGGTGCCACTGCTAACAACCTATTTAAGGGAAACTCAGCTTCTCTGTTGTTCTTAGGGATATATATGGGGTTGCTGATGTTGGCGCTTTACGTGCCGCAGTGGCAGGCATTGCCCCTAGAGTGGCGAATATCGGGGATGCGGATCACGTGGACGTTGATTCGGGTCATTTTACTAGGATTTTGTGGCGTTACTTTTGCGGTTAGTTGGCAAACTGCCCGCCTGCAAATTGTGGCGATCGCGCTCTTGGGCATTCTGGGCATCAGCAGTTTCAACGCTACCGAAGCTTATTTTCTCGCCCCTATCTACACTGAACTCAAAGATAACCTCAACGCCAATGGCATTTTTGAGCAAACCTCTCCGAGCAGTTGCGCTCCTTCTGCCCTTGCAACAATTCTGCACCGCTGGGGGCTAAAAGAAACCGAGTCAAGCCTAGCGCGCCTTGCCGGAACTAGCTCACTCGGAACTTCTATGCCTCAGCTTGTGGCAGCGTTGGCAGCGATCGATATGGGAGCGATCGAACTTTCGCCCACTTGGGAGCAGATGCAGAAAATCAATCGTCCTGGAGTTTTGGCAACCTGGCTTTATTCCGAAGGTCGGCGCGATCCCCATGCTGTTGCACTGGTGGGGCTAAGTGATACGATCGCCACGATTGCTGACCCCGCATTTGGTAAGTATTTTCAAGTTTCTAAAGAACAATTTGAGCGCATCTGGCGCAAAGAATATCTCCCTGTTTTTCGCCCCCAAGATGTGACTCTGACGGCTGTCGAAACTGCTGATTATTTGCATCGTTTGGGTTATCTTCAACAAAATGCTGCTCAACAAAATACTTCGGTGGATCGCGCAGTTTTAGAACCCGTAGTCCGTCAATTTCAAAAAGCGATGGGAATCGCTGAAACGGGGATCGTTACTCCCCAAACGGCACTGATGCTAACAGGCTCTTTTTTGTCGGACGTGCCCACCTTGAATTAGCGAATTGATCAATTGTCCTTGAGTCGAGATAGTCCTTGATTTGAGATTATCCTTGAGTCCAGACTGAACGGTGTAGGGTGGAGAAGACCCTCGCAATTGTTTCTATGAAATTTCTTAGCTTCTCCGTCTCAAGGTTAGCTGCGATCGCCTTGACGCTTCTTCTCAGCTTCTTCCTCTGCATTGAACCTGCGATCGCTTCGAATGACCTCCAAGGAGTTGCCCCTTCTGATAGCGTAGTGCCCAATGGCGCAGTCGTCTTTGAGAATAATTGTGCAGGCTGTCACGTCAATGGCGGCAACATTGTGCGGCGTGGCAAGAACCTAAAGCTGAAGACCTTGCAAAAAAATGGTGTCGATTCTGTAGAAGCGATCGCCCAGTTGGTGACCCATGGTAGAGGTTTAATGTCGGCGTACGGCGATCGCTTAAGCATCGAGGAAATTACAACGGTCGCCAAGTATGTGACGGAGCAAGCAAAGCAAGATTGGAAGAATTGAGGATCAAAATACATCCTTCATTCCTCGGAGCCTCCCAAAGGTTTGAATTGGATTTTGACTCTTGACCCGGGCTTGCAACCCAGGTTGATCCCACCGCAAGAACGGATTCGTTGCTTTTTCCTCACCTAGTACAGAAGGAACAGTGGCTTCCGATCGTTGTCGCATTGCCTTGACCTGCTCTAGTCGCGCTTGTAGTATCTTATTTTGCTCTTCTACCGTGACTGCAAAGCGCAGATTGCCAAGGGTGTACTCATGAGCGCACCAGACTCTTGTTGAGTCGGGCAGAGCGCGAATTTTGCTGAGAGAATCGACCATTTGAGCAGGTGTGCCTTCAAATAATCTGCCGCAGCCTCCGGCAAACAAGGTATCACCGCAAAATAGTTCGCCTAGGTTATGGGGATCTGATGGTGAAAAGTAGTAGGCGATATGAGCTTTTGTGTGTCCGGGAACAAACAGAACTTGGGCTTCACGATTGGCAAAGGAGACGCGATCGCCCTCTTGCAAAAAAACTTGCTGCCCCGGAATTCTGCCCCGATCTTCGGCTCCGCCATACACGATCGCTTGAGGAAAGTGGCGCAAAAGTTGAGTATTGCCACCGACATGATCTCCGTGATGATGAGTATTAAAAACTGCCACCAACTCCACTTTGAGCTCTTGAACAAGTTGTAAAACTGGCTCTGCTATTGCTGGATCAACGACTGCCGCCGTGCCTGTCTCAGCATCAACCATTAGGAAAATATAGTTATCTGAAAGAACTGGAATACGATGGATTTTCATTTACGTAATTCTCCTCTGAGTTCTGTAGCAAAAGAGCAATAGGCTAAGAACATGGCGAGGCGAGCGATCGCGATGGCGCTGCAGCGAAGCCAAGATTTTCATCAACTCTTTACAGAGTTATGTCCTAGCTTCGCCTACAACGCGGTACAACGCTAGAGAATGAGGAAATTATTTCCCAGAAGCATATCCCTGTCCTGATCTCACTAGGGCACTCAATCTGGGTTCATACGCAAAGCACAGGAGTAGATTGTATGGTACGGCTTGCTCAAGGCAAAACTCGGTTGCAAATCATCAAGCCCACTGTAGAGCAAATTTTAGAGAAGGGGAAAATGAACCGTCAGGAACATATCCACCTCACATCCGCTATGCTCTCCGACCATCAGATGACTGATGAAGAACGCCGTCAAATTAATCGCGTGTTCGATTATCTCCAGATTGGTCGTTTGAAACTAGAGGATTAGCTGCTCAACAGATTTTTATTGATTTTTGTTAAATATTTATAAGCTTTGCGTGGATAGTGTTGCGTCATTCGCTTGAGAGTGGCGCTTTTTTAGCACATTTTTTTATTAGAGATCAAGATCATTAGATTGCGGGGAATGATATGGCGACTTGACCCCTACGGCTTTCCTATCGTGAACTCTGCTGAATTCTCTAATGCCAATGCTTAAAATCTCGCCGCCTAAAATTTCACTAATTGTTAGCGATTTATCCAAAAGTGGGGCGGGGCGATGGGGTGGGGCGGTGCGTCCGTTTCTATTAGCTCAGGCACTGCGGCAGTTAGGGTGTGAGGTGAAGATTTTTGGGTTTACCCAGGGAGATGATTTGGCGATCGCTTCTACTTCAGAGCTATCGATTGTTTCGACCCCTGGCGGTCACTACCCGCAGTTTGTCAAGTCGGCGCGATCGCTGCTCAGCCAGATAGACGGCGATATTCTCTACGCCTACAAGCCGAAACCTTCCAGTTTTGGCTTGTCGCTCCTGGGCAAGCTGACCAAAGGTCGTCCGTTAATCTTAGATATTGATGATTGGGAACTGAGTTGGCACGGAGGAGACAGTTGGAAGTATAACTCCACGCCCAAACAGCTTGCGAAGGATATCTTCAAAGCCGACGGCGCTTTGAGAAATCCTGACCATCGCCTGTACTTAGGTTGGATGGAGAGACTCGTGCCTCGGGCGACTGCCGTCACCGTTCATACGCAGTTCCTCCAGCAACGCTTTGGAGGAGTTTATGTGCCTAATGGCAAAGATGTTGCGCTGTTTAACCCAGACTTGTACGATGTGCCTGCCTTGAAAGCCCACTACGGTCTATCAAATTATCGAGTGCTGATGTTTCCGGGTGCGCCCCGTCCTTATAAAGGCGTTGAGGATGTTTTAAAAGCATTGGATTTACTGGAGCAGCCTGATTTGCGATTGGTGATTGTGGGTGGCAGTCCTTACGATGACTATGACCAACAACTGATGGAAAGTTGGGGACGTTGGATCATTAAACTGCCTAAAACGTCCTACAACGAAATGCCAGCGGTAATTGCAGCGGCAGATGTGATTGTCGTGCCTCAGCGCGATACGCCAGCGGCTCAGGCGCAGTTTCCCTTAAAGCTAACCGATGGGATGGCGATGGCAAAGCCGATTTTATCAACTCGGGTGGGCGATATTCCTAAGATTTTGGGAGATACAGGCTATTTGGTAGATGCAGATGCACCAGAGCAGGTGGCAATGGCAATTCGGCAAATTTTTGCAGAGCCGGAAGTGGCGATCGCTCAAGGCAAAAAAGCGCGATCGCGATGCATTGAACATTACAGCATTGATGCGATGTCTCATCAGCTTGCGCCTGTGATTAATCAGCTTGTTCCTTCGCCCAAGTTCTAGGGCATCCTACGTTCGACTTCGTTTATTGTCTGTTTCACGTTAGCTGGAATCCTAAATGTCCTCTGGAAAAATCCTCTTTAGCCTGTCCCGGCAATATCCCAAACTGTTCACGTTAAGTGTCGTGTTGGGATTTTCGGGAGCCGTGTTTAATGGAATTGGCACAACGCTGATCATTCCGGTCTTGCTGGGTTTTTTGGGACAGCCCATGACAATGAAGGGTGCTCCGCCCCTGTTGCAGGGATTATTAGCACCGTTTCAGCAGGGCATAGGCGAGTACAACCTAGCGCTCATGACAGGGGCGATTTTAGCGCTAATTCTATTGAAAAATTTGGCGAATTATGCAAACTCTCTGGTTTCGGGAGCGCTTAAGCGATCGCTCTCCAGCGGCTTGCAAGAACAAGGGCTGAGGCTGTTATTAGAAGTTGATGTAGATTTCTTTGTTAAGAATGGCATCGGCAATATTGTTAATAATCTCAATAACGAAATTTATCGAGCGGGTCGAGCCGTCGCGACGATCGCTAAAGCCATCTCGGTGAGCATTACTACGCTGGTGTTTGGGGGAATGCTGCTGTGGACTTCCTGGCAGATTACCATCGTCTCGACTGCGTTGATGGCGATCGTGGTGTTGATGAATCAGATGACAGTTGGGCGCTCTAAAATTTACGGGATGCAGCTATCGGCAATTTCTAAGCAGTACTCCACCATTTTTCTCGATATGTTGGGGGGAATGCGGCTGGTGCGATCTTCGGCGGCAGAGGATTTTGAATATGACAGAATTAGTCAGTTAATTCGATCGCGGGAGCAAGCCGATTTCAAATCTCAGGCAAATTCGGCGTTAATAGAACCTGTCAGTGAAATGACGGGGATGGTGGCTCTGGTTTGCATTGTGCTGGTGGGTCGAGCGTTTTTGGGGGGTGAAGTCGAGGCATTAACGACGGTTTTGCTCGTGTATTTGTTTATTTTGTTTCGCACTTTGCCCCTGATTACTCAACTCAATTCAGCGCGGAATCAGCTTGCTAACTTGTCTTCGAGCCTGGAGATTGTTCATGATTTTTTACGACGCGATCGCAAGCCATTTATGAGCAAGGGTTCCATTCCCTACACCTCGCTTCAAGAAGGAATTCACTTTAACCATATTTCACTGTCCTATCCCGGTCACGAAAAAGTGGTTTTGAATGACGTTGATCTTTATCTACCGCGCAATACAACGCTGGCTTTAGTCGGTTCTTCGGGCGCAGGCAAGTCTACGATGGCAGATTTATTACCGCGTTTCTATGACCCAACCCAGGGCTGCATTTTGGTGGATGGCGTTGATCTGCGAGAATTGGATGCGCGAAGTTTGCGGCGATCGATGGGCATTGTGAGTCAAGATACGTTCCTGTTTAACACATCAGTGCGCAACAACATTGCCTATGGGTGTCCTAATGCAACGGATACAGAAATCTTTGAGGCGGCAAAACGGGCGAACGCCTACGAGTTTATTACCCAATTGCCTAATGGCTGGGAAACTCAGCTTGGCGATCGCGGCGTATTGCTCTCTGGCGGGCAACGTCAACGGATTGCGATCGCCCGTGCCTTGTTGCAAGATCCTGAAATTCTGATTCTTGATGAAGCAACAAGTGCGTTGGATACAGTTTCAGAGCGATTGGTACAGGAGGCGATCGATCGCCTGAGCCGCGATCGCACGACGTTAGTCATCGCTCACCGTCTTTCCACGGTTCAAAAGGCAGATCAGATTGCTGTGCTGGATCGGGGCAGAGTCGTTGAGCTAGGTTCCCATGAAGAACTTTTGGCAAAGAAGGGTTACTATGCCGACCTTTGTAAAATGCAACTGGCTGCAAAGACAGATCCTGACCGGACACCCACGAAGACTGCTCAGAGCGAACTGGCTCACACCTCTTACGAAATTCGCAACCGCTTAAACCGCTTGGTGGGTTCTTTAAGCTTAATGATGGATGACACTTTTGATACGCCCAATGAGCAACGGGAATGGACAGAGGAAGCTTACTATTCGGCGCTGAACTTGGTGAAGAGCTTGGAGATGGTAGAAGGGGATGTGAAAACGAAAGTTTCGTAGCGTAAAGCCGCTCCCTGAAACTGCCTACTGAAATTGCCTATTGAGGAATAAAGCCAGATGCCTTAGGGGAATAAGTGCCGAATTTAGAGCCATTGGCGTTGTACAAATCGATCGGGACTTGAGCCGTTTGGCTAATGAGCGCAAGTTCCTGTAAAAAAGTGTTGACCTGACTGACCACGCCCGCTTGAACAGCAGAATTTCCTTGGAGTTGGGCACTTGCCATAGCACCTTCAACCATTTGGTCATAGCCATAGGTGATTTGCACCCGAATGGCTGTAGGGGCGGCATCGTATTGACAGACCTTAGGTGTGCCGCCACAAGAGCGATCGAGGGCAGGTTTTGCGGCTTGAATCGCTTCTGAAACTTGTAAGCCGCTCTCAGCTTGAGCTAAGGCAGCTTGGTAAGTGGCAATGAGAGGCTGGGCTTGGGTGTAAGGAGTTGTGCCTGGAGCCACTTTTTGAAGATTGGCAAAGGCACTTTCCCAGGCGGCGATCGCATTCTGCCACTGATTTTTTTGCTGAAAACTTTGGGCTTGATCGGATTGGGTAATGGCTTCGGTATAAGCTGCAAGAGCAGTATTTTCTTGATCACGCCGGGTGCCAGCAGCAGCTAGCTTGCCTTGATAAATTCTCAGTAGTTCTTCTGCCTCAAGACGAGCAGCAGAGCCATTAGGAACGTTGTTCAAGAGATTAACCGCAGCCTGCCAAGAAGTATAAACTTCCTGCCAGCCTTGCGCAGAGGTCGCGATTCCAGTGCGAGTTTCAGCAAGTTGAGCCGTTTTCTTAGCGTTCTCAACTTCTTCTTGAGCCTGTTGTTCTACAACAACACGCTTGTTAATGCCCTCTAGGTTGGCGCGGTATTCGGCGATTTTACGCTGGGCAACGGGATAAATCGCAGTGTTGTTCGGAATTTTTTCGAGGGCGACGATCGATTCTCGCCAGAGTCGTTGGATTTCTCGCCATTCGGGAAGAGGATGGGGAGGATTTTGCGATCGATTAGCGGCTTCGTTTCCTTTTCTCAAGGTTCTAACCAATTGTCCAATGACAGCGCTTTTAGCATTGTTATCTGCTATTAGCGTTTGGGCTGCTTGGTGCTGACCTGACCAGCCTGGAATAGATTTGAGTAGTTTGTTGGCAGTGCCCAGGTCATCGTAGGCTTTGGCGATGGCGATCGCAGACTCGGTTGATTGAACGGCTTGAAACGCTGTTTGGCTCATTTGCTGCGCTTTTTCCAAGGGTTCGCAAGTACTGCCTAGCACGCAAGGACGACTGAGAATGTACCACCATCCCAAAAGACCAAAAAGCGCGATCGCTGTTCCTAACATGATGTTGGAGGAAGATGGCTTAGGAGCATGGACGGGCGGACTAGGAGGTGGCGTGCTCCGATCTCCTGGGTCTAGTGCATCAGCAGAGATTGGGGTGATTGGGGCATCAAGGTGGGTATAAGGCTCGTTAGTGTAGGGCTCGTCTGCGATCGCTGATTCTGCAACGGCTATTTCTTTTAAAGGAAAACTATAGTCTAGGGCTAGATTCTCGGGTTCAGGGGCTTCTTGGGGTATGGAAGCTATGTCTGACTCGGGTGGAGCCGTGTCGAGGTCTAGCAAGTTGAAGACTTCGATAGTTTCGGCTTCATTGGTTATTTCAACTTCTTCTACGTCTTCTACCTCTGCAAGTCTTGCAGGAGGGATTAAATCAGCATCTGTTAGCCTCAAGGATGCCAGGAAGCGGTCTTGTGTCGTTGGTTGTGTGGTAGGGGTACTGATGTATGAAGGCAAGGTGGGTTGGAAAAATGTGGCAGATTGAATTGGCTCTGCTCCGGTTGGTTCTTCCTGCGCACCAGATACCTCAGGTTCATCCTGAATCGCGATCGGGTCTTCTATGATCGGGTCTTCTACAATCGGGTCTTCTACAATCGCGTCTTTTAGGCTGATAGATTCCTCTACGAGCAGATCTGTCAGAATAATGACTGGCTCAGGTTGATCCTGGATTTCGTTAGGGTCGAGGCTAACTTGAGCCGCTGTCACAGAACCATCGTCTGTTATGGGAGCGATCGCTGCTGGCACAACTGTAGCTTCTTGCGGCAGAGGAGTTGCTTCTGAAGCAGACGAAACTTCCTCTAAATGCCACACGTTTTCGATCGCTTCAGGTTTGACGGGTGGGTCTTCGAGGTTAATGGTCGGGGGTTCTTCGATCGCGTCTTCTTCGATCGGCGGCTCTGCAATTCTTGCCAGAATTGGATCTTCTAAAGCAGGTACAGGTAACTGTGCAACATCAACGTTTTCTATGAAAACAGGCTCATTTAAAGTAGTCTCGGATAGGGTAGGTTCTGACTGAGCAATTTCAACAAAACTAACTTCAGCGGTCGGGCTATCAAAAGCCTGGTCTGGCTGTAGATTACTCGTTTCTATTGCAGAAGTAGGTTCTGTCACGGACTCAATTTGGGCGATCGAGTCATCTAAAAGTTCAGGTGGCTCTTCAGCAATCTCGATTTCTGCGACTGGTTCGACTTCTACAAAAGGTTCGACTTCCGCAACAGGTGCAATTTCTTCGGTTAGCAGAATTTCTTGGGATAGTTCAATTTCTTCGAGTGGCGCAACTTCAGTACTTTCTGGTTCGACACTTTCTGGTTCGACCGCAGGTTCTATTGCAGACTCAATCGGGGCAATCGAGTAGTCTGAGGGTTCAGGTGGCTCTTCAGCTAGTTCAGGTTGTTCCTCAGATAGCTCAACTTCTGCAACAGGTTCAACTTTGACAGTCTCTGGCTCAACCTGGATTTGCAATAGAGTCGCAGGCTCTGGAAGCTTAACGACAATAGGAGGAACAAAAGTAGAGATTGGAGGATTTGTAGAAGCAGGCGGCGCTGATGGCTTGAGCGAGAAAACAAAGGAGTCATAGGGCTGTTGATATCCAGCAACTCGTAAATAGATTCGCACAGGTAAGAACTTTGTCCCACCAATGCCGCTTCTGACTAAGCCCGACTTCATTAGCTCAGGCGTATAGTCTTGCAGCACATCGGCGATCGTGGCGAAGACTTGCCGAGGGGAGGGTTCAACGTGGAGAAGATGTTCTACTAACACCAGCAGCGCTTCTTCGCGAAAGGCACACCGAACACGAAGCCGAATAGGGCTGGGAAGCTGTTGCAGTTTTGCCTGAATATGTTGTCCTAACGCTTGCAGTTCGCTCTGTTGCATAGTTTCATCTAACAACCTGATTGTCGATTTTGAGTCAATATCTAGGTCAACACAATTGCCGTTTGTTTTACCATACTGTTCCGGGATAGTGATATCCGGCATCTCTAGCTTAAAAAATTGTGACTTGGTGCTTGGCTAATGCTGGTCGTCTCTAAGTATGGCGTGGGCTGACTGGGTTGGAACAAGAATGATCTAAATTTAGGTAACTTTATGGACTGATGAGGTGCGGGTTTCTGGGTGCTAGACAAAAGACTGGGGAAATTAGGGGCTTGCGATCGCTCCTGCAATCGTTACAATAGGCAACAGGTTCTACTGCGGCGTTGGTGACTGCCAACAAAGTTTTTTGATCTTGCTTTGTGAATAAGGGAACCCCACTAAGCTTCAATGGCAGTATACCGAGCTTGTACTCGGAAACTTTATATTGAGGCAGAGGTACCCACCTGGAGTCTTCCAGGTCGAAAACTGAGGTAAAACGGCGCTGCGGGGAACCCCCAATATTTTTGAGCTTCTAGAAACCTTTGTCTGGAGACAAAGGTTTTTTGTTAGGAGGCGATGACTGATGGGGATAAAATTCAAGAGTTTCTACCGCGCAGTGATTCAACGCCGTCTCTTAAGTCTTTTTGTTGAGGTTTTGAAATAGCTATGAGAAAAGGAGATAAGCGATCGCCAGACTTATAACCCCTTGCATTTTTAAAAAGTCACGATAGAATCTCCTAGAAATAAGGCTACCAAAAGTAGTTCATTCCTGTCAGGCGCTGGAAACCGGGCTAAAAGTCAGTCATTAGAATCTGAGTTGACGATCTGCTTAGCTTTTTGAAGCAATTTGGCAGTAAGCGTTGAGAAGGGTTTTTGGTTGTATAATAGCGAGGTTTTCCCGTCTATCTGGTGGTTTCTAACTACCAACTTCTGACGTTGATCACAATTTACCAAAGGGAATTCTATGAATAAGAAAGCGATCAGTTTGCTCTTGGCTTTAGGTATGGCAGCTAGCTTGGCAGCTTGTGGTGGTGGTGATACAACGACTCCTACTACTGGCGAGTCTCCTGCAATGTCTCCTACTGTTTCTCCTACAACTTCTCCTTAGTTTAGGAGCACATCGTTCAGGCTTGCTTTCACATCTCTGAAACTGAGCCTTGAATGTCTATTGGAGTAGATAGTTCAGCCTACAGAAGTTTTGTCAAAATTAAAGATGGCTTGCTCTATCTTTGTTTTTGCTAGCATGGCATCTGTAGGCTGTTTAGATTAGTAGGCTGTTTAGATTAGTAGGCTGTTTAGATTAGTAAATTACGTCTTTGGGCTGTTTTATTTTTGAGCTTAGATGCTAATTTTGCAGTTTAGTACGTCTCACTATTGTCGCAAAGCTCGTCTGGGGTTGGGATATAAGCGTCTAGAATACCAGGTGAAAAACCTCACCCCAGGGCTACATGCTCTTAAGCTCAAGCCGTTGACAGGGATGACGACTATGCCGGTGTTGCTGCCTCAGCAGCCAGGATACCCGGAAGCCGTAAGCGACTCGACCCGGATTTTTCATTTTCTAGATCGATATCAGCCTGAACGGGCTTTGGGTTTGATAGATGCCAAGCAGAACGCTGAAGTTTGGGCGATCGAAGATTGGTTTGATGAAAGTATTGGGGTGGCGGCACGCTTTGTTTACTACGATTTCCGGACGGGTGAGGGCAAGCAGGTTGATCCGTCGCTGTCGAGCCAAGCCATGATTCGGGTGGTACGCTGGCAGTATGGTATTAATCAAGTCAGCGTAGAATTGGCGAGGGAACGGCTGGAAGGGGCGATCGCTTTTCTGAGTCATCGCTGGAGCTATCAGGGGGCTGCCGTAGAAAAATACCTGGTTGGCGATCGGCTGACTGCTGCCGACCTGACTGCCGCTGCCTTGCTTAGCCCTCTAGCCTTAATTCCGACCTACTGTCAGCAGTATCCGTGGCTGTTTGACCGCATTCGCCAAATTCACGAATTGTGCCAAGAACCACTCCCTCCAGGATTGCTGTAAAGATGCAACAAACAAAAGCGATCGCAACGTGGGTGACGCTGTTATTTGGGGCTAGTCTATTGGAGATCAGCATTGCTCCTGTTCTAGCGCTGCCACCACCCGAAGACAAGCCCGAAGAAATTCAACGGACTGAAATTATTACAGAAGCGCGATCGCCCCTTGATGGTAAACCTTTGACAGCGGCAGAATACGCCGAACTGCAAGTTCAACTCCAGGCACGTCGGCAAACCACTGCGATTCTCAATCCTGAGTTACGACGACTAATCACCTTGATTCGTTTACGACAGGGGATTCGTAGCGTCTTTCCTTTTTTACTGCGCTGAATCGGCGCTAATTTTAAGTTCTTTCTCTCCTCATGTTTCATGCTTATTCATCGCGCGGCGATCGCCCTGGGTAGTAACCTTGGCGACTCTTGCCAAATTCTCACGTCTGCCTTGGAAACTTTGGATTGTCTTCCTAGCATCAGGGTGGAGGCAGTTTCAGATCTTTATCAAACCGTAGCTGTGGGACCCCCTCAGCCCGATTACCTGAATGCCTGCGCTGTGCTTTCTACAAGTTTGGAGCCACAGGGATTGCTCGATACCCTACTTGAGGTGGAGGCACAGTTTGGACGGGTGCGCCGAGAGCGATGGGGCGCTCGGTTACTTGACCTAGACTTATTGCTGTTTGAGGATTGGGTGGTGGAGCAGACTGGTCTACAGATTCCCCATCCACGGATGGTAGAGCGGGCATTTGTGCTGATACCATTAGCAGATGTTGCCGCTAATTGGGTTGAACCTATTTCGGGCAAAGCGATCGCTTTTTTAGTTCAGCAATTAGACTGCTCCGGTGTTCAAAAAATCCCCCTTCTCCTATGCCCCTCGGTCAAGAGCCACCCCAACTTTTAAAGCAAAAACTATTTTATAAAGGTCGAAAATTTGACTTCGAGGTCAATCGTTTACGCTTGCCCAACCAAGCCGAGGGTGACTGGGAATGCGTTCGCCATCCGGGTGGTGCCTTGGCAGTGCCGATAACCCCTGATGGACATTTGGTGTTAACGCGACAGTACCGTTTTGCAGCCTCAGGACGACTCTTAGAGTTTCCAGCCGGAACACTAGAAGTTGATGAAGAGCCAGCAGAAACGATTCGGCGTGAACTTGAAGAAGAAACGGGTTATCGATCTCATCAGTGGCGGAGTTTAGGGAAGTTTTTCTTGGCTCCGGGTTACTCAGACGAGGTCATCTATGCATTTTTGGCACAGGATTTAGAAAAGCTAAAAACACCGCCGATGCAGGACGAAGATGAGGATATTGAAGTGGTACTCATGACTCCGCAAGCATTAGAAAATGCTATTCACCAGGGCGAATCTGTAGATGCAAAAACCATTGCCAGCTTTATGTTGGCGCGTCCGTTTTTAACCTAAATCCCTTGCTGAATGAGAAAGCATTAATTGGCAGTACGAATCATGCTATCATCCTTTGCCAGTGGGGTCTGGGGCGATCAATGGAGGATGGGTAAATGCAGATGAAGAGGCTACGAATTTTTTTTGCGTTAGGGATAGGGTTGATAGGGATAACCCCTTGTGAGGCGATCGAAGCGATCGCTTTCTCTACTTCAACTCAGGCTGTTCAGGCAGATCTAACAAGCCGTGTTCCCAGGGATGCTCTGCTCCGTCATCGTTCAGCACAGTTGGTATTTGCCCAAAGTACGGAGCTAGCACAAAATGCAGAACTAGGCTGCCGTCAAACCAATGTCTCGACCGGAGTCTATGTTCAGCCTAACTTAGACAGTGCCTCACAAGGAATACTGCCCCCCGCTCAAACTGTTCGGCTAGAAAGTAAGGGCGAAGGCTGGGCAAGAATTAATCAGCCGCTAATTGGGTGGGTGCAGTCTAGATATTTAACGCCATCAGTTTCTTGTGATCCTCTGAATGGTGCAGCTAGCAATGACACAGCTGGCAATAGCGCAGCTAGTAATGGCACAGGTAACGGCACAACCACCATTCAAAATTCACCAAGGCAACAAATTATTGCATTGCCCCCGACATCGCCTGCTTCACCTCCCCAGCCAGATTTAGCGAACAGCGCTCCTGTCAAAGTCACCTGTGATGTTTTGCCTGCCAATGGTTTAGTGGTGCGGAGCGAACCCACTGTATCAGAACAAACCTACTTGACCACTCTCGCACCTGGAACCCACGAGTTTCAGTTTACGCGCGATGCTAGAATCACACAGTCGGAGGCTGGCGATCGGCGTTGGGTCTACATCACGGCTCCTGCAACAGGTTGGATCACGTTGGGGCTGGAAGGTGCGCCTACTAACTTGGGTGGACAGGAATGTGGATAGCTTCGATCAGCCTGAAGCCGATTTAGGGGTCGATGCGATAGGATAACTCAATGCATTTCTCTAGAAATGCTCAAAATGTATTGTTTTGGAAAATAGTCTAAATTAAACGTGTTCTTCCCTAAAGCTGAAAAAATTCCCTATGTTCATTCCTTGCATGGTGATGAACGCATTGATCCTTATTTTTGGATGCGCGATCGCCAGAACCCGGCTGTCATCGCCTATCTAGAGGCTGAAAACGCCTACACTGAGGCGACCATGCAGCACACTCAGCTGCTACAAACTACCCTGTACAAAGAGATGCTGTCGCGCATTCAAGAAACCGATTTGTCAGTGCCTTACCGAGATGGCGACTATTATTACTACTCGCGGACAGAAGCCGGACAGGCTTACGCTATTCATTGTCGTAAAAAAGGTAGCCTAGATGCCGCCGAAGAAATTCTGCTTGACGAAAACCTACTAGCAGCAGGATACGAATTTTTTGAACTAGGGACGTTTGAAATCAGCCCCGACCATCGGCTTCTAGCCTACTCTGTGGATACCAGCGGTGCAGAACTCTATACGCTGTTTTTCCTCGACCTCAACACCCGCGAACTCTATTCCGAAACCATTCCCGAGACTTATTATTCATTTGCATGGGGCAATGATTGCCAAACAGTGTTTTACACTCAAGTAGACGCGGCTCATCGCCCCTTTAAGCTGTTCCGGCATCAGTTAAATACTGCCATTGAAGCAGACACGTTGGTCTATCACGAGCCAGATGATTCCTATTATTTGGACATAGACAAGACGCGCAGCGAAGCGTATCTGATCATGAGCTTGAGTAGTAAAATTACGTCTGAAATTCATTATCTAGAGGCTGATCATCCGACAGGAGAGTTTCAAATTGTTCGTCCGCGTACTGTGGGTGTGGAGTATGACGTTGAACATCACAATGATGTGTTTTATATCGTTACTAATGATGACGCGATCAACTTTAAGTTAATGAGTGCGCCCGTGCGATCGCCCGGTCTAGAGAATTGGCAAACTGTCATTCCTCATCGTCCGGATGTGATGCTTTTAGATGTGAGTGCGTTTATTGATCATCTGGTAATTTATGAGCGAGCCGCAGGATTGCCACAGATTCGGGTTCGTAAGCTTTCGACAGAGCAAGAACATTACATGACGTTTCCAGAACCTACCTATGAAGTGGGCGAAGGAGCGAACCCAGACTTTAATACTAAAACGCTGCGGTTTAGTTACACCTCCTTGGTTACGCCTGCCTCGGTATTTGATTATGACTTGGACACGCAGGCGCGCGAACTGAAAAAAGAAACTCCAGTATTGGGTGGGTATGACCGGACGCAATATGTGAGTGAACGAGTACAAGCGATCGCTCCTGATGGTACTGCTATTCCTCTCTCTCTAATTTACAAAAAAGGCACTGCTCAAAACGGTGAAAATCCGCTGTTGATGAGTGGCTACGGTTCCTACGGCTATACCTATCCCGATAATTTTTCATCGGTCAGGCTCTCGTTATTAGACCGGGGTGTGGTGTTGGCGATCGCCCATATTCGAGGAGGCTCGGAACTAGGGCGTAAATGGTATGAGGATGGCAAATTCCTTCAGAAAAAGAACACTTTTACTGACTTCATTGCCTGTGCCGAATACTTGATTCAACAGCAGTGGACTTCGGCAAAACACTTGGCAATTTCGGGCGGCAGCGCTGGCGGATTGCTGATGGGTGCAGTGGTCAATGCGCGTCCCGACCTGTTCAAAGCGGTTGTGGCACAAGTCCCTTTTGTGGATGTGGTGTCGACCATTTTAGATACCTCATTACCGTTGTCGGCAATGGAATGGGAAGAGTGGGGCAACCCTAATGACAAAGAATATTATGACTACATGAAGTCTTACTCGCCCTACGACAATGTAGAGGCAAAAGACTATCCGGCAATGTTGATTACAGCGGGTTTGAATGATCCGCGAGTGTCGTACTGGGAACCTGCCAAGTGGACGGCGAAGCTGCGCGATTTGAAGACCGATCACAATGTGCTGTTACTTAAAATCAACATGGGTGCAGGACATGCGGGCGTGTCGGGAAGGTATGAGCAGTTGAAGGAAGTTGCGTTCGAGTATGCGTTTTTGTTAGAGCAGTGGGAAAAGTAAAGCAGGTCAACCTTTCAAAGTCCCTTTTCTTGAGGAGAGGGATTTAGAGAGAGGTTTCTCTAGCAATATTGACTACTGAATCTAACTTTCAGTCTCTTCTCTAAGAGAACCAGGGTTTGTGTTATGACTTGGCAATGCCAAAATTCAGCCACACCCATTTTCAGATGCAATAGTCCTTATTGAAACTATTTAGACTTTTCAAGATACCAGGGAACGCTAAAGTAAAGAAAATTGCGATCGGGGCTTATGTAGGCGTTCCAATTGTTTATGACGATGGTGCTTTATTTGGTACTCTCTGTGCGATTCATCCTACGTCTCAGCCTGAAGCAATTGTGGCAGAACTTCCCTTGATTGAATTGTTAGCAAAATTGCTCAGTAGTTTACTTAATGCTGATCTAAAGTCCTCTGAACAAGCTCGTTGTGCTGAACAAGCCCGAGTCGAAGCCTTGACTGATATCTTGAGTGGACTATACAACCGTCGGGGGTGGGATCAACTGCTAGTCAATGAAGAAAAGCGATGTCGGCAGTATGGACATCCGGCTTGTATTATTGCAATTGACTTGGATGGCTTGAAGCAAGTCAATGACACACAGGGTCATGCAAAAGGCGATGAATTAATACACAAAGCGGGTCAAACTGTACGGCAAGCCATCCGCAAGCAAGATATTGCTGCTCGTGTGGGTGGGGATGAGTTTGCTATTCTGTGCGTAGAATGTAGTCTTATTAATGGTGAGGCGCTAATGGAGCGAATTAAGACTACTCTTGCTTTACATCCGGTTGATGCTTCTTTGGGAATTGCTGTACGAAAACCAAACGAAGGACTATTTGAAACTTGGGAAGAAGCTGATCGAGCGATGTATTTTTGCAAAAGAAGTCGCAGACTATAGTTTCCGTAACTCAACTTCAGGTACTCAATTCTCTTCTTGAGATTGAAAGCTTTGCTGGCATCCTTTGGAATTATTCAGTTTTACTAGAATTAACGAGAATATAGTCAAGACTTCAGAGGCTCTATGCCTTGGATAACTTGAATGTGAAAGTTGTCGGCAATTAGAAAAAATTTAATATCAACAGATACGCTACACGGTTGAAGGAAACCGTACGGTTCTACAATGCCGGATCGATCGCCAACACAGTATCCTAAAGGGAGTGAGTACATGAGTCCTCCTAACGCCCCCTAAAGTCTACACGTTTATCTGTGACGACTACCTCTTCTAAACCCCAACCTTTCTTTAAAGATCCCGATCGCCTTGAAGCTCGCCTCAAAGAGATTCCCCCAGAGCCGGGGGTTTACTTCATGCGGGATGCGACTGACCATATTTTATACATTGGTAAATCTAAAAAGCTGCGATCGCGGGTTCGCTCCTATTTTCGCGAATGCAATGACCATAACCCTCGTATTGCCTTGATGGTGATGCAGGTGGTTGATATCGAGTTTATCGTCACTGATACTGAAGCTGAGGCTTTGGCGCTAGAAGCCAATTTGATTAAACAGCATCAGCCTCACTTTAATGTGCTGCTGAAGGATGATAAAAAGTATCCTTATCTCTGTATTACCTGGTCGGAGGAATACCCTCGGATTTTTATCACGCGCAAACGCAAGTTAGGAAAACAGCGCGATCGCTATTATGGGCCTTATGTCGATGTTCACACGTTGCGCAGCACCTTACACTTAGTGCGACGAATTTTTCCGTTACGCCAACGCCCGCAGCCATTATTTAAAGACCGTCCCTGCTTAAACTATGACATTGGGCGCTGTCCTGGCGTGTGTCAAAAACTGGTTACGCCTGAAGACTACCGCAAAATTATTGCGCGTATTGCGATGATTTTTCAGGGAAGAACGACCGAACTGGAAGATATTTTGATGGCGCAGATGGAGAAAGCCTCGGAGGAGTTGAACTTCGAGGTGGCAGCACGATTGCGTGATCAAATTCGGGGCATTCAATCATTGGGGGCTGATCAGAAAGTGGCATTGCCAGATGATACGGTGTCGCGGGATGCGATCGCCCTCATGGCAGATGAACATCATGCCTGTATCCAGCTTTTCCAAATTCGCGCAGGTAAGTTAGTGGGGCGGCTGGGCTTTGTTGCCGATGCGCAGTCGGGTACGCCGGGCGCAATTTTGCAACGAGTGTTAGAAGAACATTATCAGTCGGTTGAAGGAGTCGAAATTCCGTTAGAAATTATGGTGCAGCATGAGCTACCTGAGACAGAAATTTTGACGGAATTTTTATCAGAGCGGAAGGGGCGGAAGGTTAGTATTTATATGCCTCAGCGCCAGACTAAGGCAGACTTGATTGATATGGTAGAGCGCAATGCCGGGTTTGAGTTAGCCCGGACTCAACGGTTTGCCGATCGCAACAACCAAGCTTTACTAGACTTGGCAGACGTGCTGGATATGCCCGACTTGCCGCACCGCATTGAGGGCTACGATATCTCTCATATTCAAGGGTCGGATGCGGTGGCTTCGCAGGTGGTATTTGTCGATGGCATTCCCGCAAAGCAGCACTATCGCCATTACAAAATTAAAGATCCAACGGTGCGATCGGGACATTCTGATGACTTTGCAAGTATGGCAGAGGTGATTGGTCGGCGCTTCCGGCGGTATGCCAAAGATCCATTGTTGAAGCGGGTAGGCAATCCTGACTTTCCTGATTTGGTGATGATTGATGGCGGTAAAGGGCAGTTGTCGGCGGTAGTGGAAGTGCTGCGCGAAATGAATTTGATGGAAGATATTCGCGTGGTCAGTTTGGCGAAGCAGCGGGAAGAGATTTTTCTGCCGGGTGAATCACTGCCGCTGAAGACAGAGGCGGAACAGTCGGGAGTTCAGCTTTTGCGGCGGCTCCGAGATGAGGCGCACCGATTTGCCGTTAGCTTCCATCGGCAACAGCGCAGCGATCGCATGAAGCGATCGCGTCTGGAAGAAATTTCAGGATTAGGTCACCATCGCCAAAAGCAATTGCTCGCCCATTTCCGGTCGATCGATTATTTACGAGAAGCTTCGGTAAAACAAATTGCTGAGGTGCAGGGAATTGGGGCGAAAATGGCGCAACAAATTTATGATTATTTTCATCCACAGATGACCGATCAAGAGGAGAACAAAACATGACGATTACTCTACTCTCAGGTGCAAGACAGCAAACCCAACATATCATTATGAGAGGCATAACTTGGGAGACTTACCAAAGACTGCTGAAAGATTTGGGCGATCATCGGTCTTCTCGACTTGCTTATGACCAAGAAGTTTTAGAAATTATTATGCCCTCCAGCTTACACGAGACTCTGAATCGGCTACTCGCTTTAATAATTACAACCTTAGTTGATGAACTTGACCTAAGAATCAAGAATTATGGTTCAACGACGCTAGACCGTGAAGACTTGGAAAAAGGCGCTGAACCTGATTCTTGCTTTTACATTCAAAATGTCGATCGCATCCTTGGCAAAAAGCTAAATCTGGAAACCGATCCACCACCAGATTTGGCAGTTGAGATTGATCTAGCCAGTTCTTCCCGTCGTCGCTTTGGCATTTACCTACAACTCCAAATCCCCGAAGTTTGGCGCTACACGCAACGGCAAGGCATCACCATTTATCAGCTTGTAGATGGGGACTACCAGGAGTGCGAATTTAGTCCAACGTTCTCGATGGTTTCTGGAGCAGCGTTAATGCAGTTTATACAACTTGCTGAAGAGGAAGATGACATTAGCGTCATTCGGGCACTACGTCAGTGGATTAAGGACAAGATCTAGATTCCGGACTTTTGGAACAGTCCGGAATCTAACGATCGCCTATACCATTTGGTTCACCTGGTAAGGGCTGGTCAGTTTACTCAACTGTTGCACCAGCAAGCTGAGAAACAATCCTACGTCTGTGACCACTCCGATCGACTCGACAGAACCGCGATCGCTGAGTTTAGTGACCACAGCCGGGTTGATATCGACACATACCATTTTTACACCTGCCGGAGTCATATTACCCACGCCAATGGAATGCAGCATAGAAGACAGCATGAGAATCATATCTGCGCCTTGAATCAGACGTGCATAATCGGCTTGCGCTTCCAATAAATCCATTTTTGTATCGGGCAGGGGACCATCATCTCGAATGGAACCTGCCAAAGAGAAAGGAATACTCTTCTGAATGCATTCGTAGAAAATGCCCGTCGTCAGCACACCTTGTTCAACTGCGTTCGCAATGCTGCCACAGCGACAAATGGTGTTAATGGCTTTAAGATGATGCCGATGACCGCCGCGCACCGAAACGCCCCGCTTCATATCCATGCCGAGAGACGTTCCCATTAAAGATTGCTCGATGTCATGCACCGCGATCGCATTCCCTCCCAGCAACGCTTGCACATAGCCTTCCCGAATCAAGCGCGCTAAGTGATCGCCCCCGCCTGTATGAATAGCGACAGGCCCAGATACGACAACAACTTTGCCGCCCTGATCCCGAATTCGGCGCAAATCCCAAGCAATTTGCTCAACCACTAATTCTACGCGGCGTTCGCTAGAAACCCCCGCTCCCATAAAGCTAAACTCTTGACGTTGCTCCCGCGCTTCAGGCTTGCGAATGGCGCGGATGCCTTCTACGCCGACAACGACATGTTCGCCGACCTGAACATCGCGCAATAGCTTACATTGGGCGATCGCTTTCCCAGCGTTATCAGAAACGACGATCGCCCCATCCATCCGCTGATTCTCTAGCCGCACCCATTGACTATTCACCCGTACCTCAGTCGGATAAATCGTAGTGACGTAGAAATCATCGGGAGCAACGCCCCTTAAAGTAACGGGTTCTAGTAAACAATCGCAAATCTCCTGCGGCAGACCCATTGCGCCCATGTCAATTAACTGTGACATGATGGTTTCCATCACCTCATGGGAAGGCGCTGTCACTTTGACCTCTGCCAAGGAAGGACTTTGCCGTTGCTCGCCCAAATTAAAGTTCAAAACCTGAAAGCTACCACTGCCTTCCACAATGAGATCAAGCGCCCGATTAATTAATCCATGATCTAACAACTGACCTTCTAATCGAATGGTGCGGCTCTCGGTTTTTTCAACCACGGGGTGAGCATGAATGACCGATTCTGTAGAGCGTAACGTCAGGCATTTAGCGGCTCCGCCTGCTTTCAAAAACTCTGTTAGCGGCGTTTCAATGATGCGAAAGCCAGCGTCTCCCAACTGTTCCTTCAAAGCATCACTGGCTTTGTTCATCACAATCAGCCTATCGATATTGACTGCGTTGCACGCAAAGTTTACGGCATCAAGTTCAGTAACAGCAATACGTTTCTCGGGCGGTACGTGCATTTCAATTCGCCGATTGGAGTATGAGTCGAAGGCGGGCGGATAATACAGCAAGTAGCCATCGGTCAGCGGACAAAAGCAAGTATCAAGATGATAAAAGCGTTCATCCATTAACCGCAAAGACAGGACTTCAATATCCAGCCATTTTGCTAAGTAAGGATGAGAATCTAACTCAGAGCGGAATCCGTAGCCTGCCCATAACCAACGTCCTTCCCGATCAAGCAAAGCATCGCCTGCCCCTTCAAACGGCAAGTCTTTAGGCAAAACATGAACTGTAAAGCCGTTTTCTTCAAACCATTGTTGAAAGTAAGGCTCTTCGCCTTGGCGTTCTTTGTGGAAAAAGCGACTGAGAACGGCAGTTTTTTCCAATACTAAGCCTGCATTGGCGGTAAATACTAAGTCGGGCACACCCTTCTGAGGCTGGATTAAATCGACTGTAGCATTGTCTTTCAAAATGCCGTAAAGCTTTTGCCATTGCTCAACAGCGCGATCGCGGGATGACTTATGAATGTTTCCCTCCATCCAAGGGTTAATAACGTAATCCACATCGTAGTGGTCAGGCGCGCACATCATGAACCGAATTGAAGAAGCACTCATAAAAAACCTTGGACGTAATGGGTTGAGATTGTTGTAATAAAACCAACTCTCTATTTTATTACGCGAATGGGCTTAGTTGAGGCAGCAAAAACGACAATGTAGATTAGATTGCTTTTACAATAAAGAAGAGATTTTATCAAAGGTTTGATTGTCCATGAATTCTCAAATGCTGACACAATCAGATATTCAGCCAGCCGAACAGCGACTGGTGTTAGAGGGAATCAGTTGGCAGCAATATGAAATACTTTTAGCAACCTTGGGTGATGATTTCCCCAATCTTCGGTTGAATTACCTGAAAGGTACTTTAGAAATTATGACCAATTCTCCAGAGCATGAAGAACTTAAAAAAGTTATCGGAATGCTTTTAGAGGCTTACTTTCAAGAAACTCGTACTCGCTTTCACGCACTCGGATCTACGACCTTTCGTAAAGCCATGAAACTTCGGGGTTTAGAGCCAGACGAATGTTACTGTTTGGGAACAAAAAAGGAATTCCCTGATTTGGCGATCGAGGTCGTTTTGACCAGTGGCATTGTCAACAAATTAGAGATTTACCAGGGTTTGGGCGTAGCAGAAATTTGGCAGTGGCAAGAGGGACAATTTGTAATTTTTCATTTACGCTCAACTGGGTATGAACAGATTCCTAATAGTGAACTTGTTCCGAGTCTTGATATTCAACTTTTAGCCAGTTATGTGAATCCAACTGAACAGTTTGATACAGTAATGGCGTTCCGAGATATCATTCGATGCCTTTAAGTTTTGACAGGAAAATCGAAGGAAATGCCTCGGCGTAGTAGTAGACGAGTTTGGGTTGCAAAATCGTCTACTACTAGGGTAGTCATCGATTCGTGATGTCGCAGTACTACAACGGGTAGTTATGCTGCTCAAGTTATTGGTTGGGAACTGCTTCAAGATTATTTATTTGAGTCAAAATGGTGTGAACGAGTCTGATTTCTGTTAAACGTTCTGTTGACTGGCTTGACGATGCCATCACAAACCAACCCAGCCTTACAGAGTAAACAATTTGGGCACGCACTTTGGCATCTATTTCGGAAAAGCCAAGCTGTAAGAACAAATTTTGGAGATAATCTAGTCGCTGTTGATCAATCTGATTGATCGCTGCTGCTGCTCTATCATCATTTACCGACCAAATGCGGACAGCTTTCTCTAGTCGATTGTCATCTTGGGCAGCAATCTCGAACAAACTCAATAATTTGGAGCTAGGAGAACTGTTTAACTCTTCAATCTGTGCAATTACGCTCTTGGTATTTCGGGCTTCCCACTCGTGCAATATTTCTGCCAATAGATCATCCCGATTTTTAAAGTGCCAATAAAAACTACCTCTGGTCACGTTTAGCAGCTTGGCTAAAGGGTCAATCTTAACCGCCTCAATTCCTTTGTCGATCAAGGTTTGGATGGCAATTGTCAGCCAATCTTGCCGACCTAGTTTGGATGCTAGCTCTTTTTCCATACAGTAGTGTATTGACATTCCAAAATGAGATTGCTACAGTCTTGCCATACACTACTGTATGTTGGATCAAAAGAAAAGTATTATGACTCAAGTAGAACAAAACAAATCGATCGCTCTACGCTTTGCCCAAGATGGGTGGGGCACAAATTCCAATTGGAAAAAGATTTGGGATGAGTTGATGAGTACTAATGTCATCTATCATTTCAATAGTTCCCTAGAGCCAATTGTTGGGCTGGAAGCCAACAAAGCATTCAACGCTAACCTCTTTCAAGGATTTCCTGACATTCATCACCAGATCGAGGATACGATCGCTGAAGGTGACAGAGTTGTCTATCGCACAACCCTACAGGGAACCCACACAGGCGAATTCCTAGGAATTCCACCTACGGGTAAATGTGTCAAGATCAATGACTTTACCTTACTCCGAATATCTGAAGATAAGATTTCGGAGTGGTGGTATGAGTGCAATTTATTGGCAGTGATGCAGCAACTTGGGTTGATGCCAGCCTAAGTCTAGATAACTAACAGCCAGCTAAAATTTTGGCGTTAGCATCTCGCTTGCACCACTTGTTTTTATAAGACTCCTTAGTATTGCCTTACCTATGGAGAGCGATCGAATTATGGGATCATGAAGTCATGAAAATTTGGCAAGCCGATTTCTATCGCCGTCCTCTCCAAACCGAGCCGAGTGGTCAACTATGGGAACTCCTAATTTGTGATGCAGAAGGACAGCAAATTCTGAGCGCCTTCTGTCCTCAACGCGAAGCCAATTCCCTATGGCTGACTCAGCAGATACAGAAAATTGCCGATCTTCCCGATCGCATTCAAGTCTTTCGTCCCCAATGTTTGAGCCTGCTGCAAGCCGCCTGTCAGCCTTCAGGAATTCTTGTTGAGCCAACCCGTCGTACGTTTGCACTCAAGCAGTTAATTGAGAAAAGATATGGCGTGATCGAGCTAGAGAAACCGCCGCCTGTGCCGTTGCCTGAAAATCTGTGGGGAGAACAGTGGCGTTTCGGAGCGATCGCTGCCCAAGATCTGGTTCCTATTTTTAGCAACCGCATCATTCCAGTCCGAGAAATGCCAGAAAGCCTGTTACCTAAAAATCTCAACCTTCCTTCTACGACTGCAATTCCTGGCGTAATCATTGATGGAGGACGACAGGCGATGCCGTTAGCAAGATGGGTAGAGCGATCGCGCCCCTACGCCCTGCAATCTATTCCCGGTGATCCAGATGGCTTAATTTTAGAGGCAGGATTAAGCGATCGCTGGATTCTAACCACGTTCGATGATACGGACGTAATGATTGCTGCTCAAACATTTCGGCAACGGCAACAAGCTGCTAAGGGACTTCATTTTTTATTGGTGCAACCGGATGATTCAGGGATGACCTATAGCGGGTTCTGGTTATTGAAGGGGGATGATTCTTGAACAGTTTTGGGAGGAGATTCTACTGATTCAGGAGATTCAGGGGGTGTGGGTTCAGATGGCGGAACGGGCTGTTCCCAAGATTTTACATCCCAGGATTTCACCGTCGTGCCGATTAATGCCGCACTCCAATCAAACAGCGCAATCATTAAACGCACCGATTTTTCGGCAAACTGGGTCACTTGATTGAGAGAAGACGATCGCCAGGAACTTTGTTGCAGATTAATCTGAAGTTGGCGAGCGCGATCGCGCAACACTCCGAGCAACAACGCTGGAGAGTGGGGCAAAGCTGCCCGTTGCGGCAAAGGAATTTGTTCCCACCGCATCTCCAGGACCTGCCAACCTAACCACCCTAGCAAAGAGACTGCCGCCATTTGTCCCAACAACACACCGCCAGTAATTCGTCCGGCACACACCCAAAGCACGAGGGCATAAAACATGCCAACGCCACTCCAAATTAAATCAGACTTCCGATGCACTTCCTCAAACAAAAAAGCAGCCAGGTAAAGCCCTAGACTGCCTAATCCCACAATTAATGCCAAAAGATAGGTCATAGTTTTTCCTGGGGCGAAGGAACTGACCTCCCAGTTGTATCGCAATCCTTCTAATCTTGGAATCAAAAGATCCCTAGCTGAGCCAGAGATCTTTTGGCAAATTAGCGATCGCTTTCCATCGGTCTACCGCGTCCGAATCGGGGTTCCGCAAGGATATGTCGCTACAGGTTCACGAGGCGCTTTCACTTCTATGGGCTGCTCTTCCGACCGAGGCTGTTCCGCTGAGTAAGATAGGGCTGCCAAGTAGTCCTGACGCAGCTTCTCGACTAATTCATCCCGGCGATCGTACAGCCGCTTGAGCGGACGGGGCGCACATTGGTTGATGACATACGCTGTCATGATGGGTAGGGCGATCGTGCTGTCGGTGTAGCAAACAACTGTGCTGGGCAGTTCTTCAGGGTCTACCTTGCCCCAGCTTACCGCTTCGGCTGGCGTTGCTCCAGACAATCCACCCGTGTCAGGGCGAGCATCGGTAACTTGGATGAAGTAATCATGACCGCGCTCTTCTAGCCCCAGCACCTCATGGATTTGGGGTTGAGTTTGCAGCAGGAAGTTTTTAGGACTGCCGCCGCCGATGATTAAGGCAGCGCTTTTACCTTCTACACCAGGCAACCCAGAATCACGGGCAGAATAGGCGATCGCCGCCGTTTCGTTAACATCCATCGACGGGTCAAGAATCAGCTTCGAGCCTTCTAATGCCAGCGCCGCCACGTTCATGCCAATGGAGCTATCTCCAGGCGAGGAAGTGTAAATAGGAACGCCACATTGATACGCCATGGACAGCAGGGAAGGATTTTCCACTCCTAATTGCTGCTCCACTTCGTAAACATACTTGCCCAGCAGATAATGAAACTCCGCCGTTCCCATCCGCTTTTGAAATGCCTCTGCCCGCAGCAATTCTCGAATAAATGCATCGGTTTCTAGCAATACATCGTAGCCAAACACAATGTCATAAATCCGAATTCGACCTTCTTGCCGCAGTTTCACATCATCAACAAATGGGTTGCTGGCATACAAATCTAGTCCTAAACCATAGTGCAGATCGTGGTAAAGATTTGCACCTGTACTGATGATCCAATCAACAAAGCCGTTGCGAATTAGCGGAGCCAAAACCGAAACCCCAAAACCTGCCGGAGTCATCGCCCCCGATAAACTGAGACCCACAGTCACGCCTGCTTGCATGACTTCGCGAGTTAGAAGCTGGCAGATTTCTCGTAAACGGGCAGAGTTGTAGGCAGTAAAGTAGCTGTCGATTAGGTCTACGACGCTAATTTCGGCGGGCATGGGTGAAGGCGCAATTTTACGGCTGAGGATTTTTTGAGACATGGTGATACTCCGAAGTTGAGAGAAGTGGACGGAAGACTAGGTGGAAGGGAGGAATCTAGATTTTGGAACACGTCTTGAAATCTAAAGTTCCCATTTAGACGCACTTAAGAATGACAAGACAAGCGGCTGAAGTGGCTTATCAACTCAGCATTCTTTGCTGAATTCCACCCATCTGCAACAGTCAAATTAGAGGTTCAACAAAAGCTTGTAGAATGCATTAAACAAAATGCACTCTACGTTAGTAATCAGATAATCAAAGTTATCGGTAAATTGCTTAAAGCTCGGGGATGAGCTTGCGATCGATCCAGTCTACGGAGATTAGCTACCTCGTAAACCTTAAGTTACAGATCGATCAGCCGATACTGGGCCCTTCGCAGCGCACTGCCCAGGACAGAGCCGGGTCAGTCAAGCGCTTCCGTTGTAATTTGACTTCTAGGTGCCAGAGTGGCATCCAGGAGCACGCAGTTGAGGAGAAAAGTTTCAACGTTCCGTAATCCTTTGCAACATCAGACTGATATAGCATAGCACTTGTGATTTAGGGTTCATCAGAATGATTACCGAACCCCTCTTTCCGGCTAACATGACACTGTTGCTTGCAAATGCCTTTAAAGGTGATTTATGCGATCGTTTCGCTCTGATCCTTATCTGTGGGTTCACTTGGCAGGGGTAGCGGCAGTCCCCATTTTTCTAGAACTGTGCCTCCTGGGTTTAGGGATGGGCAGATCTTTGATGCCAGTTTGGTTTGAGCTACTGTTTGTGGGTGGTTTGGGGATTGCGCCGATTCTTTGGATGCAGTGGCAGAAGCCATTCTGCATTTTTAGCTTGTTGCTGTTCTCTCTGCGACCAGATCATCTGAGTGAAGATCAGCGGAAGCTTTTAGGACTTTTTAAGAGTCCGGTTAATCAATTTTTGTCGGTAGGCGTAGCGGTCGTCATGGCGGGGGTGCTATGGCGGTTTTACCAGGTAGCCCCGATCGCCAATGGTCTAATTTTTCCGATGGCAACGCGCGGTACTGGGTTATTGGTGGCGGCGATCGCGTTCTTTTTTGCCAACCTTTTTCTCCAGGTGCCTGTCAGCGTAGGGCGGGTGCTTTTAATTGGCGATCGGACTTTTACGGCGACGCAGCCTTATCCAGTGGAGCAGGTGCCTACAGATTTTACGCTGTTGGGTTTTCGGGTGAATAGCATTTTGCCGACTTTGATTCCCAAGCCTTCTAAGCCTGTGATTATTCGTCCGGTGGAGCCAGTTAAGCCGAAGGTGACTGTAGTGGAGGAGACGGTGGTTGAGGAGGAACCGATCGTCGCTGTTGTGGAAGAGAGGGTTGGAGAAGCGATCGAGAGCATGGAAGAACGGGTTGAGAGTGTTGATGAGGCGATCGAGAGCGTGGAAAAACGGGTTGAGAGTGTTGATGAGGCGATCGAGAGCGCTGATCAGATGCTCCCTATTGAGATTGAACCTGCTCCAATGGAGGAGCAACCTGCTTTGATGGAAGGTGATTCTACTTCAGCGCCTTCAGAACATGATCAGGAAGGAGTAGAAGGGGTAGATGTAGAAGTAATTGCGTTGAGGGAAGAGATTGAGGGGGCGATCGCGGCAGTTGTTGAAGAGCCTGAAACGATCCTAGCGGAGGGAGTATTTGAGGAAGCGATCGCCCAGCAGGAGCCTGAAGTCGTTGGTTCAGAAATCATAGAGCTAGAAATCATCGAGTTAGACGGCGTTGCCTTGGTGGAGACGGATGCCTTCGCTGGTGTTGATGAAATTATTGAAGCTGTCGAGATTAAAGTGGTTGAGGTTGAGGTTAAAGTTGGTGAAACCGTTGGTGAAGAGGAAAGGGCGATCGCCCCTGAGCCTGTAGGGGAAGACTGGGGCGATGACGAAGATCTGGATGATTTATAAGTGATTGGATTTTAGGTGAAAAGTTTACTGATAGCCTGCTGCCTGCAACTCAAACAACCGGGCATATCCTCCCCCCGATTGCACCAAATCCTCATGCGTTCCGCTTTCTGTAATGCGACCGTTCTCCATCACCATAATCTGATCCGCCATCCGAACGGTCGAAAAGCGATGGGAGATGAGGATTGCCATTTGGTTTTGAGTCACGGCTCTAAAGTGATTAAAGATCTCGACTTCCGCTTCTGCGTCCATGGCTGAGGTGGGTTCATCAAGCACCAAAATATCGGCTTTGGTTCGCATAAATGCTCGTGACAATGCAATTTTCTGCCATTGCCCGCCCGATAGCTCTCGTCCACCCTTAAACCATTTGCCTAGACGGGTTTGAAACTTATCGGGCATGGATTCAATAAAAGGTCGAGCTGTCGCAATATCTGTGGCTTCTTCCCAGCGGGGCTGGTCTTCCAAATGATCGACATCGCCTACTCCAACGTTTTCGCCTACGGTAAATTGGTAGCGGACAAAGTTTTGAAAAATTACCCCAATGCGACGCTGCAACACGTTCACATCCCACTGGGCTAAGTCTAAGCCATCCAGCAAAATGCGCCCCGAATCGGGGCTATACAGGCGTGTTAGCAGCTTAATCAGCGTGGTTTTGCCGGAGCCATTCTTGCCAACGATCGCCAACTTTTCCCCCGGACGTAAGTGGAAGGAAATTTTGTAAAGGGCTGGCTCGTTGTTGCCTGGATAGGTGAACGATACGTTTTCAAAACGAATGCCATCGCCAGGAAGGGTGCCTCGCTGGGCATATCCGAGGGGAAGCGAAATTTCTTGTTCTAGAAATTCGTAAAGGTTAGATAAGTAGAGGCTGTCTTCGTACATCCCACCCACTGAAGTCAGGATAGATGAGAAGGTCGATTGTCCTTGACGGAAAACGACAAGATACATGGTCAGATCGCCTAGAGAAATGCGTCCGGCGATCGCCTCCCACACAATCCAAACATAGGTAGCGTAAAAGGTTGCAGTGCTGACTAAGCCTAGAAAATAGCTCCAAGTGCTTCGCTGCACCGTTAGATCCCGATCTTCAACGTAAAGGCGATTGAACGTGTTTCGATAGCGGTTCAGCAAAGTTTCACCCAATTGGTAAAGCTTGACTTCCATGGCAAAGTCTTCACGGGCAATCAGGTTTTCTAAATACTGCTGCTCTCGGGTTTCAGGGACACGCCACCGAAATAGACGAAAGGCTGCTCCGGCAAAGCGAGTTTCGGCTACAAAGGCCGGAATTGCTGCCAGCATTAGCATCAGCACGGCGATCGGCGAAAAGTTGAGCAATAATCCGCCAAAGGTAACCAACGACAAGCCATCTTTAACTAGACCAAATGTGCGCCCAACCAGGCTAAGGGGGCGCACCGAGGCTTCTCGTCGCGCCCGCGTCATTTTGTCGTAGAACTCAGAATCTTCAAAATGGGCTAAGTCAAGCGTTAAGGCTTTTTCTAAGATCAGCACGTTGACCTTTTGCCCCAACAGCACCCGCAGCAGCGATTGACATAGCGCCGTACCTTGCTGACAACCCGCAAGGAATGCCACGGCGATCGCTTCTATGGCTAAGTACTGAAGTGCCTGGAGGCGATCGATCGATCGCTGTGACTGGGCTGCCAACACTACTCCATCAACAATCAGCTTTCCTAAGTAAGCAATCCCGGCTGGAATTAGGCCTGCGATCAGGGTCAAAATAGCTAGAACTAAGGTTAGCTGACGATGAGTTGTCCAAACTAAGGCGACAGCACGACCACAGTACCGGAAGATAGAGAGGGTTCGAGAATTTTTTGCTTGGGGCGATCGATGAGCTCGAACCCGTTGAGATCTGGGAAATTTCATTCTTCAAAGATAGCGTTTTGCCTGCCGCCATTTCATCCCGACCCTGGAAGCAAGAGCCTGTAAAAAGATCGGAGGGAGATATCTTCACGTTACTGAAGGAACTTGCTTAAAAATTGAAATCCAACTGCCGGAGGTTGACCAATTCATCTATATTGGTTTGAAGCTAATCCACGCAATCAGCGGCAAAAACTTGGTTCTTATTAGATGAGTCTTTATAGAATGAGTGGCGATAGAACTTGTGGAGCATTCCTTCTTGTAAGTTCTTTCGTCACGATAAAATTGGGGAGGTAAACCGAAACTGTGAATATTGCTGAGCTATTTGAAAAAGGCGGCCCTACAATTTGGCCTCTGATGTTACTCTCATTTTTGACTTTAAGTGTGGTTATTGAACGGGCTTGGTTTTGGTCAAAAGTCTTGACCCATGAGCGCGAAATTGCGGGGCGCGTGCTAGAGGCGGCGCGGCGCGACTGGGGCGCGGCGGCAGAAATTGCCCGCAAATCGGTTAATCAGCCCATTGGTCGCTTCCTTTACTCTGCCCTAGAGCTTCAGAACCCCCAGCCCGACGTGTTTGAACTGGCACTGCAAGCCTCAGCCGATGAAGAGCTTGCTACCATGCGCCGAGGGGACAAGATTTTGGAAGCCGCTACTACTCTGGCTCCGCTGCTGGGTCTGCTGGGCACGGTACTGGGCTTAATTGGCTCTCTTAGCTCGATTCGCTTAGGCGATTTAGGAACTGATGCTACGGCAGGCGTGACCTTGGGAATCTCAGAATCTTTGATTAGTACCGCAATGGGGATGATTGTGGCGATCGTTTCGTTGGCGTTCTATCGACTGTTCCAAGGATTTGTCTCAGGGCAAGCGAAGGTGTTTCGACAGTCTGGAAATGATTTAGAACTGATTTATCGCCAAGACTGGTTGCAGCCTGCTGGAACAATGAGAGAAACGACTGAGCAGACTTTCTAATATATCCTCGCCCCTTACAAAGTTTTTGCCATGATGAAAATTGATGTTGACAGTACCGAGCCTGATGTTCGGATTGAGCTAGTTCCCTTAATTGATGTCATTTTTTGTATCCTCACCTTTTTTATCGTGGCGGCTGTCACGCTGACCCGTCAAGCAGCTATCAATGTCGATTTGCCTGCTGCCAAAACGGGCACGACTCAAATGCGGCAAATTTTAGTAGTCAGTATCGATCCGATTGGACAGACCTATGTGGAAAAAGACCCGGTGACGCAGTCTCAGTTGATGGATGCTTTGGTGAGATTTCGCAAAGAGAGTCCTGATGGATTGATGGTGCTTTATGCCTCGCGCGCTTCAAGCTACAACGATGTGGTGAGAGTGTTGGACTTGCTGCGATCGGTGGGTGGCACTCGCGTTGCCCTAGCCACACTTCCGGGCAGCAGTCAAGTTGATCAGTTTCCAGGTTCAAACCCTATTGGCGAGCCGTTTAATCCTTCTACTTTGCCGGGTTTAACGAACCCTGCACCCTCAGGACTCAGTCCTAACTCGCTTGAGCAAAACTCATTTAACCAAAACTCTCTGCCAGGGATTGGGTTACCTTCTGCTCAGCCAACTTTGCCCAGTTCGTCAAACAATCCTACCTCGCCTAGATTGAGCGCCCCCTCGACTCAACCTGGGTCTTCTCGTCTACCGTTGCCCAGCGGTGCAGGTCAGCCCAGCAATCAACCGGCTGGTAGGCAGTAGCTGAGATACGGCTAAAATTCTTCAATCTCCTCCAATAACCCGATCGCGTCCCGCAGTTTTTGCCCTGAGCAGTCGTTGATCGGCTCTCTCAAGTAGGCTAAGACCGTCAGCATCATCGTGGGGTTGTAGGGTGGCAGTTCCGGCACTAATGGTGACGTTTAACGCTAGGTCACTATTGACGACGAAGGGTTGTTCTCGGATCAGTTGGCAAATTCGGTTAGCGATCGCTTCTCCTTCTATGCTGTGAGTGTCGCTTAGAATAATGACAAATTCCTCGCCGCCGTAACGGTACGGGGTATCATAAAGCCGAAGGTTGTGCTGCAAACGGGTTGCTAAGATTTCTAAGGCGCGATCGCCGACCAGGTGTCCATGAGTATCATTAATGATCTTAAAAAAGTCTACGTCTATGATAACTAGACTAATCGGTTGCTTACGGGCACGGGCATTTGCAATAACTCGTGGCAGTTCCCACTCCAAAGAGCGGCGATTGCTAAGATTCGTGAGGGGATCTGAAAGCGCAATAGAACTTAGAAGATTGTTCTCTCGCATTAGGTTCTGATAGGCTAGCACTTGACGTAATCCTATCTGCATTTGGGCAAGGAGGAGTCTAGTAGAGCTAGAGTTAGGGTGTTGCAAGTCGAGCTTGAGATAAGCATCTGCCCCCTTCTCAAGCGCTTGAATATGAGAATCATTAGGGGGACGATCCTCAATGACAATACAGTAGATCCAGGCAAGGCGATGCTGGATTTTTATCTGTTCGCAGAGCTCAATTCCTCCCTGCTGCTGGGCTTGAATTAGCACAAGGTCTGGCTGTTGCACTTGAACGAGCCGCATTGCCTCAAACGGATTTGCAGCAACTTCCACTGTGAAGGTGGCAGAGTCATGAATTAAAGTTTGAAGGGCAGATCGAAAATTGTTCTCCCCAACGCAGATCAGTGAAGCGCTCATTTAAGTTTCTAATCTAAATCAAGGCAGAATACATCGTCAGGGCAATGGTTCCTTGGGATGAGCGCTGCCTGCCAAAAAGATGTGACGCTATTATGCATGAAGCTACTTCAAAGACATAATTGAAAATAGCAGGTCGGTATTGTCTAAAGTTACGCACTGCTACACATAAATCAGGACAGGCTCTCGACAAACATCATAGAATTCAGTAAATCCCGATCTAATGTCGTTCATTGTATACCGCACCAGTTTAGAGTCTAATGTCCATCTTTTTGCTCAAACGTATGGCAGAACCTAAAGCGGAACACCACTAATTCCTTCATTGAACTGTACAACTCCCCATGTCCATTCTCCTCAGCGGCTCCCAAATTCGGCAAACTTTCTTGACCTTCTATCAAGATCGGGGGCATCAAATTTTACCCAGTGCCTCTCTTATCCCTGAAGATCCTACGGTGCTTTTGACCATTGCTGGCATGTTACCTTTTAAGCCTATCTTTTTGGGGCAACGCACGGCAGAGTTTTTGCGAGCGACGACCTCCCAAAAGTGCATTCGGACAAACGACATCGAAAATGTTGGTCGGACGGCACGGCACCATACGTTTTTTGAGATGCTGGGCAATTTTAGCTTTGGCGATTATTTCAAGGAACAGGCGATCGCTTGGGCATGGGAACTCTCGACTCAGGTCTTTCGACTTCCGTGCGAACGACTGGTCGTGAGCGTGTTTCGAGAGGATGATGATGCTTTTGCGATTTGGCGTGATCAGGTGGGCGTGCCTATTCAGCGAATTATTCGCATGGACGAAGCGGATAACTTTTGGGTTTCGGGCGCGACGGGTCCCTGTGGGCCTTGCTCAGAGATTTATTACGATTTTCATCCAGAGCGAGGCGATGAAGGCATTGACTTAGAGGACGACACGCGCTTCATTGAGTTCTACAACCTCGTCTTCATGCAGTACAACCGAGACGCTGAAGGCAATCTAACGCCGCTGCAAAACCAGAATATTGACACGGGTTTGGGGCTAGAGCGGATGGCGCAGATTCTTCAAGAGGTGCCCAATAACTACGAGACGGACTTGATTTTCCCGATCATTAAAAAGGCGGCACAGATTGCTGGAATCGATTATTTTGCAGTGGATGAACCTACTCAAGTTTCGCTAAAAGTGATTGGGGATCATGTGCGATCGGTGGTTCATATGATTGCGGATGGGATCACGGCTTCTAACTTGGGGCGAGGCTATATTCTGCGGCGGCTGATTCGGCGGGTGGTGCGCCACGGGCGATTGATTGGCATTGAGCAGGACTTTACGGGCGAAGTGGCAGAGACTGCGATCGCTCTGGCTGAGGCGGCTTATCCTAGTGTCCGCGATCGGGAGACAGCGATTCAGACTGAGCTAAGAGCCGAAGAATCTCGCTTCCGCGAAACGTTAGACCGGGGAGAAAAGCTGCTCAACGAGGTTATTAGCCAGTTGACTGAGCAAGGCGGGCGAGGCGAAATATCGGGCGATGATGCCTTTACGCTTTATGACACCTTTGGCTTTCCACTGGAATTGACTCAAGAGGTCGCTGAAGAGAATAATTTAAGGGTTGATGTTGCCGGGTTTGAAAAGCGCATGGAAGAGCAGCGTGGGCGATCGCGCGAGGCGCAAGACACTATTGATCTAACCGTGCAATCGACCCTTGACCAATTGGCGGAACATCTGCATGAGACAAAATTTTTGGGCTATACCCAGGCTGTCAGTGAAGCAGAGTTAAAGGCGCTGCTAACAGAAGGGAAGGCAGTGGAGTCGGCGGTAGCTGGCACTGATGTGCAGCTAGTTCTCGATCAAACGCCTTTTTATGCAGAATCTGGCGGACAGGTGGGCGATCGCGGCTTCCTCTTTAACGATATGGTTCGGGTTCAAGTGAGGGACGTGCAAAAGGAAGGGAGTCTTTTCGTTCACTTTGGCACTGTGGAAGTGGGAATACTGGAGATAGGCGATCGGCTCACGGCTCAAGTTGATCTGGCAAGTCGGCGACGAGCACAGGCAAACCATACGGCAACCCATTTGCTGCAAGCAGCCTTGAAAAAGATTGTCGATGCCAACATCTCTCAAGCCGGTTCGTTAGTGGCGTTCGATCGCCTGCGTTTTGATTTCAACCTATCGCGGGCTGTGACACCAGACGAACTGCACCAAATTGAAGACCAAATTAACATTTGGATTACCGAAGCCCACGCCGCAGATATTGCAGTTATGCCTATTGCCCAAGCAAGAGCGAACGGTGCAGTGGCAATGTTTGGCGAAAAGTATGGCGATGAAGTGCGCGTCATTGACTTTCCGGGAGTATCGATGGAGCTTTGTGGCGGTGTTCACGTTAACAATACTGCCGAAATTGGACTGTTCAAGGTGATCTCAGAGTCGGGTGTGGCAGCAGGCATTCGTCGGATTGAGGCGGTTGCAGGGGCAGCGGTGTTGGAGTACTTGAATGTGCGAGAGAAAGTGGTACGAGAGTTAGGCGATCGTTTTAAGGTGAAGCCAGAAGAGTTGGGCGATCGGGTGATGGCATTACAGACCGAACTGAAGACGACTCAAAAGCAACTGGAATCTCTTAAGTCGGAATTAGCCTTAGCAAAGGCTGATCAGCTTCTTTCCCAAGCTGAAACTGTCGGCTCGTTCAAAATTATCATTGCTTCCCTAGAAAGTGTAGATGCCGAGTCTTTGAAGACTGCGGCAGAAAGTTTGTTACAGAAGTTGGGTGAAGGAGCCGTTGTGCTGGGATCAGTGCCGGAGCCAGAGAAAGTAAGTTTAGTAGCAGCGTTTAGCCCTAATGTGACTCAAAAAGGATTACAGGCAGGCAAGTTGATCGGTGCGATCGCCAAAATTTGCGGCGGCGGCGGCGGCGGTCGTCCTAACCTGGCACAAGCAGGCGGCAAAGATGCCAATAAGTTGCCAGACGCGCTTGAGGCTGCTCGTCAAACCCTGAAATCGGGGCTAGGCTGATGCCGACACAAAGAACGCTCTACTCAGAACCTAAATTAACCCAAAATAACGCACAAATTTAACCCTCCCTTTCGGGGGGCGTGGGGGAGTTAGGCCCCCACATCGCGGGGGTACGGGGGGAAGTCCCCCGGATCGCGGCACCGCCGCCCAACCAACTCCGCTTCAAAATCACCTCCCAGTTTTCTGAGCTTCCCAAGAACCTGTACCGTTAAAGCCAGCATTACCTCAAATGAGTAATTCTTTTGCAAAATCTTCGCACTTCTGAAACTCGTAAGCACCCATTAGCGCTCCCCATAGCCCCTGACCTGTATCAGGCTCAACGCCTCGGTCATAGCTCCAAAATTTGCCTGGACTGACTTCAAATCCCAAAACAACCTGCCGGGTCGCTCCATCGTACTGGAAGTAGCACTTTGCTCCTGGCGGTGGCACTGCCTTAAATCTACCTGCTTGTTCAGTCACCGTTAGCTCACATCCTGGCAGTGTTTCCAAATCATCCAAACTCAACGACTCCAATAAACTAGGATTTGCCCCTGCTCCTAGAAACTTCTCAGGCTGTTTCAATGCTAGATATTGCACTTGAAGAGAGTCTGAAGATGCTACGAGGACGGCAACGCGCTGACGATAAGGGCGATCGCACGTTAACGCATTTGCCTGTTCTGCAAACAGCGCCAGATTTCCTTCAATCCGCATGGGAAGAGGGCGATACCACAACCGAAGATGAACAAACCAAGTAGGCTGTTCCATTGCCTGAAGCTTGTTGTCAAACTCTCCGGCAATCAGTTGCGCCAGTGCAGTCAAATTTTGAGAAGAAGACATAAATTAGAGATCAAGAATTGAAAATTAGCACGATCTACCTGACGCAACTGTCATTTTAATAGATGGCGGAATGAGAGCCTTTCCCATGAACCTTGTTTCTTTCAAAGGCGAACTCGCTGCTTTGAGTGCTGCCCTAATCTGGGCGATCGCCTCCTTTGTCTATGTGATCATGGGCAGACAAATTCCGCCCTTAGTCCTGAACTTTGCCAAATGTACGATCGCCATTATCCTCAGTTTGCTGACTTTATGGCTCATGGGCGACTTTTCGCCCGGATTTTCGCTGCAAACAGGAATGCTGCCGTTAGGATTACTGCTCGTCAGCGGAGCCCTCGGCATTGGCTTAGGCGATACTGCATTTTTTGAAGCGTTGAACTGCTTAGGAGCCAGGCGATCGCTGCTCATCGAAGCCCTCGCCCCTCCACTAGCTGCCCTATTTGCTGCCATTTTTCTAAACGAAACCCTCAACTCCCGAGCCTGGATTGGCATTTTTCTGACCGTGGGTGGGGTCACATGGGTCATTCTAGAGCGAGTTCCTAATGATTTCCAGGGTAAATTGCATCTTTGGCGTGGCATTGGATTCGGAGTTCTATCTGCACTTGCTCAAGCTTCGGGAGCAGTTTTATCACGGGCAGCCTTGGCTGAAACCAGCGTAAGTCCGCTTTGGGGAAGCTTGATTCGGCTATTGGCAGGAGTTTTTATCCTGCTAATTCTCATGATTTGCCAGCGTCAAGTCTGGGCAGAATTTTATCCTTTGCGCGATCGCCGTTTCCTGCTCAGTTTGATCACAACTTCTTTTGCCAGCACCTACTTAGGCATTTGGCTACAGCAGATTGCGCTAAAGTTTACAGCCACAGGCATTGCTCAAGCCCTAACTGCAACCAGCCCCCTATTTGTGATTCCTATTGCACTCTGGATGCGGGAAAAAGTGAGCTTGCGGTCAATTTTGGGTGCGGTTTTAGCGCTGTTGGGGATTTGGGCTTTATTTGATGTGAAGTAAGGAAGATGAATTGAAACGTTTGATGATTAATTCAAAAGTCAGCGATCGCCCCATCATAAACTAGACATGAATTTAATTTCTGTTCACAACATTAGCCAAAAGCCTAGGTTTAAGGAGTATCTATGATAGAAAAAATTTTGTTGGCAAATTCTGAAACGGGACAAGCCATGCTCAAAACCTTAATGGACATTCCCCTTATTCAAAGGGCACAGGTCACTGTTTTACAAGTCGTCCCCCCACAAGTGACCGCCGATGCCATGACCGAGAAATGGGAACTCGGCGGTAAAAGCTTAGCCAGTGCCATTCAATTTCTCAACCTTGACCCGACTAAAGTAACCGCAATGCTACGAGAAGGCGATCCTAAAGACGTGGTGTGCAAGGTTGCAGAAGAAGTAGATTCTGATTTAATCATCATGGGTTCACGGGGTCTGAAGCGCATTCAGGCAATTTTAGAAAACTCGGTCAGCCAATATGTGTTTCAGCTTTCATCCCGTCCCATGCTGCTAGTGCGGGATGACCTATTTGTTAAAAAAATTAACCGAGTCATGGTGGCGATCGACAAATCCGAGTCGGCTCAACAAGCTCTAAAGCTAGCCTTAACCCTGCTGAGAGATGTTAAAAATAGCCAAATTATTCTTGCCCACACCAATGCCGACCTGAAACTTAAGCCGGGCGAAATCGCTGTGAACCCAAACGAAGACCCGGTGTTACTGCCTGCGATCGCAGAAGCCAAAAAATATGGCGTTGCTTTCAAATGTGTTGCTCCCGAGGGCAAACCGGGTGCCAGAATTTGCCAAATTGCTGAAGAACTCAATGTTAATCTGTTAATACTTGGCTCCCCCGATCGCCGTCCCTCTGTTGCCAAAGGCTTACCCGATCTCGATCGCCTTTTAGGTCAATCGCTGTCAGATTACGTCCGGGTGTATGCTAACTGTCCGGTTCTGCTTGTCCGCTAAGTACTGGAATAAAAAATAAGTCTGTCAGCGTCAAAAGCAGGACTCAGACGCTGACAGACTCACTTATATGGAAAATAGACACTTACTTCGCTTCGCGGCTTGCTGTCTGAATATACAGAATCACTAGAAAAAGTGCAGGAACCATCACAAACAAAATAGTGGCAATAAAACCCAAATCATTAACTTGCATGAGAACTCGCCTCGGTAATTCAAGCTGATTTTAACGAACCCTTATCATTTTAAGGATACACCTCAACTCGCCCAAAACCGAGTGAAAAAGCGGCGGATCTTTTCCCAATAAGCCCTGAATGCGTCATGTCACTTCTTGGGTTTTGTCACCACGCTGACCACTCCATGCACCAAAGTTTGACAAGCTAAACGGCATTGGGCATTACGTTTCCGTAGTTTCCGATCTTCCACCTCGGTTCGAGGCGATAGGTTCTCCATCCCTTCTACAATCTCAACGACACAAGTGCCACATTGACCGTAGCCACCGCAGTTCATCATCTTGCCACCAAAGGTATAGAGATCAATGCCGCTCTCTAAGGCTTTAAACCGAAGATTGGCTCCGTCGGTTGCCATCACTTCCTTCTTTTCGTTAAGAAACTTAATACTTATAGGTTTCCAAGATTTATCTTCGGAAGCTGCCGTTGCCAGGGCTTGCGAGGGGTCTTGAATCTGTTCTTCGGAGCTTGCCTGGGTCATGCTTGCAATCGCCTCTCACACTGGTTACACTTCTTTATACCCTTTCATTTTACAAAATTTAGGCAGAAAGCCCAGCAAATTTGCGGGTTTGGGTTGTCGCAGTGGACTAGGTGAATGCTCGCAAGAGACACAGAATTCTGTATCCTAGCCTAGCTGAATCCTATGTGTTCTAAGCTGTGGGAGTGCCAGGGTTACTGTCATTACAACTTTATGTTGATTTGTTTCGGGCTTTTAAGCTTTAGGAATGGGTGGCAGTAGGCGATCGCACATCTTATGGTGTCTCCAAATCTGGTAGTCTTACCAGTATGGGATTTCTTAATAAAAAGCTGAAAGAAGAGTTGAAACGTATAGGAGGAGCGTAGTTAATGGGACTACCCTGGTATCGCGTACACACAGTGGTCTTGAATGACCCAGGTCGGCTGATTTCCGTTCACCTGATGCATACTGCATTGGTGGCAGGTTGGGCTGGCTCAATGGCATTGTATGAGTTGGCAATTTTTGACCCCAGTGATGCAGTTCTCAACCCCATGTGGCGGCAAGGCATGTTTGTCTTACCCTTCATGGCGCGTTTAGGCGTATCGGGTTCTTGGGCAGGCTGGAGCGTGACTGGAGAAACGGGCGTTGACCCTGGTTTCTGGTCATTTGAAGGCGTTGCTGCGGCTCACATTATTTTATCTGGTCTGCTTTTCCTAGCTGCCGTTTGGCACTGGGTTTATTGGGATTTGGAGCTATTTAGAGATCCTCGCACTGGCGAGCCTGCTCTAGATTTGCCCAAAATGTTTGGGATTCACTTATTCCTATCCGGTCTGCTTTGCTTCGGCTTCGGGGCATTTCACCTCACAGGGCTGTTTGGTCCTGGGATGTGGGTTTCCGATGCTTACGGGCTAACAGGCAGCGTTCAGCCTGTAGCACCATCCTGGGGACCAGAGGGCTTCGATCCATATAATCCTGGAGGTATTGTGGCTCACCACATTGCCGCCGGAATTGTTGGCATCATTGCTGGATTATTCCACCTCACAGTCCGTCCTCCTGAGCGGCTTTATCGCGCTCTACGAATGGGGAATATCGAAACAGTTCTTTCCAGCAGTATTGCAGCAGTGTTTTTTGCAGCTTTTGTGGTTGCAGGAACCATGTGGTATGGCAGCGCAGCCACCCCCATTGAACTATTTGGACCCACTCGTTATCAATGGGATAGCAGCTACTTCCAGCAAGAAATCCAGCGGCGGGTTCAGTCTAACGTGGCTGAAGGCGTAAGCTTAGAAGATTCTTGGTCAGCGATTCCTGAGAAGCTGGCGTTCTATGACTATATTGGCAACAACCCAGCGAAGGGTGGTTTGTTCCGTACGGGTCAAATGAACAAGGGTGACGGAATTGCGAAGGGTTGGATTGGTCATCCGGTCTTTAAGGATTCTGAAGGTCGTGAGCTATTCGTTCGTCGGATGCCTAACTTCTTTGAGAACTTCCCGATTATCTTGACTGACAAAGATGGGATTGTTCGAGCAGATATTCCGTTCCGTCGGGCTGAGTCGAAGTACAGCTTTGAGCAGGTGGGTGTCACTGCCTCCTTCTACGGCGGTGCTTTGAATGGTCAGGTCATCACCGATCCAACCGCTGTCAAGCGCTATGCGCGTAAGCTGCAATTGGGCGAACCGTTTGAGTTTGACCAAGAAACTCTCAATTCTGATGGGGTACTTCGCAGTAGCCCACGGGGTTGGTTCACATACGGGCACACTGTGTTTGCGCTGCTGTTCTTCTTTGGGCATATCTGGCACGGTTCTCGTACCTTGTTTAGAGATGTATTCGCAGGGATTGATCCTGACCTTTCTGAAGAGCAGGTAGAGTGGGGTTTTTATCAGAAGTTGGGTGATAAATCCTCTCGAAGAAAAGAGCCGGTCTAGTGTGATAAAGGGCGATCGCCGGCAGATATCTGGCAGCGATCGCTTCTTGTATTACTCTTCGTTAGTGACTATAAATTGCCTCAATGTAGGGAGATTTGATCATGGAAAGCGTTGCTTACATTTTGGTTTTGGCACTTGCACTTGGGGTTCTGTTCTTTGCGATCGCTTTTCGTGAACCCCCTCGCATTAACAAGGATTAGAACTCTTGTTCTCTTAATTCTTTTAAATTGCCTTGAATTTAAGTATTTCTAAAAGCCTGGGTATTTCTGCTGTTTTTTGAGCGGGAATACTCAGGTTTTTTCTATTTACAATTGCAGTATGATTGCAAAGTAATTGAGGATATTGCCCCTCAAACAATCTTTTTAGTCTGATTCTTTTCGGAGGGTGCCACCCATGCGATGTCCATTCTGCCAATATCCAGACAACCGAGTTTTGGAATCTCGCTCAGCAGAATCCGGGCATAGTGTCCGCCGTCGTCGAGAATGCCTTAAATGCGATCGCCGATTTACAACCTACGAGCGGATTGAGTTTGTTCCTGTTGTGGTCATTAAACGCAATGGCGATCGTGAATCTTTTGACCGATCTAAGTTGCTGCGAGGAATGGTTCGCGCCTGCGAAAAAACAGGAGTGCTGCACCCTCAGCTCGAAAATTTGGTCGATGAAATTGAGGCAGAACTTCAGCAGCAATCGATTCGAGAAGTCCCAAGTAGCGAAATTGGGGAACTTGTCTTAAAGCATCTTCAAACCCTTAACGAAGTGGCGTATATTCGCTTCGCTTCGGTTTATCAACAGTTTACTGGCTTTAATGATTTTGTTGATATCCTCAGTCGGCTGCGATCGTCTGATAGATCTTTAGCAGAATCTGCCGAGCCGTTGCTCGACCCTCACATTAGCTCTCATGCTGAACCAGAAAGCTGGCAATCTGATGTCGAGCCTTCCATGACTCATTAGTTTTCAAGTCTTTTTAACCGTATCTGGGAAACATCATTCCGACTAAAGAATGATTCTTAGCTAAATTGAGATATGATTGATCACTTGGGGTCTAACAGTATTACAATTTAGCTTCCAGCGAAGTAAATTCGTTGAGTAGCTGAACAACATTCGTCTTTTTTAGGCGAATGAGGATGTCCACAGCATACGTATTGTAAACAGACCACTACTAAAACGGAGAAAACCACCAGGAAACTTATCGCATGCCCACAGATATCGGCTTTACACTTGAAGATTTTGCCGCTCTTCTCGATAAATATGACTATCATTTCAGTCCTGGCGACGTAGTCGCGGGTACAGTATTTAGTCTCGAACCCAGAGGTGCACTGATTGATATTGGTGCCAAGACGGCAGCGTACATCCCCATTCAGGAGATGTCGATTAACCGAATTGACAACCCAGAAGAAGTTTTACAGTCGAATGAAACCCGCGAGTTCTTCATCTTGACTGATGAAAACGAAGACGGGCAGCTAACTCTCTCGATTCGCCGCATTGAGTATATGCGGGCTTGGGAACGAGTGCGTCAGCTTCAAAATGAAGATGCCACAGTTCGCTCTAGTGTATTCGCTACAAACAGGGGCGGTGCGTTGGTTCGGATTGAAGGACTCCGGGGTTTCATCCCTGGGTCTCATATCAGTAGCCGCAGACCTAAAGAAGATTTGGTGGGTGAAGAGTTGCCCCTAAAGTTTTTGGAAGTAGATGAAGACCGTAACCGTCTAGTTCTTAGCCATCGTCGGGCACTGGTTGAGCGGAAGATGAACCGTTTGGAAGTGGGCGAAGTGGTGATTGGAACGGTTCGAGGTCTGAAACCTTATGGTGCCTTCATTGATATTGGCGGTGTGAGTGGCTTGCTGCACATCTCCGAAATCTCCCATGATCATATTGATACGCCTCATAGTGTTTTCAACGTGAATGATGAAGTCAAAGTGATGATTATTGACTTGGATGCGGAACGAGGTCGAATCTCTCTTTCTACTAAGCAACTTGAGCCAGAGCCAGGAGATATGGTCAAGAACCCGCAAATTGTTTATGACATGGCGGAAGAGATGGCTGCAAAATATCGTGAAAAGATGTTGCAACAGTCTCAGCCTCAGAGTGAGGTTGAAGAGGCGATCGACATTGAAGATGCGGTTAGCGCTGAAGAACCGATCGAAGTTGAAGAAGCGTTTGAGGAAGATTTACCCTCGGCGGTGGAAGAATAGATTTTTCACTGATTCAGCCATGGCTGGTTTAGCGATGAAAGAGGAGGGAATCATCCCTCCTCTTTTTTGGAGTTTTAGGAAGGGGTTTCAATGGTTACTATTCGTTGTCAGGGTAGAGCGTTCCACAGTATTCAAGCAGTGCTGTTTGATAAAGATGGGACTTTAGCAAATTCAGAGTCATTTTTACGAAGCTTGGCGCATAAGCGATCGCGCTTGATTGATGCTCAATTTCCTGGTGTTCAAGAGCCGTTACTCATGGCGTTTGGAGTGGATGGCGATCGACTTAATCCGGCAGGGTTAATGGCGATCGGCACTCGTCAAGAAAACGAAATTGCTGCCGCTGCCTATGTGGCTGAAACAGGACGTGATTGGATAGAGTCTCTCGAAACGGTGCGATCGGCGTTTGCAGAAGCTGACCAATATATGAAACGCAAAGCTGATCACACGCCTTTAGTTTCAGGAGTTCTACCCCTCTTACAAACGATGACTACAGCAGGACTCCGTCTAGGAATTCTATCGTCTGACAGCACTAATAACGTTAAGGACTTTGTTGAGAAATATCAGCTTGCTCCCTACTTTCAGCTTCAAATGGGAACCCATGGAATGCTTAGCAAACCTGACCCCCAACTCCTTCAACAAGCCTGTTATGGATTAGGCATTGCTCCAAGTCGAACCCTTGTCCTTGGAGATTCACAAGCCGATATGCAACTGGCTCGATCAGGAGCAGCAGGTTGTATTGGAGTAACAGGCGGCTGGAGCAGTGCATTTCATCTGTCAGCCGATGCGGTGATCCATCAACTTGCGGAAATTGAAGTTCTTTCAGAGTAGGACTATATTAAAGTTTATATTTTTTATATTTTTACATCGCTAATCTCTCAGAGATTCTACAGAGAAAAATTCTTGAGTTAGAGGAGCAAAAAGACGACAGAGTCAACTCGGTTTGGGTCTTTTACAAGGCTCTGGGAAGAACTGAGTCCTTAAGGGAAGAAGTATTGGGGTGAAAAGCTGCTAATATTGTTTCCACTCTGCCGTCAATGACTTTGTTTCTAAACGAACCCCCATTCGTCTGAAATTCTGTCTAATGTAGATCCTAAAGCAGTAAATTCTAGGTAAAGCTACTTGCTTTCAGAAAGGTTTACGTTTAAGTTTTACAACAGGAGCTTGATTAGCGAGTGGTTTAGTCGCTTTTCTCTTTCGCTCCCTTGGCAGGGTTGTTTACTCGTCTTCCAGTTTTTTAAAGCAGAATTACTCAATTGGGTTGCCTATTGGGCGATCGGCAAAGTGGTAGATGCAATTTAGGCTCACTTTGCTGAATCCGAAAAGTGGTAGTTTCCTGTTCTAGTTCTGAACAATTGCTCAACTTTGATAAAGGGAGGTCTTTCCTTGTCCCGTCGCTATTTTTTTACCTCTGAATCTGTAACAGAAGGTCATCCAGATAAAATCTGTGACCAAATTTCCGACACCATTCTTGATGCACTCCTAGCACAAGATCCTTCTAGCCGAGTAGCGGCGGAAGTTGTGGTCAACACGGGGATGGTGTTGGTCACTGGCGAGATTACCTCAAAAGCACAAGTCAATTATGTTGATTTGGTTCGTGGAAAAATTGCTGAAATTGGTTACACCGATGCAGTGAATGGGTTTTGCGCCAATAGCTGCGCTGTGTTGATTGCCCTAGATGCGCAGTCGCCTGATATTGCCCAAGGCGTAGACCAAGCCCAGGAACATCGAGAACTTTCTAGTGATGAACATCTTGATGCCGTAGGTGCTGGCGATCAAGGTTTGATGTTTGGGTTTGCTTGCAACGAAACTCCTGAGCTAATGCCTTTGCCCATTAGCCTGGCACACCGCATTGCTCGTAAGCTAGCAGCTGTCCGTAAAATGGGACAGTTGCCGTACTTGCGTCCTGATGGAAAAACCCAGGTGACAGTGGCTTACGAAAATGGTAGACCTGTCGGTATCGATACGATTCTGATTTCGACGCAGCATACTGCTGAGATTGGCGAGGTCATAGATCCTGTGGCAGTTCAAGCCAAAATTAAAAAGGATCTATGGGCGCTGGTGGTTCTCCCTGTTTTTGAAGATATTGCCATTAAGCCGGACGACACAACGCGTTTCTTAGTGAACCCCACAGGCAAGTTTGTAGTAGGTGGCCCTCAGGGCGATTCGGGTTTGACGGGTCGCAAAATTATTGTCGATACCTATGGTGGATATTCTCGTCATGGCGGCGGCGCGTTTTCGGGAAAAGACCCTACAAAGGTCGATCGCAGCGCGGCCTATGCGGCGCGTTACGTGGCAAAGAATATTGTGGCAGCGGGCTTGGCTGAAAAGTGCGAAGTGCAGTTAAGCTATGCCATTGGCGTGGCTCGTCCGGTCAGTATTTTGGTGGAAACCTTTGGCACAGGCAAGGTAGATGACGATCGCCTCTTCAATTTGGTTAAAGACCACTTTGAATTGCGTCCAGCGGGCATTATTCAAACCTTTGGTTTAACGACAATTCCTGCTGAGCGGGGCGGTCGCTTTTATCAAGATGTGGCTTCCTACGGTCATATGGGGCGAGATGACTTAGATTTACCTTGGGAGAAAACTGACAAAGCAGCATTGCTGAAAGAGGCTGTTAGCCTTTTAGGTGCAGCAGTGTAACGAGTCAAGTTAACACTCAAAAAGCAAGCTAATACTTGAGAAGCAAGGATTCCCTATGGGGGTTCTTGCTTCTTGCGTGTTAAAGCTTTCTATTGGATATCGAGTGGATATTGAGAAAAGAGCCTAGAAGACAAGACGAAAATTACGGTTGCCAGTCGTTCCTTCTTGAATAACGAGCGCTAGATTTTGGGAACCAGATGAGTTCCACTCTCGATTAAACATGTGAACTTGCCCATATAAGACTTCTCCCGGTTCGGCTACGCCGTCTTCTCTGTTGGTAAAGTGAACTCGGGAGCGGACAACGTTGCCGTTGGCATCTTCGACTTCGGCAAAAAGCGGAACAAAGCCAAAGGTGCGATCGCTATGATTCTCGACCACTAAGTTAGCGGCAACTGTCCCGTTGGGCGAAACTCTCGCGTCGTCAAGCTGAATGGATACGTTGTTTAAGGTTTGCTGTGACAAAGTTTGTGGCGCTATATCTGGGCTGAGGGTGGGCGGTGGAGCCGTTGCCACGAGGCGTGTAGGTTGGAGGCGTGTAGGTTGGGAAGAGGCGATCGCTGGGGGGCGGGTAACCTGAGGTGGACGGCTGGCACTAGGGGCTTGAGCTAATTGTACGGGTGCACTTCTTTGGGTGGTGCGACGCTGACTTCGTTCTGGAAGCGCCACCGTTCTAGGGGCGATTGCTCTAGTTGGGGCAGTTCGGGGAATAGCCGCTGTCTGGGCATAGACGATTTGCTCAGGGGGGGAAATTAGGGGGGGTTGAGCAATGCGACGTGGAGCGACGGTTGGCTCTATTAAAGGTTCATTGACTAGGGGCTGAAAAGGATTGGCTGGGGTTTGGGCAATGACTTGAGGTTTAAGGGCAGCAATGCGCAAATCAAGGGTTTCGAGACGGGCAGTGTATTCTTGCGATCGCGCGGTGACTTGATTTTGGGCAAAGGTCGAGGGTCGAACAGCTTGTAAGGTTGCTAATGCTTTAGCCCATTGCCGCCTTGCCGTTTCATAGTCTTGAGTTTTCTGAGCGATCGTCGTTAGCTCAGTTGCCTTCTGAGCCTCTGCTTTAGCACGACTCAGTAACTCAGCCGCTTTAGATTCTTTTTCTAATCGAGACTCCAGATAGTCTAGGTGACCGCGATCAAGGGCTAACCTTTGCTGGACGATGGGAGCCAGCTTGCTGTCATTAGCCAAGCCACTGAGTTGTGCAACAGCCGCCGAAAGTTGATGATGGGCAAGTTTCAGATCAGGCAAATTCTTTGCCATTTCTGAAAGAGTTTGTGCTGTCGTGGCTTGCCTAACAGACTGTTGGTAAAGCAACTCTGCCTGTTGATTGTTTGCACAGTTATCTAAAGTCTGGCAAACCGCCGAAATATAAGAAGATTGCACTCCAATTAAAATTCCGCCCAGTGGCAAGAGTGCCAGACAGCCACCAATGAGCAGTTTGCTCCAGGTCAGAAAAAACTTTTCTTCAGATGTGCCAATTTTGCCAACCATCACTTTGGGGGCTTTAGAGACTTTAAAGACATTGGGATGAGAAGGAAAAAGCTTGGGTTTCCGAGAGATTTTAGACCTGTTGACCGCAGAAGATTTTTGCGATCGTGTGGTTTGTGCAGGTCGGGAAGGAAGCAAACCTAGATGCTGAGACTGCACGTGAGTATCTGCCTGTACCCATCCAGATAAGTTTTTGGAGATGCGCTCAGACTGGGCTTCGGCGTTTGGATGAACTTGTTGTAAATCCTTCAAAATGGTTTTTGCCGAGGCATAGCGATCTTTTGGCTTTTCTGCCATCATCTTTTCTAAAATCCTGATCAGAACGGGATCAAGCTTGACCAACGTTTGCCACTTCCACTCTAAAGAATTGGGGTCAATGAGTTGGCTGGGCGGTTTTGCGGTGAGCAATACCACTGCGGTCACGGCTACTGCATAGAGATCGCTCCGAGGCGAACATTGCCCCAGCCGCAGTTGCTCATAGGGCGCATAGCCCGATTTACCAACAGACACCGAAGCTTGAATCAACCCATCGGCAGGGGTATGGGATTGATTTAAGTGGGTTGCCGCCTGCTTAACTGCACCAAAATCAATCAAAATCGGCAACTTCTTCCCCCGGGCTAACATGACGTTATCGGGAGAAATATCGCGATGCACAATGTTTTGTTGATGCAGATATGCCAGCACCCGCAGCAGATCCTTCAACCACTGCAAAATCTCAGTTTCGGTGAAGGTGGTGCCGTTTTGATGCTTCTCTCGCAGCAGATTCCAGTAGGTTTTGCCATTGACATATTCTTGAACGATAAAGAGTCGGCTGTTTTCTTCAAAAACTGCTAAAAACTTAGGAATTTGGGGATGGTTGAGCTTGTGGAGAATGGTGGCTTCTCTTTGGAATAATTCTCGAAGCTTTTGAGTAACAACGGCATCACCTCGGTTGCTAGGGGCAAATTCTTTGAGGACGCAGAGTTCACCAAAACGCCACTTGTCTACAACTAAATAGGTTCGTCCAAAACCGCCCCGTCCCAAAACGCGCTGAATGCGATAGCGACGATCCACTAAGGTTCCAGGAAGTAGCTCTGCTGCAATCGTCACCACTTAGCTCCTTACTTACTCGATTTTCACTCTTGGCTCGATTTTCACTCTTGGCTCGATTTTTACTCTTGGGTAGATGCAGGTTAGCCTTTACATCGAATGGTAGCTCAGTGGTAAAAGGGGGAGCGCTCCTCACTAAATGACATTCGTTTGAGGCAGATCAGAAATTACTCTGAAATTCTACAGTCTAAGCTGCAATAGCTCAAACAGTAGCAGAAAAACACCCAGGTTCTTTGTAGCGAGAGTTGCCTCAGTGAATTGCTCTAAAAAGTTGCGATCGCCAAATGTCTGAGAACGCGACCCCAGTTACCTAGTTTTTGTTTTATCGTAACTCATTAGCCGGATCATTCATATCTTTTGCCCTAGAAACTGTTACGTCAATCACTGAGCAACCCTTAACAGTTGAGTTTTTCTTGGCAACAACAGAGAGGCACAGCACTAAAAAACAGTATCTTGTAATACATACTGTCTTCTACCATCCTCTATATGCTTTTAGCGAAAGCAATGCTCGGGAACAAACCGTGAGATTTGAGCAGTACGAACCAGGCGATTTTTACGATGAACTGTTCTTGGCAAGTGGTCAGCCCCGGGCAGAGGCTGTTCCTCTGATCGAGCGGATTAATTCGCTCTCTATAGAAGAGCTTCAACAGCGTCAACGGGCGGCACAGACTGCGCTCTTTCAGTTAGGCGTTACTTTTAATGTCTATAGTGACAACCAAGGGACAGAACGCATTTTTCCTTTCGATATTGTGCCTCGCATTTTGGCGGCGAGAGAATGGGCACGCCTAGAGGAAGGCTTGAAGCAACGAATTCATGCACTTAATTTGTTTTTATCAGATATCTATGGCGAACAGAAAATTCTCAAAGATAAAGTGATTCCTGAAGAATTAGTTTATTCTGCAACGGGGTTTCTTAAGCCGTGCATGGGTTTGCAACCGCCCCAGGGAATTTGGTGTCATATTACCGGAACAGATCTAATCCGCGATCGCGATGGTCAATGGTACGTTCTAGAAGATAACCTTCGGTGTCCTTCGGGTGTTTCTTACGTATTAGAAAATCGACGGGTGATGAAAAGCACCTTTCCGCTCGTTTTCAACAAAATGGCAATTAAGCCCGTCGAAGATTATGCCAGTCATTTACTCGAAACTTTACTGAATCTAGCGCCCCTTGGACTTCCCGATCCAACCGTTGTTGTCTTAACGCCTGGAATGTACAACTCGGCATATTTCGAGCATTCGTTTCTGGCACAACAAATGGGCGTTGAACTGGTCGAGAGCCGAGACTTGGTGATTGCTAATGGCTACTTGCAAATGCAGACGACCAAAGGTTTAAAGCGGGTCGATGTGGTTTATCGACGCATTGATGATGATTTTATTGATCCCCTCACATTTCGAGCCGATTCATTGCTGGGCATCCCTGGGTTGATGGACGTGTATCGGGCTGGACGGGTAGCACTTGCAAACGCGTTAGGAACGGGAGTTGCAGATGATAAAGTAATTTACGCTTACGTTCCTAAAATCATTCGTTACTACCTTGACGAAGAGCCATTATTGTCCAATGTTCCGACTTATCTTTGTTGGGAGCCAGACCAGCAAAATTATGTTCTAGCAAACCTTGATCAACTTGTAGTCAAGCCTGCGGACGGCTCAGGCGGCTACGGCATGTTGGTTGGGCCTCACGCTACTGCCTCAGAGCGAGAAAATTTTGCGGAACGGATTAAGGCTAATCCACGAAATTACATTGCTCAGCCAACGTTATCTCTATCTCGTGTCCCGACTTTATTTGGCGATCGCTTTGAAGGTTGCCATGTCGATCTGCGTCCCTATATCCTATATGGCAAGGAAATCTACATCAATCCAGGTGGCTTAACGCGCGTTGCCCTCAAAAAAGGCTCTTTAGTCGTCAACTCTTCCCAAGGCGGTGGCAGCAAAGATACTTGGGTTGTTCAATAGCTCTTCCAACTCTAAACTCCAAAATTCCCTATGTTAAGCCGAGTCGCTGGTTCAATTTACTGGCTCAACCGTTACGTCGAACGGGCAGAAAACATTGCCCGATTCGTTGATGTTAATTTGAATTTGCTGTTAGATTCGCCTGTGGGCGTAGAGCAACAGTGGGCACCCTTGGTGATGACGACGGGAGACTTGGAGCTATTTAAGGAGCGTTACGGCACCGCCACCGCCGATAACGTGGTGCAGTTTTTAGCGTTTGACAGCGACTATCCCAACTCCATTACGTCTTGTTTGCGGCTAGCCCGCGAAAACGCGCGATCGGTACGCGAAATTATTTCCTCAGAAATGTGGGAGCGGGTAAATGCGTTTTATCTCATGGTTAAAGAAATCTCTCAGGCTCCACCGCTGTCACAGCTTCCTAGCTTTTTTGCCGAAGTGAAGTTAGCCAGCCACTTATTTGCGGGCGTGATGGATGCGACCATGACTCATAATGAAGGCTGGCATTTTGGACAACTGGGCAGATTTTTGGAACGAGCCGATAAAACTGCCCGCACCCTGGACGTTAAATACTTTATCCTGCTGCCTTCTGCCAAAGATATTGGCACGGCTCTTGACGAGCTTCAGTGGATTGCTTTACTTAAGTCTGCCAGCGGCTATGAAATGTATCGTAAATGCCAGCACCGCATTAGCCCTCAAGACATTGCCAAGTTTTTGATTTTAGATCGAGATTTTCCGCGATCGATTCAGTTTTGCCTCTTACAGGCAGAAAAATCTCTTTACCAAATTACCGAAACCACGCCTGGACGCTGGAGTAACGCTGCCGATCGAACTCTAGGAAAACTCCGATCTGAACTTGATTTCATTACCATTGAAGAAATTATTAAGCGAGGGTTACACGAGTTTTTAGATGATACTCAGATGCAGCTTAATCAGGTGGGGCGGGGCATTTTTGAAACATTTTTTGAACTGCAATCTGTGAGCTAATCTGTGATCTGATGTATCAAATTTCCCATATCACCACCTATACCTACGATCGCCCAGTCATCCTTGCTCCCCATGTGATCCGGCTGCGGCCTCGGAGCGATGTAGCACAAAGACTTTGCCAATTCTCTCTCACTGTTTCACCCAATCCCCACGGCATTTCAGAACTCGTTGACCTGGACGGTAATTCTATTATCAAAGTATGGTTCAAAGAAGTCGAAACGACCTCTCTTTCTATTCAAACTCTGTCCCAGGTTGAAACCTTTCGCACCAACCCTTTCGACTATTTGCTAGAACCCTGGGCAACTCAACTCCCGCTCGATTATCCCATCTCCTTATCCCGCCAACTTCATGCTTACCTGGGAGGACAATTTGCCGATCGCCTCGACCCGATCGCCACTCAACTCGCCCAAGAATTATGGCAGTTTGCAGAAGGCAATACCCTGGCGTTTTTAAGCGAACTTAATCAACGGATTTACACAACTTGTAAATATGCTATCCGTGAGACAGGCACCCCGTTCCCACCTGGCATCACCTGGTCTCAACAAATTGGCTCTTGTCGAGATGTGGCAGTTTTGTTTATTGAAGTGTGTCGCGCCATCGGTTTAGCGGCAAGATTTGTCAGTGGCTACCAAGAAGGAGATGCAGATAGTGGCGATCGCCATCTTCACGCTTGGGCGGAGGTTTATCTGCCGGGTGCTGGATGGCGCGGATATGATCCTACCCACGGATTAGCGGTGGCAGCGGGTTATGTGGCGCTTGTTGCTAGTGCGTCGGCTCAAAGTGCGGCTCCTGTAGAAGGTACCCTGAAGTCAGGCGCTCAGGCAACCCTAAACTATCAATTGTTAATTCAGAAAAACTGACTCAGAAATGTTGAGGAGATTTCGGCGAAAAATTACCTTTTTTGTCTGATTGGCTTACTTTGTTGAATTAACATCTTCTCAAAGCTCAGTGTTACAACTCCCAGCGTCACCACCAAAATTCCAACAATCTGCGCTAGCGAGAGAAATGTGCGTTCACCGGGGTTAATGATGACTGCCAAGAGCGCTGTTAAAGCAGGGCCACTCGCCGCAATAATCGAAGCGTGCGCCGCACCCATGAAACGAACACCAAAATTATTAAGCAGATAGCCGACTAAGGTTAAGCCTCCCAACATTAAACTGCCGCCGATAAGTCCTGCCCAATTGCTGGGTGGAGTATCAATACCGATCGCAATTAAGCTCAGACTACTTAGAACAAAAATAGTAGCAAACTGAATCAAACTAACTGGAATCGGATGGAGCTTCCGAAAACTGACTTGCATGGTGAGAAGATACAAAGCAAAGCAAACGCCAGAAACCATCGCTGCACTAATGCCTGTGCCCGACCAGTTTGATGCAGTTGCTTTAACCGTAGTGAGGGCAATTCCACAACTAATCATGATCATGACGAGAACGCGCAGAGACGTAGGGCGATCGCCAAACAACGCCCACGCTAAGGGCACCGTCACCAGCGGATACATAAACAAAATTGTAATTGCCACTCCCGGTCCCACTTGACCAATGGCAATGTAAATCATCACTTGCGACAAAAATAGAAAAAAACCACTGCCTATCACGCTGCTGATTAGCCGCCGATCTTTGGACAAGCAAAACGTTTTAACATCCTTCCAGACGGGTTTGTACAGCCTTGTTGCTAACCAAAACGCCATCAGTGGCACAACGACCAACATCCGTAGCCACAACAGCAGTAGCGAACTCCCTAAACTCTTGAGGCTAATGAACCCACCCACAGGCAACACGCCAAAAAGCTGACTTGGGTTGCCCACAATTCCTACTACCACGTTGTGCAACGAGAGTGCCACCGTAGACAGCAGGATTAAAATTAGCCCCAACTGAAACGACGAAAATTTTTGCGGTACCGCCGCCAATCTCTGAATGTGCTTAGGAATCTGAAAATGGTTTGAGATCTGGTCAACGCGCTGTCTCAGATTCTGCTTACTTAAGGGGCTGGGACTTAACCGTTCATTTTGGCGCATTGGGGCTTCGCCCGGTAGCTGAGTCTGTGTGCCCTGCGATCGCGCCATTTCTAGTTGCAGTTGCTGGCTAATTCGTCGAACCAAAACCTCCAGGATCGCCTCTCCCTGTTTTCCCATGTTTTGCATTCGGTCAATCTGCTGAGACAAGGAGCTTTGGTAACTGTTGAGGTCACTCCGTAGGGTTGTAAAAGTCCGGTTGAGGGTGTCATCGATCGCAGTGAGTTGGGGTGAAGCGATGCCTTGCGGAGATCTCGAAGCGATCGTGCCTTCATCGGCTGGCGAAACGTCTGAAAAAACCTGTAAGTCTGAAAAGGGATCAGCCTGACGCAGCTTTTGACTCAGGGCAACTTGCAAATGATTTGCCAGCGCCAGCGCCAACTGCTTCGCCCAAACTTGCTGCTGTTCCTGCTGCTGTCTCGACAAAATGACTTCATATTGAGACTGAGCAGCTTCATGCTGGTTCTGAAGCTTTTCAATTTCGTTAATCAGCCGCGACTTTTCGGTCTGAAGTCGTCGGACATCTTGTTGGAGATGGGTTACCACTTCTTGCTGTAAATCTTGCAAGTCCTGGGTCATTGTTCGTAGAAGGTCATCTGCACTTCTCGAACCTTCGGATGACTCGATGTTTTTGGGTAGATTTTCTAGCCGCCCCATTCCTGTCCAACCTCTTTGGTAAGCTCGTAAACAAATTGCCAGATCTAGCGGACTGCTTGTGATCGATCGCTTTTGACTGTCGATGATATCTCCAAACCTAGAAAATAATGCAAAACTCCAGATTTAATCTCAAGCCTCGTGCCGCTTCCCGCTTGCTCAAAGAGATTGTACCCAAACCAAACCTCCGATAGACGACCCCTACAGGAGGATGAAAAGTGGGAGGATGGAGGAACGCAATCATAGACCATTGGATGTTTAAGAGGAGATGAGGGAATGACCAGCAAACCTAAGATTATCGTGCTAGACGACGATCCTACTGGGTCGCAAACGGTTCATAGCTGTTTGTTACTTTTACATTGGGATGTAGAAACACTGCGCCTCGGGCTAGCCGACAAAGCTCCGATTTTCTTTGTGCTGACCAACACCCGATCGCTCCCTGCTGACCAAGCCCTAGCAACAACCCAAGAAGTTTGCCAAAACCTAAAAGCCGCGATCGCCGCTGAAAATATTTCCGACTTTCTTATAGTCAGCCGCTCTGACTCTACTCTGAGGGGACATTACCCCGTAGAGACGGATGCGATCGCCCAGGAACTTGGGTCTTTCGATGCTCATTTTCTGACCCCCGCATTCTTCGAGGGCGGACGGTTTACCAAAAACAGCATTCATTACTTGATTAAGCCTAACGGCGCGCCCACTCCCGTCCATGAAACAGAATTTGCTGAAGACTCTGTATTTGGCTACAGCCACAGCTACTTGCCAGACTATGTAGAAGAGAAAACCCAGGGACGCATTCCTGCCGCCGAGGTTGAGCGGTTTGTGCTCAGCGATATTCGCGCTGGCGTGCTGGAACGATTACTGGCTCTGCATAATAACTCATGTGTCGTGGTCGATTCAGAAACCCAGGCAGACATGAATCACTTTGCCGCAGATATTCTAGCGGCAGCAGCACAGGGCAAACGCTTCCTATTTCGTAGCGCCGCTAGTCTGTTAACCGCCCTGGCAGATCTGCCGCCCCAGCCCGTTGCTCCCGAAGATATGGCAATCTACACCCGCGAAGGCAAACCCGGAGCCGTCGTTGTCGGTTCGCACGTTCAAAAAACGACTGATCAGCTAGAGGAATTGCTAAAGCTTCCAGGAACAGAAGCCGTTGAGATCAACGTGGCGCAGTTATTAAAGCCTTCCTCTGAAAAACTTTTACTTCTAGACCGGACGTTGGAGCAAGTTAATGCCATTCATGCCGCAGGCAAAACTCCAGTTATTTTTACCAGCCGGAATGAATTAACGTTTGATGATGTTCAAACCCGCCTCGATTTTGGCTTAGCCGTTTCTGATTTATTAATGGATGTTGTCAAGGGTTTACCCCAAGACATTGGGTTTTTAATTAGTAAGGGTGGTATTACTTCAAATGATGTTTTGAGTACGGGGCTGGCGTTAACGACGGCCCGCCTATTGGGGCAAATTCTTCCGGGTGTGTCGGTGGTGTGTACGCCTGACCACCATCGGTTGCCTAATTTGCCTGTTGTGTTGTTTCCAGGAAATGTGGGCGATCGCCATGCTTTGGGCGCAGCCTATCAACGTCTGATCTCTCAACCGAGACATGAACAAACCTAAAACAAAATGAACTTAAAGCGAACCTAATTTTTCCAATAATTTTGTTCTGATGGTCATCATGCCGACTAATATGAAGTGTGCTGTTAGCGTCGGCGGGTTTGACATCTCAATGTATACTTACTTACCCAGTTAATTCATGAACTCCGATTCTCTCGTGACCGATTCCACCTTGGCAATGCCTCAAACTCCGGCACCTCCCCAAGCCCAAGTGCGTTTTAAGGGAGAGGAGGGGCGGTTGCTGTTGCTATTGCCGTCTGAGACAGAAGGCGGTTCGGCACTAACCTGGATGGAGGTTTGGCAGCAATTGAAGCAACGGCTGAATTCTGGAGAGCGGTTTTGGCAGCCCCAAACTCCGGTTCATCTCATTGCCCGCGATCGCCTCCTTGATGGTCGTCAGATTCAAGACATTGCCGATGCGCTCTCTAATGCCGAACTTCAGCTAAAGCGCGTGTATACCAGTCGCCGCCAAACCGCAGTTGCCGCTGTCACCGCAGGACTATCAGTCGAGCAGCATTCTCTCCTGACGCACCTCAATCAAACTGAAAACGGGCAGGCTTTAGCAGAGCCGCTCTACATTCAAACCACGCTGCGATCGGGCATTGAAATCCGGCATCCGGGCACCGTCGTCGTGTTGGGCGATACCAACCCTGGAAGCAGTATCATTGCCAATGGCGATGTGTTGGTGTGGGGGTCGCTGCGAGGTTTAGTTCAAGCTGGAGCAGCGGGTAACGCGAGTTGTATGATTATGGCGCTACGCATGGAACCGACCCAAATTCGCATTGCCGATTTTGTGGCTCGTGCTCCAGAAAGTCCGCCCAACCAGTATCATCCTGAGGTTGCCCATGTTAGCGGCGGCGGTATTCGGATCACGCGGGCGATCGACTTTTCTAAAAATCAGTTGACCAATGACTTAGTTTAAGTAAACTGTTTCTTTAACAAGCCCCCAAAGCCAAAATCAATCATTCATATCAGTAATCCATGAGTCGCATAATTGTTATTACATCGGGTAAGGGCGGAGTTGGCAAAACGACTTGCACAGCCAATTTGGGCATGGCGCTTGCTAAACGCGGACGCAAAGTAGCAGTCATTGATGCCGACTTTGGCTTAAGAAATCTAGACTTGCTGCTGGGGCTAGAAAACCGAATTGTCTATACGGCGGTTGAGGTTTTAGCAGGCGAATGTCGGCTTGATCAAGCTTTGGTTAAAGACAAGCGTCAGCCTAATTTAGCCCTCTTGCCTGCTGCCCAAAATCGGACAAAGGAGGCAGTTACTCCAGATCAAATGAAGAAGCTGGTGGCGGCTTTAGCTCAGTCTTACGACTATGTGCTGATTGATAGCCCTGCGGGAATTGAAATGGGCTTTCAAAATGCGATCGCCCCAGCTAAAGAAGCGATTATCATCACGACTCCCGAAATTTCGGCAGTTAGAGATGCCGATCGTGTTGTCGGGCTACTCGAAGCCAACGACGTGCGACGAATGCACCTGATTGTCAACCGTCTTCGTCCTGCCATGGTCGAAAAAGACATGATGATGTCGGTCAAAGATGTCCAGGAAATTCTGTCGATTCCGCTGTTGGGTGTGGTGCCCGATGATGAAAAAGTAATTATTTCGACCAACCGAGGCGAACCGCTGGTGCTAGCCCAAGAGGGTTCTTCGCTGGCAGGTATTGCTCTCAACAATATTGTTCGACGCTTAGAAGGGGAGCGAGTGCCACTTTTAGACCTTAACGTGCCTGATGATTTGCTTTCACGGGTTCGTCGGTTTTTCAAGGGTTCGCGAAGCTAACAGTGAAGTGCAACAGAGGCGTTCTATGGGAGCGTCTCTGTGATTTTTAAAGATAAAGTCATGATATTTATCCACTCCTATTATTTCATTTTTCAAGAGTTTTCCTATGCCCATCAACAGCAACATGATTAGCGAACTCCTAGACCGAATTTTCTCTCGCGGTAATTCTGAGAACAGCCGCCAAACGGTCAAGCGACGGTTGCAGTTTGTTTTAGCGCACGATCGCTCTGACCTTAACCCAGCAATGGTTGAGAAGATGCGGAGGGAAATTCTAGAGGTTGTGGCTCGATACGTAGAAATTGATCCTGATGAATCAGAGTTTTCGCTAGAAAGCGACCAACGAACCACTGCTTTGATTGCAAATTTACCGATTAAACGGGTCAAGCCAGAAGCGGTAGGTTTCACGCCTCTCGTTACACCCAATGATGCGTTGAATGATCTGGCGACAAATCTGGCGACAAATTCAGCAAGCGAATCAACCGCAACTCAATCGAATTCATCAGAAACCATACCTGAGCCTCAGCCCAAACCCAAAAAGCCAGAAGATGAAGCCCCTTCCCTAGACCCGTTGGTAAATTTATCTGAGCCAGCGATCGTGACTTCTGAACATGAGAGGTCACCCAGTTAGAATGGCTCTATGCTGCAAATTTCTAAAACTGTAACAATTCCTGCCCACGAAATCGAAACCACTGCAATTCGATCGCAGGGCGCAGGCGGGCAAAATGTGAACAAAGTGGCATCCGCTATTCATTTACGCTTCGACATTAAAGCCTCTTCGCTGCCTGAGGTTTACAAAGAACGACTTTTGCAGCTAAGTGACCAACGCATTACTAAAGACGGCGTAGTGGTCATTAAGGCACAAGAACATCGCAGCCAAGAGCAAAACCGTGAGGAAGCGCTCAGACGGCTGCAAGAATTAATTAAAAGTGCGATCGCTGTCACCAAAAAACGCAAGCCCAGTCGCCCTAGTCTAAGCGCTAAGAGAAAGCGTTTAGACAGTAAAGCAAAACGCGGACAGATTAAGACGATGCGCGGCAAAGTGGACGAATAAGCCAGAGAAATAACCCTTGGGGGTCATGGCGAGAAGCAGGGCTTTCTTCCACAATGGCTAATAACAGCGGCAGGTTGAGTGCGCTGCTACCGGGTAGTCTGTATCAGCAAAGATGAAGGGAAGCCAACTTTGCCGGGTACAGATTGCCCATTCTTAACATTGCAACCATTCTTACTTGTCTTAACCCTTTGGAGCCATCAAGGGCTATTTCCCATGTCTAAAACTTCTCCAGCTTTTGCACCCATAAAGCCAAGCTTTGTTACAGTCGGAATTGCAATAACGGCGATCGCCTGCTGGTATTCGGTGAATGTATCGCAACTTCAGCCATTAAATGAGATAGGAGAAGTAACCAAAACCCAAATCAAAGAAACCCAAAAATCTTCTACAACTGTTGCGGTACCTGAAGGCTGGCGGACTGAGAATCTGGCAGAAGGCGTTACAGCCTACACGTTACCTGCTCAGTATAAAACAGAGCTTGAGTACGATGCTGTAAATAACGTAGATACCTTAGATTTAAGACTAGATGGAACACGGTATCCTTACGTTAGTGATATCTCTCAATCAGATTTAACTCAAGATCCTCATCATCCAAATCACTATTTTTGGAAAGGTGTGTGGCAAGGCGAAGGATACAACCGAGTACTCGATCGAAACCATCAGTTAGTTGCGGAACGAGAGAACAGTGTTGACATACATCTCAGCATTTCTTTGGATACTAGTGTTACCGATGCAACGAAACCTAATTTAATTATTACCGTTAAAAGTGATCAGGATGAGACAGCGCAGTTAACGAATATTTCAGCCTTTCGGATTGATTCAGAAACAGGCAAAACTCTCGATCGCCGAGACTTTGCTCAGTTGCCGCCTGTGTATGAAGTAACAGCTAGTCGCAATGGAGGATATGCGGGCACAGAGATCAAAGCATTGGAGCCATTAGGAACAGTTACGTTTGCTTATCACGTGTCTGCTGAACAGGTGCAGCAAAACTTGCCAATTCGATTAACTGCGGTCAATCGCCTATTTACTGAACGGCAGCAAGAGATTTATGATCTTCAGGCAAAAGGCTGGGTTGTAAAAGAAGTTCCGGCTCCCAGTTATTAAAAAACTAAGGTGTGGAAGAGGGAGACATAGGCGTAGGGATTTCAATGATCATCGGATCATCTAAATTATTCTCTAAAGGGCGATCGCTGTTAGTCAATGTTTGTTGAACGGGAGATGCGATCGGTGAGGGCAAAGACTCGTGAATACTTTCAGAAATAATTTCAGAAGCGTTCTCGGGTAAGTTCTCGGCAACATTCCCGGAAAAGTTTCTAGGAATATCATTAGGAACAGCTTCAGATTGATTAAGTTGTTCAGTCCGAGCTTTGACTCCAGTTTGATAAAGTTGATAGCGCCATTCGTTAATATGTTCATTCGCCTGTTCATAGAGAGCACTACCCCAGGTAATTTCGTGAGCTTCATCAATAGCAGCTTGAAGGGATTCAGGATCGCCCTTGCTAGCAAGGCTGGTGGCGCGATCGAGGCGCGGACGATTTTCTAGGGTTTCGACTTGGCGCTGAAGTGTTGAAATCAGTGCTTGTGCTTCTTCGTAGTGAGGCGTGCCATAGAAGACAAATTGCGCCTCGGCAATGCCATTTCTGAGGGCAGATGGGTCGCTGGATTGGGCGAAAGATTTAGCTTTTTGAAGACGAGCCTGAGATTGGGCAACTTGCGAGTACTGAAGCTTGTTGATCGTTTCTTTGAGTGCATCGGGTTTAGGCTTGATAACATGAGTCGAGGTGACTTGCCATTCGCTGCTTTCTTTTGCCAATTGGAGCGATCGCATTAGTTCAGCATATTTCACTGTTTCCCAATAGCGATTATCAAGATGTAGCAACTTTCTAGCCAGGGTCAGGACAGAATACCACTGGCGTTTTTCAATTTGCTCTTCAGCTTTTTGGTAAAGGCTTTCGGCTTTTGCCCAAGTTGTTTGCCAATGGTCAATGTTACGCTCGGCGAGGCGATACGTCCAAATGCCCCGTGGAATTTTTTGGGCAATGTTGACGGCAAAATTCAGGTCGCCATCTTGATAAGCCGCTTCAGCAAGGCGGAGGGTCGTTTGAGAAAACTGTTCAATGAGGCGATCGCCTTCTGAACGCAAAGGATCTTCGAGAGCAATACTGTTGAGCAAACGAATAGACTGATGCAAATCTTCGGGGGTTTGGCGGTTACCCAACTCTTGAGCGCAGTAGAGGCGAGTTGCCGAGGAGGCATCTGCCCAAGAAATCACCCAACAGTTAGGCAGATCAGGCAGCCAAAAAAGCTGCGTCGATGCCCAAAGAGCAGCACTCCCTGGAAGCATGATAGAAACAGCAGCCCATAGCTGCCAATGAACGCGTTTCAAGCCAGAAAAATGTTGGGCAATGGGGAGAGGAAAGTGCATCATGGCAGAATTTGAACAGCCCGTGAAAAACTTGTGGGGCTAGTGTTCCCTCTCCAAGCAGCAGTTGATATCGCTGACTACAAAAAATTAGCTTTCCTATTCAGAGCTTCGGCATTGCTGGATGAAAGTATGAATCTAAATTAAAGCCCCTCTCCTGAAGGAAAACTAAACTCTTATCCCGCGATTTAGCAACGCCAGAGCTTCTAGTGTCTGACTTTAGGCGCATTAAGAATACTGGAATTGCGCACTTGAGACAATGATAAGATGGGGGGTTTAAAAGCGATCGCTTGTTAGCCACAATACACCCATTAGGAGTTGCTACTAGCTAAGATAAAGCGCTACTGTTTAGAGTGCGTTTAACAAAGCGGACTTATGTGATATCTTTTCTGATGAATCATTCCACAATGACAACGACGGCAACTTCAATTTCTCAAAAACTTCCAACTCTGCTGCTAGGCATCTTTGCAGGTCTGACCGCTTGCAGCAATAACCTGGAGGTTGGCGCTCTTGAGACTTCTATTAAAACAGAACTTGAAAAACAGGGCGGCATTATCGTCCAAGCCGTCGCCTGCCCCAAAGATTTACCCAAGGCTGAGAATACATTTTTTCAGTGCAAGGGAACGCTGCTGCCGCAGGGTGAATTTGTGGTAGCCGTTGAACAAGAAGATGAGGCAGGCAAATTAAAGTGGGAAGTCCTTAACTCTAGTGGGCTGCTAAATCTACCGCGACTGGAAAAGCGCCTGCAAAAAGAAGTAGGCACTGAAATTGGTGCTGAGCCTACCATCAAGTGCAGCACTGGCACCCGGCAATATCGCTCGACTAAACCGGGAGATAGTTTTGAGTGCAAAGTGACCAACGGTAAATTGACTAGTCCGCAAGGACAGATTGATAAGCTGGTGATCAAAGTCGATGCACAGGGTAATGTCAACTGGCAGCAATATCGAACTATCCAGACGATCGCCACTTCTCCTTCACCCGGAGCAGCGCTACCAGGGTCATCGGCTGCTGCCAAGACTCCTGCAACTGATTCCAGCGCTCCTAGCCCGGTGTCTACGGCTCCCTCTCCCACTGCCAAAAGCGCGGAAGACTTACTGAATGCACCTAATGCAACCGATGGATTTGATTAACTCCTAACCTAAATCTCATTAAAAAAATATCTATTTCATCAGAAAAATATCGACCTTAACCTTCTATTACTATTCTCGCTATCATTTGTTAACCAGCCCCCTCAGAGGTATCAGTTATCCTAACGGAGGAATGGTTGTTGCCCCTTTGCTAGCGATGTAGCGCGTTCACTCCTGCTGTATTTCTCCCCTTAACTCTTACCTCATGTCAAACGTATACGAATTTTTGAAAACGGGTGGTCCTACCATGATTCCGATGGCGGGATTATCGATCATGGCGCTTGCTTGTGGATTTGAACGCGCAGGATTTTGGTATCGATTACTGACTAAAGAAGACAAAATTGTTCGGGGCGTTTTGGAAGCAGCGCACTATGATTTAGCTGAGGCTAGGGCGATCGCTGAGCGAGAGAAAGATCTGCCAATTGGACGGTTTTTAGTGGCACCCTTAAAGCTGAGGCAAGCTACACCAGAAACTTTTCGGTTGGCAATGGAAGCCGCTGCTGACAAAGAATTTATTCAAATGCGCAAGGGCGATAAGCTCTTAGAAACCGTCATTGCAATAGCACCTCTTTTAGGATTATTAGGAACAGTGACCGGTTTAATTGCGACTTTCTCTAACCTCAATATTGGCGGCGGTGGCAGTGGCGATCAGGCAACTAAGGCGGCGGCTGGAATTGGTGAAGCGTTGCTGACTACAGCCGCTGGCATGATGGTGGCGATCGTGGCTTTGGTCATTTTTCGAGTGTTGGTGACTCTGCAATCTAATCAAATGGACTACTTTTCTGAAGTGGGTTCTGAGCTAGAGTTAATTTATCGCCAGGAATGGTATGAGCCTTCTCAAGATCCTGCCGATAACTTACCAGCCCCCTCATCTGTTGCAGTAGGCACTGAACGCTGATGAGACTTAAGAAAAGCAGGGATTCTAACAAACTGCCAGAGATGAACTTGGTACCCATGTTAGATGTGCTGATGACCGTTTTGACGTTCTTCATCATCGTATCAATGACGTTGGCAATTGATAAAACGATGGAGGTGCAATTGCCTAGCAATGCAAGCCCTACTCCGTCGCCTTCTCAAAAAGAGCCAGACCCCCTCGTGGTGGAAATGACAAAACAGGGGTTAACCATCAAAGACCAGCCCGTTACGCCCCCCCAGCTTATGCCCCAAGTTAAAACCTATTTAGTTCAAAACCCCAAAGGTTTTGCCGTTCTTCGCGCCGATCCGCAAGTGCCTTACGAACAGGTGATTCGGGTTTTGGGCGAAATGCAAAGCGTAGGGGGCGATCGCGTTTCCCTTGCCCTCGATTAATGCTGCTTACCCAAAGGTTCTTCCATGCGCTCTAGAAACCGCCGCGATCGCCACAGAAGCTCAGAGCTACCCGAGATTAATCTTGTGCCGATGATGGACGTGTTAATGACCATTCTGACGTTCTTTATCATCATCTCTATGTCTCTGACGGGGCAGCAGCTTTTAAGCATCAACTTACCGCAGTCTACGGCTGAAGAATCGGAGCAAGACCCAGAGGAAGAAGCTCCGCAGCAAAAGCTAGTTGTGGGATTAAGCGATAAAGGACAGGCTTTTATTGGCAAGCAACATATTACGCAAGATGGTTTGGCAAAGCAAGTCGGCGATTTTCTCACTGAAAACCCTGAAGGCGTAGTAATGCTGAAAGCCGATCGCCGTTTGGACTTTAAGGCAGTGGCAGATTTGTTAAGGACATTGCGAGATATTGGCGGCGATCGCGTGCTTCTAGGAATTGAGCAACCCACCGAACCAGCAGCCAGCTAGTTTGCGATCAAAGGACTAAACATTGCTAAACGATAAATTTGCTCGGAGCCCCTTTCCTTCAGGAGAGGGGTTGGGGAGAGGTCTATCTCGCTGCATTATCTGATTAAACCTCACCCTAAATCTTTTTTTAAAGGGAAAGGGGAACTAGATTTCAAGCCCTAATTTGGTGCCTTACTCCAGAAAATTATTGCTGCTGAGCCATTTGTTGTCGGCACAATACTTAAGAATCCTGTGACCCCATCCCGGCTAATTTGATAAAGAGAGCCACCCCCATACGTTCCTTTGGGTGTCACCTGATAGTATGCTACCTCTAATCTTGGAGCAATATCGGCATAAGCATCATCTGGCGATCGCCCAGAAGCAATGACTGCCCGTTCCACGCCTTGTAACAGCTTTGCAACGCCCCCTTGCTGGTAATCTGCTTCACTGAGTACTTCTGCGTAGAACGAAGCTGGCTCAGTTAGCAAATTAGGATTATCAATTTCTTCCCAGCCATTGCTCACCTCAACATCGGGGATCGGGACAACTGAAGTCAGGTCGGAGTAAAAGCTTTGTTCTTCAGGGCTAACCACATTTTGACCCGCAGCCACTAAATCTTTCGGTAGGGGCGCATCGCTGACCAGAATTGTAGTTCCGGCTCCGGCGGCATTAGGAATGAGCGTTAAGTATTTGGTTTGACCGTCTTTTGATGAAATCTGATAAACGGCTCGTCCGGTTGCAGCAGCCTCAGTAGATTGCACAACAAAGCCTTTGGTTTTAAGTTGTTGTTGAAACCAGCCCTCGACTTTAGCAAGCGGATCGGTTGTCTTCTTGCTGAAGGGATCAAAGGCAGGAGGCAAATCAAACGACCCTGCAACGGCACCAGGGTAGTCAAAAACCTTGTCAAATGGGTCGACCGTGTCGGGCTTGGAAGCCGCCTCAGGCTGAGTCGACGCCTGTGAGGGTGCTGCTGGAACCGGGAGGGTTGTTCTGGGTACAGTGGATGATCTCACTGCAACGCGAGGCTTGACTGCTGCGACTTTAGGCGCTGGTCGAACGATAGTGTTATTTTTAGGTGCTAATTGCGTTAACTTAATGGCTTCTTCTTCTTTAGGCTTCTCGGTTATGGGCTTTTCAGACCCAGTTGGAAAGAATAGAATTAGGGCGTGCAAACCCACTGAGGCTAGAAACATGGGGCGAATGAGCGATCGCCAAGGAATCTGCATTTTCTCGAGTTGCACATTCTTTAAGGGATAAGACCAAGACATAGTTAGATGGGGAGTGAGGGTAGGAGATAGGAAATTAGAAGTAAAAAAGCAACTGTAGAATCTAACTAAGTCAATGAGATAGACGTAGCTTAAAGGCGTAAGAATCTATATTTAGGCTATAGCCGAGACTTACGTATTTCTATCGTATTTCTGTCTATGACATAGTAAAGCAAAACCCTTTATTTTGGGCGGAGCTACTGTCAAAGATTCTGTAAAGCCTCTCTAGTGAAAGCTTCTAGTTCTGAAGTAAAAAACGGTAAGTAGCAAATAAGCGACTTAATATATTCTTAACTGTTTTTTAAATAAACGATAACAACCAGAGACTACTTAACAGTAAGAAGTAGAAATTTAAACCCTCTTCGTCATTATTTTAAATAATCTTAAACAGTATTTAATCAGTCGATTAATTATGCTTAACCGTTACAGAGGTAACTTTGTAACGGTTAGATTATTTTAGCCATTCAAAGATTTTTTGTGCACCTGGAGTGAGGATAAATAATGATAGTTTCTGCGCGTGCCTTCCGTCGTACGGTTGCTGTAACAGCTTTTGCAGCAGCGCTGACAGTGAGTCCTCTGCTGGCGGCGATCGCCCAAGCACTGACCTTGAATGGAGCAGGGGCAACTTTTCCTGCACCTTTGTATGAGCGTTACTTTAGAGATTTTAGAACGGCTACGGGTGGTTTCCAGGTCAACTACCAGGCAGTGGGTAGCGGTGCTGGAATTCGTCAAACAGTAGCGGGTACGGTTGATTTCGGCGCTAGTGATGCAGCCATGACCGATGCTCAGATTGCGCAAGTGAGCCGGGGCGTTATTCTCGTTCCCACCTCAGGTGGAGCCGTTACTCTGGCATACAACTTGCCCGGAGTGACCAACTTGAAAATTTCTCGCGCAGTCATGGGCGGCATCTTTTCTGGTCAAGTTACCCGTTGGAATGATCCCAAGATTGTTGCAGATAACGCGGGTGTTACTCTACCCGACTCGCCCATCAAGCCCGTAGTTCGGGCAGACAGCAGCGGCACCACATTTGTATTTACCAATCACGTCAGTGCCGTCGATCCTTACTTCAAAGGCAGAATTGGAGTCGGTACTGCCCCTAACTGGACGATTAATCCAATTAGAGGCAGAGGCAATTCAGGGGTTGCAGCGCAAGTTCAACGGACTTCGGGTTCAATTGGTTATGTTGAATTAGCGACTGCAAAGCAAGCTAATTTGACCATGGCTTCGGTTCAAAATAAGAAGGGCGACTTTGTTGCTCCTACTTTAGAGGCAACTGAGGCTGCGCTAGCCAGTTTGACTTACCCCGATAACTTCCGCGTATTTGCCAACGACCCCGAAGAGGGTTACCCCATTGCTGGGTTAACCTGGATCATGGTTTACAAGAAGTATGCCACCGCTGAACAAGCCGATGGCGTGAAGAAACTGGTGCAGTGGATGCTGACCGAAGGGCAGAAGCTCAACAATGAATTGGATTACACCAAAGTTCCTGAAAGCATTGCTCAAAGGGCAATCCAAACAGTGAATAGCGAAGTCACTGTAGGTCAGTAATATTTCTCATTCCCAGCCAGTGGCTGGGAATGAGAAAACGAAGGAAATCATGAGCGACTCATCTGAATTGAAAATTGATATCACCACTCCTGATGGTGTTGAGCTAGACCGAGGATTTACTTGGCTAGTTAAAGGCTTTGCTTTATGCACAGTGTTTTTATTGTTTTGGATGACCTGGGTTATTCTCAGTGCAGCCATTCCAGCCATTCAAACGTTTGGGCTGGGCTTTTTTTTGAGTCAAACGTGGGATGTTGGAGCGCTAGTATTTGGAGCGTTGCCCTACGTGTATGGCACGTTAATGACTTCTATCATTGCGTTAGTGATTGGCGTTCCTATTGCGATCGCCGTTGCGTTAGTTACCAGCGAAACGTTTCTGCCAATCTGGGTGCGATCGCCCCTTGCCGCGCTAGTTGAATTAATCGCCGCAATTCCCAGTGTCATTATCGGCTTATGGGGATTTTTTGTTCTGATTCCCTTTATTGATCCCGTTCAACTTTGGATATTTAAAGTCCTAGGATGGATTCCTCTCTTTGGAACAGAACCAACGGGTGGACAGGGCAGCATTTTTGTAGCAGGCGTGATTCTTGCCATCATGATTTTGCCGACGATCGCCACCATTAGCCGAGATGTGTTAACCGCGATCCCCACAGAGATCCGAAGTGCATCCAGGGCGCTAGGCTCTACTCATTGGGAAACGCTGTTTCGAGTCGTTTTGCCGACCGCAGCACCCGGTATTCTGGGCGCAATTACTCTGGGGTTAGGGCGCGCAATGGGAGAAACGATGGCAGTGACTTTGGTGATTGGAAATTCGCCGCAGTTCACGGTGTCATTGCTGAATTTAGGGGCAACGATTCCTTCGGTTTTGGCAAATCAGTTTGCTGAGGCATTGGATACTTTGCACATTGGGGCGCTGATGTATTTGGCGTTAGCATTATTTGGGCTGACGCTGCTTGTCAATATTGCTGCGGTCATGATTGTTAGAACCTTGGAGCAGCGATAAAGATGCAAACCACTTCAGAAGAAAACCTTTCCCTGGAAGAAGATTTAAGGGCAGACTTGCCGATTAAACGACAGCTTTTTAGCTACGGCATGACGGCGATCGCTCTGCTTCTAACGGCTCTAGCCATTCTGCCGCTGTTTTCCATTTTGTTCTCAATTCTGCAACAAGGATTGCCCCAATTAAATTGGCAAACCTTTACTACGCTGCCATCGCCTACCGGGTCAGTGGGTGAACCGGATGGGTTTGGTAATGCTATTATTGGCACGGCAGTGATGGTTGGAATTGCCTCTTTAATTAGTATTCCAATTGGCATCATGACGGCGATTTTTCTAGCGGAGTTTAGCCAAGGATCGGCGATCGCGGGTTTTGTTCGGTTTGTTGTGACCATTCTTAGCGGCGTTCCTTCTATTGTCGTGGGCGTGTTCGCGTATGGTGTGATTGTGCTGACGACTAAAGAATTTTCGGCGTTGGCGGGTAGCTTTGCGCTGGCGGTTGTGATGTTGCCTATTGTGGTGTTATCAACTGAATCGGCGTTGTTGTTGGTGCCCACGGCGCAAAAGTTGGCTTCGGCAGGGCTGGGGGCAAGTCGGTTTCAGACGACGTTTAAGGTGGTCTTAGCGTCGGCATTGCCGGGAATTATGACGGGTATTTTGCTGGCGATCGCCCGTGCGGCTGGCGAAACTGCACCGCTGATTTTCACGGCGCTCTTTAGCACCAGTTGGTTTGACAATTTACTCAGCCCCACGTCTTCGCTTTCTGTCCTGATTTATAACTACATCAGCTCAGGTTTTGTTGAAAAATATAATATGGCTTGGACGGCGGCTCTAGTGCTGCTTGGGCTAATTATGTTACTCAATCTTTCTGCTCGGTTGCTCACTCGTAAAAAGCTATAGATTAATGCCTTATTCTGAACCTGATGATTCCACATCCCTCTATTCTGATGCCCCTGCTGCAATGCGGGTGGCAAACCTGAGCTTTTCCTATGGCACTCGTTTAGTGCTAGAAGGGGTGACGATGCCCATTGCCCAGAAGCACGTGACCGCCATTATTGGCCCTTCTGGCTGCGGCAAATCAACTTTTATCAAATCTCTGAATCGCATTGGTGAGCTAGAAACTCAGGTAAAAGTGAAGGGGAAAGTAGAGTTTTTTGGACAAGATATCTACAGCCCCGAGGTCAACATTAATCGGTTGCGTCGTCAAATTGGCATGGTGTTTCAAAAGCCTAACCCTTTCACCATGAGCATTTACGATAACGTGGCGTATGGGGTGCGCGTGTCGGAGTCTCTGCCAAAGCGGGCGCTGGATGAAGTGGTAGAGTCGGCGCTGGTGGGTGCGGCGCTGTGGAATGAGGTGAAAGATTATTTGAATAAGTCGGCGTTGGGGCTTTCGGGAGGGCAGCAGCAGCGGCTTTGCATTGCGCGGGCGCTGGCAATTAAACCCAAGGTGCTGTTGATGGATGAGCCGTGTTCGGCGCTTGATCCGATCGCCACTTCAAAAATTGAGGAGTTAATTCATTCGCTCCGTTCGGAGTTAACGATCGCGATCGTGACTCACAATATGCAGCAGGCAGCGCGCATTTCTGATTACACTGCATTCTTTAGCACTGATGAAAGCCAGATTGGGCAAATGGTGGAATTTGGCACCACAACTCAAATCTTTAAAGGGGCGATCGATGGGCGCACGCGGGATTATGTCGAGGGTCGATTTGGTTAGGGCGTTTGAACTTTTGGTATTCCTTAACAAAAGTATGATTTGCTCTCATCCTTTTGCTAAGGAGTTGCGTGAAAATAAAACCCTAATAGGATGCATTGACTTATCAGCCCCCTAAGGGAGTTGCAATTAAATAACGCCCCGAACCGCCCCCTAAATCCCCCATTCTGGGGGACTTCCGAACCTGTCAAAGTCCCCCAGAATGGGGGATTTAGGGGGCTGATAAGTCAATGCATCCCATTGGGGTGTTATTTAATTGCAACTCCCTTGGCACTGCCCAATTCTTAAAGGAACAGGCGCGATCGCATTGCATCGGGTCGCGATCGCATTGTGTCGGGTCGCAATGGCATTGCATCGGGTCGCAATGGCATTGCATCAACTCACATTGGTATTGCATTGACTCACAATCACATTGTGTTGAGTAACAATCGCATTGCAGGCAGCGCAATTCAAATGTTGAGCGGTAACAATGGCATAGGAGCGTGCGCGATCGCATCGGCGGGGCTACGGCATAGATACACGGTAGCCCCTGAAGCTCTGCCTACCTCACCAAGACGCTCATGTACTTACCATTGGCAAACGGGGCTGGAATAATCGGCGTGAAATGGACACGCGCTGCTTCGCAGATACCGCAAGGGTCGCTGGCGATCTTTTTAACGTAAAACTCGTTGATTAAATGCGTCACCTGCTCCCGTGTGCCAACAATCTACACCTGCGCTTTATCGCCATGGGCAACGGGCAGCAGTTCGTTGAACTCTGTACTCATACTATTTCCCTCGCTAATGTTGGTTGAGAAGAAAAGCTTAAGGCGTGGTATTCCTAGACCACTTGTTTAACATTAGCGAGGTGAAACGATAAAATCGCTACAGCCTAGCTTTCTGCTACCTCAGAAAGTCAGGTTAGCTGGTTAGTTGTGTTACTAGCACTTCTAGCCAGCGTCCTCACCTTAAGCCTGTTTACTGGTATCAAAACTAAAAACCAGTGTTGATTAGCATAAGGGCAAAGCCAGCGTTAACACAAGTATTTGAGAGTAGATGTTAGCGTTGTTAAATGAAAGAACGTAAGCGATCGGGCAACTCGGAGCAGAGAACAAAATCTTCTCATTGCTCAACAACTTGGCTACAACGGCGATCGCACTACGGAATCCTAAGAAGAATTTAGGGAGTTGCGTGAAAATGAAACTCCAATAGGATGCATTGACTTATCAGCCCCCTAAATCCCCCATTCTGGGGGACTTCCGAACCTTTCAAAGTCCCCCAGAATGGGGGATTTAGGGGGCAATTCGGAGTGTTATTTAATTGCAACTCCCTTGGCACAGAAAATATAGGCGTTGCTGAATTGTAGTATGAAAATCCGGTTCCCCTGCCCTCTTAGGGAAGGGGCTAGGGGTTAGGTTGAGTCGGCAGCGAGATAGACCTCTCCCCCAACCCCTCTCCTGAAGGAAAGGGGCTTTGAGCAGATTCATACTCTCATTCAGCAATGCCAAAATATACATAGTCGAAAAACTGCCTAGAAACAAGGAGCGATCGCAGTGTAGCTAGATCGATCCTTGTGATTTCATCATAAGTTTCATCATAAATTTCATCCTGTAAGATGCACATCGCCTCACTGCCCAACAACTTAACGACAACGGCGATCGCTCAACTTACTCACAGAATCTTTTTTAGTCTGGTTATTGCATCGTACTATACTATCCAAAGAGAAGTTACGTCGATACCATAAGCCTATGAGTAGAAAGACGCGATCGTCTCGTAAACCATTGCTCCAGCCTTCAACCCGGTTGATTTCATTAAGCGCGGTTGCGGTAGTCTTGTTGCTTTGGTTCATAGCTAGTTCTCTCCAGTGGGTGTCGCCTTTGTTTCTGCCTGCACCTCAGGTAGTTTGGGCAGCATTTTTCAACATTTTTCAGCAAGGCTACAAGGATCAGCCTCTTTGGCTGCATGTGTTCGCCAGCCTGAATCGTTTGTTTTGGGCATTTTTACTAACCGTTGCCACTGCGATTCCCTTAGGATTACTCAGTGGTTGTTCGCGCAACGTTCAAGCCCTTCTTGATCCGTTCATTGAGTTTTATCGACCACTACCGCCCCTGGCTTACTACACCCTGTTGATCATTGGGCTAGGCATTGAAGATCAGTCTAAGATTGCTCTGCTTTATCTAGCAGGATTTGCGCCGCTTTATCTGGCAGCCCTGGCAGGAGTCAAAAAAATTCCTGGCGATCGCATTAACGCGGCTCGTTCTTTGGGTGCATCTTGGGTGCAGGTTTTTACCCATGTTATTTTTCCTTCTAGCCTGCCAGAGCTATTTACCGGACTGCGAACGGCGATCGGGTTTATGTATACCACCTTAGTTGCGGCTGAAATGGTTGCTGCCGTTTCGGGGTTAGGGTGGATGGTTTTAGATGCCAGCAAGTTTTTGCGGAGTGACGTGATGGTTGTCGGAATTTTCCTAATGGGAGGAATAGCCATGTTAATAGATGGAGGAATTCGATGGATACAGCATCGCCAGATCCCTTGGATGGGACGCGAATAAGCGATCGCAGCAACCATTACCAAAAGATTTGCAGCAACGTTTAGTCTTTAGTCAATGAGCAGCCCATAAGAGGATGTCTGAGAAGTATCAAGAATTCTTACACTCGCCCCCCAACCTCCCATTCTGGGGGACTTCCGCACCAGTCCTCCTTCAAAGTCCCCCAGAATGGGGGATTTAGGGGGCAGATCGGATAACAATCTAGACCTCTCAGACATCCTCTAAGATTCAGCACACACTCAGAAGGATAAGGCAAGAATGATGATTCAAAATTGGCTCAGTCGCATCGTCTATCGTCGTCAGTTTAGCCTTCTACTGGGGATCCTTTCTCTAGGCATGGCGCTGACCTTTTCAGCTTGCTCTCCCAGTTCTACAGGAGTCGTTACTTCGCCCAGCAACAGCACCGACCCCGCCGAAATTCGCATTGGCTACCAAGTCATTCCCAACGCAGAACTGTTGGTGAAAGCGATGGGCACTGCCGAAAAAGCTTTTCCTAATTCCACGGTGAGTTGGAAATCGTTTGACTCCGGACGGGATGTCAACACCGCAATGGCAGCAAACGGTCTGGATTTAGGGCTGGTCGGTTCTACAGGCACTTCCATTGGCATTGCCAATCAACTCCCTTATCAGGTTTATTTTATTCAAGATGTGATTGGCGACAACGAGGCGTTGGTTGTCAAAGGCGAAATCAAATCTTTGGCTGATCTGAGGGGCAGAAAAGTTGCGGTTCCTTTTGGCTCAACGACGCACTTTAGCTTGCTTTCTGCGCTCCAAGAACTAGGACTAAACCCCAAGGAAATTACCATTTTGGATATGCAGCCTCCTGACATGCTGGCAGCGTGGCAGCGGGGTGATATTGATGGTGGATTTGTTTGGCAGCCTACGTTGAACAAAATGATTAGTGCGAAAGGCTCGGTTTTATTGTCTGCTAAAGATCTTTACCAAAAAGGAATTATTACCGCCGACGTTGGGGTTGCCCACAAGGACTTTATCGCCAAACATCCGGCAACGTTGCAAAAGTATGTGGCACTGTTAGATGAGGCTGTGTCATTTTATCGGGAGCAGCCAGAAGCGGCGGCAGCGGCGATCGCTCCTGAGTTGGGTCTTTCACCTGCTGCCAGCCTTCAGGTTATGAAAGAATTGGTCTGGCTCAATTCCTCCGAGCAAGCCAATGGAAAATACCTGGGTTCTGCTGAAAAACCCGGAGCCTTTGCCAGCGTGCTCAGAGATTCAGCAGCTTTCATGAAAGCCCAAGGCGCAATTCCAACTGTTCCTGGTCTGGAGGTTTTTAAGGCAGGCATTTACAGTGGTGGCTTAGCGAAGTAGTGTGTTCCTTCATCTTCAGTCTTTCTCCCGCCAGGAGAAAAGAGCCAGACTTTAAAGTCCCTCTCTTTTGGGGAGAGGGATTTAGAATGAGGGCGATTGAATAGTTTAGAACCAGATCACTTGCGATCGCGGGGTGCCATGACTCAACGTTTTTCCTCAACTCATGATGCTGTTCCTCTCACGAGCCGTAATTCCCTGCTACGTCTACGCGGAGTTAGTTTGAGCTATCCAGTCGATCGTCGATCGCAGCAAACTACCGAAGTTTTGAGGAACATTGACTTAGAAGTGAGGCAGCGTGATTTTTTATGTGTCATTGGTTCATCGGGCTGCGGTAAAACGTCTCTGCTGCGGATTCTGGCAGGCTATGTCCAACCTACTATTGGAACAGTGACTCTGAGTGGACAACCGCATACCCAACCGAATGCTGAAGTAGGCGTGGTGTTTCAACAGCCCAATCTCTTTCCTTGGCTCACGGTGGAAGGAAATGTGGAATTTGGACTGAAGATGAAGGGAATGGCGCGGCGCGATCGCCAACGACAGGTCGAGCAATATCTAGAACTGGTAGAACTGCGCGATTCTGCTAAGTTGTTGCCCTATCAATTATCGGGTGGGATGAAACAACGCACGGCGATCGCTCGGGCGCTGGCTGCCAACCCCAAAATTATTTTAATGGATGAACCTTTTGCTGCCCTAGATGCCATGACCCGTGAAACAATGCAACTTCATCTCAAAAAAATCTGGGAACAAACCCACAAAAGCATTTTTTTTATTACTCACGATGTGGAAGAGGCGCTGCTTCTAGCCACTCGCGTGATGGTGATGTATCCTAACCCAGGGCGCATTGTCAAAGAAATGGTCAACCCTTTTGCTCATGAGTTAGGGCATTACTCGACTTCGCAAGTGCGATCGTCCAAAGCATTTGTCGAAATGCGAGAATATCTCATTGCCGAAATTAGAGGCTCGCATCCTTACTAGTTGCTGTCAAACGCCAGCATTTGCTAAAAACATCTAACGTTCAACTAGTGGGCATTGAGAAACTCATGCCATTAGCAGCATTCACTCAACTCAAATAACCTAAATTCGACAGCTTGACTGTAACTTTCGTGCCTACGTCAATCTGACTTTCTACCAAAATTTTTCCTTGATGTAAGTCTACACATCGCTTCACTACTGCCAGCCCTAAGCCGCTGCCATAAGTCTCCTGAACATTCTTGCCTCGACTAAACAGGCTGTAGAGGTTCTGTTGGTCTTCTAAAGAAATCCCAACGCCCTCATCTCGAATCTCAAATGTGGCAGCGTAGGGTTCGCAAATCATCAAGAAATAAACAGTACTTTGAGGGTGAGAATATTTGAGAGCATTTGAGAGCAAATTACTCAAAATAGAGTACAACAGCTTTTCATCAACCATGGCATGAGTGCTTTGCCCTTTTTTGCTAAACTGAATCACTCTTTGAATTTCACCAAAGGTTTGGAAATCTTCAATTAAGTTGAGGCAAAAGGACTGCATTTCCAAAGATACAGGGTTAAACTCCATCTTTCCAGCATCTGCCCTCGCCACCGTCAACAGGTCGTTAAGTTGCTGGTTCATTAGCTTGGCAGACGATTGAATGCGGGTTAAATTTTTGAGCTTGCTAGGTTCTATGATAGGTTTCAGACTTTCCTTCAGCAGTTGCACAGAACCGCTAATCAGGCTCAACGGAGTCCGAAACTCGTGGGAGAGCATTGAAAAAAATTGTAGCTTCAGTTCATTGAGTTCGTTGCGCTGTGCCATTTGGCGTTGCCGAGCTTCATCGGTTTCTCGTCGAAATTTTTGGCGGAGCAGAATGATGTATATCCCCAGCAAAATGAGGAAGGTGAGCGCGTTTCCAAGCCATTCAATGAGGAGGCGCGATCGCAATGAGAGTTGGGCTTCAGTTCGTTGAACCTGCATCGACTGCTCTTTTTCAAGTCGCAACTTCTCTAACAGTTGGTTAATTGATTGTCGAGTCTGTCGAGATTTAACAATGAGGGGATTTTCTGAAGAAGGCTCGATCTGGCGTTGTTCAAATGCTTCAATCGACTGCTGAAAGAGGCTGAGTTGCTGCTTGATCAGTAAATTCAATAGATCAAGCTTTTGGCGATCTTCTGGCTCGGTCAAAGCTATTTTGAGGCTAGCAATTCTAGGTTGCAGCGCTTGGACTGCTAGGATATAGCGCTTTCGTTCAGTGGCATCGCCAAACAAGAAATAGCCCCGTCTTGCGGACTCTGCATCCACTAAGTTAGCCTCAACTGCGTCGAGCAGCCTCAGGGTTACATAAGCTTGCTCAACCTGGCTATTGTCCTCCGTTAGCTGTGTTGCGTTTTGGTAAGACACCATGCTCAAGCCTCCCATGAGCGCTAACGCTAAACTATACCCAATAGTTGTTTTTTTGCCGTCGAGGGAATATTTCCAGTAGATCTGTGAGGCTAATCTTTTGGCTTGAGCAAATAACGACATAACGCTCTAGACTTCAGCAAATGATGAAAGTTAATTTCAAACAACCCTGATTGAGGGTAAGTAGGATTAAGAGTACGTAACTACGATTGTCTGCGACATTGAATCGTCTATGACGTTATTGAGTAGAGCAAAATCTGCTCATGGATGTGTGAACAGTGGAGAGTTTCCATGCGGGTTTTAATTGTTGAAGATGATGTGCAGATTGCAGATATGCTGGCGGAAGCACTAGGCAATCATCAGTATGTCGTAGATATTGCCAAAGATGGCGAAATGGCTTGGAACTGGATCGAAGTCTGCGAATATGACTTGATTTTGCTAGATGTGACCTTGCCTAAAATAAATGGCATCCGGCTTTGCCAAAAATTGCGCGATCGCCATTCTAATGTTCCTATCCTTATGCTGACTGCCCGCGATGCCCTCGAAGACAAAGTGCTGGGGCTAGATGCTGGTGCCGATGTATACATGGTTAAGCCCTTCGATCTTGAAGAACTAATGGCACAAATTCGGGCACTGTTGCGTCGAGGCAGCGCTGGGATGAACCCTGTCCTAAATTGGGAAGGTTTAAGTCTCAATCCCAGCACTTATGAAGTCTTATACGAGGGGCAACCCTTAAGCCTCACTCGCAAAGAGTTTACTCTTTTGGAGCTTTTGGTGACCAATGGACGGCGTGTCCTGAGTCGTCCCGGCATTATCGATCGGATGTGGTCGCTTGACGATGCTCCGACCGAAGATGCCGTCAAAGCCCACATCCGAACGCTCCGCCAAAAGCTCCGAGTAGTGGGCGCACCTGAAGATTTAATTGAAACTGTTCATGGGTTAGGCTATCGCATGAAGCAAAACTGACATGCCGATCCTATTCAAACCTCTCGAAATCCTCCCGAATCCCTCGCAAAATTCTGGCTAGGAAATTTGTAGTATGAAATACATCAGACTAAATCCGTGTCGAATGAGTGGTTGTTCTAATCATGGCAACCTTCAGCATCCCTAAGTTCCTCTAGAAAATTCCCATGGCACAAAGTAATTCTCTTCAGTCAGGTGCTACTACAGGCTCTCCTCAGGAAAGCCATTCTCTTCACAAGTGGCATCACTTATCCGAGTCTTTGTCTGTTGCATTGTTAGGCTGGATGCCCAGTAAATTAGGAGCAATTTTACGTCACCAAGTCTATGCCAAACTCTTCAGGCGAATTGGCAATACTTCAAAGATTGGAAAGGGCGCTAATTTTTATCGAATGCAAAATATTGAACTTGGTGACGATGTATTAATTTCACAGGGTTGCTCCCTCATTAGCTCGGATGATGGCAGCAAAATTATTTTGAACTCTAGAGCTTATCTTCATGACGGTGTTCGCATCCAGTCCGTCGGTAAGCAGGGCGAAGTTCTTCTACAAAACCGGGTCACGTTGGATCGAGGAGTTGATATCAATTCTTGTGAAAACGGTCGGATTAAAATTTGTCGAGAAACCTCAGTGGGTGCCTACACTTGTATTGCGGGGTCAGGGCCCATTCACATTGGTGAGTACTGCATGATTTCGTCTCACTGCGGAATTTATGCCAACAATCACATTTTTACCGATCGCTCCCGTCCCATGATGCTGCAAGGCGCAACCACGGAGGGAATCGTGATTGAAGATGATTGTTGGCTCGGTACGGGTGTTAGGGTCTTGGATGGCGTGCGAATTGGGCGCGGCTCTGTGATTGGGGCTGGAGCGGTGGTCACCAAGGATATTCCGTCCTATTCGATCGCCGTTGGTGTCCCTGCAAAGGTGATTAGAACACGAGGTAGTGTATAACTGTCAAAGACCTTACAGAGTAAATATTCTTGTAATTTGTAATCAGTTTCTCTATCGTTTTTCTGTTTTTGGGGTAGTTTACCTCTTAGGATGCTGAGCTTTCCAAATTTGGCGATCGCTGCACCCTAAGACTTTTAATTTGTCATAATTTGTCAGGCTGAACCACTACCTGCTCTGTATTGATAGATTTTCTTCCCTAATTAAGTCTCAATTCTATGCCTTGCTCAATTGTTCAGGGTGCCGCTCTACTTTGCTCAATTATTCGAGGTGTCCAATGAACATTATTGTCCCAACCTTTGCTCTGCTTACCAAAGTATTGGATCCTCGTCACACGATTATTTTACGAGATTGGCTAGAGTTTCTGACCATTCCTCCACAGGAATTAATTATCTACATGCTAGATACAGAGGACGTTTACCAATCAGTAGACGCATTATGCACAGAGTTTCAATTGACTTGGAAACCCGTATTTACAGCCCCAGATGATGATCTCGCAAACAATGAAACCCATGTGCTCCTTCGGATGGTGAAGCAGGTGGAGAGTGAGTACTTACTCTTCATCAATCTAGATACTTTGCCGTATCGTCAAGGCGTAGAGGAAGAGGCTTGGCTCCAAGATGTTTTTGCCCAAATGGTTGGCAATGATCAGTTCGTATTTTTTTCAGGGTGTGGGGTAATTTTCCGTGACGATAAAAAACTGGATGCCTTAGGAAATTATCTCCAAACTCAGCGATTCAGCAATAACTTTGGGTTACTGCGCAAAGACTTCTGGATGCTTGCGATGCAAAATCATAGCCTCGACCAAGCAGAGCAGTTAGGAGTCTACCGATTTCACTCTGAATGGGCTTTAGAGGAAGAGTTTCGTCAGAAAAATTTGTTTGGGTTACGTCGCGTTGAAACGTTGAACTGGAGAGTCTTTCATGTTCAGCAATGGGGCGATCGCCTATTCAAAACTCGTGATTTGTTTCAACGCGGTGTTGGCATCAAACGATATCTCAATCGAGTGCATGAGGATGTCATTCATAGATTAGACTATCATTACAACTATCCACAACCTTCTCTTGTTCGTCGTATCACAATATGGGTGGGTCAGCATCGAAGGAGTGTTTGGAGCAGATTGCAGTACTTGATTAAGGTTTAACGTATATCTATTAATCTCCACCTTGCAATCTATTCTTAATTGGCTAATGGAATTAACTGATACAACTCCTAAAACTCTGAAACACCCTTAGCAATTTCGAGCCGTATGGGTTGCTAAGTTCCTGATTTGCGCTTCTTGAATGATCAATTCGTCATTAGTTGCCCTACTGGTTAGTTGTCGTTATTCAATAACAATCTCTAAGTAGGGGTTGAATCTCATGCCGCATTGACTATAAATAATGGCAATTGGCTCGATCGCGCAGTAATTGTCGTTTGAGTTAACGCCTTGGTAGAATCAGCAATGTAATTGACAGAGAAAGTCGTGATGACTCAGGATCGCGATCGCGCTTCAGCATTTCTCTCGGCAGACGCAAAACGAAAACTTGCTTAATCCTACAACCAGTTGAAACTGGAAGCCGGAATTGGGCAGATTGTCTAAAGACAAGACTTGGCTAAGAGGCGATCGTCAACGTTGCCCCAATGTCAGCACAGGGCAACGGCGTTAAGGTTAGATGCACTCGATTTTATTGCCGCCTTACTAGAACGAGTCGCCACTTAAGCAAATCCTGGGAGTGTAAACCAACCAATGACTTTTTGGAGCCAACTTTTCAGCCCAAGCTCGTTTGTACCCCACGGTCACTGCTACCTATGGCAAACGAACTTAGTTAGTCTACACGTTCTCTCCGACGCACTCATCGCCCTAGCTTACTACTCCATTCCTGTTACCTTATTCTATCTGGTGCGGAAGCGGCAAGATTTGCCATTTCAGTGGGTATTCCTCCTATTTGCGACCTTTATCGTGGCTTGCGGTACGACCCACGTGTTAGATATTTGGACGCTCTGGTATCCGACGTATTGGGTGTCTGGGCTAGTTAAAGCCTTTACAGCTTTAGTTTCGGTTATCACAGCTATCCAGCTATTTCCTCTTATGCCAAAGGTCTTGGCTCTACCCAGCCCCGCTCAGCTTGAACAAGCTAATCTTGCTCTTCAGGCGCAAGTAACTGAGCGACTTCGGATTGAGGAAGAACTAAAGCGGTATCAAACCCAACTTGAATCTTTGGTGGCAGAACGCACACACGCCCTGACGAATGCAAACTTCACGCTGCAAGAAGAAATTATTGAGCGCAAGCAGGTAGAAGCAGAACGGAATCGGCTATTGGCAAGAGAGCAGTCTGCCCGATCCGACGCTGAACAAGCCAATCGGCTCAAGGACGAGTTTCTAGCTGTTTTGTCTCACGAACTCCGTACCCCTATGGGGCCGATTCTAGGATGGTCAAAGTTGCTTCAGAGCGGCAAGCTCGATCCTGTAAAGAGCCAATTTGCTGTGGAGGCGATCGAGCGTAACGCCAAACTACAGGTACAACTAATTGCTGACTTGCTAGATGTGTCGAAAATTTTGAGCGGCAAGCTCAGTCTCAGCGTCACGTCTGTTGACCTCAACGCAGTGATAGCTGCCGCCTTAGAAACGGTGCAATTAGCCGCCGATGCCAAAGCATTACAGATTCAAACCTCGATTCCTTCTACTGCCAGCGTTGTGATGGGGGATGCCGTTCGGTTGCAGCAGGTGGTGTGGAATCTGCTATCGAACGCGATTAAGTTCATGCACACCCAAGGACAAATTGAGGTCAGTCTTGTCCAGGTGAATAGCCATGCTCAGATTCGGGTTAAAGATACTGGCAAAGGAATTCCGGCTAATTTTTTGCCCTACGTGTTTGATCACTTTCGGCAGGAAGATGGAACCACGACCCGTAAGTTTGGCGGCTTGGGTCTAGGATTGGCGATCTCTCGTCAAATTGTAGAGATGCATGGCGGCAAAATTTGGGTTGAAAGTTTAGGCGAGAACCAGGGAGCGACGTTTACTGTTGAATTGCCGCTCTTGCATAGTTCAAGTCCAGTTGCAGAAGTTGCCGACACAGCCCTTGCTCCTTCTGAGGATCTGCCCCTGGCAACTCTACGAATATTGGTCGTAGATGATGAACCCGATTCCCGTGAGCTTGTGGCATTTGTGCTAGAACAAGCAGGAGCCAAAGTCACTACCGTTGACTCAGCGATCGCCGCCCTCCACAGGTTTCAATCTAGCCATTTCGACCTTCTTTTAAGTGACATTAGTATGCCAGAGATGAATGGGTACGCACTGATGCAGCAGGTGCGAGACTCAGGAATGGGCAAAGACATTTTAGCAATTGCGCTAACGGCTCATGCTAGAGAGAGTGACCGACAACAGGCAATCTTAGCTGGGTTTCAAGCTCACCTGTCTAAGCCTGTGAAGCCATCAGACTTAATTAAGACAGTGGAGCAACTTTGGGCAGAGCGATCGCTCAATTTATACCGCGATCGCTCAACGGTCTAAGTAAATTTAGAGTAATGATAATTAACTTTCTGCGTGAAGAGTCCGTTGAGTCGTCAGCCCTAGGGTAGGAACGCAAATGAGAGAATGCGCTTGCCCCTAAAACGTCGTTGCAGCGCCAGACGGCATTTTGGAATGTAGTAATCCCAGGTGGGTCTTCCCTCATCCTGGCTAGGTCTCATTGCTACCTCGGCACTTGCGGCTTGAAACAGCAGCGATCGCCTTTGAAACTGCAAGCTTCGAGTTCAGGACAGCACCTGATCGCTTCTAAAACGAGGTTAGTTTAGTTTGATCCAAGAGCGATCGCCTCTAAAACGAGAGCGCCCCAGTTTGAACCAAGGAAGGGCAGTGGCTGAAGGAGAATGATTGCTCTAAAAGCGAGAATTGTCTCATCTTTGGTTGCAGTTATGCTGTTGTAGGTGAGGATGCTTGCGGTGGCGATGCCACGATTTCCTGGCTTTACTCAATCGTTGCCGTTTCACCGCGACCCAAAGTTTAATTTGCCCCCAACCTGCTGCTCACAGGTCTGTTTTGCCGCCTTTGCCACAGTGGGTTCAGCGCTACTCTCTGGGTTTTGTAAAACCGGATGGAAGCGCAGACGATTACAAGCCGCTTTTAGCCACCCTTCCCAGTCTCCGAGCCACAGCCGCACCATTTTGTCTCCACTGCTAGAGGCGATCGTCTTGCCATCGGGGCTAAAGGCAACCTAACTTAGTCCCTTGCATACGGACTGTCGGCTGTCCATGTTCCTGGGAAACCATATGAAGTTTTAAATTGCTGATCCACGAAACCTATGGGCAGTGAGGGACTCGAACCCGCGACGTCCTGCTTGTAAGGCAGGCGCTCTACCAACTGAGCTAACCGCCCGACATAGAGTGCAAACTTGATTGCTTACTGATTGTAGCAGAGGAGAGACATTCTGCTACGATTCAAAAAGAAAAAACAAGTGTACTGATATGCCGTCGGGTCAGACTCACGATCGCATTACTCTCTGGACACTGCCAATGGTGGCAGGATTGACGCTGGCAGTAACTCGCAACAGTTTACCAACCTTAATGATTTGTGCAGGTTATCTGTTTGGCGGGTTAATGTTAGGGCCAGATTTAGATTTGCACTCAATTCATTACAAGCGATGGGGATGGTTTCGGTGGATTTGGTTACCGTACCGGGGAAGTATGAAGCACCGATCGCCTTATTCCCATGCGCCGATTATGGGGACGACGCTGCGTGTAATTTATTTGTTGGCGTGGCTGGGGCTGGCTGGGTTCCTAGGAATAGCATTGTCCAATGAACTTTTTCAGATAGGTTGGACTTGGGCAGCAATAGGACAAGGAATTGGTCAATTTTTGCAGCGATACCTGGCTGAGGCGATCGCCCTCTGCATTGGGCTAGAACTTGGGGCGTTTAGCCATTACACTGCTGATTGGTTAGTGTCTTCTCACAAACGACGCAAGAAGAAAAAATGACAGAAGTCCAGCGTTTTTTACCCAGTCTGCAACGGCTGGTTGAGGTGGTAGCACAATTGCGATCGCCCATTGGAGGGTGTCCTTGGGATTTGGAGCAAACGCCTGAGACGTTAATTCCTTATGTATTGGAGGAAGCTTATGAGGTGGTGGATGCCATTCGTCAGGGTGAGCCAGAAGCGATCACCGATGAGTTAGGAGATTTACTATTGCAGGTGGTATTGCAGGCACAGATTGCTAGTGAAACTGGGGCATTTGATTTAGGGACTGTGGTGGAGGGAATTACAGAGAAGTTAGTTCGGCGGCACCCCCACGTATTTGCAGAGGTGCAGGTAGATGGCGTGGAGGAAGTGAGGCAGAATTGGGAAGAAATTAAAGGGGCGGAGGCGACCGGGAAGGCTCAGACGACTACGGATCGGTTAGCGCAGTATGGGCGATCGCTGCCGCCGATGATGGCAGCCATGAAGATATCGAAGAAAGCTGCTGCTGTGGGGTTTGAGTGGGAGAACGTGGAAGGGGTTTGGGCAAAGTTTCATGAAGAACTGGCGGAACTTGAGGCGGCAATTCGGGAGGAGCCGAAGGAGAATCAGCAGGCAGAGTTGGGGGATTTGTTATTTACGATCGTGAATTTGGCACGATGGTATGGGCTTGATCCAGATGAGGGATTACGGGGAACCAATGAGCGCTTTGTACGGCGGTTTGAGCAGGTGGAGAGGGCGATCTCTTCGAGAAACCCGCAAGGGGGCGCTCAAATGGGCGGCGATCGTCGTCTAGCAGATTATTCTTTAGAAGAGTTAGAGGCGCTTTGGCAGGAGGCGAAGTTGAGGCTTTCAAGTTAGGTTTCAAAAACCTTCTAGAAATACCATAGAAACAACTACGCCATCAGCCAACTAAAAATTTCTCCTATTGTTAGCTGGACTGCTCCGGCAAACTCTGGAACAGGTACAACCATTTTGGGTTTTTCAAAAAGTCGCACGGTGCCTTTACCATCGTAGACAAAAATACAAGATTCTTTGGGGTCAAGCAGCCATCCCATTTCTGCACCGTGTTCGATGCAGTGCAAGATATTACGAATGCCCCTAGTATGCGTTTGCTTAGGTGAAAGAATTTCAATCGCCCAATCAGGTGCCAGTCTAAAGGCGTTTTCAATGCGACCGTTGGGTTTGCGAGGAATGCGTTCGGTGCGAAACACTGCTACATCAGGAATTATCGATCGCCCTCCAAAAGTACACCGCAGTTCGGGAAATACCTCAGCCGCTTTGTCCGGTTTGAGGGTCAGAGTGAGGGCAATACATAAATCGCGCTGAAGGACACTATGTTCTCCTCGGGGCATGGGTTTTTGAATTACCTCTCCATCATTTCTATCAAGATATTCGCTAGCAGGTTTGGTGTCCGGCAGCATCAAAAATTCATCTAAAGTGAGGGATTTAGTTGGAGTTTGTACCATCAGTTGCGCCTCCTAACGACTTGCACTCATTCTACAGCGAAATATTGGGGTCAAGCTTTTTGAGAGGTTGGTTTATTTGGGATGCAGGGATCTTTGCGCAGTTGGCTAATGGCATCTAAATAACTTGGAATATTTTCTCCTACTGTTTGACAAGCAAGGCGATCGACTTCGATTAAATCATCTCCAAAAAATACTTTGCCAACAGCGATCGCCTCTCCTTTATCAGGTTTCCAGTCGCGACTAGCAAACTGTTGATCGGCATCTACCACCGCTCCATCAAACAAATGTCCAATACAAAAATACACGTCTTGCAACACTAAAGGCACCGAAGGGCGATGCAGTTGTCCACGCGAATGATTGCTACGAGCTTTGTACTTAGCACGGGGAAACAAACCGTACAAATTTTTCAGCGAGGCGGAAATCAGCGGCTGATCTTTCAAAATGGTTCGCTTAAAGGCTCCGACCGAAATCCGACAATCAACTTGCTGAAGCAACTCTGGTGCCCACATTGTTTTGAAGCGGACAGGGTGGGGCGATCGGTTGGGATACTCCCTCATGGGCAATGTATCGGCATCCATCACCCGCATTCCGTCATCTAGCAACGAATACAATCCATGCCGTCCTACAATATCTGCCAAGCTTACAGGCGAACAAACGCCTTCAACGACCAAAATTTCAGCATTAGGGCTGGCTTGCCGTAGTGCCTTTAGGACGCTGCCCAAAACCCCCATGCTGACTGTAACTGGGGGTGCACCAGGATAACCTAAGTTAGGTTTGACAAGAATTCGTTGCGCTTGGTAAGCAGCCACTGGCGGTTGATAGACGAAAGATACGGTAGATGCCGTTTGCGCGATCGCTGAAGATTGGATGAACATAAAACGCTTTGACTAAGAGGATGTTTGAAAAGTCAGCTAGTCGGTAAAAAAGCTCTCTCAGTGTAAGCTGCGAATAGAAAGCACGCAGCACCGAGAAAGCAATATGAGTAAAGCATATCCCAGCAATCTGACTACTG